>BNJT01000214.1_pt1 | contig 396972 bp, 439 predicted proteins | sample 8540491 | NCBI WGS metagenome assembly BNJT01 (sample SAMD00202455, study PRJDB9452) | human saliva metagenome | host: Homo sapiens | reverse complement strand
TATTTCTCTAAAAAAATTAGAATCCAGTCAAATGTAGTGGGTTGAAGAAAGGTTGAGCTCGAGAAAGGACACATTTCGTCCTTTCTTTTTTTGATGTTCAGAGCGATAAAAAATGCGTTTTTTTGAAGTTTTCAAAGTTCCGAAAACCAAAGGCATTGCGCTTGATAAGTTTGATGAGATTATTGGTCGCTTCCAGTTTGGCGTTAGAATAGGGTAGTTGAAAGGCGTTGACAATTTTCTCTTTATCTTTAAGGAAGGTTTTAAAAACAGTCTGAAAAAAAGAGGATGAACTCTGCTTTAAGATTGTCCTCAATGAGTCCAAAAGAATTTCTCAGGCTCCTTATTCTGAAAGTGAAAAAGCAAGAGTTGATAGAGATGATAGTGGTGTTTCAAGTCTTCTGAATAGCTCAAAAGCTTGTCTAGAATCTCTTTATTAGTTAAGTGCATGCGAAAAGTAGGGCGATAAAACGTTTATCGCTGAGTTTACGACTATCCTGTTGAATGAGCTTCCAGTAGCGCTTGATAGCCTTGTATTCATGGGATTTTCGTTCAAACTGATTCATGATTTGGACACGCACACGACTCATAGCACGACTTATAGTTAGAGTAAAACAGTCCAGTGGACTGTTTTAGCCTGAGTTTAGAAATGTAATAACGAAGGGTGAAAGCGATCAAGTACAATTTTTGCATTTGGGAGTGAAACAGTCTGGGAGACTGTTTCAGCCTGAGCCTAGAAATTAGAAAGCGAAGTTGTCTAGCCAAGTCATAGTAAGGACTAAACATATCCATAGTAATGATTTTCACCTGACAACGAACGGCTCTATCGTAGCGCAGAAAGTGATTTCGGATAATAGCTTGTGTTCGTCCCTCAAGAACAGTGATAATATTGAGCTTTTCAAAATCTTGTGCAATGAAACTCATCTATCTTCCCGATTGAAACAGTCACTTCCCCTGACTGTTTCAACATCCCAGGACATAATCTCAGGCAGACGAGAAAAATCATGCTCAAAGTGAAAGTCATTGAGCTTGCGAATGACAGTTGAAGTTGAAATGGACAGCTGATGAGCAATATCGGTCATAGAATTTTTTTCAATCAACTTTTGAGCAATTTTTTGATTGATAATACGAGGAATTTGGTGATTTTTCTTGACGAGGGAAGTCTCAGCCACCATCATTTTCAAGCACTGATAGCACTTAAACCGACGCTTTCTAAGTAAAATTCTAGTAGGCATACCAGTCGTTTCAAGGTAAGGGATCTTAGACGGTTTTTGAAAGTCATATTTCTTCATTTGGCTTCCGCAATCAGGACAAGATGGGGCATCATAATCCAGTTTGGCGATGATTTCCTTGTGTGTATCCTTATTGATGATGTCTAGAAACTGGATATTAGGGTCTTTAATATTGAGTAGTTTTGTGATAAAATGTAATTGTTCCATATGAATCTTTCTAATGATGGTTTGGTTGCTTTTTCATTATAGGTCATATGGGACTTTTTCTATTAACAGAATAGGCTCCATAATATCCATAGGGGATTTACCCACTACAAATATTATAGAGCCTTTTACTTGCGTAAAAAATTTTTTTCTAGTATAATAGTTTATTGTGAGCGAACCTCACTTACCCCTTGCAAAGTCTTGGGGTCATTAGACCAAAAGGAGGAACATATCAATGGCTAAATACGAAATTCTTTATATCATTCGTCCAAACATTGAAGAAGAAGCTAAAAACGCTTTGGTAGCACGTTTTGACTCTATTTTGACTGACAACGGTGCAACTGTTGTTGAATCAAAAACTTGGGAAAAACGTCGTCTTGCATACGAAATCAAAGATTTCCGTGAAGGACTTTACCACATCGTTAACGTTGAAGCAAACGACGACGCTGCTCTTAAAGAGTTTGACCGTCTTTCAAAAATCAACGCTGACATTCTTCGTCACATGATCGTCAAAACTGACGCGTAAGAAGGTAAACTATGATTAACAATGTTGTACTTGTAGGGCGTATGACACGTGACGCTGAGTTGCGTTATACCCCATCAAATGTAGCAGTTGCGACTTTTACTCTTGCAGTAAACCGTACATTTAAGAGTCAAAATGGCGAACGTGAGGCTGATTTTATCAATGTCGTTATGTGGCGCCAACAGGCTGAAAACCTTGCTAACTGGGCTAAAAAAGGCTCACTTATCGGGGTGACAGGTCGTATCCAGACTCGTAGTTACGATAACCAGCAAGGACAACGTGTCTACGTGACAGAGGTCGTGGCTGAGAATTTCCAAATGTTGGAAAGCCGTAGTGTGCGTGAGGGTCATACAGGTGGAGCTTACTCTGCACCAAGTTCAAACTATTCAGCACCTACAAATTCAGTACCAGACTTTTCACGTGATGAAAATCCATTTGGAGCAACAAATCCATTGGATATTTCAGATGATGATTTACCATTCTAATGGACAACTAAAATTATAAAGGAGAAAAAACATGGCTCAACAACGTCGTGGCGGATTCAAACGCCGTAAAAAAGTTGATTACATCGCAGCAAACAAAATTGAATATGTTGATTACAAAGATACTGAGCTTCTTAGCCGTTTCGTTTCAGAACGTGGGAAATCCTTCCTCGTCGTGTAACAGGAACTTCAGCTAAAAACCAACGTAAAGTAACAACAGCTATCAAACGCGCTCGCGTAATGGCTTTGATGCCTTTCGTAAACGAAGATTAAAAAAGAGGTCCGGGTGGACCTCTTTTTCAGACCCGGGTGGGTCTTTTTTTCACGAGCATTGAAATGAAAGAGCGAGTTGAGGTCCACTGGACCTCTTTTTTCATGAGCTTGGAGACAAGAAAGCGAATTAAGACCCGGGTGGGTCTTTTTTTCAGGTCCGGGTGGGTCTTTTTAATGGCTCAGTATCAAGGTTTTCAACACCTGATATTATGCGTTTTTTTGATTTTAAAGACTCTTTGCCTAGACTTTGTTTTTTTATCCTTTAGTCACTTGATTTGTTTCAGGTGGTTTTTATACTCTTCCAAAATCTCTTCAAACCAGGTCAGCTTCCATCTGCAACCTCAAAAATAGTATTTTGAGCAGCCTGCAGCTAGCTTCCTAGTTTGCTTTTTGAGTATTAGAATAGGTGGTTTGGAGAGTTCTATCGGCTAGGAAATGCTGATCATAGTCCTTTGCTGAGGATAGGGTGTCACACTCAACTGGTTGACCTAGTTTATAGAGAGGGAATTACTATAAAAATACTCAGACTTCTATCATATATTTTGAAATACTTTTTGCAACCAAAATGTAACAATAATGTAATATTGATACGAGAGAAGATATACATATATAAATGTAGTATAACTCTTGTCTATTTGTTAAAAAAATATGCTGTATCAAAAAGGTTTTTATACGTCTGTGCATATATATATATATATATAATGTCGCTTTTTTCTTGCATTTCCTGACTTTATCGTATGGGAGAGGGGGGTGATTTGTATGTCAGAAGTGGTAGTATATAGTTGATATATTATCGTCTATCGGCTTTTTGTGCGCTTTCTAAGCTTGAGAAAGCACTTAGACGAGGAAAGGATTTATGCTTATGTTTAAAAAAAGCAATAAGGATAAGGGAGAGAAAATTTTCCGTTATTCTATTCGTAAATACCATTTTGGTGCTGCTAGTGTTGCGGTTGCGGCATTGATGTTTTTCGCAAATGGGGTGCAAGCGCAGGCGCCTGCAATATCTTCGGCAACAGCCAGTGATGTAGTTGCTGGACCTTCTGGAAATTCAGATGGGAATCCGCAGGAGTCGGATGAAGGGGAGCGGAAGGAGACTGTGCTCGAACAGCCAGCTGAAGGTAAGCCTGCGGGTGAGCTGAAAGCGCAAGGTACTAAAGCTGAGGAAGCAAATCAAGAGCAAGAGCTAGATAGATCTAAACCTGCTCCTGTCGGTCAAGAAGGTCCTCAAGTAGGAGAAATAAAAGAGCGAGAAGAATCAACTCTTGCTGCTGCTAAGACAGCAGCCAAATTGACCCAAGGCACCCTCGAAGCTTTGTTGGCAAATCTAACCCTAGATTCCATGAAAGCTCTCCACGCTGAAGTTGAAGAAGCTCTCGCAAAGGCTAAGGTAGTCTTAGAGAATCCAAATGCAACGCAAGTGCAGGTTAATGAGCAAGCAAGACTGATGGAAGGCCTAATTCGTCGTGTCAATCAAGCCTTGAATCCGTCGTTACCAAGCTCTACAGTCTTAGAAAAAGCAGGTCTGACAAATCATGGACTTGCTGCTCCAGAGGGGGCTGTTTTAACTCCAAAGGAAGCTGTTACAAAGGCCCTAGAGGAGAATCATGTATCATCAACTAATGGAGAAGTCAGCACCCCATCAACTGAACTTTCAAAGCCAGAAGTTAGTGATAATCAGAATAAAGATAAATTAAAAACACTCTCAAGAGATTTATCTGCCTATCTGATACAGGCAAATGAAATTACACGTCCTGAGACTAAGAAGCTTTTAGAAGGAGTAGAAGAAGTTGTTAAATCAATTGAGGCTAGTGTATCACAACCTCAGCTAACACCAACTGAAATTGAAGAACTCCTTAAAAAGGGGAAACAAGCTGAGAAGAAACTTTTCTTAGCGATTAGTCGCGAAAATTCTGGGAAACGTGATTTGCGAAATAGCAAACCAATGAAATTAGGGTCAGACTTTAGAGCTAATCCGACTGGTCTTAATACAAAAAGGGCGTATATTGTTCAAAACGGGGATGGTTCAGACTTACCTGCTGAGACTTATTTGTATGCTATGCAAAGAGGACAGCATGAAAAGCCTACTGAAAAAAATTTAGTACCAGTGCAAGATGCTGTAAATGAGGCTAAGATTACTGTTACAAACTTAGGTAATGGTGATTTTCAATGGGATTTAGTTTTTAATGCTAAGACCAACAAAAAAACTGAACACCAAAATGCATTTTATTGGTTTACTTTACCGAAAGGACATACTATTACACAAACATTGGCAGTTACTAGGACACATGGGGGACAGACCAACTCATTCGTTAGTGGAAGTCGTAGTTTTAACGAGGAATGGGGAGAGAAAATAAAAGAAGCGATACGAGCAGGAAAAGCAACTTATGGTCCTGCTAGCGGGAAAAACGAGGAGTTTAATACTAACTTTGGTAGTATTAATGATGTGACAAATACTGATTTTATCGCGAGAAGTGGTGCGAGTCAGAGGACAAATGCTCGGCCTATCGATAATAGAGGTGCAGATGGGTATTATTATTTAGGACCTACTCAAGATATATTCAAGAAATGGCCGCCCTCAACAGCAGTTCCCCAAGAATTTTATAATAAATCAGAGAAAATTATAGAGGGATTAAAACAGAATACGAATTTATTATATCATTTCACCCTTAGCGAAGGAAAAATACAACTTTCTTATAAAACCCATACAGAAACACCGTACGCTCCAATCTATTATGGAGCGGGTATGAGGTCACTTGAAAATAATGAAGCTCTTATGTACTTCATGGCGAGAGGGTTACAAGAAAAGCCTACTAAGCCGAATATTAAACCGAATAATGAGGGGACTGTTACAATAACTCCTAATACTCAAAAATGCGGACAAGGTGGAAATTTCTTATAAAAAAATAATGATAATGTAGATAAAAAAAGGCAACGTTGGAACGTAATCCTAAAGACGGCACATGGACGGGTAAAGGGAATGGTGCTGAGGGTATTGAAATCTCAGGAACTTCATTTTCATTAAAAAGCAGGAACTGTCAAAGTTGGTACAGAGGTTACTGCAGTATCTTACTTTGGGAATAGTGATCCTAGTGAACTAGCTAGAGAAAGAATTCGCCAGCGTACTGCAACTCCAACAGTTACTGCCAATCAAGATGGTTCTGTGACAGTAACTCCTAACGAAAATGCTGACTATTTGACTGTTAAATATATTGAAGAATCTAATAATCAAAATAAGGAAATTACTGCTAATAAGCAAGGTTCTATATGGACAGTGACAGGTGGTACCAATGTTACAATTGATTCAAGTAGAGGGATAGTGACTATTCCAGCAAATAGGGTTAAAGACAGTAGTACAGTAGAAGCCCAAGCTCAAGCAAAAGCTGCAGATGAGTTCATAAGTGATAAGGCTACTGCTAGAGCTAAGGATCAAGATAGAACTGCTCCAACTATTCGAGTTCGTAAAAATGGAACAAACACATGGTTGACGCCTAAAGACGGTGTAGTAACAGTTGTTGCTAAGCCTAATAATGGAGAAGTTAATTTAGACGTAAGCATTGAAGATAATCGGGGAGGTAGTGGGTATAACTTCAGTTCTGTTTCAGGTAGCTCACAAACAGCTAAATATGAGGGAACTGGTTATAATAGCAATTCATCATTATATACAACAAATGGTAAAGCGTCTGGTGCAACAGCACTTTTTAAAAATTAAAGTTGAATAATGTTGACAATCAACCTGCTACTGAAGTGCCTAGTTCAGGAATTACTGTAAAGTTAAATGCTAAAAGATAATGCTGGGAACTGGACAAGTGCTACTAACAACGAAGTAACAGTAAAAAAATTGTTTCTGCTAAACCGACATATCCAGAAAAAAATCTTAGTGGGAAAATCCTGATAATATAAAAAGATACAGAAAAAAACTACTATTATAAAAAAATTGACAGAGGCAAATAAAAAAATCATCCGGCAGGAGCTCCAACCTTTACTAAAGGTGAAAGAGATCATGCAAATGAAATTGTGGCAACTTATTCAGATGGCACAATTTATTATGTACCGTTAAATGATGTGACAAAATATGAAATTAAATCTAAATTCCCTAAAGGAATAAAAGATTTGACATTTATATCAGGAGAAGCAGAAAATAATAATTGGGGACATTCTAGAGATTATTTTACTTATGGTGATGGTACAGCTATTTCAGATAGGAGATGGTCTTCAGCGTTAGACGATCTTACACGTCCATTTTGCGAATGCTGACTTGACAGTAGGAAATGATAAGAAAAATTATAGTTACAGGACCGGATGGAAATGGTAGAAAGAAATCGTATGAAATTGATTATAAAGTCGTAGAAGCAGTTACGCCTAAAAATAATATGTATACGGTAAAAGGTAAGGAATTTGTTAAACCGAAAACGACAACCGTTGCAGAACCGACGGATTTTTACAATAATACAAACGGAAAAACAATTACTTGGAAAAACTAATTCTGAACTAAACAAAAATGCTGATGTAGGACAAACGCACACTGCAACAGCGATTGTGACTTATCCTGGAGTGGGTAAAGATGGTAGAACGATTACTAGAGAAGTAACTACGAGATATACTACTGTTAAGACAGTTGGAAAGAAAGCCGTTTTTGAAACTGTGCAAGGTGGAAGTTTAACGAGTGTAAATGATTCTCTAGCGTCTAGTTATACTAAGTCTGAATTAGGTAAGAAAAACACATATTATTAAAGAAGAATTCGTGGTTGGTCCAAATGGTATAACAGCTACTTCGCCTTCTACTACAGTTGCAGGGAAAGTGAATAAAAAAATAAAAGTCACATATGATAACGGGCAAACTAATGAGATTGATGTAGAGATAAGAGTTAAACCAGAAACGCCAAGGGTAACAGCTACAATAGGAGATAAAATTTCATCAATAGATAGAGTTCTGAAAGGAACAGGTATTCCAAGAGCGAAAATTACTGTGAAAGTGAAAGATAGGGTTCTTAAAGAAACAACTGTAACAGATGAAGGGAATTGGGAAATATCTCTTGATAGAGGTCTAAATAGTAATATTACAGGTCAGCCACAACTTCCAGAAACTCCGAAGGATCCAGTGAAAGTCATTCAGAGTGTAGATGGTGTTGAGAGTACAGAAAAAAATGTAGAAGTAGCGTTAGGAGCTGCAAGACTTCAACCAACGGAAACAGATGGTAGCAGTCTATATGCGGGTGCACAACAAATTGTTGTAAAAGTACCCCATGATGCTGGAGCATTTTATGTAAAAATATATAAATAAAAAAATAACGATAATCAAGAAGTGGGATTTTATCGTACATCAACTACGGGCAATTGGACAGCGCTTAATAAAGACCGTGGAGTAGTTGCAACTACAAAAAAATTAGATAATTTTACTGACATTGTTACGATAGATATGAAAGAATCTATTAAAGAAGGGATAGAAAAATAAAGGTGCAGCAGCAAAGGCTAATATTACACAATCTGGTTATGGAAGTCCAGAGGATTGGCAGTACATTAACGTAACAAATGAAAAAAACCAACGTTAGCAGCTACTTTCCAAGAGAATAAGAAAGTCGTTGAGTATGGGGAACCTCTTAACCTTAAAGATTTAGTTAGAGCAAGTGACAAGGAAGATGACAAAAACTTAACAATAGGTACTGGTACTGGGGTAGAAGTTTTATCTGTTAATAATTCAGCAGCATATAAAATGATTAATACAAGTACACCTGGAACATACACAGTTAGGGCTGCGAGCTACGGACAGTCAAGGCAAGACTTCTGAAGAAAAAACCATAACGGTAGAAGTCAAACCACAAAAACCAACTGTAAATCCTCTGGAAAATGGTGATGTGACAATTACTAACGTTAATCAAACCAATGTTAATCGCTTAGAAGTGACTTATACTCCAAATCCAACGAGACGTTTGCAAGATAATGGTAATGTAGCTGAAACAAAACAAGCTAGAAGGACTGTAGTTGCTACTAAGGGAACTAATAATCAATGGACTATCACACAGGGTCAAAAAGAGGGTATTAGTATTTCAAATACGGGCGAATTGACTCTTAAAGACTCTGTGGTTAAGGATTTGACTAGCGTTGACGCTAAGGTTCTTGCTCAAAATATCGCAAGTAATGTAGAGAGTCAAAATGCTAAGGCTGGGGACAAAAAAGTGCCAGTTATTGGTGCTAATTCTACTCTTATAGGAGTTGGAAAACAACTTAACATTCCTCTGACTCTATCAGATGGAAATGGAGTAGGTGTAGACGAAGGAAATATCAAAGTTACAAACTTGCCAAATGGTCTAACTTACGATTCAGCAACAAAATCAATCAAAGGAACGCTGGCCTCAGCCGCTAAACATGATATTACAGTAAGAGCCCTAGACAAGAATGGTAATAAAGCTGAGAAAATAATCTTTGTAATTGCTGTGAAGCCTAAACCGATTTATGCGATTAAAGATGGTACTATTCCGAATGTAGGCACTGCAAGTAATTTTGTAGAAGTACCTACAGGGTTAACAAGTCCAAGTGTTGCTTGGAAAAATGGGGAACCAACAACAACGACAGCAGTAGAAACACGTAAAACTGTAACGGTTAGTGCGGATGGTTATACTTCGACAGATGTAGATGTGCCGGTGACGGTATATCCAAAAGTGACTTATCGTAAGGTTAATAATAAAGAAGTAACAGAGTACGATGAGATTGTTGGACAACCATTGACGTCAAGATTGGTTCCAGGTGGAGGTAGCTTTAATCCTGTAACTCCAGATTACTATATAGCGTTTGAAGGAGGAGCAAAACCAGAAGGAACTCGTGTTGAATTTGAAGGTGGAACACCTCCAGAAAGAAGTACGACTGCAGGAGTAACGACTAAAACAATTAAAGTAACATATCCACATGGTGCAGGAAGTGTAGAAAAAACAGTTACTTTCAAAACATATGGCTATGAGCCAAATTATCCAACAGGAAAAGAGTACTTTGAAACAGAAGTAGGAAAAGCATTTGCAAATACAGGTGCTGATTCTTATGTCAAACCAAGTACTAATTTAAGTACACCATCAAGAATTTACATCGGTTGGGGGGATGGAAGAACTACGCCTAATCCAGTAAGTCCCGCTCAAACTAAGATTGGAGTTAAAGAAGAAAATGTTAATGTTTGGTATGGTTATAATCTGAAATCTCTTCGTGGAGATGATACGGATAATTACAACGATCAAAAATATTAAAGTAACATTAGCCGTCAAGCCACAAGCACCAACACTAACTGCAAATCAATTCCAAGGTAAAGCAGGAACTAAACCTGAGATTACAGTAAGCAATTTACCAACAGCTAATCAGTTAACGGAAGGATCAACTGTAAAAGTACAGTTGAAAGATGCAGATGGTCACCTAGTTGCAGAGAAAGTTATTACGGATAATAATGGAAGTGCAAAATTTACCGCAGATGACTATAAAAATCCCGTGATACTGGGTCAACGATTGACAGCTAATGTAGTGGTTTCTGGAACCTATCAAAAAACAGAAAAAACTGCTACTGGTACTAGACAAGTTGCTACTAAGTATGACTTGGTTTCTAATAATAGTAATGATGACCAAGTTACTCCTCAAAAACCAACATTTGATACAGCAACAGTGACTTCAACTAGTCGTACGCTAAGCGGTACATTAGGTGGATTTGATGCTCCTAATAAAGTAGTCGAAGTCCATCTCAACGATGAAAAGAAAAACAGTTCTATCTAGTGCGAATGGAGGCGTGACAATTGCTGGAAATAAATGGACAGCTAAGCTTCCTGCTACTGTAAAACTTCGTCAATCAGTTGCTAAGAATGGAGAAACTGCCAAACCATCAGGTATTACAGTAGAGAATAAGGTTGCAGGTACGACAATCTCTACTACAAGTGATGCAAAAGAAGTCGCAATGGGTGCTTATTCTGTATCACCTGCAATTGCTGGTAGCAAGCATATTGACATCACAGTTCCACATGATGCTAAACGAGTTGAATTACGATTCCATAATAACCAAGAAACAGGAGATAAAGCAAACAGTGTCACTCTTGTACGTGGCGCAGATGGTACTTGGCACACAGATGCAACTCGTGCTGATAATACTAGTGTGACAGATGCTTCTGGATATGTCGGAAGAATTAGTTCTAGCGCAAGCAAGACTAATCCAGCAGAAAATGTTATTACTATTCCTCTAAATGAAGAAAGTAACGGTAAGAAACTTCACATTAGAGAAGAAGCTGCTAACGGAGATAACACAGAAACTTACGGCAAAGGACTAGGTTTGCGTGTAGAATATCAACCAGAAGCAGAACAAGACCCAGCATCTGCTGGAAACTGGAAAGTAGTTAGCGTTACGAATACAGCACCTACTATCAAAGTAAAAGGTGACACAGGAAAAGATGCAACTCATAGAAAAGTCTATGATTCTGGAACAAGGTTGACAGCCGACTTGTTAAAAGAATTAGTGACAGTAACAGATGCAGAAGATGGACGTACTACTGAAAGTGAAAAACCATACGGAACAGGAAATGTTAAGGTTGTATCTGAATTACCTACAGCAACAGGAGCAACTCCAGCTGGATTATACGAAGTTACTTTAGCGGCAGTAGATAGTCAAGGTAAAGAAGGAAGTCAAGTTAAAGTATATGTAGCTGTTAAAGAAGCAACTCCAAGCGCCCCAGCAGTAGGTCAATGGCAAAACGGTAACTTGAAAGTGACTCCAGCCGCAGACAACGGAGGAGATAAGATTGAGATTCCGTTGAAAGGCAATGGAACAGTGACTGTCAAGAAAGGTACTGACGGTAACTGGACTGTAGAGGGTACCGATTCTGGCGTGAAAATCACAAACGGATTGATTGAAGTTCCAGCGGATAAAGTAGGTGATAGCGTCACCGTAACAGCAAAAGTTGGAGAAGGTGAGTTCGAAAATAGCGCTAGCAGTACGCCTTACACGAAACAAAGTCACAGTCTTGTTAAGAAGGACATCATTAAGAGACCAACGGATCATATTACTGGAACAGATTTATATTCAGCAACAGGGGTTACTGGTGTTATTGAAAAATGGCGTAACAAAAAAACATACCAAAAATTCAGGTATTAAATCTGTTACATCTGTAGGTACATTACCAGCCTTAACAGCAGGAGACACCAAAGAGATTCCAGTGACGATTACTTACGGTGATGGTTCTCAAGAAACTACAAAAGTAACCTTGAAAGTAACGAAAGCTGCGCCAACAGCCCCAGCAGTAGGTCAATGGCAAAACGGTAACTTGAAAGTGACTCCAGCCGCAGACAACGGAGGAGATAAGATTGAGATTCCGTTGAAAGGCAATGGAACAGTGACTGTCAAGAAAGGTACTGACGGTAACTGGACTGTAGAGGGTACCGATTCTGGCGTGAAAAATCACAAACGGATTGATTGAAGTTCCAGCGGATAAAGTAGGTGATAGCGTCACCGTAACAGCAAAAAGTTGGAGAAGGTGAGTTCGAAAAATAGCGCTAGCAGTACGCCTTACACGAAACAAAGTCACAGTCTTGTTAAGAAGGACATCATTAAGAGACCAACGGATCATATTACTGGAACAGATTTATATTCAGCAACAGGGGTTACTGGTGTTATTGAAAATGGCGTAACAAAAAAACATACCAAAAATTCAGGTATTAAATCTGTTACATCTGTAGGTACATTACCAGCCTTAACAGCAGGAGACACCAAAGAGATTCCAGTGACGATTACTTACGGTGATGGTTCTCAAGAAACTACAAAAGTAACCTTGAAAGTAACGAAAGCTGCGCCAACAGCCCCAGCAGTAGGTCAATGGCAAAACGGTAACTTGAAAGTGACTCCAGCCGCAGACAACGGAGGAGATAAGATTGAGATTCCGTTGAAAGGCAATGGAACAGTGACTGTCAAGAAAGGTACTGACGGTAACTGGACTGTAGAGGGTACCGATTCTGGCGTGAAAATCACAAACGGATTGATTGAAGTTCCAGCGGATAAAGTAGGTGATAGCGTCACCGTAACAGCAAAAGTTGGAGAAGGTGAGTTCGAAAATAGCGCTAGCAGTACGCCTTACACGAAACAAAGTCACAGTCTTGTTAAGAAGGACATCATTAAGAGACCAACGGATCATATTACTGGAACAGATTTATATTCAGCAACAGGGGTTACTGGTGTTATTGAAAATGGCGTAACAAAAACATACCAAAATTCAGGTATTAAATCTGTTACATCTGTAGGTACATTACCAGCCTTAACAGCAGGAGACACCAAAGAGATTCCAGTGACGATTACTTACGGTGATGGTTCTCAAGAAACTACAAAAGTAACCTTGAAAGTAACGAAAGCTGCGCCAACAGCCCCAGCAGTAGGTCAATGGCAAAACGGTAACTTGAAAGTGACTCCAGCCGCAGACAACGGAGGAGATAAGATTGAGATTCCGTTGAAAGGCAATGGAACAGTGACTGTCAAGAAAGGTACTGACGGTAACTGGACTGTAGAGGGTACCGATTCTGGCGTGAAAATCACAAACGGATTGATTGAAGTTCCAGCGGATAAAGTAGGTGATAGCGTCACCGTAACAGCAAAAGTTGGAGAAGGTGAGTTCGAAAATAGCGCTAGCAGTACGCCTTACACGAAACAAAGTCACAGTGTGACTACAAATACACTAGTCAAACCATACAAACAAAATGTTACAGATAATGATTTGTTAGACGCTGTAAATGCTGAACACAAAAAGTCTGCTAAGTTGAAAGATGGAACAAGTTATCCTACAACAGATGGTTTCCATAATATTGAACTTACAGTGACATATGAAGACGGTAGTACAGAAAATGTCCCAGTGAAATATAAAGTCACAGATGCTTCTAAAGGGGTTATCGACAAAGCAGCTGAGACTAAGAAAGATGAGATTGATAAGCGTACCGACTTGACGAAAGAAGAGAAGGACAAAGCGAAAACTGATGTTGAAACAGCAGCAAAAGATGCTAAGAAAGCTATTGACGACGCTCCAACTAACGATAAGGTAGATGAAGCGAAGAATAATGGTAAGAAAGCTATCAATAACGTCAACCCAACTGGCGATAAGAAATCTGAAGCTAAGAAAGAAATCGACCAAGCGGCTGAGACTAAGAAAGATGAGATTGATAAGCGTACCGACTTGACGAAAGAAGAGAAGGACAAAGCGAAAACTGATGTTGAAACAGCAGCAAAAGACGCTAAGAAAGTTATTGACGACGCTCCAACTAACGATAAAGTAGATGAAGCGAAGAATAATGGTAAGAAAGCTATCAATAACGTCAACCCAACTGGCGATAAGAAATCTGACGCTAAGAAAGAAATCGACAAAGCAGCTGAGACTAAGAAAGATGAGATTGATAAGCGTACCGACTTGACGAAAGAAGAGAAGGACAAAGCGAAATCTGATGTTGAAACAGCAGCAAAAAGATGCTAAGAAAGTTATTGACGACGCTCCAACTAACGATAAGGTAGATGAAGCGAAGAATAATGGTAAGAAAGCTATCAATAACGTCAACCCAACTGGCGATAAGAAATCTGAAGCTAAGAAAGAAATCGACCAAGCGGCTGAGACTAAGAAAGATGAGATTGATAAGCGTACCGACTTGACGAAAGAAGAGAAGGACAAAGCGAAAACTGATGTTGATACAGCAGCAAAAAGACGCTAAGAAAGCTATTGACGACGCTCCAACTAACGATAAAGTAGATGAAGCGAAGAATAATGGTAAGAAAGCTATCGATAACGTCAACCCAACTGGCGATAAGAAATCTGACGCTAAGAAAGAAATCGACAAAGCAGCTGAGACTAAGAAAGATGAGATTGATAAGCGTACCGACTTGACGAAAGAAGAGAAGGACAAAGCGAAATCTGATGTTGAAACAGCAGCAAAAGATGCTAAGAAAGTTATTGACGACGCTCCAACTAACGATAAGGTAGATGAAGCGAAGAATAATGGTAAGAAAGCTATCAATAACGTCAACCCAACTGGCGATAAGAAATCTGAAGCTAAGAAAGAAATCGACCAAGCAGCTGAGACTAAGAAAGATGAGATTGATAAGCGTACCGACTTGACGAAAGAAGAGAAGGACAAAGCGAAAACTGATGTTGAAACAGCAGCAAAAAGATGCTAAGAAAGCTATTGACGACGCTCCAACTAACGATAAGGTAGATGAAGCGAAGAATAATGGTAAGAAAGCTATCAATAACGTCAACCCAACTGGCGATAAGAAATCTGAAGCTAAGAAAGAAATCGACCAAGCAGCTGAGACTAAGAAAGATGAGATTGATAAGCGTACCGACTTGACGAAAGAAGAGAAGGACAAAGCGAAAACTGATGTTGAAACAGCAGCAAAAGATGCTAAGAAAGTTATTGACGACGCTCCAACTAACGATAAGGTAGATGAAGCGAAGAATAATGGTAAGAAAGCTATCAATAACGTCAACCCAACTGGCGATAAGAAATCTGAAGCTAAGAAAGAAATCGACCAAGCGGCTGAGACTAAGAAAGATGAGATTGATAAGCGTACCGACTTGACGAAAGAAGAGAAGGACAAAGCGAAAACTGATGTTGATACAGCAGCAAAAGACGCTAAGAAAGCTATTGACGACGCTCCAACTAACGATAAAGTAGATGAAGCGAAGAATAATGGTAAGAAAGCTATCAATAACGTCAACCCAACTGGCGATAAGAAATCTGACGCTAAGAAAGAAATCGACAAAAGCAGCTGAGACTAAGAAAGATGAGATTGATAAGCGTACCGACTTGACGAAAGAAGAGAAGGACAAAGCGAAATCTGATGTTGAAACAGCAGCAAAAGATGCTAAGAAAGCTATTGACGACGCTCCAACTAACGATAAGGTAGATGAAGCGAAGAATAATGGTAAGAAAGCTATCAATAACGTCAACCCAACTGGCGATAAGAAATCTGAAGCTAAGAAAGAAATCGACCAAGCGGCTGAGACTAAGAAAGATGAGATTGATAAGCGTACCGACTTGACGAAAGAAGAGAAGGACAAAGCGAAAAACTGATGTTGATACAGCAGCAAAAAGACGCTAAGAAAGCTATTGACGACGCTCCAACTAACGATAAAGTAGATGAAGCGAAGAATAATGGTAAGAAAGCTATCAATAACGTCAACCCAACTGGCGATAAGAAATCTGACGCTAAGAAAGAAATCGACAAAGCAGCTGAGACTAAGAAAGATGAGATTGATAAGCGTACCGACTTGACGAAAGAAGAGAAGGACAAAGCGAAATCTGATGTTGAAACAGCAGCAAAAGACGCTAAGAAAGCTATTGACGACGCTCCAACTAACGATAAAGTAGATGAAGCGAAGAATAATGGTAAGAAAGCTATCAATAACGTCAACCCAACTGGCGATAAGAAATCTGACGCTAAGAAAGAAATCGACAAAGCAGCTGAGACTAAGAAAGATGAGATTGATAAGCGTACCGACTTGACGAAAAGAAGAGAAGGACAAAGCGAAATCTGATGTTGAAACAGCAGCAAAAGATGCTAAGAAAGTTATTGACGACGCTCCAACTAACGATAAGGTAGATGAAGCGAAGAATAATGGTAAGAAAGCTATCAATAACGTCAACCCAACTGGCGATAAGAAATCTGAAGCTAAGAAAGAAATCGACCAAGCGGCTGAGACTAAGAAAGATGAGATTGATAAGCGTACCGACTTGACGAAAGAAGAGAAGGACAAAGCGAAAACTGATGTTGATACAGTAGCAAAAGACGCTAAGAAAGCTATTGACGACGCTCCAACTAACGATAAAGTAGATGAAGCGAAGAATAATGGTAAGAAAGCTATCGATAACGTCAACCCAACTGGCGATAAGAAATCTGACGCTAAGAAAGAAATCGACAAAGCAGCTGAGACTAAGAAAGATGAGATTGATAAGCGTACCGACTTGACGAAAGAAGAGAAGGACAAAGCGAAAACTGATGTTGATACAGCAGCAGAAGCCGCTAAGAAAGCTATTGACGGCGCAACAACTAACGATAAAGTAGATGAAGCGAAGAATAATGGCACTACAGCTATCGATAACATCAACCCTCAGCCTGCTCCTCGTCCAAACCCAACACCAACTCCACGTCCTGACAACAGTAGCAACACTGACAACGATGGTGACACTAACAACGGTGGCAACACTGACAACGGTGGTAACACTAACAACGGTGGTAACACTAACAACGGTGGTAACACTGACAACGGTGGTAACACTAACAACGGTGGTAACACTGACAACAGTGCTAACACTAACAATAGCGGCACTACCACCCCTGCTACTCCATCGTCTACTGTTGGACAGGCTCAAGCAAGTACTTCAGCTCAAGAAACACCAGTTTCTACAAACACTCCAAGCAATTCAGGCACTACAGCAACTCCTAGTGAGACTCGTCCTGTTGACAAGTCTGAGCTTGCTCGATTGGTTGAAGAACTAGAAACTCGTTTGAAAGACTTGGATGGTATTGATCAATCTGTCATCGACGCTGCTAAGATCATTCTCGGAGAGGGTCAAGCAGCCCTTAGAAATGCTGACTTGACAGAGGCAGGCTTGAGAGAGATGACTGCCAAGGTCAAAGAAGCAATCGAATCCTTGAAAGGCAAGCAAGCGACTAAGGATGAAGAAGAAACGAAAGAAACAAGCACAGAGCAAGGTCATCTTCCATATGGTACGATGATTGCTAGCCTGCTCGCCTTTCTTGGTCTCCTTCTCTTCCTCATCGCTCGTCGTAAGAAAGAGTCAGAACTCAAGAAATTGACCAAGGAATTGACTAAGGTTCTGCAAGAAAGCGACCTTACAAGTGTAGATGTCAAACTCCTTGACCAAGCACGAGAAGCTCTCGCTCAAGCGATTGCCTTCCTAGCCAATGAGAAAGAGTCTGACCACACAGAAGAGGAGTTGATTGAGAAACTCAAAGCTATTCTTGCTCAGCTAAGATAAGTCAAGCTTAGACTAGTCGGAAACTAGCTAGAATAGTAGTTGAAAGAGCAACGGTGAAAGCCGTTGCTCTTTTTGATATTCTTTTTTTCGTATTTCATAAACATTTCATATTTGGATTTTATAATAGTCTTACAAATATGGAGGTGACAAATGAATCCAATCCAAAGAGCTTGGGCTTATGTCAGCAGAAAACGACTGAGAAGTTTTTATTTTTATTTCTGATTTTATTGGTCCTATTGGCCGGAATTTCAGCCTGTTTGACGCTGATGAAGTCCAACAAAACAGTTGAAACCAATCTTTACAAATCACTCAATACATCTTTTTCTATTAAGAAGATAGAAAATGGTCAGACCTTCAAGTTGTCAGACCTAGCATCAGTTAGCAAGATTAAGGGACTGGAAAAATATCTCTTCTGAACTCGAGACGGTCGCAAAAATTAAAAAGACAAGGAAGCGGTGAGTGGAGAGCAGAGCGTGGAGCGTGATGATTTGTCAGCTGCGGACAAGAACCTGATTAGCTTAACGGCTCTTGAGGATTCATCTAAGGATGTCACCTTTACCAGCTCGGCTTTCAATCTAAAAAGAAGGGCGACACCTTCAAAAAGGGGATTCAAAGAAAAATCCTGATTCACGAAGAGTTGGCTAAAAAGAACGGTCTTTCGCTTCATGACAAGATTCGCTTGGATGCTGGACAGTCAGAATCTGGCAAAGGGCAAACAGTGGAGTTTGAGATTGTTGGAGTCTTTTTCTGGTAAAAAAACAAGAGAAATTCACAGGCTTGTCTTCTGACTTCAGTGAAAAACCAGGTCTTTACAGATTATGAGAGTAGCCAAAGCCTTTTGGGTAATAGTGAACCTCAAGTCAGTGCAGCTCGCTTCTATGTAGAAAATCCTAAGGAAATGGACGGACTCATGAAGCAGGTGGAAAGCTTGGCTTTGGAAAAATAACGGCTACCAAGTCGAGAAGGAAAAACAAGGCTTTTGAACAAATCAAAGACTCAGTTGCAGCCTTCCAAACCTTCCTGACCATCTTTCTTTATGGGATTATCATAGCAGGAGCAGGAGCCTTAATTCTGGTTTTGTCTCTCTGGTTGAGAGAAAGGGTCTATGAAGTGGGGATTTTACTGGCACTTGGAAAAGGCAAGAGCTCGATCTTCCTACAGTTCTGTTTAGAGGTAGTTTTGGTATCTCTCGGTGCTTTGCTTCCAGCATTTGCTGCAGGAAACACAATCACATCCTACCTACTCCAAACTCTACTAGCAAGTGGAGATCAAGCAGTCTTACAAGACACGCTAGCCAAAGCAAGTGGTCTATCAAGTAGTTTATTATCTTTTGCAGAATCCTATGTTTTTCTAGTTCTGCTTAGTTGCTTATCTGTAGCCCTTTGTTTCCTATTCTTATTTAGAAAATCACCGAAAGAAATTTTATCATCTATTAGTTAAGAAGGAGAAATCATGACTTTATTACAATTACAAGATGTTACCTACCGTTATAAGAACACTGCTGAAGCAGTCCTATATCAGATCAATTATAATTTTGAACCCGGGAAATTTTACAGTATTATTGGTGAGTCAGGAGCAGGAAAATCCACACTCTTGTCCCTACTTGCTGGTCTAGATAGTCCTGTTGAAGGTTCTATCCTTTTTCAAGGAGAGGATATTCGTAAGAAGGGCTATTCTTACCATCGCATGCACCATATTTCCCTGGTCTTTCAAAATTATAACTTGATAGATTATCTTTCTCCACTGGAAAATATCCGCTTGGTCAATAAAAAGGCAAGCAAGGATACACTGCTTGAGCTTGGTTTGGATGAAAGTCAGATCAAGCGGAATGTTCTCCAGTTATCAGGTGGTCAACAGCAACGTGTTGCCATTGCTCGTGGTTTGGTCTCAGAAGCTCCAGTTATTCTAGCGGATGAACCAACGGGAAATCTGGACCCTAAAACTGCTGGAGATATTGTCGAACTGCTCAAATCACTTGCCCAGAAGACAGGTAAATGTGTCATTGTCGTAACCCACAGTAAAGAAGTGGCACAAGCGTCAGATATTACACTTGAGTTGAAGGACAAGAAACTGACTGAAATATAGAATCTAGTTATTAAACTTTAAAATAGTATTAGTTGATAACCAGATACGTGTATAGTAATAATAAACGAAGTGAGTCATTAACAACTATTTCCCGTAGTAGTGATAGTCTAGATAATAACAAAGTTATTATCTAGACCGGAATTTCTTTGAGACATATGGCTCAAAAAAATTAGGGGATGAAATTCCTACAGGAAGTTGCTCCCGTCCGCACAATCTAAGGGAAATAGTAAAAAAATTATTTTATATAAGTTATAAGACATTGAAAATAGAACAACATCTAGAAAGGGAATCTATGTTACACAATGCATTTGCCTATGTTACAAGGAAGTTTTTCAAATCGATTGTCATCTTCCTGATTATTCTCCTCATGGCGAGCTTGAGTTTGGTCGGCTTGTCGATCAAGGGAGCTACTACCAAGGCTTCTCAGGAGACATTTAAAAATATCACCAATAGTTTTTCCATGCAGATTAACCGTCGCGTCAATCAAGGAACGCCACGTGGTGCTGGGAATATTAAGGGTGAGGATATCAAAAAAATCACCGAAAACAAGGCCATCGAGTCTTATGTTAAACGCATCAACGCTATTGGGGATTTGACTGGCTATGAACTCATCGAAACGCCAGATACCAAGAAAAATCTGACACCTGACCGTGCCAAACATTTTGGAAGTAGCTTGATGATTACAGGTGTCAATGACTCTTCTAAAGAAGACAAGTTTGTCTCTGGTTCTTATAAGTTGGTCGAAGGTGAGCACCTAACCAACGACGACAAGGACAAGATTCTCCTGCACAAGGATTTGGCAGCCAAACACGGCTGGAAAGTAGGGGACAAGGTCAAACTAGACTCTAATATCTACGATGCAGACAATGAAAAAGGTGCCAAGGAAACAGTCGAAGTGACAATCAAGGGACTCTTTGATGGTCACAATAAGTCAGCAGTAACCTACTCACAAGAACTCTATGAAAATACAGCTATCACAGACATTCACACTGCTGCAAAACTTTATGGATACACAGAAGACACAGCCATTTATGGGGACGCAACCTTCTTTGTAACAGCAGATAAGAACTTGGATGATGTCATGAAAGAATTGAATGGTATCAGTGGAATCAACTGGAAGAGCTACACACTCGTTAAGAGCTCATCTAACTACCCAGCTCTTGAGCAATCCATCTCTGGGATGTACAAGATGGCCAACCTCCTCTTCTGGGGAAGCTTGAGCTTCTCAGTCCTTCTCCTTGCTCTCTTGCTCAGCCTTTGGATCAACACCCGTCGCAAGGAGGTGGGAATCCTCCTCTCTATCGGTCTCAAGCAGGCAAGTATCTTGGGGCAATTTATCACCGAATCCATCTTGATTGCCATCCCTGCTCTTGTTTCTGCTTACTTCCTAGCCAACTACACAGCACGTGCAATCGGGAATACTGTTCTTGCCAATGTCACTTCAGGTGTTGCCAAGCAAGCCAGCAAGGCGGCTCAAGCCTCTAACCTTGGTGGTGGGGCAGAAGTAGATGGCTTTAGTAAGACCTTGTCGAGCCTAGATATTTCCATTCAGACATCAGACTTTATCATCGTCTTTGTCCTTGCATTGGTTCTAGTGGTTCTCGTTATGGCACTTGCTTCAAGCAATCTCCTTAGAAAACAACCAAAAGAGCTCTTGCTGGATGGTGAATAAGTTTGAAAAAATTATTCTGGAATAAAAACTGCATCTTGTTTTTCTATTCAAGAAAGGTGGATAGAGAATGCATATTTAACAATTCAAAATAGAGTCGAAAGCAGTGGTAAAAATCATTGCTTTCAGTCGCTTTCTTTGTACTTTAGTACTTAAATATGATATACTAAAGTTATTGAATTTATTAGAAAGGGATTTCACAACTTATATATGGGATTGTGCATAAAAATCTATAGAAACCTTATCTTGAAAATAGATAGATAAATCTGTAGAAGCCTATCCATATTGTAAACATAGACTAGTAGACCTAGGAAGGGTCTACTTTGGAAAATATAGATTAGTGAGGAAAAATAAACATTATGAGACAAACAAATGTTAGAGGAACATTATCCCTCCGTGGCTTTAGAAAATTAAGAACCGGCGCAATTGTTGCGACAGGTGTGATTTTATTGGGGCTGGGCTTTTTAGCTCCAACTGTTTCCGCTAACGAACAAGATGGTGTTTGGGTAGCCAGAACAGTTGCAGAAGTAAAAGCTGATATTCAAAATATAGACAATTTGTCACACTACACAATTAAGTGGGGAGATACACTGAGTGCTATTAGTGGGGCAACGGGGCTATCTGTTGATAGTTTGGTTGAGATAAATCGTATTGCAAATAGAGATTTGATTTTTTTGCTAATAATAAATTGTATTTTTAGCGAAGAGGCTTTTTCTAAAAGATGGAAATACAGAAGTAAAAAAAGACAGCGAGTGTCGATTGATAATTCTGGTAGTCGTCAAAGTTATGAAGTTGAAACAAAGACAGATACTGTAACTGGAGAGCAAAGGACTACTGTTAAACAAACGACACCAGTAGTTGTGGAAACACCAGTAGCAGGAACAACGCCGAAAGCAGAAGCACCAGCAGCAGGCACAACGCCGAAAAGCAGACGAGCCAGCAGCAGGCACAACGCTGAAAAGCAGAAGCACCAGCAGCAGGCACAACGCCGAAAAGTAGAAGCACCAGCAGCAGGCACAACGCCAAAAGCAGAAGCACCAGCAGCAGGCACAACGCCAAAAGCAGAAGCACCAGCAGCAGGCACAACGCCAAAAGCAGAAGACCAGCAGGCACAATGCCGAAAAGCAGAAGAGCCAGCAGCAGGCACAACACCAAAAGCGGAAGAACCAGTAGCAGGCACAACACCAAAAGCGGAAGAACCAGTAGCAGGCACAACACCAAAAAGCGGAAGAACCAGCAGCGGGAACAACACCAAAAGCGGAAGAACCAGTAGCAGGCACAACACCAAAAAGCGGAAGAACCAGCAGCGGGCACAACACCAAAAAGCAGAAGAACCAGCAGCAGGCACAACACCAAAAAGCAGAAGAACCAGCAGCAGGGAACAACACCAAAAAGCAGAAGAACCAGCAGCGGGAACAACACCAAAAAGCAGAAGAACTAGCAGCAGGAACAACACCGAAAAGCGGAAGAACCAGTAGCAGGCACAACACCAAAAAGCGGAAGAACCAGCAGCGGGAACAACACCAAAAAGCAGAAGAACCAGCAGCAGGCACAACGCCAAAAAGCAGAAGAACCAGAACGCCAAAAAAGCAGAAGAACCAGCAACATCAAATCCGGCTCCGGCACCTAAAGATGAAAAAAACTTGAGGAAGCAAAAAAAGATGGAAAAAGATGTTATTGAAAAAATTGCGGCTTCAAAACTTAGTGAAATTGAAAAAGTTAAAGATGAAGCAAAAAAAGAAAAATTAAAAGCGGAATTAAAAACATTAAAAGAAGCCGCATTAGCCGCAATAAAAAATGCTAAGAATCATGATGCTGCAGTAGCTGCTACAGATGAGTATCAAACTAAAATTGATGGAATTAATGTTCCAGGTGAAGAATTACCTGCACCAAATTATAACAAAGATAATTTAACAAATGGTCGTAATGAAGGTACTACTATTGCCGATGGAAGTACAGTAATAGGTCATGGTTCAGGTGAAGCTACGGCAACAACACCAATACAACCTTCATCAACTTCAGGAGGGACTACAGGTTTCAGAAGTGCCCCATCAGTTCAAGCAAGAGCAAGAAGAGTAGCACGTTCAACATCAGAACCAGACGGAACCGTAAATATTAGTTATAACTTCGCTGGAATGCCAGATATTCATGGTTTCCTATCTGACCCAGGAGAAAATAACACTGTCATGATTCCTGCTGGAACGAGTGAAGCACAAGCAAAAGAATTAGTAAAAGAAAAAATTCAAGCCAAGATAAAAGACCTAGCTGCTAGAGGGTATCATGTGAAAAATGACATTATTTTTGAACAAGATACTACTGTAAAAAATTATAACTACGTTGTCACATTCACTAAGGAAGCTACAGGAACTTCAGGTTTCAGAATGGCTCCAGCAGTTCAACCGCGCGCTAGCAGAAATCGTAGAAGTCTAGAACAGCCAGCTCCTCAAAAGGTCAAAGTCAATGTTTTTTATAACTTTGATCAAATGAAAGATATTGCAGGTTTCCTAGGAGATATCAATGGAACTTCTCTTGAAATTGCGGAAGGTTTATCAAATGAAGAGGTTAAAGCAGCTGTCAAGAGCCAAGTTGAAGCTAAGAAAGAAGAGTTAAGCAAACGCGGCTACACTTTCAAAGAGGACTATATCTATCAAGCTAATGGGAAAGATTATAACTACGTTGTAACATTTTCAAAAGCAGCTAAATAATTTTCATTCTATAGAGAGTGAAATGCAAGCAGAGAGAGCGATAGGCTCTCTTTGTTTTATCTAGTGGTCAGTTACTTACAGACAAAAGGCCAGTAAGAGGCTATAATAGAAAATAGAGTAGGTGTTTATTCTAATACTCTTCGAAAATCTCTTCAAACCACGTCAGCATCGCCTTACCGTATGTATGGTTACTGACTTCGTCAGTTTCATCTACAACCTCAAAAACATGTTTTGAGCTGACTTCGTCAGTTCTATCTACAACCTCAAAGCAGTGCTTTGAGCAACCTGCGGCTAGCTTCCTAGTTTGCTTTTTGATTTTCATTGAGTATAAGAAAAATAAAAAATAGAGAGCAGTTAAAGTATGAAAATTTTAATTGTAGAAGATGAAGAGATGATCCGAGAGGGGATCAGTGATTATTTGACGGATTGCGGTTATGAAACCATTGAAGCAGCGGACGGTGAGGAAGCCTTAGAAAAATTTTCCAGCTATGAGGTGGCCTTAGTTTTACTGGATATTCAGATGCCCAAGCTTAACGGCCTAGAAGTCCTAGCTGAGATTCGTAAAACCAGTCAGGTTCCTGTTTTGATGTTGACTGCCTTTCAGGATGAAGAATACAAGATGAGTGCCTTTGCTTCGCTAGCAGATGGCTATCTGGAAAAGCCCTTCTCCCTCTCCCTCTTAAAAGTGAGGGTGGACGCGATTTTCAAGCGCTATTATGATACAGGACGAATCTTCTCCTATAAGGATACCAAGGTGGACTTTGAGAGCTACAGTGCCAGCCTAGCAGGTGAGGAAGTAGCTATCAATGCTAAAGAGTTGGAAATTCTGGACTATCTGGTTAAAAATGAAGGACGAGCCTTGACTCGTTCTCAGATTATCGATGCAGTATGGAAGGCGACAGATGAGGTTCCCTTTGACCGCGTCATTGATGTTTATATCAAGGAATTGCGGAAAAAGCTAGACTTGGACTGCATCCTCACTGTGCGCAATGTTGGCTATAAATTGGAGCGAAAATGAAACGAACAGGTTTATTTACAAAAATATTTATCTATACCTTCTCGATTTTTAGTGTTCTGGTTATTTGCCTTCATTTAGCCATTTATTTTCTCTTTCCCTCGACTTATCTTAGCCATCGTCAGGAAACCATTGGTCAGAAAGCGACATCCATTGCCCAGTCACTAGAAGGTAAGGATAGGCAGAGCATCGAGCAAGTGTTAGACTTGTATTCCCAGACTAGTGATATCAAGGGGGCCGTTAAGGGCGAGATGACCGAGGACAAGTTAGAAGTCAAGGACAGCCTTCCTCTGGATACAGACCGCCAGACAACCTCTCTTTTTATCGAGGAGCGCGAGGTGACAACGCAAGACGGTGGCACCATGACTCTCCAGTTTCTAGCTTCCATGGATTTGCAAAAGGAAGCAGAGCAAATCAGTCTCCAGTTTCTTCCCTATACCCTGCTGGCATCCTTTTTGATTTCCCTCTTGGTGGCCTATATCTATGCTCGGACTATTGTTGCACCGATTTTGGAAATCAAGCGGGTGACTCGTAGAATGATGGAACTGGATGCCCAAGTGCGATTGCGCGTGGATTCCAAGGATGAGATTGGAGATCTAAAGGAACAAATCAATAGCCTCTACCAGCATCTTTTGACTGTCATTGCGGACTTGCATGACAAGAATGAAGCCATTCTCCAGCTGGAAAAGATGAAGGTCGAATTCCTACGAGGAGCTTCTCATGAATTGAAAACACCACTGGCTAGTTTGAAAATCCTGATCGAAAACATGAAAGAAAATGTCGGTCGTTATAAAGATAGAGACCGCTATCTGGGAGTAGCCTTGGGGATTGTGGATGAGCTCAATCACCACGTTCTCCAGATACTTTCTCTCTCGTCTGTGCAGGAATTGCGAGATGATAGGGAACAAATTGACTTACACCAGATGACGCAAAGTCTGGTCAAGGATTATGCCTTACTAGCCAAAGAAAGAGAACTCCAGATAGACGATAGTTTAACCCATCAGCAGGCTTATCTAAACCCATCAGTTATGAAGTTGATTTTGTCTAACCTCATCAGTAATGCTATCAAGCACTCTGTTCCAGGTGGCTTAGTTCGCATTGGAGAAAGAGAAGGGGAACTTTTTATAGAAAATAGCTGTAGTCCAGAAGAACAAGAAAAACTGGCCCAATCTTTTTCTGATAATGCTAGTCGCAAGGCCAAAGGGTCTGGGATGGGGCTCTTTGTGGTCAAGAGTTTATTGGAACATGAAAAATTAGCTTATCGTTTCGAGATGGAGGATAATCGTTTAACCTTCTTCATAGCTTTTCCAAAAGTCACCTAAGACTAGGGAGAGAAAGGGCTTACATAGATGAAGCTAGAAGAAATTCAATCGAAACTGCGGGAAAAACTAGATTTTTTTGTCAAAAAGTGATAAAATGAACAATGTAAATGGGATGACCCATAAAAATATACAGGAGGCCTGATAAAATGGCAATCGTTTCAGCAGAAAAATTTGTCCAAGCAGCTCGTGACAACGGTTATGCAGTTGGTGGATTTAACACAAACAACCTTGAGTGGACTCAAGCTATCTTGCGTGCAGCAGAAGCTAAAAAAGCTCCAGTTTTGATCCAAACTTCAATGGGTGCTGCTAAATACATGGGTGGTTACAAAGTTGCTCGCAACTTGATCGCTAACCTTGTTGAATCAATGGGTATCACTGTACCAGTAGCTATCCACCTTGACCACGGTCACTACGAAGATGCACTTGAGTGTATCCGAGTTGGTTATACTTCAGTTATGTTTGATGGTTCACACCTTCCAGTTGAAGAAAACCTTGAAAGCTCGTAAAGTTGTAGAATTTGCTCATGCAAATGGTGTATCAGTGGAAGCTGAAGTTGGTACTATCGGTGGTGAAGAAGACGGAATCATCGGTGATGGTGAATTGGCTCCAATCGAAGACGCTAAAGCAATGGTTGAAACTGGTATCGACTTCTTGGCAGCTGGTATCGGTAACATCCACGGTCCTTACCCAGCAAACTGGAAAGGTCTTCACCTTGATCACTTGCAAAAATTGACTGAAGCTGTTCCAGGATTCCCAATCGTATTGCACGGTGGTTCAGGTATTCCTGATGAGCAAATCCAAGCAGCTATCAAACTTGGTGTTGCGAAAGTTAACGTTAACACTGAATGCCAAATCGCATTCGCTAACGCAACTCGTAAATTTGCTCGTGACTACGAAGCAAACGAAGCAGAATACGACAAGAAGAAACTCTTCGACCCACGTAAATTCTTGGCTGACGGTGTAAAAGCTATCCAAGCATCAGTTGAAGAACGTATCGACGTATTCGGTTCAGAAGGTAAAGCTTAATCTAGCTGAATAATACAGATAAAACCTACCCATTGGGTGGGTTTTTGGCGTTTTAAGGAGACTATTAAGCCAGAATTTTGGACTAATACTCTTCGAAAATCTCTTCAAACCACGTCAGCTTCGCCTTGCCGTAGGTATGGTTACTGACTTCGTCAGTTCTATCCACAACCTCAAAACAGTGTTTTGAGCTGACTTCGTCAGTTCCATCTGCAACCTCAAAGCTGTGCTTTGAGCTACCTGCATCTAGCTTCTTAGTTTGCTCTTTGATTTTCATTGAGTATAAAAATACCACTTTAAGAGAAAAATTTTCAATTTCACAAATTTTAGGCAAACGCTTGCATTCTAGTTTTTATTGGACTATAATAGGTTGGTATAGAGCCTTTTGTAATAATAAAATGTAGAAGGTGTAGAAAGTAAGGATTTAGAATATTTGTAGTCAAAAATACAATGTTGCTATTCCTTGCGATAGGGGGATAGATATGGCAATGATAGAAGTGGAACATCTTCAGAAAAATTTTGTGAAGACTGTTAAGGAACCGGGCTTGAAGGGGGCTTTGCGTTCCTTTATTCATCCTGAAAAGCAGACCTTTGAAGCGGTCAAGGATTTGACCTTTGAGGTCCCAAAGGGGCAGATTTTAGGTTTTATTGGGGCAAATGGTGCTGGGAAGTCGACAACCATTAAAATGCTCACAGGGATTTTAAAACCGACATCTGGTTTTTGTCGGATTAACGGCAAGATTCCGCAGGACAATCGCCAAGATTATGTCAAGGATATTGGGGTTGTTTTTGGACAACGTACCCAGCTGTGGTGGGATTTGGCCCTGCAAGAGACCTACACGGTCTTAAAAGAGATTTACGATGTGCCAGACTCGCTCTTTCATAAGCGCATGGATTTTTTGAATGAAGTCTTGGATTTGAAGGACTTTATCAAGGATCCTGTGCGGACTCTTTCACTGGGACAGCGCATGCGGGCGGATATTGCGGCTTCCTTGCTCCACAATCCCAAGGTTCTCTTTTTAGATGAACCGACCATTGGTTTGGACGTTTCGGTCAAGGATAACATTCGTCGAGCCATTACCCAAATCAATCAGGAGGAAGAAACCACCATTCTCTTGACCACTCACGACCTGAGCGACATTGAGCAACTTTGTGATCGGATTTTTATGATTGACAAGGGGCAAGAGATTTTTGATGGAACGGTGAGCCAACTCAAGGAGACCTTTGGTAAGATGAAGACGCTCTCCTTTGAACTGGTGTCAGGTCAAAGTCATCTCGTCTCTCACTATGAAGGCTTTCGGATATGACAATTGATAGACAAGGAAATAGCCTCAACATTGAATTCGATAGTTCACGCTACCAGTCAGCTGACATTATCAAGCAAACTCTGTCTGATTTTGAGATCCGCGATTTGAAGATGATGGATACGGATATTGAGGATATTATCCGTCGCTTCTACCGAAAGGAGCTCTAAGATGGTCAAATTATGGAGACGTTATAAACCCTTTATCAATGCAGGCGTTCAGGAGTTGATTACCTATCGAGTCAACTTTATTCTCTATCGAATTGGGGATGTCATGGGTGCTTTTGTAGCCTTTTATCTCTGGAAGGCTGTCTTTGATTCCTCCCAGGAGTCTTTGATTCAGGGTTTTAGTATGGCAGATATCACCCTCTACATCATCATGAGTTTTGTGACAAATCTTCTGACTAGGTCCGATTCTTCCTTTATGATTGGGGAGGAGGTCAAGGATGGTTCCATTATCATGCGCTTGTTGAGACCAGTGCATTTTGCGGCTTCTTACCTCTTTACCGAGCTTGGGTCCAAGTGGTTGATTTTTATCTCTGTTGGCCTTCCATTTTTAAGTGTCATTGTTTTGATGAAAATCTTATCTGGACAAGGCATTGTAGAAGTGCTGGGATTAACTGTCCTTTATCTTTTTAGCTTAACTCTGGCCTATCTGATTAACTTTTTCTTTAATATCTGCTTTGGATTTTCTGCCTTTGTGTTTAAAAATCTTTGGGGTTCTAATCTACTCAAGACTTCCTTAGTGGCCTTTATGTCTGGAAGTTTGATTCCCTTGGCTTTCTTTCCAAAGGTGGTTTCAGATATTCTTTCTTTCTTGCCTTTTTCATCTTTGATTTATACTCCGGTCATGATTATTGTTGGGAAATACGATGCCAGTCAGATTCTTCAGGCGCTCGCTTTGCAGTTCTTCTGGCTCTTAGTGATGGTGGGCTTGTCTCAGTTGATTTGGAAACGAGTCCAGTCATTTATCACCATTCAAGGAGGTTAGTATGAAAAAATATCAGCGTATGCATCTGATTTTTATCAGACAATACATCAAGCAAATTATGGAGTACAAGGTCGATTTTGTGGTTGGTGTCTTGGGAGTTTTTTTGACTCAAGGCTTGAATCTCTTGTTTCTCAATGTCATTTTTCAACATATCCCCTCGCTAGAAGGCTGGACTTTTCAAGAAATCGCCTTTATCTATGGCTTTTCCTTGATTCCTAAGGGGTTGGACCATCTCTTTTTTGATAATCTCTGGGCGCTAGGGCAACGCCTGGTGAGAAAAGGGGAGTTTGACAAGTATTTGACTCGTCCTATCAATCCTCTCTTTCACATCCTAGTTGAGACCTTTCAGATTGATGCCTTGGGCGAGCTCTTGGTCGGTGGTATTTTATTGGGAACAACAGTGACCAGCATTGCTTGGACTCTTCCAAAATTCCTGCTTTTCCTAGTTTGTATTCCTTTTGCGACCTTGATTTATACTTCCTTGAAAATCGCGACAGCTAGTATCGCTTTTTGGACCAAGCAGTCAGGGGCTATGATTTACATTTTCTATATGTTTAATGATTTTGCCAAGTATCCGATTTCAATTTATAATTCATTTCTTCGTTGGTTAATCAGTTTTATTGTACCTTTTGCCTTTACGGCCTACTATCCTGCCAGCTATTTCTTGCAGGACAAGGATGTAATCTTTAACATCGGAGGTTTGATTTTGATTTCCCTTGTCTTTTTTGGTATTTCCCTTAAACTTTGGGACAGGGGCTTGGATTCTTATGAAAGTGCTGGGTCCTAAGATGAAGAAACTCAAAGCCTTGTCTCAGGACAGGCTTTTTCTAATAGAGATGAAAATTCCTTGACATCTATTCTCAGAGTGCTATACTTTAAGTGTAATAGCCGATTTAGCTTATACTCTTCGAAAATCTCTTCAAACCACGTCAGCTTCCATCTGCAACCTCAAAACAGTGTTTTGAGCTGACTTCGTCAGTTCTATCTACAACCTAAAAGCAGTGCTTTTAGCAACCTGCGGCTAGCTTCCTAGTTTGTTTTGATTTTCATTGAGTATTAGTTGCTAGAGCAAGACACTCATAAAGCCTAGGTTATAGGTGAAGATAGGACTGAGGATTTGAAAAGTTAGATATGTAGAAAATAACCGTTAAGCCTTATTCTTAGCGGTTATTTATATTGTTTAATAGCGCTGATATTTCATCAATGATGTTTGACTTTGTGATGTTGCTAGTGCTTTAAGTTGATTGCTACTATTTTTGATGGTGTGAATGTTCTGATAATGTACCCCAGCTAACTACGAAAGTTTTTGACTCTATATTTTTAATGTGTGTTAAAAAATAAATTAATGCATGTTAATTTTTCTTGACTTAAATTTTTTTAATTGATATACTATTTTTCAGAGAGCTAACAATTATATATAAATGTACTACTCTATTTCCTAGATAATACTTAGTAAAACTTTTTATAACAAAGGCTAGCAAAGTTAAAGTTTTCTATCTATTGGAAGTTAAATAAATATGTAAGGAATTAAAATGAAAAAAAGTACAGTATTGTCATTAACCACAGCTGCAGTTATTTTAGCAGCATATGTCCCTAATGAGGTAGTTTTAGCAGACACATCTAGCTCTGAAGATGCTTTAAATATCTCTGATAAAGAAAAAATAGTAGTAGGTAAACAAAAAGAAAACAAAGAAAAACTTGAAGATATTCATAATGCTATAGAAACTTCAAAGGATACTGAAGAGAAGAAAACAACGGTTATTGAGGAAAAAGAAGTTGTTAGTAAAGAATCTGTGATAGATAATAAAACTAGCAATGAAGAAGAAAAAAATCAAAGAAGATTCCAATCAATCCCAAAGAAGATAAAGTGGACTCGTCTGCAAGTAAAGACCCAGAAAGTCCCAAAAAAGAGGATAAACTTGTCTATATTGCTGAATTTAAAGATAAAGAATCTGGAGAAAAAGCAATCAAGGAATTATCCAATCTTAAGGATACAAAAGTTTTATATACTTATGATACGGTTTTTAATGGTGTTGCAATAGAAACAACTCCAGATAATTTGGATAAGATTAAACTAATAGAAGGTATCTCATCTGTTGAAAGGGCACAGAAAGTCCAACCGATGATGAATCATGCTAGAAAGGAAATTGGAGTTGAAGAGGCAATTGATTACCTAAAATCTATCAATGCTCCATTTGGTAAAAATTTTGATGGTAGAGGTATGGTCATTTCAAATATCGATACCGGGACAGATTATAGGCATAAGGCCATGAGGATTGATGATGATGCTAAAGGCTCAATGAGATTCAAAAAAGAAGACTTAAAAGGTACTGATAAAAATTTCTGGTTGAGTGATAAAATCCCTCATGCTTTCAATTATTATAATGGTGGTAAAATTACTGTAGAAAAAGCTGATGATGGAAGCGATTATTTTGATCCACATGGGATGCATATTGCAGGGATTCTTGCGGGAAATGATACTGAAAAAGATATTAAAAACTTTAACGGAATAGATGGAATTGCTCCTAATGCACAGATCTTCTCTTATAAAATGTACTCTGACGCAGGATCTGGCTTCGCAGGAGATGAAACAATGTTTCATGCTATTGAAGATTCCATTAAACACAATGTCGATGTTGTTTCGGTATCATCTGGTTTTACAGGAACAGGTCTTGTAGGTGAGAAATATTGGGAAGCTATTAGAGCATTAAGAAAAGCAGGCATTCCAATGGTTGTAGCTACAGGGTAACTATGCGACTTCTGCTTCAAGTTCTTCATGGGATTTAGTGGCAAATAATAATCTGAAAATGACCGACACTGGAAATGTAACACGAACTGCAGCACATGAAGATGCGATAGCAGTCGCATCTGCTAAAAATCAAACAGTTGAGTTTGATAAAGTTAACATAGGTGGAGAAAATTTTAAATACAGAAATATAGGGGCCTTTTTCGATAAGAATAAAATCACAACAAATGAAGATGGATCAAAAGCTCCTGATAAATTGAAATTTGTATATATAGGCAAAGGGTCAAGATCAAGATTTGATAGGATTGGATCTTAAGGGCAAAATTGCAGTAATGGATAGAATTTATACCAAGGATTTAAAAAGATGCTTTTAAAAGAGCTACGGATAAGGGCGCACGTGGCATTATGGTTGTAAATACTGTAAATTACTACAATAGAGATAATTGGACAGAGCTTCCAGCTATGGGATATGAGGAGGATGAAGGAACTACTAGTCAAGTTTTTTCAATTTCAGGAGATGATGGTGTAAAGCTATGGAACATGATTAACCCTGATAAAAAAACTGAGGTTAAAAGAAATAATAAAGAAGATTTTAAAGATAAATTGGAGCAATACTATCCAATTGATATGGCCAGCTATAATTCTAATAAACCGAATGTAGGTGATGAAAAAGAGATTGACTTTAAGTTTGCACCTGACACAGACAAAGAATTGTATAAAGAAGATATCATCGTTCCAGCAGGATCCACATCTTGGGGACCGAGAACAGATTTACTTTTAAAACCGGATGTTTCAGCACCTGGTAAAAATATTAAATCCACTCTCAATGTCATTAATGGGAAATCAACTTATGGTTATATGTCAGGGACTAGTATGGCAACTCCAATCGTGGCAGCTTCTACTGTTTTGATTAGACCAAAGTTAAAGGAAATGCTTGAAAGACCTGCCTTGAAAAATCTTAAGGGAGATGACAAAATAGACCTTACAAGTCTTACAAAAATAGCCCTACAAAATACTGCACGGCCTATGATGGATGCAACGTCTTGGAAAGAAAAAAGTCAATACTTTGCATCACCTAGACAACAGGGAGCAGGGCTAATTAATGTGGCCAATGCTTTGAGAAATGAAGTTGTAGCTACTTTTAAAAACACGGATTCTAAAGGTTTGGTAAACTCTTATGGTTCTGTTTCTCTTAAAGAAATAAAAGGAGATAAAAAATACTTTACAATTAAGCTTCACAATACATCAAACAGACCTTTAACCTTTAAAGTTTCAGCATCAGCGATAACTACAGATTCTCTAACTGACAGACTAAAACTGGATGAAACATACAAAGATGAAAAATCTCCAGATGGTAAGCAAATTGTTCCAGAAATCCACCCAGAAAAAATCAAAGGAGCAAATATCACATTTGAGCATGATACTTTCACTATAAGCCCAAATTCTAGCTTTGATTTGAATGCGGTTATAAACGTTGGAGAGGCTAAAAATAAAAATAAATTTGTAGAATCATTTATTCATTTTGAGTCAGTGGAAGAAATGGAAGCTCTAAACTCCAATGGGAAGAAAAACAAATTTCCAACCTTCTTTATCGATGCCTTTAATGGGATTTGCTGGGGATTGGAATAAGGAACCAATCCTTGATAAATGGGCCTGGGAAGAGGGTTCAAAATCAAAAACAATGGAAGGTTATGATGATGATGGTAAACCAAAAATTCCAGGAACCTTAAATAAGGGAATTGGTGGAGAACATGGTATAGATAAATTCAATCCAGCAGGAGTTATACAAAAATAGAAAAAGATAAAAAAATACAACATCTCTAGATCAAAATCCAGAATTATTTGCTTTCAATAACGAAGGGATCAACGCACCCTCATCAAGTGGTTCTAATATTGCTAAAATTTATCCTTTAGATTCAAATGGAAATCCTCAAGATGCTCAACTTGAAAGAGGATTAACCCCTTCTCCACTTGTATTAAGAAGTGCAGAAGAAGGATTGATTTCAATAGTAAATACAAATAAAGAGGGAGAAAATCAAATCGACTTAAAAGTCATTTCGAGAGAACACTTTATTAAAGGAATTTTAAACTCTAAGAGAAATGATGCAAAGGGAATCAAATCTTCTAAACTAAAAGTTTGGGGTGACTTGAAATGGGATGGACTCATTTATAACCCTAGAGGTAGAGAAGAAAATGCACCAGAGAGTAAGGATAACCAAGATCCAGCTACTAGGATAAGAGGTCAGTTTGAACCGATTGCAGAAGGTCAATATTTCTATAAATTTAAATATAGATTAACTAAAGATTATCCATGGCAGGTTTCCTATATTCCAGTAAAAATTGATAACACAGCCCCTAAGATTGTTTCGGTTGATTTTTCAAATCCTGAAAAAATTAAGCTGATCACAAAGGATACTTATCATAAGGTAAAAGATCAATATAAGAATGAAACGCTATTTGCGAGAGATCAAAAAGAACATCCTGAAAAATTTGATGAGATTGCAAACGAAGTTTGGTATGCTGGCGCCGCTCTTGTTAATGAAGACGGAGAGGTTGAGAAAAATCTTGAAGTAACTTATGCAGGTGAGGGTCAAGGAAGAAATAGGAAACTTGACAAAGACGGAAATACCATTTATGAAATTAATGGTGCGGGAGATTTAAGAGGAAAAATCATTGAAGTAATTGCATTAGATGGCTCTAGCAATTTCACAAAGATTCATAGAATTAAATTTGCTGATCATGCTGATGAAAAAGGAATGATTTCCTATTATCTCGTAGATCCTGATCAAGATTCATCTAAATACCAAAAGCTTGGAGAAATTCCTGAATCTAAATTTAAGAATTTAAAAAATGTTAAAGATGATAGCCTCAACAAAGAGACAACTGAGGTAGAACATCATCATGAAAATGAAGAGGCTACCGAAGAAAAATCTAGCTTTACTATCAATAAAGCCATTTCAACAATTAGAGATTTTGAAAGCAAAGACTTAAAGAAACTCATTAAAAAGAAATTTAGAGAAGTTGATGACTTTACAAGTGAAACTGGTAAGAGGACAGAAGAATACGATTATAAATACGATGATAAGGGAAATATCATTGCTTATGACGATGGTAGTGCCTTAGAATATGAAACTGAAAAACTTGACGAAATCAAATCAAAAATTTATGGTGTTCTAAGCCCGTCTAAAGATGGACACTTTGAAATTCTTGGAAAGATAAGTAATGTTTCTAAAAATGCCAAGGTATATTATGGAAATAATTATAAATCTATAGAAATCAAAACGACCAAGTATGATTCCCACTCAAAAACGATGACATTTGATTTATACGCTAATATTAATGATATTGTGGATGGATTAGCTTTTGCAGGAGATATGAGATTCTTTGTTAAAGATGATGATCAGATAAAAGCTGAAACTAAAATTAGAATGCCTGAAAAAAATAAGGAAACTAAAACAGAATATCCCTATGCATCAAGTTATGGGAATGTAATAGAATTAGGAGAAGGTGATCTTTCAAAGAACAAACCAAATAATTTAACTGAAATGGAATCTGGTAAAATCTATTCTGATTCAGAAAAACAACAATATCTATTAAAGGATAATATCATTCTGAGAAAAGGCTATGCACTAAAAGTGACTACCTATAATCCTGGAAAAACGGATATGTTAGAAGGAAATGGAGTCTATAGCAAGGAAGATATAGCAAAAATACAAAAAGGCCAATCCTAATCTAAGAGTCCTTTCAGAAAAAATAATTTATGCTGATAGTAGAAATGTTGAAGATGGAAGAAGTACTCAATCAGTATTAATGTCGGCTTTGGACGGCTTTAACATTGTAAGGTATCAAGTGTTTAGATTTAAAATGAACGCTAAAGGGGAGGCAATCGATAAAGATGGAAATCTTGTAACAGATCCTTCTAAACTTGTATTATTTGGTAAAGATGATAAAGAGTACACTGGAGAGGATAAGTCCAATGTAGAAGCTATAAAAGAAGATGGCTCTACGTTATTTATTGATGCAAAACCAGTAAACCTTTCAATGGACAAGAACTACTTTAATCCATCTAAATCTAATAAAATTTATGTACGAAATCCAGAATTTTATTTAAGAGGTAAGATTTCTGATAAGGGTGGTTTTAACTGGGAGTTGAGAGTTAATGAATCTGTTGTAGATAATTATTTAATCTACGGAGATTTACACATTGATAACACTAGAGATTTTAACGTTAAGCTTAATGTTAAAGACGGTGACATCATGGACTGGGGAATGAAAGACTATAAAGCAAACGGATTCCCAGATAAGGTAACAGATATGGATGGAAATGTTTATCTTAAAACTGGCTATAGCGATTTGAATGCGAAAGCGGTTGGAGTACACTATCAATTTTTATATGATAATGTTAAACCAGAAGTAAACATTGATCCTAAGGGAAATACTAGTATTGAATATGCTGACGGAAAATCTGTAGTCTTTAACATCAATGATAAAAGAAATAATGGATTCGATGGTGAGATTCAAGACAAACATATTTATGTAAATGGAAAAGAATACAAATCATTTGATGATATTAAACAACTAACAGATAAGACACTAAACATTAAGATTGTTGTAAAAGATTTTGCAAGAAATACGACCGTAAAAGAATTCATTTTAAACAAAGATACGGGAGAGGTGAGCGAATTAAAACCTCATACGGTGACTGTGACCATTCAAAATGGAAAAGAAATGAGTTCAACGATAGTGTCGGAAGAAGATTTCATTTTACCTGTCTATAAGGGGTAAATTAGAAAAAGGCTATCAATTTGATGGTTGGGAAATTTCTGGTGTCGAAGGGAAAAAAGACGTTGGCTATGTTATTAATGTGTCAAAAGATATCCTTATAAAACCTGTATTCAAGAAAATAGAGGAGAAAAAGGAGGAGGAAAATAAACCTACTTTTGATGTATCGAAAAAGAAAGATAAGGTGCAAGCAAATCATAATCAATTAGATGAAAGTCACAGAAAAGAGGATTTCCAAAGAGAAAATCATTCACACAAATCTGATTCAACTAAGGATGTCACAGCTACAGTTCCTGTACAAGTAAATTATAGTCAATTAGATGAAAGTCAAAGATCTGATTCAACTGAGGATGTCAAAGTTACAGTTCCTGATGAAAATGATAAAAACTTTGAAAATAAGAAGGAAGTTTATCTTAATGAACCAGAGAATATAGCTAATAAACATACCAATATCGATAGTAAATCGGATACTAACAATTCTGATAGATTGCCAAAAACCGGAACAGTTAGAGAAGGTTTTACACCGTTCATTGCTGGAATAATGTTTACCGTAGGTGCATTTCTTGGATTAAAGAAAAAAGATCAAGATTAAGAAAAAAGCTATAGAAAAATGGTTTGTGTACTGAGATTAGATAGTGTGATGATGAAACAATTTTGTAAAAATAGCCATCTATACCTCAATTATTTAGTTTACTTTGATATTGATACCCTTTTTGGATTTATTAATGGATTTAGTTTCTATAACTAATAAATTGATTGAAAGGGTTAGTATTGACAATACTGGTCATATTGATTAGAAAATAGAGTCTATCAAAAATTTAAAAGCTAATAGAGGTGATGAGACAATTTCAAGGAATTAAGTAGCGTTTGGTTGCTTAATTCCTTTTTATTTGGAAGGAAGTTTTTCACCTGCTTCCTTATTTATCGCTATTATTCAACCACTTAGACCGAGATAGAGACCAGATAGGCAAAAGAACTTGTTCTTGAAACTGACCTCTGCTATAATGTTTTTTGTAAGGGATGTGAGGGGGTAGTATTAGACAACTCAAGTTCCTAAAAAAGAAATTGGAGATAAAGAAATGAAAAAATTATTGGGGATTGTATTTTTACTAGCAGCGACAGTATTGTATTTTGGTTCTGTTGGCTGGCCAAGTTTGGATGTCAACCTATGGTCACTGATTCCGGTAGGCTTGTTCCTCTTTTTCACTCTAGAGAATCTTTTGAAAAAAGACTACAAGGCTAGTCTGATGTGTTTGATTATTGCCTTTATCATCGCAAATGCAATTTTGGACCTTTTGCCAATTTCAAGTGGCTTGGTAATTGGAGCAGGTGTGCTGGCTTGTGTAGGTATTGGTTACCTCTTTCCTGATAAAGAAGGAAAATAAGATTGAAAAAAGATAAAGAAAAACACTTCAATCACTGTATTTTCAGTTTGATTGAGGTGTTTTTCGATTTAGTTTTTTTATTTCTGGGCCATCAATTCAACAATCATCTCGATATACATGACAAGGGTTAATAAGAATCCTGCACGCCAGAAGAATTTGATGAATTTAGGATAGTAAAAGCTGCGTTTTTTCAAAAGGAAGAAAAAAACGAGAATAATGGCTAGGAATGAGAGGGCTAGGCCCAGTCTAGGGAGGAAATTATGGGTAAAGGTTTTAGCTGTAATCAGGTAATATTCAAATACCAAGACTGGAAAAGCCAAATCCGCAAAGTTTCGTCCTAGTTTTTTTAATCTAAAAAGTTTGGTTATGATAATGCAGACTACTAAGGTCAGTATCAATAATAAAATAGATGCTAATTTCATTAAAATCATATCCATATTGTATCATAAAAAATCGCTAATGGAAACGAGAAACAGAGGAATTTATAGGAAAGTCAGGCTTTTGAGATTGTGGGTGTTTTTTGTTATAATGAAAGTTATGAAATCTTATAATACCTTGAATGATTATTATCGAAAACTATTTGGAGAAAAGACCTTTAAAGTCCCTATTGATGCGGGGTTTGACTGTCCCAATCGTGATGGGACTGTGGCTCATGGAGGCTGTACTTTTTGTACGGTTTCAGGTTCTGGAGATGCTATCGTAGCACCGGATGCGCCTATTCGTGAGCAATTTTATAAGGAAATTGACTTTATGCATCGCAAGTGGCCAGAGGTTCAGAAGTATCTGGTTTATTTTCAAAATTTTACCAACACCCATGAAAAGGTGGAAGTCATCCGAGAGCGCTATGAGCAGGCTATCAATGAGCCAGGTGTAGTAGGAATCAATATTGGAACGCGCCCAGATTGTTTACCAGACGAAACTATCGAGTATTTGGCTGAATTGTCGGAGCGCATGCATGTGACGGTTGAATTGGGCTTGCAGACCACTTATGAAGCAACCTCTGACCTGATTAACCGTGCCCACTCCTATGAATTGTATGTGGAAACGGTCAAGCGTTTGAGAAAGTATCCCAAGATTGAGATTGTTTCTCATTTGATCAATGGACTTCCTGGTGAAACCCATGAGATGATGATTGAAAATGTTCGCCGCTGTGTTACGGACAATGATATTCAAGGGATTAAACTACACTTGCTTCACCTTATGACCAATACTCGTATGCAACGAGATTACCACGAAGGACGTTTACAGTTGATGAGTCAGGACGAATATGTAAAGGTTATCTGTGATCAACTGGAAATCATTCCTAAACATATTGTCATCCATCGAATCACAGGAGATGCACCTAGAGATATGCTGATTGGTCCTATGTGGAGCCTCAATAAATGGGAAGTCCTCAACAGCATTGAGATGGAGATGCGACGTCGTGGAAGCGTTCAAGGATGCAAGGCTGTAAAACAGGAGTTTGAAAATGAAAAGACCACTTGAGATGGCACATGATTTTTTGGCTGAGGTTGTAACTCAGGACGATATCGTAGTGGATGCAACTATGGGAAATGGTCACGACACCCTCTTTCTAGCCAAGCTAGCCAAGAAAGTCTATGCCTTTGATATTCAGGAACAAGCCTTGGAAAAGACCCAAGAGCGTTTGCATCAGGCTGGCCTGACAAATGCTCAGTTGATCTTGCAAGGCCATGAGACACTGGACCAGTTTGTGACAGAAGCCAAGGCAGGGATTTTTAATCTGGGCTATCTGCCGTCAGCTGATAAGTCAGTCATTACCCGACCTCAGACAACGATTGAAGCATTAGAAAAGTTATGCCATTTGCTTGTCAAAGGGGGACGGATTGCCATTATGATCTACTATGGTCATGAAGGAGGCGACCTCGAGAGGGATGCTGTCTTGGATTTTGTTAGCCAGTTGAACCAACAAGAGTACACAGCTGCCATTTACCGAACTTTAAACCAAGTCAACAACCCGCCATTTTTAGTGATGATTGAAAAATTAGAGAGATATAGACATGGATAAACAATACCTACGTGAAAAGCTGGATGCCATGCGCCAGAATTTTGTTGAATCAACCCACCACGAACGAGCGGTGGGTGTGTTAGACCAAGCACACATGAGCAAAAAAATGCTTAAAATCAAGAAAAAATTAGTTGCTCTTGAAATGGAACGGTGCCAGAGAAAAATTGAGCACAAAGACTGTTCCAAGATTGACCAAAAAATCAAAGAGCAGAAGGAGATTTTTGAATCTTGTTGTAAAAAAGATTAAGGAGGTTGTGCGTGGAATTACTGATTTACCTCATCCTATTTTTACTGGTCTTGATTGTCTCAAGTACAACCAATAAGCTCCTGCCCTTTTTGCCTCTCCCTTTGGTGCAAATTCTTTTGGGAATTGTGATTGGTCTCTTTTTACCCAATACCGACTTTCACCTCAATACAGAGTTGTTTTTGGCGCTGGTTATCGGGCCCTTGCTTTTCCGAGAGTCGGAGGAAGCAGATATTACAGCTATTTTAAAACACTGGCGAATCATTGTTTATCTCATATTTCCAGTGATTTTCATCTCGACCCTGAGTTTGGGGGGCTTAGCCCACCTTCTTTGGTTCAGCCTTCCCTTGGCAGCTTGCTTGGCTGTTGGGGCAGCTCTTGGTCCTACGGACTTGGTTGCCTTTGCTTCTCTTTCGGAGCGTTTTAGCTTTCCTAAGCGCGTGTCCAATATCCTTAAGGGTGAAGGACTCTTGAATGATGCTTCTGGTTTGGTTGCCTTTCAGCTAGCTTTGACAGCTTGGACAACAGGAGCCTTTTCCCTTGGGCAAGCTAGTAGTTCGCTCATCTTTTCAATCCTAGGCGGTTTTTTGATTGGATTAACAGCCATGACCAACCGTTTCCTCCATAGCTTCTTGCTAAGTGTGAGAGCAACGGATATTGCCAGCGAGCTTTTATTAGAATTGAGTTTGCCTCTGGTGACCTTCTTTCTGGCAGAAGAAGTCCATGTTTCAGGGATTATTGCCGTTGTGGTTGCTGGGATTTTAAAGGCAAGCCGTTTTAAGAAAATTACGCTCCTCGAAGCCCAAGTGGATACGGTGACCGAGACGGTCTGGCATACAGTGAACTTTATGCTGAACGGTTCTGTCTTTGTGATTTTAGGGATGGAGCTGGAAATGATAGCAGAGCCTATCTTGACCAATCCAATATATAATCCCTTGCTCTTGCTGGTATCTCTTGTCGCTCTTACCTTTGTCCTCTTTGCCATTCGTTTTGTCATGATCTATGGCTATTATGCCTATAGGACTAGACGTCTCAAGAAAAAGCTAAATAAGTATATGAAGGACATGCTTCTTTTGACCTTCTCAGGTGTCAAGGGAACGGTGTCGATTGCTACGATTCTTCTGATACCAAGTAATCTAGAGCAGGAGTATCCTCTCTTGCTATTCCTTGTCGCAGGTGTGACGCTTGTAAGCTTTTTAACAGGTCTCTTGGTCTTGCCCCATCTTTCTGATGAACAGGAAGAAAGTAAGGACCATCTCATGCATATCGCTATTTTGAATGAAGTAACGCTAGAGTTGGAAAAAGAGTTGGAAGATACCAGAAATAAGCTCCCTCTCTATGCAGCCATTGACAATTACCATGGACGAATAGAGAACCTTATCCTGAGTCAAGAAAATAAGGGAGCTCAAGAAGACTGGGAGGCCTTGAAACTTCTCATCCTCAGTATTGAAAGTGATGGTTTAGAACAGGCTTATGAAGAGGACAAGATGAGTGAGCGTGCCTATCGAGTCTACCAGCGTTATTTGAAAAACATGGAACAAAGCATCAATCGCAAGTTTGCTTCACGATTGACCTATTATTTCCTTGTTTCCTTGCGGATTTTACGTTTTCTTCTTCACGAAGTCTTTACCTTAGGCAAGACCTTTCGTAGTTGGAAAAATGAAGAATCTAAGAAACTCAGAGCCCTTGACTATGACCAAATTGCAGAGCTCTATCTAGAAAATACTGAGATGATTATCGAAAGTCTGGAGAACCTTAAAGGGGTTTATAAGAGTTCTTTAATCAGCTTCATGCAGGATTCTCGTCTCCGAGAAACAGCTATTATCACCAGTGGTGCCTTTGTCGAACGGGTTATCAATCGCGTCAAACCCAACAATATCGATGAAATGCTGAGAGGCTATTATCTGGAGCGCAAGTTGATTTTCGAATACGAAGAAAAACGATTGATTACGACCAAGTATGCCAAGAAGTTACGACAAATGTCAATAACTTAGAGAACTATTCCTTGAAGGAAGCTGCCAATACCCTGCCTTATGATATGGTGGAATTGGTAAGAAGAAATTAGTTAATACTCTTCGAAAATCTCTTCAAACCACGTCAGCGTCGTCTTACCGTAGGTATGTTACTGATTTCGTCAGTTTCATCTACAACCTCAAAGCAGTGCTTTGAGCAACCTGCGGCTAGCTTCCTAGTTTGCTCTTTGATTTTCATTGAGTATCAGATTATAAGTGAAGGAGTGTGACATGAAAAAGTGGTGGAAAGAGCTGATAGATAAGCCGTTATTAAAAGTCTTTTTGCATTATTATCAAGCATCAGATAGTGAGTTGACCAGTGTTGCTGTAGCCTACTATTGGTTGATTTCGATTTTTCCCCTGCTTTTGGTGGTGGTCAATATCCTCCCTTATTTTCAGATTCCAGTTTCCAATTTTTTAAAGGTTGTCAATGAATTCTTGCCGGATACCATGTATGATGTGGTGGCAAAGATTATTACAGAAGTGCTGACCCAACCTTCAACGGGTTTATTGAGTTTTTCTGTTTTATCGGCGTTATGGAGTTTTTTTCAAAATCTATGAATTTCTTGCAAAAAGCTTTTTAACAAGGCTTATGGCGTCGAAAAGAGTCGTGGACTTATTTCCCATCAGATGGTAAGTCTCCTAGTCAGTTTTGGTTTACAGCTCCTCTTTGCTTTTTTTCCTTGTTTTTTTGAGCTTATTTGGACAGATGATTTTGGATTTACTTGCTCATTATTGGACAAAAGATGGCATTATCTATCAGGCTTTACAAGGTTTGGCAGGTCCTCTGACTTACGCCCTCCTCTTTTGCTATCTTGGTCATGCTTTATTATTTTTCTTCCCAATCTATCTAACAGGAAACTTAGTTATACCCTACCAGGCAGTGCCTTTGTTCTCTTAGTGATTTTTAGGTTTACTAACTCTGTTCTCTAGTTATCTCAATTACTATGTCCATCATTTAGTGGACGTCCGAATTTTAGGTTCAGTTCTTCTTGTTGTTATGATGTTTTGGTTTATCTTGATTGCTAAAATTGTTATCCTAGGCGCGGTGATCAATGCCAGTGTGCAGAGTTTGAAAGATCCGGCCTTTAAAAAAGATTAACTATTTATCCATTACAAAAGCGCATACTATCAAGGTTTTATAATACCTGATAATATGCGCTTTTTTTGATTATGAAAATTAATAAATAAACATGGCATCACCGAAACTGAAGAAGCGGTAGTGTTCTTGGATGGCATGATGGTAGGCATCTAAGACTAATTCGTGGCCTGCAAAGGCAGAAACCAACATGACCAGAGTTGATTTTGGCAGGTGGAAGTTGGTTGAGAAGGCATCTACAACCTTCCATTCATAGCCAGGTTTGATAAAGATATTGGTCCAGCCAGAATCTGCTTGGATTTGCCCATCAAACTTGGAACCAATAGTTTCCAAGGTGCGGATAGAAGTGGTTCCGACAGCGATGACGCGACCACCATTTTCCTTAACAGAGCGAAGGGTGGCAGCAGCTTCCTCAGAAAGTTGGTAGAATTCTGAGTGCATTTCGTGTTCGTCCAGATTGTCAACTGAAACGGGTCTAAAGGTTCCGAGTCCGACATGAAGAGTCAGATAGACTAGATGAACACCCTTAGCTTGGATTTCTGCCAGCAGTTCTTTGGTGAAGTGAAGACCTGCAGTAGGTGCTGCAGCAGAGCCACTTTCCTTGGCGTAAACGGTTTGATAGCGTTCACGGTCATCCAGCTTTTCGTGGATATAAGGCGGTAGCGGCATTTCTCCCAGACTTTCCAAAACTTCTAGGAAATTCCTTGGTATTCAAAGCGGACAATGCGGCCCCCGTGAGTCAATTCTTCCGTAACAACAGCGCTGAGACGGCCATCACCAAAGCTAACGCGAGTGCCGACCTTGAGGCGTTTGGCAGGTTTTGCCAGAACTTCCCACTCGTCTCCAGCAGTATTTTTGAGCAGGAGAAGTTCCACATGGCCTCCTGTTTCTTCCTTTTGACCATAGAGGCGGGCAGGGAGAACGCGGGTGTCGTTCATAACGAGGGCATCACCAGGTTCCAGCATATCAATAATGGAGTGGAAGTGTTTATCCTGCATTTCTCCCGTCTCACGGTTGACAATGAGGAGTTTAGAGGCATCTCGTTTTTCAAGAGGCGTTTGGGCAATCAATTCCTCAGGTAAGTGGAAATCAAAATCAGCTGTATTCATATATCTGTTCATTCTTTCTAAGTTCTAATCTTATCCATTATAACATGTTTCAAGTTTGGACGCTCTTTTTTAGAAAATTAAACCGTTTTCACTTGACAAAAATTGGTCTATACCATATAATAAATATAGATTGAAACGGAGGATAAAAAGATGAAAGTTATTAAAGTTGAAAACCAAATCGAAGGTGGAAAAGTTGCTTTTGAGATTTTGAAGGAAAAATTAGCCAATGGAGCTCAAACCCTAGGACTTGCGACAGGAAGTAGCCCACTTGAATTTTACAAGGAAATTGTTGAGAGTGACCTTGATTTTTCAAATCTAACCAGTGTCAACCTTGATGAGTATGTAGGCCTTGATGGGGACAACCCACAGTCTTATCGTTACTTCATGCAAGAAAACTTGTTTAACCAAAAACCATTTAAAGAAAGTTTCTTGCCTCGTGGGGTTAAGGACAATGCTGAAGCTGAAGTAGAACGCTACAACCAAATTTTGGCTGACCATCCAGTTGACCTCCAAATCTTGGGAATCGGTCGCAATGGACATATCGGCTTTAATGAGCCTGGTACTCCATTTGACAGTCAAACACATCTAGTCGAACTTGACCAGTCTACTATCGAAGCCAATGCTCGCTTCTTTGACAAGATTGAAGATGTTCCAACCCAAGCCATTTCAATGGGGATTAAAAACATCTTGGATGCCAAGTCAATCCTTCTCTTTGCTTATGGTGAATCAAAAGCAGAAGCCATTGCTGGAACCGTGTCTGGTCCAGTGACTGAGAACTTACCAGCAAGTAGCCTACAAAACCACCCTGATGTGACTATTATTGCAGATGCAGAAGCGCTTAGCTTGTTAGAAAAAAATAAAAAGTATAAAAAAACCACTTGCTCTTTGGAGTGAGTGGTTTTTACTCAAATGTTCACTATCCTGCTAAAAGAAATTTTTCTGTAAATTCCCGTAACAGTTGTCGATATTTCATATAAAAAGGTATCCAATAGAAAATTATTAAATGTCTGTAAACTGTGATATAATCGTATTGACTATTTTTTTATGATACTATACGATTTTTATTAAGACAGTCGATAGTTGTTGATGCTGGAAACCATGATATAACTGGCAATTCCTGACATGTGAAGAAAGGTTGAAATCCAGCCTGTTATATTTGGTAGAAGCATGGTGAGAGATAGAACGATTAAAAAGATATAAAATAGTTTTAATCCTAAATTGAAATTTTTCCATATACTAAACATATTCATCACCCCACCCGTTACAAAAGCATAGCCAATAGCAGAGATACCCGATGCCTGAATTTCTTGATTCTGTGTTAATATATGGAATGCAATTGAAGATATTATCATAGAAGTAATAAAAAAACTAAAAAAATACATATTTTGATCCCTTTTATACTCCAATAGCCCACCAAAAGGAAGTAACATTAAAGTATTTAAAACTAAATGAAACCATATAAACCATACTGGTGCTTCTTTACTTCCATGCATAAATGTACCACTAAAGTATTGCCAACAATAAATTGGCTTTGAATGAAATGCAAATAAGTCATACATTACACTTCCCAAAAAGGTAGTAAGAATCCCTAGCAATAAACAAATTACAACTAAAATACTGACCACAGGGCAAATTTTTATGATTCTTTTCATGTTATAGATTCACTTCTAAATAATACTAATTTTTGCTAATCAATATGTGCCACTATTATATCATTTTTATCTATAAATGTTAATCAATTTTAACAAGATTAAAAATTGAAGATAATATAAGTTTATGGCAGTTTTTCTTGACAAATTTCTCCTTATACATGTAAAATAGAATAGATCTTGAACTTGAAGGGAGTGAAAAAAATGTCTAAAACAGTAGTACGTAAGAATGAATCTCTTGACGATGCACTTCGTCGTTTCAAACGTGCGGTTACTAAAGCTGGTACTCTTCAAGAAACACGCAAACGTGAATTCTATGAAAAACCTTCTGTAAAACGTAAACGTAAATCAGAAGCAGCTCGTAAACGTAAAAAATTCTAATTGAAATGAAAAGGCTAGACTTGTCTAGTCTTTTTTTGCACACTGTTTAGAGATAGGATGAACTTATGAAAGAGTATATAAAAGAATATCAAAAGATGCGCGAAATACGTTTTAAGGATTGGGGTTATTATTCAACTCCTATAAACTGGCAGGAATTTGAAGAGTCTAATCAGAGGATTTTTCAAAAGTATTTGAAGGATTCGAAAGTATTGTCCGATAATGTTTTAAGGACAAAGTTGTACAGTAGTTTATTGCTAGATGATATCAAGTATTTTGCATACTATATAGCTTTTTTAGACGGAGATTACAAACAATTAAATAATGCTCTGTGGCAAACAGGAAGAGAAGAATTGATTAGAGGAGGTTTGCTTGCAAGTGGAACAATCTATACTGATGGTATTTTGAGGGGCTTATTTACCTCTTTTGCATGTAACGATTTTTCAGTCATTTCATCTTATATACCAAAAGACTTGCCTTTACTGAAAGGAACCTATTATCCCCAAAATGTCATCAATCTTTTGCACGCTCTTTATTATCAGGATGAAGACAGATTATCAGAGTCTATCATATTGGCACAACAGTTTCTAGAGAAGAAAAAACGAACAGGTATGGAAGAATTTTCTGTTCGTTACTTTATAAACTTGGCAAGAAAAGACGCAGCTGGGATAAGCCAAAACTTACAAAACTTATGCCTAGCTTATCAGAGACGGGGTTATCCCTTTGAAAAGATAGATAAATGCTTCGCTGATGAAGTTCATGGTCTTTATCGCTTGGTGAAATATTTTGATGATTCCATGTTTGAAGAGGTTAGTATGCCATCTCATAAGACTTTTCTGCAGGAATTTGAAAAATGGCAAGTTCAAAATCAGTTTCCACAAGGACAACAGTTCTATATCTATCCACAAGATATGGCTGATGCAAACAAAATACTAAAAAATGAACTTCCGAGAATTCACATAGAAAAATCAGGAAGGGATTTGGGAATAGATGTTGATCGATTTGCAGTGGATTTGTCTCAACTGATTTGAGAAAGTACGAGAAGACCCACATGCTAAATCATTTTTAAGGCAACTTTAAATAAATACTGTAAATCTTGCAAAAAAAGGAAACTTCCAGCTACAATCTGATATAATAGTAAGAGAACTCGATTTAAGGAGAAATATATGTCGGTTTCAGTAAAAGAAGTAATTGAGAAGCTTAGATTAGACATTGTCTATGGGGAGCCTGAATTACTTGAAAAGGAAATTAATACTGCAGATATAACGCGACCTGGTCTCGAAATGACAGGCTATTTTGATTACTATACTCCAGAGCGTATTCAATTGTTGGGGATGAAGGAATGGTCTTATCTGATCAGTATGTCTTCTCACAACCGTTATACTGTTTTGAAAAAAATGTTTCTACCAGAAACACCAGCAGTCATTGTTGCGCGTGGTCTAGTTGTTCCTGAGGAAATGTTAAAGGCAGCTAGAGAATGTAAAATTGCAATTTTAACAAGTCGTACAGCTACAAGTCGTCTTTCGGGAGAACTGTCTAGTTATCTTGATTCTCGCTTAGCAGAACGTACCAGTGTGCACGGTGTTCTGATGGATATCTATGGTATGGGTGTTCTGATTCAAGGTGATAGTGGAATCGGTAAGAGTGAGACAGGTCTAGAACTAGTCAAACGTGGTCACCGCTTGGTGGCTAGATGACCGTGTAGATATCTATTCTAAGGATGAAATGACTCTTTGGGGTGAACCTGCTGAAATCTTGAAACATCTGATTGAAATTCGTGGTGTTGGGATCATCGATGTCATGAGCCTCTACGGTGCTAGTGCAGTTAAGGATTCTTCACAAGTCCAGCTGGCTGTTTATTTGGAAAATTATGATACACATAAGACTCTTTGATCGTCTTGGAAACAATGCTGAAGAACTTGAAATTTCTGGCGTTAGCCATTCCTCGTATCCGTATTCCAGTTAAAAACTGGTCGAAATATTTCTGTCGTGATCGAGGCAGCTGCCATGAATTATCGTGCCAAGGAAATGGGCTTTGATGCGACGCGTTTGTTCGAAGAAACGATTGACAAATCTCATTGATCAAAGAACGAGGTGCCTAAATGCTTGATCCAATTGCTATTTCATTTAGGTCCCTCTAGCTATTCGATGGTATGCCTTGTGTATTGTCACAGGCTTGATTCTTGCGGTTTATTTGACCATGAAAGAAGCGCCTAGAAAAGAAAATTATCTCAGACGATATTTTTAGATTTTTATCTTGATAGCCTTTCCTTGGCTATTTTGGAGCTCGTCTTTACTACGTTATTTTTCCGTTTTGATTACTATAGTCAGAACTTGGGAGAAATTTTTGCCATTTGGAATGGTGGTTTGGCCATCTACGGTGGTTTGATAACTGGGGCTCTTGTGCTCTATATCTTTGCTGATCGTAAACTCATCAACACTTGGGATTTTCTAGATATTGCGGCGCCTAGTGTCATGATTGCCCAAAGTTTAGGTCGTTGGGGAAATTTCTTTAACCAAGAAGCTTATGGTGCAGCAGTGGATAATCTGAATTATCTACCTGCCTTTATCCGGGACCAGATGTATATCGATGGGAGCTACCGTCAACCAACCTTCCTTTATGAGTCTCTATGGAATCTGCTTGGCTTTTGCCTTTGATTCTGATATTCAGACGAAAATGGAAGAGCCTCAGACGAGGTCATATCACTGCCTTCTACTTGATTTGGTATGGATTTGGACGTATGATTATCGAGGGCATGCGTACAGATAGTCTCCTGTTCTTTGGACTTCGAGTATCCCAGTGGTTGTCCGCACTATTGATTGGCCTTGGTATTTATATCATCTTTTATCAAAAATCGGAAAAAAAGCACCATTTTATAATGTAAAAAGGAGAATTAAAATGTTAGAAGTGGCTTATATTATTGTGGCAATTGCCTTGGTTGTATTTTTGGTTTATCTGATTATTACCCTTCGAAAAAGTTGGTCGTGTTATCGATGAAACAGAAGACGATTAAAACCTTGACTTCAGATGTGGATGTGACCTTACAAAAAGCTTGGACGTGTTATCGATGAAACAGAGAGACGATTAAAACCTTGACTTCAGATGTGGATGTGACCTTGCATCATACCAATGAATTGCTGGCTAAGGTCAATGTCTTGGCAGATGATATCAATGTCAAGGTGGCAACGATTGATCCTCTCTTTACAGCAGTAGCTGATTTGTCGGTTTCTGTATCAGACATTAATAATCAAGCACGTATTTTTGAGTAAAAAGGCATCATCTGCTGGATCAAAAAAACCTTAAAGACAGGAGCTGGGTTGTCAGCTTTTCGTGCTGCAAGTAAATTTTTAAAAAAGGAGCTGACTAATGGGTAAACTATCATCTATCCTTTTTAGGAACTGTTTCAGGTGTTTCAGCTGCCTTTGTTTCTAACTAGCGACAAAGGAAACCAAATTAGAAGCCAAGCACAAGAATTTTTAGAAGATCTAAAAGAAGATCCTGAGTATGCTAAAGAGCAGGTTTGTGAAAAAAATTAACGGATGTCAAAGAACAAACCAAAGAATTTGTTCTTAAAACAAAAGAGCAGATTGAATCTGGGGAAATTACTCTTGACACAGTTCTTGAAAAGTCTAAATCTTTAGCTCAACAAGCGACTGAAGCTTCAAAAGAGACCTTGAACAGTCTCAAAGAACAACTGGAAGAAAAAGTAGTTGTGGAAGAACAAGAAGAAGGTCAAGAAATCGTCATCGAGATTCAAGAAGATTAAATAGAGTCACCATTTCATGATTCCCTAGGAGTCAGACATGGTGATTTTTCTTGAATGAACTCTTTATGGTATAATAAATACTATGCAGAAGAAAACCAACGTCAGCCTATGTGCACATCCCATTTTGTACCCAGATTTGTTATTATTGTGACTTTTCAAAAGTTTTCATCAAAAATCAGCCGGTAGATAGCTATTTGGAGCATCTGTTAGAAGAGTTTCAATCTTATGATATTCAAAGGTTGAGAACCCTCTATATCGGTGGTGGTACACCAACAGCCCTTTCAGCTCCGCAACTGGAGGTGTTATTGCAGGGCTTGACTAAAAACATGGACTTGTCTGCCTTGGAAGAATTGACCATTGAAGCCAATCCAGGGGACTTGGATGAGGATAAGATTGCGGTGTTGAAGAACTCGGCTGTCAATCGTGTTTCGCTAGGTGTGCAGACCTTTGATGACAAGATGCTGAAAAAGATTGGGCGCAGTCATTTGGAGAAGGATATTTATGAAAATATCGACCGTCTGAAACTGGCTGGTTTTGACAATATCTCCATTGATTTGATTTATGCACTGCCTGGTCAGACTATGGAGCAGGTCAAGGACAATGTGGCTAAGGCCATTGGGCTGGATATTCCCCATATGAGTTTGTATAGCTTGATTTTAGAAAACCATACGGTCTTTATGAACCGTATGCGACGAGGGAAATTGCCTCTGCCTAAGGAGGAACTGGAAGCTGAGATGTTTGAGTACATCATCGCAGAGCTGGAGCGAGCTGGTTTTGAGCATTATGAGATTTCTAATTTCTCCAAACCCGGTTTTGAAAGTCGCCACAATCTCATGTACTGGGACAATGCTGAATACTATGGAATCGGTGCTGGGGCATCTGGCTATGTCAATGGCGTGCGCTATAAAAACCATGGTCCGATTCGTCATTATCTGAGTGCAGTTGAAGAGGGCAATGCTCGCATCACAGAAGAGCACCTGAGTCAAAAAGAGCAAATGGAAGAAGAAATGTTCCTGGGCCTTCGCAAGAAATCAGGGGTCTCTATGGCGCGATTTGAGAAAAAATTTGGACGGTCTTTTGATGAACTTTATGGAGAAGTTGTCAGAGACTTGGTTCAACAAGGTCTCATGCAAATAGAGGGTGACCGCGTACGCATGACAAAAAGAGGTCTCTTTTTGGGAGACACCGTAGCAGAACGATTTATTTTGGAGTAGGATGATGGGCTTAACTTATCAAATGAAAATGAAAAATTCCTTTTTGATATGGCTGATATGAACGGTCATATCAAGACTTCCAGATGTGATTTTTGCTATCCCTACAAGTTTCAGGGATGCAGTCGATTGAGTTAGGAGTTAGTGATAAGGCTATTTTGGAAGACTATAATCTAGTCTGGATCATCACAGATTATGATATTGAGGTGGTTCGTTTGCCTCGTTTTTGCGGAAGAAATCACCATCGAAACGGAAGCTTTGAGCTACAATCGACTCTTTTTGCTACCGTCGCTTTACCATTTATGATGAAGCAGGGGCAGGAGCTCATTCACATGATGGCGACCTTTTGTTCTCATGGACCGAGACAGTCGAAAAAAGTCCATGCTGTTGAACCTGAGATTGTGGCTCCTTACCAGTCTGAGTTTTGATAAAAAAAGCTTATCCGTGGGACCCAAAGTATGAGTCCTTTGGAACGAGCCAATCAGCAAGGATTACCATGTTCGTTTTTACGACTTGGATATGAATGGTCATGTCAATAACAGTAAATACTTGGACTGGATTTTTGAGGTCATGGGAGCAGATTTTTTGACCCACTATATTCCCAAGAAAATCAACCTCAAGTATGTCAAGGAAGTTCGACCAGGTGGGGTGATTACATCGGCTGTTGAACGGACTGGACTGGAAAGCAAACATGAGATTACAAGCGACGGTGCTACCAATGCCCAAGCTATCATCACTTGGCAAGAAATAGAAAAGGATTAGAGAGAAAGTATGAAATATAAAGGCTATTTAATTGATTTAGACGGAACCATTTATAAGGGGAAAGATAGAATTCCAGCTGGAGAGGCTTTTGTTCATGAATTGCAAAAGCGGGACATCCCCTATCTCTTTGTGACTAACAATACAACCCGCACTCCAGAGAGTGTTCAAGAGATGTTGGCTCAGAATTTTAATATCGATACGCCCCTGTCGACTGTCTACACAGCGACTTTGGCGACTATCGATTATATGAATGACTTGGGGCTTGAAAAGACCGTCTATGTCATCGGAGAAGCAGGACTCAAAGATGCCATCAAGGCGGCTGGCTATGTTGAAGACAAGGAGAATCCTGCCTATGTGGTAGTAGGTCTGGACTGGCAAGTTGATTATGAAAAATTTGCGACAGCAACTCTTGCTATCCAAAAGGGAGCTCATTTTATCGGAACCAATCCTGACCTCAACATCCCGACAGAACGCGGTCTTTTGCCAGGTGCTGGTTCACTAATTACACTTCTTGAAGTAGCAACACGAGTGAAGCCTGTTTATATTGGAAAACCAAATGCCATCATTATGGCCAAGGCGGTTGAGCACTTAGGTTTGGAATGTGAAGAGTTAATCATGGTTGGGGATAATTACTTGACTGATATCCGAGCAGGAATTGACAATGGCATTCCAACGCTCTTGGTGACGACAGGTTTTACCAAGGCAGAAGAAGTAGCAGACCTGCCAATCGCACCGACTCATGTGGTTTCTAGCCTTGCGGAGTGGGATTTTGATGAAAACTAAACTGACCTTTTGGAGCTCTATGCTCTTCCTTCTTTCCCTATCAATCCTTCTGACTATCTATCTGGCTTGGGTCTTTTATCCGCTGGAAATCAAGTGGTTCAGTTTGACGGATCGAGTTTATCTAAAACCAGAAACCATTCAGTACAACTTTCATATCTTGATGAATTACCTGACCAATCCTTTTAGTCAGGTCCTAGAGATGCCAGATTTTCGTTCGTCAGCAGCTGGGCTACACCATTTTGCAGTGGTCAAGAACCTCTTTCACCTAGTTCAGCTAGTAGCTCTAGTGACACTGCCAAGTTTCTATTTCTTTGTCAAAGGGATTGTGAAAAAGGGCTTTTTATCTTTATTCAGTAAGGGGCTTTTGACTCTAGTAGTCTTGCCTGTGCTGATTGGTCTTGGGGGAGTTTTGATTGGTTTTGACCAGTTCTTTACTCTTTTCCATCAAATTCTCTTTGTGGGAGATGATACCTGGCTTTTTGATCCAGCCAAGGATCCTGTTATTCTGATTTTGCCAGAGACCTTCTTCCTTCATGCCTTCCTCCTCTTTTTTGCCCTCTATGAAAGCTTCTTTGGCTATCTTTATCTAAAAAGTCGTAGGAAGTGAAACGAAAGATGTTCTTATTTTGAATAAATAAGTTAGGTATGTGATTTGAAACTATTGTCAAGAATGAATTAACCAAATCCAAAAATGTATCAATCGTTCGCAAACAGTCTATTTTTCTTGAAAAAATAGGCTTTTTTTCTAAAAATCCCTAGTCAAGCGCTTTATTTTTTTGTATAATAGAAGTAGCAAAGTATAGATAAGAAGAGAAAAGCATGATTACACTATTTCTATCACCGAGCTGTACATCATGTCGTAAGGCTAAGGCCTGGTTAGAAAAACATAAGGTTCCCTTTGTAGAACACAATATTATGACCAGTCCTTTAACAAGAAAAGAATTGCAACACATCCTTTCCTTGACCGAAAATGGTACTGATGACATCATTTCAACTCGTTCAAAAATTTTTCAAAAATTGAATATTGATGTAGAGAGTATTTCGGTATCGGAATTGCTTCATTTGATTGAGCAGTACCCTAGTCTTTTGCGTCGTCCCATTATTATTGATGCCAAGCGCATGCAAATCGGTTTTAATGAAGATGAGATTCGTGCTTTTCTCCCTCGTAGTTACCGTAAGCAAGAACTAAAAGAAGCAAGAATGAGAGCTGGTATTAGTTAATGAACAAACAGTATAGTTACCCACTAGATTTGTCGTGGAGCACTGAAGAACTTGCTTCAGTGCTTTCTTTTTTTAATGATGTTGAAGCTGCCTATGAAGGCAAGGTAGAGGCTAAAAAGTTACTGGACTCCTATAAGGGATTCAAGGTGGTCGTGCCAAGCAAGAGTGAAGAGAAACGTTTGGGACGAGAATTTGAAACAGTGAGTGGCTATTCGCTTTACCGAGCAGTTCAGGCTGCCAAGGAAAAAGGGGAAGGAAAGATTTCTCTTGGAAAGTAAATTTGAATTTGCTAAAGAGCTTGTTAAGAAAGCAGGTCAGTACATCCTTGACCATATGCAGGAAGACTTGTGTGTTGAAACCAAGTCCTCTCCAACGGATTTGGTGACCAGACTGGACAAGGAAGTTCAGGAACTTTTGGTTAGTGAGATTTTGTCCCGTTATCCTAAGGATAAGATTTGTGCTGAAGAAGGTTGTCTGAGAGCCTCGGTTCAAGAGGGCAAGGTTTGGGTCATTGATCCCATTGATGGTACCAATAACTTTGTCGCCCAGCAGGAAGATTTTGCTGTTATGATGGCTTATTTTGAAAATGGTCAGGGACAGTTTGGTTTGATTTATGATGTGGTCAAAGGGGATTGTTATCACGGTGGTGGTAAGTTTCCAGTCTGTCGAAATAATAAGCCCCTAGCTCCCTTTAAAGCAAAACCACTTGGAGATTTCCTTATTGCAGGGAATAGTGGTATGCTGGAAACCAATGAATGGGGGTTGGCTGATTTGAGCCGAGCGGTTCTTGGTGTTCGTGTCTATGGAAGTGCGGCCATTAGTTTTGCCAAGATTTTGTCAGGGCGTTTGTTGACCTATGTCACTTATCTGCAACCATGGGATTATGCTGCGGCTAGTATTTTAGGGGAAAGTCTAGGCTATCGGGTGGTGACCCTTTCTGGTGAAGCTCCTGATTTTCAAACCAGACAGCCGATCATGATGCTACCTCTTGAGATGCAGGAGGAAATTCAGTCCTATATTTACGAAAGGAAAAGAACTTAAATGCAATTTCCAGAAGGATTTGTTGAAAAATATGAAGAGATACTAGGAGATGAGGCAAGAGATTTTCTTGCCTCTTTTGAGGAGGAAGCGGTTTCGGCCTTTCGGGTCAATCCTTTAAAAGAAGCGCCAGTTTCCTTTCCTGATGCCATTCATCAAACCCCTTGGGGACACTATGGGAAGGTTTCAGGGAAATCGCCTGAGCATGCTACAGGTTTAGTATATTCGCAAGAGCCTGCTGCTCAAATGGTGGCTCAGGTAGCCCAGCCCAGTCCTGGTATGAAGGTCTTGGATTTGGCCGCTGCACCGGGTGGCAAATCAACTCAACTAGCAGCCTATCTAGCTGGGGAGGGGCTACTTGTTTCCAATGAAATTTCAAGCAAACGGGCTAAGATTTTGGTTGAAAACATGGAGCGCTTTGGAGCGACAAATGTCGTGGTGACCAATGAATCTGCTGACCGCTTGGCCAAGGTTTTTAAAGGCTATTTTGATCTGATTGTCCTTGATGCCCCTTGCTCTGGTGAAGGGATGTTTCGTAAGCAACCAGATGCTATGGACTATTGGAGCTTAGATTATCCAAGTCAATGTGCTAGTCTTCAAAGAGAAATTCTGGAAGATGCAGTGACCATGCTAGCAGAGGGAGGTCGTCTGGTTTATTCAACCTGTACCTGGGCACCCGAGGAAAACGAAGAGATTGTTAAGTGGTTACTGGAGGAGTATGATTTTGACTTGTTGCCAGTTGAGCATATCAATGGAATGGTAGCTGGTATTGATCTGCCAGAAACAGCTCGGATGTACCCTCATCATTTTAAGGGAGAGGGGCAGTTTGTCGCTCATTTACAATTTAAAGGTGAAAATCCAGCACCTAAATTTAAGGCAAGTAAGAGCAATCTCAGCCGAGAACAAGTTGCCTTGTGGCAGGAATTTGCCCAAAAACATTTGAAAATCAATCTAAGGGGAATCTTGCAGACTTTTGGGGTGACCAACTCTATCTCTTGCCAGAACTCTTGCCAGATTTAGGGAAGCTCAAGATTGCTAGGAATGGCCTGCATCTGGGCACCTTTAAGAAGAAACGCTTTGAACCTAGTTTTGCTCTTGGTCTAGCCTTGAAACCGAGTCAGGTCAAGCAGTCCGTTGAAATTGACCAAGAAGCGTTTGTAAAGTATGTGGCTGGAGAAACCGTTCAGCTGGCGGAAAGTCTGCCAAATGATTGGTACCAAGTTTTGGTTCAAGGAAATGGTTTGGGCTTTGCTAAGGTGACTGGAAATGTTTTGAAAAATTATTTTCCCAAAGGCCTTAGATTCAAGTGAAAATGCTAGTCAAAGTAGCTTGTCTATGTTATAGTGGAAGTATGGATTTTTTTCAAATTGTCTTTCATTTTAAGTCAAAATTGGTGGAGAAGGTAACTAAGCAAATTTCTAGTTAAACCAAGCTAATACTCTTCGAAAATCTCTTCAAACCGCGTCAACGTCGCCTTGCCGTATATATGTGACTGACTTCGTCAGTCTTATCTACAACCTCAAAGCGGTGCTTTGAGCAGCCTGCGGCTAGTTTCCTAGTTTGCTCTTTGATTTTCATTGAGTATAAGAACTTTAGTTGGCTCCCAATTTTCAAAAGAAAAACATAAATAAATAGTTGAAAAAAATTCACAGCATTCACCATTATTTTCAAGGAGAAAAAACAGTGAAAAAAAGGAAAAAACTCGCTCTATCCCTTGCGGCTCTTTTGCTAGCAGGTTCTTTGGCGGGATGTGCTAGCTGGATTGATCGTGGAGAATCCATGACTGCTGTTGGCTCAACGGCTCTTCAGCCCTTGGTCGAAGCAGCAGCAGATGAATTTGGCTCTATGCACGTTGGAAAAACAGTCAACGTCCAAGGTGGAGGATCTGGTACAGGTCTGTCTCAGGTTCAATCTGGAGCCGTTGATGTAGGAAATTCAGACGTATTTGCCGAGGAAAAAGACGGTATCAACGCTTCAGCCCTAGTGGATCACAAGGTTGCAGTAGCAGGCTTGGCAGTCATTGTAAATAAGGAAGTTGATGTTGAAAATCTGACAACTGAACAACTCCGTAGCATCTTTACAGGTCAAGTGACCAACTGGAAAGAAGTCGGTGGGAAAGACCTAGCCATTTCCATTATCAACCGCGCGGCAAGTTCTGGTTCACGTGCAACCTTTGATAGTGTTATCATGGATGGTCAGTCTGCTGTGCAGAGTCAAGAACAGGATTCAAATGGAATGGTCAAAAACATTGTTTCCCAGACACCAGGAGCCATTTCTTACCTAGCCTTTGCCTATGTGGATGACTCGGTGAAACGCATGAAGTTGAATGGCTATGAGCCGATTGCAGAAAATGTTACAACCAATAACTGGCCTTTATGGTCTTATGAGCACATGTACACCCTAGGTCAGCCAAACGAATTGGTGGCAGAGTTTCTCAACTTTGTCCTCTCAGATGAAGCGCAAAGCGGAATCGTTAAGGGAATGGGTTATATTTCTGTCAAGGAAATGAAGGTTGAAAAAGATGCTGTAGGAACGGTGACAGCACTAGAAGGGAGTCACTAATGAATCAAGAAGAATTAGCTAAAAAATTACTTTCTCCCTCAAAGAACTCTCGTCTAGAGAAATTAGGAAAGGGCTTGACCTTTGCCTGTTTATCTTTGATCGTCATCATTGTGGCCATGATTTTGATTTTCGTAGCCCAGAAAGGCTTGTCGACCTTCTTTGTCAATGGGGTCAATATCTTTGATTTCCTCTTTGGCCAAACTTGGAATCCTTCAAGTAAACAATTTGGTGCCCTTCCTATGATTTTGGGTTCCTTTATTGTCACAATCCTATCAGCCCTTATCGCAACTCCTTTTGCCATTGGTGCGGCAGTCTTTATGACCGAAGTCTCACCAAAAGGTGCTAGAATCTTGCAACCAGCCATTGAATTGCTAGTCGGGATTCCTTCAGTCGTCTATGGATTTATCGGTTTACAGGTCGTAGTTCCCTTTGTCCGCAGTGTCTTTGGTGGTACTGGTTTTGGGATTTTATCAGGGATTTTCGTTCTCTTTGTCATGATCTTACCGACGGTAACCTTTATGACAACGGATAGCTTGCGTGCGGTGCCTCGTCACTATCGCGAAGCTAGTTTGGCTATGGGAGCTACTCGTTGGCAAACCATCTGGCGCGTGACCTTGAAGGCAGCGCGTTCAGGGATTTTCACAGCAGTGGTCTTTGGGATGGCGCGTGCCTTTGGTGAGGCCTTGGCCATTCAGATGGTGGTCGGAAACTCAGCTGTTGTTCCAACTTCACTAACAACACCTGCTGCGACCTTGACCTCTGTCTTGACCATGGGTATCGGAAATACCGTCATGGGAACCGTTGATAATAATGTACTCTGGTCACTGGCCTTAGTCTTGCTCTTGATGAGTTTGGCCTTCAACAGTGTGATTAAATTGATTACGAAAGAAAGAGGAAAGAAAAACTATGCACGCTAAGAAATTAGATAAAATTGCAACAGCTGTCCTCTACTCGATTGCAGGAATTATTGTGGCCATCTTGGCATCCTTGATTCTTTATATCTTGGTTCGTGGTTTGCCCCACATCTCTTGGTCTTTCTTGACTGGCAAATCATCTTCTTACCAAGCAGGTGGAGGGATTGGAATTCAGCTCTATAATTCCTTCTTCCTTTTGGTCATTACCTTGATTATCTCTGTGCCCTTGTCTATGGGAGCTGGGATTTTTCTAGCTGAATACGCCAAAAAAGGTCCTGTGACCAATTTTGTCAGAACCTGTATTGAAATCTTGTCTTCACTGCCATCAGTGGTTGTAGGTCTCTTTGGTTACTTGATCTTTGTAGTTCAGTTTGAGTATGGATTTTCAATCATTTCAGGTGCCTTGGCCTTGACAGTCTTTAACCTGCCTCAGATGACTCGAAATGTTGAGGACAGCTTGAAACACGTTCACCATACGCAGCGTGAGGCTGGCCTAGCCCTTGGGATTTCTCGTTGGGAGACAGTGGTCCATGTGGTCATTCCAGAAGCCCTTCCAGGTATTGTGACTGGGGTTGTCTTGGCATCTGGTCGTATCTTTGGTGAGGCGGCAGCTCTCATCTATACAGCAGGGCAATCCGCTCCAGCCCTTGACTGGTCTAACTGGAATATTCTCAGTGTGACCAGCCCAATCTCTATCTTCCGTCAAGCAGAAACGTTAGCAGTCCATATTTGGAAAGTCAACAGTGAAGGTACTATTCCTGATGGAACTATCGTATCAGCAGGTTCTGCAGCCGTGCTCCTTATCTTTATCCTCATCTTTAACTTTGGAGCCCGCAAACTCGGAAGCTACCTACATAAGAAATTAACCGCTGCCTAAAGGAGAAGCCATGTCAAAAATATAATTGGGATGAAAAGCATATCATCACCTTTCCTGAAGAGAAAGTGGTCCCTCTCTACTAAGGATTTACATGTTTACTACGGTAAAAAAAGAATCCATCAAGGGCATCGATATGCAATTTGAAAAAAATAAAAATTACAGCCTTGATTGGCCCATCTGGATCAGGGAAATCGACCTACCTCCGCAGTCTCAACCGTATGAATGATACCATTGATATTGCTAAAGTCACAGGTCAAATTCTCTACCAAGGGATTGATGTCAACCGTCCAGAAATCAACGTTTATGAGATGCGTAAACACATCGGGATGGTCTTCCAACGACCAAATCCCTTTGCCAAGTCTATCTACCGCAATATCACTTTTGCTCATGAACGTGCAGGGGTTAAGGACAAGCAAGTTTTGGATGAAATTGTGGAAACTTCTCTTCGTCAGGCTGCCCTTTGGGATCAGGTCAAAGACGATTTGCACAAGTCAGCCTTGACCCTATCAGGTGGTCAGCAACAACGTCTTTGTATCGCGCGTGCTATCTCTGTTAAACCAGATATCCTCTTGATGGATGAACCAGCGTCAGCCTTGGATCCGATTGCGACAGCCCAGCTGGAAGAAACCATGTTGGAGTTGAAGAAGGACTTTACCATCATCATCGTGACCCACAGTATGCAGCAGGCTGCGCGTGCGAGTGACTACACAGGATTTTTCTACTTGGGTGACTTGATCGAGTACGATAAGACGTCTAATATTTTCCAAAATGCCAAACTACAGTCAACCAATGACTATGTAACAGGACACTTTGGATAGAAAGGAAACAGTATGACAGAAGCGATTTTACAGGTGTCAGACCTGTCCGTTTACTACAATCAAAAGAAGGCCTTGAATAGTGTTTCCCTATCTTTCCAACCTAAGGAGATTACAGCCTTGATTGGTCCATCTGGATCAGGGAAATCAACCCTCCTCAAGGCTATCAACCGTATGGGGGATCTCAATCCAGAGGTGACCACAACTGGTTCGGTGGTTTACAACGGCCACAATATTTACAGCCCACGTACAGATACAGTTGAATTGCGGAAGGAAATTGGTATGGTTTTCCAACAACCAAACCCTTTCCCTATGTCTATCTACGAAAATGTTGTTTACGGGCTTCGTATCAATGGAGTGAAGGACAAGCAAGTTCTGGATGAAGCGGTGGAAAAAGCCCTACAACGAGCTTCCATCTGGGATGAGGTCAAGGATCGCCTGCATGATTCAGCTATTGGTCTTTCAGGTGGACAACAGCAACGTGTCTGTGTTGCCCGTGTCTTGGCAACTAGTCCTAAAAATCATTCTCTTGGATGAACCGACTTCAGCCTTGGACCCTATCTCTGCTGGGAAGATTGAGGAAACCTTGTATGGGCTAAAAAATAAATACACCATGCTCTTGGTTACACGTTCTATGCAACAAGCCTCTCGTATCTCTGACAAGACAGGATTTTTCCTAGATGGAGATTTGATTGAGTTTAACGATACCAAGAAGATGTTCCTCAACCCACAACACAAGGAAACAGAAGATTATATTTCAGGAAAATTTGGATAAGGAGATAAATGATGTTACGTTCTCAATTTGAAGAAGATTTAGAGAAATTGCACAACCAGTTCTATGCCATGGGACAAGAAGTGCTATCCCAAATCAATCGTACAGTACGTGCCTTTGTTACGCATGACCGTGATTTGGCCAAAGGAAGTCATCGAAGACGATGCAGAAGTAAACGAATACGAAGTGAAATTGGAGAAGAAATCATTTGAAATGATTGCCCTCCAACAACCCGTTTCTCAGGACTTGCGTACAGTTCTAACAGTCTTGAAGGCTGTATCTGACTTGGAACGTATGGGTGACCATGCTGTTTCCATTGCAAAAGCAGCCATTCGTATGAAGGGGGAACAACGTATCCCAGCTGTTGAAGAAGAAATCAAGAGAATGGGTCGCGATGTCAAGAACTTTCGTTGAAGCAGCCCTTGAACTCTATCTGAATGGTTCAGTAGACCAGGCCTATGAAGTAGCAGCCATGGACGAAAAAATCAACCATTACTTTGATAGCATTCGTGACTTGGCTACGGAAGAAATCAAGAAAAATCCAGATGCCATCGTTACAGGTCGTGATTATTTCCAAGTGATTGCCTTCTTGGAACGTATTGGAGACTATGCCAAGAATATCTGTGAATGGGTTGTTTACTTTGAAACAGGTAAGATTGTCGAACTATAAAATAGATTTATTCTGTATAAAAAGGAGCTTGAAATCAACTGATAGCTCCTTTTCTTGAATGAAAAAAATATTTTTAAGATAAAAATTCAAAAAACACTTGACAAGCAACTTGGATAGCGTTATAATTATACAAAATTAACAGAGAGGTTGTTTATTTATGAAATTAAAAAAATGGATATTTGTTTTATGTAGTTTTCTTGCAAGCTTCTTCTTAGTAGCTTGCCAGTCGGGTTCTAATGGTTCTCAGTCAGCTGTTGAAGCCATTAAGCAAAAGGGGAAATTGGTAGTGGCGACAAGTCCTGACTATGCACCTTTTGAATTTCAGTCTTTAGTTGACGGGAAAAATCAGGTAGTCGGTGCGGACATTGATATGGCTCAAGCTATCGCTGATGAACTTGGGGTTAAGTTGGAAATTTCAAGCATGAGTTTTGATAATGTCTTGACTAGTCTTCAAACTGGTAAGGCTGACCTAGCTGTCGCAGGAATTAGCGCTACTGATGAGAGAAAAGAAGTCTTTGATTTTTCAATCCCTTACTATGAAAACAAGATTAGTTTCTTGGTTCGTAAGTCTGATGTAGAAAAATACAAGGATCTAACTAGCCTTGAAAGTGCTAATATTGCAGCCCAAAAAGGGACTGTTCCAGAAGCTATGGTCAAGGAACAATTGCCAAAAGCTCAATTGACTTCCCTAGCTAATATGGGTGAAGCTGTTAATGAATTACAGGCTGGAAAAGTAGATGCTGTTCACATGGATGAGCCTGTTGCCCTTAGCTATGCTGCTAAAAATGCGGATCTAGCTGTCGCAACTGTCAGCTTGAAGATGAAAGACGGCGAAGCCAATGCAGTTGCCCTTAGAAAAAATAGTGCTGATTTGAAAGAAGTGGTGGACAAGGTCATCCAAAAACTCAAGGATGACAGTACCTACCAAAAATATCTTGAAAAAGCAGCAAGCCTAACAGAAGTTGAAGAATAAGACTCAATGAAAATCAAAGAGCAAACTAGGAAGCTAGCCGCAGGTTGCTCAAAGCACTGCTTTGAGGTTGTAGATAAGACTGACGAAGTCAGCTCAAAACATGGTTTTGAGGTTGTGGATAGAACTGACGAAGTCAGTAACCATATCTACGGTAAGGCGACGCTGACGTGGTTTGAAGAGATTTTCGAAGAGTATAAGAAAAAAAGCAGAGTTGGAAGTCAATCCAATTCTGCTTTTAAATAGTTTAAAACCTTTTCTAGATTTTCTAAGGACACCTTGGCAAATTGATAAGGGCAGGCACCCAAGTAAGCTTCTTCAAAGAAGTCCAAGCTCAGTTGGCTATGTTTGAGACTAGCAATTTTAGGATAATGTCTCAGGTCTAGCAATAAGCCATCGTGAAGGGGATAGTGAGGCAGGGGACAAGGTGTTTTGGTTAAACTTTTTCTCGAGTTGTTTTTTTGGTAGTCTTCCTGATTAGACAAGCGAGCCAGACGATTTTTTTCAAATAATTGACTGTCAATATAGAGTGATAGGGCCTTTTTGCATGATGAGGTTGCTGTCGTAGTCTAGGATATTTTTTTGTAGGCCACAAAGGCTTCTTTGATAGTATTTGGAAGGATGAGTGCCGTTATCCGCAGGGGCTGGAAAGAGGCTGGTTGAGAAGGACTTGATATAAATGACGCGCTCCTCTGTATCTAGATAGTGGAAGGTCTGGCCCTTCTTGGAGTCCAAATCTCCAAGATAATCGTCCTCTACGATATAGACACTGTACTTGGCAGCTAAGTCAAGGATAGCCCGTTTGTCCTGCTCAGAATAGGAATGCCCCAGAGGATAATGGAAGCGAGGAATAGTGTAGAAAAAAACTTAATTTTTCCTGTTTTGAAGTGACCTTCCAGCTCCTCCAAGTCAATCCCATCAATGCCTCGTTCAATCGTTTGATAGTCTAAGCCCTGAGCAATCAAGAGGCGGTTCATTCGATGGTAGGTTGGTTGTTCCACCAAGATTTCCTTAGCTTGGCTAGGAAAGGAAATTTGAGAGAGGATAAACAAGGCTTGTTGGGTCCCAGAAGTCAGTACCAGTTGATCAGTCTTGCAGTAGAGGGCTTGATCAAAGAGGAGTTTATGAATAGACTGTCTTAGGTCTTCTAATCCTTCTTGGTTGTCATAGTAGTTGAAGAGGTAGTTTTCTCGGCCAATCAAGGTTTCATTGACACAGAGTCGGAAATCGTCATAGGCGCTGGCATGTTCATCGGTAACCTCAATTTCTAGATCTTGGTGTTGCCCTTGTTCTAGGACATAGTAACCACTCTGGGGCTTGGCATAGAGGTATTGTTCGTGTCGTAATTCCAGCAGGGCTCGTTGAATGGTGTCCTTGCTACAGTGAAAGTCAAGGCTCAGTTGACGGATAGAAGGCAGGCGACTTCCCGTTGGAAAGCGTCCAGACTCGATACCGTTTTTCAGATAGGAAACGACCTCTTGGTACTTGCTTTGTTTCTTCATTCCAGACCTCCCTTGATTTTGTTACATTGTACCTTTTTTTTTCTTTCTTGGCAATGTCTAGAGTGTTTCCCTCGTTCACATCTAGGGGCAAATGTGGTATACTCCCATTTTTAATACTTTTTTGAAATCAAAGAGCAATCAAATGCAGATGTGACAGTTTTTCGTAACCTTTTTCTCTCTAAAACAAAATGTCTATTTTTATCTGGAGTTGATTTGTTTTAAAAAGTTTTCATGCTAATTTTCCCTTATTACTTGCACTTTTTTAGGGAAATGTTTGAAATCGCTTTCTTGTTGTGGTATAACAGAATTGAAAAATAAAAGTATTCTAATAACTTGTTAGAAAGGAGTTTAAATCAGAAAGTCAAGTTATTTTATCAGTAATATACATTTGTGACTTGAAAGGAGTGTTTTTTATGAAATTAAAAAACCGGAACTACAGCTCTTGTTGTATTATCACTATTTTCCACTATGTCTCCTTCTATAGCTTCTGTTAGAGTATTTGCTGATGATGTAATTACCACAGAAGTTTCTGAAATTAGTACCCAAGAACAAAACAAATCGATGATGTAGCCAATGTTCTTGAACAAATGTTTAGAAATTAAGTTAATGAAAAAATTTTACTGAATATGTTTATAAAAACTTTTCTCAAAGAGATATTGCTCTTGCGGAAAATGAATTAGAAACTACTATTAATAATCCCTATGACAGAATCCCTTGGGATGAGATGGGATGATGTATAGCAAGAAAAATACGAGAAGAATTTTTTGCTATGATCAATGTTTCGCTAATTGTTAAGTATGCGTAGAAAAAGGCTTGGTCAGAATGAGCTAAAGTGGTACTAAGATTTGTTAAAGCTAATGGACTTAAAACAAATATTTATATTATTTCTGCTCAATTGGCTATTTGGGCAGTTCAGTGAGGTATGGAATAATGCGTGATAAAAAATTTCTTATTAAAGAAACGATTATTAGCTTTTCGATTGGATTTGTATATGCGTATTTAGTGTTACAAAAATTTATCCTTTGGAAAATCCTTTTGTTTGCATTTATTTTTGCAATTATTAATACAATATTTATGTTTGCTAGGAACAAAAAATAAATAATGATTTAGTTAAATAAAAAGAGACCCCTAGGGAAGTGTGTTCCTTAGGGGTTGTTGTGCTAGCTCAAGTTTTGTTTCTGTCAAAATCTCAGACTACCCGTCGGAAAGCGTCCAGACTCGATACCGTTTTTCAGATAGGAAACGACCTCTTGGTACTTGCTTTGTTTCTTCATTCCAGACCTCCCTTGATTTTGTTACATTGTACCCTTTTTTTTCCTCCTTTGCAATGGGAAAAGCAATTCTCCCTTTCACATCTAAGAGCAAATGTGGTATACTTAGGAGTAAGATTTATAGAATAACAGACAAGAAAGTGAATGGATAAGAACGTGCAGGAACCAGTGAAATTATTTCAATACAATACCCTTGGAGCCTTGATGGCAGGCCTTTATGGTGGGTACCATGACAGTGGGAGAATTGCTGGAGCATGGTGACCTTGGTTTGGGAACCTTGGATTCTATTGATGGGGAATTGATTGTTTTGGATGGTAAGGCTTATCAGGCTAAAGGGTCTGGAGACCAGCCAGAGATTGTAGAAGTGTCGCCAGATGCCCTTATTCCTTATGCAGCAGTAGTACCGCATCAGGCAGAGGTCATTTTCCGCCAGCGCTTTGAGATGACAGACAAGGAATTGGAAGAGCGAATTGAGTCTTATTATGATGGAGAAAATCTTTTCCGCTCTATCAAGATTCGGGGGGAATTTTCACATATGCATGTGCGCATGATTCCTAAGTCGACACCAGATACCAAGTTTGCTGAGGTCGCAACCCATCAACCGGAATATAGTCGTGACAATGTGGCGGGAACCATCGTTGGTTTCTGGACGCCTGAGATTTTCCATGGGGTCAGTGTGGCAGGCTATCATCTGCACTTCATTTCAGATGATTTGACCTTCGGTGGTCATGTCATGGACTTTGTCATCAAGGAAGGGATTATCGAGGTAGGCGCTGTTGACCAGTTGGACCAACGTTTTCCAGTCCAAGACCGCCAATACTTGTTTGCTAAGTTCAATGTTGACGAGATGAAAAAAGATATTGAAAAGGCGGAATAGGAGAAGAAAATGACTATTCATATTATCATTGCCATGGTGCTGTTGCTGGCTTTCTTGATAGGAAGTATTTGGTATGCCAAAAAGAAATACCAGATTAATCTAGCTGTCTTGGGCTTGGGGGCTGTTGCCTTCTTTGTCTCTTCACAGATTTTGGAAAAACTGGTGCATATCTTGGTTTTGCATCCTCAAAAAGACGGCAGTATTGCCCTCTTGCAAGACCATCCGCTTGTCTATATCCTCTATGGCCTAGCCATGGCAGCATTTTTTGAGGAAACAGCTCGTCTTGTTTTCTTCAAATGGTTGGAGAAAAAGAGAAGTTTGGAAAAGTCAGACGCTTTGTCCTATGGACTGGGGCATGGTGGCTTGGAGTTGATTTTCCTAGGTCTTACCAGTTTGATCAATCTTTACATCGTGCTTTCGGCAGTTCAAACTCAGAATCCACAGGTTATGCAATTGCTGTCTGAAAATATGTTGAAAACTATTCAGTCGCTATCAGTCTGGCAGATTTACTTGCTTGGTTTTGAGAGAATTTTGGCGCTTGGTTTCCAATTACTCTTGACTGTTTGGGTTTACCAAGCTGTTCGCCGGAAGAAATGGATTTATCTCCTAGCAGCCTATGGCCTACATGCCTTCTTTGACCTGGTACCATCTCTGGCTCAAGTAGGATGGATTACAAGTCCAGTCTTGGTGGAAGTGGTCCTAGCGCTTGAACTTGTTCTGGTTGCCTATGGGACAAAGGCTATCTTTTGCAAAAAATCATAAAAAGAGGGGAAACCTCTTTTTTGTTTAAAAGAAGCCCAAGATTTTTTTAGGGTCGTCAAATGGTCTTAAAAATGGTATAATGGAATGAATTTTGTAAAAGGGAGAGTGTCATGTCAGTAAAAGAAAACATGCTTGAAATCTTAGAAGGGATTGATATCCGTTTCAAGGAACCCTTGCATAGCTATAGTTATACAAAAGTAGGTGGAGAGGCCGATTATTTGGTCTTTCCACGAAATCGTTTTGAGTTGGCTCGCCTTGTTAAATTTGCCAATCAAGAAAATATTCCTTGGATGGTTCTTGGAAATGCCAGCAACATTATCGTTCGTGACGGTGGGATTCGTGGATTTGTCATCTTGTGTGACAAGCTCAATAATGTTTCAGTTGATGGCTATACCATTGAAGCTGAAGCTGGTGCTAACTTAATTGAGACAACTCGCATTGCCCTTCGTCATAGTTTGACTGGCTTTTGAGTTTGCTTGTGGCATTCCAGGAAGTGTCGGCGGTGCTGTCTTTATGAATGCAGGTGCCTATGGTGGTGAGATTGCCCACATCTTGCAGTCTTGTAAGGTCTTGACCAAGGATGGAGAAATTGAGACCCTGTCTGCCCAGGACTTGGCTTTTCGGTTACCGTCATTCAGCCATTCAGGAGTCTGGTGCAGTTGTCTTGTCAGCTAAATTTGCTCTAGCTCCAGGAACTCATCAGGTTATCAAGCAGGAAATGGACCGTTTGACGCACCTACGTGAACTCAAGCAACCTTTAGAATATCCATCTTGTGGTTCGGTCTTTAAGCGTCCAGTAGGGCATTTTGCAGGTCAATTAATTTCAGAAGCTGGCTTGAAAGGCTATCGTATCGGTGGCGTAGAAGTGTCAGAAAAAGCATGCAGGATTTATGATCAATGTCGCAGATGGAACGGCCAAAGACTACGAAGACTTGATTGAGTCTGTGATTGAAAAAAAGTCAAGGAGCACTCAGGTATTACGCTTGAAAGAGAAGTCCGTATTTTTAGGTGAAAGCAAGTAGGAAGCTGTATTTGAAAAGCTGCTGCTATGTCATGGAAAGGGGGTGAAAGCCTATCGTTAGTGCAGAAGAATGTAGGCAGTTCAATCTCCTACACGAGGTAGTAGCGGCCTGACAGAGCCCTGATCTGTTAATCTATGAAAAAAAGAAGGAATAAATGACAATTGAAAAAAACCAATTATTGAATTCAAAAAAACGTCTCTAAAGTTTTTTTGAAGACAGCAACACTAAGGTTCTCAAAGATATCAACTTTGAGTTGGAAGAAGGGAAGTTCTATACTCTTCTAGGCGCATCTGGTTCAGGGAAATCAACTATCCTTAACATCATTGCAGGTTTACTGGATGCGACGACAGGAGATATTTTGCTGGACGGTGTTCGTATCAACGACATCCCAACCAACAAGCGAGACGTCCATACGGTATTCCAATCTTATGCCTTATTTCCACATATGAATGTGTTTGAAAAATGTTGCCTTTCCACTTCGCTTGCGTAAGATTGACAAGAAAGAAATCGAGAAACGCGTAGCGGAAGTTCTCAAGATGGTTCAGTTGGAAGGGTACGAAAAACGTTCCATTCGTAAACTCTCTGGAGGACAACGTCAGCGTGTAGCCATTGCCCGTGCCATCATCAACCAACCCCGTGTGGTCTTGTTGGACGAGCCTTTATCAGCGCTGGACTTGAAATTGAGAACAGACATGCAGTATGAACTGCGTGAACTACAACAACGATTGGGCATTACCTTTGTTTTTGTTACTCACGATCAGGAAGAAGCCCTGGCTATGAGTGACTGGATTTTCGTTATGAATGATGGCGAGATTGTCCAGTCTGGAACTCCTGTAGACATCTACGATGAGCCGATTAACCATTTTGTTGCCACCTTTATCGGTGAGTCAAACATCTTGCCAGGTACCATGATTGAGGACTACTTGGTTGAGTTTAACGGCAAACGCTTTGAAGCGGTCGATGGTGGGATGAAGCCAAATGAGCCTGTCGAGGTTGTGATTCGTCCAGAGGACTTGCGGATTACCCTTCCTGAAGAAGGCAAGCTCCAAGTTAAGGTCGATACCCAGCTCTTCCGTGGGGTTCACTATGAAATTATCGCCTATGACGAACTTGGAAATGAATGGATGATCCACTCAACCCGTAAGGCCATCGTTGGTGAGGAAATCGGTCTGGACTTTGAACCAGAAGACATCCACATCATGCGTCTCAACGAAACCGAAGAAGAGTTCGATGCTCGTATCGAGGAGTACGTGGAAATCGAAGAGCAAGAAGCAGGTCTAATCAATGCAATCGAGGAGGAAAGAGATGAAGAAAACAAGCTCTAAACTCTTTGTAGTGCCCTACATGCTCTGGATTGCCCTCTTTGTCCTAGCACCCTTGGTCTTGATTTTCGGTCAATCCTTTTTCAATATCGAAGGCCAGTTTAGCTTAGAAAACTATAAATCTTACTTTGCGTCACAAAACTTGACCTACCTAAAAATGAGTTTCAACTCAGTGCTTTATGCAGGGATTGTGACCTTTGTGACTCTGCTTATCAGCTATCCAACAGCCCTCTTTTTGACTCGTCTCAAGCACCGTCAACTCTGGCTCATGCTGATTATTTTGCCAACTTGGATTAATTTGCTCCTTAAAGCCTATGCCTTTATCGGGATTTTTGGTCAGAATGGCTCTATTAACCAATTCCTTGAATTTATCGGAATCGGTTCGCAACAGTTGCTCTTTACCGATTTCTCCTTTATCTTTGTCGCAAGCTACATCGAGCTACCCTTTATGATTTTGCCGATTTCAATGTCTTGGACGATATGGATAACAATCTCATCAATGCCAGCTATGACCTAGGTGCGACCAAGTGGGAGACCTTCCGACATGTCATCTTCCCTCTGTCTATGAATGGTGTGCGAAGTGGAGTTCAGTCGGTCTTTATCCCCAGCTTGAGTCTCTTCATGCTGACCCGTTTGATTGGTGGGAACCGCGTTATCACCTTGGGGACAGCCATTGAGCAGAATTTCCTAACCAATGACAACTACGGTATGGGTTCAACCATCGGTGTTATTCTCATCCTGACCATGTTCATCACCATGTGGGTGACCAAGGAAAGGAGAGAACGATGAAAAAATTTGCCAATCTTTATCTGGGACTGGTCTTTCTTGTCCTCTATCTGCCTATCTTTTACCTGATTGGTTATGCCTTTAATGCAGGCAACGACATGAACAGCTTTACAGGTTTTAGCTTGAACCATTTTAAAACCATGTTTGGCGATGGTCGTCTCATGTTGATTGTGACTCAGACCTTTTTCTTGGCCTTTTTATCAGCCTTGATAGCGACTATTATCGGGACTTTTGGAGCTATCTATATCTATCAGTCTCGTAAGAAATACCAAGAAGCCTTTCTATCTCTCAATAATATCCTCATGGTTGCGCCTGATGTTATGATTGGTGCCAGCTTCTTGATTCTTTTTACCCAACTCAAGTTTTCACTTGGCTTTTTGACCGTTCTATCTAGTCACGTGGCCTTCTCCATTCCTATCGTGGTCTTGATGGTCTTGCCACGTCTTAAGGAAATGAACGGAGATATGATTCATGCGGCCTATGACTTGGGAGCCAGTCAATTTCAGATGTTCAAGGAAATCATGCTTCCTTACCTGACTCCGTCTATCATTGCGGGTTATTTCATGGCCTTCACCTATTCGCTAGATGACTTTGCCGTGACCTTCTTTGTAACGGGAAATGGCTTTTCAACCCTGTCCGTCGAGATTTACTCTCGTGCTCGTAAGGGGATTTCTCTAGAAATCAATGCTCTGTCTGCCCTAGTCTTTCTCTTTAGTATTATCCTAGTTGTTGGTTATTACTTTATCTCACGTGAGAAGGAGGAGCAAGCATGAAAAAACTCTATTCATTTTTAGCAGGAATTGTAGCCATTATCCTGGTCTTGTGGGGAATTGCGACGCATTTAGATAGTAAAATCAATAGCCGAGATAGTCAAAAACTGGTTATCTACAACTGGGGAGACTATATCGATCCAGAACTCTTGGAGCAATTCACAGAAGAAACAGGAATCCAAGTCCAGTACGAGACCTTTGACTCCAACGAAGCCATGTATACAAAGATCAAGCAGGGTGGAACGACTTACGATATTGCAATCCCTAGTGAATACATGATTAACAAGATGAAGGACGAAGACCTCTTGGTACCGCTTGATTATTCAAAAATTGAAGGTCTTGAAAATATCGGACCAGAGTTCCTCAATCAGTCTTTTGACAAAGGAAATAAATTCTCCATCCCTTATTTTTGGGGGACTTTGGGAATTGTCTACAATGAAACCATGGTAGATGAGGCGCCTGAGCATTGGGATGATCTTTGGAAACCAGAGTATAAGAACTCTATTATGCTCTTTGATGGGGCGCGTGAGGTACTGGGACTGGGGCTCAATTCCCTTGGCTACAGCCTCAACTCCAAGGATACCCAGCAGTTGGAAGAGACAGTGGATAAGCTCTATAAACTGACTCCAAATATCAAGGCTATTGTGGCGGACGAAATGAAGGGCTACATGATTCAGAACAACGCTGCTATCGGCGTGACCTTCTCTGGTGAAGCCAGCCAAATGCTGGAGAAAAATGAGAATCTACGCTATGTGGTTCCGACTGAGGCCAGTAACCTTTGGTTTGACAATATGGTCATTCCCAAAACCGTCAAAAACCAAGATGCCGCCTATGCCTTTATCAACTTTATGTTGAAACCCGAAAATGCCCTCAAAAATGCAGAGTATGTCGGCTATTCAACACCAAACCTACCAGCTAAGGAATTACTCCCAGAGGAGAAAAAAGAAGACAAGGCCTTCTATCCAGATGCTGAAACCATGAAACACCTAGAAGTTTATGAGAAATTTGACCATAAATGGACAGGAAAGTATAGCGACCTCTTCCTACAGTTTAAAATGTATCGGAAGTAGAAATAGAACGTAATTTATAAGATCTAAATTTTCCTCTCAGACTCATTAAAATTATTTTAAATTAGTTCTCTATATTGTCATAATTAGTTATTTGTTGTAAAATACTAATATCGGAGGTAGGGTGGGGTGTTAGAATTGGTTGAAAACATTTTATATTACCTATAAGATGAAGCTTTCTTTTTGGTTGTAAAGTTATTTATAAATTTTTTCTCTTACCTATAGAAAAATTTTAAGTGTGTAGACCATAAAGGATAACATATGCACAAAATAAAAAACAAAAAAACAAAATATAACAAGTTTGAGAGATCCGTTTGGCCACTAATCTCCCAAAGCTGCTTCTCTGTTATTGAAGCAGTTCTTAAGTATTATCTTATTGAGGGTATCAAACTCTTGATTAAAACAATTCTGCATTAGTGTAAACAGGTGAGGTAAGCACCTGTTTTTTTGTATTTATTTCTATTTTACGAACAAAAAACCCCGCCCAGTGGACGAGGGAAGAAAACTATTAGTAGGTAAATTTTTTATATAGATCCACTGGTAGTGAATGAGAGATAACTAATATAAACTTATAAATTAATTGTTTAAAAATTTGAAAACTAGATTTAGAGTAGCTTTATATTTTTTTAAAGGTCAATTATAAAAAAATTAATTTTTTTATGATTGACAAGCATAATCGAATTAATTGTGTTAATTATTTTAACTTCTCCTTGATATTATATTTTACAATCTACTTCTTATTGTTTTCTTATTTGGATATACATATGAAAATAGTTGTATCCGTTTGGCAACTATAATATACCATAAATTGTTCTATTAGTCTACTATTTTTTACGAATATTATAAGTTTATTCTGTAGTAAAATCCGTTTTAGGCTAATTTCCACTTTGATCAGTCTAGTGTAAGTTACTTTTAGAAGTTTCCGGAATAGATCTGATTCAACGAAGATGATTTCCAGTTGACGCAAGCTTAAAAAAACGTTATAATAAGAAAGTTGAGAATTGATTTTCAATTATCTTAGTCCAGAGAAATGGCGGTGCTGCGAGCCATCTAAGCTAGGAAGTCATGCTACTCAATTTAACAATTGCATAAGAACAAGAGAATGACAAGTTCATTGAATGAAGGTGGTACCGCGGTTTTTCGCCCTTCGTGATATGAGCTTGTCTTTTGATTTTTGGAGGTGTTGATGAAAACATTTCTTGTCAAACAAAAGTTTCGTCTTGGAGGCGAACGCTTCGCTATCAAGGATGACAGGGGAGAAATCGCCTATCAGGTAGAGGGATCATTTTTTAAGATTCCCAAAACTTTTACCATCTATGATGTTAATGGTGAACAAGTCAGTCAGATCAGTAAAGAAATCTTGACCTTGCTTCCTCGTTTTGAGATTCAGCTTCGGGATGGCTCGAGTTTTGTCATTCGCAAGAAGTTGACCTTCTGGCGAGATAAGTATGAGTTTGATAATCTGGAGCTTCGTATCGAGGGCAATATCTGGGATTTGAATTTCAAATTGCTGGATGATCGCGATCAGCTGATTGCGGAAATTAAGAAGGAACTCTTCCATCTGACCTCTACCTATACCGTAACGGTTCTGGAGGACGCTTATGCAGACCTAGTCATTTCCCTCTGTGTCGCGATTGACTATGTGGAAATGCTGGAAAGCCAATCACATTAAACAAGTAAATAAGGAGACAATATGAAACAACTATCTAGTGCACAAGTACGCCAAATGTGGCTTGATTTCTGGGCGACCAAAGGTCACTCAGTAGAACCATCAGTAAGTTTGGTTCCTGTAAATGACCCAACGCTTTTGTGGATCAACTCTGGGGTAGCAACTCTTAAGAAATACTTTGACGGGACCATCATCCCTGAAAATCCACGTATTACCAATGCCCAAAAGGCCATCCGTACCAACGATATCGAAAACGTAGGGAAAACTGCTCGTCACCATACCATGTTTGAAATGTTGGGGAACTTCTCTATCGGGGATTACTTCCGTGACGAAGCGATTACTTGGGCTTATGAGCTTTTGACAAGCGCTGAATGGTTTGATTTCCCAGCTGAAAAACTTTACATGACCTACTATCCAGAAGATAAAGATTCTTACAATCGCTGGATTGAAGTAGGAGTGGACCCAAGCCACTTGATTCCAATCGAGGACAACTTCTGGGAAATCGGTGCGGGACCGTCTGGACCAGACACAGAGATTTTCTTTGACCGTGGGGAAGCCTTTGACCCAGAAAATATCGGTATTCGTCTCCTTGCAGAAGATATTGAAAACGACCGCTATATCGAAATCTGGAACATCGTTTTGTCACAATTTAACGCAGACCCTGCTGTTCCTCGTAGCGAATACAAGGAATTGCCACACAAGAACATTGATACGGGCGCTGGTTTGGAGCGTTTGGTGGCGGTTATCCAAGGGACTAAGACCAACTTTGAAACAGACCTCTTCATGCCGATTATTCGTGAAGTTGAGAAATTGTCTGGTAAGGTCTATGACCAAGATGGCGACAACATGAGCTTTAAGGTTATCGCTGATCACATCCGTTCACTTTCATTTGCCATCGGTGATGGTGCCCTTCCTGGAAATGAAGGTCGTGGTTACGTCCTTCGTCGTCTTCTCCGTCGTGCTTCTATGCATGGTCAAAAATTGGGAATCAACGAGCCTTTCCTTTACAAACTCGTTCCAACCGTTGGAAAAATTATGGAAAGCTACTACCCAGAAGTGCTTGAAAAACGTGACTTTATTGAGAAAATCGTTAAGAGTGAAGAAGAGTCATTTGCCCGTACCCTTCACTCAGGTCAACACTTTGCCCAAGGAATCGTTGCAGACTTGAAAGAAAAAGGTCAATCTGTCATCGCTGGTTCAGATGTATTCAAACTTTATGATACTTATGGATTCCCAGTTGAATTGACAGAAGAGATCGCTGAAGAAGCTGGTATGACTGTCGACCGTGAAGGTTTTGAATCAGCCATGAAAGAACAGCAAGAACGCGCGCGTGCATCAGCTGTCAAGGGTGGCTCAATGGGTATGCAAAATGAAACTCTTCAAAACATCACTGTAGAAAGTGTCTTCAACTACAATGCTAGCCAATTGTCTTCTAAATTGGTGGCTATCGTGGCTGACAATGCAGAAGTAGAAGCTGTTTCAGAAGGAATTGCCTCTCTTATCTTTGCGGAAACTCCATTCTACGCTGAAATGGGTGGACAAGTAGCTGACCACGGTCAAATCTTGGATCCTGCAAGAAACCTTGTGGCTACTGTGACAAATGTTCAAAAAGCTCCGAATGGACAAGCCCTTCATACAGTTGAAGTCCATGCACCACTTGCTTTGAACCAAGAATATACCTTGGCAATTGATACAAATCGTCGTCACCGTGTTATGAAAAACCACACTGCGACTCACTTGCTTCACGCTGCCCTTCACAATATCCTTGGAAATCACGCAACACAAGCAGGATCTCTTAACGAAGTCGAATTCCTTCGTTTTGACTTTACCCACTTCCAAGCTGTGACTGCTGAAGAATTGCGTGCGATTGAACAGCAAGTCAACGAAAAAATCTGGGAAGCTCTTGAAGTGAAGACAGTTGAAACAGATATTGACACTGCCAAAGAAATGGGAGCTATGGCTCTCTTTGGTGAGAAATACGGTAAGGAAGTCCGTGTTGTTACTATCGGTGACTACTCTATCGAGCTTTGTGGTGGTACCCACGTTGGCAACACTTCTGAAATTGGCCTCTTCAAGATTGTCAAAGAAGAAGGAATCGGCTCAGGAACTCGCCGTATCTTGGCAGTGACTGGTAAGGAAGCCTTTGAAGCCTACCGTGAACAAGAAGACGCTCTTAAAGCTGTCGCAGCAACCTTGAAAGCACCTCAACTTAAAGAAGTACCTCACAAGGTAGAAGGACTTCAAGAACAACTTCGTCAACTTCAAAAAGAAAATGCTGAGTTGAAAGAAAAAGCCGCAGCTGCAGCTGCAGGCGATATCTTCAAGGACGTTAAGGAAGTCAACGGTCACCGTTACATTGCTAGCCAAGTGTCTGTATCTGATGCTGGTGCCCTTCGTACCTTTGCAGATAACTGGAAGCAGAAAGACTACTCTGATCTTCTTGTCCTAGTTGCCGCTATCGGTGACAAAGTCAATGTCCTTGTAGCAAGCAAGACAAAAGACCTTCATGCAGGAAACCTTGTCAAAGAATTAGCACCAATCGTAGATGGACGTGGTGGTGGTAAACCAGACATGGCCATGGCAGGAGGAAGCAACCAAGCTAAAATCCAAGAACTGTTGGATGAAGTAGCAGGTAAATTGTAATCAAGTAAAGATCTATCCATTTGGGTAGGTCTTTTTGTGAATGCAAAAAAGCCAAATCTGATTGGATCTGGCTTGGTTATTATTTGCTATTATACTCAATGAAAATCAAAGAGCAAACTAGGAAACTAGTCGCAGGCTGTACTTGAGTACGGCAAGGCGACGTTGACGCGGTTTGAAGAGATTTTCGAAGAGTATCAGATTGTATTGGCTGCCCAGACACTTACCGAAGCAGCTGAGACTGGGAATTTTCCATAACCTTCCTCATCAATTGTAATTTGACCTTGGTGGTTTTCAAGTAAATCTACAAAGGTTTGGTTAGCCCATTCTTGGCCGACAAACATTGACTTGCTGTTTTCTTGGTTGTTTGAAATCAGGACTGCGATTGGTGATTGATTTTCAGCACCTGAACGTACCCAACCGATACAGTTAGGGTCATCAAAGTAGTCATTTTGTTCTCCATAGGCCAAATCTTTTCGGATGGCTAGGAGGCGGTCAAGGACTTCTTTGAAATCTTGTTGAGCATATTGCCCTGAAATCCCATAGTAGTCGCCGTAAAAGACACATGGAAGGCCATTTTGGCGTAACAGAATGAGGGCATAAGCTGCTGGTTTGAACCATTCTTCAACGGTAGACTCAAGAGCCTGACCACGTTGGGTATCGTGGTTGTCGACAAAGGTTACAGCCTTGTCAGGTTTGAGTTCAACCAAGCTATCTGTGAAAATACCACGAAGGTCATAGTTTGCGCCAGCTTGACTGGCTTCAAAGAGATTCTGGTGGAGACGGACATCGACAAGGTCAAAGCGTTCTTCCGTTTTTTCAAGGTAGTCTAGATTGGCTTCCTTGTCAGGATTCCAAAATTCACCAAAAACATAGAAATCCTCACCGTATTTTTCCTTCATATCACGGATAAAATTGCTCATGAAGAAAGAGTCAATGTGTTTAACGGCATCCAAGCGGAAACCAGCTACACCAGTGGTTTCCATGAACCAATCCGCCCAGTCATAGATATTTTGAATGACTTCAGGATGTTTAAAGTCTAGGTCGGCATACATGAGGTAGTCATAGTTACCGTTTCGTTATCGACCAATTCCTCATTTGCCCAACCCTTGTTGTCTCCTTGAATCAGATAAATCCCAGACTTACGGCGTTTGGCATCATAGTCTGTACCGGTGAAGTGGTACCAGTGCCAGTGGAAGTCATTATAGGTATCTTGGCGACCATCGAAGGTAAAGCTAGTCCAGCCGTTGATGATGAAAGGTTCTCCGAGTTCTACTGTACGGTCAACAGGATCCACCTCAATAACCTGAAAGGCTTCCATGTGATCAGCAGCAGCCTTGTGGTTGAGAACTACATCAGCCATAGGTTGAATTCCCTGTGCTTTTAGAGCTTGAATGGCTTGAAGATAGTCTTCTTTAAAACCATACTTGGTACGGACAGTCCCTTTTTGGTTAAACTCTCCTAAGTCGAATAAGTCATAGACCCCATAGCCGACATCTTTTTCATTGGTAGCCTTGAAAGCTGGTGGCATCCAGACATGACTGATACCGAGATCAGCTAGGTGTTGAGCATCTTCAGCCAGACACGTCCAGTGCTGACCCTCGTGGGGCAGATACCATTCAAAGTATTGCATGAGTGTTTGATTTTGCATGATGTTTCCTCTTACTTGTCAATCTTGTTCTTTATTCTATCATAAAGTATCGGTTAGCTCAAACGTTTGCGTAAAACTGAATAATAAGTTTTTGACTATTTTATATAAAATGTTGATTTTTAAAATGAAAGCGCTATAATTATAGTAAATTACATAGATAAAGAGAGGAGATTTCTCATGATTGAATTTCAAAATGTTAGTAAGTTGTATGGTGATAAAGAGGCCTTGAGCAATCTCAATTTGCAGATTGAAAATGGGGAGATTATGGGCTTGATTGGTCATAATGGGGCTGGAAAATCGACTACTATAAAATCCTTAGTCAGTATCATTTCGCCCAGCAGTGGTCGTATTTTGGTAGACGGTCAGGAGTTATCGGAAAATCGCTTGGCTATTAAACGAAAGATTGGCTATGTAGCAGACTCGCCTGACTTATTTTTGCGTTTAACGTCCAATGAATTTTGGGAATTGATTGCCTCATCCTATGATCTGACTAGCTCTGATTTGGAGGCTAGTCTAGCTAGGCTATTGAACGTTTTTGATTTTGCTGAAAATCGTTATCAGGTTATTGAAACTCTTTCTCACGGAATGCGTCAGAAAGTCTTTGTCATCGGGGCACTCTTGTCTGATCCCGATATTTGGGTCTTGGACGAACCCTTGACTGGTTTGGATCCTCAGGCTGCCTTTGATTTGAAGCAGATGATGAAGGAACATGCGCAAAAAGGCAAGACGGTCTTGTTTTCAACCCATGTCCTAGAGGTAGCTGAGCAAGTCTGTGATCGGATTGCCATTTTGAAAAAAGGGCATTTGATTTATTGTGGTAGCGTAGAGGACTTGAGAAAAGACCACCCAGATCAGTCTTTGGAAAGTATCTACCTTAGTCTTGCTGGTAGAAAAGAGGAGGTTTCAGATGCGTCTCAAGGTCATTAAAAAATTAGTTGATATCAATATCCTCTATTCATCTCAAGAAGCTAATCTGGCTAATCTACGAAAGAAGCAGGCTAAGAATCCTGGGAAAAAAGTAAATGTTTCCGCTAGAGTCCTCAGTTCTTATATTTTTTCCAGTCTCTTGATGCTTCTCATGTTTATAAATATAGCCTTTCGTTTTCCTTTTGAGGAAATGCCAAGTTTTTTTAGTACCATGGTTGCTATTTTACTGGTGCTTGCCTTTTCAACTTCTTTCACTGCCTTTTACAATGTCTTTTATGAGAGTAAGGACTTGGCGTCGTATAGGCCCTATGCCTTTAAAGAATCAGAGATTATAATTGCTAAAGGACTGTCTGTTCTCTTGCCAGCTCTAGCTGGAATTGTACCAATCCTAGCTTATTTTCTAGTCCTCTATATTAGGCTAGCTCCTTCTCTTTGGCTGGGCTTGCCTTTGATGCTGCTGTCCTTGGCCTTATTATTTGTCTCTGTTACTTTAGTGATGGTAGTGGCAGTACATTTCTTGGCTCAGACTAGGGTCTTCAGAAAGTATCAGTCTATTTTTTCGAATGTGATGATTGGGATAGGGGTTCTCATACCTTTAATATTTGTCCTCTTTCTACAGTCGACTTTTGGAAGTATTGTTGACAAAGTTAGAGACATTCCATTTCTCCTTTATCCTCTTCATATCTTTTACAAAATAGCAGTGGAGCCTTTTTCGACAGAAGCCATACTGGGTCTGTTAGCTTGGATAGGACTAACTCTCTTCCTGCTTTATCTGACCAAAAAGAAGGTCCTTCCTCGTTTTTATGACGTTATCCTGCTTAATAGTGAGGAGAAGGTTAAAAAAGAACGTCGCAGCAAGGAGAGGATTTCAACTACTAAAAAGGGCTTTTTCCATATGGTTTTACGCTACCACCTCACCCTCTTGGGACAGGGGACTGGCGTGGTTACAGTGCTTTTTACAAGTGCTTTCCTTCCCTATCTCATGATGATTGGTCTGATTTCTAAAATCCGAGATTCTCAGATAGTTCCAGACATTCATCCTCCATACTGGTTACCCTTGTTTTTTATAGGATTGTTTATAGCAGTTGTCAATAACAATATCACCAGCCTGCATTCAATTGCCTTGTCCTTGGAGAGGGAAAATGTTGATTTTCTTCAGAGTTTACCCTTTGACTTTGCTCGTTATGTGAAAGTGAAATTTTGGATTATATTTGCTGTCCAGTCCTTTTTACCAGTTCTGACTTTACTTGGTCTTTCTCTTTATTTAGGCTTGCCCATCCTTTCGATGATTTATCTTCTTGTAGTCTGGACCCTTGCAAGTGTCATTCTTTCTTGCCACCATTACTTTAAGGACGTTAAAAATCTGTCAACCAATTGGAGTAGCATTACGGACTTGGTGAACCGTTCAAATCGTATAGTAGCAATTGTTTTGATTTTGATTTATAGTGCAATCTTAATGGCCCTTGTAATAGGGAGCTTATTCTTGGTTCAGTCTCTCACCCCTGTCCTTGCCATCAGCTTGGGAGTAGGAGCTCTTATCCTCTTGTTTGCTCTTGCTATTTTTAGCTATCATTACTACCTGTCACGCATATTGGCAGAAATAGAAAAAAGATGAGCTAGTTGGTCGCTTGCTTGATAAATTTTATAAAAAGAAATGAAGCTGAGCAAAAAACCACTTCTAACTATCAAAAAACGAGTATTTCCGTAGATGGAGGTACTCGTTTTTCTATGCCATTTTTCTTATCATAAAAACAAAACGGCTAGTAATGTATAACAATGTATAAATCCTACAGCATCAATTGCTTAAATTTTGGACTAGATTTTATTTGTGATGTTTTGAAGATTAATGGAGCTTGAGATGTTTGCTATTTATGGATAGCATACAAAATCATTGTTACTGGCGAGCTCTCTCATGCTTTTGGGTTTGCCTTTCATCTAGTTATTCTTATAAAAAGCCGTTTTATACTCAATGAAAAACAAAGAGTAAACTAGGAAGCTAGCCTCAGGTTGCTCAAAGCACCGCTTTGAGGTTGCAGATAAAGCTGACGTGGTTTGAAGAGTATTAAACTAATTTCCACTTTGGTGAGTCAAGTGGAAGTTACGGAGAAATTATCCCTATTTGTAAAACTCTGATAAGCCTTGGCTGATTTGCTAGAAATATGGTATAATTTTTCTTATGGAAAAGATTATCATTACAGCAACTGCTGAAAGTATTGAACAAGTTAAACAACTGCTCGAAGCTGGCGTAGACCGTATCTATGTCGGTGAGAAAGATTTTGGCCTTCGTCTGCCAACAACCTTTAGTTATGACCAATTGCGTGAAATCGCTAAGCTGGTTCATGATGCTGGTAAGGAATTGATCGTTGCAGTCAATGCCCTTATGCACCAAGATATGATGGACCGTATCAAGCCCTTCCTCGATTTCTTGGAAGAAATCAAGACAGATTACATTACGATTGGGGATGCAGGTGTCTTTTACGTGGTCAATCGCGATGGTTATTCCTTTAAGACTATCTACGATGCTTCGACTATGGTAACTAGCAGTCGTCAGATTAACTTCTGGGGACAAAAGGCTGGCGCATCTGAGGCTGTTTTGGCGCGTGAAATTCCATCAGCTGAACTCTTCAAAATGCCAGAGATTTTGGAAATTCCTGCTGAAATTTTGGTTTACGGAGCTAGCGTCATCCATCATTCTAAACGTCCGCTCTTGCAAAACTATTATAACTTTACGCATATCGATGATGAAAAGACCCGTAAGCGTGACCTTTTCTTGGCTGAGCCAAGTGATCCTGAGAGTCACTATTCTATTTTTGAAGACAATCATGGAACCCACATTTTTGCTAATAATGACCTTGATTTGATGACCAAATTGACAGAATTGGTGGAGCATGGTTTTACTCACTGGAAATTAGAAGGTCTCTATACACCTGGTCAGAACTTTGTTGAGATTGCAAAACTCTTTATCCAAGCGCGTAGCTTGATCCAAGAGGGTAACTTTAGCCATGACCAAGCCTTCTTGCTGGATGAAGAAGTTCGTAAACTTCACCCTAAACCGTTTCCTTGATACAGGATTTTATGACTACGATCCTGATATGGTTAAATAAAGTAAATGATTCGTTGAGAGAAGGAAGGTGAAAACATTTCTTCTCTCAATTTTTCTTATTTCTTCACTATTTTCAAAAAATCAGCAGGCTAGAATGCTCTGTTTACTGAGATTTTTAAGAAAAAGTGACCTTCTTGAGTTTGAAAAACTATCCCATGTTTGCAGGTGCCAAATGGCCCTTTTTTTGGTATAATTTTTTATAATGAAAACGATTGGTAATCGCTATGTTGTGGTGGATTTAGAGGCAACTAGCACAGGTAGTAAGGCTAAAATTATCCAAGTGGGAATTGTCGTGATTGAGGATGGAAAAATCGTCGATCACTATACGACGGATGTCAATCCACATGAACCCTTGGATGCTCATATAAAAGAACTGACAGGATTGACAGACCAACGTCTGGCGCAAGCACCTGATTTTTCGCAAGTTGCTAGAAAAATCTTTGACTTGGTGGAGGATGGGATTTTTGTAGCCCATAATGTTCAGTTTGATGCTAATCTCTTGGCGGAAAATTTATTTTTTGAAGGCTATGAACTAAGAAATCCTCGTGTTGACACGGTCGAATTGGCTCAGGTTTTTTTCCCTGAACTGGAAAAATATAGCTTGCCGATATTGTGTCAGGAATTAGGAATTCCTCTAAAACACGCCCACACAGCCCTTTCAGATGCCCAAGCTACTGCGGAATTACTTCTTTTTTTACGAGAAAAGATGGCCCAGCTTCCTAAAGGTCTCTTGGAACGCTTGCTGGAAATGGCTGACGCCTCTTATATGAGTCCTACCTGGTTATTGAAGAAATTTATCGCAGCCAATCTATCCTGAGTTCTCCAGACTTGGTTGAAGTTCAAGGGCTATATTTCAAGAAAACTGCAACCCCAAATGAGTCACGAAAACTATCTCAGGATTTTTCTAAAAATATTTCTCTGTTGAATCTTGAAGTGAGGGAACGACAAGAAAGTTTTGCTAAAGAGGTTGGCTTGCTATTGAAAGATGAGCCTGTCTCATTAATTCAAGCACCAACAGGGATTGGGAAAACCTATGGCTATCTCTTACCCGCTTTATCTCAAGCCAAAGAGCGACAAATTGTTCTTAGTGTTCCGACAAAGATTCTTCAAAATCAGATCATGGAAGAAGAAGGTAAACGTCTCAAGGAAGTATTCCATACAGATATTCATTCTTTAAAGGGACCACACAATTACCTGAAGTTGGATGCCTTTTATCGTTCCTTGCAGGAAAATGATGAAAATCGCTTATTTAGACGCTTTAAAATGCAACTCTTGGTCTGGCTGACAGAGACAGAAACAGGAGATTTGGATGAGATTGGTCAACTCTACCGTTACCAACATTTTCTAACAGATCTTCGTCATGATGGGAATTTATCATCCCAGAGCTTATTTGTGATGGAAGATTTTTGGAAACGTAGTCAAAAAAGGGCACAAACCTGCAAGCTTTTAGTGACCAATCATGCCTATCTTGTAACTAGACTGGAAGATAATCCTGAATTTGTCAGTGACCGTTTATTGATTATTGATGAAGTTCAAAAGATTTTGTTGGCTCTAGAAAATCTACTTCAAGAGACCTACGATATCCAGTCTATTATTGATTTAGTTGATAAGGCTTTACTGGAGGAGCAAAATAAGGTCCAACAACGAATACTAGAAAGTATTCGCTTTGAGTGTCTCTACTTGATAGAACAATTTCAGTCTGGAAAATCTAAGAAAAATATCTTAGATTCTCTTGCCAATCTCCACCAGTATTTTTCAGAATTAGAGGTAGAAGGCTTTGAGGAACTGGTTCGCTATTTTACAGCTGACCGAGATTACTGGCTTGAAGCAACTGAAACGAGTCAAAAGAAAATTCAGATTTCTTCTACGAAATCAGGCCGTATTCTTCTATCTTCCTTAGTGCCTGATTCATGTCAAGTCTTGGGAGTGTCGGCCACTCTTGAGATTAGTCAAAGAGTTTCTTTGGCAGACCTTTTAGGCTATCCTGAAGCCAAATTTGTTAAGATTGAAGCTGGTAAAAAACAGGATCAAGAAGTGGTCTTGGTCAAAGATTTTCCCCTGGTAACAGAAACTTCCTTAGAAGTCTATGCCAAAGAGGTAGCTGATTTGCTGATGGATGTTCAAGCTTTCCAACAACCGATTTTAGGTTCTCTTTACTGCCAAAGACATGCTTCTAGCAGTATCGGATTTACTTCCAGTTAGCCATCTGGCCCAGTATAAAAATGGCGATGTTCATCAACTGAAGAAACGCTTTGAAAAAGGAGAACAACAAATCTTGCTTGGTGCAGCAAGTTTCTGGGAGGGAGTTGATTTTTCAAGTCATCCTTTTGTGATTCAAGTTGTACCAAGACTTCCTTTCCAAAATCCCCAAGAACCCTTGACGAAAAAGATTAATCAGGAACTAATTCAAGAAGGGAAAAATGCCTTTTATGATTATCAGTTGCCAATGGCCATTATTCGTTTAAAACAGGCTTTGGGAAGAAGTATGAGACGCGAACACCAACGTTCCTTAACCCTTGTTTTGGATAGGAGAATTGTCGGAAAGCGATATGGCAAACAGATAGTAGCATCTCTAGCAAAAGAAGCGACTGTTAAAACCGTCTCTCGATCCGAAGTTGATGAGGCTGTTGATAAATTTTTAAATGAACTTTGATAAATAGTATTGTATGAAAGTATAAGGTTAGTGTATATGAAACGTTCTCTCGACTCTAGAGTCGATTATAGTTTGCTCCTGCCAGTATTTTTTCTACTGGTTATTGGCGTGGTCGCTATCTATATAGCTGTTAGTCATGATTATCCAAACAATATTCTGCCCATTTTAGGGCAGCAGGTCGCCTGGATTGCCTTGGGGCTTGTGATTGGTTTTATCGTCATGCTCTTTAATACAGAATTTCTTTGGAAAGTGACCCCCTTTCTGTATATTTTAGGCTTGGGACTCATGGTCTTGCCGATCGTCTTTATAATCCAAGCCTAGTTGCATCAACGGGTGCCAAAAACTGGGTATCAATAAATGGAATTACCCTATTCCAACCGTCAGAATTTATGAAGATATCCTATATCCTCATGTTGGCTCGTGTGATTGTCCAATTTACAAAGAAACATAAGGAATGGAGACGTACAGTTCCGCTGGACTTTTTATTAATTTTTTGGATGATTGTCTTTACCATTCCAGTCCTAGTTCTTTTGGCACTTCAAAGTGACTTGGGGACGGCTTTGGTTTTTGTAGCCATTTTCTCAGGAATCGTCTTACTATCAGGAGTTTCTTGGAAAATTATTATTCCAGTATTTGTGACTGCTGTAACAGGAGTTGCTGGATTCTTAGCCATTTTTATCAGTAAGGGTCGGTCGGGCTTTTCTCCATCAATTGGGGATGCCGACCTACCAAATCAATCGTATCTTGGCTTGGCTTAATCCATTTGACTTTGCCCAAACAACCACTTACCAGCAGGCTCAAGGACAGATTGCCATTGGAAGCGGTGGCTTATTTGGTCAAGGGTTTAATGCTTCGAATCTGCTTATTCCAGTTCGTGAGTCGGATATGATTTTCACGGTGATCGCAGAAGATTTTGGCTTTATTGGCTCTGTCCTTGTTATTGCCCTTTACCTCATGCTGATTTACCGTATGTTGAAGATTACTCTTAAATCAAATAACCAGTTCTACACTTATATTTCCACAGGTTTGATTATGATGTTGCTCTTCCACATCTTTGAAAATATCGGCGCTGTGACGGGCTTGCTTCCTTTGACTGGGATTCCACTGCCTTTTATTTCGCAAGGAGGATCGGCTATTATCAGTAATTTGATCGGTGTTGGCTTGCTTTTATCGATGAGTTATCAAACCAATCTAGCTGAAGAAAAGAGTGGAAAAGTCCGATTCAAGCGGAAAAAGGTTGTATTAAAACGAATCAAATAAGGAGAAAATCATGGTTAAAGTAGCAGTTATGTTAGCTCAGGGCTTTGAAGAAATTGAAGCTTTGACAGTTGTGGATGTTTTGCGTCGTGCCAATATCGCTTGTGATATGGTTGGTTTTGAAGAGCAAGTGACAGGTTCGCACGCAATCCAAGTAAGAGCAGATCGTGTCTTTGATGGTGATTTATCAGACTATGACATGATTGTCCTTCCTGGAGGGATGCCTGGTTCTGCACATTTGCGTGATAATCAGGCCTTGATTCAAGAGTTGCAAAAGCTTCGAGCAAGAAGGGAAAGAAACTGGCAGCCATTTGTGCGGCACCAATTGCCCTCAATCAAGCAGGGGTATTGAAAAACAAGCAGTACACTTGTTATGATGGCGTTCAAGAGCAAATCCTTGATGGTCAATATGTCAAGGAAACAGTAGTGGTAGATGGTCATTTGACAACCAGTCGAGGTCCCTCAACAGCCCTTGCCTTTGCCTACGAGTTGGTGGAGCAATTAGGAGGAGACGCAGAGACTTTACGAACAGGAATGCTCTATCGAGATGTCTTTGGTAAAAATCAGTAAAACGGGAGTCAAACTCTCGTTTTTTTATGTGGAAAACTCAGGGAAATCATCGCTTTTTTCATAAAAAAATGCTATAATGAAGGGTATGAAATATCACGATTATATCTGGGATTTAGGTGGAACTTTACTGGATAATTACGAAACTTCAACAGCTGCATTTGTTGAAACATTGGCACTGTATGGCATCACACAAGATCATGACAGTGTCTATCAGGCTTTAAAGGTTTCTACTGATTTTGCGATTGAGACATTCGCTCCCAACTTAGAGAATTTTTTAGAAAAGTACAAGGAAAATGAAGCCAGAGAGCTAGAACATCCGATTTTGTTTGATGGAGTTTCTGATTTATTGAAAGATATCTCGAATCAAGGTGGCCGTCATTTTTTGGTATCTCATCGTAATGATCAGGTCTTGGAAATTTTAGAAAAAACCTCTATAGCAGCTTATTTTACAGAAGTGGTGACTTCTAGCTCAGGCTTTAAGAGAAAACCAAGTCCAGAGTCCATGATTTATTTAAGAGAAAAGTATCAGATTAGCTCTGGTCTTGTTATTGGTGATCGGTCGATTGATATCGAAGCAGGTCAAGCAGCAGGATTGGATACCCACTTGTTTACCAGTATCGTGAATTTAAGACAAGTATTAGACATGTAAGAAAAAGGAATAAGATGACAGAAGAAATCAAAAATCTGCAGGCACAGGATTATGATGCCAGTCAAATTCAAGTTTTAGAGGGCTTAGAGGCTGTTCGTATGCGTCCAGGGATGTATATCGGGTCAACCTCAAAAGAAGGTCTTCACCATCTAGTCTGGGAAATTGTTGATAACTCAATCGACGAGGCCTTGGCAGGATTTGCCAGCCATATTCAAGTCTTTATTGAGCCAGATAATTCGATTACTGTTGTCGATGATGGACGTGGTATCCCAGTCGATATTCAGGAAAAAAACAGGTCGACCTGCCGTTGAGACTGTCTTTACTGTCCTTCACGCTGGAGGAAAAGTTTGGCGGTGGCGGATACAAGGTTTCAGGTGGTCTTCACGGAGTGGGGTCATCAGTAGTTAATGCCCTTTCCACTCAATTAGACGTTCATGTCCACAAAAACGGTAAAATTCATTACCAAGAATACCGTCGTGGTCATGTTGTCGCAGACCTTGAGGTGGTTGGGGATACAGATAGAACTGGAACAACGGTTCACTTCACCCCAGACCCAGAAATCTTTACGGAAACAACAACCTTTGATTTCGATAAATTAAATAAACGGATTCAAGAGTTGGCCTTTCTAAATCGCGGTCTTCAAATTTCCATCACAGATAAGCGTGAAGGTTTGGAACAAACCAAGCATTACCATTATGAAGGTGGGATTGCTAGTTACGTTGAGTATATCAATGAGAACAAGGATGTAATCTTTGATACACCAATCTACACAGACGGTGAGATGGATGATATCACAGTTGAAGTAGCCATGCAGTACACAACTGGTTACCATGAAAATGTCATGAGTTTCGCCAATAATATTCATACACATGAAGGTGGAACGCATGAGCAAGGTTTCCGTACAGCACTGACTCGTGTTATCAACGATTATGCTCGTAAAAATAAGTTACTGAAAGACAATGAAGACAACCTGACAGGAGAAGATGTCCGTGAAGGATTAACTGCGGTGATTTCAGTTAAGCACCCAAATCCACAGTTTGAAGGGCAAACCAAGACCAAACTGGGAAACAGTGAAGTGGTCAAGATTACCAATCGCCTCTTCAGTGATGCCTTCTCTGATTTCCTTATGGAAAATCCACAGATCGCCAAGCGTATCGTGGAAAAAGGGATTTTAGCTGCTAAGGCTCGTGTGGCTGCCAAGCGTGCGCGTGAAGTTACTCGTAAAAAATCTGGTTTGGAAATTTCCAACCTTCCAGGGAAACTAGCAGACTGTTCTTCTAACAATCCTGCTGAAACAGAACTCTTCATCGTCGAAGGAGACTCAGCGGGTGGATCAGCCAAATCTGGTCGTAACCGTGAATTTCAGGCTATTCTTCCAATCCGCGGTAAGATTTTGAACGTTGAAAAAGCTAGCATGGATAAAATTCTAGCTAACGAAGAAATTCGTAGTCTTTTCACAGCGATGGGAACAGGATTTGGAGCAGAATTTGATGTTTCAAAAGCTCGTTACCAAAAGCTCGTTTTGATGACCGATGCCGATGTCGATGGAGCCCACATTCGTACCCTTCTTTTAACCTTGATTTATCGTTATATGAAACCAATCCTAGAAGCTGGTTATGTTTATATCGCCCAACCACCAATCTATGGTGTCAAGGTTGGAAGCGAGATTAAAGAATACATCCAGCCAGGTGCAGATCAAGAAATCAAACTCCAAGAAGCTTTGGCCCGTTATAGTGAAGGTCGTACCAAACCAACTATTCAGCGTTATAAGGGTCTAGGTGAAATGGACGACCATCAGTTATGGGAAACAACCATGGATCCCGAACATCGCTTGATGGCCAGAGTTTCTGTGGATGATGCTGCAGAAGCAGATAAAATCTTTGATATGTTGATGGGGGATCGAGTAGAGCCTCGTCGTGAGTTTATCGAAGAAAATGCTGTCTATAGTACACTTGATGTCTAAAAAATCGGGAGAAGTAGTTCCCTTGGTCTAAAAAATATGATATAATCATTACGATTGTTTCAAGTAAAAAAGGAGTTTAATATGTCTGCTAGACTAGTAATTTATTTGATAATTGCAGTTGCAGTTTTATTGATCATTGCTTATGCTATCGCAATTTATGTAAGGAAACGCAATGAAAGTAAACTAGCAATTTTAGAAGAGAAAAAAGAAGAGCTTTACAATCTTCCAGTTAATGATGAAGTTGAAGCTGTAAAAAATATGCACTTGATTGGACAAAGTCAGGTGACTTTCCGTGAATGGAATCAAAAATGGGTTGATTTATCTCTTAATTCTTTTGCCGATATCGAAAATAATCTTTTCGAGGCAGAAGGCTACAATAACTCATTCCGTTTTTTCAAGGCCAGTCATCAAATTGATCAAATCGAGAGTCAAATTACCTTGATTGAAGAAGATATTGCGGCAATTCGCAATGCCTTGGCAGATTTGGAGAAACAAGAGTCTAAAAATAGTGGACGTGTTCTTCATACCTTGGACTTGTTTGAAGAGTTGCAACACCGAGTTGCTGATCATTCTGAAGAATATGGCCAAGGTTTGTCTGAAATTGAAAAACAATTGGAAAATATCCAATCAGAGTTTTCTCAGTTTGTAACTTTAAATTCGTCTGGTGACCCAGTAGAAGCTGCTGTGATTTTGGATAATGCTGAAAATCATATCTTGGCTTTAGACGCATATTGTTGATCGTATACCAGCAATTGTAGCAACATTATCTAAAGACCTACCTGATCAACTGGAAGATTTAGAAGATGGCTACCGTAAGCTTTTAGATGCTAATTATTATTTTGCTGAAACGGATATTGAAGCGCGTTTCCAACTGCTTTATGAAGCTCTCAAGAAAAATCATGAGAATATTGCGAAACTAGAATTGGATAATGCAGAGTACGAAAATACTCAAATCCAAGAAGAGATTAATGCACTTTATGATATCTTTACAAGAGAAATTGCGGCACAGAAAGTAGTAGAAGGTTTAGTAGCAACACTTCCTACTTATCTGCAGCACATGAAGGAAAATAATGCTTTATTGATAGAAGATATTGAGCGTTTGAGTAAGAACTATTTACTTTCTGAGTCAGATGCAAGTCATGTTCATAGATTGCAAGCTGAGTTAGAAAGCTTTGAGAATCTGCTATTATTGAAGTAACTTTCAGATCAAGATGAACAACTCAAGCATATTCAATTCTTGAAGAAAATCTTGGAAATCTTACAGGAAAATCTTTGAAAAGAGATTGAAGATGAACAAGTTGAACTTAGTCAACGTCTTGCTCAGATTGAAAAAGATGATATCAATGCACGTCAAAAAGCAAATGTATATGTTAATCGTCTCCATACAATCAAGAGATATATGGAAAAACGGAACCTACCTGGTATTCCACAAACTTTCTTGAAGTTATTCTTTACAGCAAGTAATAATACGGAAGATTTAATGGCTGAATTAGAACAAAAACTTAGTCAATATAGAGTCAGTTAACCGTATTCTTGAAATTGCAACGAAGGATATGGAAGCTTTAGAAACGGAAACTTATAATATTGTACAGTATGCAACCTTGACAGAGCAACTCTTGCAATATTCTAACCGTTACCGCTCATTTGATGAACGCATTCAAGAAGCCTTTAATGAAGCTTTGGACATTTTTGAGAAAGAATTTGATTATCGCGCTTCATTTGACAAGATTTCTCAAGCATTGGAAGTGGCAGAGCCTGGTGTAACCAACCGCTTTGTTACCTCATATGAGAAAACACGTGAAACAATTCGTTTCTAAAATAATAAAAAAGATTTGGTTTTGTGAGAAGCAGAACCAAATCTTTTTTATAGTAATACTCATCAAAAATCTCTTCAAACCACGTCAGCTTTACCTTGCCTTCGTCAGTCTTATCTGCAGCTTCAAAGTTATGCTTTGAGCAACCTGTGGCTAGCTTTCTAGTTTGCTCTTTGATTTTCATTGAGTATAAGGTAGAGTTATCTTTATCAAAAGGGTTCAAAATTATAAAAACGCATAATAGCAGATGTAGAAATCTTGCTACTATGCGTTTTATTATGGAAAGACTTACTGGATTTTTTCTTAAATCGAGTTTTTACTCAACTTCTTTATTTGATTGGAATCGAAATCCCAATTAATTTTTCTGAGTAGAGTGTTTTGATGTTGGCCTCATCAATAGAGTCCTTATCAATTTTACGTTTCAAGAAAAACTCTTGGATGGCTTCGATTTCAGTTTCGCGAATAGCACGGTGTTTGTTTGAGATGAGGATTTCATAGTGAAGCGGAGCTTGGGTAAAAATAACATCAGTATTTCCAGCAGAATAGACCTCAACAAGGGTTGCATCTGTACTTTCTAGCTGGCTTTTTACAAGTTGCGAGTGTGAGTTTGTCGTATTGATAAGCTTCATAACATTTCCTCCGATTTTCTAATTCTATTATAGCACTTTTTGAATAAAGTCGCTTGATTTAGTCAATCTTATGCTGTTTTTTCCAAGATTGAATGGCCCATTTATGACTACCACGTTTGAGATTTTCGATAGCCTCGTCAATAGGGAACCAGGCAATATGATTAAAGTCTTCTAGTGGTTTTTGAACTTCTTTGAAAGAAGTCGCTTCATAGAGGTAGGCAGGATTGTAGTAGTAGGTATCACGGTGACGAGAGTAGAAATATTCGTCAGCTTGTCCGTAATAGGTACCAATTTCAGCTGTGAAAGCCAAGCTCTTCAATCAATTCACGTTTTAGGGCTTCCTGATGATTTTCACCTGCTTCAATTTCGCCACCTGGTAAGAACCAAGCGCCATTAGGTGCTTGAACAAGAACAATTTGTTTTTGTTCAGCGTCAGGGATAACTGCATACACTCCATAGCGTGCAACATAGTCTGTATTCGCTTTTTTTTCTCCGAAAGTTGGGTTTGCCATTGCATTTTCCTCATTATCTAGTATCGTTATTATTATCATAATGGACAAAGGGCGAGCTGTCAAGAAATTACAGTTATTTTAGTAAAAAAGAAGCAGAAAAATTTTCATTTTCTACTTCTTTTATATAGTATTTATTTTTCTGTTTCAGAAGCTTTCACTTCAGCTTTTTTGGCAGACTTGATTTGAATCTTGCCTTTGCTGGTCATAACTGCCTTGAGGTCTTTTTCGCTTGGATTTTCAAGGTAGTAGTCAGTGATTGCGTCCTCAATATAGTCTTGAATGGTACGACGAAGTGGGCGTGCTCCCATTTTTGGATCATAACCGAGGTCAACCAATTTTTCCTTGACCTTGTCTGTCACATCGAGATGGATATTGTTGCTAGAAAGGCGCTTGTTAACGTCTGCTAGCATAAGCTCGACAATCTGAAGGAGGTTGTCCTTGCTGAGAGCCTTAAATTCGATAATACCATCAAAACGGTTCATAAACTCTGGGCTAAAGAAGTTACCGAGTTCACCGAGAACAGAGTTGGTACGTCCTTCTCTAGCAGCCCCAAATCCAACGCTGGCTTCTGCTTTACCTGTACCTGCATTTGAGGTCATGATAATAATGGCATCCTTGAAGCTAACGGTACGTCCTTGCCCATCTGTCAAACGACCATCGTCCAAGACCTGAAGGAACATGTGCATAACATCTGGATGGGCTTTCTCTACTTCATCCAAGAGAATAAGAGAGTAGGGATTGCGGCGGACTTTTTCAGTTAATTGCCCAGCCTCATCGTAGCCAACATAACCTGGAGGGGCACCGACCAACTTAGCTACGCTGTGTTTTTCCATGTATTCACTCATGTCAAAGCGAATCATGCTATCAGCAGAACCAAAGAGTTCGATAGCTAGTTGTTTGGAAAGTTCTGTCTTACCGACACCCAGTTGGTCCGACGAAGAGGAAGCTTCCGATTGGGCGGTTAGGCGTACCGAGACCGACACGATTACGGCGAATAGCCTTGGCAATCTTATCGACAGCATCATCTTGTCCAATAACATGAGACTTGAGGTCTTCAGCTAGATGGATGAGTTGAGATTGTTCTTTCTCTTTCAAATCACCAACAGGGATGTTGGTTTTCTGCTCGATAATGTGCTCAATAGTTTTCTCGCTTATGATAGGTGTATCTTGGTCTGTGACTTTTTTCTTTTGCATTTCCTTATACTTGGCAATCTGGTCACGGAAGTAGGCGGCCTTTTCAAAATCTTCTTCTCGTGTAGCTTGAGATTTGAGATTTTCAGCCTCAATCAAGCGCTGATCAATGACTTTAGGATCGACAAAATTCAAGGTCAAGTTCATCTTAGAACCCGCTTCATCTAAGAGGTCAATGGCCTTGTCAGGTAAGAAGCGGTCTTGAATGTAACGATTGGAAAGAGTTGCAGCTGCTTCAATTGCAGCATCGGTATACTGAACGTGGTGGTAGTCTTCGTATTTCTTTTGAATTCCTTTGAGGATAGTGATTGTTTCTTCCACTGTTGGTTCATCGACCTTAACAGGTTGCATACGACGCTCTAGGGCAGCATCCTTTTCAATGATACGGTATTCATTGAGGGTAGTTGCACCGACCAGTTGCAGTTCCCCACGAGCAAGGGCTGGCTTGAGGATATTTCCTGCATCCATATTGCCATCGCCTGCAGAACCAGCACCGACAATTTCATGGATTTCGTCGATAAAGAGGATAATGTCCTCACGTTTGCGAATTTCTTCCATGAGTTTTTGCATGCGTTCTTCAAATTGTCCGCGGATACCCGTTCCTTGAACCAAGCTAACCACATCCAGACGGATGACTTGTTTGCCTTGGAGTTTATGTGGAACATCGCCATCAACGATTTCTGAGCTAGACCTTCGACAACAGCAGTTTTTCCGACACCTGGTTCACCGATAAGAACAGGATTATTCTTGGTTCTGCGATTGAGAATCTCGATGACACGGATAATCTCATCATCGCGTCCAATAACGGGGTCGATATCGCCACGACGGGCAATCTCAGTTACATTGATACCAAATTCTTCCAGCAGGCCTTTTTCTTGGCTTGGAGGCGGAGTTTGAGCAGATCCACGATTTTGGGAACCATAACCGCCGTTTCCACCGTAACCTCCACCTGATTGGGTTGGAGGAGTCGGAGGAGTATTGCTAGAAGGTCTAAAATTGTTTAGGTCATTGAAGAAATCACCAAAGGGATCAAAGTCACGATTGTTCAAATCTGTCATACCTTTAAAGAGGCTATTGTTAGGATCTGTTTTGATAATCTTATAGCAGTTTTGACAGAGGTCAATTTGTTTTTGTTTTCCATTGAGATTGGTATAAAGATGAATTGTTGAGTCGTTGATTTTACAGTTTTGACAAAGCATACATCTACCTCATTTCTTTCTTTAGCCTGACCTGTTTAAAGGTCAAAAATAGTCAAAATTCTATACTCTCATTATAACAGGATTGGGGTGTAAAGCAAGTAAAAAGATTGCAGCTTTGAGAAGTTGTTACAATGAAAATTTTTGAGATTTTAGGGAATAAAAAAATCCTATTTGTGAGACAAAAAGGATTTTGGTTAGACATGCAGGGTGTAATCCCAGCTTGTTTTAGATTAGTAGAGGAGTTCGTAAATCTCCATTGCAATCAAGTCAATGCTGTCAAACGTATAAGTTTCGCGAGCTTCTACATCACGAAGGGTAAAGATTGATCCGTTTTCTTCGTCGTGGCTGTATGCAACTTCTGCAACAACAACTCCTTCGCGTTCAAAATTACGTTTTAAATTTCCGCCGTCTTTTGCCATTGCTTCAAGGCGGTTGATGATTCTAACCAAATGTGATTCCATTTTGATTCTCCTTCATTTCTTATCGTTACTATTTTACCATAAAGGAGGTCAACTTGACTAGAAAAAACTAAGATTTCTCGCTAATTCTACCAGCTTAAAGTTTTTTTGAATAAATTAGATAAAAGATTTGAATTTTAATTCAATCTATGTTATAATCATACAGTATTCTATTTTAGAAAGCAGTGTGACTATGAATTTTTCTTTTTTACCTAAGTATTTACCTTATTTTAACTATGGGGCTGTCGTGACGGTTCTCATTTCTATCTGTGTTGTCTTTTTGGGGAACTATTTTGGGTGTTGTCTTGGCTTTTGGGCAACGTTCAAAGTTTAAACCGCTTGTTTGGCTCGCCAACTTGTACGTTTGGATTTTCCGTGGGACACCGATGATGGTTCAGATTATGATTGCCTTTGCCCTTATGCACATCAATGCTCCGACTATTCAGGTTGGAATTTTGGGTGTTGATCTTTCTCGTCTGATTCCAGGGATTTTGATTATCTCTATGAACAGTGGTGCTTATGTTTCTGAGACTGTTCGTGCTGGGATTAATGCGGTTCCAAAAGGTCAGCTAGAAGCGGCCTATTCGTTAGGGATTCGTCCTAAAAATGCGATGCGCTATGTGATTTTGCCACAAGCAATCAAAAATATTTTGCCAGCATTGGGGAACGAATTTATCACTATTATCAAGGATAGTTCCCTCTTATCAGCTATAGGTGTTATGGAGTTGTGGAATGGAGCTACAACAGTTTCTACAACAACCTATCTACCTTTAACACCACTTTTATTTGCAGCCTTTTACTACTTGATTATGACCTCTATTTTGACCGTAGCCTTGAAAGCTTTTGAAAAACGTATGGGACAAGGAGATAAGAAATAATGACAGAAACCTTGATAAAAATTGAAAATTTACATAAATCCTTTGGAAAGAATGAAGTATTGAAGGGCATCAACCTCGAGATTAAAAGAGGAGAAGTTGTCGTTATCATCGGTCCTTCGGGGAGCGGGAAATCTACCTTGCTTCGCTCTATGAATTTGTTGGAAGAAGCAACTAAAGGGAAGGTTATCTTTGAGGGAGTCGATATTACAGACAAGAAGAATGACCTCTTTGCCATGCGTGAGAAGATGGGCATGGTTTTTCAACAATTTAATCTCTTTCCTAATATGACTGTGATGGAAAATATCACCTTGTCACCCTATCAAGACCAAAGGTGAGAGCAAGGCAGTTGCAGAGAAGAGAGCCCAGGAACTTTTGGAAAAAGTTGGTTTGACCAGATAAGGCAACTGCTTATCCACAGAGTTTGTCAGGTGGCCAGCAACAACGGATTGCCATTGCGCGTGGTTTGGCTATGGAACCTGATGTTTTGCTCTTTGACGAGCCAACTTCAGCCTTGGACCCTGAAATGGTAGGTGAGGTGTCTGGCTGTTATGCAAGACCTTGCCAAGTCAGGAATGACTATGGTTATCGTAACACATGAGATGGGATTTGCGCGTGAGGTGGCAGACCGTGTCATCTTTATGGCAGACGGTGTGGTTGTTGAAGATGGAACACCTGAACAGATTTTTGAACAAACCCAAGAACAACGGACTAAAGACTTCTTGAGTAAGGTTTTATAATCTATTTTAAAATTTCAAGACAAGATTAGTGAAAAGCTCGACCAGAGCTTTTTCTTATAGTTTGAAACTATAGGATTGCCTAGGAAAGAAGTGTTAGAGGGGACTAGCAGTTTTTGGTATAATGGAAGATATTTGAAAGAAAAGAGAAGTGATATGACACAGATTATTGATGGGAAAGCTTTAGCGGCCAAATTGCAGGGGCAGTTGGCTGAAAAGACTGCAAAATTAAAGGAAGAAACAGGTCTAGTACCTGGTTTGGTAGTGATTTTGGTTGGGGACAATCCAGCCAGCCAAGTCTACGTTCGCAACAAGGAGACGTTCAGCTCTTGCGGCTGGTTTTCGTAGCGAAGTAGTGCGAGTTCCAGATACCATTACTCAAGCGGAATTGTTAGACTTGATTGCCAAATATAATCAAGATCCAGCTTGGCATGGGATTTTGGTTCAGTTACCATTACCAAAACATATCGATGAAGAGGCGGTTTTATTAGCCATTGACCCAGAAAAGGATGTGGATGGTTTTCATCCGCTAAATATGGGACGTCTTTGGTCTGGTCATCCAGTCATGATTCCATCAACACCTGCAGGAATTATGGAAATGTTTCATGAATATGGTATTGACTTGGAAGGTAAAAATGCGGTTGTCATCGGTCGTTCAAATATTGTTGGAAAACCCATGGCCCAGCTTCTTTTGGGCAAAAATGCTACAGTGACCTTGACTCACTCACGCACCCATAATCTCGCTAAGGTGGCTGCAAAAGCGGATATTCTTGTGGTAGCAATCGGTCGTGCCAAGTTTGTGACTCCTGACTTTGTCAAACCAGGTGCGGTTGTCATTGACGTTGGGATGAATCGCGATGAAAATGGTAAGCTCTGTGGGGATGTTGATTATGAGGCGGTTGCCCCACTTGCTAGCCATATCACGCCAGTGCCTGGAGGTGTCGGCCCTATGACCATTACCATGCTAATGGAGCAAACTTATCAAGCAGCACTTCGGACATTGGATAGCAAATAAAAGAAACATTCGCTGAAGAGAGTGTATTTTCTATAGCTATATCTAAAATGGCAGAAATAAATATTAAATTTTAGATATAAGATTACAAAAGGAGGTCTGCGCCTCCTTTTTGTTGTATAATAAAGCGAGAGGAAAAATGATGAAAGTGGATTGATCAAGACTTACTAGAAAAAGCTGGCTATTGAACGTCTCGCATGTTGCAAAGCGAGACTCATGGTCGCTTGCTTCATAGGTGGAAATCCTATCTCATGGTGTTATTACCGCGTAACGCCAGCCTACATTAGCGGTGCAGGATTGGTGACTGTTGGAATGGATAGGTACATCTCATCTTGCAAGGTCATTTACTAGAATCTATAGCAAACAGAATGAGTATTAAATTTTAGATATAAGATTACCAAAGGAGCCTGCGCCTTTGTTATATAATAAATGCGAGAGGAAAAAGGATGAAAGTGATTGATCAAAGCCTTACTAAAAAAAGTTATTATTGAACGTTCTCGTACAAGTCATAAAGGAGACTATGGCCGTCTGCTGTTACTTGGTGGGACTTATCCTTATGGTGGTGCCATCATCATGGCTGCTTTGGCAGCTGTTAAAAGTGGAGCTGGTTTGGTGACTGTTGGAACAGATAGGGAAAATATCCCAGCTTTGCACAGTCATTTACCTGAGGCTATGGCCTTTTCTCTTCAAGACCAGCAATTGTTAAAAGAGCAATTGAAGAAGGCAGAAGTTGTCTTGCTGGGGCCTGGTTTACGAGACGATGCTTTTGGAGAAAATCTAATAAAACAAGTCTTTGTTAATTTAAGCCAAAATCAGATTTTGATTGTAGATGGTGGTGCCCTGACCATTCTTGCTAGAACAAGTTTGTCATTTCCATCTAACCAGCTTATCCTAACTCCCCACCAAAAAGAATGGGAAAAACTGTCTGGTATTGCTATTGAAAAGCAAAACGAAGATGCAACGGCTAGTGCCCTAACTTCCTTCCCTCAAGGAACAATTTTGGTAGAGAAAGGTCCAGCTACTCGTATTTGGCAAGCTGGCCAATCGGATTATTACCAGTTACAAGTTGGTGGTCCCTATCAGGCGACTGGGGGAATGGGAGATACTCTGGCTGGGATGATTGCAGGATTTGCAGGCCAATTTCGACAGGCCAGTCTCTACGAGCGTGTAACCGTAGCGACTCATCTTCATTCAGCTATAGCCCAAGAATTAGCTCAAGAACATTATGTGGTCTTGCCAACGGAAATTAGTAATTGTCTTCCCAAAATAATAAAAAAATATCTCAAAAAAAGACTGGGATAAAATTCAATTTTAGGAGAAAACGAAGTAAATATTACCACAATAAAACGCATAATATCAAGTTTTTTTAATACCTGATACTATGCGTTTTTGACTTTAAAGCCTTTTGGTCTGTTTCTATTTTGGAGCAATCTTTTGCTCAGTATGTTTTATAATTTTTCGTTGATGAAGCGGATAAACTGATTCCACCAAACTTTTAAGAAGAAGGCTTTTTCAACTTTCTTTTCTGCTAGCATTTCGAAACTAGGACGTTCAGTGGTAATGTAACCTTGACCAATCAAGTCATTGTCTTCATAAGTTAAATGGCCAACCACTGTTCCAGCTTCAAGTGGTGCTGGGATTGCTTTAGGAATCAGGTGTGAATTGAACAGATTTGGAAGATTGATTCCCAACACGTTCAACTAGAGAGATATCATCTTTGGCAACAGCAGTGACTGTATCTTCTTTTCCGTCTTGTACAGGGACTTTGCTATCTTGATAGGCATCGCCTTTTTGAACGATTTTGCGAAGTGTGAATGTAGAAGAGATATAATCCATTAGTGAAGATGTAGCTGTGAAACGAGCGTAAGGATTATTGTCTTGATGGTCTGCATTCAAAACAACTGTAATAACCCTCATTCCTTTCTCGACAGTAGTACCAACAAAAGATTCACCAGCTTTGTCTGTCGTTCCTGTTTTCAGTCCGTCAAAGCCTCCTCGATGAGCAGGCATTCCTTCTAACATGTAGTTGGTCGAAGTGATTGTCATTCCAGCAAAAGTAGAAGAAGGTTTTTTGGTGATTTCCAAGACTTGTGGGTACTTTTTGATGAGGTTACGAGCAACAATAGCGACATCATAAGCACTAAGCTTATTTTCTTCATCTTTTTTAGAACCTGGGTAAATGTTATCCCCTAGAGTTTCATTGTTAAGACCCGTCGTATTGACAACAGTGGCATCCTGAATTCCCCATTCCAAGAGTTTTGCCCGCATCATATCGACGAAATCTTTTTCTGAGCCAGCAATTTTCTCAGCTAGAGCAATGGCTGCACTGTTAGCACTGGATACCAGTGTTGCTTCTAGTAGCTGCTCGACTGTATAATTACGAGCCTCCATAGGGACGTTGCTTGCTTCGGAATTTGTCGTTAATCTGTAAGGATAATCAGAAATATCTACCGGAGTTGATAGTGTAATACTGCCGTTTTCCAAGGCTTCATAGACAAGATAAACTGTAATCAATTTTTGTGATTGAAGCGATTTCGACTGGCTGAGTTGCATCTTTTTTTCATAAAGTATTTTTTTCCAGTATTCGCCTCAACAGCAATGGCATGTTTTGCGGCAATATTAAAATCTTGAGCGGCAACAGTAGAAGCTGATCCAATTACGGATAAGGTTAGTAGAGTTAAAATTATTTTTTTCATAGTAAGTTTATTCTAACATAAAGAAAAAAATATTCCCAGTTTCATGATAGAAGAAAGAAGCTTTTTTTGAAAGTGTGGTAAAAATAGATGAATGGAGGTACCCCATGTTTCGTAAGAATAAATTATTTTTTTGGACCAGTGAGATTTTATTATTAACCATCATCTTTTATTTATGGAGACAGATGGGTGGGATTATAACGCCCTTTGTAAGTGTCGCAAACACCATAATGATTCCCTTTTCTTCTAGGTAGTTTTTTTATATTATTTAACAAATCCCTTTTGTTAGTTTTTTTACAAAAAGTATTTCAAAAATTAATCGTATCATTGGTATTCTACTAACTTTGTGTGCCTTGGTTTGGGGGCTAGTTATTGGGGTAGTCTATCTCTTACCGATTTTGGTCAATCAGTTGACCAGCTTGATTGCGACTAGCCAGACTATCTACAGTCGTTTACAAGATTTGATTGTGGATTTATCTACTTATCCAGCCTTTCAAAATTTGGATATTCAAGCGAATATTCAACAATTAAATCTTTCTTATGTAGATATTTTACAAAATATACTAAATAGTGTGACGAATAGTGTCGGAAGTATCCTATCAGCTCTCTTTAGTACTGTTTTAATTATTATCATGACACCTGTGTTTTTGGTTTATTTTTTGTTAGATGGTCACAAATTTTTACCGATGCTGGAACGTACTGTTTTAAAGAGAGATAAGTTGCATATTGCAGGCCTCTTAAAAAATTTGAATGCGACAATTGCTCGATATATTAGTGGAGTCGCCATTGATGCGATTATTATCGGTTGTTTGGCCTTTATCGGATATAGCGTGATCGGTTTAAAATACGCTTTGGTCTTCGCCATCTTTTCAGGCTTGGCCAATCTCATTCCTTATGTAGGACCAAGTATCGGCTTGATTCCGATGATTATTGCCAATGTCTTTACGGATCCTCATAGAATGCTAATTGCAGTTGTTTACATGCTAATCATTCAACAAGTGGATGGAAATATCCTCTACCCTCGAATCGTAGGTGGGGTAATGAAGGTTCATCCAATTACGATTTTAGTATTACTTTTGTTATCAAGTAATATCTATGGTGTCATTGGTATGATTGTCGCTGTACCAACTTATTCTATCTTAAAAGAGATTTCTAAGTTCTTATCTCGCTTGTATGAAAATCATAAAATAATGAAAGAACGAGAAAGAGAACTAGCCAAGTAAAAGTCAGGAAATTCCTGATTTTTCTTTTTATTTAGGCAAGTGATAGGAGTGGAAGTGCCGTTTAGATTAGTAGATTAAGAATAATTCACAAAAACTTTGTAAAACACTTGCAATTTAGCTGAAATTTGATAAAATAGTAAGGAAAGTTAGACTGTATTGCCTACTGTCTATCTATAAAATATATTTTATTGGAGGCTTTTACTCAAATGGCAAAAGAAAAATACGATCGTAGTAAACCACACGTTAACATTGGTACTATCGGACACGTTGACCACGGTAAAACTACCCTAACTGCAGCTATCACAACTGTTTTGGCACGTCGCTTGCCTTCATCAGTTAACCAACCTAAAGACTATGCGTCTATCGATGCTGCTCCAGAAGAACGCGAACGCGGTATCACTATCAACACTGCGCACGTTGAGTACGAAACTGAAAAACGTCACTACGCTCACATCGACGCTCCAGGACACGCGGACTACGTTAAAAACATGATCACTGGTGCCGCTCAAATGGACGGAGCTATCCTTGTAGTAGCTTCAACTGACGGACCAATGCCACAAACTCGTGAGCACATCCTTCTTTCACGTCAGGTTGGTGTTAAACACCTTATCGTCTTCATGAACAAAGTTGACTTGGTTGACGACGAAGAATTGCTTGAATTGGTTGAAATGGAAATCCGCGACCTATTGTCAGAATACGACTTCCCAGGTGACGATCTTCCAGTTATCCAAGGTTCAGCTCTTAAAGCCCTTGAAGGTGACTCTAAATACGAAGACATCGTTATGGAATTGATGAACACAGTTGATGAGTACATCCCAGAACCAGAACGTGACACTGACAAACCATTGCTTCTTCCAGTCGAAGACGTATTCTCAATCACTGGACGTGGTACAGTTGCTTCAGGACGTATCGACCGTGGTATCGTTAAAGTCAACGACGAAATCGAAATCGTTGGTATCAAAGAAGAAACTCAAAAAGCAGTTGTTACTGGTGTTGAAATGTTCCGTAAACAACTTGACGAAGGTCTTGCCGGAGATAACGTAGGTGTCCTTCTTCGTGGTGTTCAACGTGATGAAATCGAACGTGGACAAGTTATCGCTAAACCAGGTTCAATCAACCCACACACTAAATTCAAAGGTGAAGTTTACATCCTTACTAAAGAAGAAGGTGGACGTCACACTCCATTCTTCAACAACTACCGTCCACAATTCTACTTCCGTACTACTGACGTTACAGGTTCAATCGAACTTCCAGCAGGTACTGAAATGGTAATGCCTGGTGATAACGTGACAATCGACGTTGAGTTGATCCACCCAATCGCCGTAGAACAAGGTACTACATTCTCTATCCGTGAGGGTGGACGTACTGTTGGTTCAGGTATGGTTACAGAAATCGAAGCTTAATTCGATTTAGTTCCCAGAAGAACAATTATTTAAGTCAGACACTAAAAGAATCTTGCTTTGCAAGGTTCTTTTTTTCTGAATATTGAACTAAAATTTAAGAATTGTACATAAAAAAGCCCTATACACTTGATGTGCATAGAGCAAAGGGGGACTTTATTTGATATAGAGTTCTTGGTTTTTTAGGACAATTTCTCGTACACTTGTAAACTTTTTGAGTTTTTTGATTTCTTCTGGATGAGTGACGAGAGTGATAACATAGCCTTCTTTACCCATACGACCAGTACGCCCAGCACGGTGAGTGTAGGTTTCAATATCTCTAGGAACATCAAAGTTTACGACACATTCTAGGCTATCAATATCAATTCCACGTGCCAGAAGGTCTGTTGCAAGAAGTAGGGTTAGTTGCTTGTCTTTAAACTTTTCTAAGATGACTTTTCTAAATTTGACATTGACATCACTAGCGAGGGAAACAGCCAAGATATCCCGATATTGTAGTTTTTCTTCTGCACTTCCAAGGTCTGATAGGCTGTTAAAGAAGACCAGACCACGGAAATCCTCTACATGAGCCAGTTTTCGTAGCATATCCACTCGGTGACGTTGATCTACCTGCATGTAGAAGTGCTGGATATTGTCCAATTTTTGGTCAGAGAGATCAATGGTACGTGTGTTAGGCGCAATCTTCTTTTGGTCAAACTTGGTTGTCGCACTCATGTAGACGAGTTGGTGGTCACGAGGTGCGTAGTGAGTAATTTTCTCGACAAAGTGTATCTGAGAATCATCGAGCAATTGGTCAAATTCATCTAGAATGATGGTTTCCACATTCATCATCTTGATTTTTTTCAATTTAATTAGTTCAAAGATACGACCAGGGGTTCCAATCAGAATTTCTGGTCCTTTTTTTAGGCGTTCAATCTGGCGTTTCTGACTCGAACCCGATAAGAAGAGTTGGGCAGTTAAGCCGATGGCTTCAGCCCACGTTTTACATACATCAAAAATCTGTCCAGCAAGCTCAGTATTAGGTGCTAGAATCAAGAGTTGCTGGGCTTTTTTCTTTTGTATTCTTAGAAGACTTGGTAGGAGGTAAGCTAGGGTCTTACCAGTTCCTGTTGGGCTCACTCCTAGGAGGTTTTCTCCAGCAAAAAGGGGCTCAAATAGTTGAGTTTGAATGGGAGTAAATTCTTGGAAACCGAGTTGATCACTCAATGTTTGCCATTCAGTCGGTAGTTTGTTTTTCATTTTTCTGCCTCAAATCTAATGCCAGCAGTCTGGCGCATAGTATATAGTAGCTCATGAACTGAACTTGCATCTTCAAGCCAAGTTTGGTAGAGATTCAAATCTGGTTGCTGGATCATGTGTGCAAATGCAGCGACTTCTTCAGTCATCGTATGGGGAGCTTGTTGGATAGGGAGCTGGACTTGATTTCCTTGGTGGTCGGTAAAAATAGCCGAGCGAACATGCTCAATTGCGTTGAGCGTCAGGGTTCCATCTGTCGTATAAATCTCGCAAGGAAGGTTGGAAGTGATGTTTTTTCCAGCCTTGATATGAACTTGAAAATCAGGGTAAAAGAGGATTCCGTCTCCATTCAGGTCCATGCTATTGTCAAGCTGTTGAGCCATGTAGGTCGCGTCCTCAGCATTTCCAAAAAGACGAACAGCAGCGTAGAGAGGATAAATACCCAAATCCATGAGAGCACCGCCAGCAAAACGATCTGAGAAGACATTTGGTATCTTCCCAGCCAACAAGTTAGGCATTTTGGAAGAATACTTGGCATAGTTGAAATCTGCCCCTAAAATTTGCTTGTCTGCTAAAAAGTTTTTTATAGTAGTAAAAGTTTCCTCGTGGTAATTACGAGCTGCTTCGAAGATAAAACAGTGATTTTCCTTAGCTGTTTGAATCAAATCCAGCCATTCTTGTGGCTGAGTGACAGCTGGCTTTTCAAGAATGACGTGCTTACCAGCAGATAATGCAGTTTTCGCCTGAGCAAAATGCAAGGAGTTTGGACTGGCAATATAGACAACATCAAAGGAGCTTTTGAAGAAGTCCTCTGATTGTTCAAAGAGTTGGATATCCTGATAGCGAGAAGCAAAGGTTGCTGCGGTTTCTAACTTTCTAGAATAGACTGCGATCAGCTGGTATTCTCCACTGGTATGGGCTGCTTCTATGAAGTGGTGGCTAATAGCCCCTGTTCCGATAACACCTAATTTAAGCATAGTTACTCCTTTTCCGATTTCAAATCCTTCTTTCATTATAACATAGATAGACGGGACTATCCAACAGCGGGTAAAAAATTTCAAATAAGCTACTAGGTCTTTTCCAAAGAAAATGGTACAATAATGAGATGAGTAAATGAAATGGGAGGAAAAATGAGGTTATTACCTATAAGAAAAATATCACGTCAGTCTAAGAGGCTAGCGCTTTTTTTGACTTTTTGTGCAGGATATGTAGATGCCTATACGTTTATTGTGCGAGGGAATACTCTTGTTGCTGGACAAACTGGGAATGTCGTCTTTCTATCAGTGGGGCTCATTCAACACAATGTGTCAGATGCCAGTGCCAAAGTAATGACCTTGCTAGCTTTTATGATGGGGGTCTTTTTATTAACTGTTTATAAGGAAAAATTGAGAATTGTGAAAAAACCAATTTTGTCATTGCTTCCTTTAGCAATCTTATCAATCATTATTGGTTTTGTGCCGCAGACTGTAGATAATATCTATCTAGTACCTCCCTTGGCCTTCTGTATGGGATTGGTGACAACTGCTTTTGGAGAAGTGTCGGGTATTGCCTATAATAACGCTTTTATGACAGGAAATATCAAACGGACCATGCTAGCTTTTGGAGATTATTTCCGAACCAAGCACACACCTTTTTTGCGTGAAGGATTCATATTTGTTAGCCTGCTTAGTAGTTTTGTCCTTGGCGTTGTCTTTTCAGCCTATTTGACGATTTTCTATCATGAAAAGACCATTCTTGGTGTTCCTATTATGATGAGTATTTTTTACCTCAGCATGCTTTTTGCCAAGTGGCGGAAAAAAGTAAAAGAAAAAGCTTCATTTTAGGTGTTATTACTTGTAAGAAAATAGGAGATATGCTATACTTGAAGAGTTGACTATGCACGTTCCTGTGCAACCGCACGAACATCGTTGCTTGATTATTCAAGTTTAAGTGGTTCGTCCCACGATGCTAGGCGAGTCTTCACAAAAATTCGGGGAAACCCATAAAAATCATAGGAGGTGCATAATGAGCACATACGCAATTATCAAAACTGGCGGAAAACAAGTTAAAGTTGAAGTTGGTCAAGCAGTTTACGTTGAAAAATTGAACGTTGAAGCTGGTCAAGAAGTTACTTTTAACGAAGTTGTTCTTGTTGGTGGTGAAAACACTGTTGTCGGAACTCCACTTGTTGCTGGAGCTACTGTAGTTGGAACTGTTGAAAAACAAGGAAAACAAAAGAAAGTTGTTACTTACAAGTACAAACCTAAAAAAGGTAGCCACCGTAAACAAGGTCACCGTCAACCATATACAAAAGTTGTCATCAACGCAATCAACGCTTAATTTTAAGGAGAACACATGATACAGGCAGTCTTTGAGAGAGCCGAAGATGGCGAGCTGAGGAGTGCGGAAATTACTGGACACGCCGAGAGTGGCGAATACGGCTTAGATGTCGTGTGTGCATCGGTTTCTACGCTTGCCATTAACTTTATCAATTCTATTGAGAAATTTGCAGGCTATGAACCAATCCTAGAATTAAACGAAGATGAAGGTGGCTATCTGATGGTTGAGATTCCAAAAGATCTTCCTTCACACCAGAGAGAAATGACCCAGTTATTCTTTGAATCATTTTTCTTAGGTATGGCAAACTTATCGGAGAACTCTTCAGAGTTCGTCCAAACCAGAGTTATCACAGAAAACTAACACGGAGGAAAACATTATGTTAAAAATGACTCTTAACAACTTGCAACTTTTCGCCCACAAAAAAGGTGGAGGTTCTACATCAAACGGACGTGATTCACAAGCAAAACGTCTTGGAGCTAAGCAGCTGACGGACAAACTGTAACAGGTGGATCAATCCTTTACCGTCAACGTGGTACACACATCTACCCAGGTGTAAACGTTGGACGTGGTGGAGACGATACTTTGTTCGCTAAAGTTGAAGGCGTAGTACGCTTTGAACGTAAAGGACGCGATAAAAAGCAGGTTTCTGTTTATCCAATCGCTAAATAAAAAGGTTCAGTGAACCTTTTTATCCCGAGCCTTGAAATGTAAAGGCGAGGAAGCTAGAAGTAGCATTAAATAAGGCTTTCCGATTTTTCGGAGAGCCTGTTTTTTGTTTTGATACCCATATTTTAAAATTCTATGTAAGAAGCGAATTTATCAGCTACTTTATCTTTTAGATACAATCATAAAATAGTGGAATGTAAAACTTTTACAGTAATAAAGTTTATGAGGGAATAAGATATTGTAAAAATTGCTAAGATTTGATATTATAATTGTATCTGAGTAAGGAAGTAGGAATATGGAAAGGATGTGAACCTGTGTGAAAAAAATTATCACTATAATAGTCTGTTCAATCTCTTTTCTTATTCTATCTGCTTGTGTCAGTAAGAAAAAACTTATTCTTCCTGAACCTGAAAGGATTTCTGTAATTTTCCTACAGAAAAGTATCTCTGGAGAAATTAAAACAATAAGTAAGAGAGAAGAAATCTCAGCATTGATTAAGGAGATACAGAAACAGTCCAAATCTACAACTTTTGAGAGTTTAAATGATCAACCGACAAATGTTAAAGATTACATCATTATCAAATTCACTCATCAGAATGAAGAAAAGGATAGTGTAGCCTATCTATATACTATAAAAGAAAAACAGTATATTGAACAACCTTATGTTGGGATTTGGGAGGTAAGTCCAGATATAGCTAATAGGATTGAAGAGGCTTTTTTATAAATTTATGGTAAATCGAATTTGTATTATGTTTTAAACGGTAAATCAACAAGATTTGCTGTTTTTATTTGCTTGAAATCAGATAAGGACTGAAAAAAGACATTATACTAATTCTTGTCTTGGAATGTTAGAGTATTTATTGAGACTTGAAAATTTCCATACTTTTTTCCTTTTTGGAAAACTTCTAAAATATGGTATAATGAAAAGATAAAGAAGTTGGGGGTAGAAGATGAACATTCAACAATTACGCTATGTTGTTGCCATTGCCAATAGTGGTACTTTCCGTGAAGCTGCTGAAAAGATGTATGTTAGTCAGCCGAGTCTGTCCATTTCTGTTCGTGATTTGGAAAAAGAGTTGGGTTTTAAGATTTTCCGTCGGACCAGCTCAGGGACTTTCTTGACTCGTCGTGGTATGGAATTCTATGAAAAAGCGCAAGAATTGGTTAAAGGATTTGATATTTTTCAAAATCAGTATGCTAATCCTGAAGAAGAAAAAGATGAATTTTCCATTGCTAGCCAGCACTATGACTTCTTGCCACCAACCATTACGGCCTTTTCAGAGCGCTATCCTGACTATAAAAATTTCCGTATTTTTGAATCAACTACTGTTCAAATATTAGATGAAGTAGCGCAAGGGCATAGTGAGATTGGGATTATCTACCTTAACAATCAAAATAAAAAGGGTATTATGCAACGGGTTGAAAAGCTAGGCCTTGAGGTCATTGAATTGATTCCCTTCCATACCCACATTTATCTCCGCGAGGGGCATCCATTAGCTCAGAAAGAGGAATTGGTCATGGAGGATTTAGCGGATCTACCGACAGTTCGTTTTACTCAAGAGAAAGATGAGTATCTTTATTATTCAGAGAATTTTGTCGATACCAGCGCTAGCTCACAGATGTTTAATGTGACAGACCGTGCCACCTTGAATGGTATTTTGGAGCGGACGGACGCCTATGCGACAGGGTCTGGATTTTTAGATAGTGACAGTGTCAATGGCATCACAGTTATTCGTCTCAAGGATAATTTGGATAATCGCATGGTTTATGTCAAACGTGAGGAAGTGGAGCTGAGTCAAGCTGGTACTCTCTTTGTAGAAGTCATGCAAGAATATTTTAATCAGAAGAGGAAATCATGAAAAAAAGAGGAATAGTGGCAGTCATTGTACTGCTTTTGATTGCGCTGGATCAGTTAGTCAAATCCTATATCGTCCAGCAGATTCCACTGGGTGAAGTGCGCTCTTGGATTCCCAATTTCGTTAGCTTGACCTACCTGCAAAATCGAGGTGCAGCCTTTTCGATGCTACAAGACCAGCAGTGGTTATTTGCTATCATTACACTGGTCGTTATGGTAGGTGCCATTTGGTATCTACATAAACACATGGAGGACTCGCTTTGGATGGTCTTGGGCTTGACCTTGATAATCGCAGGTGGTCTTGGAAACTTTATTGACAGGATCAGTCAGGGATTTGTTGTGGATATGTTCCACCTTGACTTTATTAATTTTGCAATTTTCAATGTAGCAGATAGCTATCTGACTGTTGGAGTGATTATTTTATTGATTGCAATGCTAAAAGAGGAAATAAATGGAAATTAAAATTGAAACTGGTGGCCTGCGTTTAGATAAGGCTTTGTCAGATTTGACAGAATTATCACGTAGTCTCGCGAATGAACAAATCAAATCAGGTCAGGTCTTGGTCAATGGCCAAGTCAAGAAAGCTAAATACACAGTTCAAGAGGGCGATGTCGTCACTTACCATGTGCCAGAACCAGAGGTTTTAGAGTATGTAGCTGAGAATCTTCCGCTAGAAATCATCTACCAAGATGATGATGTGGCTGTCGTTAACAAGCCTCAGGGGATGGTTGTGCATCCGAGTGCTGGTCACACCAGTGGGACCCTAGTAAATGCCCTCATGTATCATATTAAGGACTTATCGGGTATCAATGGGGTTCTGCGTCCAGGAATTGTTCACCGTATTGATAAGGATACGTCAGGTCTTCTCATGATTGCAAAAAATGATGAGGCGCATCTAGCACTTGCTCAAGAACTCAAGGATAAAAAGTCTCTTCGTAAATATTGGGCGATTGTTCATGGAAATCTGCCTAATGATCGTGGTGTGATTGAAGCACCGATTGGCCGGAGTGAAAAAGACCGTAAAAAACAGGCTGTGACTGCGAAAGGGAAGCCTGCGGTAACTCGTTTCCACGTCTTGGAACGCTTTGGTGATTATAGCTTAGTGGAGTTGCAACTGGAGACAGGGCGCACCCATCAGATTCGTGTTCACATGGCTTACATTGGTCATCCAGTCGCCGGGGATGAGGTCTATGGTCCGCGTAAGACACTTAAGGGACATGGACAATTTCTTCATGCCAAGACTCTAGGATTTACCCATCCGAGAACAGGTGAGACCTTGGAATTTACAGCAGATATCCCAGAGATGTTTAAGGAAACATTGGAGAGATTGAGAAAGAATTAGACGTGTTAAAAGGTTGAGATGACTTGTCTCGACCTTTTTTCCTATCAACTCTTTTCTATTTTCTGTCATTCATGTTATAATGGATAAATATGAAGAATCGGAGCGAGACTATGAAATACAAACGAATTGTCTTTAAGGTGGGTACTTCTTCTTTGACAAATGAGGATGGAAGTTTATCACGTAGTAAGGTAAAGGCTATTACCCAACAGTTGGCTATGTTGCACGAAGCTGGTCATGAATTGATTTTGGTATCATCAGGTGCCATTGCGGCTGGTTTTGGGGCCTTAGGATTTAAAAAACGTCCGATTAAGATTGCTGATAAACAGGCTTCAGCAGCGGTAGGGCAAGGGCTTTTGTTGGAAGAATACACGACCAATCTTCTCTTGCGCCAAATCGTTTCTGCACAAATCTTACTGACCCAGGACGACTTTGTGGATAAGCGCCGTTATAAGAATGCCCATCAGGCTTTGTCAGTTCTACTTAGCCGTGGGGCGATTCCTATCATCAATGAGAATGATAGTGTCGTTATTGATGAGCTCAAGGTTGGGGACAATGATACTCTGAGTGCTCAGGTTGCGGCCATGGTCCAAGCTGACCTTTTGGTCCTCTTGACAGACGTAGACGGTCTCTATACAGGAAATCCTAATTCAGATCCAAGAGCCAAACGCTTGGAACGAATCGAGACCATCAATCGTGAGATTATTGATATGGCTGGTGGAGCAGGTTCGTCTAATGGGACAGGTGGTATGCTGACAAAAATCAAAGCTGCCACCATTGCGACAGAATCAGGAGTTCCTGTTTATATCTGCTCGTCCTTGAAGACAGATGCCATGATTGAGGCGGCGGAGAAGACCAAGGATGGTTCCTACTTTGTTGCGCAAGAGAAGGGACTTCGTACTCAGAAACAATGGCTGGCCTTTTATGCTCAGAGCCAAGGTTCTATTTGGGTTGATAAAGGGGCTGCAGAAGCTCTCTCTCAACATGGCAAGAGTCTCCTTTTATCTGGTGTTGTTGAAGCAGAAGGAGCCTTTTCTTACGGTGATATCGTGACAGTATTTGACAAGGAAAGTGGAAAATCACTTGGAAAAGGACGTGTGCAATTTGGAGCATCTGCTTTGGAGGATATGTTGCGTTCTCAAAAAGCCAAGGGGGTCTTGATTCACCGTGACGATTGGATTTCCATTACTCCTGAAATCCAACTACTCTTTACAGAATTTTAGAGGTAAACTATGGTAAGTACACAAGAACAATTTGAACAGGTACAGGCTGTTAAAAAATCGATCAACACAGCCAGTGAAGAGGTGAAAAACCAAGCCTTGCTAGCCATGGCTGATCACTTGTTAGCAGCTACTGAGGAAATTTTAGCAGCCAATGCCTTCGATATGGAAGCGGCCAAGGGTAAAATCTCAGATGTGATGCTGGATCGTCTTTATTTGGATGCAAGTCGTATAGAAACGATGGCAACTGGGATTCGTGAAGTGGTTGCCTTACCAGATCCAATCGGTGAAGTTTTAGAAACCAATCATCTTGAAAATGGCTTGGTTATCACCAAGAAACGGGTGGCTATGGGGGTTATTGGTATTATCTATGAAAGCCGTCCAAATGTGACGTCTGACGCGGCTGCTCTGGCTCTCAAGAGTGGAAATGCGGTTGTTCTTCGTAGTGGTAAGGATGCCTATCAAACAGCTCATGCTATTGTCACAGTCTTGAAGAAGGGCTTGGAGACAACGACTATTCACCCAGATGTGATTCAACTGGTGGAAGATACTAGCCGAGAAAGCAGCTATGCCATGATGAAGGCCAAGGGTTATTTAGATCTTCTCATTCCTCGTGGAGGGGCTGGCTTGATTAATGCCGTGGTTGAGAATGCGATCGTACCTGTTATCGAGACAGGGACTGGAATTGTCCATGTTTATGTCGATAAGGATGCAGACGAAGACAAGGCCCTGTCTATCATCAACAATGCCAAAACCAGTCGTCCTTCTGTCTGCAATGCCATGGAGGTTCTGCTTGTTCATGAAGACAAGGCAGCAAGCTTCCTTCCTCGCTTGGAGCAAGTGCTGGTTGCAGAGCGAAAAGAAGCTGCTCTGGAACCAATTCAATTCCGCTTGGATGAGAAAGCAAGTCAGTTTGTTTCAGGCCAAGCAGCTACAGCACAAGACTTTGATACTGAGTTTTTAGACTATGTCCTAGCTGTTAAGATTGTGAGCAGTTTAGAAGAAGCGGTTGCGCATATTGAAGCCCACAGTACCCATCATTCGGACGCCATTGTGACGGAAAATGCTGAAGCTGCGGCTTACTTTACAGATCAAGTGGACTCGGCAGCTGTCTATGTCAATGCCTCAACTCGTTTCACAGATGGAGGCCAATTTGGTCTTGGTTGTGAAATGGGGATTTCTACTCAGAAACTGCATGCGCGTGGTCCCATGGGCTTGAAAGAGTTGACTAGCTACAAGTATGTGGTTACTGGTGACGGGCAGATAAGGGAGTAAGAGATGAAGATTGGATTTATCGGTTGGGAAATATGGGTGCTAGCTTGGCCAAGGCTGTTTTACATGCTAAGACGGGTGATGACCTTCTTCTTGCCAATCGTAGTCAAGCCAAGGTGGATGCTTTCATTGCAGATTTTGGTGGTCAGACTTCCAGCAGCGAAGAAATTTTCGCAGAAGCAGATGTGATTTTTCTAGGAGTAAAGCCTGCACAGTTCTCAGACTTGCTTTCTCAATACCAGACTATCCTTGAAAAACGAGCAAGTCTTCTTTTGATTTCTATGGCAGCTGGATTGACCTTGGAAAAACTCGCTAGTCTCTTACCAAGCCAACACAGAATTATTCGAATGATGCCAAATACCCCTGCTTCTATTGGTCAAGGAGTGATTAGTTATGCCTTGTCCCCTAATTGCAGGGCTGAGGACAGTGAACTCTTTTGCCAGCTGTTAGCCAAGGCTGGTCTCTTGGTTGAACTCGGGGAAGGTTTAATCGACGCAGCGACAGGTCTTGCAGGCTGTGGCCCAGCCTTTGTCTATCTCTTTATTGAGGCCTTGGCAGATGCAGGTGTTCAGACGGGATTACCACGAGAAACAGCATTGAAAATGGCAGCTCAAACTGTGGTAGGAGCTGGACAATTGGTTCTTGAAAGTCAGCAACATCCTGGAGTATTGAAAGACCAAGTTTGTAGCCCAGGCGGTTCGACTATCGCTGGTGTAGCAAGCCTAGAAGCGCATGCTTTTCGAGGAACAGTCATGGATGCAGTTGGTCAAGCCTATAGACGAACACAAGAACTAGGTAAATAAGAGGTGGCTTTGTCTGCCTCTTTTATGGTGGTTGATACTCTTCGAAAATCTCTTCAAACTGCGTCAGCTTCCATCTGCAACCTCAAAACAGTGTTTTGAGCAACCTGCGACTAGCTTCCTAGTTTGCTCTTTGATTTTCATTGAGTATTAAATGAGAAAACAAAAAGATTGTCACAAACCCCTATTTTTTTGATAGAATAGAAGTAGTAAAAAAGAAATGAGTTAGATATGTCAAAAGGATTTTTAGTCTCTCTTGAGGGACCAGAGGGAGCAGGTAAGACCAGTGTTTTAGAGGCTCTGCTCCCAATTTTAGAGGAAAAGGGGGTAGAGGTGCTGACGACCCGTGAACCTGGCGGAGTCTTGATTGGGGAGAAGATTCGGGAAGTGATTTTGGACCCAAGTCATACTCAGATGGATGCGAAGACAGAGTTGCTTCTTTATATTGCTAGTCGCAGACAGCACTTGGTGGAAAAAGTTCTTCCAGCACTTGAAGCTGGCAAGTTGGTCATTATGGACCGCTTCATCGATAGTTCTCTTGCCTATCAGGGATTTGGTCGTGGCTTGGATATTGACGCCATTGATTGGCTCAATCAGTTTGCGACAGATGGCCTTAAACCCGATTTGACACTCTATTTTGACATTGAGGTGGAAGAGGGACTGGCTCGTATTGCTGCTAATAGCAATCGCGAGGTCAATCGTTTGGACTTGGAAGGGTTGGACTTGCATAAAAAAGTTCGTCAAGGCTACCTTTCTCTTCTGGAAAAAGAGGGAAATCGCATTGTAAAGATTGATGCTAGTCTCCCTTTGGAGCAGGTTGTGGAAACTGCCAAGGCTGTCTTGTTTGACAGAATGGGCTTGCCAAAATGAAACAAGATCAACTAAAGGCTTGGCAACCAGCCCAGTTTGACCGCTTTGTACGTATCCTAGAACAAAATCAGCTCAATCATGCCTATCTCTTTTCAGGTTTCTTTGGAAGCTTGGAAATGGCGCAATTTTTAGCTAAGAGCCTCTTTTGTACAGATAAAGTAGGTGTTTTACCATGTGAGAAATGCCGAAATTGTAAGCTGATTGAACAGGGAGAATTTCCCGATGTCACTTTGATTAAGCCAGTCAATCAGGTCATTAAGACAGAACGGATTCGAGAATTGGTGGGCCAGTTTTCCCAAGCAGGGATTGAAAGCCAGCAGCAGGTCTTTATTATCGAGCAAGCTGAGAAAATGCATCCTAATGCAGCTAATTCTCTGCTCAAGGTCATCGAAGAACCCCAGAGTGAGGTTTATATTTTCTTCTTGACCAGCGATGAGGAGAAGATTTTACCGACAATCCGAAGTCGGACGCAAATTTTTCACTTTAAAAAACAAGAAGAGAAGCTCATCTTGCTCTTAGAACAAATGGGACTGGTTAAGAAAAAAGCGACTCTCCTAGCTCAGTTTAGTCAATCGCGAGCTGAAGCAGAAAAGTTGGCTAATCAGGCAGGCTTTTGGACCTTGGTCGATGAAAGTGAACGCCTGCTGACTTGGTTAGTAGCTAAGAAAAAAGAAAGTTATCTGCAAGTTGCTAAATTATTCAACTTGGCAGATGACAAGGAAAAACAAGATCAGGTTTTACGCATTCTTGAAGTCCTCTGTGGGCAGGACCTCCTGCAAGCAAGAGTGCGGGCGATTCTACAAGATTTGCTAGAAGCTAGAAAAATGTGGCAGGCTAATGTCAGCTTTCAAAATGCCATGGAATATCTGGTCTTGAAAGAAATGTAAACTCAAAAATGAACGATAAAGAAAGGAAAGGGCTGTTTTATGGACAAAAAAGAATTATTTGACGCGCTGGATGATTTTTCCCAACAGTTATTGGTAACCTTGGCCGATGTGGAAGCCATCAAGAAAAATCTCAAGAGCCTGGTAGAGGAAAATACAGCTCTTCGCTTGGAAAATAGTAAGTTGCGAGAACGCTTGGGTGAGGTGGAAGCAGACGCTCCTGTCAAGGCTAAGCATGTTCGTGAAAGTGTCCGTCGCATTTATAAAGATGGTTTTCACGTATGTAATGATTTTTATGGACAACGTCGAGAGCAGGACGAGGAATGCATGTTCTGTGATGAGTTGTTATACAGGGAGTAGGCATGCAGATTCAAAAAAGTTTTAAGGGGCAGTCTCCCTATGGCAAGCTGTATCTAGTGGCAACGCCGATTGGCAATCTAGATGATATGACCTTTCGAGCTATCCAGACCTTGAAAGAAGTGGACTGGATTGCAGCTGAGGACACGCGCAATACAGGGCTTCTGCTCAAGCATTTTGACATTTCTACCAAACAGATTAGTTTTCATGAGCACAATGCCAAGGAAAAGATTCCTGATTTGATTGATTTCCTGAAAGCAGGGCAAAGTATTGCTCAGGTATCCGATGCGGGTCTGCCTAGCATCTCAGACCCTGGTCATGATTTGGTTAAGACAGCTATTGAGGAAGAGATTGCAATTGTCACAGTTCCAGGAGCCTCTGCAGGAATTTCTGCTTTGATCGCCAGTGGTTTAGCGCCACAGCCACATATCTTTTACGGCTTTTTACCGAGAAAATCAGGCCAGCAAAAGCAATTTTTTGACTCGAAAAAAGACTATCCTGAAACTCAGATTTTCTATGAATCGCCTCACCGTGTGGCAGATACGTTAGAAAATATGCTAGAAGTCTACGGTGACCGCTCGGTCGTCTTGGTCAGGGAATTGACTAAAATCTATGAAGAATACCAAAGAGGTACCATTTCTGAATTGCTGGAAAGCATCGCTGAAACGCCACTCAAGGGCGAATGCCTTCTTATTGTTGAAGGTGCCAGTCAGGATGTGGAGGAAAAAGACGAGGAGGACTTGTTCTTAGAAATCCAAGCCCGCATCCAACATGGTATGAAGAAAAATCAAGCTATCAAGGAAGTCGCTAAGGTTTACCAGTGGAATAAAAGCCAACTCTACGCTGCCTATCACGACTGGGAAGAAAATCAAGAAAATGACTAATACTCTTCGAAAATCTCTTCAAACCGCGTCAACGTCGTCTTGCCGTAGGTATGGTTACTGACTTCGTCAGTTCTATCCACAACCTCAAAACAGTGTTTTGAGCTGACTTCGTCAGTTCTATCCACAACCTCAAAGCAGTGCTTTGAGCAACCTGCGGCTAGTTTGCTCTTTGATTTTCATTGAGTATAAACAGGGAAGTTTGCCTTCTTCCCTTTTTTTGTTATACTAGTAGAAGAAAAAAATTAGAAAGATTTGTGGGTGTCAAACAGTCCAGTGGGGTGTTTTGATATGGACTTAAGTCCCACCCAAAGAGGTATTAGTGTCGTGTCTCAATCTTATATCAATGTTATCGGTGCTGGTTTGGCAGGTTCTGAAGCAGCCTACCAAATTGCAGAACGTGGTATTCCAGTTAAACTTTATGAAATGCGTGGTGTCAAGTCAACACCTCAGCACAAAACAGACAACTTTGCCGAGTTGGTTTGTTCCAATTCCTTGCGTGGAGATGCTTTGACAAATGCTGTTGGCCTCCTTAAGGAAGAAATGCGTCGCTTGGGTTCAGTTATCTTGGAATCTGCTGAAGCAACCCGTGTTCCTGCAGGAGGAGCTCTTGCGGTGGACCGTGATGGTTTCTCCCAAATGGTGACCGAAAAAGTGGCCAACCATCCCTTGATTGAAGTGGTTCGTGATGAAATTACAGAATTGCCGACAGATGTTATTACGGTTGTCGCTACTGGCCCTTTGACCAGCGATGCTCTGGCTGAAAAGATTCATGCCCTTAATGACGGTGATGGTTTCTATTTCTACGACGCGGCAGCCCCTATTATCGATGTCAACACTATCGATATGAGCAAGGTCTATCTCAAGTCTCGTTATGACAAGGGAGAAGCGGCTTATCTCAACGCTCCCATGACCAAGCAAGAATTTATGGATTTCCATGAAGCCTTGGTCAATGCGGAAGAAGCTCCGCTTAATTCTTTCGAAAAAGAAAAGTATTTTGAAGGCTGTATGCCTATCGAAGTCATGGCCAAGCGTGGCATTAAAACTATGCTTTATGGACCTATGAAACCAGTGGGTCTTGAGTATCCGGACGACTACACAGGCCCTCGTGATGGAGAATTTAAAACACCTTATGCGGTGGTTCAGCTTCGTCAGGACAATGCGGCTGGTAGTCTCTACAATATCGTCGGTTTCCAGACCCACCTCAAATGGGGGGAGCAAAAGCGAGTCTTTCAAATGATTCCAGGTCTTGAAAATGCGGAGTTTGTTCGTTATGGTGTTATGCACCGCAATTCTTATATGGATTCACCAAATCTTCTTGAACAGACTTACCGTTCTAAGAAACAACCAAATCTCTTCTTTGCTGGTCAAATGACGGGTGTGGAAGGCTATGTAGAGTCAGCAGCGTCAGGATTAGTTGCGGGAATTAACGCGGCTCGTCTTTTCAAGGGAGAAAGTGAAGCTATTTTCCCAGAGACGACAGCGATTGGAAGCTTAGCTCATTACATCACTCATGCAGATAGCAAACATTTCCAACCAATGAATGTCAATTTCGGTATTATCAAGGAGTTGGAAGGCGAGCGTATCCGTGATAAGAAGGCTCGTTATGAAAAAATTGCAGAGCGTGCTCTTTCTGACTTAGAGGAATTTTTAACGGTCTAATTTTTTTGAAAGAATTGCTCATGATACTATAAAAATCTTAGAAATTGTGATAAAATAGGTAGGATAAAAAAAGGAGAGTGAAAATGGCGAATCCCAAGTATAAACGTATTTAATTAAGTTATCAGGTGAAGCCCTTGCCGGTGAACGTGGCGTAGGGATTGATATCCAAACAGTTCAAACAATCGCAAAAGAGATTCAAGAAGTTCATAGCTTAGGTATCGAAATTGCCCTTGTTATTGGTGGAGGAAATCTCTGGCGTGGTGAACCTGCAGCAGAAGCAGGTATGGACCGCGTTCAGGCAGATTACACAGGAATGCTTGGGACTGTTATGAATGCTCTTGTGATGGCAGATTCATTGCAACAAGTTGGGGTTGATACACGTGTGCAAACAGCTATTGCTATGCAACAAGTGGCAGAACCTTATGTCCGTGGACGTGCCCTTCGTCACCTTGAAAAAGGCCGTATCGTTATCTTTGGTGCTGGAATTGGTTCACCTTACTTCTCAACAGATACAACAGCGGCCCTTCGTGCGGCTGAAATCGAAGCGGATGCCATCCTTATGGCTAAAAATGGCGTAGATGGTGTTTACAATGCCGATCCTAAGAAGGACAAGACAGCTGTTAAATTTGAAGAATTGACCCACCGTGATGTTATCAATAAAGGTCTTCGTATCATGGATTCAACAGCTTCAACCCTCTCAATGGATAACGACATTGACTTGGTTGTCTTCAACATGAACCAACCAGGCAACATCAAACGTGTCGTATTTGGTGAAAATATCGGAACAACAGTTTCAAATAATATCGAAGAAAAGGAATAAGAAAGATTATGGCTAACGCAATTATTGAAAAAGCTAAAGAGAGAATGACCCAGTCTCACCAATCACTTGCTCGTGAATTTGGTGGTATCCGTGCTGGCCGTGCCAATGCAAGCTTGCTGGACCGTGTACATGTAGAATACTATGGAGTCGAAACTCCTCTTAACCAAATCGCTTCAATTACCATTCCAGAAGCGCGTGTTTTGTTAGTAGCACCATTTGACAAGTCTTCATTGAAAGACATCGAACGTGCTTTGAACGCTTCTGATCTTGGTATCACACCAGCTAACGATGGTTCTGTGATTCGCTTGGTTATCCCTGCTCTTACAGAAGAAACTCGTCGTGACCTTGCTAAAGAAGTGAAGAAGGTCGGCGAAAATGCTAAAGTGGCTGTCCGCAATATCCGTCGCGATGCTATGGACGAAGCTAAGAAACAAGAAAAAGCAAAAGAAATCACTGAAGACGAATTGAAGACTCTTGAAAAAGACATTCAAAAAGTAACAGACGATGCTGTTAAACACATCGACGACATGACTGCCAACAAAGAAAAAGAACTTTTGGAAGTCTAAAAATAAACAGAAAAACTCAGTTGGCATTGCTGGCTGAGTTTTATTCGAAAGAAGGAAATATGAATACAAATCTTGCAAGTTTTATCGTTGGACTCATCATCGATGAAAATGACCGTTTTTACTTTGTGCAAAAGGATGGTCAGACCTATGCACTTTCCAAGGAAGAAGGCCAGCATACAGTAGGTGATACGGTCAAAGGTTTTGCCTACGCGGATATGAAGCAAAAACTCCGCTTGACAACTCTAGAAGTGACTGCCACCCAGGACCAATTTGGTTGGGGAACTGTAACGGAAGTTCGTAAAGACTTGGGTGTCTTTGTGGATACAGGCCTTCCTGACAAGGAAATCGTAGTGTCACTTGATATTCTCCCTGAGCTCAAGGAACTCTGGCCTAAGAAGGGCGACCAACTCTACATCCGTCTTGAAGTGGACAAGAAAGACCGTATCTGGGGCCTCTTGGCCTATCAAGAAGACTTTCAACGTCTGGCTCGTCCTGCCTACAACAACATGCAGAACCAAAACTGGCCAGCCATTGTATACCGTCTCAAGCTATCAGGAACTTTTGTTTATCTGCCAGAAAATAACATGCTTGGCTTTATCCATCCTAGCGAGCGATATGCAGAGCCACGTTTGGGTCAAGTTTTAGATGCGCGTGTCATTGGATTCCGCGAGGTTGATCGCACTCTGAACCTCTCTCTCAAACCTCGCTCCTTTGAGATGTTGGAAATGATGCCCAGATGATTTTAACCTACTTGGAAAGCAATGGCGGTTTCATGACCTTAAATGATAAGTCATCTCCAGACGACATCAAGGTAACCTTTGGCATTTCTAAAGGTCAGTTCAAGAAAGCACTCGGTGGTTTGATGAAGGCTGGTAAAATCAAGCAGGACCAGTTTGGGACTGAGTTAATCTAGGGTGACATATGAGAAAATCATTTTACACTTGGCTCATGACCGAGCGCAATCCTAAAAGTAACAGTCCCAAAGCTATCCTAGCAGACCTAGCCTTTGAAGAATCAGCCTTTCCAAAACACACAGATGATTTTGATGAGGTGAGTCGCTTTTTGGAAGAACATGCTAGTTTCTCTTTCAACCTAGGAGACTTTGACGCTATCTGGCAAGAATACTTAGAACACTAGCATGATTCATTGGGTTTGGGCTAGTAATTTCTCCACCCCTTTGCTATAATAAAAAGAAATAAAAGGATTAGAGAGGTTCTTTATTTGAAGGAACATTCAATAGACATTCAACTGAGTCATCCAGATGACCTGTTTCATCTTTTTGGTTCCAATGAACGCCATCTTCGTTTGATGGAAGAAGAACTTGATGTGGTGATTCATGCCCGTACGGAGATTGTGCAGGTTTTGGGAGAAGAGACTGCCTGTGAGGAAGCCCGTCAGGTTATTCAGGCTTTGATGGCCTTGGTAAATCGTGGGATGACCGTTGGTACGCCAGATGTGGTGACTGCGATTAGCATGGTCAAAAACGATGAAATTGACAAGTTTGTCGCCCTTTATGAAGAAGAAATTATCAAGGACAATACTGGTAAGCCTATCCGTGTCAAAACCTTGGGTCAAAAACTGTATGTGGATAGTGTTAAACAGCACGATGTGACCTTTGGAATTGGGCCTGCAGGGACAGGTAAGACCTTTCTTGCAGTGACCTTGGCCGTGACAGCCCTTAAACGTGGGCAGGTCAAGAGAATTATCCTAACTCGTCCAGCGGTGGAAGCAGGAGAGAGTCTAGGTTTTCTTCCGGGTGATCTCAAGGAGAAGGTAGATCCTTACCTTCGACCTGTTTATGATGCCTTGTATCAGATTCTGGGAAAAGACCAAACGACTCGTCTCATGGAGCGTGAAATTATCGAGATTGCTCCCCTTGCCTATATGCGTGGGAGGACCTTGGATGATGCCTTTGTCATTCTCGATGAGGCGCAAAATACGACCATCATGCAGATGAAGATGTTCTTGACTCGTTTAGGCTTTAATTCTAAGATGATTGTCAATGGAGATATCAGTCAGATTGACCTGCCACGTAATGTCAAGTCAGGTTTGATTGATGCCCAAGAAACTCAAGAACATTCACCAAATTGACTTTGTTCACTTTTCAGCCAAGGATGTGGTTCGCCATCCAGTTGTTGCTCAGATTATCCGAGCTTATGAACCAGCACCAGTTAAAAAAGAAGAGAGTGAAGAATTAGATCCTCAACCTCTATCTGAAGGATAGTTCTTTTGTACTTAAAGTTATCTCAATACTAAGTATAAATTTGCTTTTAAAATATTTCATTCAATATCCTTGTATTAGATTAGAAATGTTTTAAGTGGAAGAAATATATGGAATCAATCTTTTTAAAACTAGCACAGTATCCAATAGTGGAGACAGAGCGTTTATTGCTTAGACCTGTAACTTTGGATGATGCGGAAGCAATGTTTGACTATGCCTCGGACATAGAAAATACGCGCTACACTTTTCCAACAAATCAAAGTTTGGAAGAAACTCAAAATAATATTGCTCAGTTCTACTTGGCCAATCCCTTGGGACGGTGGGGAATAGAACTAAAAAGCAATGGCAAATTTATCGGAACCATTGACCTGCACAAGATTGATTCTGCTCTTAAGAAGGCAGCTATTGGCTACATTATCAATAGAAAGTATTGGAATCAAGGATTAACGACAGAAGCCAATCGTGCTGTGATTGAGCTAGCTTTTGAGAAGATAGGGATGAATAAGTTGACTGCCCTTCACGATAAGGACAATCCTGCATCTGGAAAGGTCATGGAGAAATCAGGCATGCGTTTTTCCCACGAAGAAGCTTATGCTTGTATGGATCAGCATGAAGAAGGTCGAATCGTGACAAGAGTTCACTATGTCTTGACCAAGGAAGACTATTTTGCAAATAAATAATCAGTTGAGAAGAAATTTTCGACTGTTTTTTCTTTCTCTTACGAATAATCTAAGAGAGGAGAAAATATGGAAGCAATTATCGAGAAAATTAAAGAGTATAAAATCATAGTCATCTGTACTGGTCTTGGTTTGCTTGTAGGAGGATTTTTCCTGCTAAAGCCAGCACCACAAACACCTATCAAGGAAACGAATTTGCAGGCAGAAGTCGCAGCTGTTTCCAAGGATTCGGTATCCGAAAAGGAAGTGAAGAAGGAAGAAAAGGAAGAACCCCTTGAACAAGATTTGATCACAGTAGATGTGAAGGGAGCTGTTAAATCGCCAGGAATTTATGATTTGCCAGTAGGGAGTCGGGTCAATGACGCCGTTCAGAAAGCAGGTGGCTTGACAGAGCAAGCAGACAGCAAGTCGCTCAATCTAGCCCAGAAATTAGTGACGAGGCTCTGGTTTACGTTCCAACTAAGGGAGAAGAAGCAGCTAGTCAGCAGGCAGGTTCTGGGACGGCTTCTTCAACAAGCAAGGAAAAGAAGGTCAATCTCAACAAGGCCAGTCTGGAAGAGCTTAAACAGGTCAAGGGACTGGGAGGAAAACGAGCTCAGGACATTATCGACCATCGTGAGTCAAATGGGAAATTCAAGTCAGTAGACGAGCTCAAAAAGGTCTCTGGCATTGGTGCCAAGACTATAGAAAAGTTAAAAGACTATGTTACAGTGGATTAAGAATTTCTCTATTCCCCTAATTTACCTGAGTTTTCTGTTGCTATGGCTTTACTACGCCATTTTTTCTGCATCCTATCTTGCTTTATTGGGCTTTGTTTTTCTGCTAGTCTGTCTCTTTTTCCAATTTCCATGGAAATCAGCAGGCAAAGTTCTAGTGATTTGTGGAATCTTTGGTTTCTGGTTTCTGTTTCAAAATTGGCAACAGAGTCAATCGAGTCAAAATTTGGCTGATTCTGTTGAAAGGGTACGGATTTTGCCTGACACTATTAAGGTCAATGGTGATAGTTTATCCTTTCGTGGTAAGTCTGACGGACGAATTTTCCAAGTCTATTATAAACTCCAGTCCGAGGAGGAGAAAGAAGCCTTTCAAGCTTTAACAGCTCTTCATGATATAGAACTAGAAGGAAAACTGTCGGAGCCAGAAGGGAAGAGAAATTTTGGTGGCTTTGACTACCAAGCTTATCTGAAAACTCAGGGGATTTACCAGACTCTCAATATCAAAAGAATCCAGTCGCTTCAAAAAGTTGGCAGTTGGGATATAGGTGAAAACCTGTCCAGCTTACGCCGAAAGGCTGTAGTTTGGATTAAGACGCACTTTCCAGATCCTATGCGTAATTACATGACAGGGCTCTTACTAGGACATCTGGACACTGACTTTGAGGAGATGAATGAACTATATTCTAGTCTAGGAATTATCCACCTTTTTGCCTTGTCTGGTATGCAGGTAGGTTTTTTCATGGATGGATTTAAGAAACTACTCTTGCGATTGGGCTTGACCCAAGAAAAGTTGAAATGGCTGACTTATCCCTTTTCCCTTATTTATGCAGGTCTGACAGGATTTTCAGCTTCGGTCATTCGCAGTCTCTTGCAAAAGTTACTGGCTCAACATGGTGTTAAGGGCTTGGATAATTTTGCCCTGACGGTGTTTGTCCTCTTTATTATCATGCCCAACTTTTTCTTGACAGCAGGAGGAGTCTTGTCCTGCGCTTATGCTTTTATCTTGACCATGACCAGCAAAGAAGAGGAGGGCCTCAAGGCTGTGACCAGAGAAAGTCTAGTCATTTCCTTGGGAATATTGCCCATTCTGTCTTTCTATTTTGCGGAATTTCAACCTTGGTCCTTCCTTTTGACCTTTGTCTTTTCCTTTCTATTTGACTTGGTCTTCTTACCGCTCTTGTCTATCTTATTTGCCCTTTCCTTTCTCTATCCAGTCATTCAGCTTAATTTTATTTTTGAATGGTTAGAGGGAATTATTCGCTTAGTATCACAGGTGGCAAGTAGACCTCTGGTCTTTGGACAACCCAATGCATGGCTTTTAATCTTATTGTTAATTTCCTTAGCTTTAGTCTATGATTGTAGGAAAAATATTAAAAAGCTAACGGTATTGAGCTTATTGATTACAGGTCTCTTTTTTTTGACCAAGTATCCACTGGAAAATGAAATCACCATGCTGGATGTGGGGCAAGGGGAAAGTATTTTCCTACGGGATGTAAATGGGAAGACCATTCTCATAGATGTAGGTGGCAAGGCAGAATCTGATAAGAAAATCGAAAAATGGCAAGAAAAGGCGACGACCAGCAATGCCCAGCGAACCTTGATTCCCTATCTCAAAAGTCGTGGAGTAGCCAAGATTGACCAGCTAATTTTGACCAACACGGACAAGGAACATGTTGGAGATTTGTTGGAGGTGACCAAGGCTTTTCATGTAGGGGAGATTTTAGTGTCAAAAGGTAGTTTGAAACAGAAGGAATTTGTGGCAGAACTACAGGTAATTCAAACCAAGGTGCGCAGTGTGACAACAGGAGAGAACTTGCCAATTTTTGGAAGTCAGTTAGAAGTCCTATCTCCAAAGAAAATTGGAGATGGAGGACACGATGATTTCCTGGTTCTTTATGGGAAACTCTTGGATAGGCACTTTCTCTTCACAGGAAATTTGGAGGAGAAAGGAGAGAAGGACTTGCTGAAGCACTATCCAGACTTGAAAGTGGATGTTTTGAAAGCTGGCCAACATGGCTCTAAAAAGTCATCAAGTTCAGCCTTTTTAGAACAGCTCAAACCAGAGATGACTCTCATCTCAGTTGGAAAGAACAATCGAACGAAACTCCCCCATCAGGAAACCTTGACACGACTGGAAGGTATCAATAGTAAAGTTTATCGGACTGATCAGCATGGAGCTATACGCTTTAAAGGGTGGAAAAGTTGGAAAATCGAAAGCGTTCGATAGGAAGGACAAGTTTTAAAAAATGTGTATGATTTCTATTCCCACTTAATTATTACTTCAGGTAATCAAAAATAAGAAAGAAAATCTTTTAATAATAAAACGCATAATATCAAGTTTTTTAGATAACTGATACTATGCGTTTTTACTGATTTTAAAGAATGTTTGTATAGTCTTGAAAAGATTTTTTAATATGAATTTTATGGTTTTCATTATAGATAATACTTTTCTGTAACAAAATAGAATCCATAAAAATCAGGGGATAAAATATAAAAATGAACAAGCTGAATATTATAATTTTTTTGAAATTCGAAAAATGTTATAAAAAAACGTAATTTTTTTCAGACAATAGTTCTTTATTTGCATTAAATATAATAATTATAAAATAAAATGCCCATCTATCCGTATATATATATATATATATACGGATAGAGTTGGTTTTCTGGTAAAAAAATTTGAAAATAATCTATTGATTTATTTGATAAGAAGAGTATTATAGAACATAATAAGATATTTAACATGGAGGAAATCAGATGTTTTATAAAGATAATCACAATCGTGAAAAACAATTACGTTTTTCTATTCGTAAAGTAAGTTTTGGTGCAGCTTCAGTAGCTGTAGCAGCTCTTTTGATGTTTCTAGGAAATGGTGCTGTAGAGGCATCCGAGCAACAAAATTCTACGAATGAAGCCATTTTGGAAGTTACAAGCCCAAATAGAGATGAAAGTATATCGACTGTATCTAAAACAAATGAAGGAAGTACAGAGGCTGATAAAAAAAATCCCGTAGAACAAAACAAGCAACCTCTTGCTAAATCTGAAAAAGAAAATAGGGAATCAGTAATTCCTACTGATACTCCAACAACATTGAATACTGAGACAAATCAAGAGAAACCTGCGGTTTTGAAACGAGTTCGTAGATCAAATCCAGATAGTGGGATGGATAGTTCTACCACTAATGATGATCCTTCTGCAAATAAAGTATTTGAAGCGCCAGCAGAGGGAGCTAGTCTGGATGAATTGAAAGCAAAACTAAACGAATTGGAAGATTCAGTTGAAAATAATGACAAAATTAGAGATATGAACACTGTTGGTAACTCTAAAAAAGTAGAAAGAGGAGCAGTTAATGAAATTAATGAATTTGCTGGGTGGAAAGCTGTAACAGAAAATGGAGAAACAGGAAAATTTGCAATTGCAAGAAAAACAGAAGGTGGAGTTTTTCCATTAGAAACAGTAAATACTGTTCGTACAATCAAAGGAAATTACGAATACTATTATGACACCTATGTTAGAGAACAAGCATTTGATCGAACTGGTGATTATATGCTATTTCTATCAAAAGTTAGAACTTTAGCGGACCAAGAGGAAAAAACATTTGATGGTCAACCGTATAAAGAAAATAATGAAGGAGGTGGAATTGCAAAAGGTGTTAAGGGATTTAATGGTATTGAAAAGACATTTAAAGCCTATTCATCTGAAACTGGTTCTACAGTAAAAATTTCCTTTAAGACAGGGTATTCTGGTGATATCAATGGAGGAAAAGCAAAATATAAAGTAGAAGTTATGATTGATGAAAATGGGGTGAAGAAACCAATTTATACTAAAACTTTTTCCCCAACAGATAATAAGAAGGATGACGATGCAATTATAACACCGGCGAGAGACGGAGATAAGAATAAGACAGAGTATCTAAGAAATGACTATAATAACAAGACACTAGATAAAAAGCAAGTTGAAGCAAAAATGGCAGAGGAGCGGAACAAGCCAAATGGAACACCAGGGACATTCACAAGTAAAAATATTGTTCTACCAAAAGGAGTAACAGATTACACTGTTCGTATTAGTTCCGCTGATAATCAACGTTTAGGAATGGGATATCAATCTCCTCATAACCATTATGCACTTCCTATTTCTGGATTAGAATTTAGTATTAGTCAGGATACGAGTAACCTAGCTAAGAATCTCTTGCAGAGAATATATAATAAATTAAAAGAAACAGAGTCTACAGATAAAAGTCAAAAGACAGGTGATAGTGCTAGCAATTATGAAAATAAATTAAATGAGATCGATGCTTTATTGAAATCCAGTGATTTAAAAACAACAGCAGAATATAAAAGATTATCTTTGGATTTATTAAACGCTAAGGAACAGTTAAAAGAAGTGACGCCAGCTGCCCCAGCTGTAGCAAGTGACGAAGCAAACGCACGAGTAACCGTAACGCCAAGTGCAGATGCAGACCGAGTAGAAGTTACAGTAGGAAACTCAACAGTGGTCGCAACGAAAACTGGCTCAACATGGAGTCTAACACCAGCTAAAGACGGTGTAAGTGTAGATCCAACAAGCGGAGTAATCACTGTAGCACACAATGCAGCAAGTGCAGGAACACAAGTCAGCGCAACTGCTAAACACGGCAACAGTGACGCAAGTACAGCCTCAACAGCAAACTTACCAGCCAAAGAAACAACACCAAATGCACCAACAGTAGCAAGTGACGAAGCAAACGCACGAGTAACCGTAACGCCAAGTGCAGATGCAGACCGAGTAGAAGTTACAGTAGGAAACTCAACAGTGGTCGCAACGAAAACTGGCTCAACATGGAGTCTATCACCAGCTAAAGACGGTGTAAGTGTAGATCCAACAAAGCGGAGTAATCACTGTAGCACACAATGCAGCAAGTGCAGGAACACAAGTCAGCGCAACTGCAAAAACACGGAAACAGTGATGCAAGTACAGCCTCAACAGCAAACTTACCAGCCAAAGAAACAACACCAAATGCACCAACAGTAGCAAGTGACGAAGCAAACGCACGAGTAACCGTAACGCCAAGTGCAGATGCAGACCGAGTAGAAGTTACAGTAGGAAACTCAACAGTGGTCGCAACGAAAACTGGCTCAACATGGAGTCTATCACCAGCTAAAGACGGTGTAAGTGTAGATCCAACAAAGCGGAGTAATCACTGTAGCACACAATGCAGCAAGTGCAGGAACACAAGTCAGCGCAACTGCTAAACACGGAAACAGTGATGCAAGTACAGCAGCAAGTGTTGCCCTACCAGCCAAAGAAACAACACCAAATGCACCAACAGTAGCAAGTGACGAAGCAAACGCACGAGTAACCGTAACGCCAAGTGCAGATGCAGACCGAGTAGAAGTTACAGTAGGAAACTCAACAGTGGTCGCAACGAAAAACTGGCTCAACATGGAGTCTATCACCAGCTAAAGACGGTGTAAGTGTAGATCCAACAAGCGGAGTAATCACTGTAGCACACAATGCAGCAAGTGCAGGAACACAAGTCAGCGCAACTGCAAAACACGGAAACAGTGATGCAAGTACAGCCTCAACAGCAAACTTACCAGCCAAAGAAACAACACCAAATGCACCAACAGTAGTAAGCGATACAGCAAACGCACGAGTAACCGTAACGCCAAGTGCAGATGCAGACCGAGTAGAAGTTACAGTAGGAAACTCAACAGTGGTCGCAACGAAAACTGGCTCAACATGGAGTCTATCACCAGCTAAAGACGGTGTAAGTGTAGATCCAACAAACGGAGTAATCACTGTAGCACACAATGCAGCAAGTGCAGGAACACAAGTCAGCGCAACTGCAAAACACGGAAACAGTGATGCAAGTACAGCCTCAACAGCAAACTTACCAGCCAAAGAAACAACACCAAATGCACCAACAGTAGCAAGTGACGAAGCAAACGCACGAGTAACCGTAACGCCAAGTGCAGATGCAGACCGAGTAGAAGTTACAGTAGGAAACTCAACAGTGGTCGCAACGAAAACTGGCTCAACATGGAGTCTAACACCATCTAAAGACGGTGTAAGTGTAGATCCAACAAGCGGAGTAATCACTGTAGCACACAATGCAGCAAGTGCAGGAACACAAGTCAGCGCAACTGCAAAACACGGAAACAGTGATGCAAGTACAGCCTCAACAGCAAACTTACCAGCCAAAAGAAACAACACCAAATGCACCAACAGTAGCAAGTGACGAAGCAAACGCACGAGTAACCGTAACGCCAAGTGCAGATGCAGACCGAGTAGAAGTTACAGTAGGAAACTCAACAGTGGTCGCAACGAAAACTGGCTCAACATGGAGTCTATCACCAGCTAAAGACGGTGTAAGTGTAGATCCAACAAACGGAGTAATCACTGTAGCACACAATGCAGCAAGTGCAGGAACACAAGTCAGCGCAACTGCAAAACACGGAAACAGTGACGCAAGTACAGCCTCAAGAGCAAACTTACCAGCCAAAGAAACAACACCAAATGCACCAACAGTAGCAAGTGACGAAGCAAACGCACGAGTAACCGTAACGCCAAGTGCAGATGCAGACCGAGTAGAAGTTACAGTAGGAAACTCAACAGTGGTCGCAACGAAAACTGGCTCAACATGGAGTCTATCACCAGCTAAAGACGGTGTAAGTGTAGATCCAACAAACGGAGTAATCACTGTAGCACACAATGCAGCAAGTGCAGGAACACAAGTCAGCGCAACTGCAAAACACGGAAACAGTGATGCAAGTACAGCCTCAACAGCAAACTTACCAGCCAAAGAAACAACACCAAATGCACCAACAGTAGCAAGTGACGAAGCAAACGCACGAGTAACCGTAACGCCAAGTGCAGATGCAGACCGAGTAGAAGTTACAGTAGGAAACTCAACAGTGGTCGCAACGAAAACTGGCTCAACATGGAGTCTATCACCAGCTAAAGACGGTGTAAGTGTAGATCCAACAAGCGGAGTAATCACTGTAGCACACAATGCAGCAAGTGCAGGAACACAAGTCAGCGCAACTGCTAAACACGGAAACAGTGACGCAAGTACAGCAGCAAGTGTTGCCCTACCAGGTAAAGCAGCAACACCAGCAGCACCAACAGTAGTAAGTGACGAAGCAAACGCACGAGTAACCGTAACGCCAAGTGCAGATGCAGACCGAGTAGAAGTTACAGTAGGAAACTCAACAGTGGTCGCAACGAAAACTGGCTCAACATGGAGTCTAACACCATCTAAAGACGGTGTAAGTGTAGATCCAACAAGCGGAGTAATCACTGTAGCACACAATGCAGCAAGTGCAGGAACACAAGTCAGCGCAACTGCTAAACACGGAAACAGTGACGCAAGTACAGCAGCAAGTGTTGCCCTACCAGGTAAAGCAGCAACACCAGCAGCACCAACAGTAGTAAGTGACGAAGCAAACGCACGAGTAACCGTAACGCCAAGTGCAGATGCAGACCGAGTAGAAGTTACAGTAGGAAACTCAACAGTGGTCGCAACGAAAACTGGCTCAACATGGAGTCTAACACCATCTAAAGACGGTGTAAGTGTAGATCCAACAAGCGGAGTAATCACTGTAGCACACAATGCAGCAAGTGCAGGAACACAAGTCAGCGCAACTGCAAAACACGGAAACAGTGATGCAAGTACAGCCTCAACAGCAAACTTACCAGCCAAAGAAACAACACCAAATGCACCAACAGTAGCAAGTGACGAAGCAAACGCACGAGTAACCGTAACGCCAAGTGCAGATGCAGACCGAGTAGAAGTTACAGTAGGAAACTCAACAGTGGTCGCAACGAAAACTGGCTCAACATGGAGTCTATCACCAGCTAAAGACGGTGTAAGTGTAGATCCAACAAGCGGAGTAATCACTGTAGCACACAATGCAGCAAGTGCAGGAACACAAGTCAGCGCAACTGCTAAAACACGGAAACAGTGATGCAAGTACAGCCTCAACAGCAGACTTACCAGCCAAAGCAGCAACACCAACTGCACCAACAGTAGTAAGTGACGAAGCAAACGCACGAGTAACCGTAACGCCAGGTGCAGATGCAGACCGAGTAGAAGTTACAGTAGGAAACTCAACAGTGGTCGCAACGAAAACTGGCTCAACATGGAGTCTAACACCATCTAAAGACGGTGTAAGTGTAGATCCAACAAGCGGAGTAATCACTGTAGCACACAATGCAGCAAGTGCAGGAACACAAGTCAGCGCAACTGCAAAACACGGAAACAGTGATGCAAGTACAGCCTCAACAGCAAACTTACCAGCCAAAGAAACAACACCAAATGCACCAACAGTAGCAAGTGACGAAGCAAACGCACGAGTAACCGTAACGCCAAGTGCAGATGCAGACCGAGTAGAAGTTACAGTAGGAAACTCAACAGTGGTCGCAACGAAAACTGGCTCAACATGGAGTCTATCACCAGCTAAAGACGGTGTAAGTGTAGATCCAACAAGCGGAGTAATCACTGTAGCACACAATGCAGCAAGTGCAGGAACACAAGTCAGCGCAACTGCAAAACACGGAAACAGTGATGCAAGTACAGCCTCAACAGCAAACTTACCAGCCAAAGAAACAACACCAAATGCACCAACAGTAGCAAGTGACGAAGCAAACGCACGAGTAACCGTAACGCCAAGTGCAGATGCAGACCGAGTAGAAGTTACAGTAGGAAACTCAACAGTGGTCGCAACGAAAACTGGCTCAACATGGAGTCTATCACCAGCTAAAGACGGTGTAAGTGTAGATCCAACAAGCGGAGTAATCACTGTAGCACACAATGCAGCAAGTGCAGGAACACAAGTCAGCGCAACTGCAAAACACGGAAACAGTGATGCAAGTACAGCCTCAACAGCAAACTTACCAGCCAAAGAAACAACACCAAATGCACCAACAGTAGCAAGTGACGAAGCAAACGCACGAGTAACCGTAACGCCAAGTGCAGATGCAGACCGAGTAGAAGTTACAGTAGGAAACTCAACAGTGGTCGCAACGAAAACTGGCTCAACATGGAGTCTAACACCATCTAAAGACGGTGTAAGTGTAGATCCAACAAGCGGAGTAATCACTGTAGCACACAATGCAGCAAGTGCAGGAACACAAGTCAGCGCAACTGCAAAACACGGAAACAGTGACGTAAGTACAGCGTCAAGAGCAAACTTACCAGCAAAAGAAACGACACCAAATGCACCAACAGTAGTAAGTGACGAAGCAAACGCACGAGTAACCGTAACGCCAAGTGCAGATGCAGACCGAGTAGAAGTTACAGTAGGAAACTCAACAGTGGTCGCAACGAAAACTGGCTCAACATGGAGTCTAACACCAGCTAAAGACGGTGTAAGTGTAGATCCAACAAGCGGAGTAATCACTGTAGCACACAATGCAGCAAGTGCAGGAACACAAGTCAGCGCAACTGCAAAACACGGAAACAGTGATGCAAGTACAGCCTCAACAGCAAACTTACCAGCCAAAGAAACAACACCAAATGCACCAACAGTAGCAAGTGACGAAGCAAACGCACGAGTAACCGTAACGCCAAGTGCAGATGCAGACCGAGTAGAAGTTACAGTAGGAAACTCAACAGTGGTCGCAACGAAAACTGGCTCAACATGGAGTCTATCACCAGCTAAAGACGGTGTAAGTGTAGATCCAACAAAGCGGAGTAATCACTGTAGCACACAATGCAGCAAGTGCAGGAACACAAGTCAGCGCAACTGCAAAACACGGAAACAGTGATGCAAGTACAGCCTCAACAGCAAACTTACCAGCCAAAGAAACAACACCAAATGCACCAACAGTAGCAAGTGACGAAGCAAACGCACGAGTAACCGTAACGCCAAGTGCAGATGCAGACCGAGTAGAAGTTACAGTAGGAAACTCAACAGTGGTCGCAACGAAAACTGGCTCAACATGGAGTCTAACACCATCTAAAGACGGTGTAAGTGTAGATCCAACAAGCGGAGTAATCACTGTAGCACACAATGCAGCAAGTGCAGGAACACAAGTCAGCGCAACTGCTAAACACGGAAACAGTGATGCAAGTACAGCCTCAACAGCAAACTTACCAGCCAAAGAAACAACACCAGCAGCACCAACAGTAGTAAGTGACGAAGCAAACGCACGAGTAACCGTAACGCCAAGTGCAGATGCAGACCGAGTAGAAGTTACAGTAGGAAACTCAACAGTGGTCGCAACGAAAACTGGCTCAACATGGAGTCTATCACCAGCTAAAGACGGTGTAAGTGTGAGATCCAACAAACGGAGTAATCACTGTAGCACACAATGCAGCAAGTGCAGGAACACAAGTCAGCGCAACTGCAAAACACGGAAACAGTGATGCAAGTACAGCCTCAACAGCAAACTTACCAGCCAAAGAAACAACACCAAATGCACCAACAGTAGTAAGTGACGAAGCAAACGCACGAGTAACCGTAACGCCAAGTGCAGATGCAGACCGAGTAGAAGTTACAGTAGGAAACTCAACAGTGGTCGCAACGAAAACTGGCTCAACATGGAGTCTATCACCAGCTAAAGACGGTGTAAGTGTAGATCCAACAAACGGAGTAATCACTGTAGCACACAATGCAGCAAGTGCAGGAACACAAGTCAGCGCAACTGCAAAACACGGAAACAGTGACGTAAGTACAGCGTCAAGAGCAAACTTACCAGCCAAAGAAACAACACCAAATGCACCAACAGTAGCAAGTGACGAAGCAAACGCACGAGTAACCGTAACGCCAAGTGCAGATGCAGACCGAGTAGAAGTTACAGTAGGAAACTCAACAGTGGTCGCAACGAAAACTGGCTCAACATGGAGTCTATCACCAGCTAAAGACGGTGTAAGTGTAGATCCAACAAACGGAGTAATCACTGTAGCACACAATGCAGCAAGTGCAGGAACACAAGTCAGCGCAACTGCTAAACACGGCAACAGTGACGCAAGTACAGCAGCAAGTGTTGCCCTACCAGGTAAAGCAGCAACACCAGCAGCACCAACAGTAGCAAGTGACGAAGCAAACGCACGAGTAACCGTAACGCCAAGTGCAGATGCAGACCGAGTAGAAGTTACAGTAGGAAACTCAACAGTGGTCGCAACGAAAACTGGCTCAACATGGAGTCTAACACCATCTAAAGACGGTGTAAGTGTAGATCCAACAAGCGGAGTAATCACTGTAGCACACAATGCAGCAAGTGCAGGAACACAAGTTAGCGCAACTGCAAAACACGGAAACAGTGACGTAAGTACAGCGTCAAGAGCAAACTTACCAGCAAAAGAAACGACACCAAATGCGCCAACAGTAGTAAGCGATACAGCAAACGCACGAGTAACCGTAACGCCAAGTGCAGATGCAGACCGAGTAGAAGTTACAGTAGGAAACTCAACAGTGGTCGCAACGAAAACTGGCTCAACATGGAGTCTATCACCAGCTAAAGACGGTGTAAGTGTAGATCCAACAAACGGAGTAATCACTGTAGCACACAATGCAGCAAGTGCAGGAACACAAGTCAGCGCAACTGCAAAACACGGAAACAGTGATGCAAGTACAGCCTCAACAGCAAACTTACCAGCCAAAGAAACAACACCAAATGCACCAACAGTAGCAAGTGACGAAGCAAACGCACGAGTAACCGTAACGCCAAGTGCAGATGCAGACCGAGTAGAAGTTACAGTAGGAAACTCAACAGTGGTCGCAACGAAAACTGGCTCAACATGGAGTCTATCACCAGCTAAAGACGGTGTAAGTGTAGATCCAACAAAGCGGAGTAATCACTGTAGCACACAATGCAGCAAGTGCAGGAACACAAGTCAGCGCAACTGCAAAACACGGAAACAGTGATGCAAGTACAGCCTCAACAGCAAACTTACCAGCCAAAGAAACAACACCAAATGCACCAACAGTAGTAAGCGATACAGCAAACGCACGAGTAACCGTAACGCCAAGTGCAGATGCAGACCGAGTAGAAGTTACAGTAGGAAACTCAACAGTGGTCGCAACGAAAACTGGCTCAACATGGAGTCTATCACCAGCTAAAGACGGTGTAAGTGTAGATCCAACAAGCGGAGTAATCACTGTAGCACACAATGCAGCAAGTGCAGGAACACAAGTCAGCGCAACTGCTAAACACGGAAACAGTGACGCAAGTACAGCAGCAAGTGTTGCCCTACCAGGTAAAGCAGCAACACCAGCAGCACCATCAGTAGCAAGTGACGAAGCAAACGCACGAGTAACCGTAACGCCAAGTGCAGATGCAGACCGAGTAGAAGTTACAGTAGGAAACTCAACAGTGGTCGCAACGAAAACTGGCTCAACATGGAGTCTAACACCAGCTAAAGACGGTGTAAGTGTAGATCCAACAAGCGGAGTAATCACTGTAGCACACAATGCAGCAAGTGCAGGAACACAAGTCAGCGCAACTGCTAAACACGGAAACAGTGATGCAAGTACAGCAGCAAGTGTTGCCCTACCAGGTAAAGCAGCAACACCAGCAGCACCATCAGTAGCAAGTGACGAAGCAAACGCACGAGTAACCGTAACGCCAAGTGCAGATGCAGACCGAGTAGAAGTTACAGTAGGAGACTCAACAGTGGTCGCAACGAAAACTGGCTCAACATGGAGTCTATCACCAGCTAAAGACGGTGTAAGTGTAGATCCAACAAGCGGAGTAATCACTGTAGCACACAATGCAGCAAGTGCAGGAACACAAGTCAGCGCAACTGCAAAACACGGAAACAGTGATGCAAGTACAGCCTCAACAGCAAACTTACCAGCCAAAGAAACAACACCAAATGCACCAACAGTAGCAAGTGACGAAGCAAACGCACGAGTAACCGTAACGCCAAGTGCAGATGCAGACCGAGTAGAAGTTACAGTAGGAAACTCAACAGTGGTCGCAACGAAAACTGGCTCAACATGGAGTCTATCACCAGCTAAAGACGGTGTAAGTGTAGATCCAACAAGCGGAGTAATCACTGTAGCACACAATGCAGCAAGTGCAGGAACACAAGTCAGCGCAACTGCTAAACACGGAAACAGTGACGCAAGTACAGCAGCAAGTGTTGCCCTACCAGGTAAAGCAGCAACACCAGCAGCACCAACAGTAGTAAGTGACGAAGCAAACGCACGAGTAACCGTAACGCCAAGTGCAGATGCAGACCGAGTAGAAGTTACAGTAGGAAACTCAACAGTGGTCGCAACGAAAACTGGCTCAACATGGAGTCTATCACCAGCTAAAGACGGTGTAAGTGTAGATCCAACAAGCGGAGTAATCACTGTAGCACACAATGCAGCAAGTGCAGGAACACAAGTCAGCGCAACTGCAAAACACGGAAACAGTGATGCAAGTACAGCATCAAGTGTTGCCCTACCAGCCAAAGAAACAACACCAAATGCACCAACAGTAGTAAGTGACGAAGCAAACGCACGAGTAACCGTAACGCCAAGTGCAGATGCAGACCGAGTAGAAGTTACAGTAGGAAACTCAACAGTGGTCGCAACGAAAACTGGCTCAACATGGAGTCTATCACCAGCTAAAGACGGTGTAAGTGTAGATCCAACAAGCGGAGTAATCACTGTAGCACACAATGCAGCAAGTGCAGGAACACAAGTCAGCGCAACTGCTAAAACACGGAAACAGTGATGCAAGTACAGCCTCAACAGCAAACTTACCAGGCAAAGAAACAACACCAGCATGCACCAACAGTAGTAAGTGACGAAGCAAACGCACGAGTAACCGTAACGCCAAGTGCAGATGCAGACCGAGTAGAAGTTACAGTAGGAAACTCAACAGTGGTCGCAACGAAAACTGGCTCAACATGGAGTCTAACACCATCTAAAAGACGGTGTAAGTGTAGATCCAACAAGCGGAGTAATCACTGTAGCACACAATGCAGCAAGTGCAGGAACACAAGTCAGCGCAACTGCTAAACACGGAAACAGTGATGCAAGTACAGCCTCAACAGCAAACTTACCAGCCAAAGAAACAACACCAGCAGCACCAACAGTAGTAAGTGACGAAGCAAACGCACGAGTAACCGTAACGCCAAGTGCAGATGCAGACCGAGTAGAAGTTACAGTAGGAAACTCAACAGTGGTCGCAACGAAAACTGGCTCAACATGGAGTCTAACACCATCTAAAGACGGTGTAAGTGTAGATCCAACAAAGCGGAGTAATCACTGTAGCACACAATGCAGCAAGTGCAGGAACACAAGTCAGCGCAACTGCAAAACACGGAAACAGTGATGCAAGTACAGCCTCAACAGCAAACTTACCAGCCAAAGAAACAACACCAAATGCACCAACAGTAGCAAGTGACGAAGCAAACGCACGAGTAACCGTAACGCCAAGTGCAGATGCAGACCGAGTAGAAGTTACAGTAGGAAACTCAACAGTGGTCGCAACGAAAACTGGCTCAACATGGAGTCTATCACCAGCTAAAGACGGTGTAAGTGTAGATCCAACAAGCGGAGTAATCACTGTAGCACACAATGCAGCAAGTGCAGGAACACAAGTCAGCGCAACTGCAAAACACGGAAACAGTGACGCAAGTACAGCGTCAAGAGCAAACTTACCAGCCAAAGAAACAACACCAAATGCACCAACAGTAGCAAGTGACGAAGCAAACGCACGAGTAACCGTAACGCCAAGTGCAGATGCAGACCGAGTAGAAGTTACAGTAGGAAACTCAACAGTGGTCGCAACGAAAACTGGCTCAACATGGAGTCTATCACCAGCTAAAGACGGTGTAAGTGTAGATCCAACAAGCGGAGTAATCACTGTAGCACACAATGCAGCAAGTGCAGGAACACAAGTCAGCGCAACTGCTAAACACGGAAACAGTGACGCAAGTACAGCAGCAAGTGTTGCCCTACCAGGTAAAGCAGCTACACCAGCAGCACCAACAGTAGCAAGTGACGAAGCAAACGCACGAGTAACCGTAACGCCAAGTGCAGATGCAGACCGAGTAGAAGTTACAGTAGGAGATGCAACAGTAGTCGCAACGAAAACTGGCTCAACATGGAGTCTATCACCAGCTAAAGACGGTGTAAGTGTAGATCCAACAAGCGGAGTAATCACTGTAGCACACAATGCAGCAAGTGCAGGAACACAAGTCAGCGCAACTGCTAAACACGGAAACAGTGACGCAAGTACAGCAGCAAGTGTTGCCCTACCAGGTAAAGGCAGTACGAATAACGAAGGCCACGTTATTACCCCACCAACTGTAGAAGTACCCGCCTATACAGCTCCAGTTGGTACAAGCAGTACAGATGGTGAAGGTAACTTGATTACTCCACCAAGTGTAGAGATTCCAGAATATACAGCTCCAGTAGGCACAAGCAGTACAGATGGTGAAGGTAACTTGATTACTCCACCAAGTGTAGAGATTCCAGAATATACAGCTCCAGTAGGCACAAGCAGTACAGATGGTGAAGACCACGTTATTACTCCACCAATTGTAGAAGTACCCGCCTACATAGGAAGTGTGAACGGTATTTCAGAAGAAACACCAGACAAGCCAGGTTATGACGGCAGTGCTAATGAAATGCCAGAGAGAACTCCAATATTTGAAACTGCGATAAATAAAGATCGACAACTTCCAAATACAGGTACAGCAGACTCTACAGTAGCTATGGTTGCAGCTGCAGCAAGTGCAGTACTTGGTCTTACTCTTGCAGGTCGTCGTAAAGAAGATGAAGAATGCTAAGCGGTATATTTACTTGATAATTGAAACAGCTATCAGATTTGTTATAATCGAATAATTATCTTAAAAAAATCTCCACCTTCAGGTTTGAAAGTGGAGATTTTTGTTTTTATAGTAGATTGAAATAAGATGTGAATAAATCTGTTAAGTAAGTCAATTTAATTTTAAATACTTTCCCCATCTTATATGATATGTTACCCTTGATGGAAATGATGGAAGCTCCTGACAAATCTGAATTTTTCTACCCTCGTCGTACAGAAGACGATTGGGAAAAGAAAATCTTCTAGTCTTTTACTAAATAACCGAGCTGATCCAAGGCCTCCTCGATATAGTGGAGGTCTTGTTGCGTTTCTGCTTCAACTAGGTGATAATGAATACCATCTGTCAATTCAGATAGAGGTCTAAAGTCAGAATGCTCGACTTGTTCTAGAAAATGTTGAACGTCTCGGCGACAAGACAGTTTAAGCAAGGTTTCAATTTCTCCATAAACGGGATGGTCAATCAAGGTATTCTGGACACGCCCTCCATTATCGACGATAGCAAAGAGTTCCTGACCGATTTCTTCCATCTCATGTTTTACTTTGAAAAGTTTGTGAACATAAGGATTGGTATCAATTTGCTTATAGATGTAGCCACGATTGGTGGATAGAATAGGAGCGCCATCGGCTCTCAAAATTGCAATGTCTTGCACAATGACCTGACGTGTGACATGAAAATGTTCCGCCAAACTTTGGCCGTTGAGGGCTTTAGGAGCTTCTTTCAAGAGTTGGAGCAGGGCTTGTTTGCGATCTTTTGTCATAGCTTTTCCTTTTAACGGCGTTTTCGAAGCACTTTATAGACAGCTAGTGCTAATGTATAGTCTACCATACTATGGATAATTGTGCCAAATCCAACTAGCACAAATAGAACATAAAACATATTTTCTACATTGGTACCAGAAGTGGCGTAAAAAAGGACACAGGCTAATACTTCAGCAAGGGCATGGATAAGCGCTAAAACAAAGTTGAAAATCCAAGAAGATTTTGGTTTATCAAGGGTTTCGGGGAATTTTTGTAGGTAAAGAGCTCCTAGAGTTCCAAAAAAGATATGGGAAAAAGCTCGAAATACGATCACCATGGGATAGCCAGCCATCAAAAATCCAAAACTAGAGGCTAGTATGACAAAAATTGCCATCAAGGGCGACAAGAACATAGCGATAAAAATAGCAATGTGGCTTCCTAAAGTATAGGAAGCAGGTGGAATGACAATCTTGAAAGGCATCACAATCGGAATCAAAATTGCAATAGCCGTTAAGAGGGCTGTCATTGTCATAAATTGTGTCTTTTTCCGTGTGTTCATAAGAATCTCCTTTTTAACTGTATATACACTAGTATAGTACTATAAAGAAGACAATAAAGCAAGGATTTACTTAGGGTTTATAGGTCGTTTGTAAGTTAAATATTGGTAAAGATTTCACTAAAAAAAGAAACTACTTCAAACAAAATCTCCACCTTCAGGTTTGAAAGTGGAGATTGTTTTTATTTCTTCAAAGTTTGTAGTCTTGGAACAATGGCTAAGGTTAGAACTGCGGAAATGACTAATTCGGCAATCGAATTTGTTGAGATAACAGTTGCTAGGAGTTTTTTTGGATATTACCATCAAAAAAACATTTCCAAAAAAAGGTAGAAAAATTCCACCAAGTACAAAGACTGTGTTGGTAAGTGAACCAAGGGCACCAGCTAAAATCAGACCAGTTTTATTTTTCATCAGTTTATAGACTAGATACGGAGTTAAACCAATCAAAATACGTGGGACGATGGCAATGATAGCTGAGTAGATGTTTCCGTTTGGTACAAATGGTGAGAAGAGGTAGCTTGTCGGCAGAATCGTAATTGTATTAACCGTCAAGCTAAGAAGTCCCATCAAAAATCCAAGTGTAACCCCAACGCGTGGACCGTAAATAATGCTGGCAATAATGACAGGAATATGAACGATGGTCGGTTTGATGGGGAATGGAAAAAGGTTAAAGACAAGTGAGCTCAGAAAGTGTATCACGAGCATGGTTGCAAAAAAGATAGCAATGGGTGCAATATTAGAGCGTTTTTTCATCGAGAGTTTCCTTTATTCTTTCTAAAATAATTGTGAGGTCGGCTAAAGCTCCTCGTCCGTGGTCTCCACAAGCTAGTAGGGATTCCTTTGGAGCAATCAGCTGATAGCCGTAGTTTTCTAATGTTTTCAGATTAGCCTGAGTTGCTGGATGGTCATACATCTTTGTATTCATAGCAGGTGCGATGAGTTTGGGAATATGACTTGGCAAGGCTAGAGCCATACAAGTTACCATGTTGTCAGCAAAGCCGTGGGCTAGTTTTGCAATAGTGTTAGCAGTTGCAGGTACCACGATAAATAAATCCGCCTTTTTTCCAAGTTCGATATGATTGATTTGATCTGGATAAGGTTCCTGCATGACATCCAAGTGGACTGGATTCTGCGAGAGTACCTGTAGTGTCAAAGGTTGGATAAACTCTGTAGCAGCCTGAGTCATTAAGACAGTGACTTGATGACCTTGTTTTTTTAGAGAACTGACTAAATCTGCCGACTTGTAAGAGGCGATTGATCCTGTTACAGCCAAGAGAATATGTGCCATAGCTTTCCTTTCTATGAATGATAGGCTTGAATTTTTTCAAGGAGGAGTTCTGCAATTTCTTCTTTAGTCTGGACTGTTTGAAGCTGTTCTTTTTCAACAAAGATTGCTCGGTGCTGATCTGCTGAGATTTGAGTGAGATCATTTGCGATAATCAAGTCTGCTTGGTTCTTGATAAGACTTTTTCTAGCAATGTCAACCAGATGGTCTTCGGTAACATCAACCAGCAGTTTGAAACCAATCAGATGAATAGCAGGATTCCATTCCTTGACTAGAGAGATGATTTTTGGAGTTTTTTTAAGGAATAAAACCTGAACTTCATTAGTTGAAGAAATCTTAGTCTGATGATTCTGCTTGCTTAAAAATTCTTCTAGATTGGAGCTAGCCTGAACTTCCTCAAGCCCTGTCATATAAACAGGAGTGTAGTCGGACACCGCCATTGAGTGAATCAAAACCTGATAATCTGCAACCCGTTCTTGCATTTCCAGTAGAAGGTCCTTGGTATTGGTAATTTCTAGAATGCTTAGATTAGGGTGAACTTCTGGCTTCAAAGCTCGTTTTGTGGTAATTAAACAAACTTCATGCCCTGCAGCAAGCAGGGTTTCTGTGATGATTTTCCCCAAGCGACCTGTGGAATGGTTAGTGATAGAGCGGACGCTATCGATAGCTTCACTGGTACCGCCCGATGTAACTAAAATTTTCATAGCACTATTGTACACAAAAATAAACGGTAAGTAAAATGAAAGTGATAAAAATTTGGTAAAATAAAAGAATATAGTTTCAAACTATAAAGCCATATAAAATTTAAGAAAGGAGTCTAAAAACCTTAAAAACAGGGAAAATTACGAACGTTTAGATAGTTTAAGGATGTTAAAAATCTTGTTTTGTGTTATAATGAATTATCATATAAGAGGTTAGAGGAGTTTTGAATGAAAACAGATATTGAAATCGCACAGAGTATTGAGTTGAAGCCAATCGTTGATGTTGTAGAGAAACTGGGTATTTCTTACGACGATTTGGAGTTGTATGGAAAGTACAAGGCTAAACTCAGCTTTGATAAAATTCGTGCAGTTGAGAGCAATCCAGTTGGGAAATTGATCTTGGTTACTGCCATCAATCCAACACCTGCAGGTGAAGGAAAATCAACCATTACCATTGGTCTTGCGGACGCCTTGAACAAGATTGGCAAGAAAACCATGATTGCTATCCGCGAACCATCTCTTGGTCCAGTAATGGGGATTAAGGGCGGTGCTGCTGGTGGTGGTTATGCTCAAGTGTTACCAATGGAAGACATCAACCTTCACTTTACTGGGGACATGCATGCCATTACAACTGCTAACAACGCGCTTTCTGCCTTGATTGACAACCACTTACATCAAGGAAATGAGTTGGGAATTGACCAACGTCGTATCCTTTGGAAACGTGTTGTGGACTTGAATGATCGCGCCCTTCGTCATGTGACAGTTGGACTTGGTGGTCCTCTAAACGGAATTCCACGTGAGGATGGTTTTGATATTACAGTTGCTTCTGAAATCATGGCCATTCTTTGCTTGGCGACTGATATTGAAGATTTGAAACGCCGTTTGGCCAATATCGTTATCGGTTATCGCTATGATCGTACGCCTGTTTCTGTAGGTGATTTGCAGGTTGAAGGTGCCTTGACGTTGATCTTGAAGGATGCTATTAAGCCAAACTTGGTTCAGACAATTTACGGTACACCTGCCTTTGTACATGGTGGTCCATTTGCCAATATCGCTCACGGATGTAACTCTGTCTTGGCAACTACAACAGCCCTTCACTTGGCTGATTACACAGTTACTGAAGCTGGTTTTGGTGCAGACCTTGGTGCCGAGAAATTCCTTGATATCAAGACACCAAACTTGCCAACTTCTCCAGATGCAGTAGTTATTGTAGCAACCCTTCGTGCTCTTAAGATGAATGGTGGTGTGGCTAAAGACGCTCTTACTGAAGAAAACGTAGAAGCAGTTCGTGCAGGTTTTGCTAACTTGAAACGCCACGTTGAAAATATCCGTAAATTTGGAGTACCTGCAGTTGTAGCAATCAATGAATTTGTATCTGATACAGAAGCTGAAATTGCAGCCTTGAGAGAACTCTGTGCTTCTATTGATGTGCCAGTTGAACTAGCAAGTGTCTGGGCTGATGGTGCAGAAGGTGGAGTAGCTCTTGCTGAAACAGTTGTCAAGACTATCGCTGAAAACCCAGCTAACTATAAACGTTTGTATGACAATGACCTTTCTGTCCAAGAAAAGATTGAAAAGATTGTTACTGAAATTTACCGTGGTAGCAAAGTAAACTTTGAGAAGAAAGCTCAAACACAAATCGCTCAAATTGTTCAAAACGGTTGGGACAAATTGCCAATCTGTATGGCTAAGACCCAGTATAGCTTCTCAGACAATCCAAATGCACTTGGAGCACCTGAAAACTTTGAAATTACTATTCGTGAATTGGTGCCAAAATTAGGTGCAGGCTTCATCGTTGCCTTAACTGGCGATGTCATGACCATGCCAGGCCTACCAAAACGACCAGCAGCCCTCAACATGGATGTTGAAAGCGATGGAACAGTATTAGGCTTGTTCTAGTATATTGCAATTGACTTTATACTCTTCGAAAATCTCTTCAAACCACGTCAGCTTCACCTTGGATTATATATGTGACTGACTTCGTCAGTCTTATTTACAACCTCAAAGCAGTGCTTTGAGCAACCTGCGACTAGCTTCCTAGTTTGCACTTCGATTTTCATTGAGTAAGAAATGAGTTTGGAAATACTATCCAAGCTCATTTTTTATCTAAATATAAGAAGTTGCCTTCTACACGTAACCAGTCTAGGTAAAGATATTTTCCCTGAATTCTGATATAATAGAAATATTGACTTCAAGAGTAAGGAAGAGAAGATGAACGCATTATTAAATGGAATGAATGACCGTCAGGCTGAGGCGGTGCAAACGACAGAAGGTCCCTTGTTGATTATGGCGGGGGCTGGCTCTGGAAAGACCCGAGTTTTGACCCACCGCATTGCCTATCTGATTGATGAAAAGCTGGTCAATCCGTGGAATATCTTGGCCATTACCTTTACTAATAAGGCTGCGCGTGAGATGAAGGAGCGTGCTTATAGCCTCAATCCAGCCACTCAGGACTGTCTGATTGCGACCTTCCACTCCATGTGTGTTCGTATTTTGCGTCGCGATGCGGACCATATTGGCTACAACCGCAATTTCACTATTGTAGATCCTGGTGAACAGCGGACGCTCATGAAACGCATTCTCAAACAGTTGAACTTGGATCCTAAAAAATGGAATGAACGGAGCATCTTAGGGACTATTTCCAATGCTAAGAATGATTTGATTGATGATGTGGCTTATGCTGCCCAAGCTGGCGATATGTACACGCAAATCGTGGCTCAGTGTTACACGGCTTACCAAAAAGAGCTTCGTCAGTCAGAGTCGGTTGACTTTGATGATTTGATTATGTTGACCTTGCGTCTCTTTGATCAAAATTCTGATGTTTTGACTTATTACCAGCAAAAATTCCAATACATCCATGTTGATGAGTACCAAGATACCAACCATGCCCAGTACCAACTGGTCAAACTCTTAGCTTCACGCTTTAAAAATATCTGTGTGGTTGGGGATGCGGACCAGTCTATTTACGGTTGGCGTGGTGCTGATATGCAGAATATTTTGGATTTCGAGAAAGATTATCCCCAAGCCAAGGTTGTTTTGTTGGAGGAGAATTACCGCTCAACTAAAACCATTCTTCAAGCGGCCAACGAGGTCATTAAAAACAATAAAAACCGCCGTCCTAAGAATCTCTGGACTCAGAATGCTGAAGGGGAGCAAATCGTTTACTATCGTGCCAACGATGAGCAGGATGAGGCTGTATTTGTAGCCAGAACTATTGATGAACTAGGTCGTAGTCAAACTTCCTTCACAAGGATTTTGCAGTTCTTTATCGTACTAATGCGCAGTCCCGTACTATTGAGGAAGCCCTACTCAAGTCAAATATCCCTTATACCATGGTTGGAGGAACTAAATTCTACAGCCGTAAGGAAATCCGAGATATTATCGCTTACCTCAATCTTATTGCCAATTTGAGTGACAATATCAGTTTTGAGCGTATTATTAACGAGCCTAAACGTGGAATTGGGCCAGGTACAGTTGAGAAAATCCGTGACTTTGCGAATATGCAAGACATGTCCATGCTAGATGCTTCAGCCAATATTATGTTGTCTGGTATCAAGGGTAAAGCAGCCCAGTCTATCTGGGATTTTGCAAATATGATGTTAGATTTGCGAGAGCAGCTGGATCAGTTAAGCATTACTGAGTTGGTTGAGTCCGTACTAGAAAAAACAGGTTATGTCGATATTCTTAATGCCCAAGCAACTCTGGAAAGTAAGGCTCGTGTTGAAAATATCGAAGAGTTTCTTTCTGTTACGAAGAACTTTGATGACACCTCTGATGTGTCAGAAGAGGAAACTGGTCTGGATAAACTGAGTCGTTTCTTAAATGATTTGGCCTTAATTGCAGACACAGATTCAGGTAGTCAGGAGACATCAGAAGTGACCCTGATGACCCTGCATGCTGCCAAAGGTCTTGAGTTTCCAGTTGTCTTTTTGATTGGGATGGAAGAAAATGTCTTTCCGCTTAGTCGTGCGGCTGAAGATCCAGATGAATTGGAAGAAGAACGCCGTCTGGCCTATGTAGGAATTACGCGTGCAGAGAAAATTCTCTATCTGACAAATGCCAACTCGCGCCTGCTTTTTGGTCGTACCAACTACAACCGTCCGACTCGTTTTATTAACGAAATCAGTTCAGAATTGCTTGAGTATCAAGGATTGGCTCGTCCAGCAAATACAAGCTTTAAGGCATCTTATAGCAGTGGGGACCTTGCCTTCGGTCAAGGAATGAGTTTGGCTCAGGCTCTTCAAGAACGTAAACGCAGTGCTGCCCCAAAATCTATCCAGTCAAGCGGTCTTCCATTTGGTCAATTTACAGCTGGCACAAAAGCAGCGTCTAGTGAGACAAATTGGTCCATTGGTGACATTGCCCTCCACAAGAAGTGGGGAGAGGGAACCGTTCTGGAAGTTTCAGGTAACGGAGCTACTCAAGAATTAAAAATCAATTTCCCAGAAGCAGGTTTGAAAAAACTTTTAGCCAGTGTAGCCCCAATTGAGAAAAAAATCTAATTTTCCATCCTTCTCACGAATAATAAAGTGAGGAGGATTTTTATGTACAGTATTTCATTCCAAGAAGATTCACTATTGCCAAGAGAAAGACTGGCCAAGGAAGGAGTAGAAGCGCTCAGTAATCAAGAGTTGCTAGCTATTTTACTTAGGACAGGAACACGTCAAGCTAGCGTTTTTGAAATTGCCCAGAAAGTCTTGAGCAATCTTTCAAGCCTAACTGATTTGAAAAAAATGACCCTGCAGGAGTTGCAGAGTCTATCTGGTATCGGTCGTGTTAAGGCTATAGAGTTACAAGCTATGATCGAACTGGGGCATCGTATTCACAAACACGAGACCCTTGAAATGGAAAGTATTCTCAGTAGTCAAAAGTTGGCCAAGAAGATGCAACAGGAATTGGGGGACAAAAAACAAGAGCACCTGGTGGCGCTCTATCTCAATACTCAAAATCAAATCATCCATCAACAGACCATTTTTATCGGTTCTGCCACTCGCAGTATTGCTGAACCGCGAGAGATTCTTCACTATGCCATCAAGCATATGGCGACCTCTCTCATCTTGGTTCACAATCATCCTTCGGGAGCAGTAGCCCCTAGCCGAAATGATGATCATGTCACTAAACTTGTTAAAGAAGCCTGCGACCTGATGGGAATTGTCCTTTTGGACCATTTGATCGTCTCTCACTCTAGTTACTTTAGTTACCGTGAAAAGACGGATTTAATCTAAAGGTCATTAACGACATAGTCAAAGAGGTTTTTATCTTTGGGACGATTTTCAAATAGAAATTCTGGATGCCATTGGACACCGAGAAAGGCAACATCATCTGTACTCATAACAGCTTCAATGATACCATCTTTAGGATCATGAGCTGCAATCTTTAAATTTGGTGCTAAATCCTTGATGCTCTGATGGTGGAAGGAGTTGATATGGGAAATTTCTCCATAGATTTCTCGGAGAACAGTATCTGGTTCTGTTACCAAGCGTTGAGTTGTGTACTCAGCAGAACAATCCTGCCAATGGTCTTCGATATCTTGGTACAAAGTTCCTCCCATGGCAACGTTAAAGAGTTGAGTCCCACGGCAGACAGAAAAAATTGGCTTTTTCTGTTTAATAGCTTCCTTGATGAGGGCCAGTTCAAAGATATCCCTTTGAAGGTGGTAGTCATCGCTATCGATGGTTTTTGGTTCACCATAAAATTTTGGATCAACATTTTGCCCACCTGTCAAGATGAGCTTGTCAATCATACTGATATAGTGGCAGGCCATTTCTTGATTACCAATCGGTAGGATGATGGGAATTCCTCCAGCGTTTTTAACGCCTTCAACAAAGCCTTTTGCTACGTAGCTCATCATGATGTCATCATCTGGATGAGTTTTTTCGTTTCCTGTAATCCCAATAACTGGTTTTTTCATAAAATGATTTTCGCTTTCTAATCCTCTCTTCTCATGAAATAGAGGAGGGTTTGGAGTTCACTTGTCAAATCGACATACTGAACGACCACGTCTTTTGGTAAATGCAGATGGACTGGTGAAAAACTGAGGATTCCTTTCACGCCAGCATCCACCAAGAGATTGGCAACCTCTTGTGACTTGACGCTGGGAACAGTTAGAATCGCAGTTTTGACATCAGCATTCTTAATTTTATCCTTGATTTGAGAAATCCCGTAAATGGGAATCCCGTCAGGAGTTTGGGTACCGACTTCAGGATGGTCATCTAGGTCAAAGGCCATGATAATCTTCATCTTGTTACGTTCGTGGAAGCGGTAGTGGAGAAGGGCATGGCCCATATTTCCAATTCCCACAAGCATGACATTGGTGATGGAGTTATCATTGAGCAAATCGGCAAAAAACGTCATCAGTTTTTTGACATCGTAGCCAAAACCACGACGACCTAGTTCACCAAAATAGGAAAAATCACGACGAACTGTCGCTGAATCAATACCGATGGCCTCTGCAATTTGTTTAGAGTTGGCACGTTCAATCTTTTCTGCATGAAATCTCTTAAAAATTCGATAGTAGAGAGAGAGTCTTTTCGCTGTAGCTTTTGGAATAGCAGACTGTTTATCTTTCACAAAATCACAACCTTTCTATTCTTCTATTTTATAGAAACATTGTGAAAAAATCAACAAAAATAAGAAAAAACTAAGAAAAATCTTAGTTTTGATGTAAAAATTCTGCTTGTGATAGAAAACGGTAGAGGTCTCCGATCAGACCTTGATAAACTTTCTGGCTCTTAAAGGTCAAAGAAGTCACATAAAGTGTATCTGGTAGGGTCACGCATCCTGACAGAGCCAGCATGAGAGCTTCATGATCTTCATATTTGAGTGTACGCTCTACTTGGTAGCTATCCTTATAGGTTAGTTCAAACATTTTGGCTCTATCTTTCTGATTTTGTAAAGACACCACGTTCTACCAAGCTATCCATGAGGAAATAGAATTTTTCCTGATGAATGTGGTGGTCTTCTGATTTGAAAATATCAACCAGACGTAGTCCGAACTTGTCAGTGATATTGATTTTAGCACCTGTAAGTTCCTTGTTAATGATGATTTTGAGTTGGAATCCTTCACCGCTGTTTGGCACTTTTTCCAAAAGGCGAGTCAGTTCATAGTTACCAACCTTAGTCTCAAAAAAGGTGTTGTCCTTGAGGGTGAATTTTTTAACAGAAGGGCTAAGAGTGTAGTCGTAACGACAATTTTTTAACTGAATGGTTTTTTCAAATGCCATATGGCTAACCTCCGATAATTTCTTTTAAGTTTTTTGCGAGGGTTTGTAGGTCTTCAACAGTATTTTGTGGCGAGAGACTGAGGCGAACGGATTGCTTCAAGCGTTCTGAATTTGCCCCGTACATGGCTTCAAGAACATGGCTGGATTGGACAATGCCTGCCGTACAGGCTGATCCAGTAGAGATAGAAATGCCAGCTAAATCTAGCCGAAGGAGTAAGAGGTCGTTTTTCTGCCCAGGAAATCCAATATTGAGGACATAAGGGAGATGGTGTTGTCCTCTATTCAAGTAATATTGAATGCCCTCTAACTCTGCCAAAAAGACAGTTTCTAGATTTTGTACATGTTGAAAATGTTCTTCTTGCTTTTCTAGGTCTTCTTTTAGGGCAGCAACCATGCCTACGATGGCAGCCAGATTTTCAGTTCCTGCACGTTTCTTCTGTTCCTGATCTCCGCCATGTAGATAGGAGTCAAAGTCCATGCTAGAAGCGTAGAGAAAACCGATTCCCTTAGGCCCATGGAACTTGTGGGCAGAAGCAGTGAGAAAATCAATACCCAATTCTTCTGGGTGAATAGGGAGTTTGCCAATAGCCTGAACTGCGTCGACATGATAGGCAGCAGGGTGTTGTTTGAGTATTTGGCCAATTTCAGCAATGGGCAGTAGTTTCCAGTCTCATTATTGGCAAACATGGTAGAAACCAAAATCGTATCGTCACGTAAGGCCTCTTGAATTTGCTGGGCAGTGATTTCTTGCTTTTCTGGTTGGATAATGGTTACTTCAAACCCAAAGTTCTGAACCAAGTAATCAATGGTTTCAAGAACGGCATGGTGCTCAATAGCAGTTGTGATGATATGTTTTCCTTGTTCTTGGTGACGAAGGCAGTAACCAATGATAGCAGTATTGTTGCCTTCAGTCCCACCAGAAGTGAAAAAGATATGTTGAGGTTTTGTCCCCAGTAACTGGGCTAGTTCCTGACGGGCTTCTCGCAAGAGTTTGCCAGCTTGACGACCATGAGCATGAATACTAGAAGGATTTCCATAGGTTTCTTGCATAACCTCGGTCATAGCTGAAATAGCAACTGCTGACATGGGAGTCGTTGCAGCATTGTCCAAATAAATCAAAGAATCACCTTATTTCTTTTTGTTGTAGGCAAAGAGTGGGCTGACTGGTTTTCTTTCGTGAATACGGACGATGGCATCACCAATTAACTCACTAGCAGTGATGTAGCATACGTTTTTAGGAGTTTTTTCTTTTGTTGCTACTGAATCAGTCACAAGAATTTCTTTAATATTAGTATTATCAAGAAGTTCAGCAGCACCTTCAACGAAGAGACCGTGGCTAGAAACAGCATAAATTTCTGTAGCCCCTTCATGTTCAACGATTTTAGCTGCTTCAGAGAAGGTACGTCCTGTATTTAAAATATCATCAATCAAGATGGCTTTTTTACCTTCAACATCACCGATGATATAGCCTTCGTTACGAGTTGCGTCGTCTTGAGGGTAGTCGATAATGGCGATAGGAGCATCAAGATATTCAGCCAGGCTACGAGCACGTTTCACACCTGAATTTAGGGCTAACGACAACAACATCTGAACCTCTTAATCCTTTATCACAGTAGTGTTTAGCAAAGAGAGGAACAGTGTAAAGATTATCTACAGGAATATCAAAGAAGCCTTGAACTTGAACGGCATGCAAATCAAGAGTAAGGACACGGTCAACACCAGCCTTAACCAGCATGTTAGCAACTAGTTTAGCTGTTAGTGGTTCTCTAGATGATGCAATTCTATCTTGACGTGCATAGCCAAAATATGGAAGGACAACGTTGATACTGTGAGCACTTGCACGCACACAAGCGTCGACCATGATTAACAATTCCATTAGGTGGTTGTTAACAGGAAAACTTGTAGATTGGATGATGTAAACATCATAACCACGGACACTCTCTTCGATATTAACTTGTATCTCTCCATCAGAAAATTGACGTGATGACAGTTTTCCAAGTGGGACACCAACAGCTTGAGCAATTTTTTGTGCAATCTCTTGGTTAGAGTTGAGTGCGAAAAGTTTCATGTTTTTTCTATCTGACATTATAGACCGTCCTCTGTAAACTTTATAAATCCTAGTTATATCTGCCTTACATATATGAACTAGGATGTGTGTATTTTTATCTTTTCTATTTTACCAAAAAATGGAGATTATTTCAGCTATTTTTCATGCTTTTGACAAATCGAACCAATTTTGAAGGAGCTTTTTGGTAGGAAATCTGATTTTCCTCTAAAAATTGTTGGAAATCCTGTTTGCCTTGCTCATGATTTTCCACTTCAAGCTCCAACTCGTAATCTGTAATATCAAAGTACTGACTCTCATCTAGTGCCATGAGACCAATAGCTGTTTTCATTTCATAGCGAAGCGTTGTGAGACAACCAAGCACCTGCCATTTCTTGCTTTGGATACCATGTTTTGCTAATTCATCTAGCACAAGCCCTTGGGGAAGCTCTTCCTTGCTCAGATAGTTTTCAGCATCTTTTAGTTGTAATTTTTGATTGTATTCCATGTTTCCAACACTTTGCGGGACTTTGAGTGTCAATTCTGCCCAGTCTTCAAAGGTTCGAATGCGCATAGCGACTTTCTTTTCTTGCAGTTCAAAATCAGGCGTGTCGATGTAGTAATTTTTTTGAAGAACAGGAGTGACACCTGTGAATTGGTCTTTTAGACGATTGTATTCATCTTTTTTCAAGAGTGTTTTCAATTCAATTTCTAAATGTTTCATTTTTCTTACCTTTTCTTTATCGTTGAAAGCGGATTTATGGTATAATAAGCATTGTATTTATTGTATATGAATCTGGAGAAAAAATCAAAGATATTTTTGAAGGATAATATGAGAATAAGGGAGAATATATGACCTTAGAATGGGAAGAATTTCTAGATCCTTACATTCAAGCTGTTGGTGAGTTAAAGATTAAACTACGTGGTATTCGTAAGCAATATCGCAAGCAAAATAAGCATTCTCCGATTGAGTTTGTGACTGGTCGAGTCAAGCCAATTGAAAGTATCAAGGAAAAAATGGCTCGACGTGGTATTACTTATGCGACCTTGGAACACGATTTACAGGATATTGCTGGTTTTGCGTGTGATGGTCCAGTTTGTAGATGATGTCCAAGAAGTTGTAGCTATTTTGCGTAAGCGTCAGGATATGCGGATCATACAGGAGCGAGATTACATTACTCATCGAAAGGCTTCAGGCTACCGTTCCTATCATGTGGTAGTAGAATATATGGTTGACACCATCAATGGAGCCAAGACCATTTTTGGCGGAAATTCAGATTCGTACCTTGGCCATGAATTTTTGGGCAACGATAGAACATTCTCTCAACTACAAATACCAAGGGGATTTCCCAGAGGAGATTAAGAAGCGACTGGAAATTACATCCAAGATTGCCCATCAGTTAGATGAAGAAATGGGTAAAATTCGTGATGATATCCAAGAAGCTCAGGCACTTTTTGATCCTTTGAGTAGAAAATTAAATGATGGTGTAGGAAACAGTGACGATACAGATGAAGAATACAGGTAAACGAATTGACCTGATAGCTAATAGAAAACCACAGAGTCAAAGGGTTTTGTATGAATTGCGAGATCGTTTGAAGAGAAATCAGTTTATACTCAATGATACCAATCCAGATATCGTTATTTCCATTGGTGGGGATGGCATGCTTTTGTCGGCCTTTCATAAGTACGAAAACCAGCTTGACAAGGTACGCTTTATTGGTGTTCATACGGGACATCTGGGCTTCTATACGGACTACCGTGATTTTGAGTTGGATAAGCTAGTGACTAATTTGCAGCTAGATACGGGAGCAAGAGTCTCTTACCCTGTTCTAAATGTGAAGGTCTTTCTTGGAAATGGTGAAGTGAAGATTTTCAGGGCACTAAATGAAGCCAGTATCCGCAGGTCGGATCGAACAATGGTGGCAGATATTGTAATCAATGGTGTTCCTTTTGAACGTTTTCGAGGAGACGGGCTAACAGTTTCGACACCGACTGGTAGTACAGCCTATAACAAGTCTCTTGGTGGAGCTGTTTTACACCCTACCATTGAAGCTCTTCAGTTGACGGAAATTGCCAGCCTAAACAATCGTGTCTATCGAACGCTGGGTTCTTCCATTATTGTTCCTAAGAAGGATAAGATTGAACTCATTCCTACAAGAAACGATTACCATACCATTTCGGTTGACAATAGCATTTATTCTTTCCGCAATATTGAGCGAATCGAGTATCAAATCGACCATCATAAGATTCATTTTGTCGCGTCTCCAAGCCACACCAGTTTCTGGAATCGTGTTAAGGATGCATTTATCGGCGAGGTGGATGAATGAGGTTTGAATTTATCGCAGATGAGCATGTAAAGGTTAAGACCTTCTTAAAAAAGCACGAGGTTTCTAAAGGGCTGCTGGCCAAGATTAAGTTTCGAGGCGGAGCTATTCTGGTCAATGACCAACCTCAAAATGCGACGTATCTATTGGATATTGGAGACCGAGTTATCATCGATATTCCTGCTGAGGAAGGCTTTGAAACTCTAGAAGCTATCGAGCGCCCACTGAATATTCTCTATGAGGATGACCATTTTCTAGTCTTGAACAAACCCTATGGAGTGGCTTCTATTCCTAGTGTCAATCACTCCAACACTATCGCTAATTTTATCAAGGGTTACTATGTCAAGCAAAACTATGAAAATCAGCAGGTTCACATTGTAACTAGACTTGATAGAGATACTTCTGGCTTGATGCTCTTTGCTAAGCACGGCTATGCCCATGCACGATTAGACAAGCAGTTGCAGAAGAAATCTATCGAGAAACGCTACTTTGCTTTGGTTAAAGGTGATGGATATTTGGAACCAGAGGGTGAAATTATTGCTCCTATTGCGCGTGATGAAGACTCCATTATCACTAGACGGGTGGCTAAAGGTGGAAAATATGCCCATACTTCTTACAAGATTGTAGCTTCTTATGGGAATATTCACTTGGTTGACATTCGCCTGCATACTGGACGAACCCATCAAATCCGAGTCCACTTTTCTCATATTGGTTTTCCTTTGTTGGGAGATGACTTGTATGGCGGTAGTCTGGACGATGGCATTCAACGTCAGGCTCTGCATTGCCATTACCTATCTTTTTATCATCCATTTTTAGAGCAAGACTTGCAGTTAGAAAGTCCCTTGCCGGATGATTTCAGTAACCTTATTACCCAGTTATCAACTAATACTCTATAAAAACTGATTCAGAGTATAATTATTATTTTAAAGGAGAAAACTCATGGAAGTTTTTGAAAGTCTCAAAGCCAACCTTGTTGGTAAAAATGCTCGTATCGTTCTCCCTGAAGGGGAAGAGCCTCGTATTCTTCAAGCGACTAAACGCTTGGTAAAAGAAACAGAAGTGATTCCTGTTTTGCTTGGAAATCCTGAAAAAATTAAAATTTATCTTGAAATTGAAGGGATCATGGATGGTTATGAGGTCATCGACCCTCAAAATTATCCTCAATTTGAAGAAATGGTTGCTGCTTTAGTAGAGCGTCGCAAGGGTAAAATGACTGAAGAAGAAGCACGTAAGGTGTTAGTTGAAGATGTCAACTATTTTGGTGTTATGTTGGTGTACTTGGGCTTGGTTGACGGAATGGTGTCAGGTGCGATTCATTCAACTGCTTCAACAGTTCGTCCAGCCCTTCAAATCATCAAAACTCGTCCAAATGTGACTCGTACTTCAGGTGCCTTCCTCATGGTTCGTGGTACGGAACGTTACCTCTTTGGGGACTGTGCTATCAACATCAATCCAGATGCAGAAGCTTTGGCTGAAATTGCGATCAACTCAGCAATCACAGCTAAGATGTTTGGAATCGAGCCTAAAATTGCTATGCTAAGCTATTCTACTAAAGGTTCAGGTTTGGAGAAAGTGTTGATAAGGTTGTTGAAGCAACTAAAATTGCTCACGACTTGCGTCCTGACCTTGAAATCGATGGTGAGTTGCAATTTGATGCGGCCTTTGTTCCAGAAACTGCAGCTCTGAAAGCTCCTGGAAGTACGGTAGCTGGTCAAGCCAATGTCTTCATCTTCCCAGGTATCGAGGCAGGAAATATCGGCTACAAGATGGCAGAACGTCTTGGTGGTTTTGCGGCTGTTGGACCTGTTCTACAAGGTTTGAATAAGCCAGTTAACGACCTTTCTCGTGGATGTAACGCAGATGATGTTTACAAGTTGACCCTCATCACAGCAGCCCAAGCTGTTCATCAATAAGATTTAGTCCTCTTTCCCTTGGGAAGAGGCTTTTTATACTCAATGAAAATCAAAGAGCAAACTAGGAAACTAGCCGCAGGTTGCTCAAAGCACTGCTTTGAGGTTGCAGATAAGACTGACGAAGTCAGGAACCATACCTACGGCAAGGCGACGTTGACGTGGTTTGAATTTGATTTTCGAAGAGTATTAATACTAGGAAAAGGACAGTTAGAATCTTCTGTGTTATACTAGAGATATGTTAGATTTGAAAGAATACGGTATCGTCATGTGGCCGAATGAGAAGATTGTTTCTTTCCGTGAGAAACTTCTCACTTGGTATGATGAAAACAAAAGAGATTTACCCTGGCGAAGAAGTAAAAATCCTTATCACATCTGGGTATCTGAAATCATGCTCCAGCAGACCAGGGTGGATACGGTTATCCCTTACTACGAAAGATTCTTGGACTGGTTTCCAACAGTAGAATGTTTGGCGAATGCGCCTGAAGAACGTTTGTTGAAGGCTTGGGAGGGACTGGGCTATTATTCTCGAGTACGCAATATGCAGGCTGCTGCTCAGCAGATTATGACGGCTTTTGGTGGCAAATTTCCAAACACCTATGAAGGAATTTCCAGTTTGAAAGGGATTGGACCTTACACAGCAGGAGCTATTTCCAGTATTGCTTTTAACTTGCCTGAGCCAGCTGTAGATGGTAATGTAATGCGTGTTTTGGCACGTCTGTTTGAAGTCAACCATGATATTGGCATTCCAAGTAATCGTAAAATTTTTCAGGCGATGATGGAAATTCTGATTGCCCCAGAACGTCCAGGTGACTTTAATCAAGCCTTGATGGACTTGGGCTCAGATATTGAAGCACCTGTCAATCCCAGACCAGAAGAAAGCCCAGTTAAGGACTTTAGTGCGGCATATCAGAATGGCACAATGGCCTGTTATCCAATCAAGGCTCCCAAGAAAAAGCCAGTTCCCATTTATCTCAAAGCCTTAGTTGTGAAAAATACTCAGGGACAATTTTTACTTGAAAAAAATGCAAGTGAAAAACTCTTGGCAGGTTTTTGGCATTTCCCCTTGATAGAAGTAGATAACTTTTCGCAAGAAGAGCAGTTTGACCTCTTCCATCAGGTTGCAGAAGAAAGTGTGAACTTTGGCCCAAGTCCAGAAGAGAGTTTCCAGCAGGACTATGACCTAGATGTTGATTGGCTTAATCTGCATTTTGAGACTGTCAAGCATGTCTTTAGCCATCGTAAGTGGCATGTACAGATTGTAGCAGGTCAGGTGAGTGACTTCCATAATTTTTCAGATAGGGAAGTTCGCTGGCTTTCACCAGAAGAGTTCAAGGATGTTCCACTTGCAAAACCCCAACAAAAAATCTGGCAGGCTTATGCACAAGCCAACTTAGACAGTAGTAAAGACTAGCTATTGTGTTTTCTTGTTATTTTTTTGATATAATAGTAGGGAAAAAGGTGAACAAATGAAAAAAATATTAATTGTAGATGATGAAAAACCAATCTCGGATATTATCAAGTTTAATATGACCAAGGAAGGTTACGAAGTTGTAACTGCTTTTAATGGTCGTGAAGCGCTAGAGCAATTTGAAGCAGAGCAGCCAGATATTATTATTCTGGATTTGATGCTTCCAGAAATTGATGGTTTAGAAGTTGCTAAGACTATTCGCAAGACTAGTAGTGTGCCTATTATCATGCTTTCTGCTAAAGATAGCGAATTTGATAAGGTTATCGGTTTGGAGCTTGGTGCGGATGACTATGTGACAAAACCCTTCTCAAATCGTGAGTTGCAGGCGCGTGTTAAAGCTCTTCTTCGTCGCACGGACTTGGCTTCTGTAGATAATCAAGAATCAGATGAAAAGAAAACCCAACCCTTGCAAATTGGGGACTTGGAGATTGTGCCAGATGCTTATGTAGCTAAAAAATACGGTGAAGAACTAGACTTAACCCACCGTGAATTTGAGCTCTTGTACCACTTGGCTTCTCATATTGGTCAAGTGATTACACGTGAACACTTGCTTGAAACGGTCTGGGGGTATGATTATTTCGGAGATGTTCGAACAGTTGACGTAACCATCAGACGTTTGCGCGAGAAGATTGAAGACACACCGAGTCGTCCAGAGTATATCCTAACACGTCGCGGTGTTGGTTATTATATGAGAAATAATGATTAAGCTAATTAAAGACACAGTTTTAACCAGTGATTTTATCTTTATCCTCATTTTACTTGGCTTTATTTTAGTTGTGACCTTACTCTTGCTAGAAAATCGTCGGGATAATATTCGACTGAAACAAATCAATCAAAAGGTAAAAGACCTGATTGCAGGAGATTATTCTCAGGTATTGGACATGCAGGGAAGCTCTGAAATTACTAATATTACCAATAATCTCAATGATTTATCAGAAGTAATTCGCTTGACCCAAGAAAATCTGGAACAAGAGAGTAAACGATTAAACAGCATTCTCTCTTACATGACAGACGGAGTCCTTGCGACCAATCGTCGTGGTAAGATTACCATGATTAATGACATGGCTAAGAAACAGCTAGGCGTTCAGAAAGAAGAGGTTCTTAATAAAAGTATTCTAGAATTGCTTAAGATTGAAGATGAGTATGAACTTCGCGATTTGATTACACAAGTTCCTGAGCTTATGATTGATTCTCAGGATGCCAATGGTGAGTATCTGAGCCTTCGTGTACGATTTGCCTTGGTTCGTCGTGAGTCTGGATTTATCTCAGGTTTAGTTGCTGTCTTACACGATACGACAGAGCAAGAGAAGGAAGAGCGCGAACGAAGGCTCTTTGTTTCTAACGTTAGTCATGAGCTACGGACGCCTCTAACTAGCGTAAAATCCTATCTTGAAGCTTTGGATGAGGGAGCCTTGTCAGAACCTGTTGCACCAGACTTTATCAAGGTGTCTCTAGACGAAACTAACCGTATGATGCGGATGGTAACAGACCTTCTTCATCTTTCACGTATTGATAATGCAACCAGTCATCTAGATGTGGAACTGATTAACTTCACAGCTTTTATTACCTTTATCCTCAACCGTTTTGATCAGATAAGAGGGCAGGATGAAGAGAAGAAATACGAACTGGTGAGAGATTACCCAATTACCTCAGTCTGGATTGAGATTGATACAGATAAGATGACGCAGGTGATTGATAACATTCTCAACAATGCCATCAAATATTCTCCAGACGGTGGGAAAATCACAGTGACCATGAAGACAACTGATGATCAGATGATTTTATCCATCTCTGACCAAGGATTGGGTATTCCTAAGCAGGATTTACCACGTATTTTTGATCGTTTCTACCGTGTGGATCGTGCTAGAAGTCGTGCCCAAGGTGGTACGGGTCTGGGACTAGCTATTGCTAAAGAAATTATCAAACAACATAAGGGCTTTATTTGGGCTAAGAGTGAATACGGTAAGGGATCGACCTTTACCATTGTGCTCCCTTATGATAAGGATGCAGTGAAAGAAGAAGTATGGGAGGATGAAGTAGAAGACTAGAATGAGTGAAACAGGCTTTAAATACAGTATTTTAGCGTCGGGTTCCAGTGGAAATTCCTTTTATCTGGAAACCCCAAAAAAGAAGCTTTTAGTAGATGCAGGTTTGTCTGGTAAGAAAATCACCAGCCTACTTGCTGAAATCAATCGCAAACCAGAAGACCTGGATGCCATCTTGATTACCCATGAGCATTCAGACCATATTCACGGTGTGGGGGTTTTGGCTCGCAAGTATGGTATGGATTTGTATGCCAATGAAAAAACTTGGCAAGCTATGGAAAATAGCAAATACCTTGGCAAGGTAGATTCTTCACAAAAGCATATCTTTGAAATGGGCAAAACCAAAACCTTTGGAGATATTGATATTGAGAGTTTTGGGGTTAGCCATGATGCAGTCGCACCGCAGTTTTATCGCTTTATGAAGGATGATAAGAGTTTTGTCCTTTTGACAGATACAGGTTATGTCAGTGACCGTATGGCAGGAATTGTCGAAAATGCGGATGGCTATCTTATCGAGTCCAACCATGATGTAGAGATTTTGCGAGCAGGTTCTTACGCTTGGCGACTCAAACAACGAATCCTATCTGATCTGGGGCATCTTTCTAACGAGGACGGTGCTGAAGCTATGATTCGGACCCTAGGAAATCGCACTAAGAAAATCTATCTTGGTCACTTGTCTAAGGAAAACAATATCAAGGAGCTGGCTCACATGACCATGGTCAACCAGCTAGCCCAAGCGGATCTGGGAGTTGGAGTAGACTTTAAGGTTTACGATACCTCACCAGATACTGCAACACCATTGACAGATATATAAAAAAGAAGGCGAGGGCCTTCTTTTTTATATCTTTTACAATCCTGCAAATTCTTTGATTTCTTGTGCTGACATTGAAGAGTCACAACGAACACTGATTTGTCCATCTGCAATGTGAACGAAGCCTGGTACAGTTGGAATTCCGTAGCGTGAGCGGAATTCTTGCAACTCATTGAGTTGGCTTGCTTCTTCACTGTTGATGAAGTAGATGTGAGCTTTAGTTTCAGCTACGACACCTGCCAATGTACCTGCAAATTTACGGCAGTAAGGGCAAGTTTTGCGACCGATGAAGAAGGTTGCAGTTTCTTTATTATCAAGAGCTTCTTGCGCACGCGCAACTGTAGTGACTTCAAGGTCTTTGATATTATCTAAAAATTGTTCCATGAGATTACCTCGCTTTCATTGATATGTCTAGTATGCCATAAAGTTTCTAAAATTGCTTAGATTTGATACGAAAAAAGATGAGATTGGTTTGTCTCATCTTTTAAAGGTCTTTATTTTACAAAGGCATTGATTTCTGCTTCGATGTTAGCGATTTTAGCTTGTGATTCTTCGTTGCTTTCACCTACAACTGCAATGTAGAACTTGATTTTTGGTTCTGTCCCTGAAGGGCGAACGGCAATCCATGAACCGTCAGCAAGTGTGTATTTCAACACATCACTTGGAGGAGTTGTCAAGTTTGTAACAGTACCGTCAGCAGCAGTAGCAGTTTGAGTTTTGAAGTCTTCTACGACAGTGATAGCTGTTGCGTTCCATTCTTTTGGAGCATTGTTACGGAATTTAGCCATGATTGCTTTGATTTGTTCAGCACCATCGACACCTGAAAGAGTAACAGAGATAGTTTTTTCTGCATAGTAACCGTACTCTTTGTAGATTTCTTCGATACCGTCAGCAAGAGTCAAACCACGTGAACGGTAGTAGGCAGCAAGTTCAGCAACGACAAGAACGGCTTGGATAGCGTCTTTATCACGTACGAATGGTTTAATCAAGTAACCGAAGCTTTCTTCAAATCCCATCATGTAAGTGTGATTGTGTTTTTCTTCGAATTCTTGGATTTTTTCAGCGATAAATTTGAAACCTGTCAAAACATTGAACATAGTTGCGCCGTAGCTTTCAGCAATCTTCGTTACCAAGTCAGTTGATACGATAGATTTGCAAAGGGCTGCATTTTCAGGAAGAGTTCCAGCATTTTTATGGGCTTCCAAGATGTATTTAGCCATGATAGCACCGATTTGGTTACCTGATAGGTTAAGGTAGCTACCATCTTTTTGAAGAACTTCAACACCAACACGGTCAGCGTCAGGGTCAGTTGCCACAAGAACATCTGCACCAACTTGACGACCAAGTTCTTCAGCAAGAGCAAGGCTGCTTGGCTTTCTGGGTTTGGAGATTTTACAGTTGAGAAGTCTGGGTCGGCAGTTGCTTGCGCTTCAACGACTTGAACAGAGTCAAATCCTGCTTGGGCAAGGGCACGACGAGCTAACATTTCACCAGTACCATGAAGTGGTGTGTAGACAATCTTCATGTCTTTACCAAATTCTTCAATCAAGGCTGGGTTGATGTTAACGTCCTTGACTTCTTTGAGGTACTCCACATCGACAGCTTCGCCGATAACTTCAATCAAGCCAGAAGCTTTTTCAGCTTCCACATCAGCAACTTCAACTGCAAATGGATTTTCGATTGCACGGATATAAGTAGTCAAAGCGTCCGCGTCGTGTGGAGGCATTTGTCCACCGTCTTCACCGTAAACCTTGTAACCGTTAAATGGAGCAGGGTTGTGGCTGGCTGTGACCATGATACCTGCGAAACAGTTGAGGTGACGAACTGCAAATGATAGTTCTGGAGTTGGACGGAGGCTTTCAAATACGTAAGATTTGATACCGTGTTTAGCAAGAACTGCCGCAGACTCAAAGGCAAACTCTGGTGAGAAGTGACGGCTATCGTAGGCGATTGCGACACCACGTTCTTTTTCATTTCCACCTTTTGATTCAATCAAACGAGCCAATCCTTCAGTAGCTTGGCGAACAACGTAAATGTTGATGCGGTTGGTACCAGCACCAATCAAGCCACGCATGCCTGCAGTACCAAATTCAAGATTTGTATAGAAGGCATCTTCCTTAGTTTTTTCGTCCATATTTTCCAAATCTTGACGAAGGTAGTCAGGAAGATCCGAAAAATCAACCCATTTCTGGTAATTTTCTTGGTAAGACATTAACATTCTCCTTTTTGTAAATTGTTTTAACCGTTCACATTATAGCACTTTTTAGCATTTTAGTAAAACGGTAGCATAATTTTCAGAAAAGTAGTGACATATGCCTGTTTATCAAGTCTTGAATGCCTTAGGGAAACATGCTATACTACTTGTATGATTATTTTACAAGCTAATAAAATTGAACGTTCTTTTGCAGGAGAGGTTCTTTTTGATAATATTAATCTGCAAGTTGATGAACGAGACAGGATTGCTCTTGTTGGAAAAAATGGAGCAGGTAAGTCTACTCTTTTGAAGATTTTGGTTGGAGAAGAGGAGCCAACTAGTGGAGAAATCAATAAGAAAAAAGATATTTCTCTGTCTTACCTAGCCCAAGATAGCCGTTTTGAGTCTGAAAATACCATCTACGATGTGATGCTTCATGTCTTTGATGACTTACGTCGGACGGAGAAACAACTTCGTCAGATGGAGTTGGAGATGGGTGAAAAGTCTGGTGAGGATTTGGATAAGCTGATGTCAGATTACGACCGCTTATCTGAGAATTTTCGTCAGGCAGGTGGCTTTACCTATGAAGCTGATATTCGAGCGATTTTGAATGGATTCAAGTTTGACGAATCTATGTGGCAGATGAAAATTGCAGATCTTTCTGGTGGTCAAAATACTCGCTTGGCTCTAGCCAAAATGCTTCTTGAAAGCCAAATCTCTTGGTCTTGGACGAGCCAACCAACCACTTGGATATTGAAACCATTGCCTGGCTAGAGAATTACTTGGTAAACTATAGCGGTGCCCTCATTATTGTCAGTCACGACCGTTATTTCTTGGACAAGGTTGCGACGATTACGCTGGATTTGACCAAGCATTCTTTGGATCGTTATGTAGGTAATTACTCTCGTTTTGTGGAATTAAAGGAGCAGAAGCTAGCTACTGAAGAAAAAAACTATGAAAAGCAACAAAAGGAAATCGCTGCTCTGGAAGATTTTGTCAATCGCAATCTAGTCCGTGCTTCAACGACCAAACGTGCCCAATCTCGCCGTAAACAACTGGAAAAAATGGAGCGTTTGGACAAGCCGCAAGCTGGCAAGAAAGCAGCCAACATGACCTTCCAGTCTGAGAAAACGTCGGGCAATGTTGTCTTGACTGTTGAAAATGCGGCTGTTGGCTATGATGGGGAAGTCCTGTCAGAGCCTATCAACTTAGACCTTCGTAAGATGAATGCTGTTGCTATCGTTGGTCCCAATGGAATCGGCAAGTCAACCTTTATCAAATCAATCGTGGATCAGATTCCGTTTATCAAGGGCGAAAAGCGATTTGGCGCTAATGTTGAGGTTGGTTACTATGACCAAACCCAAAGCAAGCTGACACCAAGTAATACTGTATTAGATGAACTCTGGAATGATTTTAAACTGACACCAGAAGTTGAAATCCGTAATCGTCTAGGTGCTTTCCTTTTCTCAGGAGATGATGTCAAAAAATCAGTCGGCATGCTGTCAGGTGGCGAGAAAGCACGTTTACTTCTTGCTAAATTGTCTATGGAAAACAATAACTTCTTGATTCTGGATGAGCCAACCAACCACTTGGATATTGATAGCAAGGAAGTGTTGGAAAATGCCTTGATTGACTTTGATGGAACCTTGCTTTTTGTCAGCCACGACCGTTACTTTATCAATCGTGTGGCAACTCATGTTTTGGAATTGTCTGAGAATGGCTCGACTCTTTACTTGGGTGATTACGACTACTATGTCGAGAAGAAAGCAGAAGTAGAAATGAGTCAGACTGAGGAAGCTTCAACTAGCAATCAAGCAAAGGAAGCAAGTCCAGTCAATGACTATCAGGCTCAGAAAGAAAGTCAAAAAGAAGCTCGTAAGCTCATGCGACAAATCGAGAATCTAGAAGCTGAAATCGAAGAGTTAGAAAGTCAAAGTCAAACCATTTCTGAACAAATGTTGGAAACAAACGATGCCGAAAAACTGATGGAATTGCAGGCTGAGCTGGACAAAATCAGCCATCGTCAGGAAGAAGCTATGATTGAATGGGAAGAATTATCAGAGCAGGTGTAAAGATGGAACATCTTGGAAAAGTATTTCGTGAATTTCGAACAAGTGGAAATTATTCTTTAAAGGAGGCTGCCGGGGAATCCTGTTCAACCTCTCAGTTATCTCGCTTTGAACTTGGGGAGTCTGACCTAGCAGTCTCACGTTTCTTTGAGATTTTGGATAACATTCATGTCACAATCGAAAATTTTATGGATAAGGCAAGGAATTTTCACAATCATGAACATGTTGCCATGATGGGACAAATTGTACCCCTTATTATTCAAATGATATTGCAGGTTTTCAAAAGCTGCAAAGTGAACAACTTGAAAAGGCTAAGAGTTCGACAAATCCTCTCTATTTTGAGCTGAACTGGATTTTGTTGCAAGGTCTGATTTGTCAAAGAGATTCGAGTTATCATATGAAGCAGGATGATTTGGATAAGGTAGCAGATTATCTCTTTAAAACGGAAGAATGGACCATGTATGAGTTGATTCTTTTTGGAAATCTTTATAGTTTCTACGATGTGGATTATGTCACTCGGATTGGTAGAGAAGTTATGGAGAGGGAGGAATTTTATCAAGAGATTGGTCGCCATAAGAGATTAGTCTTGATTTTAGCCCTTAATTGTTACCAGCATTGTTTAGAGCATCTTTCTTTTGACAATGCAAGCTATTTTGAGACTTATACAGAGAAAATTATTGGTAAAGGTATTAAGCTTTATGAGCGTAATGTTTTTCATTATTTAAAAGGCTTTTCCTTGTACCAAAAAGGACAGTGTAAAGAAGGCTGTAAGCAGATGCAAGAGGCCATGCATATTTTTGATGTGCTAGCTCTTCCAGAGCAAGTAGCCTACTATCAGGAACACTACGAAAAATTTGTCAAAGATTAATTTTCCCAAATAAGGGAAAAAATAAAAAGCTCCTTTCGGTTTTGATACAATAGTTTCAAAATTTGAGAGGAGTTTTCATATGAATCGCTATGCAGTACAGTTAATTAGCCGTGGAGCTGTTAACAAGATAGGGAATATGCTCTATGATTATGGAAATAGTGTCTGGTTGGCTTCCATGGGGACTATCGGGCAGACTGTTTTAGGAATGTATCAGATTTCTGAACTCGTCACATCTATTCTGATCAATCCCTTTGGTGGAGTTATTTCAGACCGTTTTTCTCGTCGTAGGATTTTAATGGCGACGGATCTTGTTTGTGGGATTCTTTGTCTGGCTATTTCTTTCATAAGGAATGACAGCTGGATGATTGGGGCTTTGATTTTTGCCAATATTGTTCAGGCGGTTGCATTTGCATTTTCTCGTACAGCCAATAAAGCCATTATAACTGAGGTTGTTGAGAAAGACGAGATTGTGACCTACAATGCTCGCTTAGAGTTAGCCTTGCAGGTTGTAGCTGTAAGTTCTCCTGTACTTTCCTTCCTTGTTTTACAATTTGCCAGTCTCCATACGACGCTTGTTTTAGATGCCATTAGTTTTTTCATCGCATTTACCTTGGTAGCTTTTCTCCCTAAAAAAGAGACTCAGGAACAAGAGAAAAAGACTTTCAGCTGGAAAGCCATTTTTGCTGATATGAAAGATGGACTTGCCTATATTTGGCGCCAGAAAGAAATCTTTTTCCTTTTGTTAGTAGCTTCCAGTGTTAATTTCTTTTTTGCCGCTTTTGAATTTCTCCTCCCCTTTTCAAATAGGCTTTACGGAGTAGAAGGAGCTTACGCAAGTATTTTGACTATGGGGGCTATTGGTTCCATCATTGGGGCTCTTCTAGCTAGTAAAATTAAAGCTAATGTTTATAATCTTTTGATTTTACTGGCTTTGACAGGTGTCGGAGTTCTTATGATGGGATTACCACTTCCAAATTTGCTTTCCTTTTCTGGAAACTTAGTTTGTGAATTATTTATGACAATTTTTAATATTCACTTTTTTACTCAGGTGCAAACCAAGGTTGAGGGGGAATATTTGGGGAGAGTATTAAGCACAATTTTTACCTTAGCCATTCTATTTATGCCTATTGCCAAAGGTTTTATGACAGTGCTACCAAGTGTACATCTCTTTTCTTTCTTGATAATTGGAAGCGGGGTTATCATCCTGTCTTGTCTATCCCTCGTGTATGTTCGAACTCATTTTGAAAAAGAGACATAAGTTTGCTTGTACTTCAAAAATAATTCCAATCTGAGTGTTTTTCCGCCCTTCTCGTTTGTGAGGAGGGCTTACTTTGTGGTAAAATGGTTTTATGAATAAAAGAATGAATGAGTTAGTCGCCTTGCTTAATCGCTATGCGACTGAGTACTATACCAGCGACAATCCGTCTGTTTCAGATAGTGAGTATGACCGTCTTTACCGAGAGTTGGTTGAGTTAGAAACTGCCTATCCAGAGCAAGTGTTAGCAGACAGTCCAACCCATCGTATTGGTGGCAAAGTCTTAGATGGTTTTGAAAAATACAGTCATCAGTATCCTCTTTATAGTTTGCAGGATGCTTTTTCACGTGAGGAGCTTGAAGCTTTTGATGCGCGTGTTCGTAAGGAAGTGGCCCATCCAACCTATATTTGTGAGCTGAAAATCGATGGTTTGTCTATCTCGCTGACTTATGAAAAGGGGATTTTGCTTGCTGGGGCAACACGTGGAGATGGTTCTGTTGGGGAAAATATCACGGAAAACCTCAAGCGTGTTAAGGACATTCCTTTGACCCTGCCAGAAGAACTTGATATTACAGTTCGTGGGGAATGTTATATGCCACGCTCTTCTTTTGACCAGGTCAACCAAGCTCGTCAAGAAAATGGAGAGCCTGAATTTGCCAATCCTCGTAATGCGGCAGCAGGAACCCTGCGTCAGCTGGATACAGCAGTAGTAGCCAAGCGCAATCTTGCTACCTTTCTCTATCAAGAAGCCAGCCCTTCAACTCGTGATAGCCAAGAAAAGGTTTTGAAGCACCTAGAACAACTAGGTTTTGTAGTCAATCCTAAGCGAATCTTGACTGAAAACATAGATGAAATCTGGGATTTTATCCAAGAAGTAGGGCAAGAACGGGACAATCTGCCTTACGATATTGATGGAGTTGTAATCAAGGTCAATGACTTAGCAAGCCAAGAAGAACTCGGTTTTACCGTCAAGGCTCCAAAGTGGGCTGTAGCCTACAAGTTTCCTGCTGAGGAAAAAGAAGCCCAACTCTTATCAGTTGATTGGACTGTTGGCCGTACTGGTGTTGTAACCCCAACTGCAAATCTAACACCAGTACAACTAGCTGGAACAACTGTTAGCCGTGCGACTCTGCACAATGTGGATTATATTGCTGAAAAAGATATTCGTAAGGACGACACGGTCATTGTCTATAAGGCTGGGGACATCATCCCTGCTGTTTTACGTGTAGTAGAGTCAAAACGAATTTCTGAAGAGAAACTAGATATTCCAACAAACTGCCCAAGTTGTGACTCTGACTTGTTGCACTTTGAAGATGAAGTGGCTCTCCGTTGTATCAATCCGCGTTGCCCTGCTCAAATCATGGAAGGCTTGATTCACTTTGCCTCTCGAGATGCCATGAATATTACAGGCCTTGGTCCATCTATTGTTGAGAAGCTTTTTGCTACCAATCTGGTTAAGGACGTGGCAGACATTTATCGTTTGAAAGAAGAAGATTTCCTCCTTTTAGAAGGTGTTAAGGAAAAGTCTGCTGCTAAACTGTATCAGGCCATCCAAGCATCTAAGGAAAACTCAGCTGAGAAGCTCTTGTTTGGTCTGGGAATTCGCCATGTAGGAAGCAAGGTCAGTCAGCTCTTACTTCAACATTTTCATTCAATCGAAAATCTGGCTCAGGCAGATCCAGAGGAAGTGGCTAGTATTGAAAGTCTGGGTGGTGTGATTGCCAAAAGTCTTCAGACTTATTTTGCGACAGAAGGCTCTGAAATTCTCCTCAGAGAATTGAAAGAAGCTGGGGTCAATCTGGATTATAAAGGTCAGACTGTAGTGGCAGATGCGGCCTTGTCAGGCTTGACCGTGGTATTGACTGGAAAATTAGAACGTCTCAAGCGCTCAGAAGCTAAAAGTAAACTCGAAAGTCTGGGTGCAAAAGTAACAGGCAGTGTTTCTAAAAAGACCGATCTTGTTGTTGCAGGTGCAGACGCTGGAAGTAAACTGCAAAAAGCACAAGAACTTGGTATCGAAGTTCGAGATGAAGCTTGGCTAGAAAGTTTGTAATAATCGTTTAAAATCAGAGTTTAGACAGTATAACTATGTTTGTTAGTCGTGACAAAATTGGTCAATAATTTATTAGTGAAATAGAAACAAATCAAGAATTAAAAAGGAAAAATAAAAAATGTATAATTACCCTATGCGCATTCATTACCATCGTAAGAATGGAGAATACGATACTTGCTCTTTTGTGAAAAGTCAGGATCAACGAATTGATTTGCTAACCTACAAAGAAGATTATTTTGGCGCTTTATTTAGTTTTGAACACCCAAGTTCTCATCCACTAGAAAGTTTGAATTTTGTGGTTCATACAGGCCAAACCAGTAAAGAATATGCTGTTCGTTTCAATCACTACCCTCTTTTAACAGAGGTCTGGATTTTGGAAGGGGATGATAGGATTTATTATTCTGAAAATCCTGCTATTGCCAGTCCTTTCTATAAGAATCAAAATCCTTTGCCTTTGATAAGGCCATTAACAGTGCTAGTTTTGATCATCATTGGGGCTACCAAGGTGAATTGGGTTGCCGTGTAGAGGACAATCAGGCTCATTTTGCCCTTTGGGCTCCAACAGCGACAGAAGTGCAGGTTGTCGTTTATGAATCTGCTGCTAACGATGCTCCTGTTTGGAAGACTTTTGAGATGGAAAGAGGCAATAGCTACTCTTATAACCATAAAGACAATACAATCGGTGTCTGGAGCTTGGATGTTGAGGAAGATTTGACTGGTAAGGCTTATCAGTATCAAGTCCAATTCCCCCATCACCAAACACTGACACGCGATCCTTATACCATTGCGACCAGTCCTGATGGCAAACGTTCAGCTATCCTGAGTCATGCAGAAAAGCAAGTTGCAAACTTCGAGGTCAAGCATGGTTCTGAGGCTACTTGGCGCTTGGCAAATCCATGTAAGGCAGTTATTTGTGAAATGCACATTCGTGATTTGACCAAATCACCGACCTCAGGTGTAGATGAACATCTTCGAGGAACTTTCTTGGGTGCTGCTCAGACTGGAACGGTTAACCAGTACGGTCAGTCAACTGCTTTTGATCACATCAAGAAGCTGGGCTACAATTATGTTCAATTGCAACCAATTGCAGATAGACACAAAGAATACGATGCGGATGGGAATGTAACCTACAACTGGGGTTATGATCCACAAAACTATAACGCACCAGAAACGAGCCTTTCAACAAATTCAGAGGATCCAGCTCAGGTTATTCGTGATTTGAAGACCATGGTTCAAGCTTATCACGATGCGGGTATTGGTGTCATTATGGATGTAGTCTATAACCATACTTTTTCAGTTGTTGATGCACCTTTCCAAACAACTGTCCCTGATTACTACTATCGTATGAATCCAGACGGTACCTTCCAGAATGGAACGGGTGTTGGAAATGAAACAGCTAGTGAACACGAAATGTTCCGCAAGTATATGATTGATTCTCTCCTATACTGGGTGCAGGAATATAATATTGACGGCTTCCGTTTTGATTTGATGGGGATTCATGATGTCAAGACCATGCAGATGATTCGTCAGAGCTTGGATGAAATCGACCCTAACATTATCCTCTATGGAGAAGGATGGGATATGGGAACAGGTCTTGCGCCTTATGATAAGGCTAAGAAAGACAATGCCTACCAGATGCCAAACATCGGTTTCTTTAATGACAATCAGCGCGATGCTGTCAAAGGTGGAGAAGTTTACGGTGCTATCAAGTCAGGTTTTGTTAGTGGTGCTGCGACAGAACCAATCCTAGCCAAAGCCATCCTAGGCAGTCGTGAATTAGGAACCTATACACATCCAAATCAGGTGCTTAACTATGTAGAAGCCCATGACAATTACAATCTTCACGATTTATTGGCAACCCTTCATCCAGACCAAAATTCAGAGCAAATCATGCGCAAGGTCGAAACAGCCACAGCCATGAACCTACTCATGCAAGGGATGGCCTTTATGGAAATCGGTCAAGAATTTGGTCGTACCAAACTGGTTGCAACTGGTGAGAATGGTGAGTTGACCCATGATGATAGAGAACGTGCTATGAATAGCTACAATGCTCCTGACAGTGTGAATCAAGTCAACTGGGACTTGATCAATGAGCGTCAAGATAGTATTGAGTTTATTCGTCAGATGATTCGATTGAAGACCGAAACCAGCGCCTTTTCTTACCCTACTTATGAAGAAATTTACCATCATGTCTTTGTTCATTCAGCAAATGAGCATAGTGGTTGGATTGTTTATGAGATTCACGGGGAAGAACATCTATTGGTTGTCTTTAATGCTAAAGGGCAAGACTTCCAGTTTGAAAATGCTGGAAATCTAGAACTCTTGGTAACCAACAGCCATTTAGCTGATAAAGACATGGTTGGTGGCGTTAGCGCCAGCGTCTTTAAAGTTTTGTAGAATAGATTTACAATTTTATTTTTTGTATGATTATATCAGAATATTTTTAAAAAATGAAAGGCTTTTCTATGGGTAGTGATGTTTTTTTTGATTATTTTTTGAAATCACTTAGGTTTCATCTTGGTGATAGGTGTAAGGATATTGGATTTATAGAGTTTGTTAAAGATGAAAATAATAGTTTTATTATTATAAAGGATTATATTTTAGAATCATTAGTGGTGTTGTCAAATATTTTGAGTAAGGAGAGGATTGTGTTTTCTTGTGGGGTTATTCATAGTAAGGGGGGAGTTACTGGAGTAGAAGTATGTATGAATGTATTCGAGTTAGAAAGATTAAATAATTTGTATAAGATATAGTTTTGAAGAATATTAAAAAATATAATGGAAACTGTCTATGTAGGATGTGTAGAGTTTATAGTATCAATGTTTCCTGACGAAGTAAAGTATAGTGCGTTATACTTTACTTGGAAGTGGTGCCGAAAATATGCTAAACTTCTATAAAAACAATAAAATCAGGAAATTCATTTCCTGGTTTATTTTTTTACTTAAAATTATATTTTTGTTAGTAAAATAACGAACTTTATGGTAGTATTGTAAAAAAACAATTCGTTTTCAAAGCGTTTCTGAAAATTTCTTGATTTACAAGTGAAGAAATCAGTGAATTTGTTGAAGACTTTCAAAAGAATTTTTAGCAAATATAGTAATTTACTTGAATCTTCCCTAAAAAGGTAGTATAATAAATCTATAGAAAACGCTTACAGAATTAGGAGGGTGTATGGATAAGAAACAAGCTTTAGAAACCTTTATGACGGGTGAAAATTTTCACCTCCAGCACTATCTGGGAGCACATAGGGAAGAAAAAAATGGTGAGTCTGGCTATACTTTTCGTGTGTGGGCACCCAATGCTCAGGCTGTTCACTTGGTAGGTGATTTCACCAATTGGATTGAAAATCAAATTCTGATGGAACGGAATGAATTTGGAGTTTGGGAAGTTTTTACCAGTCTTGCTCAAGAAGGTCAAATTTATAAGTACAATATTACACGTGCAAATGGTCATCAGCTGATGAAGATTGATCCTTTGGCTGTTCGGTATGAGGCACGACCTGGGACTGGTGCTATTTTAACAGATATTCCAGAAAAGAAATGGAAGGATGGACTCTGGTTAGCCCGTAGAAAACGCTTGAGCTTTGAAGAGCGTCCTGTCAATATTTACGAGGCTCATGCTGGCTCTTGGAAGAGAAATTCTGATGGCAGCCCCTATAGTTTTGCTCAACTGAAAGATGAACTCATTCCTTACTTGGTTGAGATGAACTATACTCACATTGAGTTTATGCCCTTGATGTCCCACCCTCTCGGTTTGAGTTGGGGCTATCAGCTTATGGGGTACTTCGCCTTAGAGCATGCCTATGGTCGCCCTGAAGAGTTTCAAGATTTTGTTGAGGAATGCCACTTAAACAATATTGGGGTTATCGTGGACTGGGTACCTGGTCACTTCACTATTAACGATGATGCCTTAGCTTATTATGATGGAACACCGACTTTTGAATACCAAGACCATAATAAGGCTCATAACTACGGTTGGGGAGCACTCAATTTTGACCTTGGAAAGAATGAAGTCCAGTCTTTCTTGATTTCTAGCATTAAGTTTTGGATTGACTTTTATCATCTAGATGGTATTCGCGTGGATGCGGTTAGCAACATGCTCTATCTTGACTACGATGATGCTCCATGGACACCTAATAAAGATGGTGGTAATCTCAACTATGAAGGATATTATTTCCTTCAACGCTTGAATGATGTGATTAAACTAGTTCATCCAGATGTTATGATGATAGCTGAGGAAAGTTCATCAGCTACTCAGATTACTGACACCAAGGATTCAGACGGTCTTGGGTTTGATTATAAGTGGAATATGGGTTGGATGAATGACATCCTCCGTTTCTATGAAGAAGATCCGATTTATCGTAAATATGACTTTAATCTGGTGACTTTCAGCTTTATGTATGTCTTCAAGGAGAATTATCTCTTACCATTCTCGCACGATGAAGTGGTTCATGGCAAGAAGAGTATGATGCACAAGATGTGGGGAGATCGTTACAATCAATTTGCTGGCTTGCGCAATCTCTACACTTACCAAATTTGTCACCCGGGTAAGAAATTACTCTTCATGGGTAGCGAATATGGCCAATTTCTAGAGTGGAAATCTGAAGAACAGTTGGAATGGTCTAATCTAGAAGACCCAATGAATGCTAAGATGAAGTATTTCACTTCTCAGCTAAACCAGTTTTACAAAGACCATCGCTGTCTGTGGGAAATCGATACCAGCTATGATGGTATAGAAATCATCGATGCGGATAATCGTGACCAGAGTGTTCTGTCCATCATCCGTAAGGGTAAAAAGGGCGACATGTTAGTCTGTGTCTTTAATATGGCACCTGTTGAACGAAAAGATTTTACAATCGGACTTCCTATTGCTGGGATTTATGAAGAAGTCTGGAATACTGAGTTAGAAGAGTGGGGCGGCGTTTGGAAAGAGCATAATCAAACTGTGCAAACGCAAGAAGGACTATGGAAGGATTATGAGCAGACCTTGACCTTTACCCTGCCTGCTATGGGAGCTAGTATATGGAAAATCAAGCGTCGCTTGAAACCTACTAAAACTGTCACAAGTAAAAACCAAAAAGGAGTAGAAAATGAAGAATGAAATGTTAGCTTTGATTCTTGCTGGTGGGCAAGGAACTCGTCTCGGTAAACTCACTCAAAGCATCGCAAAACCAGCTGTGCAATTTGGTGGGCGCTACCGTATCATTGACTTTGCTCTCTCAAACTGTGCCAACTCAGGCATTCACAATGTTGGAGTCATCACACAGTATCAACCACTTGCTCTCAACAATCATATTGGGAATGGTTCAAGTTGGGGACTAGATGGGATTAATTCTGGTGTCTCTATCCTTCAACCATATTCTGCAAGTGAAGGAAATCGTTGGTTTGAAGGAACTAGTCACGCTATTTATCAAAATATCGACTATATCGATAGTGTCAATCCTGAGTATGTTTTGATTCTTTCGGGTGACCATATCTATAAGATGGACTACGATGCTATGCTCCAGTCTCACAAGGATAATAATGCCAGTTTGACAGTAGCAGTTCTTGATGTTCCTCTTAAAGAAGCTAGCCGTTTTGGCATCATGAACACAGATGCTAACAATCGTATTGTAGAATTTGAAGAGAAACCAGCCCAACCAAAATCTACCAAAGCCTCTATGGGAATTTACATCTTTGATTGGCAACGTCTCCGCAATATGTTAGTCGTTGCAGAAAAGAGCAATGTCGATATGTCAGACTTCGGTAAAAATGTCATTCCAAATTACCTTGAGTCAGGTGAAAGTGTCTATGCCTACGAATTTAATGGTTACTGGAAAGACGTCGGTACGATTGAGTCGCTTTGGGAAGCGAACATGGAGTACATTTCACCAGAAAATGCCTTGGATAGCCGTAACCGTCAATGGAAGATTTACTCAAGAAACTTAATTTCACCACCAAACTTCCTTGGGGCCAATGCTCATGTGGAAGATTCCTTGGTTGTAGACGGATGTTTCGTTGATGGAACTGTTAAACATTCTATCCTTTCAACAGGTGCGCAAGTTCGCGAAGGGGCAGAAGTTGTTGATTCAGTTATCATGAGTGGAGCCATTATTGGACACGGAGCTAAAATCAAACGTGCCATTATTGGTGAAGGTGCAGTTATTTCTGATGGTGTCGAAATTGATGGAACAGAAGAAGTACAAGTTGTAGGATATAATGAAGTAGTGGGGGTAGCAACAGATGAAGATTGATAAATATTCTGCCATTTTAGGAAACACAGTTGGTTTTCATGATATGTCAACACTGACAGACCACCGTCCAGTAGCTAGTTTGCCATTTGGCGGTAAATATCGTTTGATTGACTTCCCGCTTTCAAGTCTTGCTAATGCAGGTGTCCGTAGTATCTTTGGTATTTTCCAACAAGACAATATCAGTTCCGTTTGACCATATCCGTTCAGGGCGTGAGTGGGGCTTGTCCACTCTTCTTAGTCACTATTATCTAGGAATTTATAATACACGCGTTGAGAGTAGCACAGTAGGAAAAGAATACTACCAACAGCTGCTCACTTATTTAAAACGCTCTGGCTCAAACCAAACAGTGTCACTTAACTGTGATGTTTTGATTAATATCGATCTGAACCAAGTGTTCCATCTTCATAACACAACGAAGAGGCCTATTACAGTTGTTTATAAGAAACTTCCTAAGAAAGATATTTCAGAAGTGAACGCAATCTTGGAAGTGGATGAAACAGACCATGTTCGTTCTCACACGCTATTTGATAGAAAATCAACAGAAGAAATGTTCAATATGTCTACAGATATTTTTGTTATTGATACACCTTGGTTGATTGAACGCTTAGAAGAAGAAGCTAAGAAAGAACATCCAGAGAAATTGCGTTATGTTTTACGGGATTTGGCTGCAAAAGAAGGGGCTTTTGCCTACGAGTACACAGGCTATTTGGCAAATATTCATTCTGTAGAGTCTTATTACCAAGCTAATAAAGATATGCTTGAATCTCAAAAATTCTATTCTCTTTTCTCACCAAACCAAAAGATTTATACAAAGGTTAAAAACGAAGAACCAACTTACTATGCTAATACATCTAAGGTAAGTACTTCTCAGTTTGCGTCTGGTAGTATTATTGAAGGTCAAGTGGCTAATTCTGTTTTATCACGTAATATTCATGTCCATAAGGATAGCTTGGTTAAAGATAGCATCTTATTCCCTCGTGTTGTTATTGGAGAAGGTGCTCAGGTAGAATATGCTATCTTGGACAAGGGTGTTGAAGTTGCGGATGGCGTTGTGATCCGTGGAACTGCAGAACATCCAGTCGTCGTTAAGAAAGGTGCTAAAGTAACAGAGGATATTCATTCATGAAAATTTTATTTGTAGCAGCTGAGGGGGCACCCTTTTCAAAAACAGGTGGTTTGGGAGACGTCATTGGCGCTCTTCCCAAATCACTGGTAAAAGCTGGGCACGAAGTTGCAGTGATTCTCCCCTACTATGACATGGTAGAGGCTAAATTTGGAAATCAGATTGAAGATGTTCTTCATTTTGAGGTGAGTGTTGGTTGGCGCAGACAGTATTGTGGAATTAAGAAAACAGTATTAAATGGTGTAACCTTCTACTTTATTGACAATCAATATTATTTCTTCCGTGGTCATGTTTACGGTGATTTTGATGACGGAGAACGCTTTGCCTTTTTCCAACTGGCTGCCATTGAGGCTATGGAAAGGATTGACTTTATTCCTGACCTTCTCCATGTTCATGACTACCATACAGCTATGATGCCTTTCTTGTTGAAGGAAAAATACCGTTGGATTCAAGCCTATCAAGGAATAAAAACTGTTTTAACCATTCATAATTTAGAATTCCAAGGACAATTTTCAGAAGGAATGTTGGGTGATTTGTTTGGAGTTGGCTTTGAACGTTATGCGGATGGTACCCTTCGCTGGAACAACTGTCTAAACTGGATGAAGGCAGGTATTCTCTATGCGGATCGTGTGTCAACTGTCTCGCCTAGCTATGCCCATGAAATTATGACTAGTCAGTTTGGATGTAACTTGGATCAGATTCTTCGAATGGAGTCTGGTAAAGTTTCTGGTATCGTGAATGGGATTGATGCTGATCTATATAATCCTCAGACGGATGCTCTTTTAGATTATCATTTTAATCAGGAAGATTTGTCTGGAAAAGCCCAAAACAAGGCAAAATTACAAGATAGAGTTGGCTTGCCTGCTAGAGCTGACGTTCCACTGGTGGGAATTGTTTCTCGTTTGACACGTCAAAAAGGTTTTGATGTAGTGGTCGAAAGTCTGCACCAGATCTTGCAAGAAGATGTTCAGATTGTTCTTTTGGGAACTGGCGACCCAGCCTTTGAAGAAGCTTTCTCATGGTTTGCTCAAATCTATCCAGACAAGCTATCAGCAAATATCACTTTTGATGTCAAACTAGCTCAAGAAATCTACGCTGCTTGTGACCTCTTCCTCATGCCAAGTCGTTTTGAACCGTGTGGCCTGTCTCAAATGATGGCTATGCGTTACGGAACCTTGCCATTGGTCCATGAAGTTGGTGGCTTGCGAGATACTGTTCGCGCTTTCAATCCAATCGAAGGAAGCGGTACTGGCTTTAGCTTTGACAATCTATCTCCTTATTGGTTAAATTGGACTTTCCAAACAGCATTGGATTTGTATAGAAACCATCCTGACGTTTGGAGAAACTTACAAAAACAAGCTATGGAGTGTGATTTCTCATGGGATACAGCTTGCAAGTCATACCTTGACTTGTACCATAGTTTAGTTAATTAATAGATAAAATCGTATGATGACTTCATACGATTTTTAGGCTATTTAGAGAGGAGAACTGATGTCTCAAGTAAAAGGCTTGTGTGTCATGGATGTTGATGGGACCTTAATCCTAGAAGAAGTGATTGATTTGTTGGGAAGAGAGGCAGGTCGTGAGGAGGAAATTTCGCAGATTACAAGTCGGGCAATGCAAGGAGAGTTGGACTTTGAAAGCAGTTTAAGAAAAAGAGTGTCCTTCTTGGAAGGTCTTCCTATTTCGGTCTTTGATAAAGTTTTCGACTCTATTCATCTATCGCCAAATGTTCAAGAATTCATCTCTATTCTCCAAAAGAATGGCATTCTAGTTGGTCTGGTGTCAGGTGGTTTTATACCAATAGTTGAGAGATTAGCGAAATCACTTGGTATTGCCTATTTCTCTGCCAATCAACTTGAAGTCAAAGACGGTCTTCTAACAGGAAAATTAGTTGGAGCAATTATAAGCCCTGAAGTCAAACAAGCAACCCTAGAACAATGGAGAAAGGAACTAAAACTTTCTAAAAAAAGAACAATAGCAATCGGTGATGGGGCCAATGATTTATTGATGTTGAAGTCGGCGGGACTTGGAATTGCCTTTTGTGCCAAAGAAGTGCTCAAAAAAGAAATACAACATCATGTTGACAAGAGGGATTTTTTAGAAGTACTTCCTTTGATTAACTTTTTAGAATGAGGGAAAATATGAAGATTGTAATTGCACCAGATTCGTTTAAGGAAAGCTTGACTGCCGAAGAGGTGGCTAAAGCTATAAAAAGAGGATTCCAACAATCAATGGCAGATGTAGAATGTTTCCTCTGCCCTGTTGGTGATGGGGGAGAAGCCACTGTAGATGCTATTCGACATTCTCTTGATCTTGAAGAAAAATGGGTCCAAGTGACAGGACCTTTTGGACAAAAAGAAGAAATGCGTTATTTTCAAAATGGGAAACTGGCACTATTTGAAGTTGCTGATTTAGTTGGCCTTGGGAAAATTCCGCTAGAGAAACGAGATCCACTGCAAATCCAAACTTGTGGTATTGGAGAGTTGGTTCGTCATCTCATTGCTCAAGGGATTAAAGATATCTATATCGGAGTTGGTGGCACGGCCAGTAATGACGGAGGAATTGGGATCGCTGCTGGTTTAGGTTATCGATTTTATGATAGGGATGGAAATGTCTTGCCCGCTTGCGGTCAGTCCTTACTAAAATTAGTTTCTGTTTCAATAGAAATCGCTATGAAATTCCTGAAGATGTTCAAATTTGTATCTTAGCAGATGTCGTGAGTCCCTTATGTGGTCCTCAAGGTGCGACTTATACCTTTGGCAAACAAAAAGGCTTAGATCCTGTTATGTTTGCAGTCGTAGATCAGGCAATACAAGATTTTTATGAAAAAGTCTCCCCTGTAATATTGGAAATTAAAGGAGCAGGATCTGGTGGAGGCATTGCTGGGGGTTTGTGTGCCTTTGCTCAGACAAATATCGTGTCTGGAATTGATACCTGCTTGGAGCTAATCAACTTTGATAAGACAGTTTCAGATGCTGATTTGGTTATTGTTGGAGAAGGGAGACTAGATCGTCAAAGTTTAGCAGGTAAAGCACCAATTGGTGTAGCAAAAAGAACCCCTGTCGGAGTTCCTGTTATTGCTATTTGTGGTAGTCTTGCTGACGATTTACCTTCCCTACCATTTCAAAATATTCAAGCTGCCTTTTCTATTTTGGAGAAAAGTGAAGCTTTAGAAGACAGTTTGAAAAATGCCAGTCTCTATCTGGAGCACACTGCTGCTAATATTGGGCGTTTATTAAATATGCGCAAGATTTAGCCAAACCATTTCTTCCAGATGGATGTTTTGGCTGGTTCTTCTTTTTTAACTTCCCAAAGTTTTGCAAAAGCAAGTCGAAGATCCTTTTCTTCTACTTGAACCGGTGCATTGCTATGAATAATCAGGCCAAAAGGAGAAGAAGTATGCTCTTCAGACACTATGGTGGCTTGGCTATCAGTTTCTTTAGCTTCTTTCAAGTAGAAAACTTGTTTGTCAAATTCGATAGTTGGTGAAATCTTCACAAATAGTGGCTCTGCTTTTTCCTGAAGATTTTCTATAATAGATAAAAACCCTTTTTCTAACTGAGGGCTATTTGCTGTATCAATATCTGCATATCCAAGAACTCTTTCCTCAAAAGTACCAAGATAGCGTCTTTGCTCATCTGGATTTAATTTTGCTCCACCATGAGCTTTTTCAAGTAATTGTTTTGATAAATCTGTCATGAAAACAGTATATCATAAAAATTAGAATAAAACAGACAAAAGAAAGCGATTACTTTATAAAGTTAAGGAAAATTTGCACAAAGATAACGTTTTTTCTTGAAAAAGGAGGGGTTTTAAGGTATTATAGAGGTGTAAAAAATTTAACTCATAAGGAGAGTAAAAAATGTCAATTATTACTGATGTTTACGCTCGCGAAGTCCTAGACTCACGCGGTAACCCAACACTTGAAGTAGAAGTTTACACTGAATCAGGTGCTTTCGGACGTGGTATGGTTCCATCAGGAGCTTCTACTGGTGAACACGAAGCAGTTGAACTTCGCGACGGTGACAAATCTCGTTACGGTGGTCTTGGTACACAAAAAGCTGTTGACAACGTAAACAACATCATTGCTGAAGCTATCATCGGCTACGATGTACGTGATCAACAAGCTATCGACCGTGCTATGATCGCTCTTGACGGTACTCCTAACAAAGGTAAATTGGGGGCAAATGCAATCCTTGGTGTGTCTATCGCTGTAGCTCGTGCTGCTGCTGACTACCTTGAAATCCCACTTTACAGCTACCTTGGTGGATTCAACACTAAAGTTCTTCCAACTCCAATGATGAACATCATCAACGGTGGTTCTCACTCTGACGCTCCAATTGCTTTCCAAGAGTTCATGATCTTGCCAGTTGGTGCTCCAACATTCAAAGAAGCTCTTCGTTACGGTGCTGAAATCTTCCACGCTCTTAAGAAAATCCTTAAATCTCGTGGTTTGGAAACAGCCGTAGGTGACGAAGGTGGATTCGCTCCTCGTTTCGAAGGAACTGAAGATGGTGTTGAAACTATCCTTGCTGCGATCGAAGCTGCTGGATATGTTCCAGGTAAAGACGTATTTATCGGATTTGACTGTGCTTCATCAGAATTCTACGATAAAGAACGTAAAGTTTACGACTACACTAAATTTGAAGGTGAAGGCGCTGCTGTTCGTACATCTGCAGAACAAATCGACTACCTTGAAGAATTGGTTAACAAATACCCAATCATCACTATCGAAGATGGTATGGATGAAAACGACTGGGATGGTTGGAAAGCTCTTACTGAACGTCTTGGTAAGAAAGTACAACTTGTTGGTGATGACTTCTTCGTAACAAACACTGACTACCTTGCACGTGGTATCCAAGAAGGTGCTGCTAACTCAATCCTTATCAAAGTTAACCAAATCGGTACTCTTACTGAAACTTTTGAAGCTATCGAAATGGCTAAAGAAGCTGGTTACACTGCCGTTGTATCACACCGTTCAGGTGAAACTGAAGATTCAACAATCGCTGACATCGCAGTTGCAACTAACGCAGGACAAATCAAACTGGTTCACTTTCACGTACAGACCGTATCGCTAAATACAACCAATTGCTTCGTATTGAAGACCAACTTGGTGAAGTAGCTGAATACCGTGGATTGAAATCATTCTACAACTTGAAAAAATAAAATAGTTCAGTGAACTATTTTATCCCGAACCTTGAAATTCAAAAGTTCGGCCGTTGATTTAACAACGTTTCTAGCCCCTCGGATTTTTTCCGAAGGGCTATTTTTCTGTTCAGGGGGCATAAAAGGGGCATAACTTTTTTAAGAAAGCTCAGTTACCAATAAATACGATTTAGCTAATATAATTGAAAATGATGGAAAAAAGGGTGAATTTATGATATACTTTAACATAGGACCTTTTTAGAAATTTTGAAAGAGTATTAAAAATTAAAAATGAGAAAAATTGTTATCAATGGTGGTTTGCCCCTGCAAGGTGAGATTACCATTAGTGGCGCAAAAATAGTGTAGTAGCTTTGATTCCAGCTATTATCTTGGCTGATGATGTGGTGACTTTGGATTGTGTACCAGATATTTCTGATGTTGCTAGTCTTGTTGAAATCATGGAGTTAATGGGGGCTACCGTTAAGCGTTATGACGATGTGTTAGAGATTGATCCAAGAGGTGTTCAAAATATTCCAATGCCTTATGGGAAAATCAATAGTCTTCGTGCATCTTATTATTTTTATGGAAGTCTTTTAGGTCGCTTTGGTGAAGCCACTGTTGGCTTGCCTGGTGGATGTGATTTGGGACCTCGCCCTATTGACTTACACCTTAAGGCTTTTGAAGCTATGGGTGCCACTGTTAGCTACGAGGGAGATAACATGAAGTTATCTGCTAAAAATACAGGACTCCATGGAGCAAGTATTTACATGGATACGGTTAGTGTGGGTGCGACGATTAATACAATGATTGCTGCGGTTAAAGCAAATGGGCGTACCATTATTGAAAATGCAGCTCGTGAGCCTGAGATTATTGATGTTGCCACTCTCTTGAATAATATGGGAGCCCATATCCGTGGTGCTGGAACCAATATTATCATTATTGATGGTGTTGAAAGATTACATGGGACACGTCATCAGGTGATTCCAGACCGTATTGAAGCGGGAACATATATTTCCTTAGCTGCGGCAGTTGGTAAGGGAATTCGTATAAATAATGTTCTTTACGAACACCTAGAAGGATTTATTGCTAAGTTGGAAGAAATGGGAGTGAGAATGACAGTATCTGAAGACAGTATTTTTGTCGAAGAACAGTCTAATTTGAAAGCAATCAATATTAAGACAGCTCCTTATCCAGGCTTTGCAACTGATTTGCAACAACCGATTACCCCTTTGTTGCTAACAGCTAATGGTCGTGGTACAATTGTTGATACGATTTACGAAAAACGTGTAAACCATGTTTTTGAATTAGCTAAGATGGACGCAGATATATCAACAACAAATGGTCATATTTTATACACAGGTGGACGTGGTTTGCGTGGAGCAAGTGTTAAAGCGACTGACCTAAGAGCTGGTGCAGCTTTAGTTATTGCTGGTTTGATGGCCGAGGGACAAACTGAAATTACCAATATCGAGTTTATCTTACGTGGTTATTCTGATATTATCGAAAAATTACGTAATCTAGGAGCGGATATTAGACTTGTTGAGGATTAAACCGTAGAGGTGTTTATGAATATTTGGACCAAATTAGCAATGTTTTCTTTTTTTTTGAAACGGATCGCTTGTATTTGCGTCCTTTCTTTTTTAGTGATAGTCAGGACTTTTATGAGATAGCTTCGAATCCAGAAAATCTGCAATTTATTTTTCCAAGTCAAGCTAGTCTCGAAGAGAGTCAATATGCACTGGCCAATTATTTTATGAAGTCCCCTTTGGGAGTGTGGGCAATTTGTGACCAGAAAAATCAACAAATGATTGGTTCTATTAAATTTGAGAAGTTAGATGAAATCAAAAAAGAAGCAGAGCTTGGCTATTTTTTGAGAAAAGATGCTTGGTCACAAGGATTTATGACAGAAGTTGTAGAAAAACTTTGCCAACTTTCTTTTGAAGAATTTGATTTAAAACAATTATCCATTATAACCCATCTTGAAAATGAAGCTAGCCAAAAGGTTGCTCTTAAGTCTGGATTTAGTTTGTTCCGTCAGTTTAAAGGCAGTGATCGCTATACAAGGAAAATGCGAGATTATCTTGAATTTCGCTTTGTAAAGGGAGAATTTAATGAGTAAACACCAAGAAATTCTAAGCTATTTGGAAGAATTACCTGTTGGAAAAAGGGTCAGTGTTCGTAGTATTTCCAATCATCTGGGAGTCAGTGATGGAACGGCCTATCGCGCTATCAAGGAAGCTGAAATCGTGGAATTGTAGAGACTCGTCCCCGTAGTGGAACAATTCGCATTAAATCGAAGAAAGTTGCTATCGAAAGATTAACATATGCAGAAATTGCAGAAGTGACCTCTTCTGAGGTTCTAGCTGGTCAAGAAGGTTTAGAGAGAGAATTTAGTAAGTTCTCAATCGGTGCCATGACTGAGCAAAATATCTTATCTTATCTTCATGATGGGGGACTCTTGATTGTCGGAGACCGGACCCGTATTCAGTTGTTAGCCTTGGAAAATGAAAATGCGGTTCTCGTTACAGGTGGATTTCAGGTTCATGATGATGTGCTAAAACTGGCTAATCAAAAAGGGATTCCTGTTTTAAGAAGTAAGCATGATACCTTTACCGTTGCGACCATGATCAATAAAGCCTTGTCAAATGTCCAAATCAAGACTGATATTTTGACAGTTGAGAAACTTTATCGTCCAAGTCATGAATATGGTTTTCTGAGAGAGACTGACACAGTCAAAGATTATTTGGACTTAGTACGTAAGAATCGAAGCAGTCGTTTTCCAGTTATTAACCAACATCAGGTTGTCGTTGGAGTTGTAACTATGAGAGATGCTGGTGACAAGTCACCAAGTACCACAATTGATAAAGTCATGTCTCGTAGTCTATTTTTAGTTGGATTATCGACAAATATTGCCAATGTGAGTCAACGGATGATTGCCGAAGACTTTGAAATGGTACCAGTTGCTCGAAGCAATCAAACTTTGCTTGGCGTTGTAACTAGACGAGATGTCATGGAGAAGATGAGCCGTTCTCAAGTTTCTGCTTTACCAACTTTTTCTGAGCAGATTGGACAAAAGCTCTCTTATCACCATGATGAGGTAGTGATTACAGTTGAACCCTTTATGCTCGAGAAGAACGGAGTTTTGGCTAATGGTGTATTGGCAGAAATTTTGACCCACATGACCCAAGATTTAGTTGTAAATAGTGGTCGCAATCTCATTATCGAGCAGATGCTAATCTACTTTTTGCAGGCTGTTCAGATAGATGATATATTGCGCATTCAGGCACGGATTATCCATCATACGAGACGGTCAGCTATTATTGACTACGATATTTATCATGGTCACCGGATTGTTTCAAAAGCAAATGTAACCGTTAAAATTAATTAGAAACTAGGAGAAAAAATGATAACATTAAAATCAGCTCGTGAAATCGAAGCTATGGATAAGGCTGGTGATTTTCTAGCAAGTATTCATATCGGCTTACGTGATTTGATTAAGCCTGGCATAGATATGTGGGAAGTTGAAGAATATGTCCGACGTCGTTGTAAGGAAGAAAATTTCCTTCCGCTTCAAATTGGAGTTGACGGTGCAATGATGGACTATCCTTATGCTACGTGTTGCTCTCTTAATGATGAAGTAGCTCATGCTTTCCCTCGTCACTATATCTTGAAAGATGGTGATTTACTCAAAGTTGATATGGTTTTGGGAGGTCCTATTGCTAAATCTGACCTGAATGTCTCAAAATTAAACTTCAACAATGTGGAGCAAATGAAAAAATACACTCAGAGTTACTCTGGTGGTCTAGCAGACTCTTGTTGGGCTTATGCTGTTGGTACACCGTCCGAAGAAGTAAAAAATTTGATGGATGTAACCAAAGAAGCTATGTACAAGGGAATCGAGCAAGCTGTTGTTGGAAATCGCATTGGTGATATCGGTGCAGCCATTCAAGAATATGCTGAAAGTCGTGGTTACGGGGTTGTCCGAGATCTAGTAGGCCACGGTGTAGGACCTACAATGCATGAAGAACCAATGGTGCCTAACTATGGTATTGCAGGTCGTGGTCTTCGCCTTCGTGAAGGAATGGTCTTGACCATTGAACCGATGATTAATACTGGCGACTGGGAAATTGATACAGATATGAAGACTGGTTGGGCGCATAAGACCATTGACGGTGGATTGTCCTGTCAGTATGAACACCAATTTGTCATTACGAAAGATGGACCTGTTATCTTGACTAGCCAAGGCGAAGAAGGAACTTATTAGTAAAAAGTGAAAAGACTACTGGAAGTTTATTTTGATAAAAAATCCAGTAGATCTTTTTATAATAAAACGCATTGTATCAAGTTTTAACTAGCTGATATGATGTGTTTTTCTGATTTTAAGATTCTTATCTCAATCTCTTGGTCTGTATTACGATTTCATACTCAATGAAAATCAAAGAGCAAACTAGGAAGCTAACCGCAAGCTGTACTTGAGTACGGTAAGGAGACGCTGACGTGGTTTGAAGAGATTTTCGAAGAGTATCAAAAATAAAATTCTTCTAAAATGATACACTTCAGGTTAAAAAAATGTCATTTCAGATTTTCTGGTTCAGAAATAGCTATCACTATGATATAATTATTTTATGATTATTACTATTCCTATAAAAAACCAAAAAGATATTGGCACACCATCTGATTCAGTCGTGGTTCTCGGCTATTTTGATGGTATACATAAGGGGCATCAAGAATTATTTCGTGTTGCCAATAAGGCTGCGAGAAAGGATTTATTGCCTATCGTCGTTATGACCTTTAATGAATCTCCAAAGATCGCTTTAGAGCCTTATCATCCTGATTTGTTTTTACATATTTTGAACCCTGCTGAACGTGAGAGAAAATTAAAGCGTGAAGGTGTAGAAGAATTATATCTCCTTGATTTTAGTAGTCAATTCGCTAGTCTCACGGCAGAAGAATTTTTTGCAACTTATATCAAGGCTATGAATGCCAAAATTATTGTTGCAGGTTTTGATTATACATTTGGCTCTGACCAAAAAACGGCAGAAGATTTGAAGGATTACTTTGATGGAGAAGTCATTATTGTCCCACCTGTAGAAGATGAGAAAGGAAAGATTAGTTCAACACGTATCCGTCAAGCTATTTTAGACGGAAATGTGAAAGAAGCAGGAGAACTTTGGGGGCACCGCTTCCATCAAGAGGTATGGTGGTTCATGGCAATGCTCGTGGTCGTACGATTGGTTATCCAACAGCTAATTTGGTGCTTTTAGATCGTACTTATATGCCAGCAGATGGTGTTTATGTCGTTGATGTTGAGATTCAAAGGCAGAAGTATCGTGCTATGGCTAGTGTCGGGAAAAATGAGACCTTTGATGGAGAAGAAGCACGTTTTGAAGTTAATATTTTTGATTTTAATCAAGATATTTATGGGGAAACCGTCATGGTTTATTGGCTTGATCGCATTCGTGATATGACAAAATTTGACTCAGTTGATCAATTAGTGGATCAGTTAAAGGCAGATGAAGAAGTCGCTCGGAATTGGTTTTAAGTGCTTAAATAAACAAAAAGAGGTTGTCTGTAACCCAAAAGGTAGATGATTTAGTCTAACTTCTGAGGTCACTACATTACCTCTTTTTATTCTTTTTCAAAGGTGAAGCCTTCTCCTAGGATTTCATGGGCTTCTGTAATAGTTATAAAGGCTTGAGGATCGATTCGATGAATCATTTCCTTCATTTTAACAATTTCATTTCTTCCGACAATACAGTAGATGATTTTCAAATCTTTTTGACTATAGTAGCCTTGCCCTGAGATAAAAGTAACACCTCTTCCTAGGTCATCATTAATAGCCTTAGCAAGTTGGTCAGGACGTTTGGTAATAATCATAAATCCTTTACCTGCGTATCCTCCTTCCCCAATCAAATCAATCACTCGGGATACAATGAAAGTAAAGAGCAGAGTGTAAGTAACCAATCTCAAATCCTTAAAAATAAGGAGAATGAGCATGAGAATACAAAAATCTAAGATAAAAAGTAGTTTCCCCATGGAGAAATGAGTGTATTTGTTGAGGATACGAGCTAGAATATCAGTTCCACCAGTTGTACCTCCAGCGTTAAAGATAATTCCAAGACCAATTCCTAATAGAATTCCAGATATAAGGGCAGTAATTAGTAAATCATCTTGAAGATCAATATGAAGGGGAATACGCTCAAAAAAAGCTAACCAGGCAGATAAAGCCAAGGTCCCAAGCAAACTAGAATAGAGAGATTTTGCTCCAAATATTTTCCAAGCTAGAATGAATAGAGGAATATTAATCAGCAGATTCATGAGGGAAACAGGAATTTCAAAAAGATAAAAGGTAATAAGAGTAATGCCTGTAGCCCCTCCTTCGAAGAGATGATGGGGAATTACAAAATAGGTTAGCCCAAAAGCATAAATGCCAGCACCTAGTAAAATAGTTAAAATGGGATAGATTTTTTTAATCATAGGACACCTCTTTTCTTATAAGTTGATTATATCAAATTTTTAAGGAAAATTTGAATGACTCCATTAGGATTTTTAATCTTTTTTTGATATAATTAAAAGTAAGAAAACCAATCTGAATCCTAAAATAGAAAGATTGATACTATGACAAAAATTAAGATTGTTACCGATTCATCTGTTACTATTGAGCCAGAATTAGTAAAGCAATTAGATATCACGGTAGTTCCTCTATCTGTAATGATTGATAATGTTGTTTATTCGGATGCTGATTTAAAAGAAGAAGGTAAATTTCTTCACTTGATGCAAGAAGCTAAGAATCTTCCTAAAACAAGTCAACCACCTGTAGGTGTTTTCGCTGAAGTTTTTGAAGACTTGTGCAAGGATGGCAGTCAGATTCTTGCTATTCATATGTCCCATGCCCTTTCAGGTACTGTAGAAGCAGCGCGCCAGGGTGCTAGTTTATCTACTGCCGACGTGACAGTTATTGATAGTTCCTTCACTGACCAAGCCTTGAAATTCCAAGTTGTTGAGGCTGCGAAGTTAGCACAAGAAGGTAAAGAGTTGGAGGAAATTTTATCTCATGTAGAAGAAGTAAAAAAACATACGGAGCTCTATATTGGCGTTTCTACTCTAGAAAATCTAGTAAAAGGTGGACGAATTGGTCGTGTAACTGGATTGTTGAGCTCACTTCTCAATATACGTGTTGTCATGCAGATGAAGGATCATGAATTGCAACCAATGGTTAAAGGGCGTGGAGCTAAAACTTTTAAAAAATGGTTGGATGAGTTGATAACATTGCTCTCTGACCGTTCTGTAGCAGAGATTGGAATTTCATATTCTGGTAGTTCTGATTGGGCAAAAGAGATGAAAGACAATTTGCAACCTTATGTTGAAAAGCCAATTTCAGTATTGGAGACAGGGTCTATTATTCAAACTCACACGGGTGAGAACGCTTGGGCTATTTTAGTTCGTTACAATTCCTAAAAACTCCTAAAAAAATAAAGAAAATGCGAATAAATAGCGTTTTTAACTTGACCTAAAAGGGATTTAGGATATGATTATAGTTGTTAATTAGAAATTAATTTGGAGGAATCATTAACATGGCAAACAAACAAGATTTGATCGCTAAAGTAGCAGAAGCTACAGAATTGACTAAGAAAGACTCAGCAGCAGCAGTTGAAGCTGTATTCGCAGCAGTAGCTGACTACCTTGCAGCTGGTGAAAAAGTTCAATTGATCGGTTTTGGTAACTTTGAAGTTCGTGAGCGTGCTGCACGTAAAGGTCGCAACCCACAAACTGGTAAAGAAATCACAATTGCAGCTTCTAAAGTTCCAGCATTCAAAGCTGGTAAAGCTCTTAAAGACGCTGTTAAATAATCAGCCTTTAAAAAAAGCCTATCATATCAAGCATTTGAGCTTGTGTGACAGGCTTTTTTTGTGTATAGGGGGCAAAATCTGAATTAGCTGGTGACAGAAAAGATCTTTTAAACACAGGCTAATTTAATTTGCGTAGCAGAAATCATACAAATAAACTTGATTATAGTACAATAGGATATGAATTATTAAGAAAGTTGGTTCTTTATTGGAAACGATAGTATTTTCAATCTCCGTTTTTTTAGCAGGGGTCTTGTCTTTCTTTTCCCCTTGTATTTTTCCTCTGTTACCAGTTTATACTGGAATTTTGCTGGATGATCAGGAAAGTGCAAAAAGTTTTTCTTTGTTTGGGAGAAAGGTTCTCTGGTCAGGTTTGATTCGCACACTTTGCTTTATCGCAGGTATCTCTCTCATTTTCTTTATTCTAGGCTTTGGTGCAGGTTACTTTGGTAATATTCTCTATGCAAATTGGTTTCGATATGTTATGGGAACAATTATTATCATTTTGGGACTTCACCAGATGGAAATTTTTCATTTTAAGAAATTAGAGATTCAAAAAAGCTTTACTTTCAAGAAATCAGCAGCCAATCGTTATTGGTCAGCATTTTTACTTGGTATTACCTTTAGCTTTGGTTGGACGCCTTGTATTGGTCCAGTTTTGAGTTCTGTTTTAGCGCTTGCGGCTTCTGGAGGCAATGGTGCTTGGCAAGGAGCTATCTATACTCTTATTTACACTCTGGGGATGGCCATTCCTTTCTTGGTCTTGGCACTAGCTTCAGGAATAGTGATGCCTTATTTTAGTAAACTCAAGCGTCATATGATACTTCTGAAGAAAATTGGTGGTTTCCTTATTATTTTAATGGGAATTTTGTTACTATTAGGACAAGTAAATGTTCTAGCTGGAATTTTTGAATAAAGGAGAAAGATGAAAAAAATAATGTTTGCTGGTTTAAGCCTCTTATCATTAGTCGTATTGATGGCCTGTGGTGAGAAAGAAACTAAAAAGACTCAAGAACCACAACAAGCCCCAAAACAACAGCAACAAACGCCTGTACAACAAATTGCTGTTGGAAAAGAAGCTCCAGACTTCACCTTGCAATCTATGGATGGCAAAGAAGTCAAGTTATCTGATTATAAGGGTAAAAAAGTCTATTTGAAGTTTTGGGCTTCATGGTGTGGTCCATGTAAGAAAAGTATGCCTGAGTTGATGGAATTGGCTGCAAAACCAGATCGCGATTTCGAAATTCTTAGTGTCATTGCACCAGGAATTCAAGGTGAAAAAACTGTTGAGCAATTCCCACAGTGGTTCCAAGATCAAGGTTATAAGGATATCCCAGTTCTTTATGATACCAAGGCTACAACCTTCCAAGCTTATCAAATTCGAAGCATTCCTACAGAATACCTGATTGACAGTCAAGGAAAGATTGGAAAGATTCAATTTGGTGTTATCAGCAACGCGGATGCAGAAGCAGCATTTAAAGAAATGAACTAGAATAGATAAAAATCTGATTACAATATGTAGTCAGATTCTTTTAGAAAATTATTTTATAAATATTCACAAATATCCTATATTTATGGTAAAATAGAATCATCATTTTATTTTGGAGTGAAAGATGAATATATTTAGAACAAAGAATGTAAGTTTGGATAAAACGGAGATGCACAGGCATTTGAAGTTATGGGATTTGATTTTGCTGGGTATCGGAGCCATGGTAGGGACAGGCGTCTTTACAATTACAGGTACTGCAGCTGCAACACTTGCTGGTCCAGCCCTAGTGATTTCAATCGTTATTTCTGCCTTGTGTGTGGGATTATCAGCTCTCTTTTTTGCAGAATTCGCTTCACGAGTACCTGCTACGGGTGGTGCCTATAGTTATCTCTATGCTATCTTAGGAGAATTTCCAGCTTGGTTGGCTGGCTGGTTAACCATGATGGAGTTCATGACAGCCATATCTGGTGTGGCTTCGGGTTGGGCAGCTTATTTTAAAGGGTTACTGTCTCAATACGGGATAGCCCTTCCTCGTGCTTTAAATGGTACCTTTAATCCTCAAGCAGGGACCTTTGTTGACTTATTGCCTATTCTTGTATTGGCCTTAGTGACATCGCTTGTTTTACTCAATGCCAAGGCAGCCTTACGATTTAATTCTATTTTAGTTATTTTGAAATTTTCCGCTTTAGCTCTCTTTGTTTTAGTAGGAATTTGGCATATCAAACTTGATCATTGGAGCAATTTTGCTCCTTACGGTTTTGGACAAATCTATGGAGCTAGTACTGGTATTATGGCTGGTGCATCCTTGATGTTCTTCGGATTTTTAGGCTTCGAATCCATCTCTATGGCTGTAGATGAAGTCAAGACTCCTCAAAAAAATATTCCTAGAGGAATTGTCTTATCGCTTTCTATCGTAACCATTCTTTATGCCTTGGTAACGCTTGTCTTGACTGGTGTAGTTCACTATAGTCATCTAAATGTCGATGATGCCGTTGCCTTGCTCTTCGTAGCGTTGGGATTAGTTGGGCAGCTAACTATGTGTCATTAGTGGCTATCTTAACCTTGATTACAGTTTGTATTTCGATGACCTATGCCCTATCGCGTATGATTTACAGTTTAGCGCGTGACGGGTTAATGCCTTCCGCCTTTAAGGAACTGACGAAGACAAGTAAGGTACCAAAGAATGCTACTATCTTGACAGGTCTAGCTTCAGCGGTAGCTGCAGGAATGTTTCCATTAGCTAGTATTGCAGCCTTTTTAAATATTTGTACTTTGGCCTACTTGATCATGCTAGCATACGGCCTGATTCGCTTACGGAAAGAAAAAGGGATGCCCAAAGCTGGAGAATTTAAAACACCATTGGTCCCCTTATTACCCATTTTATCAATCATCATTTGTTTGTCCTTCATGTTGCAGTATAATGTGGAAACCTGGGTTGCTTTCCTCGTTGCTTTGTTGATAGGAAGTATTATTTACTTTACTTATGGCTATAAGCATTCAACCATAGAAGAATAATACTCTTCGAAAATCTCTTCAAACCACGTCAGCTTCGCCTTGCCGTATATATGCTTACTGACTTCGTCAGTTTCATCTACAACCTCAAAAACATGTTTTGAGCTGACTTCGTCAGTCTTATCTACAACCTCAAAACAGTGTTTTGAGCAACCTACGGCTAGCTTCCTAATTTGCTCTTTGATTTTCATTGAGTATATAAAGTGAGAATCTGTTGAGTTGTTGAAACTCAGCAGATTTTTATATGTGAAAGAAATTTCAATTTTTTTCTAAAAATAGCTTGACAGATTAAATTTTTAGGAGTAGAATGTTTACCAGTTAATTAAATAGTTAAGGGGTTATCCATGAAAAAACAAAGTTTATTTTTAGTGTTGTTAAGTGTCTTCCTTTTGTGTTTAGCTGCTTGTGGTCAAAAGGAAAGCCAGACAGGGAAAGGGATGAAAATTGTAACCAGTTTTTATCCTGTCTATGCTATGGTCAAGGAAGTATCTGGTGACTTGAATGATGTTCGGATGATTCAGTCAAGTAGCGGAATTCACTCCTTTGAACCTTCAGCGAATGACATTGCAGCCATCTATGATGCAGATGTATTTGTTTATCATTCTCATACGCTCGAATCTTGGGCAGGAAGTCTGGATCCAAATCTAAAAAAATCTAAAGTTAAGGTTTTAGAGGCTTCTGAAGGAATGACATTGGAACGTGTCCCTGGTCTAGAAGATGTGGAAGCAGGTGATGGAGTTGATGAAAAAACGCTTTATGACCCTCACACTTGGCTAGATCCTGAAAAAAAGCTGGAGAAGAAGCTCAAATTGTCGCTGATAAACTTTCGGAGATTGATAGTGAGCATAAAGAAACTTACCAGAAAAATGCGCAAGCCTTTATCAAAAAAGCTCAAGAATTGACTAAGAAATTCCAGCCTAAATTTGAAAAAGCGACTCAGAAAACATTTGTAACACAACATACAGCCTTTTCTTATCTAGCTAAGAGATTTGGACTTAAACAACTTGGTATTGCAGGTATCTCTCCAGAACAAGAACCAAGTCCAAGACAACTAACAGAAATTCAGGAATTTGTTAAAACTTATAAGGTTAAGACGATTTTTACAGAAAGTAACGCTTCTTCAAAAGTAGCTGAAACTCTTGTCAAATCAACAGGTGTGGGGCTGAAAACTTTGAATCCTTTAGAAGCAGACCCACAAAATGACAAGACTTATTTAGAAAATCTTGAAGAAAATATGAGTGTATTAGCTGAAGAATTAAAGTGAGGCAAAAATGAAAATCAATAAAAAATATGTAGCAGGTTCAGTGGTAGTCCTTGCCCTAAGTATTTGTTCCTATGAGCTTGGACGGTATCAAGCTGGTCAAGTTAAGAAAGATTCTAATCGAGTTGCTTATATAGATGGTGATCAGGCTGGCCAAAAGGCAGAGAACTTGACACCAGATGAAGTTAGTAAGAGAGAGGGAATCAATGCAGAACAAATCGTTATCAAGATTACGGATCAAGGTTATGTGACGTCTCATGGAGACCATTATCATTACTATAATGGCAAGGTTCCTTATGATGCAATCATCAGTGAAGAATTGCTAATGAAAGATCCGAATTATCAGTTGAAGGATTCCGACATTGTCAATGAAATCAAGGGTGGCTATGTCATTAAGGTAGATGGTAAATACTATGTTTACCTTAAAGATGGGGCTCATGCGGACAATATTCGGACAAAAGAAGAGATTAAGCGTCAGAAGCAGGAACATAGCCATAATCATAATGCAAGCACAGATAATGCTGTTGCTGCAGCGAGAGCCCAAGGACGCTATACAACGGATGATGGTTATATCTTTAATGCATCTGATATCATTGAGGACACGGGCGATGCCTATATCGTCCCTCACGGCAATCACTTCCACTATATTCCTAAGAGTGATTTATCTGCCAGTGAATTGGCTGCTGCCCAAGCCTTCTTATCTGGAAAAGGTGGCCAGTTGAGTACGGTTGAATATCGTTCAAGCAGAGCTGAAACAAGAGCTAGTGTGAGAACGAGTCAATCTGAGACACCTCAAAATCCTGCAACAGATTCTGAAAGCCCAAATGAGGATTTAGCTAGTCTCCTTCAAGAATTGTACGCTTTGCCACTTAGCCAACGTCATGTGGAGTCTGATGGATTAGTATTTGACCCAGCACAGATTACAAAACGTACTGCCAATGGTGTGGCTGTTCCTCACGGAGATCATTTCCATTTCATTCCTTATTCGCAAATGTCTGCTTTGGAAGAAAAATTGGCTCGAAATCTGCCAATTGGAGATCAGCCAGTTCAAAGTCATTCTGACAGTACGAAACCAAGTAGTCCTGAGAAACCAAGTTCAACACCAAGCTCAACCATTAAACCAAACTTTAATCTCAATAAGCCGGCACCGAATAGAGCAACTGGAGGAGCCTATACAACTGATGATGGGTATGTCTTTAGTCCGACAGATGTGATTGAAGATACAGGAGACGCTTTTGTTGTACCGCACGGCAATCATTTCCACTATATACCTAAGAGTGATTTGTCAGCAGGGGAATTGGCTGCCGCCCAAGCTTATTGGAATGGTAAACAGGGTTCTCATGCTTCTACAAGTTCAAGTAAACCAAATAGTAATGATGTAAAACCAGCCCAACCAAGTTTATCAGAGACTCCTAATTTGACTGTCACTCCAACTTATCATCAAGACCAAGGGGAAGATATTCCAGCACTTTACGTGAATTGTATGCCAAACCTTTGTCAGAACGACATGTAGAATCTGATGGCTTAGTCTTTGATCCGGTACAAATCATCAAACGTACAGCTAACGGTGTAGCAGTGCCTCACGGAGACCATTATCACTTTATTCCTTATTCACAAATGTCACCGCTGGAAGAAAAATTGGCTCGTATGATAGCTGTTAAGGGACAAAATGGTAGTGTCTTGCCAAGTGTCACTCCTTTGAAGCCAGCCCCTACTACCAAACCTCAAGCGCCAGCGGAAAATAGACCGACTGAATTTGATGTCAACCAGGTTGTTAGAAAAGTTGGCGACGGTTATGTTTTCGAGGATAAGGGAGTCAGTCGTTATGTTCTTGCTAAAGATTTGGCCAAGGATAAGATTGATGCTATTGAAAATCTCTTGTCTAAGAAAACTCAAGAAACACATAATCTAGTTGCGAAGAAAGAAAATGTACCACCTCGTGACCAAGAATTTTATGATAAAGCATATAATTTATTGGCTGAGGCTCATAAAGCCTTGTCTGAAAATAAGGGTCGTATTTCTGATTTCCAAGCTTTGGATAAATTAGCAGAACGCTTGAATGATGAATCGACTAATAAAGGAAAATTAGTAGATGATTTATTGGCATTCCTAGCACCAATTACCCATCCAGAACGTCTTGGTAAACCAAATTCTCAAATTGAATATACCGAAAACGAAGTCCGTATTGCACAATTAGCTGATAAGTATACAACGTCAGATGGTTACATTTTTGACGAACATGATATTATCAGTGATGAAGGAGATGCCTATGTAACGCCTCATATGGGTCATAGTCACTGGATTGGAAAAGACAGTCTTTCTGATAAGGAAAAAGCAGCTGCTCAAGCCTATACTAAAGAAAAAGGTATCCTACCTCCATCTCCAGACGCAGATGCTCAAGCAAATCCAACTGGAGATAGTGCAGCGGCCATTTACAATCGTGTGAAAGGTGAGAAACGAATTCCACTCGTTCGACTTCCATACATGGTAGAGCATACAGTTGAGATTAAAAATGGGAATTTAATTATTCCTCATAAGGATCATTACCATAACATTAAATTTGCTTGGTTTGACGATCACTCATACAAGGCTCCAAACGGTTATACCTTGGAAGACTTATTTGCGACGATTAAGTACTATGTTGAACATCCTGATGAACGTCCACATTCTAATGATGGATGGGGTAATGCCAGCGAGCATGTCTTAGGTAAGAAAGACCACAGTGAAGATCCAAATAAGAACTTCAAAACGGAAGAAGAGCCAGTAGAGGAAACACCTGCTGAGCCAGAAGTTCCTCAAGTAGAGACTGAAAAAGTAGAAGCCAAGCTCAAAGAAGCAGAAGCTTTACTTGCTAAAGTGACTGATGCGAATTTGAAAGCCAATGCAACTGAAACCCTAGCTGGTTTACGAAATAACTTGAGTCTCCAAACCATGGATAATAATGGTATCATGACAGAAGCAGAAAAATTACTTGCGTTGTTAAAAGGTAGTAATCCTTCATCTGTAAGTAAGGAAAAAATAAACTAATGAAAAATGAAAGTCTCGATAAAGAGGCTTTTATTTTTATTATGTGGATATGTAAAATTCTTGACAAGCAATACTAAAAAGAGTAAACTATTAACTAGTTAATTAACTAGTTCATCATCTTGTGGTGAATCAAATAGATTTAAGAAAAGAGAAAAGAATGAAAATCAATAAAAAATATCTAGCTGGGTCAGCAGTTGCACTTGTTTTAAGTGTCTGTGCTTATGAACTAGGTTTGCATCAAGCTCAAATTGTAAAAGAAAATAACCGTGTTTCATACATCGATGGCAACCAACCAAGCCAAAAGGCAGAGAACTTGACACCAGATGAAGTTAGTAAGAGAGAGGGAATCAACGCCGAACAAATCGTCATCAAGATTACGGATCAAGGTTATGTGACGTCTCATGGAGACCATTATCATTACTATAATGGCAAGGTTCCTTATGATGCCATCATCAGTGAAGAGCTCCTCATGAAAGATCCGAATTATCAGTTGAAGGATTCAGACATTGTCAATGAAATCAGGGGTGGTTATGTGATTAAGGTAGACGGGAAATACTATGTTTACCTCAAGGATGCTGCCCACGCGGATAATATTCGTACAAAAGAAGAGATTAAGCGTCAGAAGCAGGAACACAGTCATAATCATGGAGGCGGTTCTAACGATCAGGCGGTAGTTGCTGCCAGAGCTCAAGGTCGTTATACAACGGATGATGGTTATATCTTTAATGCATCTGATATCATTGAGGACACGGGTGATGCCTATATCGTACCGCATGGCAATCATTTCCACTATATACCTAAGAGTGATTTGTCTGCAGGGGAATTGGCTGCCGCCCAAGCCTTCTTATCTGGAAAAGGTGGCCAATTAAGTACCGTTGAATACCGTTCAAGCAGGGGAGAAACAAGATCTAGTATGAGAACGAGTCAATCTGAGGCTCCTCAAGATTCTGCAACAACTCCTGAGAGTCAAAATGAGGACTTGGATAGTCTCCTTCAAGAATTGTACGCTTTGCCACTTAGCCAACGTCATGTGGAGTCTGATGGATTGGTATTTGACCCAGCACAGATTACAAAACGTACTGCCAATGGTGTGGCAGTTCCTCATGGAGATCATTATCACTTTATTCCTTATTCACAAATGTCACCGCTGGAAGAAAAATTGGCTCGTATGATAGCTGTTAAGGGACAAAATGGTAGTGTCTTGCCAAGTGTCACTCCTTTGAAGCCAGCACCTACTACCAAACCTCAAGCGCCAGCGGAAAATAAACCGACTGAATTTGATGTCAACCAGGTTGTTAGAAAAGTTGGTGACGGATATATTATAGAGGATAAAGGCGTTAGTCGGTATGTTCTGGCTAAAGATTTAGCCAAGGATAAGATTGATGCTATTGAAAATTTCTTGTCTAAGAAAACTCAAGAAACACATAATCTAGTTGCGAAGAAAGAAAATGTACCACCTCGTGACCAAGAATTTTATGATAAAGCATATAATTTATTGGCCGAGGCTCATAAAGCCTTGTCTGAAAATAAGGGTCGCGTTTCTGATTTCCAAGCTTTAGACAAATTAGCAGAGCGCTTGAATGATGAATCTGCTAATAAAGGAAAATTGGTAGATGATTTATTGGCATTCCTAGCACCAATTACCCATCCAGAACGTCTTGGTAAGCCAAATTCTCAGATTGCTTATACGGACGATGAAATTAAATTAGCGAAATTAGCAGGTAAGTATACAACAGAAGATGGCTATATCTTTAATCCTAGTGATATAACTAGCGATGAAGGCGATGCCTATGTAGCTCCACATATGACTCATAGTCATTGGATTAAGAAAGAAAGCTTGTCTGAAGCTGAAAGAGCAGCAGCTCAGGCTTATGCTAAAGAGAAAGGTTTGACGCCTCCTTCAACAGATAATCAGGGGTCAGGAAATACTGAAGTTAAAGGAGTAGAAGCAATCTATAATAAAGTGAAGGCAGCTAAGAAGGTTCCACTTGATCACATGCCTTACAATCTCCAACATACTGTTGAAGTCAAAAACGGAAGCTTGATTATTCCCCATTATGATCATTACCATAACATTAAATTTGGTTGGTTTGACGAAGGACTCTACGAGGCACCTAAGGGTTATAGCCTTGAGGATCTCTTTGCAACTGTAAAATATTATGTAGAACATCCAGACGAACGTCCTCACTCAGATAATGGTTGGGGAAATGCCAGCGACCATGTTCGTAAAAATAAGCCAGAAGACAGTAAACCTGATGAAGATAAGAAACATGATGAAGTAAGTGATCCAACTCGCCCTGAATCTGATGAAAAAGAGAATCACGCAGGTTTAAATCCTTCAGCAGATAATCTTTATAAACCGAGCACTGATACGGAAGAGACAGAGGAAGAAGCTGAAGATACTACAGATGAGGCTAAAGTTCCTCAAGTAGAGACTGAAAAAGTAGAAGCCAAACTCAAAGAAGTAGAAGCTCTACTTGATACAGTAACCGATGCTAGTTTGAAAGACAATGTGGCAGAGAGTCTAGCTGGTTTACGAAATAATTTGAGTCTTCAAACCATGGATAATAATGGTATCATGGCAGAAGCAGAAAAATTGCTTGCTTTGTTAAAAGGTAGTGAGTCAGTTACGACGAAACCAGAAGCATAAGTTTATCCTATTAAATTGAAATGATGTAAGAGTCAGTAGCAATACTGGCTTTTATTTTTTAAAATGTAATAAAAATCTTGACAGATAAACTTAAAAAAGGTAAACTATTTACTGGTTAATTAATTGGTTAAATAACCAGTTTATGAAAAAACTGTTTAACCGAGAAAAAGAAGTTAAGAAAAAGCTTCATCATTTATTGAAATGAGGGATTTATGAAATTCAGTAAAAAATATATAGCAGCTGGTTCAGCTGTTATCGTATCCTTAAGTCTTTGCGCCTATGCACTGAACCAGCATCAATCGCAGGAAAATAAGGACAATAATCGTGTTTCTTATGTGGATGGTAGTCAGTCAAGTCAGAAAACTGAAAACCTGACACCAGATCAGGTTAGCCAGAAAGAAGGAATTCAGGCTGAGCAAATTGTCATCAAAATTACAGATCAGGGCTATGTGACATCACACGGTGACCACTATCATTATTATAACGGGAAAGTTCCTTATGATGCCCTCTTTAGTGAAGAGCTTCTGATGAAGGATCCAAACTATCAACTTAAGGATGGAGATATTGTCAATGAGGTCAAGGGTGGCTATATCATCAAGGTCGATGGAAAATATTATGTCTACCTGAAAGATGTAGCTCATGCTGATAATGTTCGAACCAAGGATGAAATCAATCGTCAAAAACAAGAACACGTCAAAGATAATGAGAAGGTCAGCTCAGATGTTGCTGTAGCAAGGTCTCAGGGACGCTATACGACAGATGATGGTTATGTCTTTAATCCAGCTGATATTATTGAAGATACGGGTGATGCTTATATCGTTCCTCACGGAGGACACTATCACTACATTCCAAAAAGTGATTTGTCTGCTAGTGAATTGGCTGCAGCTCAAGCCTATCTCTCTGGAACTAGAAAACAACCGAGTGTGACTGACTATCGTCCAAGTACAAATGGGACTGGTCAAACTACCAAGCCTATTCAACAGACTGAAATACCAAGTAATAAAGCCGAGAGTCTTCAAAGTCTATTACAGCAGCTCTATGCTCTTCCAAGTACTCAACGATATGCTGAATCAGATGGTTTGACTTTTGACCCTGCTAAGATTTCAAGCAGAACACCAAGTGGTGTAGCGATTCCTCATGGAAATCACTATCATTTCATCCCCTATACAAAGCTTTCTGCATTAGAAGAAAAGATTGCGAGAATGATTCCTCTAACTAGTGACAGCGTGAAACCAATACCATTGGAGAATCCAAGCAAACCAGCAGCAAAACCTACTCAGCAAAACCATCATCATGAGCAAGACGGTGAGCATGGAAGTCAGAATCCTAAGCATGAAGAACATGACGCTCATCATGGTGAAGACCATGATCATGCTTTTGATGCCAATCGTGTTATCAGTGAAGATGATCAAGGATTTATCATGACTCACGGTGATCACAATCATTACTTCTTTAAGAAAGATTTGACAGCTGAACAAATTAAGGCAGCGCAAGACCACTTGAAAGGTGCAAATACAGCAACACCAAATCCAGCTCATGATGACGATCACGATGAAGATCATCATGGACACCATCATGATGAAGACCATGATCATGGATTTGATGCCAATCGTGTCCTCAGTGAAGATGAGCAAGGCTTTGTCATGAGTCATGGTGACCACAATCATTACTTCTTCAAGAAAGATTTGACAGCAGAGCAAATTAAGGCAGCTCAGGATCATTTGAAAGCACATCATGATGCAGAGCCTGTAAAACCTCTTGCTAAAACGGTAGAGTCTTTCTCAAGAGATGCTAGCGATGAAGAAAAGATTGCTTATATTTCTAAAACTTATGGAGTTCCACTTGAAGCTATTAGAATTTCAAACGGATTCTTTGTCTTTGGAAATCCAGACCAAGCCTACGATCCAACTCATATCCATCCCTATGCTGTTCGTAAGGAACACGTTCGGATTCCTCTTCAAACTGGCAATCCAGAACTTGATTTCCTAAATGAACTCTATACCACTGCTTTGCGAGATGGTGTGTCTCCATATAGCTTGCAGGTAGAAAATGGTAGTTTTGTGATTCCTCATGGCGACCACAATCACTACATCAAGGTTCAAACGAAGGGCTATGAAGTGGCTTTAAAAAACAAGATTCCAGCCCTGCAATCTAGCTATCAACCTGGAGCTTTTGACGAGAAGGCAGTCTTGGCAAAAGTAGATCAGCTTCTAGCTGATAGCAGAAGTATCTACAAAGACAAGCCTATCGAACAAAGACAGATTGAGTTAGCTTTAGGTCAGTTTACTGAAAACATGAAGAAACTGGCAACTAACTCTACAGCAGGTTATCTTGCAACACTGGATCTCTTTGATAAGCAATATATCCATATTGATGAAAGTGTTAAGCCTGTTAAAACAAGCGCTCTAGATAAGAAATATCAAGCCTTGATTGATAAAATCAATACACTAGATACAGGTTCTTATGGACTTCCTAAGAAAGACCTTCTCGTTCGACTCCAAGAAGCTAAGTTGGCAAAAGATGAGGCTGCTTTAGCAGCGGTTGAATCACAACTTCAAGCCTTGCAAGATTTTAATGATCGAACAGGTGTTACAACAGTGGAATACATCAAGTATTTCTACGAACACGTCAATGACGGGCGTTTGAGTGATGCACTTCGAAACAAGGTCGCTCAGCTTACTTGGACATTGTATCAATCTCAATCCTTCCTTAAGGCAGCAGAATTGAACAAATTATTCCCAAGCATCTATCAAGCAAAACAAGAAGTGGAAGAAGCTTTGAAAGCTCAACCAACTACTGCTAAATCGACTCAGACAGTTCTAGATACTGAAAAAGTAGATAACCAAACTGCCAAGACAGCTATTTATGGCTTCTTGAAAGAATTGTACGGAGACTTTATGCCAGAAGAACATGTCAATCATGTTAGCAAGGAACAAGTTGAAAGTCTTTTGAGCAAGGCAACTCAACTCTTGGAACAAATTCAAGAAGAAGGAATCAGACAATCCTTGGCAGAAGAAGTAGAAAATCTCAAAGCTGCTACAAACAAGGCTGATGCAGACTTTGATGAAGTAAATAGTCAGGTGAAAGACGTCTTGACTCGTATTGCCAGCGCCCTTCAACAAGAGAAGGAAAATGCTGAACAAGACCCTCAGACGCTTGTACTCTATCAAAAACTCTACGATATTCTTATGTCGCTTCATGCTTATTTAGAAAACAATAAGGGTTCTGATGCGGACTTTGATAAGGTAGATGCTCTACTAGACCAACTTTCTGCTAAGAGTAAAGATAAGGCTGCTTTACTTGAATTGACAAAAGCTATTCTGGTCTTGAATCAAGAAATCAAGTCAAAATCAAGTGCGAGTGAAGAAGCAACTCCAGCAACAAATACTGAGAAGACCAGTACCGAAACTGAAACATCAGCAACTGCGAAATCTAACAGTGAAACTGCAAACGACTAAAACAAACCAAGCAACACAGGAGATTCTAAACCTGCTGAATCAACTTCAGAAAAGGAAAAAACAGAATCTACAACAAGTACTGGAAATCAAGAAACACCAGTGGTATAAAAAGAAAGGCGAAGTAGCTGAGCTACCTCGTCTTTTTAGTCTTTATAACCTACGATACCAATGATGGTATCAACTGCACGTTCCATAGTCTGAAGGCTGACGTATTCAAAACGTCCGTGCATATTCTCGCCACCCGCAAAGATATTGGGAGTTGGGATTCCCATAAAGGAAATCTTAGAGCCATCTGTTCCACCACGGATTGGTTCGATAATAGGAGTGATACCTAAATCTTCCATCACGGCTTTGGCAATGGTAATTGGAGTCATATCTTTTTCAATGACTTCTTTCATATTGTAGTACTGGTCTGTCAAGTTTAGGGTGATACGGTCGCTACCAAGTTCTTGATTCATCTTATCAGCGATAGACTGCATAGCTGCTTTACGCGCTTCAAAGGCATCTTTTTCAAAATCACGAATGATATAGCTTGCACGTGCCTCCTCGACACTACCTGTCACATCCATAAGATGGTAGAACCCTTGGTAACCTTCAGTTAACTCAGGTCGATCATTCTCTGGAAGTTGATTATGAAAATCAATTGCTAACTGAAGGGCATTGACCATTTGCCCTTTGGCAGTCCCAGGATGGACATTGCGTCCTTGGAAATGCAATTCAGCACCCGCTGCTGAGAAGGTCTCGTACTGAAGTTCACCTAGTGGACCACCATCAACAGTGTAGGCAAAATCCACATCAAAATCTTCTGCATCAAATTTATTAGCACCAACACCGATTTCCTCATCTGGACCAAAACCAACACGAATCTCGCAGTGTTTGATTTCAGGATGAGTAGTCAGATATTCAATAGCTGTCATAATTTCAGCAATACCTGACTTGTCATCAGCTCCTAGTAAGGTTGTTCCATCTGTTGTGATGAGTGTTTGTCCTGGATATTTTTCAAGACTCTTAAAGTCAGCTGGATTGAGTTTGAAACCAGAATTCCCTAGTTCAATCACACCTCCATCGTAGTTTTCAATTACCTGGGGATTGACCCCTTCGGCATTAAAGTCTGCAGTATCCATGTGAGATATAAAACCAATCTTACGTGTTAAAGACGGATCGTTGGCTGGCAAGGTACCAATTGCAAAACCATTTGGTAGATAGTAGACGTTTTGCAGTCCAACACGTTTCATTTCAGGAATTAGAACATTGGTTGCGAAGTCAACCTGACTCTGCGTACTTGGAGTAGTAGTAGAGTGTTCATCAGAGCGCGTGTTGACCTTAACGTAGGTTAAGAAGCGGTCCAAGAGATTGGGGTAAGTCATAAAAAACTCCTTTTGAATTCATTTTTTCCATTGTATCATAGAAAGAAGAGAAAAACAAAAGACAGAAGTTAGGGAAATTCTTTGTGTTAGCGTTTACTTATCAATAAATTAATGATAAAATATACTTGATAAGAATATCACAAGGAAGCAGTTATGAAAAAAGCAATTTTAATGATGACCTTTGGCTCGCCAGAAGAGATTACCTTTGAAGGTGTGGCTGATTTTTTCACAAATATTCGTCGTGGAGTAAGACCTCAAGACCACGAGATTCAAACTCTCTACGATAATTATGTACGAATTGGGGGCACGCCTCTGCAAAAAATTACTCGAGAAGAAGTTGCCTTGGTAGAAGCTAGACTGGGGAATGAGTATAGTGTCTATTTGCCAATAAGTTTTCAAGACCCTTTATTCCAGATGTGATTAGTCAGATGGAAGCAGACGGAGTTGAGCAGTGTATTTGCTTGATTTTGGAGCCGCATTATTCTTTCTACTCTGTCATGGGATACGAGAAATTTTTAGAAAGCAAGCAAATTCAATTTTTAGTTATTAAGGATTGGTATCAAGAAGAAGCGCTCTTAAACTATTGGGCAGATGAAATTGCTAAGATTTTAAAAGAAGAAGTGAAGCAAGATAGCTTTAAAGTTATCTTTTCAGCTCATAGTGTACCCATTTTTGCCTTGGATTTTGGTGACCCTTATATCGACCAAATTTTTGAAAATAGCAAGTTAGTTGCTGAAAAACTAGGTTTGAGTTCCGAGCAATACACCAACACCTGGCAAAGTGAGAGTGATATAGGTATTCCATGGATTAAGCCAGATGTCTTGGAGTATCTTAGAGAACAGACAGAACATCCAGACCATTATATTTTTGTTCCTATCAGTTTCATCAGTGAACACATTGAAGTCTTGTTTGACAACGATGTGGAATGTTTTGACTTGTGTCAAGAATTTGGGGTGAACTACCATCGTCCACCAATGCCAAATACAGATTCTCGTTTGATTGATGCCTTGGTTAATACAGTCAGAGCTAATGAACATCAAGAATTTAAGGAATTTCTCCCAGAAGAAGAAACCTTTGATGAATTAGTTCCTTCAGATGAGACTAAAAATATCTTGGCCGAATCTCAAGATTTACAAATGCCAGAATTTGTGAAAAAACTGATTGAGAAAAAAGGTCGGGAAAATGTTAAGATGCCTTATCTTATCAAGAAAATGCTTGAGAAAGCAGGTAAGTTACCAAAAGAGTAAAGAAAAAGGATTTAGCTTTGCGCTAGATCCTTTTAATCGATTATTTTTTCTCGAGAAGAGCTTTGATTTCTTGAAGTACTTCCAATTCAGTTGGTGCACCTGGTGCTTCCTCTTCAACAACTTCTTCTTTTTTAGTAAGGCTTTGAGCTTTTTCCATAGCTTTAATAACGAAGAAGAGAACAGTACCTACAACAAGGAAGTTGATAATAGCACTTAAGAATTTACCATATGTAACACCATTCCATGCAAGCTCAGCGATGTTTTGTACTTTTGCAGCTTTCAAAGCAGGGTTCAATAGAAGTGGAGTGATGATATCGTTAACGAATGAAGTTACGATAGCACCAAAAGCAGAGGCAATGATCACACCGACAGCAAGGTCAACAACATTACCACGAAGCAAAAATGCTTTAAGATCTTTTAACATTTTCATTTTCCCTTTCAAAAAATTTTTACTCTTAATTATATATTAATTAAGAAGAGCTTGCAAGATATATGCTCAAAATTTTTTATTTTTTAAAAACATATAGCTTACTTAGAATATAATTAAGAATAATTATTGATATTTGTGCAAGAACTGTTTCGATTGCATTGATTTTGTCAAGACTTTCATTTACGAATTGTCCTATGATGTGAGGAAACTGAGTCACAAACAGAAAAGTAAGGAGCAAATCTAACAGAAAAGTAGAAAGGCGGGCAAGAGAAAATTTTACTAAACGGATAAGTCGATTCTTCCTTGCTTGTTTAAACACAATCGTATCATTTGTGATAAAGGCAAAGAGGATACCGATACTATTTGCTAGTCCAGTGGCGAGGAGTTCTTTATGAGTTAGCTGATAAATGACTAGTCGTGAGAGAATAGAAACTAGAGTTGTCGCAAAGCCAAAGAAGAGATAGGCAAAAATCTCATTGTTAAAAATTTTTTGAATACATTTTTCCATGTATTAAGTATAGCATAAAGTAAGTTATTGTGCTATACTAGTAAGGTTGATTGAATCAACCCTTGGTGCTTAGCTTCTTTCACCAAGCATATTACACGTGGGTACCCGCCAAAGGAGAAAAGATGAAAAAATTAACTATTCGTGATGTAGCAGATATTGCAATCGTCGCTGCTATCTACGTCGTTTTGACTGTCACACCGCCCCTAAATGCCATTAGCTATGGTGCTTATCAGTTCCGTATTTCAGAAATGATGAACTTTATGGCTTTTTACAATCCTAAGTACATCATCGGAGTTACCATCGGTTGTATGATTGCTAATTTCTTTAGCTTTGGACTGCTTGATGTCTTTGTTGGTGGTGGATCAACCTTGGTATTTCTCAGTCTAGGTGTTTGGCTTTTTGCAAAATACAGAAAGGATTACCTCTTTAACGGATTGATTCGAAAAGATCATTTCTTCTTTTCAATCCTCTTTTCAATTTCCATGTTTACTATCGCTGCAGAGTTGAATATCGTAGCGCAATTACCATTCTTCCTTACTTGGTTCACAACAGGAATCGGTGAATTTGCCTCATTAATTATTGGAGCGATTATCATTGGTAAAATTGGTCGTCGAATCGATTTAAGCAAATAGAAGAAGATAAGCTAGGTAGTTCTTACCTGGCTTTTTCTTATGGAAAATGTCTAAGGAAACTTGACAAGTTTTTCTAACTGTAGTATACTTTTTAGGTAAGCTGATTTAGCTCAGTTGGCAGAGCGCATCCATGGTAAGGATGAGGTCGCCGGTTCAATCCCGGCAATTAGCATGAAATAAACAGAAAAGCCCTTGATTTACAAGGGTTTTTGTTATGTTTGCCCCAAATTTTTCAAAGATGTTTCTTATGCACCTGTGTAAATAAAATTAAAGAGTTTTGTCTGTTGACAAAAGTCATTCTCTTTAGTAGAATAGAAGATGCGATGAGTCGATAGGTAGTCTTTGGACTACTATTGAGCATAAGGAGGTCATAACGCAGGAGCGGACCTTGATGAGTTGTGTGAACCTGCTCATCACATGAAGATGCCTCTTAGTCCCTAGTCTAGCGACTGGGGATTTTTATTTTCCAAAAAATGATGAAAAAGCTTTGCAATTCATGGAAAAAGTAGTATAATACATCTATTATAGAAATTTTTAGAAAATTCCGAAAGAGGTTATTTATGGGATATACAGTTGCTGTAGTCGGCGCGACAGGTGCTGTCGGTGCTCAGATGATAAAAAAATGTTGGAAGAATCAACACTTCCAATCGATAAAATCCGTTTACTTGCTTCTGCACGTTCAGCAGGCAAGACTTTGAAATTTAAAGATCAAGATATTACGATTGAAGAAACGACTGAAACAGCTTTTTGAAGGAGTTGACATTGCTCTCTTTTCAGCAGGAGGTTCTACATCAGCTAAGTATGCACCATACGCAGTTAAAGCTGGAGCGGTAGTAGTTGATAATACATCTTATTTCCGTCAAAATCCAGATGTACCATTGGTTGTTCCAGAGGTCAATGCTCATGCACTTGATGCCCACAACGGAATCATTGCTTGCCCTAACTGTTCAACAATCCAAATGATGGTGGCGCTTGAGCCAGTTCATCAAAAATGGGGCTTGGACCGTATCATCGTTTCAACTTACCAAGCCGTTTCAGGTGCTGGTATGGGAGCGATTCTTGAAACACAACGTGAACTCCGTGAAGTCTTGAATGATGGTGTGAATCCACGTGATTTACATGCAGAAATCTTACCTTCAGGCGGTGACAAGAAACACTATCCTATCGCCTTTAACGCTCTTCCACAAATCGATGTCTTCACTGACAATGATTACACTTACGAAGAGATGAAGATGACTAAGGAAACTAAGAAAATCATGGAAGATGATAGCATAGCCGTTTCAGCAACATGTGTGCGTATTCCAGTCTTGTCAGCTCACTCTGAGTCTGTTTACATCGAAACAAAAGAAGTGGCTCCAATCGAAGAAGTCAAAGCAGCTATCGCAGCCTTCCCAGGTGCTGTTCTTGAAGATGATGTAGCTCATCAAATCTATCCGCAAGCCATCAATGCAGTAGGTTCACGTGATACCTTTGTTGGTCGTATCCGTAAAGACTTGGATGCAGAAAAGGGAATTCACATGTGGGTTGTTTCAGATAACCTTCTCAAAGGTGCTGCTTGGAACTCAGTTCAGATTGCAGAAACTCTTCATGAACGCGGATTGGTTCGTCCAACTGCCGAATTGAAATTTGAATTAAAATAGTTATATCGTTTAGGAGTTCAGATGAACTCCTTCTTTGAAATAGAGAGGTGTTTTCATGTCTTATCAAGATTTAAAAGAGTGTAAAATCATCACAGCCTTCATTACTCCTTTCCACGAGGATGGTTCTATCAACTTTGATGCCATTCCAGCCTTGATTGAGCATTTATTGGCCCATCACACAGATGGCATTCTCCTAGCTGGAACGACTGCTGAGAGTCCAACCTTGACCCACGATGAGGAATTGGAGCTATTTGCGGCTGTACAAAAGATTGTCAATGGACGCGTTCCTTTGATTGCGGGTGTAGGTACCAATGATACGCGTGACTCAATCGAATTTGTCAAAGAAGTAGCAGAATTTGGTGGTTTTGCAGCTGGGCTTGCTATCGTACCTTATTACAACAAACCTTCTCAAGAAGGAATGTACCAGCACTTTAAAGCTATTGCGGATGCTTCTGACTTACCAATTATCATCTATAACATTCCAGGTCGTGTGGTTGTCGAATTAACTCCAGAAACCATGCTTCGTTTGGCTGACCATCCAAATATCATCGGTGTCAAAGAATGTACTAGCTTGGCTAACATGGCTTATTTGATTGAACACAAGCCAGAGGAGTTCTTGATTTATACAGGTGAGGATGGAGATGCTTTCCATGCCATGAACCTTGGTGCGGATGGGGTTATCTCTGTTGCATCTCATACAAATGGGGATGAAATGCACGAGATGTTTACTGCTATTGCAGAAAGCGATATGAAGAAAGCAGCGGCTATTCAGCGTAAATTCATTCCTAAAGTCAATGCCCTCTTCTCTTATCCGAGCCCTGCTCCTGTTAAGGCGGTTCTTAACTATATGGGATTTGAAGCTGGTCCAACTCGTCTACCTCTAGTTCCGGCACCAGAAGAAGATGCCAAACGCATTATCAAGGTTGTTGTAGATGGCGACTACGAAGCGACTAAGGCAACTGTAACAGGTGTTTTAAGACCAGATTACTAATAAGACAATAAAATCCATGACCGCAAAAAGGATCATGGATTTTTCTTATTTTCCTAAACAGAATTGGCTAAAGAGTTGGGTAATGAGTTCATCTGGAGCAGCATCCCCAGTGATTTCTCCGAGGATTTCCCAAGTACGAGTCAAGTCAACTTGAAGCAAATCAACTGGCATACCTAGTTCAAGACCTTCATTAACAGCTTGTAGGCTTTCTACTGCCTTTTCAATTAGAGAAATGTGACGGGCATTTGACAAGTAAGTAGCATCTTGTTCAACCAAACCAGCATTTTCAAAGAAGAGGTTGTTAATTCTCTCTTCAATCTTATCAATGTTTTGATTTTTAAGGACTGAAATACGGATGACATCTTCTGGAAGTTCCTCGGTTTCGATGGCCTCAGGCAGGTCTGTTTTATTAAGTAGAATAATGCGGTTAGTCTCTTGACTAATTTCAAGCAGTTGTCTGTCTTGAGCAGTCAGTGGTTCGCTGGCATTTAGCACTAGTAGAACTAAGTCGGCTTCCTTAAGGGCTTTTTTCGAACGCTCAACTCCAATTTGTTCGACGATGTCATCTGTTTCACGAATGCCAGCTGTGTCAATCAGTTTGAGAGGGACACCGTTGATGTTGACGTATTCTTCAATGACATCACGTGTCGTACCAGCAATATCGGTTACGATTGCCTTGTCCTCACGCAAGAGGTTGTTGAGAAGGCTGGATTTCCCAACGTTGGGACGTCCGATGATAGCCGTTGAAATTCCTTCACGAAGGATTTTACCGCGACGGGCTGTTCTAAGAAGATTGGTTAGCAATTGCTCAAACTCCATAGTCTTCTCACGGACAACGGCAGTAGTAGCTTCCTCAACATCATCGTATTCAGGATAGTCGATATTGACTTCAACTTGGGCAAGTGTATTGAGGATTTCTTGACGGGTATTATTGATAAGATCAGAAAGGGAGCCGTCCAGTTGTTTGACCGCAATGTTCATGGCCTTGTCTGTCTTGGCGCGGATGATGTCCATAACGGCTTCAGCCTGAGTCAAGTCAACACGTCCATTTAGGAAGGCACGTTTAGTAAATTCACCAGGTTCAGCCAATCGAGCTCCTTCACGGATAGCTAGCTGGAGAATCTCATTGGTCACCGCAATCCCACCGTGAGTGTTAATCTCGATAATATCCTCACGAGTGAAGGTCTTTGGAGACTTCATAGCCCCAACCATAACCTCGTCCATGACTTTTCCTGTCTGAGGATCAACAATGTGACCGTAGTTGAGAGTGTGGCTAGCAACCTTGCTCAAGTCTTTTCCTTTGAAAATCTTTTGCGCAATAGCAAAACTTTCTGTTCCGCTCAGGCGGACAATACCAATAGCCCCTTCACCTAGTGGAGTAGAGATAGCAGCGATGGTATCAAATTCACGTGTAATCATAATGTTTCCTTTAATAAATTGCTCTTTTCTTGGAATATTCCAAGTCTCTTCTCAAATTGTAACAAATTTGGACTATTTCTTCAATGGCTGCTACTTGGATATTGAAAAAGCCTAAGCAATTCTGCTTAAGCTAGCTTATTTGGTGCGCATTTCACCTTGAGGGAAGTAAGTTCCTTCTGGCATGTCGTTGATGATGACATGAACGGCTGATTGAGGGGCTCCTGTGTTGCGAACAACAGCTTCTGTTACTTCCTTAGCAAGAGCTTTCTTTTGCTCGAGCGTGCGTCCTTCAAATAAATCGATGCGTACAAATGGCATAATAGCTTCCTCCACTAGTTTTTGATTTCTTCTATTTTACCACATTTTGCCGTTTAAAGCTTAAGAAAATTATGATATACTAGAATGTAGCAAAAATTTAGAAATGGACGTGAAGCAAGAAACATGGCACAGTTGTATTATCGTTATGGGACCATGAACTCTGGTAAGACTATTGAGATTCTCAAGGTGGCCTATAACTATGAGGAGCAAGGAAAAGGTGTTGTGATTATGACCTCGGCTCTGGATACGCGTGACGGTGTTGGCTATGTGTCGAGTCGAATCGGTATGAAACGCCCTGCTCTTGCGATTGAGGAAACGACGGATATCTTTGGCTATGTCCGAGACTTACCTGAAAAACCATACTGTGTGTTGGTCGATGAAGCCCAGTTTCTCAAGCGTCACCATGTTTACGACCTCGCTCGTGTTGTCGATGAGCTAGACATACCTGTCATGGCTTTTGGTTTGAAAAATGATTTTCGAAATGAGTTGTTCGAAGGTTCCAAGTATCTCCTGCTTTTAGCAGATAAAATCGATGAGATCAAGACCATCTGTCAGTATTGCAAGAAAAAGGCGACCATGGTATTACGAACTCAGGATGGACTGCCCGTTTATGATGGTGAGCAGATTCAAATCGGTGGAAATGAAACCTATATCTCGGTTTGTCGTAAACATTATTTTGCGCCAATGATAACCTCTAACAAGGAGCAAAACTATGACAATTGAACTAAGAGGTGTTACAATGGAAAATTATTTTGATGTTTTGAATTTGGATGTCAAGGAATATCAAAAACAATTCATTGCAACCAACGCAATTAGTTTAGCTGAAGCATATGTCTACACTAAAAATGGAGATTTTGTAGCTCCATTGGCAGTTTATGATAATGATGCAATTATAGGTTTTGTGATGATAGCTTATGATAAAAAGAACGGAATTAGTAGTGGAAATTATTTACTATTTCGTTTTTATGATTGATAAGAATTTTCAAAAATCAAGGGTATTTTTAAACCAATTATGGATAAAGTACTAGACTATGTTCGAACAGAGCCTGCAGGTTTAGCCAATAAACTTTGGTTGTCTTATGAACCAGAAAATGAACATGCGAGATCATGTTACCTCAGTTATGGATTTAAAGAAACTGGGGAAATATCCGAGAACGAAGTAGTAGCAATCTATGATTTAACAATTGAGAAATAAGGAGAAAAAATGAACATCTATGATCAACTACAAGCTGTAGAAGACCGTTATGAAGAATTAGGAGAATTGCTGAGTGACCCAGATGTGGTATCGGATACCAAGCGTTTTATGGAGCTTTCAAAAGAAGAGGCTTCTACTCGTGATACTGTAACAGCCTACCGTGAGTACAAACAAGTCCTTCAAAATATCGTCGATGCTGAAGAGATGATTAAGGAATCAGTCGGAGATGCGGATTTGGAAGAAATGGCCAAGCAAGAGCTCAAAGATGCCAAGGCTGAAAAAGAAGAATACGAAGAAAAACTTAAAATTTTGCTCCTTCCAAAGGATCCAAACGATGACAAGAACATCATCCTTGAAATCCGTGGTGCGGCTGGTGGTGACGAAGCGGCACTTTTTGCTGGGGATTTGCTAACTATGTACCAAAAGTATGCAGAAGCCCAAGGCTGGCGCTTTGAAGTTATGGAAGCTTCTATGAACGGTGTCGGTGGTTTCAAAGAAGTGGTTGCCATGGTTTCAGGTCAGTCTGTTTACTCTAAGCTTAAGTACGAATCAGGTGCCCACCGTGTGCAACGTGTCCCTGTGACAGAAAGCCAAGGTCGTGTCCATACATCAACTGCCACAGTTCTTGTCATGCCTGAAGTCGAAGAAGTAGAATACGACATTGATCCAAAAGACCTTCGTGTCGACATCTATCACGCCTCTGGTGCTGGTGGACAGAACGTCAATAAGGTTGCGACTGCGGTTCGTATCGTTCACTTGCCAACCAATATCAAGGTTGAGATGCAGGAAGAACGTACCCAGCAGAAAAACCGTGAGAAGGCTATGAAGATTATCCGTGCGCGTGTTGCTGACCATTTTGCCCAGATTGCCCAAGATGAACAGGACGCTGAGCGTAAGTCAACAATCGGAACTGGTGACCGTTCAGAACGAATCCGTACTTATAACTTCCCACAAAACCGTGTGACTGACCACCGTATCGGCTTAACCCTCCAAAAACTAGATACGATCTTGTCTGGTAAATTGGATGAAGTTGTGGATGCCTTGGTTCTTTATGACCAAACACAAAAATTAGAAGAATTAAACAAATAATGAAATTAGCTCAATTATTTTCAGATTTTGAAGAAGAGTTGATAAGACAAGGAGAGGAAGCTGAAAGCCTCTCTTTTGTCTATCGTAGCCTGAAAAATCTCTCTTTTACGGACTTTGTCTTTGCCCTCCAGCAAGAGGTGACAAAAGAGGAAGAAGTATTTGTAAAAGGAATTTTCCAACAGTTAGCAGCTCATAAACCGGCCCAGTACATCATTGGACAGGCAGATTTTTATGGAATGCAGTTAAAGTTGATGAGCGAGTATTGATTCCTCGTCCAGAAACAGAGGAGTTGGTAGAGCTTATCCTAGCTGAAAATCCTGAGACGAATCTTTCAGTTCTGGATATTGGAACAGGTAGTGGAGCCATAGCCCTTGCATTAGCAAAAAACAAACAAGATTGGTCAGTGACAGCAGCAGATATTTCCCAAGATGCTTTAGATGTAGCTAGCGAAAATGCTAAAAATCAAAATCTTCAAATATTTTTAAAAAAATCTGACTGTTTTACAGAAATTTCTGAAAAATATGATATAATTGTTTCCAATCCACCCTATATCTCTCGTGAAGATGAGTCAGAGGTCGGCTTGAATGTCTTGCATTCGGAGCCTCATCTAGCTCTCTTTGCAGACGAGGATGGCCTAGCTATTTACCGTAAAATTGCGGAAGATGCAAAAGACTATCTCAAAGATGGTGGTAAGATTTACCTTGAAATTGGATACAAGCAAGGTCAAAGTGTTCCTGAGCTTTTTAGGAAACATCTTCCTGAAAAACGAGTACGAACACTCAAGGACCAATTTGGTCAAGATAGGATGGTCGTGGTTGATGATGGACAGGATTAAACAAGAGTTGGAAAATGGTGGAGCTGTCGTTCTGCCTACTGAGACAGTTTACGGTCTCTTTGCCAAGGCTTTAGACGAAAGAGCAGTTAATCATGTATACCAGATTAAACGTCGTCCCAGAGACAAGGCGCTCAATCTCAATATCGCATCTTTAGAGGACATCTTGCACTTTTCTAAGAATCAGCCAGCTTATCTACAAAAACTTGTCGAGATTTTTTTACCAGGTCCCTTGACCATTATTCTCGAAGCCAATGACCGAGTTCCCTATTGGGTCAATTCGGGTCTCGCAACAGTGGGATTTCGAATGCCCAGTCACCCCATTACGCTGAATTTGATTCGAGAGACGGGGCCCTTGATTGGACCGTCTGCCAATATTTCAGGTCAGGCGAGTGGAGTGACCTTTAATCAAATTCTAGAGGATTTTGACCAAGAGGTTCTGGGTCTGGAAGACGATGCTTTTCTAACTGGACAGGATTCAACTATTTTGGACTTGTCTGGAGATAAGGTGAAAATCTTACGCCAAGGAGCCATTAAGCGAGAAGATATTCTTGCTCAGTTGCCAGAGATTTCTTTTGAGGAGACATGAAATGCTAAGAGATTTGCAAGAAACTGATGTGAAAGCTATATATGACATCAACCAAGAGGCTTTGGGCTATTCTTTTAGTCTAGAGGACACGGCTAGCCAACTAGATAGACTGTCTCAGGATTCCCATCATTTTCTACTTGGCTATGAGGAGGCAGCTAGTCATGCCTTGCTTGGATATGTCCACGCTGAAGTTTACGAATCACTCTATTCCAAAGCAGGATTTAATATCTTAGCCTTAGCAGTTTCACCTCAAGCACAAGGTCAAGGTATTGGTAAAAGCTTATTACAAGGGTTGGAGCAAGAAGCAAAAAGACGTGGTTATGGGTTTATCCGCTTAAATTCTGCCGATCATCGTCTGGGTGCTCATGCATTTTATGAAAAAGTTGGTTATACTTGTGATAAAGTGCAGAAACGGTTTATTCGCATCTGTTAGTTTTATTTTCTTATTGTAAAATCAAACTAATGGACTAGTCACACTATAAAGGAGAAGACCTATGATTTTTGATAAAGATGATTTTAAAGCATACGATGCTGATCTCTGGAATGCTATTTCCAAAGAAGAAGAACGCCAACAAAACAACATTGAGTTGATTGCTTCGGAAAACGTTGTTTCCAAGGCTGTTATGGCAGCTCAAGGGTCTATCTTGACGAATAAATATGCCGAAGGTTACCCAGGCCGCCGTTATTATGGTGGAACTGATGTGGTAGACGTGGTAGAGACTCTTGCTATTGAACGCGCAAAAGAAATTTTCGGTGCTAAATTTGCTAATGTCCAACCACACTCAGGAAGTCAAGCCAACTGTGCGGCTTACATGGCCTTGATTGAACCAGGTGATACGGTTATGGGAATGGATTTGGCAGCAGGTGGACACTTGACCCACGGAGCTCCTGTCAGCTTCTCAGGTCAAACCTACAACTTTGTTTCTTATAGTGTGGATCCTGAAACGGAACTCTTGGACTTTGATGCTATCTTGAAACAAGCCCAAGAAGTCAAACCAAACTGATTGTAGCAGGTGCTTCTGCCTATTCTCAAATTATCGACTTTTCAAAATTCCGTGAAATTGCTGATGCTGTTGGAGCTAAGCTCATGGTAGATATGGCTCATATCGCTGGTTTGGTTGCTGCTGGTCTTCACCCAAGTCCAGTACCATACGCTCATATCACGACAACCACAACCCACAAAACCCTTCGTGGACCTCGTGGTGGTTTGATTTTGACTAATGACGAAGAACTTGCTAAGAAAATCAATTCAGCTATTTTCCCTGGTATTCAGGGAGGTCCTTTGGAACATGTTGTGGCTGCGAAGGCTGTTTCCTTCAAAGAAGTTTTGGATCCAGCTTTCAAGGAATATGCTGCCAATGTTATCAAAAATAGCAAGGCTATGGCAGATGTCTTCTTGCAAGACCCTGATTTCCGTATTATTTCTGGCGGGACTGAAAACCACCTCTTCCTAGTGGATGTGACTAAGGTTGTAGAAAACGGAAAAGTTGCTCAAAACTTGCTGGATGAAGTCAATATTACTCTAAATAAAAACTCAATTCCTTACGAAACCTTGTCACCATTCAAGACAAGTGGGATTCGTATCGGATCTGCAGCCATTACTGCACGTGGATTTGGTGAAGAAGAAAGTCGCAAAGTGGCTGAACTCATCATTAAAACCCTTAAAAATGCAGAAAATAAAGCTGTCTTAGAAGAAGTGAGAAGTGCAGTTAAAGAATTGACAGATGCCTTCCCACTATACGAGGACTAAAACTTTTATGGACATTTATATTAAGAAAGCTATTATTCATCAGTTCAGTCCGGATGATACCGAGCTGTTTCTAGCGGATAAGTTTCTCAATATCACTCCAAAAATCGAAGAATATCTGCGCAAGAAAATTGAACGTGTGTATTCAGATGAAGCTAAGACTGGGATTTTCGAAGAAGAAAATCCCTTCTTCAATCACATCACAGATGATTTGTTGGAGACATCAGTAACGCTGGCTAATCTCTGGAAAGAGGAGTTCAGCATTTCAGAAAATCTCAAGACCAATGACTTAATTTTTGTGCAATTTTCGAAAGAAGGTGTAGAACATTTTGCTTTCTTGCGAATTGCACTGCGTGAGACCCTGACTCACCTCGGAGGAGAAGTTGATAATCCAATCAAGCTGACTCAGAATAACCTGCCTGGATTTGGAACAGGGGCTGATGAGGCCTTGGTGGTTAATCTTCAGAGTCGCAAGTATCATCTGATTGAAAAACGAATCAAGTACAACGGGACTTTTTTGAACTATTTTTCAGATAATCTTCTTGCTGTCGCTCCTAAGATTTCTCCTAAGAAATCCATCAAGGAACTGGAAAAAACAGCCCAGAGAATTGCTGAATCTTTTAACACAGATGATTTTCAATTTCAATCTAAGGTCAAATCAGCCATTTTCAACAACCTAGAAGAAAGCAATGAATTGTCGCCTGAGAAATTGGCCAACGACCTTTTTGACAACAATCTGACGGCTCGTTTGAGCTTTATTGACCAAGTTAAAGAAGCTGTACCAGAGCCTGTTCAATTTGATGAAATTGATGCCAGTCGCCAATTAAAGAAATTTGAAAACCAAAAACTCTCCTTGTCAAATGGAATTGAACTCATCGTTCCCAATAACGTCTATCAAGATGCCGAGTCTGTTGAGTTTATCCAAAACGACAATGGAACCTACTCTATCTTAATCAAAAATATCGAGGATATCCAAAGTAAATAATGTTTAAACGAATTCGAAGAGTGCTTGTACTAGCAGTCTTCCTTTTTGCTGGCTATAAAGCTTACCGCGTTCACCAGGATGTCAAGCAAGTCATGACCTATCAACCCATGGTGCGAGAAATCTTGAGTGAAAAAGACACCCCAGCAAACGAAGAGCTTGTGCTCGCTATGATTTATACTGAAACAAAAGGAAAAGAAGGCGATGTTATGCAGTCTAGTGAGTCTGCAAGTGGTTCCACCAACACTATCAATGATAATGCCTCTAGCATTCGGCAAGGCATTCAAACTCTGACAGACAATCTTTATCTGGCCCAGAAGAAGGGGGTAGATGTCTGGACAGCTGTCCAAGCCTATAATTTTGGACCTGCCTATATCGATTTTATCGCCCAAAATGGTAAGGAAAACACCCTGGCACTGGCTAAACAGTATTCTCGTGAGATTGTTGCTCCCTTGCTTGGCAATACCACTGGAAAGACTTATAGTTATATTCACCCCATTTCCATTTTTCACGGTGCCGAACTCTATGTAAATGGAGGAAACTATTATTATTCTAGACAGGTGCAACTCAACCTTTACATCATTAAAACTTTCACTCTCTTTTCGACATCTGGCTAGTCCAGGTGTTTTTGCTATAAGTTTTCTTTAAGATAGATATATTACTCTAGAAAGGTAAAGGAGGAAATTCCCTATGAGAAAGAAACTCTTTCTGACTAGTGCTGCGGTCTTGTGGGCAGTAACAGCTATGAATAGCGTCCATGCAGCAACAGATGTTCAAAAAGTTATCGATGAAACCTATGTTCAACCTGAATATGTCCTAGGTTCATCCCTATCTGAAGACCAAAAAAATCAAACTCTTAAAAAACTTGGCTACAATGCCTCAACAGATACCAAAGAACTCAAAACCATGACACCTGATGTCTATTCTAAAATCATGAATGTGGCCAATGACTCCAGTTTACAGTTGTATTCATCAGCCAAGATTCAAAAACTAGGTGACAAGTCGCCACTTGAGGTCAAGATTGAAACACCAGAAAACATCACTAAGGTGACTCAGGATATGTACCGAAATGCAGCCGTAACTTTGGGTGTGGAACACGCCAAAATCACTGTAGCAGCACCTATTCCAGTTACAGGTGAGAGTGCCTTAGCCGGGATTTACTATTCGCTAGAGGCTAATGGAGCCAAGGTACCACAAGCTAATAAAGACTTGGCTCAAGAAGAGCTGAAGGCTCTGTCCGATATCAATGCTGAAAACAAGGACAAGTCAGGCTATGATGCTAATAAATTAAACGTTGCCCTAGCTGATATCAAGTCAGGACTCGCCAAAGCTAAAGAAAGCAAGGGAAATCTGACAGAGGAAGATGTCCGTAAAATTGTTGAAGATACCTTGAAAAATTACAAACTTGATCAGGTCATAACAGGAAACCAGATCAATATCATCATCAATTTTGCTTTGAATCTCTCAAAGAGTGATATCCTCAGCAATGCAGACTTCACTAAAACCCTGAATGACCTTAAACAAAGTATTGTATCACAAGCTGGCGACAGTTTTAAAAATATCAACCTTAACTTTGATGCAGATAAGGCGCTAGCCGACGGAGGAAACTTCTTAAACTCTCTCTGGCAAGCCATTGTCAACTTCTTCAAGAGTTTTGGTTCTTAAGAAATTTCATGGTATAATAGATGGTAACCGTAACGTTGCCGTCTTTTTTGTCGGCCAATAGAAAGAGAAGAGAATGTTAAAGAAAAATGATATTGTAGAAGTTGAAATTGTTGACTTGACCCATGAAGGTTCTGGCGTGGCCAAGGTGGATGGTTTGGTCTTTTTTGTAGAGAATGCTTTACCAAGTGAAAAAATCCTCATGCGTGTCCTCAAGGTTAATAAAAAGATTGGCTTTGGGAAGGTTGAGGAATACCTTGTCCAATCACCACACCGTAACCAAGACGTAGATTTGGCTTACCTGCGTTCAGGAATCGCTGATTTAGGACATCTTGCCTATCCAGAACAGCTCAAGTTTAAAACCAAGCAAGTCAAGGACAGTCTATACAAGATTGCTGGGATTGCTGATGTAGAGGTTGCTGAAACACTTGGTATGGAAAATCCAATCAAGTACCGCAATAAGGCGCAGGTCCCTGTTCGTCGAGTCAATGGTGTCTTGGAAACTGGATTTTTCCGTAGGAATTCCCACGACCTCATGCCTCTGGAAGATTTCTTTATCCAGGATCCTGTGATTGACGAGGTAGTTGTAGGACTACGTGACTTGCTCCGCCGTTATGATTTGAAACCTTATGATGAAAAAGAACAAGCTGGCTTGATTCGGAATCTTGTGGTGCGTCGCGGACACTATTCAGGTCAAATTATGGTTATTTTGGTAACAACTCGTCCCAAAGTTTTTCGTGTTGATCAATTGATTGAACAACTAATCAAGCAATTCCCGGAGATTGTGTCTGTTATGCAAAATATCAACGACCAGAATACCAATGCGATTTGGTAAGGAATGGCGCACACTTTATGGACAAGACTTTATTACTGACCAGATGTTGGGAAATGACTACCAAATCGCTGGACCAGCTTTTTACCAAGTCAATACTGAAATGGCGGAAAAACTTTATCAAACAGCCATTGACTTTGCAGCATTAAAATCAGATGATGTGGTCATTGATGCCTACTCTGGTATCGGGACGATTGGCCTTTCTGTTGCGAAACTCGTCAAAGAAGTTTATGGTGTTGAAGTGATTCCAGAAGCGGTTGAGAATAGCGAGAAGAATGCCCAACTGAACAATATTTCAAACGCCCACTATGTCTGTGACACAGCTGAAAATGCCATGAAAAGCTGGCTTAAAGATGGAATTCAACCAAGCCTTATCCTAGTGGACCCACCAAGAAAAGGACTCACAGAAAGCTTTATCAAGGCAAGTAGCCAAACTGGAGCAGAACGCATCGCCTATATCTCATGTAATGTTGCAACCATGGCGCGTGATATCAAACTCTACCGAGAATTGGGATATGAGTTGAAGAAAGTACAGCCAGTGGACTTATTTCCTCAGACACACCACGTCGAGTGTGTAGCTTTGCTGGTAAAAGCCTAGAAACATTTTATAGAAGGACTATATGAGGTCGCTGGTAACAGTGACCTTTTATCTTTAGTGTGGATATATGAAAGTAATCAAGAATAAATCATTAATATCATTAATGTGGAAGGCTTGAATTTGATGCAACTTGAGATGGATCGGAAAGATCAGCTTCGGCAGGATAACCATATCAATTTCTACATTATCCAGTGCGAACAAAACCCATTTACCTGTAAAGTATTTTGCAGGGAATCTGGAGGACTATTTGGCAGAAAGAGTTAGACCACGAGTAGGGAGAAACAGCCAGTCTGGCAGTGTAATAACCTATACAAGTTCAAGGATATTCAGAGTTGTGCCAATCGCAATATTGATGAGGAAACGCTTCAGCAATCTTTCCTTAGAGCTTTAGAAATTCCAAGGGAAAATAAAAAAAAGTCACAAGAGAAGTGGGATGACCTTAGCGAAGAAAAAAGCTGGAGAAGTATTCATGCTATTGCCTCTTTATTTTTTGAAATACGATTTATTATCTATTATGACTAGTGAAACAATTTAGTTAACCTTAACATTTAAAATAATTAACCAAAAAGGTTGATAAGGATTGAAAAATGGTTTATAGTTATATTATAAGGGGTAAATGGAGGAAAATAAAATGATTACAGAATATGGAAAATTTCTAAGAAAATTAAGAATAGACCAAGGCCAAATACTCAAAACAATGGCGGAAAAGCTAGGTGTCAGCTCAGCCTTTTTATCAGCCGTAGAGAATGGTAAGAAGAAAATTCCAAAAACTTGGGAAGAAAAACTAGTAAAGGAGTACAAGTTGGATGGAGAGCAGTTAGCTGAATTGAGACGTTCTCAGCAAGATAGTCAACAGTTGATTGAAATTAATCTGGGAATGTTAACTGATGCACAGAAAGATACAGCATTTGCTTTTGCGAGAAGTCTTGAAAAATTCAATACTCAAGATTTATCAAATCTTGCTAAATTTTTTAATAAGAATTCGGAGGAAGTTAATGACCTATAATTATAAAGTAGTCCCATGTTCTAGATTAGAAATTAGAAACTATGCTGATTATTTCCGCGATAAGACAAAATTGTCTAATGAGCTTGCGTATCCAATTGTGGAGGTTTTTGAATTATTGGCGGAAACTGGATATTATGATTATGAGATTGTTCCAATTAAGGATATGCCTAATAATTATGGAGAAACTCTCAAAGGTGAAAACTTAATTCGTATTCGTGAGGATATATATGAGAAAGCTTGTGAAGATGATGGATTTTCCCGATCCACAATTGCTCACGAACTTCTGCATTTTTTTAAACATCGTCGAGAAGAGGTAGTTTTTTGTCGTACAGTTGAAGAAATGAAAAGTAGAAAACCCTATGAAGACCCTGAGTGGCAAGCTAACTGCTTCGCGGGAGAATTATTGGTTCCAAAAAGACTAGTTAAAAATTTGTCTGTTGAAGAGGTGGTAGAACAATGCAAAGTTACAAAAGCAATGGCTAGTATTCAACTCAGACAATATAAAAAAGAAGGTTGGTAAAAGAAAAAGCCTTTGAGTGGGGACTCAAGGCTTGAATAGAGCGGCTGGTTAAACCGATACATACACTATCAGTCTACCATAGTCGCCTTCATATTTCAATAGAAAGGTTTTACTTTATGGTAAAAGTTCAAGGTAACCGAAAAGGTTGCAAAGACGTTTTTAATGCATTCCTAGTGAAAGATGCTGCTTATGCAGGAAATGAAGAAATTCCGATTATTAAACCTTATGATAGCGTTTTACCGGAAAAAATGGTTCTATTTTCAAAAAGACATCAAAGCACAGAGAAATTTTCTTGGTTGTGTTTTTATGAGGATGATTATAAATTTGAAAATCTTTGGAGAAATCAAAAACTTCATTTAGACACACTTTCTAAGTTTGAAGGAGTTATCCTTCCTGACTTTAGTTTATTTAGAGATATGCCGTATAACATGCAAGTAAACAATATATATAGAAGTCGTGCTATAGGTACCTGGCTTCAATCAATGGGAATTCCAGTCATTCCAAATATTCGTTGGGGGGATGAGAGAACTTATGATATTGCTTGCTTAGGTATATCAAAAGATAATGTGATTTCTGTTGGCTCGCATGGTCAGATGAGAGATTTAGATGACAGGAAGCATTTTATCAACGGGCTGGATTATGTCGTCGATAAACTTCGCCCTCATGCAATTCTTGTATACGGTGCCTTACCAGATGATGTATTTGATTGGTACCGTCTTCAAGGAATTAATATTCTTCACTATCCAAGTAACACTTCGTTGGCTTATATGCAAGAAGGTGCCTAATGGGGACTGGGTATCACGGAGGATTTGGTAGAACAATAGGTACTGATGCGTTTGAATTTCATAAAGAAGAAATTCCAGAGAACCCCTCGTCACTAGATTTGATTAACCAAAGTAATTCTGGTAAAGAGGTAGATAACATGTATGTCGAGCTGACTGCTAACTATAAGAGCTTTCGAAAAGACTTAGTAGGAATAGTGCTTTCCAAAGAGGATAAAGATACATATAAAGTTAAATTTTTTACTCGTAAAAATGAGATTCTGACAATCATTTCAGTACCAAAATTACTATTACGTCGCATTAGTTTTATTGAATTCAAAACATATGTTATATAGTATTTCAAGTTAAAATACTACATACAAAAAATTGGTAATATAAATTAATTAAAGGGAAGTACTTATGGCAAATTCGACTGAACGAATTGGGATATACCACTGTGCCGAGATTGCAGAACGCAATAAGTGGATGTTCCGAGAACAACCAATAGATGATGTTGGCATAGATGCCCATATGGAATTTATTGACGATATGAATCCCAAGCAACTGATTGCATTACAGATAAAGTCAGGGGCGAGCTGGTTTAAAGAAAAACGTGGTAATAGTATTATTTTTAGAGGTATAAATGAGAGACAGTATAATTACTGGACTATGAATTCTCTCCCTTGCATAGTAGTTTTATATAACCCTGAGGATGGTACATGCATTTGGCAAAAATTAACTACTGAAACCATTGAACGAACCAAGGATGGACAAGGAAAAGGATTTTTTGTTAAGGTTCCGTTAAATCAGGTTTTTTTAAACAAGTCTTCTAAAAATACTCTTCTTTCCTATTCTAATTTACCCCAACATGTACAGAATTATAACTTTTTACTATCTCAGAAAGTTTATGGAAATTATTCAAAATGGTGGAGAAGTAAAACTATATTCAAATGAATGGGTTAATAAATCAAGTGGTAAAGGTGAGACGAAGTTAATTGTTAATGATGGAAATGAAACCAAAGAGTATTTGTATCCATATTGGTTTCCTTTTACCCCCTACACAGAAGTTTTTCCTAAGTTATTTCCATGGGCTCATTTTTCTGTTGATGAAGAATTCTTTGAAGAGAATGATATGGAATTATGGAAAGACCTTCATTGTTATTATGATAAAGAGGAAGATGAGTGGGAAGTTGTTGGTGATACATTTGAGGATTTTCGTAAAAAGTTGGCCCCAATGCGTTTCATTGATTATGAAGGAGAGGTTGCGGAGTATATGTTGGTACTTAGTTTAAATGAACTTGGGAATGCATTTTTGACAGTTGACCAGTTTGTAAATCAAAATCGCCCATATGCTGATGCAAGACCGAAATCAAAAGATATATAGAGGAAATTATTATGAAGAAACTCAGACTCAATAATGGGATGTCACGATCCCAAACTATTGATGGATATAAACTTGTTCCTACTGAAAAGTATGTAATAAACCTAGAAGAAGAGAGGGAATTAGCAATAGCAATTATGCAATATATTTATACTATTGGTTTTCCACCAGCATTCAAAAATTATCATGCATGGCTATTTGAAAATGGTTTTAATGCTGATTCACCGAATCCAACTAATGAATTTGTAGCAAGCTATTATGGCGTAAAGCCTCTTTGGAAGACATCTTATTCTATCGGTATTGTAGTAAAGGCAGAGCGTGATGATGACTATTACATTATTATGGAATGTAGTGGAAAAAATAAGGGCTTTAAGCATACGCAAATTATTCTTACTCTGGGTGGGTGCATGTAAATTTAGAGGTTACTAAAACATAGTTAATCAATAACTCTAGGTACCATTACGTTTAATGGCAGAATTCTTAAATATTCGGACGATATTTATTTTGTTTCATAGTATAGGAAGATACCGCCTTTGTGACAAGGTAAGACAGAAAATAGAGAAGGTGCTCTGGGCGATAGCTGTTGTTGAGTAAGGAGTGTACGATGATACGAAACGGTAACAGTGAACCGATGAGTGTGTGATTATGAGCTGGCGTTCTGAGTATGAAAACCGGCAACCAGTAAAGTACTCTTTTAAAATAAAAAAAGTAAACTGGTTTTAAGGAGGTGTTATATTGATAGAAAGCAGACCTGAGTTTGATAAAATTGCATCCTTTGATGAGTTCAAAAAATACTATTGGTACCGTGATGAACTTTCACAGATATGCAAGTCATTAGGGCTTGAATATAGGGGTACTAAACAAGAACTCAATCATATTATTGAGCAGTACTTTAAGGGTAATTTGATTAAAAAATCATCAATAAAAAGGAAAAAGAAACGAGCAGAAGTCGTTACCTTAAATACGCCCTTACTTGAATGTGGATTCTCCTTTAATACACACTTTAGAGAATATTTCTCAACTTTAACAGATGTTTCGCCATTTAAATTTACTGCCGATATGGCGACTGCTTGGAGAAAAGTAAAAAGAGAAAATGATTTGAGTTTTACAATCCAAGATATGCTAAAAGTTTATTATGGAAATTCAGATTATGCCAAGTATGATCATTCGGTTTGTCAATGGAATCAATTTCTAAAGGATTTCTGTGCAGACGAAAACAGTCGTAACTACTCAAACAAGTTAAAAGTGGCTTCTATCCTATGGAAAGAAGTTAGGAATTCAAGTAATAAAAAAATTTATTCAAAGAATCTTTTAACTAAATATGCTAATAAAGTAAAAGAGTATGGTAAGGTAGTTCAATAGAAGTGATCTCATTTTGATATTTTTGATTTGATTGCTGTTCGCTTAGCTTAACTATAACAGTATCTAAGTTTAAAGTAAGCGACAATCATTTTAAGAAATTTTGAGCAAGTTAAGGATATTTTTTATGAAGACGGAGTAAATATTGAGCTAGTATAGATTTACACACATCTATTTGTCCTTTAAAACGAATTTATATAATAAAAAAATATGGAGGATATTTTATGATACAAGTAGCTGATTTTATGAATAAAGTAGATATTACAGATAGTGATAATGTCAATTGTGAATTTGAAGTACGTAAAAAGGCAATGGATTTTTATAAGAAGTATCCTTTTTATGAGGAAGATGATTGGGAGATTATTAAGTTTCAAAACTCAGTTAATAAATATAATAAATTAAAGAATGATAAAGAGATTGAAGAATACAAAGAAAAATCAAAATCAGGCTATAAGGGAGCTCATTTACTTGTCAATAAATCGAAAGGTATTGCACTTACGGCTGACATCCTTACTTCAATTAAGCTACCTTGTGAAAGAATTGCAAGTATCGAAACTAGCTTAAAAGGTGGTAAAGAGATAAAAAACGGGATATTAAAAGGTAATTTAGAGATACCACATGATTTGAAACCTTATTTTAAAGCTTTTGCTATTGTTTACTATTGGTGTGGAAATATGATGCCAGTGGTGGAAAGTTTCCCCCCTGGAAGTGATGGAGCAGATAACTGGCTTTGGAAAATGAAGACGATAATTGAATGTCATACACCTGGTGCTCATCAAAACTGGAGAGATTGGATTAAAGAAAACTGGGGTGAAGATCTAAACAAATTCATCACTGATTTCTATTTTGAAGATTGTTTTGACAAGTATAGTTTAACCATAAAAAATATTGTTTCATCTCCTAATGGGGGTAACATTTATTCATTAAAAAAAGGTAATTTAGATATTCTTCAAGCAAATGAACATAAATTATCAAAAGAATTTTTAATCAATCATGTAAAAGTGATTATTCAAAGAAGCTACCGAATCGAGAATGAATTTCATGGGGATTGGAAGAAAGAAGAGGAGGACGAGGTAAAAGAAATTTTTAAAGAAATATTCGCGAAAGCTGGATTTAATGGTGGACAGATTAATAAAATGGTTTCTTTATTTTAGATAGTTAATTGACAATATTTAGAAGTTAGTCGTCTGATATAATCTGCTAATCTTTACTTAAACTATATTTTATATACTCAAAATTCTTATTAAATAATTTCTCAATGTTTTTATAAATCAATCTCCAGTACGTCATATTTTTCTTTTCAGCATTTTCATTATATAATGGGAGTACATTTACTTGCATACGATGAAATATAAAGATTTCTAACGAGTATTAAGGAGAAAATCAATGAAAAAAGCAATGTTAATTATCAATCCTACTTCTGGTGGCGAGAAGGCTTTGGATTACAAAGAAAAGCTGGAGAATAAAGCAAAAGAATACTTTGAGCACGTGGAAACCAAAATTACCGAAAAGGCGCTGGATGCAACACATTTTGCTGAAGAGGCTTCACGTGAGCAGTACGATGCAGTGGTTGTGTTCGGTGGAGATGGGACTGTCAATGAAGTAATTTCAGGTATTGCTGAAAGAGACTACATTCCTAAGTTAGGGATTATCCCAGGCGGTACGGGTAACCTCATTACAAAACTTTTGGAAATCAATCAAGACATCGATGGTGCGATAGATGAACTCGATTTTAATTTAACCAACAAGATTGATATCGGTAAAGCGAATGACAATTATTTTGGTTATATTTTTAGTATCGGTTCTCTACCTGAGGCGATTCACAATGTTGAAATTGAGGACAAGACAAAATTTGGTATTCTTGCCTATGCTGTAAATACCATGAAGTCTGTCATGACGGATCAGGTCTTTAACATTAAGGTTGAGACAGAAAATGGAAATTATGTTGGTGAAGCTAGCCATGTTTTGGTTCTCTTGACAAATTACTTCGCTGACAAAAAAATCTTTGAAGAAAACAAGGACGGCTATGCTAATATTTTGATTCTAAAAGATGCTTCTATATTCTCTAAATTATCCGTTATTCCTGATTTACTAAAAGGAGATGTTGTCGGCAATGATAATATTGAGTATATCAGAGCGCGTAATATTAAGATCTCTTCAGATAGTGAATTGGAGTCAGATGTTGACGGCGATAAATCCGATAACCTACCTGTAGAAATCAAAGTCCTAGCTCAACGAGTAGAAGTATTTTCAAAAACCGAAAGAGTAGAAGGTAAAAAAATTAGTTTATTATTCACAACGAAATTAAGTTCTATATCAACGATTGGAGGAGGAATGAATTCTCTATTTAATGAATTTCGAACAATTTGTTCTCATTTAAACCAAGTCGGAATCACACCGACGCTCATGGGGTCTTTGGGGGTTTGAATACCGATCAAATGAAGAATGGGGACCGTCTGACATTGACGTTCATGTGCCTGGTGACCCTAGAGGTTGGGAAGCACCTGATCATCTCAGAATTTATGACTGGGACAAGATAATGAAAGTGATGAAACACTTAGGCTATGCCTTAATAGATATTCATGAGCATGAATTCCAAAAGGATGGTGTGAGTGTTGAATTCGGAAGTATCGATTCTTTACCTGATTTTGCAGGAGTTTCGGAATCGGATATAGAGCTGATTCATCTCGAAAACATCTCTTTTCGAGTTCCAAGTTTGGAACAGTTTTTAAGCATTTACAAGGCTTCTTCCCAAGATTCCTATCGAAATGATCACAATAACAATAAGGATTTTAAAAAAATAGAGTGGTTGCAAAGATATTTGTAAATCATCATTTGAAAAGTAGCAAGTTGTAAGACTGGCTACTTTTTTATTTATAGAACCAAACCACTAGAATCTACGGACAAGCTTTGAAAATAAAATACGAAAGTAGTATACTAGAATCACAATTATGAAAACGTTTGCGTAAAATTGGAATTAAAACTTTAGGAGACAAATTGATGGAATTAAGTGCTATTTACCATAGACCTGAGTCTGAGTATGCTTATCTTTATAAAGATAAGACAGTGCACATCCGTATCCGGACCAAGAAAGATGACATTGAAAGCATCAACTTGCATTATGGGGACCCTTTTATCTTTATGGAGGAATTTTATCAGGATACAAAGGAAATGGTTAAGATAACTTCTGATGCCTTATTTGATTATTGGCAGGTTGAAGTGTCAGTTGACTTTGCACGTATCCAGTATCTCTTTGAACTCAAGGATACAGAAGGTCAAAGTATTTTGTATGGCGATAAAGGGTGCGTTGAAAATTCTCTAGAAAATCTTCATGCTATTGGAAATGGATTTAAGTTGCCTTATCTTCATGAAATTGATGCATGTCAAGTGCCAGACTGGGTTCAGATACGGTGTGGTATCAGATATTTCCTGAGAGATTTGCTAATGGAAATGCTCTATTAAATCCAGAAGGGATTTTAGACTGGGATTCATCTATCACACCTAAGAGTGATGATTTCTTTGGTGATGATTTACAGGGGATGATTGACCATCTGGATTATTTGCAAGACTTGGGTATTACAGGACTATATCTTTGTCCCATCTTTGAATCTACGAGCAATCATAAATATAATACGACAGATTACTTTGAAATTGACCGTCATTTTGGGGACAAGGAGACCTTTCGGGAACTGGTCGAGCAAGCTCATCAGCGTGGCATGAAAATCATGCTGGATGCTGTATTTAATCATATTGGTTCGCAATCTCCTCAATGGCAAGATGTTGTCAAAAATGGTGAACAGTCTTCTTATAAAGATTGGTTCCATATCCAACAATTCCCAGTGACAACTGAAAAGCTAGCCAACAAGAGAGAGTTGCCTTATCATGCTTTTGGTTTCGAGGACTATATGCCTAAAGCTTAATACAGCCAATCAAGAGGTCAAAGACTATCTATTAAAGGTTGCGACTTACTGGATTGAAGAGTTTAATATCGATGCTTGGCGTTTGGATGTGGCTAATGAGATTGACCATCAGTTCTGGAAGGATTTTCGTAAGGCAGTTTTAGCTAAAAAGCCTGATCTTTATATTTTAGGAGAAGTCTGGCATACGGCTCAGCCTTGGCTAAATGGAGATGAGTTCCATGCGGTCATGAATTATCCTTTATCTGATAGTATCAAGGACTATTTTTTACGAGGAATTAAGAAGACAGACCAATTCATCGATGAAATCAATGGTCAGTCTATGTATTACAAACAGCAGATTTCAGAGGTTATGTTTAATCTCTTGGATTCGCATGATACAGAACGTATTTTTGTGTACGGCAAATGAAGACGTTCAACTTGTCAAATCAGCCCTAGCCTTTCTCTTTTTTTACAAAAAGGAACACCCTGTATCTATTACGGAACAGAGTTAGCCTTAACTGGCGGTCCAGACCCAGATTGTCGTCGTTGTATGCCTTGGGAACGCGTATCAAGTGACAATGATATGCTGAATTTCATGAAGAAGCTGATTAATATTAGAAAACAAGCGTCAGCAACCATTCAGCATGGTAAGTATGATCTTCAAGAAATCAAACCAGATCTAGTAGCCTTGGAATGGAAATACGAAGGACAGGTCCTCAAAGCGATCTTCAACCAATCAACAGAAGATTATATTGTCGAAAAAGAAGCAGTAGCACTAGCAAGCAATTGCCTAGAATTGGAAAATCAGCTTGTGATCTCTCCAAAAGGTTTTGTGATTTTTCATTAAAGAGCAATTAAGAGTGACAGGAAAATTGTAGTATAGAGAGCATTTTACAAACAGACTATTTGTCGTCTTGCTACAATTGGTATATAATTTAACTTAGTGAATATAGGAGGACCAATCGAATGGAATTAAAAGATTTTACAGAAAAAGAACAGGAAATGATTAAGAAGGGGCTGACTACGTCTAAGATTAGTGACAAGGAAACTGCTGAGAAGATTCTTGCGCTAGTACCACAAGACTTGATTAAGCGAATCCCGTTTTTTGTCAGAAAGCATGCTACGACACGTACGATTAAACGCATTTCAATTGAACACCCTGAACTCTATGCTGCAGCTCAAACAAGTGGTGAAATTCCAGAAAAAGAACGCGAAGAATTGCGTCAAATTATCACGACTATCTTTGAACAAAAGATGAATAAGCATAGTATTAAGTAGAGAATGAAAAAATATTTTATTGGCGGTTTGGGAAGCAATGTCTATCATAGCAAGGATTTTCTTCAAGAACTAAATTCGCAGATTTATTTTCTAAATCCATATGAAAAGCATCTTCGAGATGAAACAGAATTGAAATCATGGTTTAAAAATGAGATTGTAGAGGAAGAATCTATCTGTCTGATAGGTCATTCTCTTGGAGGAGATTTATCTCGTTATCTTGCATCGGAATTTTTTGAAGTGAAAAAACTAATTCTTTTGGATGGTGGCTATCTAGATTTAGATAAGATTTTACCTTTAGATACAGAGTTAGAGGAAACTAAAAACTATATCAAATCTCAAATTATTTCGGACTTAGATGTTCTTATTTCTAAAGAAAAATCTGAAGCAAAGCATTGGTCAGAAAATATGGAGAAAGCTGTAAGACAGTCCTATCACTGGAATGCGGAGTATAATAGATATGAGTTAGCTATAAAATATGAAAATATAGAAGCGATACTCCGCCTACGGAGGAAAATACAAGCTTTTAAGAGAGAAGTGGGAGATACCTTGTTTATCAGTCCTCGCTATCCTAATGAAGCTACATGGAGAGAGGAAGCCCTAAAAGAATTGCCAGACTATTTTGATACTATTTTTCTAGAGAACGTTGGCCATGAGATTTATACTGAAGCCCCCAAAGAAATCGCTAGTCTAATTAATGAGTGGTTCTATTATTCTCACTGGGCTACTTGCATTGCTGGAAATGGTATAAGATGAAAATCTACAAGTCACTAATTCTCATATAACAAAAAACGAACAGGCTCTTTTTCTGTCATTCAGAAGAGAACTTGTTCGTTTTGTCTTTTTATTCTTTTAAAACACGCGATAAACATAAGGATTTTCTGGTTTATCGACTTTGGTAAAGCTGTCGATTTCCAAGGTTGGGAGGTTTTGTTTGAGTTCTTTATGGTAGTGATTGACCAGTTTTCCTTTGGCTGTAATCCAGGTGTTATTCTCATACTGACGGGTATTTCCCTTGGTCAGTAATCCATACACACCGGAATCTGCGATACAGTGAATAATGCCGAAGCGGAACAGGAATTGGCTATTGGCATGACTGGGGTCATTGTAGACAAAGCCTGTGAACTGGACTGTCTTACCCTCAAACTCATCTGGATAGTCGTAGATAGCCTCCATGACTTCCATATAGTTTGCATTAGTGATTTGAATACTATCTTGGGACAAGTATTTATCTGCTGCCGTTCGCATTTCCTTTTCATAGGCTGATTTTGAAAAATAAGAGCTGGTATCTGGTTTCAAGTATTGGCTTGTCGTCCCTTCAATCGTCTGAATGGCTTGATCCGTTCCTTCTGATAAGGGGAAATGATAGCCTTTGGCAGAAACAGTCTGAGAATCCAAGCTAACAGTTGGAAAAGTTAAACCAATGATAATCGGAATGGCCAGAAGAGCAATACTCGTTACCTTGGCTAATCGGCTGTTCAGATGACTGTGGGTTTTGACTTGTTTCATCCAGATATACAATTGAACGACTGCCAAGATAAAGGAAAGCACCATTGAGATATAGGCTAGATAGGAATAGTGCATGTTGATGTACTGGTTTAATTTGCCTGACAGATGGAGATAAATGGTCACTTCAAAATAGCCAGCTAAAACTAAAAATCGAATCATAGGATGACTCCAATCAAGAGAGAATATACTAAGACAACGAGTGTCACAATCGTAATGAAGTGACTGATAAATCGAGCTTTCAAGTAATTTTTCATCATGAGAATATTTTTGATATCCAGCATTGGGCCAATGACGAGAAAGGCCAAAACTGGTGCTAAGCCGAAACTCGAGAGAAGAGAAGCACCGATAAAGGCATCCGCCTCACTGCAGAGAGAAAGAAGAAAGGCCAAAAGCATCAAGAGCAGGATGGCAAAAAGAGGGGTCGCACTGATAGAGGTCAGAATCCGTGTCGGAACATAGACCTGTACAACAGAGGCAAAGAGACAGCCAAATACCAAATAACGCCCCGTATCAAAAAATTCATCAATGGCTTGCACAAAGACCTGAAAAATTTTTTTTGCAGGGCTCAAGTGAGAAAAATCGTGCTCATGACAGGCCAAACGATTTTCTTTTTGAATCGGTTCTTGCCAGAAAAAGCCTAGAAAAATCCCAAGTATCACAGCTACAAGAATGGAGCCAAGAGCTCGTAACAGGGCGACATGGAAGGAATTGCCAAAGGCAGAATAGGTCGCAAAGAGAACAATGGGATTGATGACAGGTGCTGTCACAAGAAAGGGAACGGCCGTGTAACTGGGAACCTTTTTTTCCAGAAAACGATTGATAATGGGAACAATTCCACATTCACAAGAGGGAAAAAGAATCCCTACGAAGGTACCAAAAAAGATTCTCCCCCAACGATTTCGAGGGAGAAAATGATAAACCTTATCAGGTGTGATATAGACCTCAATCAGCCCTGAAACAATACTTCCTATCAGAACGAAGGGGAGGGCTTCAATGATAATGGAGAGAAAAATGGCTCCAGTCTGAAGCACACTAGATGGGAGTTGTTGGAAAGCAGTCATCTAGTTTTTCTTTTCTGCTTTAGCTTTTTTCTCTTTGTCATCAGGGAAAGCAACTTGTTTCAAATCAGGGAGTTTAGCAAACTCTTCAAACATCTTGTCCAAGTTGTCTCGTTTTGTAAATTTTACAGCCATAGGTGTACCTCGATTCTAAATTCTACCTCTATTATACTATTATTTTGAGGAAATTGGATTATTTTGATAATCACAGATGCAAAAATAGGTAAGGCAAAACAAGATTTGTTCCTTATGGTATAATATCCATACCTCTGATACTTTTTTTGAGCAGTTAGCCAAACTTTTTGTTCAGCAATATACCCATTTGATGATTGATTTCTACTGTGGTGTTAATTTCATAAACTTCAGTGTGTTTGATGAACTACTCAAAATTTATTACCGCAAAATCAATAACGCCGTTTTTAACGGTTAGATTGTTAATAAACACGGGTAAGTTGATTGCTGGTAGGTATCCCACAACTTCGGTGCAGCCCCATTCTGGTATCAATACCCAAAAGTTTTGTGGGTTGATTTTATTGCCAAGTTTGACTAATTCTGTTTAACGATATAGTCGTTCACAATTTCTTTATTAATTTATTTATTAATACTCGAGAAGGATTACTCTGTTTGTTAAGGAAGTCCAGCTTTTTTTATGTAAAATTTATAGTCTGGAAATAAATTTCTAAATTCGAATTGAAAGAGTATCTTGAGGAGAAAAATCCGATATATGGGCAGACAATGGTGTTGTAGAGTATGGATTATTAGGGAAAGTATATTACAGGTTATATGGTTGATTGCTACTTTCAAAGATTTTACTTCATCTGAATATTCAAGCAGACAAGTGCATCTTAGGAATTTTATCGTTACTCGAATCATGAAACATCTCAAAGTTTTTCTCATCAACTTGCTTCCAATCTAACTTAAAATTATTAAAAGAATATAGCTTGCTTCTATCTCTAGTTTTTTTAAGAAATTGGGAGTCGGTAAGTAACAAGAAGATTGTGAGAACCGACTCAAAATATGCTATAATAGAGTCAGAAAAATTTGAAAAACCCGAAGGGTACCCTTCCTTTATTATATTCATAATAAAGGAAGGGTACCCTTCCTTTATTATATTCATAATAAAGGAATCCTATCAGTCCTTCGCTAAATTATAACTGAAAGGTAAACTTTATATGAAACAAGAACTGGAACAGCTTCTGGCACAAAATGACACCTTTATGGTGGAAGGTGTGCTTAATAAGAATAAATTAACAGAGCTGGCAAGACAATATAATCCAGAACTTCTCAATCTCTTGATGAGTGATGGAAAAATCTCTAATCACTTCTTTTCTAAGCTGGAGACAGGTGTGCTCGTCTTTAAGAAAGATGTCTTTTTACAGTTTCTGAACAACAAGGAGTTTCTCCCAGACAGTTTTACGGCTTATAAGACGAAAATTGGTCTTGCAACTGAAAATAAGTACATTTCTGAAAATCAAGAAGTTGTTCTCAATTTTCCATACAAAGACTGCATACTTGAGGGTGGACAGACTAGGGACGATGCTAAACGTCAAGAGGTTTTCTTTAATGAAACACTCGCTCCAACAGAAATCAATCGCTTGCTGGATGATAAGGTCTTGACTAACTTTAAACGCTATGACAAAGATGGCGAACATGAAGTGGAAGAGTTAGCAGATACTGATAATCTTATCATCAAAGGGAATAATCTTATCGTTCTGCATAGTTTGAAAAAACGTTTTGCTGGGAAGGTCAAGCTCATTTATATTGATCCGCCTTACAATACAGGTAATGATAGCTTTAATTACAATGATAACTTCAATCATTCAACATGGTTAATTTTTATGAAGAATCGTTTAGAGGTGGCTCGAGAGTTGCTGAGTGATGATGGCTTAATTTTTGTACAATGTGATGACAATGAACAAGCATATCTAAAAGTTTTGATGGATGAGGTGTTCAGCAGAAATAATTTTATCTCAAATATTGTCTGGAAAGGTCGAGGAGGTCGTCAAGATAGTAAATATGTTGCTCAAATTCACGAAACTATAATTTTTTACGCAAAAAATAAAGAACGAGCAGTCTTGAATAAAGCTTTTATCGAAGACACTTCAAACTATGCTTATGAAGATAGCCGAGGAAACTATAAAACTCAGCTTATTCGAAAATGGGGAAGCAACAGTCGAAGAGAAGACCGCCCTAACCTCTTCTATGAAGTTGAATTTGAGGGTAATAAAGTATTGCCAATCTTACCGAATGGAGATGATGGGTGCTGGAGATGGAGTAAAAATAGACTTGAAGAAGCTATAAAAAATGATATGGTAGTGTCACTTGAAAAAGATGGTAGAACAGAGCTCTACGAAAAAATATATAAAGGTGATGGGAAGAAACAAACAGTTTTTACATCTTGGATTGATGAAAGTTTTTCTGGTCAGGGAACTAAAGTTTTAGAAGAAATTTTCAAAGAAAAAGTTTTTGATTACCCTAAGCCAGAACAGCTGGTTAAAAAGTTTATTGATTTAACGACCGATGATGGTGACATCGTCCTAGATTACCACCTCGGATCAGGTACAACAGCAGCCGTTGCCCACAAAATGAACCGCCAGTACATTGGTATTGAACAAATGGACTACATTGAGACCGTGTCCGTTAAACGTTTGGAAAAAGTGATTGAGGGCGAACAAGGTGGTATTTCAAAATCTGTCGACTGGCAGGGTGGAGGTTCGTTTGTCTACTGCGAACTCAAAAATGATGTTCAGGAATTCAAAAATGAAATTCTTGAGGCGACAACAAAAGAAAAACTGCTTGAAGTCTTTGAACTTGCGAAAAAATCATCATTCCTTTCCTACCGCATTGACCCTAAAAAGTTGAAAAAGAATGAATTTGAAAAGCTTTCATTAGCAGAACAAAAGCAAATCCTATCTGAGATTATTGATAATAACAATCTATACGTGAATTACTCGGATATTGACGATATTGATTACGGGATTTCCGCTCAAGATAAAAAGCTGAATCATGCTTTCTACGGGAAGGAAAAGTAAGTCATGACTTTTATTTACGAAACTTATGATACGGTCAGTCGGTCTGGCTTTAAGGACTTTCGAGCGGATTTGCCAGATTACATTACTAAAAATCTGAAACACTCTTTGCGTCCTTATCAAGAGGAAGCGATTGGACGATATTTATACTATAAAACAGATGAAAATCGTGCTATTCCAGAGCAAGTCCTCTACAATATGGCGACTGGTTCTGGGAAGACGCTTTTGATGGCGGCGGTTATCTTGGAAAAGTACAAACAAGGGGAACGGAATTTCATCTTCTTTGTCAATAACGACAATATTCTCACCAAAACCAAGGATAATTTCTTGGAGAGCTCTTCTGGTAAGTACCTTTTTGCGGAAAAGATTGTCATGGATGGGCAAATTGTGACCGTGCGTGAAGTGACGGATTTTTCAGATAGTCGTGATGATAGTATTAATATTGTTTTCACTACTATTCAGAAGCTCCACCAAGATCTCAATACGCCACGAGAAAACCGTCTGTCTTATGAGCAATTTAAGGATATTTCTGTTGTCATGTTGGCTGATGAAGCACATCACTTGAACGCTGGTCTGGACACAAACGAGAAAAAGGACAACACCAGCTGGACGTCTACTATTGAAGCTATCCAGAGAACCGCTAAAAAATCCAGTATTTTTGAGTTTACGGCAACGATTGACCTAACAAATCCAACCTTAGCTCAAAAGTATGAAAAATCCTTGCTGTTCAAATATGATTTGAAAGAATTTCGACTGGACAAGTATTCGAAAGATGTTCTCTTTCATCTGGTGGATGGTAAAGTCAATAATCGTATGCTTCAAGCCATTCTTGTCAGTCAATATCGCAAGAAAATCGCTCTGAAAAATGGTATCAACCTAAAACCCTTGGTCATGTTCAAGTCGCAGAAGATTGCTGAGAGTCAAGAAAATCTGGACTCATTTTTGGGGGTGCTAGACAATCTTTCTCCAGAAGATATTCAAGCACAGCGTGATCTCGTTTCAGAAATGGACGAAAAATCCAGTATTTTAAAAAAATCCTTCTCTTATTTCGAAAAAGTCGGTATTTCTAACGCAGACTTGGTGGCGGAACTTCAAGAGGATTTTCGAAAAGAGCGCCTGCTTTTAGTTGATGGAAAGAACAAGCATAAAGATAGTCTCAATCTCCTCAATACCTTAGAACTACCAACAAATGAAATTCGTGCCATTTTCGCCGTGGATATGCTGAACGAGGGATGGGACGTTCTCAATCTTTTCGACATTGTCCGACTTTATGACACCCGTGATGGGAAGAACACAAAAAACGGATTTGTCGCAGGAAAAACTACCAACACTGAGAAGCAGTTGATTGGTCGTGGTGCTCGCTATTATCCTTTTGTCATTGGTGATAATTTTGAAGAAAAATACATTCGAAAATTTGACAAAAATGAAAATCATGAACTTCGGGTGATTGAACAACTTCACTATCACTCTGCTAATAATCCTCGCTATATTTCAGAACTCAAGCAAGTCTTGCGTGAATCTGGGATTTATGATGACCAAAATCTGGAAGAACGTGTGCTCAAGCTTAAGGAGTCTTTCAAGAAAACGCGAACCTACACAGATGGCGTCGTTTGGATGAATAAACGCCTTTCTTATGAGCAACTACTTGAACAACGTCAAGGAAGTCTATTTGATACGAATTTCATTCCCAAATCTTTCGAAGTCAAACTCCCAACCCACAGTGTGCGAGATATTGAGGCATTTGATGAAGGAAATTATGTTTCGGATTCATTAGAGGCGATTACCTTCAAATTCGGTAAAATTATCAGCAACAATATTGTCAGAACGGCTATCAATCGCAATAAAAAGTTCTCGTTCGATAATCTACAGAAAGCTTTCGTAGGTTTGCCAAATGTTGCTGGATTTATCAATATGCTTTCAGATATTGATATGCGAGTGGAGTCTCAGTACAAACTAGTGAATGATTTAACCCCAGACGACAAACTTTATATTACTGAAAAACTTCTCCATCACATTGAAAAAGATTTGATTGCGACCGAGGAACGCTTCTTCGGTTCAGAAAAATTCGAAAAATACAAAATAAAGGACTTATTTGAAGATAATATCTTGCGAAAATACACCATTAACCATCAAAGCCAAGCAGAGTTTGGTTTGTCACAGAAAAATATAGCCGAAACCCAGTATTTCGAAGATTTGGATAATCTAGACTGGTACGCTTACAATGACAACTTCGGCACCAGTGAGGAAAAACTTCTCGTCCGTTTGATTAAAGATTTGATGACTGAACTTGAAGAAAAATGGACAGATATTTACCTACTTCGAAATGAAAAAGCTGTAAAGATTTATAGTTTTGCTAATGGGAAAGCCTTTGAACCAGACTTTCTCATGTTCGCTAACGACAAAAATACAGGAAATGTTTCTTGGCAGATTTTCATTGAACCAAAAGGAAGTCAATTCTTGGACGCAGATAATACTTTCAAAAATAGTAAGGAAGGCTGGAAACAAGAGTTCTTGCATCAAATTTCTGAACGAGATGAGGCGAGGACGCTAGTTGATGATGAACATTATCGGATTGTGGGTTTGCCGTTCTTTAATGAGACGATAAGTAAGGACGAGGTCAAGGAACAACTGCGGACACTCTAATACATAACGTGAGTAGGAGATAAGAAAATGTATATTTCTAAAATTAAACTAGTAAACTTTAAGAGTTTTAAAGGAGAGCATGTTATTGAATTCTCGGAAGGTGTAAATTTTTTTGTAGGAAATAATAACTGTGGTAAGACGACAATTTTTAAAGCAATTGAATTCATTCAGAGTGGAAAAAACAAGTTAGATTTTATAACTCAGGGTCTTGAGACTGAAAATATATCTGTCGAACTTGAATTCAAAGGTGCAGGTCTCAGTGAAATAGTTAATGATGAAAACCTAAATCTTAATAAATACAGTGACTATGTAATCGACAATGAAGATGGTACGTATAGTCTTAGGGTTTTAAGGTCGTCTCAGGAATGTGAAGTAACGCAAGGTAAAAAAACAGTTTCTTTAGATATCTCAAAAGTAAGGATTTATAATCCAAATTCAACCGAGGAAGATGATATAAAGAGGTTTGAAAACCCCACAGGCATTGATAAAACGATTACTGCATTATTTGATGCTCAGTTTGTATATTCGGATATAAGGAATGAAGATTATCAAGATTTTGGTAAGACCAAAATAATAGGTAAAATAATTAATGATATAACAAAAGATTTTCAAAAAGGCGATACATGGAGAGAATTTCAAGATGCTCATAACAAAACTTTTGGAGATGAAGGGTTGGGTAGAATTCTTGAAGGAATTGCGACTAAAATTTCCTCCGTGTTGAAAGAGCAGTATGGAGATGGTGAGGTACAATTTAATTTTGGATTGCCTGAAATTGATAATTTCTTTAAGACGGGTAGTCTTCTTCTTTCGGATAATGGTATTTCAACTTCTGTTTCAGAAAAAGGTACTGGAATGCAACGGGCATTAGCTTTAAGCTTAATTCAAGTTTATGCTGGTGTGCTTGATAATGAAGAGGAAACATTATCTAAGCCAATTATGTTTTTTATTGATGAGCCTGAGACATTTTTACATCCTAAAGCGCAAGATAAACTTATCGATTCACTTAATAAAATTGCTGAAAAATATCAAGTTTTTATTACGACTCATTCTCCTTACCTGTTAAAAAAGTTTGACTGTAGAACTCAGCAAATCAATATTTTTTCCAAGAATGACGACGGAGTGAATTTTGTATCGGATAAGCGGGAATTAAATTTATTCGGAACTACCTCACCGACAATAGGAGAAATAAACTACATTGCTTTTGGAGTAAACAGCGTGGAATTTCACAATGAATTATATGGATTTATCCAAGCAAAAGCGATTGATGAGGATGAAAAAAATTATTTCGAGAAAGAATTCGAAAAATGGCTTGTATATAAAGGCATAACTCAAGATAAAGACTATCATCGTTTATTAAAAAACGGGAATATTCAGCAAGAGCAAAAAACTCTTCCAACTTTAATTCGCAACATCATTCATCATCCAGAAAATCAAAATAACAGCTATACTACAGAAGAATTGGAAGAGTCAACAGAATTACTTTTGAATATTTTACATGATTTAGTGTAAAATAAACAGGATGTCTTGACATAGACATCCTGTTTTAGGTTATGGGAATATTATTATTTTTGACTGCTGTTTTCTCTGTGGTATAATAGATTCATGGATAAAAAATATGAAAAAATCTCCCAAGATTTGGGAGTGACTTTAAAGCAAATTGATACCGTTCTAAGTTTGACAGCTGAAGGGGCGACTATTCCCTTTATCGCGCGTTATCGCAAGGACATGACTGGTAGTCTGGATGAGGTGGCGATTAAGGCCATTATCGACTTGGATAAAAGTCTGACCAATCTCAATGACCGCAAGGAAGCTGTTTTAGCTAAGATTCAAGAACAAGGCAAGTTGACCAAGGAGTTGGAAGAAGCTATCTTAGCTGCCGAAAAACTAGCAGATGTAGAAGAACTCTATCTTCCATACAAGGAAAAGCGTCGGACCAAGGCAACCATTGCCCGTGAAGCTGGACTCTTCCCACTTGCTCGCTTGATTTTGCAAAATGTAGCTGATTTAGAAAAAGAGGCTGAAAAGTTTGTCTGTGAAGGATTTGCGACTGGTAAGGAAGCCTTGTCTGGTGCAGTTGATATCTTGGTAGAAGCCTTATCGGAAGATGTCAATTTACGCGCTCTAACTTATCAAGAGGTGCTGAGACACTCTAAACTCACTTCTCAAGTCAAGGATGAAAGTCTTGATGAAAAGCAGGTTTTTCAGATTTATTATGATTTTTCAGAGACGGTTGGAACTATGCAGGGTTATCGTACCTTAGCCCTCAATCGTGGGGAGAAGCTAGGTGTCTTGAAGGTCGGTTTTGAACATGCAACGGACCGTATTCTTGCCTTCTTTGCAGCTCGTTTCAAGGTGAAAAACGCCTATATTGATGAAGTTGTTCAGCAATCCGTTAAGAAAAAAGTCTTGCCTGCTATCGAGCGTCGTATTCGGACAGAATTAACTGAAAAAGCAGAAGAAGGAGCTATCCAACTCTTTTCGGACAACCTGCGCAATCTTCTCTTGGTTGCTCCGCTGAAAGGACGCGTGGTTCTTGGATTTGACCCAGCTTTTCGTACAGGTGCTAAGCTAGCTATCGTGGATGCGACGGGGAAAATGCTGACAACTCAGGTTATTTATCCTGTTAAACCAGCATCAGCTCGTCAAATCGAAGAAGCCAAGAAAGATTTGGCAGACTTGATTGGTCAATACGGTGTAGAGATTATTGCCATCGGAAATGGAACGGCCAGTCGTGAAAGTGAAGCTTTTGTGGTGGAAGTTCTGAAAGATTTCCCTGAAGTCAGCTATGTTATCGTCAATGAAAGTGGTGCTTCTGTCTATTCTGCTAGTGAATTAGCTCGTCAGGAGTTTCCAGACTTGACCGTTGAAAAACGCTCTGCTATTTCTATCGCCCGTCGTTTGCAAGATCCCCCTTGCTGAATTGGTCAAAATCGATCCTAAGTCAATCGGTGTCGGTCAATACCAGCATGATGTCAGTCAGAAGAAACTATCTGAGAGTCTGGACTTTGTTGTCGATACAGTGGTAAACCAAGTCGGTGTCAATGTCAATACGGCCAGCCCAGCTCTTCTTTCCCATGTCGCTGGACTCAATAAAACCATTTCTGAAAATATCGTCAAGTATCGTGAAGAAGAAGGAAAAATCACTTCACGCGCCCAAATCAAGAAAGTTCCTCGTCTGGGGGCCAAGGCCTTTGAACAGGCAGCTGGTTTCCTTCGTATCCCTGAAAGTAGAAATATTCTTGATAATACAGGAGTTCACCCAGAAAATTACTCTGCCGTTAAGGAACTTTTCAAACGTTTGGACATTACAGACTTGAATGAAGAAGCCCAAGTAAACTCAAGTCGCTTTCAGTCAAGGAAATGGCGCAAGAGCTAGACCTTGGTCCAGAAACTCTTAAAGATATCATTGCAGATCTTCTCAAACCAGGTCGAGATTTCCGTGATTCCTTTGATGCACCTGTGCTTCGCCAAGATGTCCTAGATATCAAAGACTTAGTGGTAGGCCAGAAGCTAGAAGGTGTTGTGCGTAATGTCGTTGACTTCGGTGCCTTCGTTGATATCGGGATTCACGAGGACGGCTTGATTCATATTTCCCATATGAGTCGCAAATTTATCAAACACCCAAGCCAAGTGGTGTCCGTCGGAGATTTGGTGACCGTTTGGGTCAAGAAGATTGATACTGAACGTGAAAAAGTCAATCTGTCGCTACTCGCTCCAAATGAAACTGACTGATTACGTTAAGCAGGTTTCACTAGAAGACTTCGGCAGACCTTTTATCCATCAAGCTCAGTGGAATTCTCGTCTACGTTCGACAGGTGGGCGATTTTTCCCCAAAGATGGGCATTTGGATTTTAATCCCAAGGTTTATCAGGAATTGGGTTTAGACGTTTTTAGGAAAATTGTCCGACATGAACTCTGTCATTATCACCTCTATTTTCAAGGGAAGGGCTATCAACACAAGGATAGGGATTTAAGGAACTGTTGAAAGCAGTGGATGGATTACGCTTTGTACCAACCTTGCCAAATAGCAACTCCAAACCATTCAAGCTCTATCGTTGTCAATCCTGCCAGCAAAGGTATCAGCGCAAGCGAAGGATTAATACCAAACGCTATCGCTGTGGACTTTGTCGAGGTAAATTGCTACTAATAAATCAGCCTGAGGACTGATGAAAGCCGAGCCTACCCGTGATATACTATGTCTAACCTAGCAGAAAGAGGAAATATCATGAACAGTAAATTTTATAAAATGAGACGAAATCGCATGATTTCAGGAGTTCTGGCGGGTCTGTCAGACAAGTGGAACTTTGATGTTACCCTTGTTCGTTTTCTATTTGCTATTTTTACAGTCGCAAACTTTGGACTTGGCGTGATTATCTATATCATCCTAGCTTCTATCATGCCTACCAAGGAAGAAATCGAAGCAGAAATGTACGGAACAGGCCCACGCAAACGCAAAGAAGCCCAAGCCATTGAAGAAAATGATGGATGGTTTTGGTGAGGTTCTACAGAAGATTTGGAATAAGCAAAAAGCTTTAAATCAATAGTCTAAACTGCTTGATTTAAAGCTTTTTTACTTTTAATAATATTTTTCCAACTTCATCTACAAACTAAAAGCATGTTTTTGAACTCATGTTTCTAATCTGATTTTTCATGCTGAGACAATACGTTTTTTGAAAAATGGTGGATGCTGATAACAACTGATAACCAGCAAATAACATAAGCAGTAGCTGTAAATTCTGTACCGATAAAGTATGTTTTTTCAACTAAGAGCTGACCGATGAATGGAGAGAGGAGATAGAGAATTCCGATGAGTATATGTTCTTTGTGTTTCATTAAAGCGCACCTTCTTTCCTTATAGGTAGAACGACTTGCAAGGATTAAATTAAATAGTATTTCATCGAAGTAAGCTTACTAGAGTAATAGTTTCCGCTTCCTCCTTTCCAAAGTAAGCCTTTTCACACTTATATTTTACAACTTTAAAAATAGGAAATCAAATCATTTTCTAAGTAATTTTGCCTACATTTCCCCCAATCTTACAAAAATGTAAGATTAAAGTCTCTTTTGTAAGGTTAGGTTATGGCAAGCGGTCTTTTTTTGATGTAAACTAGACTCATAAAGAACAAAGGAGTAACATCATGAAACAAATCTTACATAAGAAAAGAAGAAAACCAAGTCACAAAGAAATCGAGCGCGTTCAGCTGGGATGCGCTATGATGCAAGCTACATTTCATTTGATGGGATATTAAGAAAGGAGATTCTCATGACACTTTTAGATGTAAAACACGTTCAAAAAATTTATAAAACTCGTTTTCAGGGCAACCAAGTAGAAGCCCTCAAGGACATTCACTTTACCGTAGAAAAGGGTGACTACGTTGCCATCATGGGGGAGTCTGGTTCTGGTAAATCAACTCTTCTCAATATCCTAGCTATGCTGGATAAACCAAGTCGTGGTCAGGTTTATCTGAATGGAACTGATACAGCAACCATTAAAAATTCACAGGCTTCTAGCTTCCGTCGTGAAATTAGGATTTGTCTTCCAAGACTTTAACTTGCTAGATACTCTATCTGTTAAGGACAATATCTTGCTTCCGCTTGTCTTGTCAAGAAGACCCATTACGGAGATGATGAAGAAATTGGTGGTGACAGCTGAGAATCTGGGTATTAACCAATTACAAGAGAAATACCCTTACGAGATTTCTGGTGGTCAGAAACAGCGTGTAGCAGTAGCCCGCGCCATCATCACAGAACCTGAAATTCTCCTTGCGGATGAGCCAACAGGAGCTCTTGACTCCAAGTCATCTGCAGCCTTACTTGATGTCTTTGATGAAATCAATGAGCGCGGCCAAACCATTCTCATGGTAACCCACTCAACGGCAGCAGCTAGCAGGGCTAAACGTGTTCTCTTTATCAAAGACGGCATTCTTTACAATCAAATCTACCGTGGAGAGAAGACAGAACGTCAGATGTTCCAAGTAATCTCTGATACCTTGACTGTCATGGCAAGCGAGGTGAATTAGTATGTTTCGATTAACCAATAAGTTAGCGGTATCGAACTTGATTAAAAACCGCAAACTCTACTATCCTTTTGCGCTGGCTGTTCTCTTGGCAGTCACCGTCACCTATCTCTTTTACTCCCTAACTTTCAATCCCAAGATTGCAGAAATTCGTGGAGGGGAAACCATTCAAGCTACTCTAGGATTTGGTATGTTTGTCGTTACCCTTACATCAGCCATTATCGTCCTCTATGCCAATAGTTTTGTTATGAAAACCGTTCCAAGGAACTGGGGATTTATGGAATGTTGGGTTTGGAGAAACGTCATCTGATCAGTATGACATTTAAGGAGTTAGTGGTATTTGGGATTCTAACTGTTGGAGCAGGTATCGGTATTGGAGCCTTGTTTGACAAGTTGATTTTCGCTTTCTTGCTCAAACTGATGAAATTGAAGGTTGAGCTGGTCGCTACCTTCCAGATGAAAGTTGTCATTGCAGTACTTGTTGTCTTCGGTTTGATTTTCCTAGGTCTCATGTTTCTGAATGCTCTTCGAATCGCCCGTATGAATGCCCTCCAGCTCTCACGTGAGAAAGCTAGCGGTGAGAAAAAAGGTCGTTTCCTATCTCTCCAAACTATTCTTGGTACGATTAGTTTAGGGATTGGATACTATCTTTCCCTTACTGTAAAAGATCCTCTTACAGCCCTAACAACTTTCTTCCTAGCTGTTTTGCTGGTTATCTTTGGTACTTATCTCTTGTTTAATGCAGGAATTACAGTCTTCCTACAAATCTTAAAGAAAAACAAGAAATACTATTACCAACCTAATAACCTCATCTCTGTTTCCAACTTGATTTTCCGTATGAAGAAAAATGCGGTTGGACTAGCAACTATCGCTATCTTGTCAACAATGGTTTTGGTGACCATGTCTGCAGCGACTAGTATTTTCAATGCCTCAGAAAGCTTTAAAAAAGTTCTAAATCCTCATGATTTTGGGGTTTCAGGGCAAAATGTTGAAAAAGAAGATTTGGACAAACTCTTGAGCCAGTTTGCAAGTGACAAAGGTTATAAGATTAAAGAGAAAGAAGTTCTTCGTTACGCTTACTTTGGTGTTGCAAACCAAGAAGGTAGCAAGTTAACCCTTTTTGAAAAAGGACAAAATCGTGTCCAACCCACAACAGTTTTCATGGTATTTGACCAAAAAGATTATGAAAATATGACTGGCCAAAAACTGTCTCTATCAGGAAATGAGGTCGGACTCTTTGCAAAGAATGAGGGAGTTAAAGAACAGAAAGCTCTAACTCTAAATGATCATCAATTTTCTGTCAAAGAAGAATTTACTAAAGATTTCATTGTAAACCATGTTCCAAATCAGTTTAATATTTTGACTGCTGATTACAATTACCTTGTTGTACCTAATTTACAAGCCTTTTTTGACCAATTCCCAGATTCGGCTATCTATAATCAGTTTTACGGTGGTATGAATGTAAATGCCAACGAAGAAGAACAACTCAAGGTCGCTGAAGAATATGATAAATACCTCAATCAGTTTAATGCTCAATTAAACACGGAAGGTAGCTATGTGTATGGTAGCAATCTAGCAGATGCTAGTGCTCAGATGAGTGCCCTCTTTGGTGGTGTCTTCTTTATCGGTATTTTCCTATCCATTATCTTTATGGTCGGAACCGTTCTGGTCATCTATTACAAGCAAATTTCTGAAGGTTATGAAGACCGTGAACGCTTTATTATCTTGCAGAAAGTCGGTTTAGATCAAAAGCAAATCAAGCAAACCATTAACAAACAGGTTTTAACTGTTTTCTTCCTTCCTTTGCTCTTTGCCTTCATACATCTCGCCTTTGCCTACCATATGCTTAGTCTGATTTTAAAAGTGATTGGTGTAATAGATACGACTATGATGTTGACTGTAACCTTGTCTATCTGCGCTATCTTCCTTATCGCTTATGTGCTGATTTTCATGATTACTTCAAGAAGTTATCGCAAGATTGTGCAAATGTAAAAAAGATACCTCGACTTCAAAATCGAGGTATTTCTTGTATTCTAAATGCTGAAAAGTTGTCCTAGCAGGAAGGTAACTCCCATGGTCAAGAGGCCAATAGCTAAGTTCCGAATCATAGCTGTTTTGGTTGGAGCTTTTCCAAGTTTGGCACTAGTGTAACCAGTTAGAAGAAGGGCCACACCGACGATAAGGACAGTAGCAGGGATGCGGTAATTACTTGGGAAAATGGTCACTGACAGCATTGGAGGCAAACTTCCAAGGAAAAAGGCAACGAAGCTAGAAATGGCAGCGTGCCAAGGATTGGTAAACTCTTCATACTCTATCCCATATTTTTCCTCAACCAAAGCCTTGAGTGGATTTTTAAGAAAGGCCTTGTTGGTCAAGAGTTGAGCAGAGGTTTCGCATTCTCCATTTTGGATATAGGCAGCATAGAGATATTTTTTAGCTAGTTCCATATCTTGGTCTAGTAAGAGTTGCTCACGCGCAACGGCTGCTTCCTCGGTATCTTTTTGGGTTGAAACAGATACATATTCTCCACCAGCCATTGAAAAGGCACCAGCCAAAATAGCTGCAAATCCTGATAAAAAGATAATCCAGATATTGCTGGTAGCACTAGCAACCCCGATAACCACACCAGCAATGGAAATAATTCCATCATTGGCACCAAGAACACCCGCACGCAGGATATTTAAACGACCTGCAAAATTTGAATCAATTTCGTGATTTGTTTCTGACATATTATTCTCCTTTTTATCCAGTATAAAGGAAAGAGGTAATGAAATCAATCTTTTAAAAGTATCTGAAAAAAGTTGCACGATTCTAATGATGTAGAAATTTCAGCATTTTTTCTGATAAATCAAACACCGAGGGTAATGAGTATAGAATTGCATAAAAAATTTTAAATTAAATATGAAAATCATTTTGTTCACTTTATAATCGTTTACAAGAAAATAATTAGTATTAAATCAAATAAAATCCAAATATTTTGCGAACTTTTTTATATTTTTTTCGTAAAACGCTTTACAAGTTCTTAAAAACATGATATAGTAATGGAGCTTAGAAAATGAGATGATGTTTTCTAGCAAATATAAACCCGAGTAAAAAATGCCTACGGACAGGCAGGGTTGAATGCCGAAGCGTGGTTGAAAAGCCACATTATTGATAGGGTTAAAAGCCTACTTTTATAAGTTGATGTTAGGACACTTGTCCTAATTCATAAATTTTTAGTGTGGTGAAAGCACACGTCATCTTGTGAAACGATCAATAAAGTACGTAATATTTGCTACTAGAGAGTTAGGAAACATCGGGAACAGACATACTCAAAAGAAACAAACATAAAAACGTCAGAAGATTGCAGAGCAGGTGAAAACCTGCTCTTTTTTCATAAGTCAACCTTTAGTCGCCTTTATCTTCTTGAGGCGCTACAAATACGATAAAGGAGCATGTCTTGAAAGAGTTAGATCAAAACCAAGCCCCAATATATGAAGCCTTGGTGAAGTTACGCAAGAAACGGATTGTTCCCTTTGATGTTCCAGGTCACAAGCGTGGACGGGGAAATCCAGAACTTGTCGAACTGCTAGGTGAAAAATGTGTAGGCATTGACGTCAACTCCATGAAACCCTTGGACAATTTAGGTCATCCCATCTCTATTATCAGGGATGCAGAAGAATTAGCTGCGGATGCATTTGGAGCTGCCCATGCCTTTCTCATGATTGGTGGAACAACTTCATCGGTACAGACTATGATTCTGTCAACTTGTAAGACTGGAGATAAGATTATTCTTCCGAGAAATGTCCATAAATCTGCCATCAATGCGCTGGTTCTATGTGGTGCTATTCCCATCTATATCGAGATGAGTGTGGATTCTAAGATTGGTATCGCTTTAGGTCTTGAAAATGACCGAGTAGCTAAGGCCATAAAGGAGCATCCAGATGCCAAGGCCATTTTGATTAACAATCCTACTTACTACGGAATCTGTTCAGACCTAAGGGGATTGACAGAAATGGCTCATGAAGCTGGCATGCTGGTTTTAGTAGATGAAGCCCACGGAGCGCATTTGCATTTTACAGATAAATTGCCAATTTCTGCTATGGATGCAGGTGCTGATATGGCAGCAGTCTCCATGCATAAGTCTGGTGGGAGTTTGACCCAAAGTTCGCTTCTTTTAATCGGGGAGCAGATGAATCCTGAATACGTTCGTCAGATTATCAACCTGACCCAGTCAACATCCGCCTCTTATTTGTTGATGGCTAGTTTGGATATTTCACGTCGCAACTTGGCCCTTCGTGGTAAAGAGTCGTTTGAGAAAGTCATTGAGCTATCCGAGTACGCTCGCCGTGAAATCAATGCCATTGGCGGTTACTATGCTTACTCAAAAGAGTTAATAGACGGAGTGTCTGTTTGTGATTTTGACGTAACCAAGCTGTCAGTTTACACTCAGGGTATTGGCTTAACAGGTATCGAGGTTTATGACCTCCTACGAGACGAATACGATATTCAAATTGAATTTGGTGATATTGGCAATATCTTGGCTTATATTTCAATTGGTGACCGCATCCAAGACATCGAGCGCTTGGTTGGTGCTCTTGCTGATATCAAGAGACTCTATTCAAGAGATGGGAAAGACTTGATAGCAGGAGAATATATCCAGCCCGAGTTAGTGCTGTCTCCGCAAGAAGCCTTCTATTCAGAGAGAAAAAGTTTGACATTGAACGAATCTGTCGGACAAGTTTGTGGAGAATTTGTCATGTGCTATCCTCCAGGAATTCCTATCTTGGCTCCTGGTGAACGCATTACACGTGAAATTGTGGATTATATCCAATTTGCCAAGGAACGTGGTTGTTCCCTCCAAGGGACGGAAGATCCTGAGATCAATCACATCAACGTCATTAAGAGAAAGGAGAACTAGATGGATTTATGGTTTTCTGAAGTTCATACTCCAGATGTGAAATTGTCCCTGAGAACAGCCAAGCAACTCTACGCTGGTAAAAGTGAATGGCAGGATATCGAGGTTCTTGACACTCCAGCTTTTGGAAAGATTTTGATTTTAAATGGGCACGTCTTGTTCTCAGATGCGGATGATTTTGTCTACAATGAAATGACAGTTCATGTTCCCATGGCTGTGCATCCCAATCCCAAGAAAGTCTTGGTTATTGGGGGTGGTGACGGAGGTGTTGCCCAAGTTTTAACACTCTATCCTGAACTGGAGCAAATCGATATTGTGGAACCAGATGAGATGTTGGTTGAAGTCTGTCGTGAGTATTTCCCAGATTTTGCTGCAGGGTTAGATGATCCTCGTGTTACCATTTACTATCAAAATGGGCTACGCTTTTTGCGAAACTGCGAAGATGATTACGATATCATTATCAACGATGCGACAGATCCATTTGGACATACGGAAGGGCTCTTTACCAAGGAATTTTACGGAAATAGTTACAGAGCCTTGAAAGAGGACGGTATCATGATATACCAGCATGGTAGTCCTTTCTTTGACGAAGATGAGTCGGCTTGCCGAAGCATGCACCGTAAGGTTAATCAAGCCTTTCCAATTAGTCGGGTCTACCAAGCCCACATCCCAACCAGTCCAGCTGGCTATTGGTTGTTTGGATTTGCATCGAAAAAATACCACCCTGTCAAAGATTTTGACAAGGAAGGCTGGAAAAAACGCCAGCTTTTCACAGAATACTATACTGCAAACTTACACGTGGGTGCCTTTATGTTGCCCAAGTATGTTGAGGACATTTTAGAAGAAGAGGAAGGAAAAAAATGAGTCGTTTATTAGTTATCGGATGTGGGGGCGTTGCCCAAGTTGCTATTTCAAAGATTTGTCAAGATAGCGAAACATTTACAGAAATTATGATTGCTAGCCGTACCAAGTCAAAATGCGATGACTTGAAAGCTAAATTAGAAGGCAAAACAAATACTAAGATTGAAACAGCATCTCTTGATGCTGACAAGGTTGAAGAAGTGATTGCCCTGATTGAAAGCTACAAACCAGAAGCTGTTTTGAACGTAGCTTTACCATATCAAGATTTAACAATTATGGACGCTTGTTTGGCAACAGGTGTTCACTATATCGACACAGCTAACTACGAGGCTGAGGATACAGAAGACCCTGAATGGCGTGCTATTTATGAGAAACGTTGTAAGGAACTTGGTTTTACAGCCTACTTTGACTACTCATGGCAATGGGCTTATCAGGAAAAATTCAAAGAAGCTGGCTTGACCGCTCTGCTTGGTTCTGGTTTTGACCCAGGTGTGACCAGTGTTTCTCAGCTTATGCTCTCAAACATTATTTTGATGAAATCCACTATATCGACATTTTAGACTGTAATGGTGGTGACCACGGTTATCCATTTGCAACCAACTTTAACCCAGAAATCAATCTCCGTGAGGTTTCAGCACCAGGTTCTTACTGGGAAGATGGAAAATGGGTCGAAGTCAAAGCTATGTCTATCAAGCGCGAGTATGACTTCCCTCAAGTTGGACAAAAAGACATGTATCTCCTTCACCATGAAGAAATTGAATCATTGGCTAAGAACATTCCAGGCGTTAAACGCATTCGTTTCTTTATGACCTTTGGTCAATCTTACTTGACGCACATGAAATGTCTTGAAAATGTTGGACTCCTTCGTACGGATACCATTAACTTCAACGGCCAAGAAATTGTTCCAATTCAATTTTTAAAAGCTCTGCTTCCAGATCCTGCAAGCCTTGGTCCACGTACTGTTGGAAAAACAAATATCGGATGTATCTTTACAGGTGTCAAAGATGGAGTTGAAAAAACCATCTACATCTACAATGTTTGCGACCATCAGGAATGTTACGCAGAAGTTGGTTCACAAGCAATTTCTTACACGACAGGCGTTCCAGCCATGATTGGGACAAAATTAGTCATGAACGGTACTTGGAAACAAGCTGGAGTGTATAACCTTGAAGAATTGGATCCAGATCCATTCATGGAAGCTTTGAATGAGTATGGTTTACCTTGGGTTGTGGTTGAAATCCACAAATGGTGGACTGATGAAGTTAGAACAAGTACCAACACCAGCCTATGTTGTTGACTTAGCAAAGTTAGAAGCCAATTGCCGCATTCTACAATATGTACAAGAAGAAGCTGGTTGCAAGGTTTTGCTTGCCCAGAAGGCATATTCCCTCTACAAAACCTATCCCTTGATTAGCCAGTATCTATCTGGCACAACTGCAAGTGGTCTCTATGAGTCCAAATTGGCAAGGGAAGAATTTCCTGGTGAAGTCCATGTTTTTGCACCTGCTTTCAAGGATGAGGACATGGAGGAATTGCTTGAGATAACAGACCATATCGTTTTTAATTCTGAGAGACAGTTGCGTAAGCATGGTTCGCGTTGTCGTGAGGCTGGTATCAGTGTTGGTTTACGTCTCAATCCTCAATGTTCAACACAGGGTGACCATGCGCTCTATGACCCCTGTGCACCAGGTTCTCGTTTTGGCGTGATACTAGATAAATTCCTAGTGATTTGTTGGATTTGGTGGATGGTCTTCATTTTCACACCCTTTGCGAGCAGGGAGCAGATGATTTACAGACAACTTTGAAAGCAGTAGAAGAGCAGTTTGGTTCCTATTTGCATCACGTTAAATGGCTCAATATGGGGGGCGGACACCACATCACAAGAGAAGGTTACGATGTGGATTTGCTGATTTCAGAAATCAAGCGTATCCGAGAAACTTATAATCTTGAAGTCTATATCGAGCCGGGTGAAGCCATTGCGCTCAATGCGGGTTATCTAGCAACTGAGGTATTGGATATTGTAGAAAACGGTATGGAAATCTTGGTTTTAGATGCCTCCGCGACCTGTCATATGCCTGATGTACTTGAGATGCCCTATCGTCCACCTTTGAGAAATGGCTATGAAGCACAAGAAAAAGCCCATACCTATAGACTTTCTTCCAATACCTGTCTGACGGGCGATGTGATTGGTGATTATAGCTTTGAAAATCCAGTCCAAATCGGTGATAGACTTTATTTTGAAGATATGGCAATATACTCATTTGTAAAAAATAATACCTTTAACGGTATTGGCTTGCCGAGTCTCTATATCATGGATGAAAATGGAGATTGTGACTTGGTCAAGGATTTTGGTTATCAAGACTTTAAAGGGAGATTATCATGATAAACAGTCCAAAAAAATTAGGCTATCGTATGTCTGCAGAGTACGAACCCCATCATGGTACCCTCATGATATGGCCGACTCGACCAGGTTCATGGCCCTTTCAAGGAAAGGATGCCAAAAGAGCATTTACTCAGATTATCAAGACTATAGCAGAAAGCGAAAAAGTCTATCTTTTGGTGGACCAAGACTACTTAGCTGAAGCCAAAGACTACCTTGGAGATAGCGTTGTTTATTTAGACATTCCCACCAATGATGCCTGGGCGCGTGATACGGGTCCGACTATTCTTGTCAATGATAAAGGCAAGAAATTAGCCGTGGATTGGTCTTTCAATGCTTGGGGAGGAACCTATGATGGTCTGTATCAAGATTATGAAGCAGATGACCAAGTAGCCAGTCGTTTTGCTGAGGCCTTGGAAATGCCTGTTTATGATGCTAAACCTTTTGTCCTAGAAGGCGGAGCGATACATAGCGATGGTCAAGGAACCATTCTTGTGACTGAAAGTTGCTTGCTTAGTCCTGGTCGCAATCCTCACCTGACTAAAGAGGAAATCGAGAATACCTTATTAGAGTGCCTTGGAGCTGAAAAAAAGTTATCTGGCTTCCTTATGGTATTTATCAGGATGAAACCAATGAACACGTTGACAACGTTGCTGCCTTTGTTGGTCCTGCTGAGCTTGTCTTGGCTTGGACGGACGACGAAAGTGATTCTCAGTATGCCATGTCAAAAAGCAGATCTCGAACTCTTAGAGCAAGAGACAGATGCAAAAGGTCGTCACTTCACCATTCATAAATTGCCTATCCCTGCAGTTCGTCAAGTTGTGACAGAAGAGGATTTGCCAGGCTACATCTATGAAGAAGGAGAAGAAGAGCGATACGCAGGTGAACGACTAGCAGCTTCCTACGTAAACTTTTATATCGCCAACAAGGTTGTCCTTGTTCCCCAGTTTGAAGATGTAAACGACCAAGTAGCCTTGGAAATCCTCAGCAAGTGTTTCCCAAATCGTAAAGTTGTCGGAATTCCAGCTAGAGATATTCTCTTAGGTGGTGGCAATATCCACTGTATCACCCAACAAATCCCAGAATAGGAGAAAAAGATGAGAAATGTAAGAGTTGCAGCCATTCAGATGCAATGTGCCAAAGATGTGGCAACAAATATTCAAACAGCGGAGCGCTTAGTACGTCAGGCTGCAGAACAAGGCGCACAAATCATTCTCTTACCAGAGTTGTTTGAACGTCCCTATTTCTGTCAGGAACGTCAGTATGACTACTACCAGCATGCCCAGTCGGTGACAGACAATACAGCCATTTTGCATTTTAAGGAGCTTGCTAAAGAACTACAGGTTGTTTTACCGATCAGTTTCTATGAAAAAGATGGCAATGTCTTGTATAACTCTATTGCCGTCATTGATGCAGATGGGGAAGTGCTGGGCGTTTATCGGAAAACTCACATACCAGATGACCATTATTATCAAGAAAAATTTTATTTCACACCTGGCAACACAGGTTTCAAGGTCTGGGATACTCGCTATGCTAAGATTGGGATCGGTATCTGTTGGGATCAATGGTTCCCTGAAACAGCCCGTTGTCTCGCATTAAATGGGGCAGAATTGCTCTTTTATCCAACTGCTATTGGCTCTGAGCCTATCCTAGATAAGGACAGTTGTGGTCATTGGCAACGTACCATGCAAGGACACGCAGCAGCTAATATTGTTCCAGTCATTGCAGCCAATCGCTATGGCTTTGAAGAAGTCACTCCAAGTGAGGAAATGGTGGACAGAGTTCCAGTCTTGACTTCTACGGTTCCTCCTTTATGACGGATGAAACAGGAGCTATTTTAGAACGAGCTGAAAGACAAGAAGAAACTGTTCTGTTAGCTACTTATGACCTAGACAAGGGAGCAAGCGAACGCCTAAACTGGGGCTTGTTTCGAGATAGAAGACCCGAAATGTATCAACGCATTACGGACTAGTAGGGGAAAAATGAGAGATTCATTCTGCTAGACTCGTTTTCACTAGCAACTATAAGGATACAATGTTATCTAGTAAATGGATTTTATATTTTAACCCTCTAAGGCTTTCTCGCGCTTTGATGCGAGGAGCTTTTCTGTTTAAGCTTTATCAATAAAACATGCTATAATAGTTGCAGAAAGGTTGGTATTTATGGCTAGGATATTGGTTATTGAAGACAATAGTGACATTCAAGAAATTTTGCGAACACTTCTTACTGAGGAGCATGAATTGATTCAAGCCTTTTCAGGAACTGAAGGAATCATGCGTTTTGACCAAGGTGGGATTGAACTCGTTTTGCTAGATATCATGCTTCCTGGAAAAAATGGGGATCAGGTTTTAAAAGCTATCAGGGAACAAAGTCAAACTCCAGTCATTATGCTAACGGCTTTGAGCGATAAGAAGCTAATCAGTCAATATCTCTTAGACGGTGCCAATGATTACATAGTGAAACCTTTTGATTTGGACGAAGTCTTTGCTAGAGTTACTGTTCAATTACGCCAAAGTGCAGAAAAACAGCCTATGGCAATAGGAAAAACTGAACATCTGCCACAAAACTTGAAAAATATCCGGTTTGATGCGGAAAGTTTTGAAATCAAAAATAGCCAAGAAACGATTCGCCTTCCCAAGAAAGAATGCTTGATTCTCCAAACTCTCCTCAAACATCCTAAGAAAATTTTTACCAAGGAAGAACTTTATGAATTGGTCTGGGAGGATAGCTACCTACCTGGAGATAATACTCTCAATACGCATTTGAGTAATCTTCGTAAAAAATTAAACCAGCTTGACCCAAATCAAGAATATATTGAAACCATCTGGGGAGTTGGGGTAAGATTAAAAGGAGACAAGCAATGACCTACATGATAATCTTTATCCTGCTGGTACTCTTAATTATTTTATCGATTGCATTGATTCGCTACCATCTAGCACTTAAAAACTTGAGTCAACAGATTGAAGACAAGATTCTCACAGGTAGTATGAAAAGAGTCGGAGTCAGCATTTTTTCCAAACATTTTTTACATCTATACCAGCAGATTGAGAATCTATTTCAGGAAGTGGAACAATCTCGGTTGGTGATGAAAAGGGAAAAGCAGACTCTGGATATGGCCATCAGCAATATCGCCCATGATATTCGGACACCTTTGACTATCGCTTCAGGCTACACCCAACAATTGATGAAGTCTCCTGAAGACAAAGGAGAAACATTACAAAAAATCGCCCAGCATCTTGATTTAGTTTCCAAACGTTTGGAGGCTCTTCTAGAATACCGTCGTTTGATGGAAGGAGCTGTCAAACCGAAACTAGAAGAAGTGGATCTTTCAGCTTTTATCACCAAAAAGACTCTGGCTTATTATGATGTTTTTCAGGCGGCAAATATCACGCTTGATTTTAAGGTTGAAGATGATTTAAAAATGAGGACTGATGAAGACTTACTGGATCGAATTTTACAAAATTTGCTTGGAAATGTCCTCAAACATGGCAAGGAAGAAGCGCGACTATCTTTGAGAAAGGAAAAGGCACAGCTTGTCTTAGAGATTGCAAACCTTGTCAAACAGCCCATCAAAAGAATAGAAAATCTCAGCAATCGTTTTTATTCTGAAAATCTATCTGATACGGAAGAATCCTCTGGTTTAGGCCTTTATATCACTGAGGAATTATGTCATCTTCTTGGTGCAGAGATGAAACTAAGCACAGATGGGCAATGGTTGTCGGTTTTCATTTACTTTTAACGAAAGAAACCTCCTCTGTAGGCTAGAGGAGGTCATTTTTTATAGACTTTTCTTTTTGAAAACTGCCAATCCACTTAGATTAAAGATTACGATAACAACTAAAGTAACTATAAGGGTATAGAAAATTGATTCACTATTAGCAGTCATAGCATAGAAAAACTGCAATGATAAATATGGCAAAATTTGATACTTGGGAAGATGAGCACTGGCATAGAAAGGATGATAGAGCTGACCAAATAACCAATAAATACCGCAAGATAAGAATGACTAACATAGAGAATGAAGGAAACAATGGAAAGCCAAGCAAGGAGGCAAAGAAATTGAAGGGAAATGGTTATCAGTAGATTGCCGATAAAGCCATCAGGCATAGTTCCAAATCCATTTAAGATAGTTGCTGGAATAAAGGCAATCACAAGGCTAAGGATAAGTTGTAAGAAAGCGATACTAGCAAGTACAAAGGCTTTGGCAAGGAAAAACTCGGTACGAGAGACACCCACTGTTAAATTATTTTTATAGAGTTTGCCGATTAAATCAACTCCAAGAACGAGGCAGGCTAGAACAATACATAGAAAAACGAGGTTTGAACCTTGACTAGATGCGTTAATCAGGGCTTGTACACCGTCCCAGCCATGGGTTGGAATTTCTGGTTCTTCTGTCTGGATTGCCATCAGATGGCCAGTAGCCCCAAAAATAGCCCCCATTAACATGAGTATAAAGAGAATGAATTCTGTAATCCAGAATCCTTTGGAACGGAAAAGACGGTAAAAGTCTGCTTGAATGGTATGTATCATGATTTTCCTCCTATTGGACCAATTGAGTGAAGTATTCTTCTAGGTTTTGACGGGCATAGTAAATCTCGTCAATGGCAACATCTGCCAAGGTTAATTCTTTGAGAATCTGTTTGACATCTTGTTCCTGACCAAAGATATGGATTTCATTTTCTGGATTAACAACTTTGAACTGGAGCTGGATTTGTTCTTTCAATACTTGGCAAGCTTTCTCTTTATCAGCTGTCTTAAGCACAATATAATCCTCACTTAGTGTTTCAAATTCAGCTTTGCTGATTTCACGAATAATCTTGCCTTGATCTAAAATACCAAAGCGATTAGCTAGGAGATAGAGTTCTGACAAGATATGGCTAGAGATGAGAATGGTGATCCCTTTTTCTTGATTTAGTCGTTGAATCATTAGTCGAAATTCTTTGATACCGATTGGGTCGAGACCGTTGATAGGTTCATCTAAGATCAGGAAGTCTGGTTTGGATAGGAGGGCAATGGCAATACCAAGTCTTTGTTTCATTCCTAGCGAGAAATCACGAAAGACTTTCTTACCTGTATCTGACAAACCTACATAGTCTAGTGTTTCTCGAATGACTTGATCAGCATTTGGAATATGACGAATCATACAGTAATATTTCAGATTTGATAAGCTGTTAAGTGATTATGAGCTACGGGTGATTCTATCACTGAACCTACTCGAGATAGAGCCTTGGTCCACTCATTTTCCGACTTACTAGAAAAGAGGGAAACAGTTCCTTTATCCGCAAAGAGTAGTTGCGTAATGATTTTTATCAAGGTGGTTTTCCCAGCTCCGTTCTTCCCGATAAGTCCATAAATATCTCCCTCTCTTATCGTTAGATGAAGATCCTGAAGGATAGCTTGTTTGTCAAAGTTTTTGGACAATCCATGAATGTCAAGTACTGTTTTCATGATTCTCTCCTTTTGATTTATTTTGATAACTTTAGTATAAAGCATAGAAATCAAAGAAAGCTCAAGGATTTCTAAAGAGTTTCTAAAGTTTTAGGCATTCTTAAATATCAAAACCCAGTTGACACGAACTGGGCTTCTTAATTATAAATATATTTCTCAATGGCACGCGCAACACCGTCTTCTTCGTTGCTTGCTGTAATGTCATCCGCAAGAGATTTGACATAATCGCTGGCATTTCCCATTGCAATGCCAAGTCCTGCAAACTGGAGCATTTCGATATCATTATTAGCATCGCCCATAGCCATAATTTCTGATGGCTCGATATTCAAAATCTCTGCTAGTCGAGAAAGAGCGGTAGCCTTTGTCGTACCAAGTGGCATGGCTTCATAAATAACAGGCTGTGAACGAACTCCACTGAATCGTTGGCAAAGCTCTTCAGCAAAACGCTCTTCAAAATCATCTGTTTGGCTCTCTGTCCCCAAAAACATCCCTTGGAACATACGGTACTTGCAACTAGTCGCTTCTTCTAACGAAATTTCTGTCAGGTCTGAGAAGACTAGGTCGGCATCATTTTGGATGACTTGATTGGGCTTGCCACCGAGGACAAAATAATGCTCCTCATCAAAAAGAGTCAACTGAACATCACTTTTTTCAGCTAGGTCATAGAGGTATTCGATGTCAGATGGACTGAGTTCTTGCCAGTCAACTAATCCCCAGTCACTGGTCTGGTGGGTTGAGCAACCGTTATTGACAATGACATACTCATTCTGGAGGTCCAGCCCCAGTTTTTTATAGTAGGGAAGGACACCGAAAAGCGGGCGACCCGTACAGAGAACCAGTTTGACACCTTTTTCAATGGCTTGGTGAATAGCAGTAATGTGAGCTTGTGGAATTTCCTTAGCTTCATTGAGGAGGGTTCCATCCATATCCAAGGCTAGTAGTTTAATCATAGGTTTTCCTTCTTTATCTTTTGGTATTATTATAGCATATTTTAGGAAATAAAATGGTAAAAGGAACAAGACTAATTGATTTTACAGTTTAGGATGCTTTGAGGGCAATTCATGATTTGAAGAGGATATTTTGAAAAGATATGCTATACTAAACTTGTTATACAGTTAAGTAAATCATTATATTCAATAATCTAGTCAAGGAAAACAGAGGGTTTAATATGAAAAAACGGATTATTCAGATTTTACTAGCATTGTCCTTAATTTTTTACAAATCAACATGGTTTTGGGGGCTTTTCAATCACCTCGCAAAGCCTTATCTACCAGCAAGTCGTGAATTTTTTCAGATTCTTCTTTTGATGGAGAGTGGAGTTCTTTTCTTAGCGGTCATCTACCTACTAGTTTTTGCAGGAAAGCAAACTTTTCATTTTAAGTGGCAGTTGAGGTACTTTATCTACCTTTTACTGGGCTACATCATTTCATATATGTCTGATCTCCTCTTTTCGTATTTCATATCCACGCCTTCAAATCAGATTTCTTTGAATGAAACGGTAGAAATGATGGGACGACAGGAGTTCCCTTATTTCTTGCTCATCGTTTGCTTCATCGCCCCTATTGCTGAGGAATTGATTTATCGCGGTGTGCTTATGACAACCTTTTTCAAAAACTCACCTTGGTACGGAGATGTTTTGCTTTCTGCTATTATTTTCGGTTATATTCATATCAATTTTGCTTTAACTCCTCTTGCTTTTTTCATTTATGCTAGTGGAGGTTTTATTTTGGCTCTATTATATCGCATGACTAAAAATCTCTACTATCCAATACTAGTTCATATTCTCATTAATATCACTGCCTTTTGGGACGTGTGGTTACTCCTATTTTCAGGAAGTTAGCTTAATAAAATAATGTCGGAACTTTCCGGCATTTTCTTTTCAACAGATGAATAAGAACTGATTATTTACAGACTTGGGTGGCCAATCATGGTATAATATAAGGTAATGAAAAATTCTAACGAGGCAGAGATGAAATTACTTTATACTGATATTCGGACTTTTTTGACAGAAATTCTAACTAGAGAGGCAGAGGAGCTAGTTGCTACTGGCAAGCGGGTTTTCTATATCGCTCCTAACTCTCTTTCATTTGAAAAGGAACGTGCCGTGCTGGAATGCTTGTCCCAGCAGGCTTCTTTTGCGATTACCGTCACGCGCTTTGCTCAAATGGCTCGTTACCTGGTCTTGAATGACTTGCCTGCCAAGACCAGTCTAGATGACATTGGTCTTGGGATGGTCTTTTATAAATGCCTTGCCGAACTTGATCCTAAGGATTTACGTGTTTATGGAGCTATCAAGCAGGATCCTCAATTTATCCAGCAGTTGATGGAGCTTTATCATGAGATAGCGACTGCTCAGATGAACTTTTTGGACTTCGAAAGCTTGACGGATGAGGATAAGCGAGCGGATTTGCTCTTGATTTTTGAGAAAGTAACGGCCTATCTCAATCAAGGTCAGTTAGCTCAGGGAAGTCAGTTGTCCCATTTGATTGAGGCTATTGAGGATGACAAAGTTAGTAGTGATTTCACTCAAATTGCTTTAGTCATTGATGGATTTACCCGTTTTTCTGCTGAGGAAGAGCGAATTGTGGATCTACTTCATGGCAAGGGTGTTGAGATTGTCATTGGGGCTTATGCTAGTAAGAAAGCTTATGCCAGTCCTTTTCGCGAGGGCAATCTCTACCAAGCTAGTGTGGAGTTTCTCCATCATCTGGCCTCTAAATACCAAACTCCTGCTCAGGATTATTCTCAAACTCATGAAAAGATGGATAGTTTTGACAAGGCCTCTCGTTTGCTGGAGTCTTCTTATGACTTTTCAGAACTCACTTTGGATGTCGATGAGAAGGATCGTGAAAACTTACAAATCTGGTCTTGTTTGACACAAAAAGAAGAGTTGGAGCTAGTAGCCCGTAGCATTCGTCAGAAATTACATGAGAACTCAGAGCTAAGTTACAAGCATTTTCGTATTCTCTTGGGGGATGTAGCTTCTTACCAGTTATCTCTTAAAACCATTTTTGACCAGTATCAGATTCCTTTCTATCTTGGTAGAAGCGAATCCATGGCGCACCACCCCTTGACACAGTTTATCGAGTCTATTTTGGCTTTGAAACGCTATCGTTTCCGTCAGGAGGATTTAATTAACCTTCTCAGAACAGGTTTGTATACCGACCTTAGTCAGGCGGATATTGATGCATTTGAGCAATATATCCGCTATCTTGGTATCAATGGCTTGCCAGCTTTTCAGCAAACCTTTACCAAATCCCACCATGGAAAATTTAATTTAGAGCAATTAAATGCTCTTCGTCTGCGTATTTTAACACCTCTTGAGACTCTTTTTGCTAGCCGAAAACAAAAGGCTGAAAATCTCTTGCAAAAGTGGAACTATTTTCTAAAAGAAGGAGCGGTGACCAAGCAACTGCAAGATTTGACAGCCACTATGGAAGCTCTTGAACGGGAAAGACAAGCCGAGGTTTGGAAGGCATTCTGTCATGTTTTAGAACAATTTGCGACTGTTTTTGCTGGTTCACAGGTTAGTCTGGAGGACTTTCTAGCCTTGCTCCATTCTGGAATGAGCTTATCCCAGTATCGTACCATTCCAGCGACAGTGGACACCGTTCTGGTGCAAAGTTACGATTTGATTGCACCATTGACTGCTGACTTTGTCTATGCCATTGGGCTGACTCAGGACCATTTACCAAAAATTGCGCAGAATACCAGCCTTTTGACAGATGAAGAAAGACAAAGCTTAAACCAAGCGACAGAGGAAGGGTCACAATTGCTGATTGCCAGCAGTGAAAACCTCAAGAAAAATCGCTATACCATGCTTTCATTGATCAATTCTGCTCGTAAAGAGTTAATCTTGTCGGCTCCAAGCCTTTTTAACGAAAGTGAAAGCAAAGAATCAGCTTATCTTCAAGAGCTAGTTCATTTTGGATTTAGTCGGAAAGAGAAGAGGATGAATCACAAAGGGCTGTCTAAGGAGGATATGGGGTCATATCACAGTCTTTTGTCCAGTCTGGTTGCCTATCACCAGCAGGACGAGATGAGTGAGACTGAGCAAGATTTGACCTTTATTAAGGTTCTAGCGCGTGTGATGGGTAAAAAACTTGACCAGCAAGGTCTGGAAAATCCAGCCCTCCCAACCAGCCCGAGTAGCAAGCCATTAGCCAAGGATACCTTACAAGCTCTTTATCCTACTGAACAGGAGTTTTACCTGTCTACCTCTGGTTTGACGGAGTTTTACCGGAACCAATACAGTTATTTCCTCCGCTACGTGTTAGGCTTGCAGGAGGAATTGCGTCTGCGTCCAGATGCTCGCAGTCATGGAAATTTCTTGCACCGGATTTTTGAACGTGCCTTGCAGTTACCTGATGAAGATTCCTTTGACCACCGTCTAGAACAAGCTATTAAAGAAACCAGTCAAGAACTCGAATTTGAAGCCATTTATCAAGAAAGTTTGGAAGCCCAGTTTACCAAGAAAGTTCTGCTTGATGTAGCACGAACGACCGGACATATTCTTCGTCATAATCCATCCATTGAGACTATTAAAGAAGAGGCGAATTTCGGTGGGAAGAGCAAGCCTTTATTCAATTGGACAATGGACGCAGTGTCTTTGTACGAGGTAAGGTGGACCGCATTGACCGTTTGAAAGCTGATGGAGCGATAGGAGTAGTAGACTACAAGTCCAGTCTAACTCAGTTCCAGTTTCCTCATTTCTTTAATGGGCTCAATTCCCAGTTGCCAACCTATTTAGCTGCCCTAAAAAGAGAAGGGGAGCAGAACTTTTTCGGCGCCATGTACTTGGAAATGGCTGAGCCTGTCCAATCTCTGATAGCTGTTAAAAATCTGGCAGGTGCAGTAGTAGAAGCCAGCAAATCCATGAAATACCAAGGGCTCTTTTTAGAAAAAGAAAGTAGTCATTTGGGTGAATTCTACAATAAAAACAAGGCCAATCAGCTGACGGATGAGGAATTCCAGCTCCTGCTGGATTACAATGCCCATCTTTACAAGAAAGCTGCTGAGAAGATTTTAGCAGGCCAGTTCGCCATTAATCCTTATACTGAAAATGGCAGAAGCATTGCCCCATACGTCCAGCAACATCAAGCCATTACTGGCTTTGAAGCTAATTATCACTTGGGCCAAGCCCGTTTCCTAGAGAAGTTAAATCTGGCTGATGGCAAGCGTCTGGTCGGAGAAAAACTCAAGCAAGCTTGGTTTGAAAAAATAAGAGAGGAGTTGAATCGATGAAGACTATTCCCTTTTTAAGTGAGGAGGAGATTCAAAAACTGCAAGAAGCGGAAGCAAATTCGAGCAAGGAACAAAAGAAAACTGCCGAGCAAATAGAAGCCATCTACACTTCTGGTCAAAATATCCTGGTTTCAGCGTCGGCTGGTTCTGGGAAGACTTTTGTTATGGCCGAGCGTATTCTGGACCAATTGGCGCGTGGTGTGGAAATCAGTCAACTCTTCATCTCAACCTTTACCGTCAAGGCAGCCACAGAGCTTAAGGAACGGTTGGAGAAAAAAATTAGCCAACAAATTCAAGAAAGTAGTGATGTCGACCTCAAACAACACTTGGGTCGTCAGTTGGCAGACCTACCCAATGCAGCTATCGGAACCATGGACTCTTTCACACAAAAATTCCTTGGCAAACATGGCTATCTGATTGATATTGCGCCTAATTTCAGGATTTTACAAAACCAGAGCGAGCAACTCCTTCTAAAAAACGAAGTATTCCATGAGGTCTTTGAAGCGCATTACCAATGCAAACAGAAAGAGAAGTTTAGTCATTTGCTGAAAAATTTTGCAGGACGTGGAAAAGATGAACGGGGGCTACGCCAGCAAGTCTATAAAATCTATGACTTCCTCCAATCCACTAGTAATCCTCAAAAGTGGCTGAGTGAATCTTTCTTAAAAGGCTTTGAAAAAGCTGATTTTAGCAGTGAAAAAGAAAAACTGACTGAGCAAATCAAACAAGCCCTTTGGGATTTGGAAAGCTTTTTCCGTTATCATCTGGACAATGATGCCAAGGAGTTCCCAAAGGCCGCTTATTTAGAAAATGTTCAGTTGATTCTGGATGAAATTGGCTCCCTAAATCAGGAGTCCGATAGTCCGGCTTATCAGGCAGTGCTTACACGTGTTGTCGCCATTTCGAAAGAGAAATGGTCGTGCTCTGACTAATGCCAGTCGTAAGGCTGATTTGAAGCCCCTGGCCGATGCCTACAACGAAGAGAGAAAGACCCAGTTTGCTAAACTAGGACAACTAGCAGACCAGATAACGATTCTTGACTATCAAGAACGTTATCATCAAGATACATGGGAGCTAGCTAAAACCTTCCAATCTTTCATGGGTGATTTTGTAGAAGCTTATCGTCAGCTTAAACGTCAGGAAAATGCCTTTGAATTCGCTGATATTAGCCATTACACCATTGAGATTTTAGAGAATTTCCCGCAAGTTCGTGAGGCTTATCAGGTTCGCTTCCACGAAGTCATGGTCGATGAGTATCAGGATACCAACCATATTCAAGAACGGATGTTGGAATTGTTGTCTAATGGCCACAATCGCTTTATGGTGGGAGATATCAAGCAATCTATCTATCGTTTCCGTCAGGCAGACCCGCAGATTTTCAATGAAAAGTTCCAACGCTATGCACAAAATCCACACGAAGGCAAGCTCATTCTCCTCAAGGAAAATTTCCGTAGTAGTTCAGAAGTACTATCAGCAACCAATGATGTTTTTGAACGTCTTATGGACCAAGAAATCGGAGAAATCAACTATGATAACATGCACCAGCTTGTTTTTGCCAATACCAAACTGACTCCCAATCCAGACAACAAGGCAGAATTTCTCCTCTACGATAAGAACGACACAGGTGAGGAAGAAGAGGGGCAGGCAGAAACGAAACTAACAGGCGAAATGCGCTTAGTTATCAAGGAAATACTTAAACTTCATCAGGAACAAGGTGTTGCCTTTAAAGAAATTGCCCTTTTGACTTCCAGTCGCAGTCGTAATGACCAGATTCTCCTCGCTCTGTCTGAGTACGGAATTCCTGTCAAAACTGACGGTGAGCAAAACAATTATCTCCCAATCCTTAGAAGTACAAGTCATGTTGGATACACTTCGTGTCATTCACAATCCCATGCAAGACTATGCCTTGGTTGCTCTTATGAAGTCTCCAATGTTTGGATTTGACGAGGACGAGTTAGCACGTTTATCTCTTCAGAAAGATGAGGACAAAGTTCAAGAGAATCTCTATGAGAAACTGGTCAATGCACAAAAACTGGCTAGCAGGCAAAAAGGCTTGATTCACACAGCTCTAGCTGAAAAACTAAATCAATTCATGGATATACTAGCTTCTTGGCGCTTGTATGCCAAAACCCACTCCCTCTATGACTTGATTTGGAAGATTTACAATGACCGTTTTTATTATGATTACGTTGGGGCTTTGCCAAATGGTCCTGCTAGACAGGCCAATCTTTATGCCCTAGCTCTGCGAGCTGACCAGTTTGAAAAGAGCAACTTCAAAGGCTTGTCACGTTTTATTGGTATGATTAACCAAGTTTTAGAAGCCCAGCACGATCTTGCAAGCGTGGTCGTTGCACCACCTAAGGACGCAGTAGAGCTCATGACTATCCACAAGAGTAAAGGGCTGGAGTTTCCTTACGTCTTTATCCTCAATATGGATCAAGATTTCAATAAGCAAGACAGCATGTCAGAAGTCATTCTCAGCCGTAAAAAAACGGTCTAGGGTGTTAAGTATATTGCCAAAATGGAAACAGGAGCAGTGGAAGCCCACTATCCGAAAACCATCAAACTCTCCATTCATAGCCTGACCTATAGGCAGAATGAAGAGGAATTACAGCTGGCAAGCTATTCAGAGCAGATGCGTCTCCTTTATGTTGCCATGACGAGGGCTGAGAAAAAGCTCTATCTTGTCGGCAAGGGTTCTCGCGAAAAGCTGGAAGCCAAGGAATACCCAGCAGCTAAAAATGGAAAACTAAATAGCAATACTAGACTGCAAGCAAGGAATTTCCAAGATTGGATTTGGGCTATCAGTAAAGTATTTGCAAAAGATCATCTCAACTTTAGCTATCGTTTTGTTGGTGAAGATCAGCTGACCAAAGAAGCTATCGGAGAGTTGGAAAATAAAAGTCCTCTCCAAGATAGCTCCCAAGTAGACAATCGCCAGTCAGAAACCATTAAAGAAGCTCTTGAAATGCTGAAAGAAGTAGAAGTTTATAATACTCTTCACCGTGCAGCCATTGAACTTCCTAGTGTTCAAACCCCAAGTCAAATCAAGAAATTCTACGAACCAGTTATGGATATGGAAGGTGTCGAGATTGCAGGTCAAGGTCAGTCAGTAGACAAGAAAATCAGCTTTGATTTGCCAGATTTTTCAAGCAAAGAAAAGGTAACAGGAGCTGAGATTGGTAGTGCTACCCACGAACTCATGCAGAGAATTGACCTCAGTCAGCGACCAACACTTGCTAGCCTGACAGAAACTCTCAAACAAGTTCAAACTAGCCCAGCGGTCAGAGACAAGATCAATCTTGCTAAAATTCTTGCATTCTTTGACACAGCACTCGGTCAGGAAATTCTTGCTAATACCGACCATCTCTATCGCGAGCAACCTTTCTCCATGCTCAAACGAGACCAAAAGAGTCAGGAAGATTTCGTTGTCCGTGGTATCCTTGATGGCTATCTGCTTTACGAAGACAAAATCGTTCTGTTCGACTATAAGACAGATCGCTATGATGATCCAAGTCAACTCATAGATCGTTATCGTGGTCAGTTAGCCCTATACGGAGAGGCTTTATCTCGAGCCTATTCGATTGAAAATATTGAAAAATACTTGATTTTACTCGGTAAAGACGAGGTTCAAGTTGTAAAAGTATAATCTAGAAAGGAGACCTCATGACACTTCCAGTTAGAAAATCCCTACATGATGCGGTTTTACAGGCTTCAAAAGCGGATACTTGGGAACAAGCTACCAAGGAATGGAATGAAGTTTCCTTGATTTTTAACGGTATCGGCCGTAGCAATTGTGTCTGTGGGAATGCTATCAAATACGCTTACGAACTCTTTAACGGCGTCACAGGTCAACGCCTCTTTCCGATTGGTAGCGATTGTGTTCGTCATTTTCATCGATTGACCCTTGACCAGCAACTGGAAGAGGAAGAAAAACTGCTCAGAAAGGTTGAAAATCTGACCAGAAAAACTCAGAAAAAGGAAAAAATCAAGGTCAATAAAAGTGACTTTGACGAGCGACTTCTAAAATGGCTCTTGGAAAAAGGTGTTTTCAAGCCTAGTCGCGGCAATCAATTTGCACCTGAGAAAGACTACCAGCTCTTCCTAGAAGTCTTTCAAGGAGGAAGTTGGACCAAAGCAGAGCCAAAGAAAAAGGCTCGGATGGAAGAAGTCCTAGAAAAATGTATCAAACCCTTTCTACTTGGAAAACCAGATGACCAACTCTACCTTGTCAAGCTAGGTAAGGAGAAAATTGACTACGAACAGGAACTCCGTATTCAGGCAGAGAAAGAGCGCAAGAAGAGGGATAAAATCGCCAAGCAATATGCAGACAATCTAGTTCTAGCCATGGGACCAGCAGAGCGTGCTTATCAAGATTACTTTGGATTTACAGAAACCCTGACTCAAGAAGAACGTAAGTGGGAGAAAATACTTTTTGGTAAAAATCGAACAGAACGGGCTATCAAGGCCAAACAATACCAAAAAGAGCTGGAAAAAGACCAACGAATTGCTACTCAGGATCCAATTGAAAGAAAGCAGAAGCAGACCTGGCTTCTCAATTCCTATTTTCGTGAGCTTCCTGAAGAAAAATCCCGATTTGCTCGGCTCTTATTAGAATATCGAAAAAGTGGAGAAGTGCCCTTTTCAACTGAATATCTGTCAGATCATCTGATCGACTTTTTCTATAAAATGAAAGCCTTTGAGTTTGAAATTGCACCAGAACAAGTCCGAGATTTTCTAAAAAAAAGCCTTCAGGCAGATCATCTCTCCTCAGCACAGGAAAGCTGGATAGAAGGAATTCTCCTCAACTGCCTCAAACCATTTTTAGAACGATTATTGATATAAGTAACACCTACCATGGAAATTTCATGGTAGGTGTAATTTTATCCCAAAAGAGAAAATAGGAAATGGCAACCACTGATCCTTCGTATTTTATATATAAAACAAAGTATGAAAGCGCAACTTAATTTTAAGACTTTTTTGTAAATTAAGAGTATAATTAAAGTGTGTTACCTTTTTATAAGATAACAAGCTATTATAATAAAGTTTACCTTACATATTTTTAAATTTTATTTCAAGGAGGAATAATGGAAAAGTATTTTGGTGAAAAACAGCAGCGTTTTTCATTTAGAAAATTATCAGTAGGACTTGTATCTGCAACGATTTCAAGTTTATTTTTTATGTCTGTATTAGCTAGTTCATCTGTAGAGGCTCAAGAGACTAAAGGTGTTCACTATAAATATGTGACAGATTCAGAGCTATCATCGGAAGAAAAGAATCAGCTCGTTTATGATATTCCGACATACGTGGAGAATGATGATGAGACTTATTATCTTGTTTATAAATTAAATTCCCAAAATCAACTGGGGGAATTACCCAACACTGGAAGTAAGAATGAGATGCAAACCCTAGTTGCTGGTGCTAGCTTAGCGGCTCTGGGGATTTTAATTTTTGCCGTTTCTAAGAAAAAAGTTAAGAATAAAACAGTATTACATTTAGTATTGGTTGCAGGAATAGGAAATGGTGTCTTAGTTTCAGCTCATGCTTTAGAAAATAATCTCTTACTGAACTATAATACTGACTATGAATTAACCTCAGGAGAAAAATTACCTCTTCCTAAAGACATTTCAGGCTATACTTATATTGGATATATCAAAGAGGGAAACATAACTTCTGAATCTAAAGTAAGCAATCAAGAGAAATCAGTAGCTACTTCTAAAAATCAACAAAAGGTAGATTACAATGTTACACCAAATTTTGTAGAGAATCCATCAAAGGTACAAACTATTCAGGAAGAAAAACCTGTTTCTTCAACTAAGCCGACAGAAGTTCAAGCAGCGTTGCCGGAAACAGTCGTAACAGATAAAGGTGAACCTGAAGTTCAACCAGCTTTACCAGAAGCTGTAGTAACCAACAAAGGCACACCAGAAGTCCAACCTGAATTACCCGCAGCTGTTGTTACTGAAAAAGGCGAGCCTGCAGTCCAGTCAGATTTACCAGAAGCAGTCGTTACTGACAAAGGTGAAGCCGAAGTCCAACCTGCATTGCCAAAAGCAGTTGTAAGCGATAAAGACAAACCAGCAGTTCAACCTACGTTACCTGAATCAGTTGTAACCGATAAAGGCGAGTCTGCAATTCAGCCAGAGTTACCAGAAGCTTTAGTCACGGAAAAAGGTGAAGCCGAAGTTCATCCTGCATTACCTGAAGCTGTTGTTACTGACAAAGGTGATCCTGAAGTTCAACCAGCTTTACCAGAAGCGGTAGTAACCAACAAAGGCACACCAGAAGTCCAACCTGAATTACCCGCAGCTGTTGTTACTGAAAAAGGCGAGCCTGCAGTCCAGTCAGATTTACCAGAAGCAGTCGTTACTGACAAAGGTGAGCCTGCAGTCCAGTCAGATTTACCAGAAGCAGTCGTTACTGACAAAGGCGAACCCGAAGTTCAACCAGCGTTACCAGAAGCGGTAGTCACGGAAAAAGGTGAAGCCGAAGTTCAACCAGCTTTACCAGAAGCTGTTGTTACTGAAAAAGGTGAGCCTGCAGTCCAGTCAGATTTACCAGAAGCAGTCGTTACTGACAAAGGTGAGCCTGCAGTCCAGTCAGATTTACCAGAAGCAGTCGTTACTGACAAAGGCGAACCCGAAGTTCAACCAGCGTTACCAGAAGCGGTAGTCACGGAAAAAGGTGAAGCCGAAGTTCAACCAGCTTTACCAGAAGCTGTTGTTACTGAAAAAGGTGAACCTGAACAGGTAGCCCCACTTCAAGAATATACTGGGAAAATCGAGCCGCTGAAATCAGAAAGTACAAAACCTTCTGAAGAAACTAACAATACAACAGAAACGAATAATGTTCAAAAAAATGCCAGTGCACTACTTAGAATGAATTTTGTTAAAGGTAATCAAGCGTTATCTGGAACTGGTTCAGCTACATTTATAGCACCTAATGTATTATTGACAGTAGCACACAATTTCATTAATAATTCTTCAGATAACAGCACGGGTGAATTTAGAGGAGAAAAGTCTAAAAATACATATGAATGGGTAACACCTGATGGACAAAAAGGAACATTTACCGCTAATGATATTCATTTTTATAATCAAAAAGATTATCCAAAAGGATTTATCTATGATTTAGCAGTGATTAAATTACCACAATCTTCAGTAAGAAAACATGTGAATCTAGTAGAAAATTATTCGAAAGTAAATATTCATGACAAACTAAATGTTCACGGATATCCAGGTGGGAAATATACGCACTTAAAAGATACTACGGTAGAAATGGAACAAAAATATGCGAATAATACCTACGGTGTCCAATATCAAGGTGGAAATCCTGGTATGAGTGGTGGAGGAATATTTAATGCTAACGGTGAAGTCATTGGTGTACACCAAAATGGTGCTAAGAACCGTTCAGGAGGATTAATATTATCTCCAACACAATTAGACTGGATTAGAAGTATTATAAATGGTAAAGAAATTACTCCGACATATGATGCACTAGAACGTCATAAAGATGAGAAAAAAGACGATATTAAAGAAGAAGACGTTAATAAGAAATTAGAGCTTAGAAATATATCTTCTGTAGAACTATATTCAAAAGAAGGTGATAAGTATCGTCATGTAACTTCATTAGATTCTGTACCAAATGACCCACAAAATTACTTCATGAAAGTAAAATCAGAGAACTTTAAAGATGTGATGCTACCAGTTACAAGCATTACTAATGATAATAAAGATAATAGAGCTGTTTATAAAAATAGTAGCAAGTGCAAATAATCTGATACATCATGAAAAATAATAATGTATTAGAAAATTATACTTACTATTTACCAAAAACTCAGCAAAGTGAAACTGGTGTCTATACATCATTTAAAAAAATTTAGTAGAATGCAATGAATAACACTCCTAATGGCACATTCCGTTTAGGTGCAACTATGGATGCTCGTGAACTTGAACTTCCAGATGGTCAAAGAAAGTTATGTGAAAAAAATGAATTTCATGGAACATTAATAGGGCAAAAATAACAATAAATATTACGCTATATATAACCTGAAAAAAACCACTGTTTAATGTGCTAAATAGCGCTACAGTAAAAGATCTTTCAATAAAAAGATGCCAATATTTCATCAAAAGAAGATGCTGCAACATTAGCGAAAGAAGCGAAAAATAGAACTGCAATTAGTAATGTTCATGTTGATGGAGCGATAGCTGGTGAACATGGAATAGGAGGATTAGTATCACAAGTTAATAATTCTACTATTTCTAACAGTAGCTATACAGGCAGAATAACTAATACATATAAAACAGTTGCTAGTTATCAAATCGGAGGTTTAGTAGGTAAACTTTCTGGTTCGGGAGCATTAATAGACAAGTCGATTGCATCTATCGATATGGCGACGAATGCAACGCAAGGTGATCAGTCTATTGGTGGAATAGTTGGTGCAGTAGAAGATAGTGCACTAATTAGTAATAGTTATGCTGAAGGAAATCTTAATAATGTTCAACGTTTTGCAAACGTTGGTGGAGTAGTTGGTAATCTTTGGGATCCAGTTGGTGAATTAGAAAAATCTGGTCAACTATCAAATGTGCTAAGCGACGTTAATGTAACGAATGGTAATGCTATAGCTGGTAAACATTTTGATAATATGAAAAGCAAAACATGTATATAGCAACAAAAAAATAATAAAGTTGTGAACGTAGTAGCAGAAGATGATGAAATCTTAACTAAGGATTCTGATGTTCAAAGAGGAGAAGTATTAGAAGACGCACAAATTAGAGAAAAAAAGCTTCTTTTGTATCTAAAAAAATACTATTAAAAACAGAAGACTTTAATTTCTCTTCTAGATATGTAACTGACTATAGAAATCTTGAAAAATGCCGTTTCATCAAAAGAAAAAAAGTATAAAAAAATATAGAAAAAAACTATTACCGTTCTATAATAGAGAAACAATAGTTAAGTACAGGGAATTTAGTAGAAACAAGTAGTAATCTTTATAATAAAGAATTATTGTCAGTAGTTCCTATGAAAGATAATGAAGTAATTAGTGATATTAATAAAAAAACAAATCAAGTATAAATAAACTATTACTATATTACGCGGACAATACATCAGAGAAACTTAATGTAAATTATCAAAGTGATTTTTCAAATGTAGCAGAGTATAGAATAGGCGATACAAATTTAATTTATACACCGAATACATTACTTCGCAATTATGATAATATTTTGGAAAAAGTATTACCAGCATTAAATAGTGTAGAATATAAATCAAAGGAAATTAGAAAAGTATTAGATGTTTCAAATGATGTTAGTTTAACAGAACTATATTTAGAAGAACAATTCAATACTACAAAAAATAACTTGAGAGATAGTTTAACGAAACTACTTACTGCAGATGCTGCAATAGCTGAAAATAACAATAAGATAATAGATAATTATGTAATCGAAAAAATTAAAAATAATAAGGAAGCTTTACTTCTAGGATTAACATACTTAGAGCGTTGGTACGACTTCAAATATGGTGATACAAAAGCGAAAGATTTAGTTATATACCACTTGGATTTCTTCGGTAAATCAAATAGTTCAGCATTAGATAATGTTATCGAACTAGGTAAATCTGGATATAATAATTTACTAGCGAAAAATAATGTTATAACTTATAATGTTTTATTAGCGAAAAATTATAAAACTAATAATTTATTTGATGCATTAGAAAAATATAGACAAGCATTCGTGCCAGATAAAACCAATAACGAGTGGTTTAAAGAACAAACTAAAGCCTATATAGTAGAAGAAAAATCTACTATTAAAGAGGTAAGTGATAAGCAATCAAAAGCAGGTACTCCGCAATCTATAGGAGTATATGATAGATTAACTAGCCCATCTTGGAAATACCCAAGTATGGTCTTGCCGCTATTAACATTACCTGAAAAAAATCGGTGTTCATTATAGCTAATATTTCGACTATAGGTTTCGGTGCTTATGATAGATATAGAAGTAAAGAACATCCAGCAGGAACAAATTTAAATAACTATGTTGAGACAAAAAGCTAGAGAAGCGGCTGCTAGATTCAGAGATCACTATGATTATTGGTATAGAATACTAGATGATAAAAATAAAGAAAAATTATATAGAAGTGTTCTAGTCTATGATGCATTTAGATTTGGTACAGATGAAAGAGAAGATAAGGATACATACCAAGCTGATTTTGAAACTAATCATCCAGCGATAAAACATTTCTTCGGTCCAGCAGGAAATAATGTTGTTCATAATTCTAATGGAGCCTACGCTACAGGTGATGCATTCTACTATATGGCATATCGTATGCTTGATAAAGATGGTGCGGTAACTTATACACATGAAATGACGCACAACTCAGATCGAGAAATTTATCTTGGAGGCTATGGAAGACGAAATGGACTTGGACCAGAGTTTTATGCTAAAGGATTGTTACAAGCTCCTGATCATCCTGATGATCCTACTATTACGATTAACTCTATATTGAAGTATGAAGAAGCAGAAAATCCAACTAGACTTCAGGTGAAAGATCCTACAAAACGATTTGAAAATGCTGCAGATTTACAAAAATATATGCATAATCTGTTTGATGTAATTTATATGCTAGAATATCTAGAAGGTAATGCAGTTGTTAACTTGGATATTTCTAAGAAAAATGACTTGTTGAGAAAAATAGAAAATAAATTTGAACTGGATCCAGACGGAAGTAAAGTATATGCAACTAATGTTATTCGTTACTTAAATGATAGTGAACTTAGCAAATTAACGACATTTAATAGTCTAATTGAAAATGATGTTATTACAAGAAGAGGATATGAAAATGACAATGATAATACCTTTAAACGAAATGGCTATTATACAATTAAACTATTTTCACCAATATATTCTGCTCTAAGTAATGATAAAGGAACTCCTGGTGATTTAATGGGTCGTCGTATGGCGTTTGAATTATTAGCTGCAAAAAGGATTTAAAGATGGAGATGGTACCATATATTTCTAATCAATTCATGGAAGAAGCAAAAAGCCAATGGTGATGTTATTACATCATATGGTAAAAAAATCGGTAATGTAACTGATGATTTAGTACTTAAGAAAGTGTTTAATAATGAATATAAATCATGGATTGATTTCAAAAAAGCAATGTATAATGAGCGAAAAGCTAAATTTAATAAATTAATGAGCATTAGCTTCATTAACCCAAATGGAAGTTGGTTCAGAAAAGATAGAGTGACAATAAAAAATATAGAAGATCTTCAAAGAATGATAACTACTGCTGTCAATGAAGATGCTGAGGATTATCTTGTGAATATATATCCAGAAAGAAGTAGAGTTCATAAACTTAAACAGGCAATCTTTAAAGCTTATCTCGATCAAACGAATGATTTTAGAAGTTCAATTTTTGAGAATAAAAAATAGTGTTTGCTATTAGGAAATAAAAAGTAAAGGTAGAGGATTACAATTGTCATTATTAAAAAAAGATAGATTTTCCATTCGGAAAATAAAGGGTATTGTTGGTTCGGTATTCTTGGGGAGTCTTTTATTTGCACCGTCAGTTGTTGGTGCATCGACTTATCATTACTTGGATTATAGTAATTTGACACAAACTGAACGTGATCAACTCAAACAAGGTAGACCTGACGAATCAAAAGAATCATATGCTTTGGTTTATGAGAAAGACGCACTACCAAATACTGGTCAATCACAATCTATTATGACTGTATTGGGTTTATTGACCATCGGTAGTCTTGTTGTAGTTATTACAAAAGATAAGAGAAATAAAAAAATAGCTACATTTTTGATTGTAGGGGCGACAGGTTTAGTTGCACTATCAACTGCTTCAGCACTTAATTTGAATGCTAACATCCATGAGTCTGGACGTGATGGTGTGTTGCAAATTTCTGGTTATAGATATGTTGGTTACTTGGAGCTTGATGATAGAACTGTTTCGTCGGTTTCTCCGACCTCAACTGTTTCGCCAGTTGAGCAACCCAAAGTTATAGCAGAGAAAGGCGAACCTGAGGTTCAACCAGCCTTACCAGAAGCTGTCGTGACCGACAAAGGGGAACCTGAGGTTCAACCAGCCTTACCAGAAGCTGTTGTAACTGAAAAAGGGGAACCTGAGATTCAAGCAGAATTGCCAGTAGCCGTAGTCTCAGAAAAGGGTAAACCAGCAGTTCAACCAGTGTTACCAGAAGCTGTAGTCACTGAAAAGGGGGAGCCAGCAGTTCAACCAGCCTTATCAGAAGCAGTTGTAACTGAAAAGGGGGAACCTGCAGTTCAACAAGAATTACCAGAAGCAGTTGTAACTGAAAAAGGCGAACCTGCAGTTCAACAAGAATTACCAGAAGCAGTCGTGACCGACAAAGGAGAACCCGAAGTTCAAGCAGAATTACCAGCAGCTGTAGTCACTGAAAAAGGAGAACCCGAGGTTCAGCCAGAATTACCAGCAGCTGTAGTCACTGAAAAAGGAGAACCCGAAGTTCAACCAGCCTTACCCGAAGCAGTTGTAACTGAAAAAGGGGAACCTGAGGTTCAACCAGCCTTATCAGAAGCCGTAGTCACTGAAAAGGGAGAACCTGAAGTTCAACAAGTGTTACCTGAATATACTACAAAAGTTGCACCAACTTTGACTTTGGATAAGGTAACAGAAGATGCGATGGATCGTTCAGCTAAATTGGATTACACTCTTGAAAATACAGGTAATGCTGAAATCAAGAGCATTATAGCTGAGATTAAGGATGGGAATACTGTTGTTAAGCGAGTTGATTTATCTAAAGAAAAATTGACAGATGCTATTCAAGGTTTGGATTTATTTAAAGATTATAAAATTGAAACAACAATGACTTACAACCGTGGTGAAGGTGATGAAACGTCTAAATTGGATGAAAAACCTTTACGTTTAGAGTTGAAAAAAGTTGAAATTAAAAATATCGCATCTACTAATTTAGTGAAGGTAAATGACGATGGTACTGAAACACCTAGTGATTTCATGACTGAAAAACCTTCAGATGAAGATGTGAAGAAAATGTACTTAAAAATCACTAGTCGTGATAATAAAATAACACGTTTAGCAGTTGATAAGATTGAGTTGGTGACTGAAAAAGAAAAAGAACTTTATAAAATTACAGCAACTGCTCAAGATTTGATTCAACATGTTGACTCATCTAAAACCAGAAATGAATACATTCATTACATTGAAAAACCTCGTCCTAAGGTTGATAATGTTTACTATAATTTTTAAAAGATTTAGTGGATGCTATGAATGCTGATAAAAATGGTACATTTAAAATCGGAGCAGATTTGAATGCAGAAAATGTACCAACGCCTAATAAAGAATATGTACCTGGGACATTTAGAGGTACATTGACCAGTGTAGAAGGAAACCAGTATTCAATTCATAACATGAAACGTCAATTATTCGGTGGTATCGAAGGCGGTTCAGTTAAAAATATTAACTTAGCAAACGTTAATATCAATATGCCTTGGATTAATGATATTTCAGCACTTGCTAAGACTGTTAAAAATGCGACAGTTGAGAATATCAAGGTTACTGGTAGCATTCTTGGAAACAATAGTATTGCTGGTATTGTTAATAAGATTGATCGTGGTGGCCTGTTAAGAAATGTGGCATTTATCGGTAAATTGCAGGCTGTTGGTGATCGTGATGGGAATTTAGCTGGTATTGCTGGTGAAATTTGGAAAGGTAACTTAGATAGAGCATATGCTGATGTAACAATCACAGGTAAACGAGCTAGAGCTGCTGGACTTGTTGCGAAATCTGATAATGGTATGGATAATTTCACTGTAGGAAAAGAGGGTTCTGTTCGTCATTCAGTTGCTAAAGGTACAATTGACATTGATAATCCAGTTGATGTTGGTGGATTTATCAGTTCTAACTGGGTATTAGGACAAATTGAAGATAACGTATCAATGGTGAAAGTTTCTAAAGGCGAAATCTTCTATGGGTCAAGAAATATTGATGAAGAAGGCGGTTACTTCTCAGGTAATAGACTTGAAAATGATTTCGTTGTTCGTGATATGAGTACAGGAGCCTCTTCATATCAACGTTCTAAACGTGTTAAAGAAATTAGTTTAGAAGAAGCTAATAAGAAAATTGAAGGGTACAATATCACGGCTAGTGGATTTAAAATAAATACTCTTCCTGAAGACACGCTCAATCGTACAACACCAAAATCAGAGGAATACAAAACAACTCAAGATTATAAAGTGGAACGTGATTTAGCATATCGTAACATTGAAAAGCTTCAACCGTTCTACAACAAAGAGTGGATTGTTAACCAAGGTAATAAACTAACTGAAGGTTCAAACTTGTTGACAAAAGAAGTGTTATCAGTTACAGGAATGAAAGACGGACAATTTGTAACGGATTTATCAGATATTGATCATGTGATGATTCACTATGCAGATAAGACGAAAGAAATCAAAGCTGTTCATCAAAAAGAGTCTAAAGTAGCGCAAGTTCGTGAGTATAGTATCGATGGATTGGGTGACATTGTTTATACACCAAACATGGTTGATAAAAATCGTAATCAATTGATTCAAGACATTAAAGGTAGGTTAGCGACTGTTGAATTAATTTCTCCTGAAGTACGTGCCTTGATGGGTAATCGGGATAGAGCTGAAGAAAATACAGAGGAACGTAAAAACGGTTATATCCGAGACCTTTATCTCGAAGAAAGTTTTGCTGAAACGAAAGCTAATCTTGATAAATTGGTCAAATCTTTGATTGAAAATGCTGACCATCAATTAAATAGTGACGAAGCGGCTATGAAAGCACTTGTTAAGAAGGTGGATGAAAATAAAGCTAAAATCGTGATGGCTCTTACTTACCTTAATCGTTACTATGATATCAAGTATGGGGATATGACTATCAAGAACTTGATGATGTTTAAGCCTGACTTTTATGGTAAGACACCAAGTGTTATTGACAGACTCATCAACATCGGTTCGAGTGAAAAGAACTTGAAGGGTGATCGGACTCAAGATGCTTACCGTGAAATCATCTCAGGTAACACTGGTAAAGGTAATTTACGTAACTTCTTAGAATACAACATGCGTTTGTTTACAGAGGATAAAGACATCAATGATTGGTTTATCCACTCAGCTAAGAATGTTTATGTTTCAGAACCTCAAACTACAAATCCTGACTTTGTCAATAAACGTCATAGAGTCTTTGATGGTTTAGATAACGGTGTTCATGGACGTATGATTTTACCATTACTCAACTTGAAGAAAGCTCATATGTTCTTAATTTCAACATATAACACGATGGCTTATAGTTCATTTGAGAAATATGGTAAGTTAACAGAAGAATCTCGAAACGATTTTAAGAAAGAAATTGATAAAGTTGCTAAAGGGCAACAAACTTACCTTGATTTCTGGTCCAGATTAGCTCTACCTAATGTTCGTGATAGACTTCTTAAGAGTCAAAATATGGTTCCGACACCTGTATGGGATAACCAGACCTACAATGGTTCTCCTGTAGGTCGTCGAGGATTTGACAGTAAGGGTAACCCTGTAGCCCCAATTCGTGAATTATATGGTCCAACATGGCGACACCATGATAGAGACGGACGTATGGGCGCTATGGCTTCAATATTCCCTAATCCAAATAATGATGACAAGGTCTTGTTTATGGTGACAGATATGATTAGTCCGTTTGGTATTTCAGCCTTTACTCACGAAACAACACATGTTAATGACCGTATGTTATATTTTGGAGGAAATAGTCATCGTGAAGGCACCGATGTTGAAGCGTATGCTCAAGGTATGTTGCAAACACCTGATAAATCTACAGGTAACGGTGAATATGGTGCTCTAGGTCTTAACATGGCCTATCATCGTGAAAATGATGGTGACCAATGGTACAATTATAATCCTGATAAGCTTCAAACACGTGATGACATTGACCGCTACATGAAAAACTATAATGAAGCACTAATGATGCTAGATCATCTAGAAGCAGATGCAGTTCTAGAATCAGGGGTACCAGATATTAATACGAAGTGGTTCAAGAAAGTTGACAAGGCAATGCGGACCATTGACAATTTGAATAAGCTCAAAGCGCCGAATCAATGGGATAAAGTTCGTGATTTGAATGAAGAAGAAAAAGCTAAGAAGTTATCAAGCATCAATGATTTAATCGATAATAATTTTATGACAAAACATGGAAATCCAGGGGATGGAATTTATCGTCCAGAGGATTTCACTCCAAACTCAGCTTACGTGAATGTCAATATGATGGCTGGTATTTACGGTGGAAATACGAGTGATGGTGCACCTGGTTCATTATCATTTAAGCATAATGCTTTCCGTATGTGGGGCTATTATGGTTATGAAAATGGCTTTATCAGTTATGTATCCAATAAATACAAAACAGAAGCAGATAAAAACAACCATGGTTTACTAAGCGATAAGCTAATAATTAATAAAGTATCGCAAGGAAACTTTAAAACCCTTGAAGAGTGGAAGAGACATTGGTACGGGGAAATTCTTGTTAAAGCTAAGAAAGGTTTTGAGGCTATCGATATTGATGGAACCCATATTAGCAACTATGATGAGTTAAGGCCTTTATTTGATAAAGCAGTCGAAGAAGATTTGAAAAAAACAGATGACTTCTCTCATACTGTAGCTCTTAAATCTAAGGTATTCAAAGCCCTTCTTAAAAACACAGACGGTTTCTTTAATCCGTTATTTAAATAATATAAAGCTGAGTAAGTGAAATAATATAGAGTTCAGAATCAGTCTGGCTCTATATTTTTATTTTTTTGATATTGAGTGCGGTGAAAACCCTCTTTGTTGGAGGCTTACAGTTTTTGAAATCTAATATCCTTTATAAAAGTTTACTGTTTTGTAAAAGACATAAATAAAATTATGCTTAATAGATTTCTCATAGCCAAAAGACCATGCAAAAAAGGATAATTTATGATAGAATAGAGGATAAGAAAGAAAACGTTTTTAAAATTTTTCAATCCGAAGGAGATATATTATGGCAACTATTCAATGGTTTCCTGGTCACATGTCTAAAGCACGTCGACAGGTACAGGAAAATTTAAAATTTGTTGATTTTGTGACGATTTTGGTGGATGCACGCTTACCTCTATCTAGTCAAAATCCTATGTTGACCAAGATTGTTGGTGACAAACCAAAACTCTTGATTTTAAACAAGGCAGACTTAGCTGACCCAGTAATGACCAAGGAATGGCGTCAGTATTTTGAATCACAAGGAATCCAGACGCTAGCTATCAACTCCAAAGAGCAAGTAACTGTAAAAGTTGTAACCGATGCTGCCAAGAAGCTCATGGCTGATAAGATTGCTCGTCAGAAAGAACGTGGTATCAAGATTGAAACCTTACGTACCATGATTATCGGGATTCCAAATGCTGGTAAATCAACTCTTATGAACCGTTTAGCTGGTAAGAAAATTGCCGTTGTCGGCAATAAACCAGGTGTTACCAAGGGACAACAATGGCTTAAAACCAATAAAGACCTGGAAATCTTGGATACACCAGGGATTCTCTGGCCTAAGTTTGAGGATGAGTCAGTTGCCCTTAAGTTGGCACTAACAGGAGCTATTAAAGACCAGTTGCTTCCTATGGATGAGGTAACTATTTTCGGCCTCAATTATTTCAAAGAACATTATCCAAAAAAGTTGGCCGAACGCTTCAAACAAATGAAAATTGAAGAAGATGCGCCTGTTATTATTATGGACATGACCCGTGCCCTCGGTTTCCGAGACGACTACGACCGCTTTTACAGTCTCTTCGTGAAGGAAGTCCGCGACGGCAAACTCGGTAACTATACCTTAGATACATTGGAAGACCTCGATGGCGACGATTAAAGAAATCAAAGAACTCCTTGCTACGGTTAAGGATCTAGATAACCATATTTTTTTAGAGCTTGAAAAGGATAATCGCTCTGGAGTTCAAAAGGAAATCAGCAAGCGTAAAAAAGCCATTCAAGCTGAATTAGATGAAAATTTGCGCTTGGAATCCATGCTTTCCTATGAAAAAGAACTTTACAAGCAAGGATTGACCTTGATAGCAGGTGTTGATGAGGTTGGTCGTGGTCCTCTGGCTGGACCTGTAGTCGCTGCAGCTGTTATTTTACCTAAAAATTGTAAGATTAAAGGCCTAAATGACAGCAAGAAAATTCCTAAAAAGAAGCATCTGGAGATTTCCAAGTCGTTCAAAACCAAGCCCTGTCAATCGGAATTGGTATCATGGATAATCAAGTCATCGATCAAGTCAATATCTATGAAGCGACCAAACTGGCCATGCAGGAAGCAATCTCCCAGCTCACTCCTCAACCAGAACACCTTTTGATAGATGCCATGAAACTGGAGTTACCAATTTCACAAACCTCCATCATCAAAGGTGATGCTAATTCCCTCTCAATTGCAGCAGCTTCCATAGTAGCCAAGGTGACACGTGATGAATTGATGAAGGAATACGATCAGCAGTTTCCTGGCTATGATTTTACTGCTAATGCAGGATATGGAACTGCTAAACACCTAGAAGGCCTCACAAAACTAGGAGTTACCCCAATTCACCGAACCAGCTTTGAACCCGTTAAATCACTGGTTTCAGGAGAAAAAGAAAGATAAGTTAGAAGGAATGATTATGGAGGAACAGTCAGAAACACTCAGTTCCAAGAAAGAATTTGCCTTTGCCTCGAGTACCATCTTATCCCAAGTTGGACGAGGAATCATTGTCGGTCTTGTCGTTGGGATAATCGTTGGATCCTTTCGTTTCTTAATTGAAAAAGGCTTCCACCTGATACAAGGACTTTATCAAGATCAAGCGCACCTAGTGCGCAACCTTTTTATCATTGGTCTATTTTATTTAATAGTTTGTTGGCTCAGTGCGAAATTAACTCAGTCAGAAAAAGACATCAAAGGTTCAGGAATTCCTCAAGTTGAAGCCGAACTGAAAGGTCTCATGACTCTCAACTGGTGGGGCGTTCTTTGGAAAAAATATGTGCTAGGAATTCTAGCTATTGCTAGTGGCCTTATGCTAGGGCGTGAGGGACCCAGTATTCAACTTGGAGCGGTTGGTGGTAAAGGTATTGCCAAGTGGCTCAAATCCAGTCCAGTTGAGGAACGTTCCTTGATTGCTAGTGGTGCAGCTGCAGGACTAGCTGCAGCCTTTAATGCACCGATTGCAGGGCTCCTCTTTGTCGTAGAAGAAGTCTATCATCACTTTTCTCGATTTTTCTGGGTATCTACTCTAGCAGCCAGTCTCGTAGCAAACTTTGTTTCCCTACTCATATTTGGCTTAACTCCCGTACTAGATATGCCAGATAACATCCCTCTCATGACACTTGATCAGTATTGGATTTACCTCCTTATGGGAATTTTTCTTGGACTTTCCGGTTTTCTCTATGAGAAAGCTGTACTCAATGTTGGTCGAGTGTATGATTGGCTTGGTCAAAAAATCCATTTGGATAGAGCTTATTACCCAATTCTCGCCTTTATTCTCATCATACCAGTCGGAATCTTCTTACCACAAATCCTTGGTGGTGGAAATCAACTGGTTCTTTCCTTAACTGAGCAAGATTTTAGTTTCCAAGTTCTATTAGCTTACTTTTTGATTCGTTTTGTTTGGAGTATGATTAGTTATGGAAGTGGGCTTCCAGGTGAATTTTCCTACCAATTTTAGCCCTTGGTTCCTTACTTGGTGCTCTAGTTGGTGTTATTTGTGTTAATATTGGACTTGTTAGTCAGGAACAGTTTCCTATATTTGTCATTCTGGGAATGAGTGGCTACTTTGGAGCGATTTCTAAAGCTCCCTTAACCGCTATGATTCTAGTAACCGAGATGGTAGGAGATATTCGTAATCTCATGCCACTTGGCTTAGTAACCCTAGTTGCCTACATCATTATGGATCTGCTCAAGGGTGCGCCAGTCTATGAGGCTATGCTAGAAAAAATGTTGCCAGAAGAAGCGTCAGATGAAGGAGAAGTCACACTTATTGAAATCCCAGTTTCAGATAAAATAGCAGGAAAACAAGTACATGAACTCAACTTACCACACAATATCCTCATCACCACTCAAGTCCATAATGGCAAGAGCCAAACAGTTAACAGCTCAACTAGAATGTACCTCGGTGATATGATTCACCTAGTTATTCAAAAAAAGTGAAATTGGGAAAAGTCAAAAGATTTGTTATTGTAGATCAAAAAAATATTATTACATAACTTTTTATTATGTAATAAATATATCAAGAATATTTTGTTGATTTTTGATAAGGGAGGACATACATCATAATGAGAATACTTGATGTTCTACATAAATTTTATGGTGATTTTTGAATTCATTAAAGAAAAAGTGTAATGAAAAAAATACGAAGACATCCTCATCAATATAAAGGAAGATGAAGATAAAGAATATAAAAGATGCCGCTTGGCAAAAAGAACACCGAAAAAAGAAGGATATTTTACAGCATTTTGGAAAAAAGACCAAAATAACAAGAACATTCCTTATACAAATGAAGATTTGGGAGATGAACTCGTTATTGTTGTTATCGATAATGATAAGAGCGGCCTTTTTATTATTTCAAATGAAGAGGCTATCAGTAGAAAAATTCTATCAACAAAAGACAACAATGGGAAAATGTCTATGAGATTTTATCCACCTTGGTGCACAAATTTAAATACAACGGCTCAATCAACACAAAAATGGCAATTGAAATTTTTTAGAGAAATTGAATTATAAGAATGACTTTGAAAAATTTCTAGTAGATTCATATCAAACACAAAGACTTGGTTCTTTTTCATAAGAACCAAGTCTTTGTGTTAGTTTCTCAGGAATAAAGTACATTATAGACAATTTTTGTCGAAAAAATTTTTTAGTTATAACATGTTATGAAATCATTTTTGGTTATTTTAGTTATTCTATTAAAAAACTCCTATAACATCTTTCCGAAAAACTATAATTTTCTTGAAAAATATATAAGCCTATGCTATACTACTAGTAGACTTATTTATGGAGAAAATACATGAAACGTGAGATTTTACTGGAACGAATCGACAAACTAAAACAAATCATGCCCTGGTATGTTCTGGAATACTACCAATCTAAGCTTGCTGTTCCTTACAGTTTTACAACCTTGTACGAATACCTCAAGGAATATGATCGATTTTTCAGCTGGGTTTTAGAGTCTGGTATCTCAAATGCCGATAAAATATCTGATATTCCTTTATCTGTCTTGGAAAATATGTCAAAGAAAGACATGGAATCTTTTATTCTTTACCTACGTGAACGTCCTTTGCTGAATGCTAATACAACCAAGCAAGGTGTTTCACAGACAACTATCAATCGGACCTTGTCGGCACTTTCTAGTCTTTACAAGTATCTGACCGAGGAGGTTGAAAACGATCAGGGGGAACCTTATTTTTATCGTAATGTAATGAAGAAAGTTTCAACAAAGAAAAAGAAAGAAACACTTGCTGCAAGAGCTGAAAACATCAAGCAAAAACTCTTTTTAGGTGATGAAACAGAAGGTTTTCTAACTTATATTGACCAAGAGTACCCACAACAGCTCTCTAATCGAGCTCTTTCATCATTTAATAAAAATAAAGAACGTGATTTGGCCATCATTGCCCTTCTCTTGGCGTCTGGCGTCCGCTTATCTGAAGCTGTTAATCTGGATATAAGGGATCTCAATCTCAAAATGATGGTTATCGATGTCACTCGAAAAGGTGGCAAACGTGACTCGGTCAATGTTGCTGCCTTTGCAAAACCTTATCTAGAGAATTATCTAGCCATTCGTAATCAACGCTATAAAACAGAAAAAACAGATATAGCCCTTTTTTTGACACTCTACAGAGGTGTTCCTAATCGTATCGATGCTTCCAGCGTTGAGAAATGGTTGCTAAGTACTCTGAGGATTTTAAAGTCCGTGTAACACCCCATAAACTACGACATACCCTAGCAACTAGACTCTATGATGCCACTAAATCGCAAGTTTTGGTCAGTCACCAGCTAGGGCATGCCAGTACACAAGTCACTGACCTCTATACCCATATCGTCAACGATGAACAAAAGAATGCTCTAGATAGTTTGTAAATTACGTAAAATAAATTATGTAACATATAATTTTAAAAAAGAAGTTGGCCAACTAACCAACTTCTTTTTGACTTATCCTACTACCGCTTCAGCGATTTCTTCACGACTAATACCAGCGAAGTAACGTGTAATATCAATAGTTTCAAGAACCTTAAGGACATCTTCGCGTTCGTATTTCACTTCACGAAGGACATCTTCTACTGCAGCAACGTCTTCAATACCAAAGAAGTCACCATAAATCTTGATGTCTTGGATTTTTGATTCGACGACATTAGCAAAGACTTCCACCTTACCACTAGTGAATTTGCTTCCACGACGGACGTTAAATTCAGGTGATTTACCGTAGTTCCAGTCCCAAGTTCCAAACTTAGTATCCTTGATTCGATTGATTTCAGCCAATTCTTCCTCAGAAAAAACGTATTCAGTCATCTCTGGGTACTCTTTTTTCATGTATTCCAATAGCAAATCACGGAATTCTTCAACTGTGATTTTTTCTGGCAATTCATTGACAATATTAGTTACACGGGCACGAACCGATTTCACACCTTTTGACTCAAATTTGTCCTTTGAAACCTTGAGGGGCGTTAGCAAGGACTGACAAATCAACGTTAAAGAGTAAGCAACCGTGGTGCATGATACGGCCATTGATATAGGCTTGGGCATTGCCACAGAATTTCTTTCCATCAATCTCAAGGTCATTACGGCCTGTGAACTCAGCTTTAACACCAAGTTGAGCCAAAGTATTGATAACTGGAGTTGAAAAACTCTTGAAGTCAAAAGCTTTATTTTCATCTTCTTTGGAGATGATTGTGTAGTTTAGGTTATTTAAATCGTGGTAAACAGCTCCACCACCACTGATACGGCGGACTACTTCAATGCCATTTTCGCGAACATAATCACGGTTGATTTCTTCGATAGTGTTCTGGTGACGTCCGACAATGATAGATGGTTTGTTAATCCAAAGCAGGAAGATTTGATCCTCATCCAAAAGGTGTTTAAAGGCATATTCTTCCAAGGCAATATTAAAGGCAGTGTCGTTTGAATGATTGATAATATATTTCATGATATTCCTTTATACGATAGAGACTGGAAAACACCTTTCCAGTCTAATCTATCTTCGTTTTATTTTTTCTTAGGTGAATGGATGGCCATTCCTAAAACATCCGCAAATGCTTCGTACATCACTTCAGAGTAGGTTGGGTGTCCGTGGATGGTCTTCAGCATTTCTTCAACAGTAATTTCCATTTCGATGATGCTTGACGCCTCATTGATCAATTCTGCAGCTGCAGGACCGATAATATGAACACCAAGAATTTCTCCGTATTTCTTATCTGCAATAACTTTAACGAAACCTTGAGCAGCATCAGAAGCAATGGCACGACCGTTTGCGGCAAAGTTGAATTTACCGATGGCAACATCGTATTTCTCACGGGCTTGTTCTTCTGTCAAACCTACTGCTGCTACTTCAGGAAGAGTATAGATAGCTGCAGGAGTCAAATTCAATTTGGCAACAGCATGATTTCCTTTGAGAGCATTTTCAGCAGCAACTTCCCCCATACGGAAGGCTGCGTGCGCTAACATCTTAGTACCGTTGATGTCACCTGGTGCGTAAATACCTGGAACAGAAGTTTCCATGTATTCGTTGACCTTGATACGACCACGATCCAATTCAAACTCAACATCGCCAATACCTTCAAGGTCTGGCACACGACCGATTGAAAGAAGAGCTTTGCTTGCGATGATATCGTCTTTTCCTTCAACCTTGATACGAAGTTGACCATTTTCCTCAATGATTTCTTGCAGTTTAGTACCAGTCAAGATGGTCATTCCTTTACGCTCAAGGATCAAGCGAAGATTCTTAGAAACTTCTGCATCCATAGCTGGCACGATACGGTCCATCATTTCGATAACAGTCACTTTTGAACCAAATGTCATGAAGGCCTGACCAAGTTCGATACCGACAACTCCTCCACCGATGATAACAAGGCTTTCTGGCACTTCATTCATTTCAAGAATGTCATCACTAGTCATGACAAGTGGAGATTCCATACCAGGGACGTTAATCTTGCTGACTTTTGAACCACCAGCAAGGATGATTTTCTTGGTTTCAAGAAATTCAGAACCATTTACCAAGACATTCTTGTCCTTAGTGATCGTACCAATTCCTTTATGAACAGTAACTCCGTAGCTACGAAGAAGACCAGTAACTCCACCAACCAAGGTATTAACAACCTTAGACTTGGTTTCAAGGAGTTTGTCCATATCTACAGTGAAGTTTGGATTTTCGATTACGATACCACGGTTTGCAGCATGACCGATGTTTTCGATAATTTCAGCGTTGTGAAGATAGGTCTTGGTTGGGATACATCCACGATTCAAGCAGGTTCCACCAAGTTCAGATTTCTCAACAAGGGCAACCTTACCGCCGAGTTGGGCAGCTTTAATGGCTGCAACATAACCAGCAGGACCTCCACCAATCACAACAATATCAAAGGCATCATCGCTTTTACCATCATCATTTGAAGCACTTGCTGTAGGTGCTGGACTAGCTTCTGGCGCTACTGCTCCAGCTGTTGGGATGTTTTCCCCTTCTTCACCAAGATAACCAATAACTTCCGTTACAGGGACAGTTTCGCCATCTCCTTTTAGGATAGCGATCAAGTAACCGTCTTCTTCGGCTTCCAATTCCATACTGACTTTGTCAGTCATAATTTCCAAAAGGATTTCTCCTTCTTTTACAAATTCTCCGACTTTTTTATTCCATTGGACGATTTGTCCTTCTGTCATATCCACGCCGGCTTTTGGCATAATTACTTCTAAGGCCATGTCTTCCTTCCTTTATCTATATCTTAAAAATGAATACTCTTATTCTTAAATCAACATTGAGATTGGATTTTCAATCAATTCTTTCAAATCTTTCATAAACTTAGCTCCAGCCATACCATCTACGACACGGTGGTCAATGGTTAATCCTAGGCTCATGATAGGGCGAATCACAATTTCACCATTGACGACAACTGGCTTCTCAATTGTCGAACTCACACCAAGGATAGCTGAGTTTGGTTGGTTAATGATAGGACCAAAGGACTGAACGCCAAACATTCCCAAGTTACTGATTGTAAATGTTGAATTTTGCAGTTCACTTGGAGCCAATTTACCATCCAAGGTACGACCAATGACGTCTTTGAAGGCTACGACTAGCTCTGAAAGAGTCATCTTTTCAGCATTGTAAACAACTGGTGTCATCAATCCATTATCCATCCCAACTGCCATGGCAAGGTTGACATAGTTGTGAGTGATAATGGTCTTGCCATCTTCTGTCAATGAGGCGTTGATGTAAGGGTGTTTCATAAGAGTTTTAACAACTGCAAGTGAAAGAAGGTCTGTTACAGTAGTCTTCTTCCCAGTTGCTTCCATGATTGGCTCCAGAACCTTCTTACGAAGTGCCAACATTTCAGTCATATCAACTTCATAGTTGAGCGTGAAGGTTGGTGCAGTTAGGTAAGATTCAACCATACGTTGGGCAATAACCTTGCGCATTGGTGTCATTGGAATACGTTCAATTTCACCGTATGGTGTTACGTTATCAGGAACTTCTTCCACTTTTTCGATCTGAGCAGGAGACTTGATGGTATCGTTTTCGATATTTTCAGGAAGCAAGGCCAAAACGTCCTTCTTCATGATTTTACCACGATGACCCGTTCCTTGGATTTCCTGCCAAGCAATATTATGTTCGAGGGCAATTCGTTTTGCAAGTGGCGAAATGCGAACCACGTTTGTGTCTTTATAAGTTTCCACGTCTTCTTTGTGGACACGACCGTTTGCACCTGAGCCAGAAACGTCGTAGAGGTTGATCCCTAAATCATCCGCTAACTTTCTAGCTGCAGGAGTCGCTCTTAGCTTGTCATCAGCCATGACCTCTCCAATTCTATTATAAGATACTAAGGGCGTCAAAAGCGACTGAAAAATAGGAAATCGACGATGGCTTCGATGAAGCCAAGGAGATTTATCTTTTTTCCAAGCTTTTAGCCCGTGTTCGAATATAAGATATTAAGGACGCAGAGGACAATGAAAAAATAGGAGATTAACGATGTGTTCGATGAACACAAGGAAATCTATCTTTTTTTCGCAGACCTCCGTCCTAATTCAACTCTACAAGCAACTTGGATACAACACGTATCTCAAGTTGCTACGGTTGCCGCTATCAGGCGGTCAACCTAGTAGACTTACTAAGTCGTTCGTCGAATAACATCGATTCGACTCCCTCCTGTCGCAACTCTTTAAATCACTTGGATACAACACGTATCTCAAGTTGCTACGGTTGCCGCTATTAAGAGGTCAACCTAGTAGATTTACTAATTCATTCGTCGAATATTATCGATTCGACTCTCTCATGTCGCAACTCTTTAAATCACTTGGGTACAATACATATCTCAAGTTACAAAAGTTAAAAACTCAAATCATTTTACATAATTTATCTTATGTAACTCTATTCTTTGTTATAAGTTTTACGGATGGCATCTTTGATGCTTTCAACGGTTGGAATCATTGCATTTTCTAGGTTTTGCGCATAAGGCATTGGCACATCTTCTCCTGCGCAACGGCGGATTGGTGCATCTAGATAGTCAAATGCTTCTGATTCTGAAATAATTGCTGAAATCTCTCCGATATAGCCGCTTGTTTTATGGGCATCGTTAACCAGAACAACCTTACCAGTCTTCTTAACTGAGTTGATGATGATATCCTTATCAAGAGGGACAAGGGTACGTGGGTCCACAATTTCAACTGAAATTCCTTCTTCTGCCAATTCTTCAGCAGCTTGAACCACACGGCGAAGCATTTCCATAAGTAACAACTGTTACATCTGTACCTTCGCGTTTGATTTCCCCAACTCCAAGTGGAATTGTGTAGTCTGGATCAACTGGCACTTCCCCTTTTTGGTTAAATTCTGACTTGTACTCAAGAATAATAACTGGGTTGTTATCACGGATAGAAGACTTGAGCAGTCCTTTCATGTCCGCAGGTGTTCCAGGTGCCACAACCTTAAGACCAGGGATGTGAGTAAACCAGGACTCTAGAGACTGTGAGTGCTGGGCGGCAGAGCCAACACCATTACCAGCTGCGCATCGAACAGTCATTGGAACCTGACCTTTACCACCAAACATATAACGTGTTTTAGCGGCTTGGTTGACGATATTGTCCATGGCAATAACCGAGAAGTCCATGAAGGTCATATCAACGATTGGACGAAGTCCTGTCATGGCTGCTCCTGCTGCTGCTCCAGAGATGGCAGCTTCAGAAATCGGACAATCACGAACACGTTCTGGACCAAATTCTTCAAGCATTCCAACAGAAGTTCCGAAGTCTCCTCCAAAGACACCGACATCTTCTCCCATTAAGAACACATTTTCATCGCGACGCATTTCCTCAGACATAGCAAGGATAATGGTGTCACGGAAGGACATTGTTTTTGTTTCCATTTTATCTCTTTCTCCTTAGTCTGCGTAAATATCTTCAAATGCTGATTCAAGTGGTGGGAATGGACTTTCTTCCGCAAATTTAACAGAAGCTTCTACTGCTTCCTTGACTTGCGCTTGGATTTCTTCCAATTCTTCGGCACTTGCAATAGTGTTTTCAATGAGGTACTTGCGAAGGTTTTCGATTGGATCCTTTGTTTCCACAATTCCACTTCTTCACGCGTACGATATTTACCAGGGTCAGATGATGAGTGACCAAGCCAGCGATAAGTGACACTTTCAATCAAGACCGGACCTTTACCACCACGAACATGGTCTACGGCTTTCTTAAATCCTTCATAAACATCGATGACATTGTTTCCATCTTCGATGAACATTCCAGGAATTCCATAAGCAGCACTACGTTGATGGATATGCTCCACATTAGTCATTTTCTTGATATCCGCAGAGATACCGTAACCGTTGTTAATGCAATAGAAAATGACTGGCAGGTTCCAGATAGAAGCCATATTTACTGCTTCGTGGAAAACACCTTCGTTGGTCGCACCATCTCCAAAGAAGCAGACAACGATTTTTCCGGTATTTTGCATTTGCTGACTGAGGGCTGCACCAACAGCGATTCCCATACCACCACCTACGATACCATTGGCACCAAGGTTACCCAGCATCAAGGTCAGCGATATGCATAGAACCACCTTTACCTTTACAGGTTCCAGTGTATTTTCCAAGGATTTCAGCCATCATTCCGTTGAGGTCAATTCCTTTGGCAATAGCTTGTCCGTGACCACGGTGGTTTGAGGTAATTAAATCATCTGGATTGAGAGCCAACATAGCACCCACATTAGCTGCCTCTTCTCCAACAGAAAAGTGCGTCATTCCGGGCACTTTCCCTTTCTTTACTAATTGTGCAATTTTTAAGTCCATACGACGGATTTCTTCCATCTTTCGGAACATTTCTAGCAAAAGATTTTTATCTAAAGTTGACATCTTCTTGCCTTTCTAACTTTCTTCTTACCTTACTATTTTACCGTTTTTGGTAAGTACTGTCAAAGTTTTTCTAAAGAAAATTTCACAAATTAAAAAAGAAAATCCCATAGGAATAAGGGATTTTCTTGTTAAGAATATTTTTTCACAAACTTTTTTATCTTTTAGATTTTGCTAAAGATTCAAATCTCTTCATAATCACAGTTAGACGCCAACGGTAGAGAGCCCCGCTCACGATTAGACTAATAATCAAACCAATCCAGTAAGAATAAGCTCCAAAATCTGTTAGAGAGTCGAATACCATAGCTACTGGGAGTGTCACCCCCCAGTAACCAACCAAACCAAGGTAAAAAGGAATAACTGTATCCTTATAACCCCGCAAAATTCCCTGAAGGGGTGCCGCAAAGGTATCTGCTAACTGGAAGAAAAGACTATAAGTCAAAAAACGCGCTGTCAAATCGATAAATTCTGGGTCGTTACCATAAAGATTGGCCACATTTTCCCTAAAAATGTAAAGGAAAGATAAGGTGAAGCCTGCAAAAATAAGTGCTGTCCATCTTCCTAGAACAATATAGGTTTTCGCATCATCAAATCGCTTGGCTCCCACTTCATAGGAAACGACAATAGCCATAGCAGATGAGATACTCATAGGAAAGGCGTACATAAGACTTGAAAAGTTCATAGCTGACTGGTGACTAGCGATAATCAAGGATGAGAACTTAGCCATAATCAAACCAACCACGGAAAAGATAGCCACTTCCGCGAAGACAGTTCCCCCAATAGGCAGACCTAAGCGAACCCCTTCCTTAATTCTATCCATATTAAGTGGAATTCGTTTCTCAAGATGTAGGGCTTTGAGCTTCTCCTGTTTAAATAAAACTAGAACAGAAATCCCCAGCAAAACCCAATAAGCCAATGAAGTACCTAAACCAGAACCAGCACCTCCCAGTTCTGGAACACCAAAGGCTCCGAAAATCAAGAGATAATTAAATCCACTATTGAGAGGAAGCAACAAAAGCATGAGATACATGGACAGCTTGGTCAACCCCAGCGAATCCAGCAAGGAGCGAATGACACTAAAGAGCAACAGGGGGATAATGCCGATAGATAAAAAGCAAAGATAGCGAACCGCTACTGCCGCCACTGGAGCTTCTAGTCCAATATGATTCAAGATTGGTGGTGCCAGGAAAAGTACCATCCCCAGCAAGACCACAGATAGACCCAAGGCAAGATAAATGAACTGGTAAAAATCAGACGCCACTTCTTCCTTTTTACCTTGACCAAGATGGTGACCAATGATAGGCACCAAGGCTGATACAATCCCTGTTAGGAATGTAAAGAAAGGATTCCAGATACTGGTTGCCATAGACACACCAGCTAGGTCGATAGTGCTGTATTGACCTGTCATAGTCGTATCAACAAAGGAGGCAGAATAATTGGCAAATTGATAAATCAGGATAGGGAAGAAAATTTTTAAAAATAATACTAACTTCTCTTGTAAACACTTTGTCTTATACATACTTCTCTTTCTATTCTGATTTATCTAAACCAAAGAGTTTCAGACCATAGTTTTTCAAACTTAGCGGAGGGTTATTAGATTTTGAAGTAGTATGCCAACACGCACATGTACGACAATAATAGCTTCTAACTAAACCTCCATTATCATATTGAACCGCATGGTCAGCTTTTTCTTTAGTTTCATATTGAATTTTAGAACGATTAGCTGCGGGACAGTAAATGCCGCTATTAGATTTTGCTTGTCTCTCCCTACGTTTTCGAAAATAATTCATATTCCAACTCCTATCAAGCTTGATAGACGATTTGTCCTTTACAGATGGTATATTTAACCTGCCCTTTTAAGCTTTCACCAATGAATGGTGAATTAGCTGCTTTGGAAGCAAAATGGGAGTCCACAAGGCGGTCAGCCTTAGCATCAAAAATAGTGATGTCCGCTGGACCATTCTCAGCCAAGTAACCTGCTTCAAAGTTATAAAGCTTGGCTGGGTTGTATGTCATCTTTTCAAGTAATTCCATCAAGCTTAACTCCCCAGCTTCGACCAAATAAGTCAATCCGAGGGAAAGAGATGTTTCTAAGCCAGTCATACCAGACGGCGCCTTGGTAATATCCTTGACATTTTTTTCATCCGCATGGTGAGGCGCGTGGTCAGTTGCGATAACTGTGATGACGCCTGATTTGAGACCTTCGATAACGGCACGACGGTCTGATTCCAAACGAAGTGGTGGATTCATCTTTGCATTGCTACCTTGTGTCAAAAGAAGTGTTTCTGTCTTAGAGAAATGCTGTGGCGCTACTTCTGCTGTGACTTGCGCACCCAATCTCTGAGCAAACTCAACTACTTTAACACTTTCTTCCTTAGACAAATGCTGGATGTGAACATGGGCCTTAGTTGCATAGGCAATCATGACATCACGCGCCATCATAGCGTACTCAGCGACCCCAGTAGCACCGCAAATATGGAAATGTTCTTTAGCAATATTTTCATTAAATCCAAGAATACCGTTCAATCCTGGATCTTCCTCATGAAGACTAATAAAGGTGTTGAGTTTTTTGGCTTCCTCCATGGCTTCCTTGACCACTTTACTGCTTTCAAGCGGAATACCGTCATCTGAAAAACCAACCGCACCTGCTTCTAAGAGTGCCTTAAAGTCTGTCAAGTCTTTCCCATTAAAATTCTTAGTAATGGTCGCAACTGTTTTGACATTAATCTTTTCTTTGGCAGCTGACTGAAGAACTTCTTGCAAAGTCTCCACGTCTGAAATGGTTGGACTAGTATTAGCCATCATAACAACAGTTGTAAAACCACCTGCAGCGGCTGCTAGGGCACCAGTATGGATGTCTTCCTTGTGGGTCTGACCAGGTTCACGGAAATGAACATGAATATCAACCAAGCCAGGAGCAACTACAAGACCACTAGCATCAATCAGTTCTGTTCCTTCTTCTTTAATCTCAGGCGCAATTTTGACAATTTTCCCATCTTGGACCAAGACATCACATACTTGATCCAAACCAGATTTGGGATCCATTACACGACCATTTTTGATTAGTAGCATCTGCTTTCTCCTTTATTCATAAAAATCAACTTGGGTATCCAACAATTTATCCCCATCATAAACAAACTTGGCTGAAAAGAAGGGTTTATCTTCTAAAAGCCACCCAACAAAGGTATGGTCACCTTCCCAAGTCGGCTTACTCAAAACCTCGTCATAGGGAACCCATTCCAGCGTTCCCTCGTTGCAGTCAATCAAGTCCCCCTCAAACTCCGTCACTTTAAAAACATAGGTGTACCAGTCTAGATCTGGCGTGAATTCAGGAAAAGTGATGACACCTTTTAGAACTGGCTTAGCTTTGAGCCCTGTTTCTTCAAAAATTTCACGCGCCGCGCATTCCTGAGGCGTCTCTCCTCGCTCAAGCTTACCACCCACACCAATCCATTTTCCTTCATGAACATCATTTGGCTTCTTATTACGGTGGAGCATAAGCAGTTCTTTCCCGTTATCAATGTAGCAAATTGTCGCTAACTGAGGCATATTCTCTCCTTATCTAAGCCAATCGATTGGCTCTTGTCCTGTTTCTTTTAAGAATGCATTGGCCTTGGAAAAAGGCTTGGAACCCCAAAATCCTCTATAAACCGACAAAGGACTGGGATGGGCTGATTCGATAATCATGTGATGAGGATTGGTAACCAAGGCCTTCTTCTTGCGTGCATAAGCTCCCCAGAGTACAAAAACGACTGGTCTATCTAGATGATTGACCACCTGAATCACAGCATCCGTAAAGGGCTCCCATATCTGCCCAGCATGACCATTGGCCTGTCCAGCCGGAACCGTCAAACAAGCATTAAGAAGCAAGACTCCTTGCTCAGCCCAAGCTGTCAAATCATGAGATTTCTTAACCCCGATATCATCTGACAATTCCTTCAAGATATTTTGCAAGGATGGTGGAGCTGGGATAGAGTCCGGTACAGAAAAACTCAAGCCCTGTGCTTGACCTGGCCCGTGATAGGGATCTTGCCCTAGAATCACCACCTTAACTTCTTCAAGCGGTGTTGTCAAGAGAGCCTGAAAAACCTTTTCCTTGGGTGGATAAATAGTCCCTTGAGAATAGACCTGTTCCATAAACTGATTGATTTTCCCAAAATACCTCTCAGGTAATTGCGCCTTAATCAAAGCATGCCAAGACGAGTGTTCCATAGCCAACTCCTTCATTTTTACTGCCTCTATTATAGCAAAAAGTGGCTATCTAAACCACTTTTTACAGTTTATCTAAGCAATCCAGCAAGTCTTGGTAAGAATGGACTTCGTAAGTAGGCTGGGCTTGTGTGTGATTTTCGAGGTGATGTGAGTTGTACCAAATAGTATCAATCCCCGCATTATTGCCACCTTGAATGTCAGCGGTTAGAGAATCTCCAATCATTAGGGCTTTTTCTTTGCTAAATCCTGTAATCTGTTGACCGATTTTTTCATAAAAGAGAGCATCAGGCTTTTGAGTTTGCAACTGTTCAGAGATAAAGACTTGATTGAAATACGGTGCCAGACCAGATTGAGCCAAACGACCTGTCTGAATGGCAGTAATGCCATTTGTCGCAGCATATAGCTCATAATCTCGCTCGATGAGGATATCCAAGAATTCATGAGCGCCTGAAAAAGTTTGTCCCTGTTGGGCGAGGTAAAACTGGTAACGCTGGGCTAGAAAACTACCGTCTTTTTCCTGTCCAAAGTGAGCAAATAGACGAGAAAAGCGCGTGTTAACCAGCTCTTGTTTACTAATTTTCTTTTGCTCCAAGTCCTTCCAGAGAGCCTTGTTCATAGGAACATAATAGTCTTTATAAGCCTGAATATCTGTAACCCCTTCTTCTTTTAGGAGTTGCGTCAGAGCCACATCCTCAGCAACATCAAAATCAAGCAAGGTGTGGTCGAGGTCGAAAAGTAGAAATTTGTATGGCATTGAGTTTCCTTCCTAAGATAAACAACTTTCACTTCAGCCAGCTGTCCAATGTTAAAACTTAAAAGTAGCATAGTATCACAAAGAATAATAGTTCTAATTGATTAACTAACCCATACTATTCTAGTGAATTATAGAAAAATCTCCTATAAATTCGAGCAATAGTTAAAATACATACAAATATGATTCCCAAAATCGATAATACTATTTTCACAAAACTCATTTCCGAACCCATGACATATATATGAAAAAGAGGGGCTAGTCCTACACATATATACAAAAGATAATTTATAAAGTTTATTTCACCAAATCCTGCAAAAAAATGTTTCATTTTGAATATTCCAATTTTACCTTTCGTCTTAATAATCCACTAACAACTCTATTGACTTCTCTTTTTTTTGAAAAATCTTGACAACAAATTTACTCCACTTAATGCTACTAAGACTTCAATGGGCAAAAAATAGTAATTCCATATCAAATGAGAAATCAGCAATGTTAGAAATAGTATACAGTCAATATAACTATTCTGAAAATACTCTGTAATTACATAATACAGAAATACCACAACCATCAAAATTAAAACAACCATTATAATACTATCATCCTGTCCTTAATTTATTGTCACTTTTGCCATCCCATTCATCAATAGCATTAAAAAATCCAATCAATAAATGATTACGTACTCACTAATACTATTCTAAAATTTAATTTTTTGGGGATTTAGTAACGCAATTCCAATTAGCAATACACCTAATATAAATAAAAGTATTTCCCAAACTTTATTCTCAGTTTTAATAAAAGGTATAAGATACATACTAATCAATATGGAACTTCCCCCTAAAAGAGCAAAGACCACTCTGACTTTATCACTTAGTTTAAACATATTTAATTCCCCATAAAATAAGCAGTGGCTATGTTTACTGTAACATTTATCCCAAAAGAAAAAAATTTCTTGTGTAGAGATAATTCCCCATCAAGACACCTCATCTCTTCTTACTCAGTAGCAGCATAATTATTTGGTGATACGAGTTTCATAAGATTTCTTCTCTTTAACGTTGCATGGTTAGGATAGTGTCCTAACAGGTAATCGTCGACTGCGTTTAAAGCACTTTGTTACCTAGATAAGATATCCTTTCACTATTTAATTTTAAGGAGAAGTAAGATTTAACCATATTTATCTCATTTCTTATTTTTAAATAACTCATACTCTTTTTCTCTGATAAATGGAACTGAAAAATTAGAAAAAATTAGTAGAATTGAAAATAGGTATCCATCTTTTTGGATTGCTAAAACATAGCCTAAAAATAAATAGACAATCAAATCTAGTACAAAAAGAGAAAATATCCTCCTTTTCATTACCTCACTTGTCTTAAAGATTCTGTTTAATAGAAACTTTATCGTAGTATCTACACAAATTTTTATCAAAAAGATAAGAGCCAATACACGATTAGCAACTGTACCATGAAGAATAAATGGAAATATAGTTAATATAAAACTAGAAATCTCTAAATATTTTATCCAAGGAGATTGAGACATCTTACTTTTAAACTGACTGATTTTCCTATACTCGCTAGCTAATCTAGTATCAAAATCTTTACCAATTATATTAAAGATTAAGAACTCCAGGATAAAAATAATTATTAATACGATATAAGTAGAAACGTTTCCTGGGAAATATTTATTGATTAAAATGGGGAAACTGATTAACAGAATCGAATTTATGGCTAGACAGATAGATACTATTTTATTTTTCACTGAATATATAGGTAGTGATACTATTGAGTAGATAAAAGCTAAAAAAATAAGCAAGAAATACTCTGTGCTGCTAATGAGCGACGCCCTTAATGATAAAAATAGATAGGCACTCCACACGATGATATGCGCTTTACGAATTGACTCTAAATTACTCATATACCCACTCCTAATATGTAAAGAGAATCCATTTTTAGCTCACATTCTCTTTCAAACAAGTCATAAACGTTTCATGATATTTCCTTCTTTTACATTAGGTAAAGTTGAAATACATTTTTGCAAGTAAAAATATAATTGTTATTTGGAAATCTAAAATATCTATCCCTCTTCTAGACCTAAACCAAGTCAGATTAAAGATACAAATAGAATGGTAGGGCTTTCTTTTACTTTAGACTACCATAAAACAAGGAATCTTTCAACAAAATTCATTGGCAAACTACTATCCTATACAATTGACACCCCAAAGCTTTCAGAATAGAACAATCCTAACTATCAAATACCCTGTTTTCATAAATATCTGTGCAATTCTAAACCTAGAATTCCTATAAACTAAATGTTTTTGCACTCTTCTAAGCCATTAATTGCCTTAAATGTTAATTTTTGAAGGATTCTAAAGCTAGAATTTCTCAAAGACAAGGAAAAAAACTATTAGAAACTTAGAAAAATCTTTCCTAAATTTCACTGTTTCTTGAATTAATGAGACTTACAATTTTTCCGATGAACTTTGAGCTTTTTCGTAGCCCAATCATAGTGACTGGAAGTGCTACTGACAAAGTAGGAACCTAGACTTGTCCCTCCCGTCCACTTATAGATACCTTTGTTAAAGAGTTCATCATTGCTAAAAACTTCTATCAACTCTAAAACCTCTCTATGTGATTGTTCAAGAAGTCTAGTAGCTTCTTCTAAGGACGTTTTCTGGTGTTTCTTCCAAAAAGCGACATTCATTTCTCCATAGGTTTTCCAAGTATAAGGTTCAGGGAGAAAAGGTATCTCATTACCTTTTTGATTAGAATGTACCCAAGTTAAAAGTAATTGATGCCATTCATAAAGATGGATCAAAACATCCCGTAGATTTTTATCTCTTTTCCAGTGCGCTTCCTTTTTCTTTTGGTCTCTTAAAAAATCAAAAGGAGTCTGCAACTCTTCTTCACTTAGTTTAGAGATGAAGAGCTTGAGATTTTCATAATTCTCCTTAGAGGCTAATACTAGCTCCTCTTTTGTTTTCGGTCTAGGCACAGGAGTTCTCCCTTCATTTTCAAGTAGGTTGAGGTTTTTTCTTACTTCATTATACCACAGGCAAAAACTGGCTGTTCCTCTCAACAACCAGTTTCTTTATTTTTAAGTTAATTTCTTACTATTCTTCTTCTGAAGGAAAAGCGATACTATAGCCAGCAAAGCAAAGGCTATACCAACATACCAGTAGGGTTGATCTAGGGTCGTTGAACGACCTGATAGATTGACGATTCCGCGAAAAAGCATACCAGTTGTTAGAACGGCTACTGACGAGTTCCATAAGTTTAGACTGATTCGCCCTAAGTTTGGAATGATTTTCAGCAGTAATGCTAGAATGACGCCCCCTACTAGGGGGACTACAAAAAGATAGTGCATATGAAGGGAGGTTTCCCCAAAACTGAAAGACTCGTAGATACGGCTAAATACTAAAAAGAAAATAGTAAGAATACTATAGCCGACTAGCGTCTTTTGGAGGCGTTTGTTTTTATTTTTAGTAACCGATGTAGACAATATCACTCACCGCCCTTTCTGATATTTTGCTTCCACCTGTAGTCGGTTTATTGATTACATGACCATTAAAGTAGAGAGTTGAAGAACCTCCACCATCTAGGTTGTAGGCCGTCTTCACTCCGTAAGATTTCATCACTTCTGCCATCTGGTAAAGAGACAAGCCCTTGCTCTCCGAGGTACGACCATCTGAAACAACAATGATATAGTGGTTTTCATCGATAATTCCAATAGCTGTACGAGGATTTGAAGCCATAGCCTGACCAACTTCTGTATTGATACCGACAGAAATCTCACCATTTTCAACTAGAGACGGACCAAATGCCAGTAGATTAACTACACCATCTTGAACTAATTGGTCAGCTGAGATTTGGTTCTCATAAATGATTTTAAAAGAGCCATCCTTGTAAATGGCAAGGTCACCATTACTGGCGTCTTCACGGATACTATCCCGATAGACGACACCATTACGGATAACATAACCTGAGCTATTAGCTCCATAGTAGTCGCCATTGACAGCTAAAATAGCATTGTTTTCAGCTGCTGTCACAGAGGTTTTGGCTGTAACGTTGGTTCCATAGGAGTTTTGAGCTAGGGCTGTTTTCAGATAATCTGCAGAGCTCAAAGTCACATCCGCCACATAGATTTTCGTATCATTCACCGTCTTTTCAGTTAGATTGACACTAATACTCCCATCTGAATAGCTGGTATCCGTTACTTGGGCATTTGGGACTGCCTGACTTGCTACTTCTGTGTTAGATGTAGAACTGGTATTAGATACAGTGGAGATAGTCTCCGCTAGTACAAATGTCTTTAACATCGAATAGGTAAAGGAACTTGTCAGAAGCAAGCCAAAGACCGAGGCGTATAGATAAGCTTTCTTAAAAAATTTCATACTGGATAACAAGTCCTTTCTTTGAAAATAAATCGTGTCTGAACAGTCCAAGATACCACAAAGAGAAGCATTCCTACAAAAATTTTAGCCATGAATAAATTGATTCCGAAACCTGTATTAAAAAGGCTAATTAGGAGAGTATCTAAGAAAAAGAGAACAACAGACAAGGTTAAATAACCTGCACCTGTTTTTAAATTACTTGCTTTATTTTTAAATACCAATTTTTTATTAGTCGAAAAGTTGAAGATAGAGCTGGTCACACGAGCCAGCCCATTTGATAGGAGGAGGTGTAAACCTGATGGAATAAAGCTCAAGAAAAGAATAAAAAAAGCATAAACTAGATAATCTACGATAAAACTACTAAATGATGAAAGAGCGAATTTCAAAATGTTTTTGTAAATCATTAAACCATCTCGAATAGGTCGGAAGTAAGAAGCTTGATTGTCGTTTATATAGACTGTTTCAATAGGAACTTCCAAAATCGGATATTGTTTGCTGGCTTCCAATAGCATGTTCATTTCATACTCATAACGTTGTCCTTCCACTTCCATCATAAAAGGAATCAAGTCTGTCGTGAAAGCACGAAGTCCTGTCTGTGTGTCTGAAACTGCTACGCCTGTTTGGATTTTAAATAAGATACGTGTCAAGCTATTTCCAAAGCGACTACGCAAGGGAACCTTGCCAGTAAAAGCACGAACACCAAGAACCAGAGTGCTAGGATTTTCGTTGGCCTTGTTACTAGTGCGGAGTATGTCCCAAATCTTGTGTTGACCATCCGCATCTGCTGTAACGATAGTTCCAGGCATCTTGAGGGATTGAATGTAAACAAAAGCTGTTTTCAAAGCCTGCCCCTTACCTTGATTGACCTGATGACGAAGTACAGTCCCATAGTTTTTCAGCCTGAGCAAATATTTCTTTACATTCAGGAGAACTACCATCATCAATCACAATGATAGAAAAAAATCACCCTTCTTGTGAATTTTTTTCAATCAGTGTTAGCAAATTAAAAATCAGGTTGATAAGCTGGAATAACTAAATAATTCATAGCTGTACCTCTTTCTTTTTTTGTTTGTATAAGTATACGTTCACTTGCTTAAAAAAATCCTTATAACTACTTTTTTTATAAAAAAATAAATTGATGATTTCTCAAAAAAATAGACCATAAAGAGAAAACTCCATAGAAATGATTTCTACAGAGTTAGAACAGTATCTTTATAATAATAAATAGGATAGTCAATCTCTACAACTTATCCTTTAATTTCTCAACAAAGAGATAGGCTGCCGGACAGGTCAAAGTATTCTTAATCGTCAAATGGTTGATTTGATGGATCTTTTTACGGTCTGTATGGGGAAATTCACGACAGGCCTTTGGCCGAACTTCATAGATGGAACAGAGATTATCTCCTCCTAGAAAGGGACAAGGCATGGATTTGAAAACCTTGTCCCCATCTTCATCTACTTGCAGAAACTCTGCTTCAAAAGCTGGTAATTTCATCTTAAAATACTTGGCGATTCGTGTAATATCCGCTTCCTTGAAGTCAGGCCCCAATGTCTTGCAACAGTTGGCACAGGCCGTACAATCAATCTCCGAAAAGACTTCTTGGTGAATCTGCTGGGCTATCTTGTCTAGGTTTTTAGGAGGTTTTTTCTTTAGATTGGCTAAAACTTTACGGTGTTCCTTCTGCTTTTGCAAGGCTAGCTGGTGGTAGTACTCAATATCAATTTCTTTAGACATGGTTTCTCTCTTATTCTATTTGCTCCCCCTATTATATCATGCCTCTGGCTCATTGAAAAGTGGACTGTATAAGACCATACTTTTCCAAAATGTAGCAAAAAACCTTGCAACTAGGTTACAAGGTTGATGACATTAATCAAAGTTAACGTATTCTTTGAAGTTCAAGAACTTCTTCCATTGTTGAACACTCTGTAAGGGCACGGTTTGCGTACTCTTCCATCTTAGCAGTGTCCAATTTCTTCATCAAGCTACGTGTACGAAGGACTGATGTTGCTGACATAGAGAACTCATCCAAGCCCATGCCGACAAGAAGTGGAACAGCTTTTTGGTCACCAGCCATCTCACCACACATACCAGCCCATTTACCTTCAGCGTGTGCTGCCTTGATAACGTTGTTAATCAAGCGAAGGATTGATGGGTTATATGGCTGGTAAAGGTATGAAACTTGCTCGTTCATACGGTCTGCTGCCATTGAGTATTGAATCAAGTCGTTTGTTCCAATTGACATGAAGTCTACTTCTTTTGCAAATTGGTCTGCAAGCATTGCTGCTGCAGGGATCTCAATCATGATACCAACTTGGATGTCATCCGCAACTGCAACACCTTCAGCAAGAAGGTTTGCTTTTTCTTCTTCATAAACTGCTTTGGCTGCACGGAATTCTTTCAAAAGGGCAACCATTGGGAACATGATACGCAATTGACCATGAACAGAAGCACGAAGAAGGGCACGGATTTGTGTACGGAACATTGCATCTCCAGTTTCAGAAATAGAGATACGAAGGGCACGGAATCCAAGGAATGGGTTCATTTCATGTGGCATATCGAAGTAAGGAAGTTCCTTATCTCCACCAATATCCATTGTACGAACAACCACTGGTTTACCATTCATTCCCTCAAGAACAGCTTTGTATGCTTCATACTGCTCGTCTTCTGTTGGGAAATCTTGAGAATCCATGTACAAGAATTCTGTACGGTAAAGTCCAACAGCTTCTGCACCGTTGTTGTTAACACCTTCAACGTCTTTTGGAGTACCGATGTTAGCAGCCAACTCGAAGTGTTTACCGTCAGCAGTCACTGTTTGAGCATCTTTCAAAAGTGCCCATTCAGCTTTTTGTTTAGCATAAGCTTCACCAGCTGCTTTAAATTCAGCCGCTTGTTCATCTGTTGGGTTGATAATGACTTCACCAGTAATTCCGTTAACGGCAAGGATATCACCGTCTTTAACGATTTCAGTGATGTTATTTGTTCCCAATACAGCTGCAATTTCAAGTGTACGTGCCATGATAGCTGAGTGGCTTGTACGTCCACCGATATTTGTTACAAAAGCTTTTACAAAGTTTTTGTCCAATTGAGCTGTATCAGATGGTGTCAAGTCATGCGCAATCACGATTACTTCTTCGTTGATAGAAGCTGGGTTTGGTAATTTCTTACCAAGAAGATTTGCCAATACACGTTTTGTCACGTCGCGGATATCCGCTGCACGTTCTTGCATGTATGGGTTGTCTTCCATGCCTTCAAAGATAGTGATGAACATGTCAGTCACTTCTTTAAGACCTGCTTCTGCATTGACTTTCTTAGCACGGATTGTTTCTTTAATCTGACCGATCAATTCTGGGTCAGCAAGAACCATCAAATGAGCGTCAAAAACTTGAGCCGCTTCTTCACCAAGCGTACCTACAGCTTTCTCACGGATAAGAGAAAGCTCGTTTTGAGAAGCTTCAAGAGCTACATCCAAACGAGCCTCTTCTGCGTTTGTATCTTCGACTGAAACAGTCTCGAATGACAAATCCGGTTGAACGAGTAGATATGCTTTTGCAACTGCAACACCGTCAGATGCCGCGATTCCTTTAAGCATTTCTGTCATTTTTCCTTATGCCAATCCTTCTTTTTCCATTGTTTCTGAGATTGCAGCGATAGCGTCATCTGCATCTGCACCTTCAGCTGAGATAGTTACGTCAGCACCTTGGCCAACACCAAGACTCATAACACCCATGATTGATTTAAGGTTAACTGATTTACCTTTGTATTCAAGAGTGATATCTGAAGCAAATTTGCTAGCAGTTTGTACCAACAATGTTGCTGGACGTGCGTGAATACCTGTTTCTGCCACTACGTGGAAATCTTTAGAAGCCATAGTTTGACTCTCCTTTTGTTCTTTCTTTTTTGAGTTATATGTGATAACCCTTACAATTTGGTATTATATCATCTTCTAGGATTTTTTTCAAGCATTTTATGGGATTTATTCGATTTCCTTTCAGATAACTTGCTGAAAATCTTCTATACTAGATAACAAGACACAGGATATAGTTTTTCAAAAAACAACTTATAGGATAATTATCACTTTTTCACAAAACAAACACTATATATTGTGCTTTGTTTGGTTATCTATAAAAAAAGACCACTATATTTAGTTTCAAATCATTGACAAAAATTTATTTTCTGATATACTAAGAAAGTAATCTATTTTGAAAGAGGAGTTACACAATGGTAACCGTTTATTCTAAAAACAACTGTGTCCAATGTAAAATGACCAAACGTTTCTTGGACAGTAATAATGTTGCTTATCGTGAAATCAATCTTGATGAGCAACCTGAGTACATCGATCAAGTTAAAGAGCTCGGTTTCAGCGCAGCTCCTGTTATCCAAACACCAACTGAAGTCTTTTCAGGTTTCCAACCAGGAAAATTGAAACAATTAGCATAATCTTAGTACATCATCCAGAAGGAACTGCTTCTAGGGCTAACTAGAGGCCTTTCTTTTGTAATTAGATAAGGGAAATTTTATGGGATTAAACATCTTGAAGACGTAACTTACTTCCGTCTCAATAACGAAATCAATCGTCCTGTTAATGGACAAATCATGCTTCATAAAGATAAGGAAGCCTTGGATGCCTTCTTTAAGGAAAATGTAGTTCCAAATACTATGGTTTTTGATTCAATAAAAGATAAAATCAACTACCTCATTGAACACAACTATATCGAAACAGCCTTTATCAAGAAATACCGTCCAGAATTCTTGGAAGAATTGCATCAATTTATCAAAGACCAAAACTTCCAATTCAAGTCTTTCATGGCTGCCTATAAATTTTACAATCAATATGCTTTGAAAACAAACGACGGTGAATACTATCTTGAAAATATGGAAGACCGTGTCCTCTTTAACGCCCTTTATTTTGCTGATGGTAATGAAGCTGTTGCAATTGATATTGCCAATGAAATCATCCACCAACGCTACCAACCCGCTACTCCTTCCTTCTTGAATGCTGGTCGTGCTCGTCGTGGGGAGTTGGTATCTTGTTTCTTGATTCAGGTCACAGATGATATGAACTCTATCGGACGTTCTATCAACTCTGCTCTTCAACTTTCACGTATCGGTGGTGGTGTGGGAATTACCCTCAGCAACCTTCGTGAAGCTGGAGCTCCTATCAAGGGCTATGAAGGAGCAGCTTCTGGTGTCGTTCCAGTTATGAAACTCTTCGAAGACAGCTTCTCTTACTCTAACCAATTGGGGCAACGTCAAGGTGCTGGTGTTGTCTACCTCAACGTCTTTCACCCAGATATCATCGCCTTCCTTTCAACTAAGAAAGAAAATGCCGATGAAAAAGTTCGTGTTAAGACTCTCTCACTTGGTGTTGTGGTACCAGATAAATTCTACGAATTGGCTCGTAAAAATGAAGAAATGTACCTCTTCAGCCCTTACTCTGTAGAAAAAGAATACGGTCTGCCATTCAACTACATCGACATCACTGAAAAATACGATGAATTGGTCGCAAATCCAAACATCCGTAAGACAAAAATCAAGGCGCGTGATTTGGAAACTGAAATCTCTAAATTGCAACAAGAGTCTGGCTACCCTTATGTGGTCAACATTGATACGGCTAACCGTGCAAATCCTGTTGATGGTAAGATTATCATGAGCAACTTGTGTTCTGAGATTCTTCAAGTCCAAGAACCAAGCTTAATCAACGATGCTCAAGAATTCCTTCAAATGGGAACAGATGTATCATGTAACCTTGGTTCAACCAACGTGGTCAACATGATGACTTCACCTGACTTTGGTCGTTCTATCCGTGCTATGGTTCGCGCCCTTACTTTCGTTACAGATAGTTCACACATCGTAGCTGTACCTACTATCGACCATGGAAATAGCCAAGCTCATACCTTTGGTCTTGGTGCCATGGGACTTCACAGCTACCTTGCCCAACAACTGATTGAATATGGATCGCCTGAGTCTGTTGAATTTACAAGCATCTACTTCATGCTTATGAACTACTGGACCTTGGTGGAGTCAAACAATATCGCGCGTGAACGTGGTATCACCTTCCATAACTTTGAAAAATCAGACTATGCTAACGGAAGCTACTTTGACAAGTATATTACAGGCGAATTCCTTCCAAAATCAGACCGCGTTAAAGAACTCTTCAAAGATGTCTTTATCCCAAGTGCTGCTGACTGGGCTGAACTTCGCGACAAGGTTCAAGCAGATGGTCTTTACCACCAAACCGCCTTGCTGTAGCACCAAATGGTTCTATCAGCTATATCAACGATGTTTCTGCTTCTATCCATCCGATTACGCAACGTATCGAAGAACGTCAAGAAAAGAAAATCGGTAAAATCTACTACCCTGCTGCTGGCTTGTCAACAGAAACCATTCCTTACTACACTTCTGCTTACGACATGGATATGCGTAAAGTGATTGATGTTTATGCTGCTGCAACAGAGCACGTGGATCAAGGTCTTTCACTCACACTCTTTATGCGTAGTGACATTCCAAAAGGACTTTACGAATGGAAGAAAGAAAACAAACAAACGACACGTGACTTGTCTATCCTTCGTAACTATGCCTTTAACAAGGGTATCAAGTCTATCTACTACGTCCGTACCTTTACAGATGATGGTGGAGAAGTCGGTGCCAACCAATGTGAAAGCTGTGTGATTTAGTTTTTAATCAAAGGAATTACTATTTCTCTGTAAGTTTAGTAAGCTAGCATCAAAAGAGAACTTAATCAAACATTTTATAAACTAGCTAAGCACATGTAAAAGTCGGTTCTCCGACTTTTTGTGCGATACACTAAAGGAAGCAAAAACGATTGTACAACAGCATTATTATATATAGAAAGAGATTTCAAATGGAAACTTACTACAAAGCCATTAACTGGAATGCCATCGAAGATGTCATCGACAAATCAACTTGGGAAAAACTGACGGAGCAATTCTGGCTTGATACACGTATTCCCTTGTCAAATGACCTAGACGACTGGAGAAAACTATCAAACAAGGAAAAAGACTTAGTTGGAAAAGTCTTTGGTGGTTTAACCCTTCTCGACACTATGCAATCTGAAACAGGGGTTCAAGCCCTTCGCGCAGACATCCGTACACCCCATGAGGAAGCTGTGTTCAATAACATCCAATTTATGGAATCTGTCCACGCTAAATCTTATTCATCAATCTTTTCTACCTTGAATACAAAGGCTGAGATTGAAGAAATTTTCGAATGGACCAATACCAATCCTTACCTACAAAAGAAGGCTGAGATTGTTAACGAAATCTACCTAAACGGTAGCCCACTTGAAAAGAAAGTAGCCAGCGTTTCCTTGAAACCTTCCTCTTCTACTCTGGTTTCTTCACTCCCCTCTACTACCTTGGTAATAACAAACTAGCCAACGTTGCGGAAATCATCAAACTGATTATTCGTGATGAATCTGTTCACGGAACCTATATCGGGTATAAATTCCAACTTGGTTTCAATGAATTGCCTGAAGAAGAGCAAGAAAAACTCAAGGATTGGATGTACGACCTGCTCTATACTCTTTACGAGAATGAAGAAGGCTATACAGAAAGCCTCTATGACGGTGTTGGTTGGACGGAAGAAGTCAAAACCTTCCTTCGCTACAATGCCAACAAGGCACTCATGAACCTTGGACAAGATCCACTCTTCCCAGATTCAGCTGATGATGTCAACCCAATCGTTATGAACGGTATTTCAACAGGAACTTCCAACCACGACTTCTTCTCTCAAGTCGGAAATGGTTACCTCCTTGGTGAAGTTGAAGCCATGCAAGATGATGACTACAACTACGGTTTGGACTAATTCAATTATCCCAGAACTGATAACAAATATCATGGTTTGTTTAAAACAACCATGATATTTTTGTTTTTGTTTTATTTTGTTTTTTAAATTGATTGATTGAACACTTTATGATAAAATAGTAATAGAAATAGAGGTGATAACGATGTTAAAGCAGGAAAAACTAGATAATATTCTAGAAACGGTAAATACAAAGGGAACTATTACTGTAAAAGAAATCATGACTCGCTTAGATGTATCAGATATGACTGCTAGACGCTACTTGCAAGAGTTAGCTGACAAGGATTTACTTGTTCGAGTACACGGTGGAGCTGAAAAAATTCGCACAGGTTCTATTTTAAATAATGAACGTTCCAATATTGAAAAACAAAGCTTACAAATCGCAGAAAAACAAGAAATTAGCCGTTTTGCAAGCCATTTAATTGATGAGGGTGAAACTATTTTTATCGGCCCTGGTACGACCTTAGAATCTTTTGCCCGTGAACTTCCAATCGATAATATTCGTGTTGTAACAAACAGTTTACCAGTATTTCTCATCTTAAACGAACGAAAACTAACAGATTTGATTTTAATTGGTGGAAACTACCGCTCTATCACTGGGGCCTTTGTGGGAACACTAACCTTGCAAAATCTAGCCAATCTTCAATTTTCTAAAGCTTTCGTTAGCTGTAATGGTATTAAAGACAATGCGATTGCGACCTTTAGTGAAGAGGAAGGTGAATCTCAACGCATCGCCCTCAATAATTCCAATAAAAATACTTACTAGCTGACAATAGTAAGTTCAATAAATTTGATTTTTATACCTTCTACAATATCTCTGATATTGATACCATCGTTTCAGATTCTAAACTGAGCAAAGAAACGTTTGAACAACTTTCAAAACAAACAAAAATTATACTTTCTAAACCATAAAACTGAGGATTGATAAAATTTAAAATGCGTCATATCAAGAAAATAAGAATCTTGATATGACGCATTTTTTGATGAAGATTTTTACAAAGAGTTTCCTAGATTCTTTATGATTGTTGAAACGGCATAAAATCTGAATCAAAGGAGATATTATCCCGTTCTTCAGGATTGATAAAATTTAAAAAGATATTTTTAAATTCTTCTAGCTCATAGTCTGAATGACAGATCCATTCTTTACCAGTAGAGACATACCATTTCCCAAGTTTTTTCAGCTCTTCATTCGTCAAACACGGTATTTGAGAACATTTATCAAAATTGATAATATAAACTTTTTCATAAATAGATTGGATAAAATCTTTGAACATCTTTTTACCTCACTAGAATTCTATATCTAATTACTAATTCTACTAGTCTATAATCTGACTTTCCGCTACTTTCTTGTACCAATGAGCTGATTTCTTCGAATAACGTTCTTGAGTTTCAAAGTCTACATAGAAGAGACCGTAACGTTTCTCATATCCATTTGACCATGAGAAGACATCCATTAATGACCAAATGAAGTAACCTTTTACATTAGCGCCATCTGCAATAGCATCAGACAAGACTTCCAAGTGTTGCTTCACGTAATCAATACGACCATCGTCGTAAACAGTGTTATCAACGAACTCATCTTTATAACCAAGTCCATTTTCTGTGATGTAGATTTTCTTATAGTTCGGATAATCTTTCTTCACGCGCATGATCTGATCATATAGCCCTTGAGGATAAATGATCCAGTCCCAGTCAGTGCGAGGTACATAGTCAGGAGCTACACGACGACCAACACCTTTGATTTGGTATTTAGAGCTTCCTTTTTCACCTTTACCATTATGGATAATTTCAGTCTCTCCATCAAAGACTTCCATCCAGTCACTCATATAGTAGTTGATGCCTAGAAAATCATTCAAGTCTTTTGCAGCTTCTAATACTGTAAAATCTTCTTCACGAAGATCCAAGCTACCACCATTGACTGATAAGATATGGTTAACACCTTCCATCGTTTCAGCTGAATAGCGGCCTAGATAAGTTGCATCCAAGATAAATTTATTGTGAATAATATCTTCCAACTCAGCTGCACGAACATCTGCTGGATTTTTAGGATCTAAAGGATACTTTGTTGGCAGTGCATGAACAACACCAATTTCACCTTTATAACCTTTATCTTTATATAGCTTAACTGCGCGTGCATGAGACACCATCATATTGTGGTGCGATTGGAAAACTTTGGCAAGGTCGTACTGAATACCTGGAGGGAATTTACCAACCAAGTATTGACCATCACCAATTGGTCCAATTTCATTGAATGTTGTCCAATAGTTTACTTCTGGAAATTCTTCAAAACAGAAGGCAGCGTAGTCTACAAAGTGTTCAATATTTTCACGGTTTAAGAAGTCGCCATTTGAGTGGAGAGCTTCTGGCGTGTCAAAGTGATGAAGAGTTACAAAGGGCTCAACATGACGTTTGTGGCACTCGGCAAATAAATTATGATAAAACTCAACACCTTTCTGATTTACTTGACCATAACCAGTCGGGAAAATACGTGACCAGGCAATAGAAATTCGAATACCATTGACACCATACTCTTCTGCTAGCTTGAGGTCAACTGGATATCGATTGTAAAAATCACTGGCTGGTTCTGCAGTGTACCAGTAGTTATCTTCAAGATATTTATCCCAAGCAACTGGTCCTTTTCCATCAGTATGTGTAGCACCTTCTGCTTGATAAGCAGCTGTTGCTCCACCGAAAATAAAGTCTTTTGGAAGTGTTTTTGTCATTTTTTTCACCTATTTCTTGATTTAAATAAAGTAAAAGTGAGAGGAGAGGAGTCAGTGAGCCATCCTTCTCCATCTCACTTCTTGTACCAAGTCACCGAATTGTGACATGAGGAGGTAAAAACGATGTCTTTTTACCGACGAATTAACAAGGCGATTAGGAAATTCGCCATAGCAATTTCCGTAACGAGAGGAGACTGTTTCACAGTCCCTATCGTTAATCGAATTGAGCTTGTACAAATGCTAGAGCACCTTTCCATCACGAGTTAATTTGATGTATTGAGCGCCTTCTGTCTTGGCAAGTTTAATACCGAGTTTATCGGTTTCTGCTTTCATGTCTTCAAAGTTTGAAGCAACTTGAGGGGCAAGGATAACTAGATCAAACTCTGGTAACATTTCACGGTGAGCACCATAGCCACCTGCTGCTGCTTTCACAGGAACATTGTATTCTGCAGCTGCCTTGTTCAAAGCATTTGCAAGGAGACCACTTGTACCTCCACCTGCACAGAGAACGAGGACATTTGTTTCTTCAGTGATGGTATTTTGAGCTGCTTCTACACCTGCTTTTTCAAGAATAGCATCCGCTTTTGCAGTGTTGAAGTTTGCAGCAACTTTTTCTTTCAATTCATCATTAGACTTACCTGAACGTTCTTCTTCAAGAATTTGTTCATCATAGACTTTAAGAAATGGATAGTAAATGACTACGTCAACCACGATTAGAAGAGCAGCAAGAATGAATGATAGAACTTGGAAGTTCGTACCAAGAACTAGACCTAGTGGAGCTGGAGTTGTCCATGGTAAATTAGCAGTGAATGAGTTCATTCCAAGAGTCTCAATAAAGAATTTAAAGATCCATACGTTTGCGATTGGAGCAAAGATAAATGGAATGAAGAAGATTGGGTTCAATACAAGTGGTGCACCAAACAAGATTGGTTCATTTACACCGAAGAAGGTAGGAACTACTGAAGCACGTCCGATTGCACGGTTACGTTTTGATTTTGTTAACCACATGAACATGAATGGAACAACCAGTGTCGCACCAGTACCACCCATAGTAACGATAAACATTTGTGTACCAGAAGTAAGAATCTTGTCAGCGTGCATACCCTGTTGGATAAGGTTCAAGTTGACTTCGGCGTTTGCATAGGTAATAGCTGCGATAGCAGGCTCAACGATAGATGGACCATGGATACCAACAAACCAGAAGAAGGCAAAGGCACCAAAGATAATGGTAATACCAAGATAGCCATCAGCTGCAGAGAATAATGGTGCAAAGAATTTACCGATTGATTCTGCCACACTAGAACCAACAAAATGACGAGCTAGTAAATCAAGAGCATAAAGAGAAACAACTGAGAGAGTGAATGGGATCACATCTTTAAAGACTTGTGAGATATTTGGTGGAACTTCGTCAGGCATACGAATAGTGACGTTGTTCTTAACACAAACCTTATAGATGGCTACAGTAACAAAGGCAGCAAGGAAGGCTGAAAGCAAACCTTTTGTCCCCAAGAATCCAGTAGCTAGACCATTTTCGATAGGGTCAGCTGCCAACATCAACAAACCAACAATTGCTGCCAACAGTGTTGACATGTAGTTGATTTGATTTGTTTTCTCCATGCTACGGTTTACTGAGTCGGTCAATGACTTAGCTGTTGTACCAGCTACCAACAAAGCCAAGATACCCATTGAATAGCTGTAAGGTTTCATCAGAAAAGCTACAACTTCATCAGACCATTTAAATCCCCATGAGTTTGGTACAAAGGCAATCAAGATAAAGATACTTGAGAAGAGAATAACAGGCATACCAGCAATGAAACCATCACGAATAGCACGAAGGTAGATATTACGCGACAGTTTCTCAAAGAAAGGCTTTCCTTTCTCGATAAATGCAATGAGTTTGTTCATTATTTAACTCCTCTCTTGTAGAGTTCGATTAAATGGTGCATCAAATCTTTTAACAAGATGGTTGTCATCAAGTGGTCTTGACCGTGCATCATGGTCACACTATATGCTAAGTCCTCACCAGAAGCTTCCTTAGTCAATAGACTTGTTTGGGCATGATGGGCTTCTGCGATACAGCTAACCAGCTTCCTCAACTAGGCTATCGGCTTTCGCAAAATCGCCAGCTTCAGCAGCTTTCAAGGCTTCCAATAGTTTTGAACGAGCATCGCCAGCATAGGCTACGATTTCAAAACCTAACAATGTTACTTCTTCTCTATTCATGATAGAATTCTCCTTATATAGTTTTAAATAAATTTTTATGACAATAAACGTTGGATATGTAGAACTAGATAAACTCGTTCACTTTTATACAAATCAAGACCCGTATGTTGCGTAATCACATCATAGATCTTGGAACCAATTTCGAACGCTTTTGGATAGGATTGTTTAATATGATCTTCCATATCCAGAAGTGATTGGTTATCATCTCTAGATCTGTCTAAATAATCCAAGAAATAATTCAAATGAATCATAAAACGATCATAGAAATGATTATTCTCTTTGGTTCGTTGAATTGCATAACCCTTAGCACTTCTTCAACATTCCTGAGAATTTCTTTCCTCTTATCAATCGACTCCACAAGTTCCACTTCATTTTCACCTTCGGCATTAATGAAATGATAAGCAATCCGAATAATTTCATCCTCAGGAAAATGATCTGCTAACTTCTGACGGTAAATTTCAAAAGCTTCATTTGCGATTTGAAAAGCGACAGGATACTTAGTGGAAATATCTGGCAGATTACTATCCTTGTACCTTCCTTGTGCTAGAGCTTGGTAAGAACAGTAAATATGATCTGTCAAGGTTACGTAGAGATACTCTTGAATCGGATAATGATATTTCTTTGATAGCTTATCAATGATTTCATAAGTCACTGTGATAAAATCAAGCGGAACATCTTTGAGGAGAGCCATAAAGTTTTCTCTGGACTCTTCGGTCTTCATCCGAAAGATTTTCTCAACCTGATGTTCAGCAATCAAATCCCCCTTCTTCTTTCCAAATGTAATCCCCTTACCAATCACAATCACTTCTTCTCCTTTATCATTTCTGACAAGCGAGACATTGTGATTCATTGGATTTAGAATTCGATACATGTCAACCTCCTTTTATATCTTAAAGGTATATGAGTACAAAAAATGACCACAAATGAACTAGAAAATCATCCGATTTCTAATTCACCTGTGATCATGCCTAATATTACTTAGTAACACTCACCTTGTATTAACTTGTGATTTAAGTATAGCACAAGTAAGTTATTTTGTAAACCCTTACGAAGAACTTTTTTATTTTTTTGAGTATTCTTTTATCAAAAAATAAAATCATAAACAAAATTAAGAAAACAAGTGTTTATAATTCAGAAAATTTCATCTCAATTCAAAAACAAGTGTACTAATAACTCTATATTTTTTTGAACGCTCCAAACCAAAATCCATTATTCCTAATAAATAACTCATCACCAAAAGCTCTAGTATGTTTTGAACCGATTTCTAATTTTACAAGACGCATAGGAGCCAATAATTCAATTAACTCACTTTCTGTATAAACTCTTTCTAACATTGAATCTAGTTTTCTACGTATATAACCTTTTTCTAGTAAAGAATTATCAGGAATTGCATCTCGGAAAATTCCATCTTTCCGTGGACAATAAAAATAATACATTCCTCCTGCTTTCAACACCCTTTTCACCTCTGAAAAATAGTTTTGTCTATCTTTTTCATCAACTATAAATGTAATCGCAGACATTATATCAAATATAGAATCGAAATGGTTGTCAGGAAAATCTAAACCTTTACCTACATCTGTCTGTGTTATATGACAATTAAATTGTGGAAATGACTTAGTCAATAATTGTTTTGCACTATCAGCGGCCTCCTTTGTTAAATCTACACCACAATAAGTATCAGCATAATGATTTTCAATTAAATAGTAAAGATTCCTTCCAAAACCACAACCAACTTCTAATACCCTGCACTCATCGTTTTGAGTAACGATTTGATTTCTCAAAGAAAAAATCTTTTGAACTGCATCATTAGGAACTAAGCGTGTCTCTGTTTGATGATTGGGCATGTAATTCTTCCCATTTCTTGTGATTATCTTCATTTAAAACAAATGTATCCATTGAACTCTCCATATCTCATTATCGTTTCTACATGATGAAATCCAGCACTCTTTAACATTTCTTTATTTTCAGCATGAGTGTGGTTAATCATAACTCCCTCCAAGCTCAATTGCTTAGATAGAATTTCTTCTGGACTAAATCCATGTTCTTGCTTGAATTTAATATAATTGGAAACTATCAACTTATTTACCTTCGGATCTGTCATGATTTCTTTCTCAAATAGAATAAACGCTCCACCTTCAACTAAAGATTCATATATTTTTGATAAAATCTTTATTCTCTTGTCTGGAAGAATAAACTGAAGGAAATAATAGCTAATAATTAAATCGCCGGGTTCTAACCTGGCTTCCTCCACGGAGCTTGTTATGAATTCAAGCTCAGGAAATTTCGATTGTGCTACCTGATTCATTTCTGGAATCTCTTCTATCCCGATAAAACGAACTTCTTTTTTAGACTTGTGACGCTGGTATAATTTACCAATCAGATTACCCGTTGCAGAGCCTAGCTCATAACATAAGGAATGGTCACGAATAAAAAAATCGCTTAGATGACAAACAAGGTCATGTCCTTCATCATATAAAGGAATGGATTGTCTAACATGCTCATCAAAATGTTGAGCTACACCATTACCAAAACTCCATTGTGTTCCATTTTGAATAACAATATCATTTCCAACTTCCATAGACTACTCCTCTTCTCCCTTGACTTTCCAGTTTACTAATACCAATGCTAACACAACCATCGAACCCCCAAGAACCAAATTTAATGTAAACGGCTCATGTAAGCCCATAATAGAAAAGATAGTTGAAAATACTGGAACTAAAAAAACAAGAAACTGCTAGCTACTGTTGCTCCCCTTTGTCCTAGACTATAAAAACCACAGTCCAAACGAACCAACAGACGCAGGAATAATTAACCATATAAACCAAACCCAGCCCCAAAATCCTAAATTTAGAAAGTTATAACTTTCATGCACAGGTATTGAGAATAAGTAAAGGAATACCCCACCTAATAACAATTGCCAAGCTGTAAATATCCATGGACCGTTATCAAAAGGAATTTTCTTGGTGACAACTGTATTGATTGACCAACAAAATGAACCAAGTAAAGCAAACAAAGCACCTAAACTAAACGCAGATACATCTAGTCCAATACAAGTAACAACTCCAGCCGCACCTAATATTAAGGCACTTATCTTCTGAATAGTCAATGTATCTTTTAACAAAAAATGTGCTAAGAAAGCTAACCAAAGAGGATTCGTAAATAAGATAATGGAAGACATCGATGATGACACATCATGAGCTAGGGCAAGATTAAGAAATCCCATGGTTCCAGCTGTCTGTAAGAGCCCGATAGTCACAACCAATATAAACCCCTTTATCTTGCTACCTTGACTTTTAGGGATGATAGTCCCTCCCTTGCCAAATAAAAACGATAATACCAACATCACTAACCCAGCAATAATAAATCGAACACCCCCAAGTAATAATGGAGGAGTCTTTTCAACTACTATGAGATATTTCCCAGTTGGAAAAGACGACCCCATAAAAAGTGTGGTAAGTAATATAGAAATCAAAAAAATAAAATTTGAACCTCGTTTCATTTATTTCCCCTTCTTTCAAAAGATATTGATGATATTTTTTGTCTTTTATTCTACTCTTTTAAAAATGAATGTCAAGAGATTTATCAAAAAATTCCAAGATTATTTTTTTAAACTCCTATGTATTGAGAAAAAAACAAAAAAAGGCTATACTGGTAATTGTGGATAATGATTATCTTTTTATATGGAGGTACAAACATGCGATTGTCATCAGGTTGGGAACAGTCAGTCTATGTCTTACTCATGTTAAATCAGCTCCCTGAAGGAAAGTATATCAATACAATTTCCTTAAGTGAACGGCTAGAAGTTTCAGATTCTTATTTGAAAAAAATTATAAAACTATTAGACAACGAGGGATTGGTTAAATCCGTTAGAGGGAAAAATGGAGGCATTGCTCTTTCTAAACCTCTCAGTCAAATCACCTTTTACGATGTATTTGTAGCTATAGAAGGAAAAAATCGAATCTTTGAAAGTCAGAATCTTCTAAAAAAATTCTTAGGCAACGAGGAAAGTAAAAAAGCTAAAAGATGCGTCGTAACCAGCTCTCTTGATATTATTGAAAACACTTTAGTTGCAACCCTGACTTCTATTACACTCAGCCAGGTAGCCCATCAATCTGAGATTAACTATGATTTAACCGATATCAGAAATTGGGTCAATAAATGCCAAAACTAGCTGAAGAAAAAATTCTTCAACTAGTTTATAAATCCTTGACAAATAATTTTACAAGGACTATACTATATTTGAAGATATAATATATCTTCTATATCGTCAACAATGGTATTTCATTGCATGCTTTTGGATAGCTAAAGAAAGAAGGTTCTTATGAAAGTTATTTTAGCTACTGACCAAGATGGTTTCCAACTGAAAGAAACCGTCAAACACTATCTGCTTCATTCTGGTTATGAAGTAATTGACCTCAACTCTACACAAGGTTCTGCGGATTTCGTTGATTCTACTATCAATGCTATTACAGAGTTTAGAAAATATAAGCAAGCTCGTGCTATTCTTTTTGACAAGTTTGGACATTCTTTTATGCCTGCTAATAAGTTTAAAGGTATTATCTGCGCCGCTGTTTACGATGAACACTCTGCCATGATGACTATTCGACACAATTCTACTCCAATCATTACAATTGGTTCTGGAATTACAGGTGATATTTTAGCAGTTGAAATAGTCAAAGCCTTTCTTGAGCACAACTATGATTCTGGTCGTCACCAAGTTCGCATTGATATGCTGAACAAGCTCTGCTAGGAGGTATTCCCATGAAAATTGCTCTCGGTTGTGATCACATTGTAACAGATGTGAAGATGAAGATTTCAAAACACCTAAAAGAACAAGGCCATGAAATCATTGATGTTGGTACTTATGATTTCGTCCGTACTCACTATCCTATTTATGGTCGCTTAATTGCAGAGGAGGTCGTCAATGGACGGGCTGACTTTGGAGTTGCCCTTTGCGGTACAGGTGTTGGAATTGCTGTATCTGCTGATAAAGTTCCTGGAACTCGAGTTGTACTTGTCGGAGATGTTGCGACTGCTCGTTCCGCTCGTGAAAATCTCAATGCTAATATTGTTGCTTTCGGTGGTGCAATCCTAGGTATCAATTTCATTAACAACATCGTAGATGAATTTATCAATACCAAGTACAAACCAAATCCTGAAAAAGAGGAATTGATTGCGAAAATTGATAAACTATCTGAAGTGAGCCCAGATGTAGCTGCCAATGATCATATCTTCGATGAAGAGAATGCCAAGTGGGATCGTGGGGAATATCACGATTAACTTGTATTCCAACTTCTATATTTTTTCTAACCTTGAGAATAGCTAACTCAAGGTTATTTTGACATCAAAAAAAGTCTAGAGATATTTCTATCCCTAGACTGAAGTTTTTTTCGCAATTTGAGTGCTACACGCGTTCTTTCCATGAAGTCGCTGTTGTTTGAAGAACTTTGTTGAGTTCGTCAATGTTTTCAAATCCAGTTGTGCGAAGCCATTCGCGAGCTGCTGCTTCACCATCTTTGATGTATGCTTCAACTGATCCAGCCCATGTTGCACGGCCACAAAGAACTCCGTTAAAGTTTGCACCTGATTCATGAGCAAATACAAGAGTATCTTGGAAGAGTTTAGCTGATACACCAGCACTCAAGTAGATGTATGGCAAGTTAGTTGCTTCATCTTGAGCTTTGAAAAAGGCTGCTGCTTCTTCACGTGTATAAACTACTTCACCTTCAGCGAAGCCTTCAACATATTTAATGTTAACAGGAACTTCTACTTTCAAGACATCAATGTTAAAGCGTGGGTCTGAGAAGACTTTCATAGCACCGATAACTTTGTGTGGTTTTACTTTAGCGTATTCTACAGAACCTGCGTCAGCAATTTTTTCATCGTAAGCAAGAATTTCAAGGAAGAATGGGATATCTTCAGCCACACATTCAGAACCGATACGTTCGATGTAAGCTTGTTTTTCTTGGTTGAGTTCGTCTGAGCTATCTACATCATAGTAAAGCAAGAATTTAACTGCATCTGCACCTTCTTCTTTAATACGTTTTGCAGACCAAACATCCAAGCAGTCTGGCAAGCGTTTTGTGCTTGTTGTGTCATAACCTGTTTTTTCATAAGCAAGGAGAAGACCAGCTTTTTCATCAAGAGCTTTAGTTGCTGGAAGTCCATACTCAGGATCAAGAAGCATTGATGAAGCGTATTTAGTCAATTCATCTGCCACCAAGACTTTCAGTTCTTCCATTTGAGCTACAGTTGGTTCTTCTGTTTGGTGTTGAGCCATGAGGCGTTTCAAAGCACCACGTTGGTCAAATGCAAGAGCTGAGATGATACCATTTTCATCAGAAAGTTTTTCTAAGCGTACACGTTTTTGTTCTGTTAAAGCCATTTTATACCTCTTTTACTATTAATTGATCATATAGAGCTTGATAGTTAGCCATGTTGACATGACCAGTCATTTTTTCTTGAGCATTAAGCATTCCAAGGACATTTGCCTTGATTAAAAGTTCTGCATCCGATTCTTTGTTAAGAAGTCCTGAAGAAATTCCTGCCACAGTAGAGTCTCCAGATCCAACAGGGTTGACTACCTGAATTCTAGGAATATCGACCTTGTAGAAAATGTCCCCATGTTTGGCAAAGGCACCATTGGCACCAAGTGAAACGATAATCCATTCAATACCTGCAAACAAAGGTTCCTGAAGGACTTCTTTTAATTCATCCAAATCCTCAGAAACTTCTCTTCCAAGAAGCTGAGACAATTCCTCATTATTTGGTTTGATGACTGTTGGTTTATGTGGTGATTCAAGAACCGCCTGAAGTGCTACACCAGAGCAGTCCAAGACAACAGGCTTGCCAGCTTGATTAGCAAGTTTTACCAAGCTAGCATAGTAATCAACTGGAAGGCCAGCTGGCAGACTACCTGAGATAGCTACTACTTCAACTGAGTCCAAGAGTTTTTTGAAATGTTCCAAAAAGTCTTGACCTTCCTGTTCCAATACTACAGGACCTTTTTCAAGAACTTCTGTTTGGTTGTCTCCATGGAGAATAGCGATACAGTTACGAGTTTCTCCATGAATTGAGAAGAAATCTTTTTTTACTTGATCATCGATATGTTCAACCAAAAACTCACCAAGTTTGCCACCCACTAAACCAGTAGCAAGAACAGGATCTCCAAATTCTGAAAGTACTCGGGTAACATTGAGTCCCTTACCACCAGCCGTTTTGGTTACATCCACCACACGATTGACAGTATCAATCTTCAACTCATCCAAGGGATAGGAAATATCAATGGATGGGTTCATTGTGACTGTTAAAATCATAGGTCACCTCTTAGTCGTGGTATTCTCCGCGATCCCATTTTTCAAGGAATTCAGTGAAGAAGTTTGCTTCTGTTTGTTGAGCATTGTGACTTTCAACATGTTCAATTTTCGCAATCAATTTTTTATTTTCTTCAGATGGTTGTATTCAGCATGGATGAAAGCCTCGATGATGTCACACATGAGCAATTCACCAGTAATCTTACCACCAAAACCGATAACGTTAGCGTTCAATTGTTCTTTAGCATAAAGGGCTGTTGTCATATCACGAACCAAGGCAGAACGAACACCTGGGACTTTATTTACAGCGTTGTTTATACCAACACCAGTACCACAGATACATACTCCAAGATCAGCTTGACCGCTAGTTACAGCTTCCCCTACTTTTTTACCAAAGATTGGGTAGTGAGTACGTGTATGGTCATATGTACCAAAGTCAATAACTTCATATCCTTTTGATTTCAAAAATTCTGAAACCGCCATTTTTTCATCTGTTACGATGTGGTCACATCCAATTGCAATTCTCATTTTTAACTTACCTTTCTTACTGTAATCTAATTAGCACATTTTGTTCAACATATCGACACGAATTTGGTGACGTCCACCATCGTATTTACCGTTAACAAAGCCTTTAGCAATGTTTTTAGCCAATTCATCACCAACAAGTTGTGCACCCATAGTGATCATACGTGAGTTGTTGTGCCCACGAGTCATATAAGCTGAACGTTCGTCAGATACTTCTGCAGCAACCATTCCTTTGATTTTAGTTGCAACCATGAATGGACCAGCTCCATAAGCATCAATCACGATACCAAGGTTTTGTTCTTCTTTATTTACTTCTGTAGCAACAGCAAGAGTCACATCAACAAAGTCTTGACCTTCAGCTGTAACATCCACAACGTGGAAGTTTTCTTTTTCCAAGAAGTCTTTCACAACTTCTTTCAATCTCAAACCTGCAGCATCTGCACCGATAACAATAGACATATTGTATACTCCTTTTTATTTTTCTAGGCTAGTAAAACCTTTTATAGTTAGCAGTTTACCTACAAAAGCTTTCTAGCAGTTTATTGACAATTTAGATTGAATGAGATGAATGACACCTTATTCAAGTTTAGGAAACCAGTTTCCTAGAAATAATCCTTCTCCACGAAAGAGAATATAACAAGCGATTATTTGTTTGTTACAAACATCATTTGTTGCTTACAAACATAATATACTCCTATTTCCTGAAAAAGTCAACAGTTAATGTTTGTTTTTGTGTTTTTTAACTAAAAAATTTCGATGTCAAAACCAATTTGATCCACTTGACCAGGTTCTAGCAGACGAACATTCTTCTTATCTTCTAGATGATCTCCTTCTTCAAGGGATGTTGACAAGCCAGACCATGGTTCAAAAGCAATGAAAGGTCCCTTATTCAAAGTTGACCAGATAATGAGATTTGAGAATTCTGCAAAGTGCACTTTCAATCCCTTATCATGTTTACGAGAACGAAGGGCAATTGTTCTAGATTGCAATTCATCTAAGGTGACTGCATCCGTGCTGAAAAGATCATAATTAAGATCTAATTCTTTTTGACCCTCTAGCCATGGACTTCTATCTTGAAAATCAAGCATCCCCGTTTCTGGGAAAGGACGTGGAACAGAGCAAGTCTCTTCTTTCTCAAACTCTAAATAGTAATCTTCATAGACTTCATCATCCAGTAGAGGACAATTAAATCCTGGATGTCCACCAATAAAGTAAGGCAGGACCTTGCTAGTTTCTTTATTAAATATTTTGTATTGAGTTCGTACTGTCTTGCCAGTAAGGATATAAGTGATTTCTAGGCGGAAATGATAAGGATAGTTTTGATAGCTATTCTCATCATCTTCAATTGCAAAAGTTACACTCTTGTCTGTCTGTTCAACTAATTCAAATTCTTTCTTACGAACCAAACCATGACGAGGAATGTTTCCTTTTCTTTCTTGTCCCTTCTCATCTATATAGAGGGCTGTATCCTCTCTCAAAGAACCACAAATGGGGAAGAGAACAGGAGCTTGTCCACTCCAATAAGTGGCATCCCCTTGCCACAAATACTCCAGTCCCTCAGCATCTTTTATAGAAGAAAGAGCCCCACCAAAACTGTTAAATTGAACTCTTAATTGTTCTGATTTTAATTCAATTACCATTATTTTCTCCGATTTCTTGATAGTTTATAAAAAACTAGGCTGTCACTCCTATCAGGAAAATAACAACCTAGCTTTAACAATTTACATTTTATAGGAGCGCATTATTTTGCTTTTGCTGCGTACTCTTCGTTACGTTTGATCATTTGTTTTCTGTACCAAGCAAAGATACCGATATAGAATACAAGGAAGACTACAGCACCAAGGATTGCTTTGATATCACCAGTTGTAGTGTTACCAATTGTCCAACCAAGAAGTTTCGATTGGTCCTTCAAGAGTTGAGTGAGTAATCAATTGAGTTTGGCTCACACCTGCTGGGAAGGCACCTACACCTTTAGCAAGCTCTGTTGCAAATGGCGCAATAAGTGTACCTGAAAGAAGGAAGAGTGGCAACAAGAGTGTTCCGAAGATAATCATACGGAGCAATTTACCACGTGTTACAACCAAGAGAGCTGGAGTAACACCCATAGCGATGATACCTGCAAGTGGCAAGATACCATTTCCGACTTTTGAAAGAAGCACTGCTTCAATCAACATGATTGGTGCAAGTACGTTGGCACAAGCCCAGATTTCAGCACGACCAGCGATGAATGGCCAGTCAAGACCGATGTTGAATTTACGTCCTTGAAGACGTTTAGTAGCAACGTTTGTAATACCTTGTGATAGTGGTTCTACGGCTGCGATGAACCATGAACCGATAAGTGAGAAGAGTTCCAAAGATACACCGGCAGTCAAACCAAGAGACAACCATCCTTTGATAACAAGACGCCATTTATCTGCATCTTCAACACCTGCAATTGGATGTGGAGTTCCCATAATACCGATAACGATACCAAGGATGAAACCGATAAAGAATTTAGATCCCCAGAAACCGATTTTCTTGTTCAATTTAGCAGCGTCAAAGTCATATTTATCAAGTCCTGGGAAGAATTTTTCAAAAATTTTATCCAAAACCATGATAACTGGGTTCATCATGTAGTTCATGTGAGTTGATGTCATTGGTGATGAACTTGGAGCGTTAAGAAGGTCATCAAATGTAGGTTTCATCAAGTCAGAGTTGATAATTTTCAACACACCAACAAGTACGATAGCTGCTGTAGCAATCAAGAGTGAAACCCCTTGGCTCACACCATTATTGTCAGCATACCATTTAATCAAAAGACCTGTAATAGACAAGTGCCAGATATCAAAGATATCAACGTCAAGTGTATCAGTTTTCTTCATAGCAAGCATCACTACGTTGACAATCAACATGATGAGCAAGAAGTAAAGTGTCCAAGCAGATCCCCAAGTGATTGTGGCAAGTGGTGCCCAACCAACGTCAGTGATACTCAATTGGATACCTGTGTTTTCAACGAATTTTGCAAGTGATGCTGAGAAAGCACCATTTAGCATACCGATGATAGCTCCGATACCAGTAAGAGCGATGGCAAGTTTGATACCACCTTCAAGCGCTTTGGAGAATTTCACTCCAAAAAGTAAAGCCAATACTGTCAAAATGATTAACATGATGACAGGTCCACCCATATCTAAGATGGGCTTGAAAAACTTGCCGATTAGGTCAAAGATTGCATCCATAACAGTTCCTCCCTTTATGTTATATGAATGTTAACTAAATAAAGTATTTATTAGCTTAATCCGTGTTCTTTAATAGCTGCTTCAATATTGTCAAATACTGGAGCACTCATAGCTGGGATACGGAATAAGATTGGTCCAGCTTCGATAACTGGGATACCTGGGTCAAAACCAAGATCTGTTGCAGCAATTGGTGTAAAGATGTCATAACCTTTGATAAGGTCTTCATTAACGTCTTTAACCATTACTGCATCACAGTGAACATCAAAACCACGGTTTGAAAGCTCTTCTTCAAGAGCACTTTTAATTTGGTGGCTTGAGTTAACACCTGCACCGCAGGCAGCAAGAATTTTAATCATATGGATTTCCTCCGATTTAATATTTTTAATAGACAAGATTATGCAGTTGCTTCAGCTATATAAGCATAGATAGCTTCTGGTTCAGAAATTTTAGCCAAATCTTCCAAATGGCCATTTCCTGTAAAGAAGTCCATCAACTGAGCAAGAATGTTCGTTTGACTTGAGCTTGAGTTATTAATGATAAAGAAGAGCAAGGATACTTCTACTTCCTTATCTGGCGCAATCATATTATGGAAAGTCACCGGTTTCTCTAATCGAACGACTACAACTTTTTCGGCAAGATTATGAATCGTATCTGTATGAGGAATAGCCACATTCGGCAAATCCTTACCCAAAAATTCCATATCTAAGCCAGTTGGAAATGACTTTTCACGCGTGATCAAGGCTTCACGATAAGTTGGAGTTACGATTTCTCGTTCTTCCAATAAAGTTGCAACCTGATCAAAGAGATGTTCTTGATTATTCGCTTCTAAGCAAAACACAAGGTTTTTGTCAAAGAAATGATCTAATCCCATAAGGTTTTCCCTTCTTTCCATTAACTTTATGCTATAAGTATAACACTATATGAAATCGTTGTCAATAATTTTCTGTTCTTTTTTGTCTCTTTTTTTATATTTTTGTTGTTTTTATAGTTCGACTTATTTAAACAAACACACAAACAAACACACTAAACATTTTTTATTTTGGAATCCAAAAAAGCAGACCATTTAAGCCTGCTTTACTATTGATTCTGATATAATTTTGCTATTAACAAGAAAAGCAATTATGATAACTTATTCTTCATCCATACTCAAGACGCTGAGGAAGGCTTCTTGTGGAACTTCTACTGATCCGATGGCTTTCATGCGCTTCTTACCAGCTTTTTGTTTTTCAAGGAGTTTGCGTTTACGAGAAACGTCACCACCATAACATTTAGCAAGTACGTTCTTACGAAGGGCCTTGATATCAGTACGAGCCACAATCTTGTGTCCAATAGCTGCTTGAATTGGCACCTCAAATTGTTGACGAGGGATAATTTTCTTGAGCTTATCAACGATGAGTTTCCCACGTTCGTAGGCAAAGTCCTTGTGAACGATAAAGCTGAGGGCGTCCACCTTGTCTCCGTTGAGAAGGATATCCATTTTAACTAATTTAGATGGGCGGTACTCTGACAATTCGTAGTCAAAACTTGCATAACCACGTGTAGAAGATTTGAGCTTATCAAAGAAGTCGAAAACGATTTCAGCCAGTGGAATTTGATAAATGACATTGACACGATTATCATCAATATAGTCCATCGTCACAAAGTCCCCACGCTTACGCTGAGCTAACTCCATTACTGCTCCGACGAACTCTTGCGGTACCATGATTTGCGCCTTAACATAAGGCTCTTCAATGGTCGCAATCTTAGTTGGGTCTGGGAACTCAGATGGGTTAGAGACATCCATAGACTCACCGTCGGTCAAATTAACCTTATAGATAACAGATGGAGCTGTCATAATGAGGTCTATATTGAACTCACGTTCCAAACGTTCTTGGATAACATCCATATGGAGGAGTCCAAGGAAACCACAACGGAAACCAAATCCAAGGGCCTGAGATGTTTCTGGTTCAAACTGGAGACTAGCATCATTCAGTTGCAATTTTTCAAGGGCTTCACGCAAATCGTTGTACTTGTTTGACTCGATTGGATATAGACCCGCAAAGACCATAGGATTCATCTGCTTGTAACCATGTAATGGCTCTGCCGCAGGATTGGTTGCCAAGGTAACGGTATCACCCACACGAGTGTCCTGAACCGTCTTGATAGAAGCTGCAATATAACCAACATCACCAGTCGCAAGGAAATCACGACCAACTGCTTTCGGGGTAAAAATACCAACTTCTGTCACATCAAAGGTCTTGCCATTGCTCATAAGCTGAATCTTATCGCCAGGTTTGACAACCCCATCCATGACACGAACTTGGAGGATAACCCCACGGTAGGCATCGTAGACAGAGTCGAAAATCAAGGCCTTAAGCGGCGCCGTCACATCACCCGTTGGTGCTGGTACTTTTTCTACGATTTGCTCAAGGATTTCCTCGATACCAATACCAGCCTTAGCAGAAGCCAATACTGCTTCGCTGGCATCCAAACCAATGACATCTTCAATCTCTGTACGCACGCGCTCAGGATCTGCAGCTGGTAGGTCAATTTTGTTAATGACTGGCATGATTTCCAAATCATTGTCCAAGGCTAGATAAACGTTAGCAAGGGTTTGAGCCTCAATCCCTTGAGCGGCATCGACCACCAAAATAGCACCCTCACAGGCAGCTAGCGAACGTGAAACTTCATAGGTAAAGTCAACGTGCCCCGGTGTATCAATCAAGTGAAAAATATAAGTTTCCCCATCTTTTGCAGTATAATTGAGCTCAATAGCATTCAACTTAATGGTAATACCACGTTCCCGTTCTAAATCCATACTATCCAAAAGTTGGGCCTGCATTTCACGGCTTGAAACAGTCTCAGTCTTTTCCAAAATGCGGTCTGCTAGAGTCGACTTTCCGTGGTCAATATGAGCGATAATAGAGAAGTTACGGATCTTCTCCTGTCGTTTTTTCAATTCTTCTAAGTTCATGATTCTCTTCCTTTCAGGGTATCTATTTATTATAAATTGTTTTTGACATTTTGACAAGACCATACCCTGCTAGGAGTACTAATCTTCAGCAACAAAGCCGTCATTTTCGATAAAGTGGTGTTCTGTCATTCCTTGGTCTGTAAAGACAATCCCGTGAAGGACACCACCATAAACAGCTCCTCCATCCATCCCAATCTTGCCATCTTCTGTAGTCCAAAGCTCAGCAGTACCACGCTCTTGCTTCAGCAAACCATAAACTGGCGTATGACCAAAGACAATGGTTTTTCCAGTATGATTTTCGGCTTCGTGGAACGGTTTTCTAAGCCAGACTTTTTTATAATCTGTGGTTTCATGCCAGTCTTCCAAGGTCAAATCAATACCTGCGTGAACAAAGATATACTTGTCTGTCTCTACCACAAACGGCATTTGACGAATGAATTCGACCAAATCTGCCGCTTCGGTAACAACACGTTTGGCATCCTCAACTCCATCAACTGGTGCATCCAAGGGACGACCTAGGATAGAGTTAATGGTTGTATCTCCACCATTGCGACGATAGTGGTCATAGCTTTCTTCTGGGTCATCGAGCCAAGTCAAAAACATATACTCGTGGTTTCCTGATAGACAGATAGCCCCTTGATTGTCCACTAAGTCCTTAACCATTTCAAGGACACGGCGACTATCTTCACCACGGTCAATCAAGTCCCCTAGAAAGAGCAACTGGGTCTGACCATTCCATGTTTTGAGAAGGTCTTCTAGCATCCCCAGCTTTTCCGTGAACATCTCCAATTACATAATAGTCTGTCATCTTATTTCTCCCTATTTCTCAACAATTCTCTGGCTTGCTTCAGAGCTGCTTCTGTCACATCATCACCTGCCAACATCTTGGCAACTTCCTCCACTCGCTCTTCAACCGTCAAGAGACGAACAGTCGAAACTGTTGAATGGTCATTGCTAATCTTCTCAATAAAGAATTGATAATCCGCAATCGCAATCACTTGTGGCAAATGGGAAATAGCCAGTACCTGACCATGCTGGCCAATCTTGTGAATCTTCTGTGCAATGGCCTGAGCTACACGGCCTGAAACTCCTGTATCCACTTCATCAAAGACAATACTTGTCTTGCCCTCTTTACGTGAAAAGGCAGATTTAATGGCTAGCATGAGACGAGATAATTCCCCACCAGACGCAACCTTAACCAAGGGTTTAAAGTCCTCGCCAGGGTTGGTTGAAATGTAAAACTCAACCATTTCATTTCCCTCACGACTGAATTTGCCCTTGCTAAAACGAACCTGAAACTGGGCCTTTCCATATAAAGGTCTTGCAGTTCTTGTTTAATCTCAGCTTCGAGCTGCTGAGCCAAGTCATGACGAGCAGAGGCAAGCTGACCAGCCAAATCAACAAGATTGACTTCTAACTTCTTAAGCTCTGCTTCCATGTCCTCAGATGAAAGGTTATTTCCTGTCAAGAGATTGTATTCTTCCGTAATCTTGGCGAAATAGAGCAAGACATCGTCAACAGTCCCACCATACTTGCGGGTAATGGTATGAAGGAGGTTCAAGCGATTCTCAACCTGCATGAGACGATTGCCATCAAAATCAAGGTCCTCAATGATTGCTTCCAGATGCTTGCTAATATCTTCTAAGACATAGTAGGTCTCAGACAGAGAGCTTGAAATTTCACGGTATTCAGAGTCATATTCTTCGATACTTTCCATGTCATTCATAGCTGAACGAACATTGGCCAGACTTGAAAACTCTTCATTGTCCAACATACTGTAGGCATTGGTTAGGGTATCCGCTATATTTTTATGGTTGAGGAGTTTATCTCGCTCTTGGTTAAGAGACAAGTCCTCACCTGCTTGCAAGTTTGCTGCCTCAATCTCTGCCATTTGAAATTCCAACATTTCAATACGAGCCTTGTGTTCCTGTTGGTTTTTCTTGACTTCCAGAACCTGCTTGCGCATTTTTCGATAGGCATCAAAACTCGTCTGATAGGTTTCTTTCAAGGTCCAAAAGGCTGTATCACCAAATTCATCCAACATCTGAATATGAAGTTGAGGACGCATTAACTCTTCTTGGTCATGCTGACCATGAATATCCACCAGATGTTGCCCAATAGCACGCAAAACAGACAGATTAACCATCTGGCCATTTACACGACTGATACTCCGACCATTTTGCAAGATTTCCCGACGGATGATAATTTCATCACCCATTTCCAAACCTTGCTCATTAAAAATCTCCTGCAAAAGGCGACTATTTTCAACGGAGAAAAGCCCCTCAATCTCTGCCTTTGGCGCACCGTGACGAATAACATCTGTCGTCGCACGAGCTCCCAACATCATATTCATGGCATCAATGATAATCGACTTCCCTGCACCCGTTTCACCAGTCAGGACAGTCATCCCCTTTTCAAAATTGAGGGAAATAGCCTCAATAATGGCAAAGTTTTTTATCGAAATTTCAAGTAACATACAGACCTACCAATTTTTTACTTGTTCAAAGATTTCCACAGCTAGACTTTCACTTCTGGCAATGACTAAAATCGAGCTATCATCAGCCAAACAGCTAAAAATCTTGTCCGCAAAAGTCTCGGTTAACTGAGCTTTTACAAAAGCCGTATTTCCTGGAATCACTTGGAGATTGATCATCTTGTCCATCAATTCTGCCGATTCGATATTGTCTTCAGCCAGTTGCAAACTTTTTACGATTGATTTTGGTAATTCATAGACATAGGTGTTGTCTCTCAAAGGAATTTTGACAATACCTAATTCTTTTATATCTCGGGATACCGTTGCCTGAGTGGCACTGATACCTGCCTCTTTCAAATGTTCTACAATTTCTTCTTGTGTACCGATTTGATAATCTGTCACAAATCGTCTAATTTTTTCAAGTCTCTCTTTTTTATTCATTTTTAAATTGACTATGCGCCCTCTCTACTACTTCCTCAATCTCAGCAAGAACCTGATTGCTTGCTGACTCTTCTTTTTTTAAATACGCTAAAAATTCAATATTTCCATGTCCACCTTGGATGGGGGAAAAGTCCAAACCAAGGACTGAAAAACCTTCCTCTACTGCCATAGTTGTGACAGATTCAAGGACATTCTGGTGAACCTTGGCGTCGCGAATGATTCCATTTTTCCCAATCTGCTCACGTCCTGCCTCAAACTGGGGCTTAACCAAAGCCACGACCTGACCTTGATTAGCCAAAACACGGTGCAAGGCCGGAAGAATCAGACTGAGGGAAATGAAACTCACATCAATACTGGCAAAGCTCGGTTCCTGCTCGAAATCAGTCTTTTCAGCATAGCGGAAATTGAACTGCTCCATGCTGACAACACGTGGATCTTGGCGTAATTTCCAAGCCAACTGATTAGTACCAACATCAACTGCAAAGACTAACTCAGCACCATTTTGCAACATGACATCGGTAAAACCTCCAGTAGAGGCACCGATATCAATCGTTGTAGCTCCTTCCACTGACAAATCAAAGACCTGCAAGGCCTTTTCCAGTTTCAAACCACCACGACTGACATACTTGAGTTTCTCGCCCTTGAGTTTTAGCTCGGTGTCATCTGGAATTTTCTCTCCTGGCTTGTCAAACCGTTCTCCGTTAAGGACTGCTACGACTAGTCCAGCCATGACACCACGCTTGGCCTGTTCTCGCGTTTCAAACAAACCCTGTTTATAAGCTAGTACATCCACTCTTTCCTTAGCCATTGATTCTCAAACTTTCTACTACTTTTACAATCGATTCTATCTCAAAAGGAACCTGCTGGGAAATTTCTTCTAATTTTGCATTAGCTTGATCCAAAGTCTGGTTACAAAAGGCAATAGCCTCTTCCAAGCCCAACAAGGCAGGATAGGTTGACTTTTCTGCATGCAAGTCCTTTTGTGGTGTCTTACCGATTTCCTCAAAACTAGCAGTCACATCCAGCACATCATCTCGAACCTGAAAAGCAAGCCCAATCAATTCGCCAACAGTTTTCAGTTTTTCCTGCATTTCAGGTGCCAATTCGGCTATGATAGCAGCTGCTTGGAAGGGATAGGCTAGCAGTTTTCCAGTCTTATTGGCATGAATGGTCTGAAGTTCTTCCAAAGACAAGTGCTGGTGTTCACCCTCCATGTCCAAAACCTGCCCTGCCACCATACCCAGACTACCTGAAGCAAGAGATAAGTTGGAAATCAAGTCCACCTTGATCTGACTTGGCAAATCTGCCTGCGATATCAAGGCGTAAGGATCTAGGAACAAGGCATCTCCAGCCAAAATCGCCATTGCTTCTCCAAATTTCTTGTGGTTGGTCAAGCGTCCCCGACGGTAATCATCATCATCCATAGCTGGAAGATCATCATGAATCAAGCTCCCTGTATGGATCATTTCCAAGGCCGCAGCCACCTGCGCGTGAGCAGGTTTGATGGCAACTTGTAAGGCTTCCAAAACTTCTAACAAGAGAAAGGGCCGAATGCGCTTGCCACCAGCATGAATGGAATAGAGAACAGATTCTCGCAAGCTAGAGGCAAACTGCTGGTCTCCATAAAAGTCTTCCAAAGCCGACTGGACAAGAGCTAATTTTTCTTGCTTCTTCATTCAAAATCACTTTCTGTTCCATCTTCTTGCATGACCTTGACCAAGGTCTTTTCAGCCTTGTCCAACGTCGCTTGGAGCTCTTTTGACAAGACCATGCCCTTTTGAAAGGCCGCAATCGCATCTTCCAGAGCAATTTCACCATTTTCCAAACTTTGGACAATGGTCTCCAGTTCTGCTAGATTTTCCTCAAATTTCTTTTGTTTTGACATCTTTAACCTCTAATTCTACTTGACCATCTCGCATTAAAAGCGTCACTTGGTCTTTTTTCTTCAAATTTTCAACCGAATCGATAACGGAATCTTCTTTTTGACAATTGCATAGCCACGCGCCACGATTCGACTGGTATCCAACATCAGCAAGGCTTCTGAAAGTCGTTTCACTTCAGCAACCTTGGCATCATAAACCAGCGCCATTTGGCTACGTAGGAGCTTATCCAACTGGCCTAGACGGTCTTGATAACGTTGGATTTTGGTAACAGGTGATAACTGAACCAGTCGATGCGTCCTTGCTTGTACTAGCTGTTTGTTATCAGAAATCCTTGTTCGTAAACTTTGTTTTAAGCGCAGTTGCAGTTGATCCAAACGTTGCAAATAGCCATCATACAAACGCTCTGGCTGTCTAAAGATAACAGACTGACTGCATTTTTTCAAAGCTTCTTGTTTCTTCAATAGGACATTTCGAACTGCTGTTGCCATCCGTTTTTCCTGATTCTGCAAATGAGCTAATACATCCAACTTGGTCACAGGTGTTGCTAGCTCAGCAGCGGCTGTTGGTGTGGCAGCGCGACGATCTGCCACAAAATCCGCTAAAGTCACATCCGTCTCATGCCCCACACTAGAGATAACTGGTAAACGAGATTCAAAAATAGCTCGTACCACAATTTCCTCGTTAAAGGCCCAGAGATCCTCAATGGAACCTCCACCACGACCAATAATCAGCAAATCCAAATCGTCCCGTTGATTAGTACGCGCAATATTTCGAGCAATTTCTTCTGCTGCCCCTTCACCTTGAACCTTAGTTGGATAAAGAAGGATATCGACACCTGGAAATCGCCTGCTGACGGTCGTGATAATATCTCGAATCACGGCTCCACTGCGACTGGTTACTACACCAATTCTCTTAGAAAATTGAGGCAGAGCTTGCTTGAAGCGTTCTTGAAACAGGCCTTCTTCTGCCAATTTTTTCTTGAGTTGTTCAAACTGAATCGCAAGCGCCCCAACCCCATCAGGCTCTGCCTTTTCAATGATAACGGAGTAGCTTCCACTTGGCTCATAGACCTGCACGCGCCCAATCACATTGATTTTCATCCCTTCTTCTAGGTCGAAGCCTAATTTCTGATAAATCCCAGACCAGATGGTCGCTTGAATAACTGCATGGTCATCCTTTAGGGAGAAGTATTGGTGAGTAGGTCGTTTACGAAAGTTGGAAACTTGACCAGTTAAATAGACCCGTTCCAAGTAAGGGTCTTTATCGAATTTCATTTTCAGATACTTGGTCAAAGTTGTTACCGATAAATACTTTTCCATCTCCACCTACTACTCATTTTCTTGCTCTTTCATGGGTATTATTATACCAAAAATATGCCTAAAAATCTTCATTTATGTACCATTATGAGGGAAAAATAAAAAAGGAGGCAAGGCCTCCACTTCTGTTTATTTACTATTTCGAGCTTCTTCCAAAATCTTTGCAATCTTGGTCGTCAAAAGGTCAATAGCCACTGTATTGCTCACTCCTTCAGGAATGACAATATCCGCATAACGCTTGGTTGGCTCGATAAACTGATGGTACATGGGCTTGACCACACCTAAATACTGATCAATAACGCTATCAAGACTACGGCCACGCTCCTCCATATCGCGCTTGATACGACGAATAATGCGCACATCATCATCCGTATCCACAAAAATCTTGATATCCATCAAATCGCGCAGACGCTTGTCCTCCAAGACCAAAATCCCCTCAACGATAAAGACATCTTGAGGCTCCTGACGATAAGTCTTGCTACTTCGTGTATGCTCTGTATAGTCATAAGTCGGAATGTCCACTGGACGCCCTGCCAACAATTCCTTCATCTGCTCGATCATCAAGTCTGTATCAAAGGCAAAAGGATGGTCGTAGTTGGTTTGACACGCTCTTCAAAGGTCAAATGAGACTGATCCTTGTAGTATGAATCATGCTCAATCATGGAAATCTTTTCATCAGGAAAATGCGATAAAATGGCTCTTGAAACACTGGTCTTACCACCACCAGAACCACCTGTCACTCCGATAATGATTGGTCTATTTTGCATGCTATCCTCCGTTTTTTTATCCGTCGTCTATTCTATCACATTTTTTGCAAAATTTATAGTCTGGTTTGGATAGTTTAGGGGAAACAATTCCAATCCCTACACCTCAATTAGACTAGCTAAAAACCTTCCTTGGCTTGTAGAGATTGTCCCTTTTTTCTAGAATGGCTAGCAATTTGTCATCCTCGAAGGCAGCCAATTCTTGGTCTGTTTGGTCGAGTTCTATAAAACGACCAAAGCGTACTTCTGCAGCCTGTTCTTGAGTTAGAAAAACTTTGACAAGATCCCCTGTCCCAATCTCTAGAGGATGGAGAAAGTCTAATTGACCAGCCTCAACTCTTTCAGCAATTTCTTTCAAAGTCAAGGCATCATCTAACTGTAACCCTGCTGCACTAGTCCGAGTCAAATGGGACATATGGGCCGCATAACCAAGCTTCTCTCCCAAGTCAACTGACAAGGTACGAATATAAGTTCCCTTACTGCATTTCACACGGAAAGTAAAACGTGCAAGATGACCCTCATAAGAAATCGGACTTGTCCGCTCAAAGCTATAAATAGTCACCTGACGTTCTGGACGCTCCACTTCCTGACCAGCACGTGCATACTCATAGAGTTTGCGACCATTAACCTTAACAGCCGAATACATAGGTGGAATCTGGATAATAGGCCCAGTCAAACTAGCGATTGCTTCATCAACAAGCTTTTCATTTAAAGGTGACAAAACAGGTGTCTCTGCGACCACTTCCCCACTAGTATCCTCAGTTGTCGTGGAATAGCCTAGAGTGATTTCTCCCTCATAGACCTTACCCTCGTCCTGCATAAACTCGACCATGCGTGTCGCCTTACCAACCGCAATGGGCAAAACACCCACCACATCCGGATCCAAGGTTCCACCATGACCAATTTTCTTAGTGCCCAAAATCTTACGCAGTTTAAAAACCGCATCATGCGAGGTCATGCCCGCTTCTTTTTTTAAGTTGATAATACCGTTCATATTTTTCTTTCTCACTCCCCCTTCAGCGCTTCAAACTTCGCTTTCATGGTTGGATTTTTACGGGTCAATTTCTTGACGGATACATCTTCCAGCTTATTGTTTGCGAGACGGAGCTGATTTTCAGATGTTGTCAAGAATTTCTTAACCTCTTCCATGCGTTTGATGGCCTTGTCGATTTCATCAATAGCTTTACCAAAGTTGGTCGAAGCTGAATTATAGTTCTTGGCAAAGGCTAGTTTAAAGGCATCCAAGTCTTCCTCAAAATGTGTAATATCTATATTTTGCTCGCGAACCAAGGCCAACTCCTGCTTGTATTTCAAAGAATTAAGCGCCGCATTTCGCAGGAGTCCAATCAACTGGATAAAGAATTGAGGACGGACAACATACATCTTTCATACTCGTGGCTGACATCAACAATCCCTGTGTTAAAGTAGTCGTTATCGGCCTCAAGCATAGTCACCAAAACGGCATACTCACAGTTCTTTTCACGACGGTCCTTGTCCAATTCCTTATAAAAATCTGCATTCTTGTGCTTCTTCTCTGTCCCGTCCGCTTCATTTTTCATCTCAAACATGATGGAAATGATTTCAACACCATTTTCATCACATTCACGGAAGATAAAGTCCCCCTTAGACCCACGCGCAGAGACCTTGTTATCCTTCTCAAAGTAGGCATTTGGAAAGGCAAAACTGCGTACCTTATTGAACTCACTCTCTGCATACTGTTCCAGACTTTCACCGATAGCTTTTGTAGATTGTTGGGCCTTGAAATTCTTATAAAATTCGACTTGTTCACTGGCTGCCTTGAGCTGTGCTTCGTAATTTTGCTTAACAGAAGCAAGAGAAAGTTCGTTTTCTTTTTCTTGCAAGAGAAGCTGATTTTTAACCTGGTCTCGTTCTTTTTCTAGGTCAAAAAGGGTCTTCTGTAGCTGATTTTCGTGCTCCAATCGCAAGGTCGCCAACTGGTTTTCCAAGGCCTGTACTTCCTTATCCTTAGCCAATAAAGCCTCATGGCTTGTTTGTTCAACTTCTTTCTTAGCCAATTCTTTTTCTGTATCAAAGTTTTGGATTTGGCTCTGTAATTGCGTAATTTCTTGATCCTTCTGAGCCAGTTTAGACTGTTGCTCATTCATAACCTTCTGCTCAGCCAAGGCCAGTTCCTGCTTCATCCGGTCGTGCAGTTCCTTATCAAACTCTGCCGTTCTCACTTGAGACAATAGTTCAGCATACTGACTTTCATTTACTGTAAAGACTTCCCCACAGTTGGGACATTTAATTTCGTTCATATCGTTCCTCTTTCTAGACTTCTGTAACCATTATATCATGCCTAAGGGAAAATCAAAAACAGCGAGTCGAAACCCACTGTTTATCTTCTTTTACTTTAAATTTTTTCCAAGGCCAAGCGCAAGTCTTCAATCAAATCCTCTACATTTTCAAGTCCGATAGACAAGCGGATTTGGTTTGGTGTGACTCCTGCTGCTTCTAGGTCTTTTTCTGACAATTGACCGTGAGTGGTTGTAGCTGGATGAACAACCAGAGATTTAGCATCTGCCACGTTTGCAAGGTCAGAAAAGATTTCTAAATGATCAATAACCTTGCGTGCTTCTTCCTCGCCACCTTTAACATGGAAGGTAAAGATTGAACCCACACCTTTTGGCAAGTATTTCTCAGCTAAGGCATGATAAGGACTATCTGCAAGTTTTGGATAATTGACTTTTTCTACCTTAGGATGGTTGACAAGAAAATCAACAATTTTCTCTGCATTTTGTACATGGCGTTCCACACGAAGTGAAAGGGTTTCAAGTCCTTGGAGCAAGAGAAAGGCATTAAATGGAGACAAGGCTGCACCTGTATCACGGAGCAATTGAACACGGACAGCGATAATAAAAGCTGCTACACCCACATCACGAGTATAGCTCAAATTGTGGTAGCTTGGATCTTCCTCAACAAATTGAGGGAATTTTCCTGAAGCCGCCCAGTCAAAACGCCCGCTATCGACAATCACTCCACCAATAGTCGTACCATGCCCACCGATAAACTTAGTCGCAGAGTGAATGGCAATATCTACACCGTGAGAGAAGACGTTAATCAAATAAGGTGTAGCAAATGTATTGTCAGAAACAAGTGGAATCTGATGCTTATGAGCAATCTCTGCCAATTTTTCCAAGTCTGGAATGTTAATCAAGGGGTTACCCAAGGTTTCAATCAAGACAAGCTTGGTATTGTCATTGATAGCTGCTCCTACTTCCTCCAAATTATCCACATCCACAAAGGTAGTTGTAATACCATAACGTGGAAGGGTTTCTTTCAAAAGATTGAAGGTCCCACCGTAAATAGTTGATGCTGCTACAACATGGTCACCAGCATGGGCAAGAGCCAAAATCGTATAAGTCACTGCAGCCATACCAGATGCTGTTGCAAGAGCTCCGACACCACCTTCGAGAGCTGCAATTCTTTCTTCAAAAGCAGCCGTTGTAGGATTTGTAATACGAGTATAGATATTACCTGGCTTTCTCAAGGCAAACAAATCGGCACCTTCCTGCGTGTCATCAAAAACAAAGGATGTTGTCTGATAAATCGGAACTGCACGAGACTTGGTAGCTGGATCCACAACTTGACCAGCGTGTAGTTGCAAAGTTTCAAATTTAAAATCACGAGTCATAAAACGACCTCCAAATAGTTTGATTAAGGATATTGTAGCACCTTAAGGTATAGTTTACTAATATTAGTTTTCTATATTTTGATATAATAAATAGCTATTGCTATCATTCCCATATAAAAAAGCACGAATCAATCGTGCCATTTTCTTAATCTACATAAGTATCTTCATTTATTAAGGAAGGCGTATGGAAGACCCATCAAGAAACCACCACCAATTAAGTTTCCGATGAAGGTTACACCCCAATGACGAAGCATATTCCCAACACCGAAATTAGCAATTGAGTCAGCAGCAACACTGAATTTCACAATCGCGAAAGAAGCAAAGTTCGCAGCAATGTGCTCGTTTGTTAAGAATACAAACATGTAAATTGCTGATAAAACAAGCCAAAGTTTGGCACCACCATCTTTGACCAAAACAAATGAAAGAATCGCAATATTTACGAAAATATTTGCCAAAATAGCCTCAAGTAAGACTAATTCATTTGAACGGCCTAACTTCATCTCAACAACACCTGAGATGAAACTATCGTGAGTCAGATGTGCATAGGCTGCTGAATGAGCAAAGCCCCACCCTGCTATTAAGGCTCCGATAAGGTTGAACAAGGTACAGTAAAGTAAAATCTCAGCTGTTTTTCTCCAAGAGATTTTTTTCAAGAAACTACCAGCAGTCAAGAACATCATGTTTGATGTTACCAACTCGGCATTCAAGAAAACAATGTAGGCCAATCCCCAAGCAAAGACAAATGGGAAGAGGAAGCGTCCACTACCTGGTGCAATTTTATTAATCAAGTCAGCCCCAACTGCACCAGCAGCTGTACTGAAGGTTAAAAAAGCACCTGCAAACATAGAACGAATCGCATACTTAAATTTGCTCTGACTATAAAGACTTTCTTTCTTCTTGCAAGCAAATTCAATCTTTGAGATAAATTCTGAAGAAACCATAATAAACTCCTAAAACTTTTATTTGTGATAATTATAACATAAAATCGATATAAAGAAAAGCCTTTCATGACTGTATTTTTCCCCAATTTAAAAATTCAGCAATCGTTTACATTGTTTTAATAACAAGCTTTAGAATTTTTAATTGTCCGAATCTAGAGATTGAGTAGAATCATTTTTGTTCTACTTAATATATTTATTACTAAATAGAACAAAATGATTTCTCCGCACCTCTACTCTGATTCTTCTTAATCAACATATGTATCTTCATTCTTATTGAGGAAGGCATACGGTAAACCAATCAGAAGACCTCCACCTATAAAGTTAGCAATAAAGGTTACACCCCAATGTCGAAGGATATTTGGAATATCAAAGTGAGGTACTTGATCAGCAATCATGCTGAATTTCATAATACTAAAGGAAGCAAAATTGGCAGCGATGTGCTCATTGGACAAGAAGACAAACATGGAAATAGCTGATAAAATGATCCATAGTTTGGCAGCACCATCTTTGACTAGTATAGATGAAAGAATGGCAATATTTACAAATACATTGGCAAGAATTCCCTCAAGCAGAACTAAATCACTTGGACGCGCCAATTTCTTGGCTACAAGCTTAGGAAGGAAACTATCATGAGTCAAATGGGAAAAGGCTGATGAGTTGGCAAAGGCCCATCCAGCTACCAAGGCACCAATGAGATTAAACAAAGTACAATAGAGTAAAATAATCATTGCCTTTTTCCAATCAATCTTTTTCAAGAACACTCCAGCTGTTAAGTACATCATATTGGAAGTTATCAATTCCGCATTTAGAAAGACGATATAGGCCAGCCCCCAAGCGAAAACAAATGGGAAAAGGAAATAGCCACTATTTGGAACAATATTATTTAATAAATCCGCACCAATAGCCCCAGCAGCTGTACTAAAAGTTAAAAAAGCACCTGCAAACATGGAACGAATAGCATACTTGAACTTACTTTGATTGAAAAGACTTTCTTTCTTGTGGCAATAATAATCTATCTTCGAAATAAACTCTGAAGAACTCATAAACATCTCCTAATTTTTTATATTTATCATTATAACATAAATGTTTGAATAGGTAATCATTTTCTTAAATTTCTAACATTTGTATAGATTTATACTCAATGAAAAACAAAGAGCAAACTAGGAAACTAGCCGCAAGCTCTACTTGAGTACTGCAAGGTGAAACTGACATGGTTTAAAGAGATTTTCGAAGAGTATTAGCATTACATAGTTTGCTTATAAAGCCATAAAAAGAACCAGTAAAACTAAATGTTTACTGATTCTTTAAAAATTAATAACGTTGTTTATACGGTTGATTGAAAGCTGTTAGAATTTCTTCAGGTGTTTGTGAATAGTCTTTTGTATCTTTCAAATCACCTTTGACAATAATCCGCTCTGTCGCATCATAGTCTACACATGTTACAAGTGTGATTTCATCAACACCACTACGGTCATCAATCTCATCAACACGATCTGGAGTTACATGCTTCACTTCATGAATGACATAGGTATAGACCTTATCCTTATCAGTTAGATAAATTTTCATCCCATTCTTAGCGCGTGATAATGGAGAAAATAGCATCTGACTAGCATTTTCTGCTGTAAAAATGTGATGACTAGCAAGTGAATAGTTTCCCTTCCCCATCACTTGATCACGCTTCATTGTACCAGCTCCATAGAAGAGATTGACATTATCAAGCCCCTTAAAAATTGGCAAGTTGATTTCTACTTCAGGAATAGCAATTCCACCAATAACTGGCAATTTTTGCGAATTCCATTGTGAGGATAAGACAGCTTCTGACGAAATGGCTTTTACTGAGTCAAAGTCAAAATTACCTTCTGTATCTTGATTTTCTTCCAGTTTTTCTTTTGATACTTGGCTAACTTGATACTTGTTAGTATTCCAAACCATGAACATATCACGAATTTTTGAATTAAAGATTAATGCCAGTGACAAGAGGATTAAGAATCCTGCCAAGACATTGATTAGTAAATTTTTACGATTTGTTTTCTTTTTGTTCTTTTTATGAGACATTATGCTTCACCTTCTATTTCATTTTCTGTCCCAACTTCTTCTTTTTCTGACGCTGCTACTGTTGTAAAGGTTACAATTTTGGCATCCTGATCCAGGCGCATCACTTTAACTCCCATAGTTGATCGACCTGTTTGTGAAATATTGGCAACGTTGGTTCGAATCATGACACCTGTATCAGTGATAATCATCAAATCTTCATCGCCTTTAACTGTCAAAAGACCTGATAGAGAACCATTTTTCTCAGCTACATTAGCCGTCTTCATCCCTTTACCACCACGACCTTTTGTTGGATATTCGGTCGCAACTGTACGCTTACCATACCCTTTCTGTGATGATAAGAACCTCGTCTTGGTCTGTAATCACACTAGCACCAACTACTGTGTCCCCTTCACGGAGATTGACACCTTTCACACCAGTGGCACCTCGGCTCATACCTCGAACGACTGATTGCTTAAAGCGAACTGCATAACCAAACTTGGTACCAATGATAATATCCGTATCTTCTTCTGTCAGTAAGACATTAATCAACTCATCTTCATCTTTGAGGTTCAATGCTTTAAGTCCATTTTGACGAATATTAGCAAATTCCTTAACGCTGGTTCTCTTCACGATACCATGACGGGTTGTGAAGAAGAGATAGGCGTCATCACTGCGTTCAGATTCAACATTGATGATGGTCTGAATACTTTCACCTTCATCCAATTTCAAAAGATTGACTATTGGTAATCCCTTGGCAGTACGTCCATACTCAGGAATTTCATAGCCTTTCAGGCGATAGACACGACCTTTATTTGTGAAGAAGAGCAGATGATCATGGGTGCTGGTTGACACTAACTCACGGACAAAATCGTCATCCTTAACGCCGGTTCCTTGAACACCACGACCCCCACGTTTTTGAACAGTAAACTCGGCTTGATCCAGGCGTTTAATGTATCCTTTGTTAGAAAGAGTGATCAAAACATCCGATTCTTCAATCAAGTCCTCATCTTCAAGACTCAAGACTTCACCGACCATCAATTCCGTACGACGTTGGTCGCCAAACTTACGCTTGACTTCGTCTAATTCATCTTTAATGATTTGCGAAACACGTTCGGGCTTAGCAAGAATATCTGCTAAATCCGCAATCAGAGCCAAAAGGTCATCATACTCAGACTGAATCTTATCACGTTCTAAACCTGTTAAACGACGAAGGCGCATATCAAGGATGGCTTGACTTTGACGTTCAGAAAGCTTAAACTTGCTCATCAACTCAGCTTGTGCTTCCGCATCCGTTTCACTAGCACGGATGATACGAATCACTTCGTCGATATGGTCTAGTGCGATTAAGAGACCTTCTAAGATATGAGCACGCGCTTCCGCTTTTTCTTTATCAAAACGTGTCCGACGAACAACCACTTCTTTTTTTGGTGCTCAATATAAGCATCCAAAATCTGACGAAGAGACAAAATCTTCGGTACCCCATTTTTGGATTGCAAGCATATTAAAAACCAAAGTTGGTTTGCATCTGGGTCATCTTGAAGAGGTTGTTGAGGATAACATTGGCTGAGGCATCACGCTTGACTTCAATAACAAATCGAACCCCTTCACGGTTTGATTCATCACGTACTGCTGTAATTCCCTCAATACGCTTTTCCTGAACCAAACGAACAATATGCTCATGCACCTTTGTTTTGTTGACCATGTACGGGAATTCTGTTACAACAATGCGCTCACGGCCAGTCTTAGTTTCTTCGATTTCAGTACGAGAACGAAGAACAATCGAACCTTTACCTGTTTCATAAGCCTTATGAATACCTGATTTCCCCATGACAAGGGCACCTGTTGGAAAATCTGGACCAGGCAAGACTTCCATCAAGTCCTTAGTGGTCACTTCAGGATTGTCCATGACCAACTTCACCGCATCAATGGTTTCTCCAAGGTTGTGAGGTGGAATATTGGTTGCCATCCCAACAGCAATACCAGTTGCTCCATTAACCAAAAGGTTTGGAAAACGCGCTGGCAAGACCAAGGGTTCACGTTCATTGGCATCATAGTTATCAACGAAATCAACCGTATTTTTATTGATATCACGAAGCATCTCCAAAGCAATCTTGCTCATACGTGCCTCAGTGTAACGCTGGGCGGCAGCACCATCGCCATCCATGGAACCAAAGTTCCCATGACCATCTACAAGCATGTAACGGTAGCTCCACCATTGAGCCATACGAACCATGGCTTCATAGATAGAGGAATCCCCGTGTGGGTGGTATTTACCCATAACATCCCCTGTAATACGAGCAGATTTTTTATGGGGTTTATCTGGAGTAACACCCAATTCATTCATTCCGTAGAGAATCCGACGGTGGACGGGTTTCAAGCCATCTCGAACATCAGGAAGAGCCCGCGCTACGATAACACTCATGGCGTAGTCGATAAGCTCGTCTTCATCTCCTTTGTCAGATTGACATTCACTAAATTTCTATCCTGCATTAATAAATGCCTCATTTCACTATTAGTAATTAACTATATTATACCACAATATCTGCCATATTTCAGGTATCTAGAACTACTAAAACGTTTACATAAAGAACTGCAAGGCATATCCGTGACAAAGCATTTTAAAAGTGATAGAATTGAAATAACTGGGGAAACCCCTGAATAAAATTAAGGAGATGTTTAGACAAATGACACTAACTAAACAACACAAAAAAGTTATCCTTGTTGGTGATGGTGCTGTAGGTTCATCTTACGCCTTCGCTCTTGTTACTCAAGGAATCGCACAAGAACTTGGTATTATTGAAATTCCTCAATTGTTTGAAAAAGCAGTTGGTGATGCTGAAGACCTTAGCCACGCGCTTGCATTTACTTCACCAAAGAAAATCTACGCTGCTAAGTACGAAGACTGTGCGGACGCTGACCTTGTTGTTATCACTGCTGGTGCTCCTCAAAAACCAGGTGAAACTCGTCTTGACCTTGTAGGTAAAAACCTTGCTATCAACAAATCAATCGTTGAACAAGTTGTTGCTTCAGGTTTCGATGGTATCTTCCTTGTTGCTGCTAACCCAGTAGATGTCTTGACTTATTCAACTTGGAAATTCTCTGGATTCCCTAAAGAACGCGTTATCGGTTCAGGTACTTCACTTGACTCAGCTCGTTTCCGTCAAGCCCTTGCTGAAAAAATCGGTGTTGATGCTCGTTCAGTCCATGCCTACATCATGGGTGAACACGGTGACTCAGAATTTGCTGTTTGGTCACATGCTAACGTTGCTGGTGTTAAATTGGAACAATGGTTGCAAGCAAACCGTGACTTAGATGAAGCTGACCTTGTGGAACTCTTCATTTCTGTTCGTGACGCTGCTTACTCAATCATTAACAAAAAAAGGTGCAACATACTACGGTATCGCTGTAGCCCTTGCTCGTATCACAAAAGCAATCCTTGATGATGAAAATGCAGTACTTCCACTTTCTGTATTCCAAGAAGGTCAATATGGTGTTGAGAACGTCTTTATCGGTCAACCAGCTATCGTTGGTGCACACGGTATCGTTCGTCCAGTAAATATCCCATTGAACGACGCAGAAACTCAAAAAATGCAAGCATCTGCAAAAGAATTGCAAGCTATCATTGATGAAGCATGGAAAAATCCTGAATTCCAAGCAGCTTCAAAAAACTAATTTAGCTATAGACAACTCCTTGAATCATCAGGGAGTTGTTTTTTCTGTATTTAAACTTAATATCTGTTTTACATTTGCTTCTACAAGACAGCATAGCTTGTGTAAGCCATAAAAACATTAAAACAACAACTGTAATCTACACTCACATTACAAATGACATGAAACAAACACTGATTAATTCACTTGATACTATCTCATTAAATCGAAAGTAAAAAGTTTTGCCCCCTTTTTGTCTCCTGACACAAAAAAGAGCCCATCATACAGGCTAGAAAGCTTGATATGATAGGCTTTTTCTTATTTTAATTAGCGTACTGTGCGGATACGCATTGTGTTTGTACGAACAGCTTCTCCAACTGGTACACCAGCAACGATAACGATATCATCACCTGATTCAACAAGACCTGCTTCAACTGCTTACGTTCAGCAATTTCGAACATATCGTCAGTTGATGATGGAGCATCTGTCAACATTGGGATAACACCCCAGTTCAACATCAATCCACGTTCTGTCAATTCGTCAAATGTCAACGCCAAGATGTCAGCATTTGGACGGTATTTAGAGATCAAACGTGCAGTGTGTCCAGTCTTAGTAAGTGTTACAACCAATTTAATGTCCATTGAGTTAGTAGCATCTTTAACAGCTGAAGCCATTACTTCTGTCTTAGAGTTACGTTCGAATGAATCTGAGTTCAAACGTCCGTATTCGTTAAGAAGAGTTTGAGCGTTCTTGTCGATAGTAGCCATTGTAGTTACTGACTCAAGTGGGTATTTACCGTTTGCAGACTCACCTGAAAGCATTGTAGCGTCAGTTCCATCGATAACAGCGTTAAATACGTCTGATACTTCTGAACGAGTTGCACGTGGTTTTTCAGTCATTGTTTCAAGCATGTTTGTTGCAGTGATAACAACTTTACCTGCAGCATTGACTTTCTTGATGATCATTTTTTGGTAAACTGGAACCATTTCGAATGGTACTTCGATACCCATGTCACCACGAGCGATCATGATACCATCAGCAGCTTCGATGATTTCATCCAAGTTGTCGATACCTTGTTGGTTTTCGATTTTAGCGAACAATTGAACGTGTCCGTTACCAGTTTCTTTACAGATTGCACGAACTTCGTTAACGTCTTTTGCAGTACGTACGAATGAAATAGCGATGAAGTTAATACCTTGTTCAAGACCAAAGCGGATGTCATCGTTATCACGTTCAGCAAGAGCTGGGAAAGGAATTTTAGTGTTAGGAATGTTAACACCTTTTTGTTTAGCAATTACGCCATCATTTTCAACTTCAACTTCAAATTCACGAGCTGCGTCATCTTTAGCAACCACACGAAGACCAAGTTTACCATCGTCAACCAAAACTTGACGACCAACTTCAACATCATCATAGATATCAAGAGCACCAGCAACGTTCAATGCAATCACATCACGAGTTGATTTGATTCCTTGTTTAGTTGCAACACGGATTTTCTCACCAGTTTTGTATGAGTACTCTTTTGCATCTCCTTCAAACAATTCTGTACGGATTTCTGGTCCTTTTGTATCAAGAAGGAAACCAACTTTTTTACCTGCAAGTTTTTCAGCAAGTTTAACAGTTGCCATACGGTCACCTTGTTCTTTGTGGTCACCGTGTGAGAAGTTGAAACGGAATGTGTTAGCACCAGCTTCAATCAATTTAGCAATGTTTTTAGCTGAAGCTTCAACATCAAGTTTTTCACCCCAGTATCCGTCATCACCGAATTTTTTACCACCACGGATTTCTACCGCAGGTCCCAAAGTTGCAACGATTTTTACACGTTTGTTCATGATTTTTGTGACTCCTTTATATATATGACCTTTTTGGGTCTTATTAACTAAATTATAAATTATGACAAGCTCTTATTCAAGCTAGATAGTTCAAGATCAGCTTTGTGTGGGTTATTTACCACAATCTTACCATCTGCAGTCAAGCTGAACAATGCTCCTTCTTCTGCAGTTCCAAGATTGGGTTTTCAACCATTTTCTCATTACGGATACCAACCGCAACACCACCGATACCTTCTTTAAGAAGTTTAACGGCATGAGCACCCATACGTGATGCTAAAACACGGTCACGCGCAGTTGGAGAACCACCACGTTGAATATGTCCAAGTTCTGTCACACGAAGGTCGCTTGTATCTCCAGCTTCTTTAAGTTTTTGACCAAATTCAGCCGCAGACATCACACCTTCAGCCAAGACGATGATATTGTGTTTTTTACCACACTCATAACCAGCTTTGATGCTTGCTACGATATCTTCCATCTTGAAGCCTTCTTCAGGGATGATGATTTCATCAGCACCAGTTGCAATACCAGCCCAAAGAGCGATATCACCTGCGTTACGTCCCATAACTTCGATAACAAAAGTACGACGGTGACTTGATGATGTATCACGAATCTTATCGATAGCGTCCATAGCAGTCGTAACCGCTGTGTCAAAACCGATTGTGAAGTCTGTACCAACGATATCGTTATCGATTGTACCTGGAAGACCGATAGCTGGGAAGCCATGTTCAGTCAAACGCATAGCACCGTGGTAAGATCCGTCACCACCGATAACAACTACACCTTCAATCCCGTGTTTTTTCAATTGCTCAATCCCTTTAAGTTGCCCTTCAAGTTGAGCGAACTCTGGATAGCGAGCTGAGTGAAGGAAAGTACCACCACGAGAAATGATGTCTCCTACTGAAGCGGCATCTAATGGATGAATTTCACCAGCAACCATACCAGCATATCCATCATAGATACCAAATACTTCCATTCCTTCTGAAATTGCTTGACGAACAACTGCACGGATGGCAGCATTCATACCAGGGGCGTCTCCACCACTAGTCAAAACAGCAATACGTTTCATATTGGTTTATGCTCCTTTTTCTTTTAACATTCTTATTGATTATACCACATTTGATTTTAAAATTCTTCTATTTTCCGTATTTTTAGCGATAAATCGTTTTCATAACCATTCCATTCAATTTCGCTTCTAATTCATCAGATTTAGTTACAAAATGATGAGGAGATACAATGGTTTTCTGTTCCTCTTCATACCTGATAATGACTGGAATTGGACCTTTATATTGCTCTAAAATACGTGAAATTTCCTGATCAGATTCATGATTTTTCACTTGAATCCAAAAGCGTTCAGCCACTGCTTCTCTTATTTCTTGTGCAATCATTTGCAGACGGCCATCACGGGACTGGACTTTCCCTCTGATATAGTAGAAGGCCCCTTCTCTTACTTCCTGCCCAATCTGTCGATATAAATCTGAAAAGAGAGTGACATCCAATTTTTTCTTACTGTCATCTACCTGTAAAAAGGCCATATTTTCACCCTTTTTGGTGCGAATGGTTTTAATTTTTTGAATTTCTACCAAGATAATGGAGTGACTATTTTCTGACAAATTTCCGATTGGTGTAATCGGATAAATAGCCTTACTTGCAATAGCTTGTAGGGGATGTTTGCTAACTCCTACTCCTAAAAGCTCTTGTTCCATATAGAATTTTTCTTGTTCCGTCCAATCTTCCGATTCCTGCCAACTATAAGTAGTATCTCCAAACAAGCTTCCTAACTCTTTCACAAATTCAAATAGATTAGCTAAATTATTGAATACTTTTTGACGATTTCTTTCAAATGAATCGAAAAGGCCAACTTTTACCAAAGGTTCTAGCAGAGGAAGTTTCAGATAATTCTCAGGTAATTTAGCTATAAAATCTTCAATGTTAGAATAAGGTCTATTTTCAATGATCCAAAGCGCCAAATCTTTGCTGACTCCCTTAATCGATTTCAAACCTAGATAGATAGACTTGTTGGCAATTTTATCGTGATAGGGAATGGTATTGATAGACAATGGCGCTACTTCAAAGCCTGCTTCAAGAGCATCTGTTAGGTAATCACTGTTGGAAAAATTCAACATGACCTGATAAAAAATGGCTGGATAATGTGTTTTGAAATAGGCCAACTGGAAGGCCAAGGCTGAGTATGCATAGGCGTGAGATCGGTTAAATCCATAACCTGCAAACTTCTCCATGACATCAAAAACCTGCTCTGCTTTTTCCGCAGTATGGCCAGCTTCTAATGCTCCTTGGATAAAGGAAGCCCTCATCTCATGCATGGCTGAAGCATCCTTTTTCCCCATAGCCCGACGCAAAATATCGGCTTTCCCAAGACTAAATCCAGCAAAACGCTGAGCAACCTGCATAACCTGCTCCTGATAGAGCATAATTCCGTAGGTTGGAGCCAAAATATCCTCCAGTACTGGATCCAGAACAGTCACTTCTTCTTGCCCATGCTTTCTAGCTACAAAATTATTGATGTAATCACTAGCACCTGGCCGATTTAGGGAAGTAGTTGCTACGACATCTTCAAAACAGACAGGTTGAACACGCTTAAGCAGACGAATGGCACCAGGTTGTTCAAATTGAAAGATACCTTTGTATTGCCAGAGGCAAATAGAGCTAACGTTTCTTTGTCTTCCAAATCAATTTCGTTGATAACTATCTTAACACCTTCTGTTTCTGCAAGTAATTCTTGCATCTTCTGGACAAAGGTCAAATTTCGTAGTCCCAGAAAGTCCATCTTCAAAAGTCCGCTAGCCTCAACTCCATGAGCATCATACTGAGTCAGTGGAATTTCATCACCATGCTTTAGAGGAATGTAGTTGGTCAAGTCTTGGTCACTGATTACAACACCAGCCGCATGGACAGAGGTTTGTCTTGGATAGCCCTCAATCTTGCAGGCAATTTCAAAGGCTTTTTGGTATTCTAACTTACTATTGATTTGCTGACGAAACTGGAGATTACCCTCATAGGCCGACTTGAGATTATCACGAAAACTGATCTTCTTGGTAATTGCAGATAATTCATATTCTGGCACACCAAAGCGTTTCAAGACATCTCGTAGAGCTTGCTTGGCTCCAAAGGTTGAAAAAGTAACGATTTGAGCAGCATGTTTACTGCCATATTTATTGCCAACATACCTGATAAAATCTGGACGATAAATATCAGGAATATCGATATCAATATCAGGCATGGTATAGCGTTCACGATTGAGGAAACGTTCAAAAATCAAATTTTTCTCTACTGGGTCAATCCCTGTAATGTCTAAGGCATAGGAAACCAAGCTACCAACTGCAGAACCTCGTCCCATGCCCATATAATAGCCATTCGAACGTCCGAAACGCAATAAATCCCAAACAACCAAGAAATAATCATCAAAGCCCATATCATGAATAACAGCCAATTCTTGGTCTAGACGGTCTTGATATTCTTTACTAGACAACCTCTTCTGAGCAAGTCCCAGTTCAGCACGTTCTCTCAACTCTTCTACTGCTGGTCTAGCTGGATTAAAGCGAGGCAGTTTCAGACTAGTATCCAAATCATAAGAAATACCTAAAATAAGCTTTTCTAAATTATCCAAGGCTTGAGGAAAACGTTCTTGGAATAGTTTCTCTAAAGAACTTGCAGATAAAAGCACATCTTGTCGTGAGCGCAAGGGGACTTCTCTGAGGGGGAGATTTTCTTTAATCGCTGTTAACACTTGTAGAACTTCTCTATCCCTGCTTTCAAAGGCATTAACCCGATATAGTGGCAAAATTGGATGATGAAATTCGCTGGTCAGTGTTTCTGGATAAACTCCAATATAGTAATCATATCCTAGATTTAGCGACTCAATCTCTTCAAAATAAGGCACAATGACCGCAATATCCTCCAGGTATTGGGACAGGACCGACCAAGTTTTCTCCCCCTGCATCTTGGCTGTTGAAAGCTTCATCAACTGCTGATAGCCCACACTAGATAGAGCTAAAAAGCGCAGATTTACTTCCTGCTCATCCACTAAAAGAGTCATTTCAAGCCCTAATAGAGGATGAATGCCGTATTTTTTTGTAATCTCTAGAAAGTCGAAAGCCCCATATAGGTTATCAATATCCATCATAGCCAGATGAGTGTAGCCATAGTCTTTAGCTGCTCTCACATACTTGTCTATCGAAATAACGCTCTCCATAAAACTATAAACTGTTTTTGTATCTAGTTGTGCGATCAATTTACACTTCTCCTCTATCCTTCTCACGTTCTCACTATATTATACCATTTTCAAAAAAGAAAGATAAAACCAATAACTCCTATCTCTGTTTTATCCTTAAAGTAAAATTTTTTGAACGGAAAAAGTAAAAATACATTTAAAGAATCAAATGCTCCGATAATTTTTTTACTTTTTTATCCCAAGAAGTGAATATATCTTTTAAACTAGAAAGATATATTCACTTAACTTAGTTACTATGATAACTTATTTCGAGCTATAGAATAGTACTTGTTTTTCATATAAACGATATTCATTATTATTGAATTAATTTCTTTCTTACTTAATGGTTCCATTTATCCTATTTTTTTGATATAATAACCTTAATTATTTTTTATAAGGAGGTTTTATGCGCTTTAATCAATTCAGCTATTTATCACTTCCAAGAAATACTATTTTATATGAATTTAAAAAGTATGGATTTGATTTTCCATCTGAGATGGCAGATAAAAAGATGTTAGAGGCTTTTCTAAGTCGTGTCTTTTTTACTTATCAAGACATCAATTATCCACTCTCCATCTTAGCAGTTGATAAAGAAACAGACTTTCTGACTTTTTGTCAGTCAGAAAGAGAGTTGACTGCAGATATTTTCTATACTGTAGCCTTTCAACTCCTAGGTTTTTCTTATTTGGTTGACTTCGAAGACAGTGATGTTTTTCGTAAAGAGACTGGATTTCCTATTGTATACGGTGACTTGATTGAAAATCTCTATCAGTTACTCAGTACTCGTACTAAAAAAGGGAACACTCTTATCGACCAACTTGTCAGTGATGGTCTTATCCCTGAAGATAATGACTATCACTACTTTAACGGCAAGAGCTTGGCTACTTTTTCTAGCCATGATGCCATTCGAGAGGTGGTCTACGTTGAGTCTCGTGTCGATACTGACCAAAAAGGGCTACCAGACCTAGTCAAGGTTAGCATTATTCGTCCTCGTTATGACGGGCAAATACCTGCTATCATGACGACCAGTCCCTATCATCAGGGAACAAATGATAAAGCGAGCGACAAAGCTCTTTACAAGATGGAGGGAGATATCGAGGTTAAACCTGCTCACAAGATCGAGCTAGAGGAACCTCAACTAAATCTCGTCCAACCTCAAGGTCAAGCTGAGCTTGTGTCAGAAGCTGAGGAAAAGTTGACGCACATCAACGCTAGCTATAGTCTCAACGACTACTTCCTTCCACGAGGGTTTGCTAATCTCTATGTCTCAGGTGTTGGTACCAAAGACTCTACTGGTTTCATGACTAACGGGGACTACCAGCAAATCGAGGCCTATAAAAATGTCATCGATTGGCTCAATGGTCGTTGCCGTGCCTTTACTGACCACACGCGCCAGCGTCAAGTCAAGGCTGACTGGTCAAACGGAAAAGTAACCACAACTGGACTTTCCTATCTAGGTACCATGTCAAACGGTCTTGCCACTACTGGTGTAGATGGTTTAGAAGTAATCATTGCCGAGGCGGGTATTTCCTCATGGTACAACTACTACCGTGAAAACGGTTTAGTAACTAGTCCAGGTGGTTATCCTGGTGAGGATTTTGACTCGCTTGCTGAGTTAACCTACTCTCGTAATCTCTTAGCTGGTGACTATATCCGTGGTAATGAGGCTCACCAAGCTGACTTAGAAAAAGTAAAAGAACAACTGGATCGCAAGACTGGCGACTACAATCAGTTTTGGCATAACCGCAATTATCTGCTCAATGCCCATAAAGTAAAGGCAGAGGTTGTCTTTACTCATGGTTCTCAGGATTGGAATGTCAAACCACTTCATGTTTACCAGATGTTCCACGCTCTTCCATCTCACATCAATAAGCATCTCTTTTTCCATAATGGCGCCCATGTTTATATGAACAACTGGCAGTCCATTGACTTCCGTGAGTCCATGAATGCTTTGTTGACAAAGAAATTACTGGGACAGGAAACAGATTATCAGCTTCCGACTGTTATCTGGCAGGACAATACCGCTCCTCAGACTTGGTTATCACTTGATACCTTCGGTGAGCAAGAAAACTTCGAAACCTTCGCACTTGGTCAAGAAGAGCAGGTTATTCAAAATCAGTATTCAGATAAGGATTTTGAACGTTATGGTAAAACATACCAGACCTTCAATACGGAACTCTATCAAGGGAAAGTCAATCAAATTACTATTGACCTTCCTGTGACCAAAGATTTCCACCTGAACGGTCGTGCACAGCTCAATCTTCGTATCAAGTCCAGTACAAACAAGGGGCTCTTATCAGCCCAACTGCTAGAACTTGGACAAAAGAAATACTTACAGCCTTATCCAGCTGTTTTAAGTGCTAGAACCATTGACAACGGTCGCTATCATATGCTGGAAAATCTCTGTGAACTGCCATTTAGACCAGATGCACAACGAGTCGTAACCAAGGGCTATCTCAATTTGCAAAATCGAAATGATTTGCTAATAGTTGAGAATATTAATGCAGATGAATGGATGGATATCCAGTTTGAACTGCAACCAACTATTTACAAGTTAAAAGAAGGAGACACTCTCCGTCTAGTCCTCTATACCACTGACTTTGAAATCACCATACGTGACAATACCACTTACCACCTGACTGTGGATCTTGAACAGTCTACACTTATCCTACCTTGCCAAAAGGTATAATATCAGACTTTCAATATTGAAATTTTCCAGGGAAAGCTTAATTACGTGACCATTTCCCTTCCTATAATCAATAACCCCCACTTGAATAGTTTAACGAAACAAAAACTTGGTATCAAATCCTGTCCAAAGAACAGATTATTCTCCCCCCACTACTGAACCTTGGACAAATGATACTAACACCCCTAACCAACATGTGTGACCCTCTATCATACACGCTACCACACCACATGTTGGAAAATCTCTGTGAATTGCCATTTGACATAAATTCACAACAAGTCGTGACAAAAGGCTACCCTAATTGAATGATTTACTGTTAGTAGAGAACACTAATGTAAATAAACGGATAGAGAGCCAATTCATCTCTACCCAACTAGTGACAAGTTAAAAGAGGGAGATGCCCTCCATCTAGTTCTTTATACTACTGACTTTAAAATCATCATACGTGACAATACCGCTTACCACTCGACTGACGATTTCGATCAGTCCACGCTTTCTGTACTTTGTACAAGGAGTAAATTTTTATGAATAAATCTGAACACCGCCACCAACTCATACGAGCTCTTGTAACCAAAAACAAGATCCATACTCAAGCTGAGCTACAAGCTCTTCTTGCTGATAATGATATTCAAGTTACACAAGCTACACTTTCGAGAGATATTAAAAGTATGAACCTCTCAAAAGTACGTGAAGAAGATAATTCTTACTACGTGCTAAATACTGGTTCCATCTCAAAATGGGAAAAACGCTTGGAGACTTATATGGAGGATGCTCTTGTACTGATGCATCCTGTTCAACATCAAGTACTTTTGAAAACTCTTCCTGGTTTGGCTCAATCCTTTGGTTCTATCATTGATGCTTTGAGTTTTCCTGACGCTATCGCTACGCTCTGTGGGGACGATGTCTGTCTGGTCATCTGTGAAGATGCAGAGGCTGCACAAAGTTGTTTTGAAGAATTGAAAAAATTCACACCACCATTCTTTTTTGGTGAATAAAAAAAACTCCGTGTCTGATAATGAGGCACGGAACTTTTTATCTTCTTTACTGTGATAGATTTTCATTTTTAGTTCGTGCCAATCTCAGGGCACGATTTGGATTGAGACGATTAAATAGTTCTTCCAATTTCTTTCATTCCAAACGTCTGCGGCTGAAACAAAATTGCCATCCGCATCTCGGAAAGATATCGGTTTATCTCCCATGCTAGTCTCCTAGTCTACAAATTCAAATTCAAATTTACCAATGCGGACCAAATCCCCATCCTTAGCACCACGCGCACGAAGAGCTTCATCAACCCCCATACCACGTAATTGACGGGCAAATTTCATGACTGATTCGTCACGATCAAAGTTGGTCATATTGAAGAGTTTCATGAGTTTTTCACCAGAAAGTACCCATGTCGCATCGTCATCACGACTAATTTCAAAGGCTTTCTCTTCCTCGTCAAATCCATAGTAAGCTTCTTCTTCCATATCTGACTCGTCGTAGAGCAAGAATTCTGGTGTCTTATATAACAATTCAGCTGTCGCATCCAAAAGCGTTGCCAAACCTTGTTTGGTCAAACCAGATATTGGGAAGATAGCTGGCAACTCTTCAAATTCATCGTAGTTTTCAGCCAATTTCTTCTTGAATTCTTCAAGATTTTCCTGACTCTCAGGCATGTCCATCTTATTAGCTACAATAATCTGTGGACGCTCCATGAGACGGAGGTTATAAGACTCCAATTCCTTGTTAATAGCCAGATAATCCTCATAAGGATCACGTCCTTCGCTAGCTGACATATCAATGATGTGAAGGATGACACGTGTACGCTCAATATGACGGAGGAACTGGGTTCCTAGACCGACTCCCTGACTAGCCCCTTCAATCAATCCTGGTAAATCAGCTACTGCAAAGGATTCGCCTGATTGGGTACGAACCATTCCTAGATTTGGCACAATGGTCGTAAAGTGGTAGGCACCAATTTTAGGTTTAGCTGAGGTAATAACACTTAAAAGTGTTGATTTCCCAACAGATGGGAATCCTACTAAACCGACATCTGCCAAGATTTTTAGTTCCAATTGTAACTCACGTTCCTGACCTGGTTCCCCATTTTCAGAGATTTCAGGTGCAGGATTTTTTGGTGTTGCAAAGCGGATATTTCCACGACCACCACGACCACCGTGAGCAACGATAAATTCTTGACCATGTTCAATCAAATCTGTCAAGACCTTGCCAGTCTCTGCATCACGCACAGTCGTACCTTGTGGTACTCGAACTCTAAGGTCCTCAGCACCACGACCATGCATTCCTTTGGTCATTCCTTTCTCACCAGAATCAGCCTTGAAATGACGATTGTAGCGGAAATCCATGAGGGTACGCAAACCTTCATCTACAACGAAGACCACATTTCCTCCACGACCACCGTCACCACCCCAAGGACCGCCATTAGGGACATATTTTTCACGGCGAAAGGCAACCATACCATCGCCACCATTACCAGCCTTGACCTTAATCTTAGCTGTATCTAAAAACATACTCATTTTTTCTTCTCACTTTAAAAAAGGGCTGGGAAATCCCAGTCACAAAATTTTCTTAAATCTATTTTATAGATTACTGAGGGCACCAATTGCAGTTGCAAAAATACCCAAAATACTTACTACTAACATGATAATTACGATAAACAAGGTTAGTTTCTCAAACATGGTTTTTTTACGTTTTCCATTATCTCCAAATGCCATTTTTATCTCCTTCGTTACATTCTATTTTCTATTATCTTAGCATGAATTTAGCTAGTTTTCAATAGTCAGTTGCTACTGGTGCAATAATCCATAAAATGATATAGGCTACAATCCCAGCTCCGTAACAGAAAGCAAGGACACCCCAAACGACTCGAACGATAGTTGGATCTATATCTAGATAATGGGCCACTCCTGCACAAACACCTGCAATCTTTTTATCATGACCACTTCTCATTAATTGTTTTTTCATAGCTTGTCCTCTTTCTATTCTTCATGGTCTTTCCAATAATCTCTTATGCTGATCAACTGTGTTTTTGAAGCCTTCAGCATGCGTCTAGAGCCTTTTACGGGTACAGCAACCACCTGTTGCGGAAGATACAAAACTGTCTTAAAGATACGCTGGCTGACCGTATCATCTTTAGCCAAATCTTTCTCGAAATTATTTGAAATAATGGCATCCAGATAAAATTCATGAACCCGTTTTCCAAAATTCTCAGCTGAAATCTCATACAATTTTTCTGATAAGGTATGCTCATTCATATCTGGCGTTGCAATCAGGGCTTCTAAAATAGCTCCAGCTAGATCATGTTCACCGTAATACAAGGTTCCAAACATTTTATCACTGATAAGATTGTCCAGATAAGGATTTCCGTGAGCAATGACAGGCGTCCCACTAGCTAAGCTTTCCAAGTAGGTCAAACCTTGGGTTTCACTTGTCGATGCCGAAATGAAGAAATCCGCTGCCTTATAGTAAAGAGCCGTCTCACTAGGAGCAATCATCCCTGTAAAGACAACAGAGTCTTGAATCTCTAGTTTCTGAGCTTGCTCTTTGAGGTCATCTAGATAAGGCCCATCCCCAGCTACCACCAGTTTAACCTTGTCCTCCTCTTTCAGAACTTCTGCAAAGGCTGCTAATACTGCTTGAATATTTTTTTCATAGGAAATTCTGGAAAGGCTAAGCAAGATCTTTTCATCATCTTGAATCCCTAGTTTACTACGCAGTTCTTTCAGATTTTCTTGCTTGATTTCTGGACGCTCAAACTTAGCTAATTCAATCCCAGTTGGAATGACCCGTTTTTCAACCTTGACCTTATAATCAGATAGCAAGTCACGGACAATCTCACTCGGGCAAACAACCCCATCCACATCGTGCAGGAAACCTCTGACCAGATACTTGACCATACTAGGACGAATCAACATCCCCTTGGCAATATAATGCACATAGTCTTCATACTGGGTGTGATAGGTATGGATGACGGGAATCTTCAGTTCACGCGCAATCCAAATCCCCAACAAGCCTAGAGAAAATTCTGTCTGAGTATGGATAATATCTAGCTGATACTGCTTGGCAATTTCAAGCGCCTTGCTAAACCCTCTATAGGCAAAGCGACGATCTTTAAAAGCAAAAAAAGGCACACTTGGAATGCGGATAATTTGCCAATCTTCGTAGCGATTGACATCCTTATCTGTCGTCGTAAAGATAAAAACAGCATGTCCCTGCTTTTCAAGTTCTGTTTTCAAGGTTCGAATACTGGTCGCAACACCAGAAACCTGAGGAAAATAGGTATCTGTAAATAAACCAATTCGCATAGATTACCTCACTTTTTACTTTCTCCCTAAAGTGGCTTGTTTCTCATAAAAGTCCAACCAAATTTGTAACAGATGCTCTTCTGAATACTCTCTGGAAATATTCTTAGCTTTTTCTTTGAGGTCTTTTAAGGCAGCAGGATTTGCTTGATATTCTAAAATAGCCTCTTTCATCTCTTCTCTATCTGCTGTCGCCCGATAATTTCCCTCTAAAATCACCTTATAGAGATCCAAATCACGTAGCATAATAGGAGCTTCACAACTGGCAGCTTCTAAAATCGTCATAGGAAAGAGCTCATTGTAACTAGGCAACAAGAAAAGATCCGCTAGGGCATACAATTCACGCATTCGCTCTGGCGACACAATACCTGGAAACATCAAATTTTCAGGTGGATTATCCATCATTTTCTTATAGCGTTCATAACCATCTGTCATGCCACCAAAAGAGAAACCACCCGCCCAGATAAAGGTAATCTGAGGCAATTCCTCAGCCAGACGGATAAAATCATCAATCCCTTTGCGTTTCTGGACTTGACCAGCACCTACTACGATAAACTGATTGTCACTAACACCTAGCTCTGTTCGTAGTCTCGCTACCTCTTCTTGTGGAAGGGGATGCCATTTCTCCTTATTGACAAAATTAGGAATATAAGTTACTTTTTCACGTGGAATACCAGCTACCACCAAATCCTCAATAAACATAGGATTAACAACAACCAAGTGCTCCATCCGGTTGTAAAAAGAAAATACATAGCGTTTCACAATTCCCTTTAAGAAAAATGGAATTTTCAAACTCCCCTCAAGTGTATCAGGCAAGAAATGTACATAGCCAATTTTCCTCCCTGAGCGCTTCTTTTGGAATGTAGATAAATAATAAGGGAAATCAATGGTATGAAAGTGAGTCACATCTGCCTCGATTGGAAGATTTTCTGTAACAATCAATTGGTCCTTGGCATCACGGTGAAGAAGACGAACTAATTCACGGTAAGCACCTGAAACTCCTTGTCCTGCTACTTTCTCACTTGAACTCAACATATTGATGCGTAATTTCTTTTTTTCCATAGCTACTATTATATCATTTTCTTTGAATAAAATCAGCAAAAGAAAGGAGAGACTAGAGGAAAAGAGGGGAAATTTCCTCGCTTTTCCAATAATCTCTCACATGCTATTATATGTTTACTTAATGCCTAGGGCAATGCGTGCATAGCGACTCATTTTTTCAACGGTCCAGGCTGGATACCAAACCAATTTAACTTCAGTATCAGTTACTTCTGGCACCTCTGTCATGGCATCATAAATCTGGTCCGTCAAAAGGTCTGCTAGGGGACAACCCATAGTGGTCAAAGTCATATCAATCTCTGTTTGACCTGTGTCGCCGTCAAAACGAATCTCATAAATCAAACCAAGATTGACAATATCGATTCCCAACTCAGGGTCGATAACTTCTTCCAAGGCTGATAAAATTCGTGTTTTGATGTTTTCAATTTGCTCTTCTGTATAAGCCATAATTTTCCTCACTCCTAGTCTTCAATAAAAATCACGAAGCGGTTTGCTGCGACTTGGTTGACGTAGTTTTCTCAAAGCCTTGGCTTCAATCTGACGGATACGCTCGCGAGTCACGTTAAAGACTTTACCTACATCTTCAAGAGTACGCATTTTTTTCCATCATCTAGTCCGAAACGCAGACGCAGAACATTTTCTTCACGGTCTGTAAGAGTATCCAAGACCTCATCCAACTGCTCACGCAAGACGATACGAGTTGTATAGTCCACTGGATTTTCAATCACTTCATCTTCGATAAAGTCTCCAAGATGACTATCATCTTCTTCACCGATTGGTGTTTCAAGAGATACTGGTTCTTGAGCAATCTTCAAGATTTCACGAACCTTATCAGGTGTCATATCCATACGTTCAGCGATTTGCTCTGGCGTTGGATCTTGTCCTAATTCTTGAAGGAGATTACGCTGTTCGCGAACCAATTTATTGATGGTTTCAACCATGTGTACTGGAATACGGATGGTACGAGCTTGATCCGCAATAGCACGAGTGATAGCCTGACGAATCCACCAAGTTGCATAAGTTGAGAACTTAAACCCTTTAGAATAGTCAAACTTGTCAACCGCCTTCATCAAGCCCATGTTCCCTTCTTGAATCAAGTCAAGGAACTGCATACCACGACCGACATAGCGTTTAGCAATAGAAACAACCAAACGAAGGTTAGCTTCCGCAAGACGTTGTTTAGCTTCGATGTCACCCGCTTCAACAGCCAGTGCCAATTCTTTTTCCTCTTCATTGGTCAAGAGAGGAACGACCCCGATTTCTTTCAAGTACATACGGACAGGGTCATTTACCTTAGCCGAAGTTGAACCAATCAAGTCCTCATCACTGAGTTCTGGTTCTTCTTCAGCACTAAGAACACGCGCACTTGGATTTCCTTCGTTATCTGTGATCGAAATCCCTGCATCCTGAATCCGTTGCAAGAGATCTTCAATCCCATCAGCGTCCAAGGTAAAAGGAAGGACAAGACTAGCATTAATTTCATCGTCTGTTGCTGTCCCTTTTTGCTTATGATTACGGATAAATTCTGCTACTTGTACGTCAAATGTTGTTACTTCTTTTTGTTTTGTTGCCATTATTACTCCATTCTTCTCTTTTGGGAAATTAAACGTTCCAATTCTTCTAGGGCTGTGTCTGTATCTCCTACATGGCTAGCTTCCTGCACCTTCTTTTTGATTCTCATATTGTCCTGATTCAAGAGGGCCTTGTTTCGAGTCATTTCTACTTCACTAAGTTCCTGCGGCGACATCTCAGCAGGCAAATCCTGAGCTAAAACTTGATACCAGGCTCTTTCAACTTCCTCTGTCTGTTCTGCTAAAACTTCTGGAGAAAGATTTCCATACTGGCCAAGCAAGTCATATAAGACCTGAAATTCAGGTGTGTCAAATATAAAGTCTTCTCGCAAACGGTAATCGTTCAAAACAAGAGGGGATTCCATCATCCGATAGAGTAGATGGGCTTCTGCTCTCATAATAGCTGATAACTGCTTGGTAACAGGCATAGTGATTTGCGTTGGTCTGGAAATTCCTTCCATGCGATTCTGCCTTTGCGCCTGACGACTCTCATTAACAATCTGCTCAATCTGGGCATAATCAAAGGATGCCAGACTGTCAGCTAAAATATGAATATAGCTGTTTTGAGCAGTGATAGACTTTTCTTGAACAATCAAAGGAGCTATTTTTCAATAAACTCAATCTGAGCTTGCAGATTTTCACTGTTTTCAGGCTTGTACTGGTGAATGTAAAACTCAATCGGACTAATACGAGTTTTCGTTAATAGATAGGCCAAGTCTTCTGGTCCATTTTTTTGTAGATACTCATCTGGATCCAAGTTATCAGGCATGCTGACGATTTGCACAGGCATATCACCAATTTCATCCAATGCTTTCAATGTCGCGGCTTGTCCAGCCTTATCGCCATCGTAAACAAGCACCAACTTCTTGGTTAACCTTTTCAGATGTTCAACATGCTCTTGACTCAAGGCTGTTCCCATAGATGCGACAGCGTTTTCGATTCCAACCCGATAAGCTGCAATGACATCCATGAATCCTTCCATCAGATAAATCTCACTGGCTTTTCCAGAAGATTTTTTTGCCCTATCCATATGATATAATTCGTAACTTTTGTTAAAAATTGCAGTCGATCGGCTATTTTTATACTTAGAAGTTTGTGAATCCGTTTTCTGCCAGATACGACCTGAGAAGGCAATAACCTTTCCTTGGTCATTTGTTAGGGGAAACATGATGCGATTGTGAAAGGTATCTACAAATTGATTGGCATCCGAGAGATAAAAAAGCCCTGAATCTAGAAAATCTTCTTCACGATACTGACCAGACAAACGTTGATAGAGATAGTTGCGTTCTGGAGGTGCCAAACCAATCCGAAAATGCTTGAGCACTTCATCTGTCAAACCACGCTGATAAAGGTAGTTTCTAGCCTCTTCCCCCATGGTCGTTGTCATGAGAATAGCATGGTAAAATTTGGCAGCATCTTCGTGCATATCATAAGAGCTTGGTGAGGAGAAACTGGCTTTTGTTCACTATAAAGCGGTTTTTCAACCTCAATTCCAACACGCTGACCTAAGATTTGGACAGCCTCCATAAAGGGAACCCCTTGGTACTCCTCAATGAATTTAAAGACATCACCTGAGCGACCACAACCAAAACAGTGATAAAACTGCTTATCCTCTACAACGTTGAAAGAAGGTGTTTTTTCACCATGAAAAGGACAGAGCCCTAGATAGTTCCGTCCTGCCTTTTGTAAAGAAATCACATCTCCTATGACTTCCACAATGTTGGCATTGTTTTTGATTTCTTCAATGACTTGTTTGTCAACCATACACAATACCTCCATGTTATCATAGTTTACTTTATATAGTATACTTTATTTCTGAAAAAAAGTAAACCATTTCATACGCTTTCCGTAATTCTCTTTGCCTTATTTTTCTAGATAGAAAAGAAAGTTAAAAAACTCAGAAACACTTTAATGCTTCTAAGTTTTTCTTCTCTATTTTTTAATGAAAATAAAGTTCATCTATTCAAATAATTGATAGTAGTCTGAGATTTTCATCTTAGATTTTTCTTCATTATTGAGGTCTTGAATTATACGACCTTCCTTCATGACAATCAGACGATTACCATATTTGAGAGCATCTTCCATATGATGAGTAATCATAAGGGCTGTCAGCTGATCTTTCTTGACAAATTCATCTGTCAACTCCATGAGTGCGACACTTGTCTTTGGATCAAGGGCTGCAGTATGCTCATCTAGCAAGAGTAATTCAGGTCGCTTCAAGGTTGCCATCAAGAGACTCAAGGCCTGTCTTTGTCCACCTGATAAGAACTCAATCGGTGTATTCAAATGTTTCTCAAGACCATTCCCTACTTTTTCAATGGTTGGCTGAAACTCATCCTTATAGCTAGCCAGACGTCGCGGAAACAGTCCACGCTTTTCACCACGAAACTTGGCAATCAAGAGATTCTCTGCCACTGTCATACGAGGAGCTGTCCCCATCTTTGGATCTTGGAAGACACGAGACAGATACTTAGCACGCTTTTCTGGTGAAAACTTGGTAACATCTTCACCCAAAATACGGATGGTTCCACTGGTTAATGACAAGGTTCCTGCAATAGTGTTAAAAAGGGTTGATTTCCCAGCACCATTTCCACCTAAAATCGTGATAAAATCCTGTTCAAAAATTTCTAATGAAACATCATTTAAAATAATCTTTTCTTCATCAAAGCCATTTTTAACGATTTTGGTTGCATTTTTTAATTCTACAATTGCTGTCATTTGCTTAATTTGGCTCCTTTCAAGATTGTTTGCTTAAATGTTGGAATCATGAGGCAGACTGCCAAAATCAAGGCACTGTATAAACGAAGGTAACTTGTATTAAAGCCAAGCGCGATGACAGCCCACACTAAGAATTGATAGGCGATAGAACCCACAACGATGGCAACCAGACGCTCTGCCAGGCTCAAACTCTTGAAAATAACTTCCCCAATAATCAAACTTGCAAGCCCCACAACGATAACCCCGATTCCTCGAGATACATCAGCATAACCTTCTTGCTGGGCAATGAGAGCACCTGCAAGGGCAATCACACCATTTGATAAGACCAAGCCCATGAGCTCCATGCGTCCAGTATGAATCCCGAAACTTCTAGCCATATCAGGATTGTCACCTGTAGCAATATAGGCTTGTCCTAGTTTGGTATCCAAGAAAAAGAGCATGAGAACAATAACAATACTGACAAAGATGAGACCTGTCAAGAGTTGATTTAAATCCGAGTCAAAAGGCAAAATATCCTGGATTTGCTTGGTTCCAAGCAATCCTAAATTGGCACGTCCCATAATCAAGAGCATGATAGAGTGACAGGAAGTCATCACCAAAATCCCTGAGAGCAAGGTCGGGATCTTCCCTTTTGTATAAAGAAGTCCTGCTGCCATTCCAGCCAAACAACCTGCTCCTACAGCAACAAGAGTCGCTAAAAATGGGTTCACGCCTTTGGTTATCAAAGTGACAGCAACAGCTCCCCCAAGAGGGAAGGAACCTTCTGTCGTCATATCTGGAAAGTTCAAAATCCTAAATGTCATAAAGATTCCCAGACCTAAAATAGCCCAGACAAATCCTTGAGAAATAATAGACAATATCATCTGTTTCTTAACCTTTTCTATATGATTTCTATTGTAAAAAATTAGAGGAGATGTCCCCAACTCCTCCATTGTAGATTATTCGATCACTTGTCCTGCTTCTTTTAGAACAGATTCAGGAATCGTAATACCTAGCTCTTGTGCCAATTTTTTATTGATCACTGACTTACCTGTTGAAAAGACATTGACTGGAGTATCAGCCGGTTTTGCACCTTTCAAGACTTGCGCAATCATTTTACCTGTTGCCACACCAAGGTCATGTTGGTCAACTACAACTGATGCCAAACCACCAGCTTCTACCATAGCAGTAGCACTTGGGTAGATTGGTTTTTTAGCTGATTGGTTGCTTGATACAACAGTTGAGAAGGCTGAAGCAATAGTGTTATCGATTGGAACCCAGATAGCATCAACCTTGCTAGTCATAACATTGACTGTTGAAGCAATTTCATTTGTTGAAGGAACAGCAAATGTTTCCACTGTCAAACCTGCTTTTTCAGCATAAGCCTTAAATTCTTCGACCTGTGTTTTTTTGAATTGTCTTCCTTCACTTGAGTAAAGAGCTCCGATTGTTTTCACATTTGGTGTTAGAGCCTTGATGAGTTCAACTTGTTGTTGAGCTGGATTGTGGTCAGACACTCCTGTAATGTTGCCACCTGGTTTTTTCAAATCTTTAACCAAGTTAGCACCAATTGGGTCTGTAATAGCAGCCATGATAACTGGTAGGTCTTTTGTTGCACTAGCCAATCCTTGAGCTGCTGGTGTTGCAATACCAACCACAAGGTCATTGCCATTTGCAACCAATTGTTTACTCATTGTCGCAACCTTACTTTGGTCACCTTCTGAGTTCATAAAGTCAATCTTCAACTGGTCATCTTTATAGCCTTCTTCTGCGAGTCCATCTTGAATCCCTTTATAAATCAAGTCAAGAGATGGATGGCTCACAAACTGAAGGACACCAACTTTGGCAACTTTTTTCTCATTCTTAGCTTCTGGTTTATTCATTGAAGAGTAAATCAAGCTTCCTGCTACTAAGACTGCTAAGGCAGCGATAATTCCAATTAAACGTTTATTTTTCATTCTATTTCTCCTTTTTATTCCCTTTAAAATACTTCACTTATCTAAACAAGCGACGCCATCGTTTTCTTTCCATACTAACCTCCATCAAAAAAGTCCTCACACAAAAAACTTGTGTGAGGACGTCGATGCGCGGTACCACCTCAATTATAGGGAATTTCCCTATCGCTCTGTCTCACAATAACGAGATGCACTGTAAGGTGTGCTCACCGAATTTTTTTATGATTTCAAATTCTAAATAACATCCAGCCCAATTTTTCATCATCACCACTTATCTGTTTTCAGCTTCTACAGACTCTCTAAAAAAAGTTTGTATGACTACTTTTCTGAATGGTTAAATTATATCATTTTTCAACTACTTGTCAAGACTCCTTTGTGTCTAAATTTTTGGGAATAATCAAATATCCTTATAACTCAATAAGAAAGCGAGATTTTTCAGACAAAAAAACTGGAAAAAAAGTTCCTCACTTTACCCCAGCCCTTGACTATATTGCACTATTCATGCTACAATATTGTTTGACTGATTAAGCAAAGTGTTGTTTTGTCTTAATCGGTGGTGTAGGAGTTGCTGCTTCTACACCTTTTTCGTTTTCATTTACTCCATCAGTGTAACACATATTAGGCAAAAAAGCAACTGTTTTGTCTAATAAGCATGGCAAAAAGACCTCTAAAATTGCATTTTTTAGAGGATTTTCTTTACCTTTTTCCTTACTTTCGCTTACGCCCTCGTTTTTCGTATGACGGCTCCATGGGGGCGGTGGTCAACAAGAAATCCTGCTCCTAAACGGCTCGCCCTATACTCCTCATACTCATTCCGCCAATCCCCGAAAAACAATTCGTATAGCTGATCAATTCGTTCAAGGAGTATCATCCTAGCCATAGTACAAGCTCCTTCAATAGACCAATACATCCCTCGATGTTTCATGCGGTAAGTGACCTTTCGGTGCTGACTCTCCATTACCCCGATACCACGTGAGGACAATCCTCTAAGTTTAGGTGGTCTAGTGTCACAAAAATTTCTTAATAATTTCTTACGAAAATTGTAAAAATTATCAAGAGCTTCCTGACTTTCTATGAGAGATTCAACTGTATCTAGTACGGTCTGAAGCAGGCTCTTCTGATGATTTTTGATGGCCTTAAAAGCAAGATCAAGTAGTGTAGATGGGTACGGCTTCAGGAATCTTTTAAGTTCTTCATTGACATGATAGGCATCCCAGAAATGCTCATGACGTTTAATCCGTAGAGCTTTCTTGATTTCTTGAAATATCCTTCGAGTATATCCTTTACCATTGTCCGAGTTAGTGATAAGAAGAGTTCGATCAGTGATTTCAAAATGATTGTAGAGATAGTCTATCAATTCTTCCTTTGCTTGTTCATGGCTTGTATGGATAATTTCATGCTTATTCTCCAGTACATACCGATTATTACCAACCTTCTTCGCTCCAGTATGAATCAGAAAATGTGCTAAGTCTGTATTGTGTCGTTCATCATTGCTTGATGTTGTCTTGACGAGCACACCATCTCCCTCCAGGTAGATTTTATCTGCCTGGATTTTTTTCGGTTGCTCATCACCTCTAAAAAGCCGATAGCGTTCCCTCTCTGAAAAGAGTCTACCTGCCATTTTTACAGACTTCAACACAGCATCTTTTGTTATCTCCAGGCGATAAGCCATCTTAACGGTTCGACAAACTTCACGGTAGGATAAAACGGAAGCGTGTTTTGCCATGTGAAAAATCAACTCAGGAGAATAACGCATATACTTTTCTAAACCTAGCCACTCATCTACAGGATAACAGCTTTTCTTTCCCTTTCGCCAGCGATTCCTAGAAAAGGTCATCTCTCCAAATGTAAAGACAACTGTCCTCTCTGTACTATCTATCCGCTTATATCCCCTCAGTCTCATGGAGGGAGCTATCTGCTCGTCATAATCTCTTACTCGCTTCAGAATTGCTGCTCACGTTTGCGATCTAGTTCTACGACAAATTCTTTTTCATCAAATCTAAACATACTCTCTATTGTACTGAAATCATGACTAGATTGAAAACATCAGAAACTTTTACAAAGTTTTTTCATCTTCAAAACTTCGGTCCACTTTCTCTTCCCGACTACGCACGTGCTCCTTAACATCTCTATAATATGTGTAATGTTTTAGAGTATCGTCAAAGAACTCTTGTAGGGCTCCTTTTTCAATTTGGAATTGTTTGATCAGTTGGCTAACATCTTCCAGCCCCATATCTTTTGGAACTCCTAGAGCATCCAATAGTTGTACCGCCGCAAGACTATTTTCTGGAGATTGCTGGATGGCTAAAAGTGCTCCTTCAATTTTATGATAACGTCCAAGTCGCTCATCTAGCTGTCTTAATTCCTCCTGGGTAGCCTCTATCTTTTCATTAAAGCGCTCCTCCAAATGTTGAAATTGTGCTCCATTTGTCACGCCGTGCTCGACTAAGAAATTATATTCCTTAATCAGTTCACGCATAGAGGAAATTTGAGCGTTTTTAGTTACGAGTGTTTCGCCATTTTGTTTGGCTAATTGTCTTGCGACAGTCAAGCCCATCATGTACCGATTTTTTTGTGATTGATCTGGATTGAGAAAATAAAAATAATCTTTCTCTTTGATATAGATGGTATAATTTCCATTCTCATTTTTATCAACTTTATGAGAAGGTATTAAAATGGTACCACTATTTAAAGCTCCCATATCCATCTGTACGTAAATACCTTGCTTGCTTTCTTGTTCGACCTGCCAGGATTCCACTTCCAATTTCAATTCAAAATCATTTGCTGTTTTTTCTTTTGATTCTTGATATTGTTCTTTCAATTCCTCCACATCAAAAACCAACTGATTCTTAGAAATTCTCTCTTTTATTTTTTCAAGAGAATAGAGTCCTTTCTTCGATAATGTATCATCTCGGACATTTCTTTGTTGGGGCTGATCAAGCAATTTATACTTCACAAATTTACCAGAGAAATCAATCTGAAGATCAAGCGCTGCTGCCTTTTGTTTAAAATCTTCCAACGAAAGAGAGTGCTTCAGAAGAAAATCAAGACGTTCCTTGATTTCAAACCGATAATTATTTTGTCTCCGCCAAGCAGAATACTTTGTATAAGAATTTTTCATAGTAGGCTCAATAATTTTAGCGCCATACCGTGCCGCATGTTTGTCCGAAATGGCTCTCAAATTTTTCAGGGTTTTCTTTTCCCAACGAAATTTCTTGAGCGTTGAGGTATTGGTGGTATTGAGTATGATGTGATTATGAAGATGATCTTTATCCGTGTGTGTCGCAATCACAAACTCATAATTCCCACCTGTCAATTCCAACATTGTCTGACGGCCAATTTCATGAACTTGCTCAGGAGTCAAGTTATCATCTGGAGAAAAAGACTGGATAATGTGATGGGCTAATACTTGTTTTCCTGAAGATAATTCTTTCAAGTCGTCATCTCCTTTTTTAAAGGCTGCAGCCAATTTTGTCATGACCATTTCTTCATCTGCTACACTAAAATCAGAGATTCCATTGCCAGATACTAGCTTCATTTGAAGTTCACCATCATGATAGACAAGAGGAAAATCAAGATCACTTTCTGCAGTTCCTGATACAAGAGTTTTCGCTTCATTCAGAATATAGCGTACAGCTATTTTTAAATTGGAAGGAGTTTTAATTTGTTTGGGTATTTTGATTACTACCATTCGTCATACGTCCTTATTGTTTTCACTTTCGTTCCTGTAAACTTTTCTTCTCCGCACTAGAAAGTTTGACAGCCACCATCTCTTTCAACTCAGATAGATAGTCAATGACTTGTGCCACTTCCTCTGGCGTAACCCCTTGATTTTCATTGGCGTGTTTGGCAATTTGGTTGATGTTCGTCCCCACTCGATTGATCGCAACTCGAAGGTCTTTCAATTCAGAAAAATCAATTTGCACCACCTTCCCTTGTACCAGTTGATTCTTCGCATAGTATTGAAAAGATGGAACTCCCATTTGGGCCATCGCCGTTTTAATTTGACGATCTTCCTCTGGTGTTAGTCGTATCAATTTTTGTATATAGCGTTTTCTATTTTCTCGTTTCTGCATTATTTTTTATTCTCTTTCTCTCAAAGTCTCTGGCATTTTCTGACCATGCATCAGCCCCTGACTTCCTTGTGGCAAGCGTAGCAAATGGATATCCATTTGCGAAATTTAAAAAAATCAGAGAAGGAGAACCTTGTAGTTTTCCTTCTTGATTTTCTCAGTTTTGGGGAAATCCCCAAGCCCCTTTCCTATATCTTTTGGAGTACAACCTCTAACAATTTATCGCAACCAACTGAAGATGTTTTTGAAAATAGATGATTGCTTATCACTATTTTCTACACTTTTTTCTTTCTGACCTTGTAACTTTTCAGCTAGGACAGAAAGTTGTTGAGCAGTTAGAGGCTGGAAAATCGACTGCCCAATTTGTATTTCTGTCAGTAAGATTTTTCTGTGAGTACAGCTTGAAATTCTTCATCTGTAATCATCTTGAGTAGCTCAATATTTTCTTCTTCCCACTCCAAAAGAGCAGGATCTCCTTCAGGTAGTTGAGACTGTTCTTCCTCTAGTTGCTCCAGAACTTTTTGGCGAGTCAAGTCTTTAGCGTTTGGCGATACTCCTTGAACTCTGTCTCCATCCATGATTGGAATAAAGTCTGAAAGGATGATGATCAGTTGTTCTTCTTGTTCATTAGTCATGAGTGTTGTCCTCCTTGATGATGATTTGTTTTTAATTTGACCTTGGGTTTATTTGGGGTGTCCCGTTCGGTCATTTCGAGAAACCCTTCTCTTTTTTTGATTGTGCATCTGCTTTCAACTCCTGCTTGTGATCTTCGGCAGCCTGCTTGCTCTGATCTTTAAACTTCTCCAGTTTTTGTTCAAAACTACGCTTCGTTTGTTTCTCCTGGCTCAATCTTAATTGTTCCAATGCTTGATCCATCCGAACCATTAAACTTTTAGCTTCTTGTTGGACAATATCCAACTGTGCTTCTAAATCAGCAAGTGTCTCCTTATCAGCAGACCACCGAGATAGATAGTTAAAGGAATACTCTGACGTATCAATACCATAGTATGAAGAAACGACATAAGCGACACTTTCAGCCTGGAGTTCAGCGGTGCTTCTAGTTAGATTTTCCTTTTGAGGATTATCTGCATGATGCAACTCTGCATGAGCCATTTCATGTAAGAAAGTTTTAATAATTTGAGCCTTGTTCATCTCATTACTACGTAAAACAATTTGATTTTCTGGGACAGAATAATATCCATGTTTATTATTTTCCATCTCTTCAAATCGAATCGATACATCATTTTCTTTTGCAATAGCCATCAGGGCACGGTAAAGATTTGCATAGTCCAAATCAGTCAGCTGTTCTTTCACTTCTGCAGCTTTTGGCATCTCCTTTCCTTCTGTCTGACTAACATCAAAGACTGGTACTAGGCCAAAAAATGTGACCGTTTCTGGTTTCCCATTTTTATCCAATATTGGTTGGTTATTTTCATCCTTTTTGATCTTCGTCATAGGTTTAAAAATACGTAAAGCCTTCTCACCTTTTTTCACATAACGGCCAAAGTTTTCTTTCCACTGCTTGAAAGAAGCTACCTGCCTTGCTTCAGGATTTTGTGCAAGAATTAAGCGCAAGTTACGATTAGAATAATTATTTAGCTGGCTCATTTCGTTAGATAGTCTTTGTACTTATCTGAATCCAGAAACTCCTTAATTCCTTCTTTAAGATGTCGACTTAATCCTGCCATATCTTTATTTTGAATAAAATCTGCGACTGCAAGACTACCAGCTGCTAAAACAACTTCTTCCGCTTGTAGACTCTCCTCGACCTCTGGTTTTAGAACCTGGTTTCGATCTAAAATCATACGGATTCGTTCCCTGAAGCAACTCCTCCTCATCAGAAACACCGTCAGCATCGGCATCACGTTTCAAGTCCTGCTTATTGTGTCCTTGTTCTTCTAGTTTGATTTCTTTAGAAACCTCTTGTGATTTCTCAAATTCTTCTCGGACTGTGGAGATCGTTTGTTCAACTTTTTCTGATAAACCTTTGATTTCTTTTTGCCATTTTTCAATAAGGGGCCAATTGTTCCATAGGTGAGTCTTTGACTCCCAACTTCTCAAACCAAGCAGATAGATTTTTCGACCTCAACACTATCCATTCCATCAAAAAGAGATAAATCCAAGGCGACCATCATGACTACTATCTGTAAATCCAATTGGACTATTTTCCAAATCTCCAAATGGGAGTTGGGATAGAAGTTGATCTGCGTAAAGAGTATCTTCTAAAGCGTAACTGAACTGAGAAATATCTAACTCACTCGCCAATCTCTCCAGATGATACGGAGTGAATATGGCCCCATCTATCTTCATCAATTCTGGGTACTCTCTCATTTCTCGTGTTCCAAGTCTTTCTTTGTGAGCGACGGGGTTAATCTCCTCACCGATATTGTAACGGATGCTATCCTGGATCAGTTCACCATCAGGAGCGTAGATACTAAACTGGATCTTAGTTGGAGAGATGTAGCCTTCTGGATAAACACCAGTCACTTGTTCTAGCCCTTCCTGATGTAGCCGATAGAAGTCCTGATTGGCTTTGTAAAGCTCTCTAGCAAAATCTTGATAAGATATCAGCTCTGTTTCTTTAAAGGGCAATCTAGGCCCATCTGGGCGCTCCTCAGACCATTGAAGGCGTACATGGTAGTTCTCCTTATAGATATGATCTTGTTTCCACTCTTTATAAAAATCTGAATTTGTATCTAGGAGATGATCTTCTCCAGCTGCAGCAACAATCTGATCAAAATTATCATTGTGCTGTTTTGCATAGTCAAGATACTGATTCCAGGCTTGATGAAATTCTTCTGGAGTTTTTGAGATATCACTTGGCACACCTAAATTATAGACAGTATCTAGGACTTGAGTAAACGTAGCCGAATCAAGTAGGGGTTTATTCAGTATGTTCTCAGGAGTAGATTGTTCAATTTCTTTAGAAACTTCTTCATACTGCTTATTCTTCAAAACTGATAGCATTTCTGCACCTTTGTCTTTAACATATTCTTCATTGATTGAAAGCTGCTCGATGTGACCATCTCTTTCTCTAAAGACACCAAGAATGATCTTTTCATCCAACAATTTAATATTAGTTGCAAGCTCTCCCTTGAGTTTTCATAAGAGAGGCTGGAATTTTTTTCATCTCCGATATCTTTAAAAAAAGTAGTAAAGAAATCTTCATCTTTTGCTTTAATAGCTTCGCTCATATTGAGGTTGTGAAGTTTTTCAACACTGCTCAAATCATCTAAAACAAAAGAATGTGGATCTAAAATATCACGCAACATAGGAAGAACCTGCAATTTATCCTTAATTGCATTACTAATCAACATACCGTCATAATGCCCCTGACCATTGGCAATATCATCTAGGAAATTTGCTGCTCCCTTTTTCCTCTTCAAAAGGTCTGATCCCTGAGAGATGGATAAAGTTATCCTTTTGAAAAAGTTACCTGAAGCACATTCTCCTCTCCATGATCTGCATAAACAAAGCTGATCTTACTGTCAGCCAGTTCATTCAAATACCAGAACGCTGTACTTTGGATAGACGGCGCATATTGATTTAATCGTCTTAAATCCGCTGGTGTAATCGGATGATAATTCGCTATTCTCCGTTGCACTTTATCATAATTTGTGCTAAACTGTAAGTAAGGATAGGATGATGTCGGGTGACTGGTAACAGTTTGCTCAAAAGGTACTTGTTTCAAGTACAGGTGAGGTACTGCCTTCAGCTTTAGGGCTGTAAAGAACCCGTGCCACCACTGGTCCTATCATTCATTTGCTCCTGAGAGTTCTCAGGAGCTTTTTCTGTGCTCTGAATTTGTTTTTTAGGTTCCCTACCATCTCCAAGAGGATTGGAAGGTTTTTCATAGGTCACTGTTTTGTCCGAATCAATGACCATTTGTTTTCTAGGCTCTACTGAAAAACCTATATTATTCCAGTTTTCCTTCAACCATGTTGCATCTTCTGGAGAGAGGTGGCTGGTGTCAGGAAAGGGACTTGATGATTGAATTTCCTCAGTCTTCTCCAGTTGTTTTTCCTGCTTCAGGATCTCATTCCAGTCTGTCTTCTCTTGACCTTCACGTTTTGGTGGTCTTGCATCGACAACTGGGATTTTCTTCTCCCGTAGTTTGGTGATAAAATCTGTACCTGCTTTATCACGATCAACTGCCAGCGTGATGAGATCATCGTATTTATGATCTTGGAAAAATGTGGAGGTTTCCGCTGCAACAGATAAAAATCTAGATGTACGTGTTAGTTCACTAGGCTTGGTATAATCCCTTTCATCCATCGCAAGTTCCCCTCGCTCCTGTAATATTTCAAGAACATAGTGGGATAATACTCCCTCTTTCAATCCTTCCATCGCAACCAGTCGGACATCGTTTAATTCGCCCTTATGAAGCTCATAATAGCTCATCAAATCAATTGGTGCCTCTGTCACAATTAAACGGTTAGGAGAGCCTATAGACACGTTTAATCCACTGATAGCCTCTGATTGATACATGATTTGTTTCAAGTATCCTTTGCCAGGATGACGTTCTTGATCAAAAACAAGTCCCTGAAGGCTCGCACCTACCAGTTGCTGATTTCTGTCCAAGTATTTAAAAACCAATACGTCTTCTATAACGCCATCTTTACCCTTACGTTTAGCTTGGGCTAATACTCCCTTTTCCAGGAAGAAGTCGATTGTATCATCAGAGAGACCTCTAATCTCCTTGAGATAGGATCTCGCCTCCACAAATGGTTGTTCGTAAGGGGCTAGTGTATAATTGAAAGGTTTACGTTCTTCCTCTACTGGTTTTGCTTCAGGAAAGGATCCTGTCTCTAAGAATACCATGGCTTCCTTATAGCTGACATTTCGCATTTCTTGGACAAGGTTGATGGTATCCCCATACTTATCTGCTTGTGAATACCAATGCCAGGTATTCTTCACAGTATCAATCTTAAACGAGTCATGCTCAGCCCAATAATACTCTCGATGTGACTTTCGCTTCATCTCCATTCCAAGGCTACGAGCTACTTCTAAAATATCCATCGATTTTGCCTGTGCTTTTGTTAAAACCATCCTGTTTCCTCCTCGACCAATTCCTTGAATAAAAGATAACATTCAGGAGTTGCATCTAGTTCACTAACAACTAATGAGTCTTCCTGATTCGTTGTCACAAAAAGATGATGAGCTAATTGATAGAAAGTCTCCTCATCTGTCTGTTTGAATAGCTGCCAAATAGCATAACGTTCTATAGTTAAATTTTCTGGCTTTAGTGCTAAAACTTGTGAGATACTCTCCAGGTATCCTAATTGTATTTTTGGTGTTTCCATCCTACTATCCTTTCTGTATGTTAGGCCACGAATAACTCTTTTAGCTGCAGAGTCAAATCGTTGGCATATAGAAGCAAGCCATCGATGTCTGTTCCTTTTCGAGTATATTCGTACCAATTTTCTTTGTCTTCAGGAGAACTTGCAATCTCATCTTTTCTAGGATGATCATAGACACTTGCTTTTTTATCTCTGAAGACATTTTGTTTAGAAATAAAGACCAATCCTTCTTCTACCCCAATTCTTGCGACTTCATCTGGAGTTAGAAGGGGGCGGCCTTGAATTTGTTTATTTTCACTTGAGGATCCGTTCCGATAACTATGCGATTTTGAAGTGGATCGAGTGCGTATCGTCTGCTTACCTGACCTTGTGGAATAGTATTTCATCGTATCCTTGTCATTTGTCCCTAAAAATAGATGAGTAGCACAGTTATTAAAGATTGTCTTCCAATCGCTTTATATAGTGATTCTAGCTGATTGACAGCTTGGATGATAATCTTAATAGACATCTCACGACTACGAATAGAAGATAGAACCTGGGCGAAGTTCGGAATACGACCAATTTGTGCAAACTCATCGAAGATAAACTGAATGTGGCGAAGATTTTTTCTACTGTAGCCAGGTACTTTCCCTTGCAGGATATCATCAGCCTTATGTGTAAGAACCTCAAAACCAATCGCAAACAAGATTGAGGAAAGAAAATTAAAGGCGTTATTGGTATCAGGAATAGCAATAAAAACAGCTGTCTTTTTCGTATTCCAGGTATCCATTTCCATGGTATCTTCACTGATCAAGTTTCGTACATCTTCATGGTCAAAGATAGAATAGCGAGAAGACAAAAATCGCTACCACACTGTTTCTTGTATCACCTCTGAAGTTTTTGGAATAATTTCCACTGTTTATAAGCATAGTTGTTAGGTTGATGTTCATTCAATTCTTCAAACATCTGCTCGATAGGACTTGGGACATCTGGATCCTCTCGATACATATTTCTTAATAGATCCGCAACGTGACCCAAGTTTGGCATGTATAACTGGACTCCTGTTTCAGGATCCTTCGAGTCAAAATAGAGATAACCAATTAATGCACGTTGCAACATCAACTCTGCTTGAACCCAGAAGTCTTCTCCAGCATATTCACTCTTCTTCGTTCCCTCAGTAATTGCTTCAGAAATACGATCAATATCTAGCTCAGACTTCATGTAATGAAAAGGATTAAACCGATCTGAATTCGTGAGCCGAATCAAATCAAAGATTTTAACAGCATAGCCTGCCTTTTCAAGCATCTTCCCAACTTCGTGTACCAGGTTTCCTTTGGGATCCGTCACAACAAAGTTTGAGTTCATCTGCATTAAATTTGGCAATACAAACGTAAAGGTTTTACCGTCTCCTGGAAGACCAATAACAATCACATTTTTGTTGAGTTGCACATTGTAAGCTAAGCGAAAGTTAAATAACCCCATTTTGACCTGTTTTGAAAAAATCATATTCTTCTCAAAATCAACGTCTTCAAAACGTCTCATTTCCTTCAAAGTCGCAAAACGAGCACTACCTTGTTCTTCTCCCTGACGATATAAATTCTTATCCATAGAAGCATAGACAAGGATTGGGAGGCCGAATCCGATCAACCCTGCATATAAGGCTCCTGAATCAAAGAAAACACCAAAAGAGAAGCGTTCCCAGTGTTCTAGCAACCAACGAAGTCGCAACATTCCCATAAAAGGTACTGCTGCAGTTGAAAGTTGGTAGTAATGGTAAAAGGACTGGAAAATAACAAATGAAAATAGCCCCACCACCAGGTAGGGCCATATAGGCTTTCTAATCATCGTTCTTTCCCCTTTCCAATATCCTTCGTCACTACAGGCATGGTTCCCTTATACACCTTATGACTCTTATAGTAGGCTATTTTGTCTTCAGGAGTCATTTCGTGAGGTTTCTTCAATACCTTTTTCGCAAACTCCTCCAATTTTTCTGGGCTTTTCGTGATGTCTGCTAACATCTCTTTAAGAGCCTTTTCTACTAAGGTACGATTTTTTGCCTCAAAGAAGAGATAGGTTGTACCATCTTTTTGGTGATAGGTAAAGCCTACCTTATACTCTTCCAGATAATGTTTCAATTTGGCAAGGTGAACCTCACTGTTTAATAACTTCTCAACATCTTTTTTAGATTTGGTGGCCATAAAATCATTGAATTTTGTCTCCCCTTCAAAAGTTCGATTCGCTGCCTCATGTTGTTTCTTATCATAGTGGGCTTTTGCGAGGGCATATAGGGCTTGTATCGTCATCTCTAGGGTTACTTTCCCTTTTAACGTCAGGGAATGACTGACTTTTTCTTGATCCATGTAAATTCTCCTTTATTTTGGATAATTGGATAGTTCTGGCTTATCAATAACCTGGAATCCGTAAGGTGCTGAAGATTCTTCCTTTACAGTAACTACCAAGCGTTTCTGGCTTCTGTTCTCACCGTCTTTCACGGCTACTACATAGGTTAGCTGATAAGTTGCTTCATCAACAATCAAGCTAGATTCCAAAATCACAGACTGCAGTTGACCTGCTTGTCTATCTATCGTTAATTGAGGAGCTACGAAGTCAGCCATTTTCCCTTTATCAGAGTAAAGGACTGGCAAAAAGTAACGTGAAAAGGCATCTAGTTCCCCTGTTTGACTGAATGGTTTTTAGATTTGAAAGATCCTTGGATACGGTCGAGAGCTGCTTTTCTTGATGGTAAACTAGCGTAAGGGATAAGCCAGCAAGTGTCAGACTTCCTACTAGACTCAATAACACCAAAAACTCTTCCCTAAATACACCCAAAAAGAGGGTTTAGAAGAGGTTCGAGGTTTGGGAGTTTCATGTTTCAAGGAAGAGGCTTCAGCTTTCTCTTCAGGAGTCTTCTCTAGATATTTTGTTTTAGTCTGGCGCTTAAAGAAAGAGGGTTTTGTTTCTTTTGCTGCAGCCTCCTGGTTATTCAACGTACCAGGCTTCAGGAAGAGGCTGTCTGCGATTCCCTCAAACGGCAAATAGATGTCTTCTTGATAGATGACTACATTCTTTTTGTCCAGTTCTTCTACCAATAAAACAGCTTCTGCCTCCTGGTGTTTAACCTTGGCATTTTCTCTCTCCAGTGCTTGATACACAAGGTCCCGATTTTTATACGTTGTGGTCTTGTTTTGTGTCAGATTGGTTAAACGGTACATGTTTTTCAGCTCCTTTCAATTTTCCTTCAGCAAGAGCTGTTTCAATATCAGCCCAGGTTAAATTATGCTTAGCCAAATAGTTTGAACGTTCCTCATGTTTGGCTAGAATGATTTGAGTTTCTAGCTCCTTTAGTCTCTCTTCTTCCTTCTTGGCCTTGGACATATAGTCAGCTAAGCGGTCTTCCGCTTTCTGTTTTTGTTTTTCCAAAGTTTCTAGTTTTGTCATTATTCCTTTTTCCCTTCTGTACTTTGTGTTTTATCAGTGCTTGGTTTGTTTAATGATGGAATACTCGCTTTTTCGCTTGCACTCAGGCTGTCCACAATCAAAATAGGATCAATATGATTTACCAGGTATTTTCCATCTTGCTTGCTGAAGCGAATCCGTATGGTTCTTGAAGATCCCACGTTTGTTTGAGCGTTTGTATAATCATACTTCTTCTGTAACTGTGTCTGAGTGTACCTCACTTGAGCTAGAGCTACATTATTTTCTTGATCGATGTAGATGGTAGAAGACTTCAGTTGCGTATCCACTACATAGCCCTTATAGGTTTGTACCGATGGTTCTTCTTCAGAGTTCACTTCCTGATTGTAAGCTGCTTCTGTCATATAGGGCAAATAGCGATTTCTATTTTCTCCAAGATCCTGCTTATTGAAGTAAGCCGTCAAAAATTCCTTTACATATTCTTGCGTTAGTTCGCTTCCCTCTGCTTTGGTTTCTTGTTGCGTAGTTTCAGCTTCCTGTTTAGCTTTATTTTGCGCTGAGGTTGCTGCTCCAATCCAGAATACGAATCCTAGAACTAGCACAACCCCTATAAAGATTCCTCCTATTTTAAGGAGTTTCAATTTCTCCATATCTATCATTTTCATGATTTACCTTCTTTCTTTTTTAATTCGGTGTTGCAAATGTATAGTAGTAAGCTGGATAGAGGACAGAAAAATGAACCTTATCCTGTACCCCTTTGATATTACATTCCGAAACAAGGAATGATCCATCGGTGTTTACAGCTTCCACAATCGCAACATGGCCGTATTCACCTGGTGTCCCACCAAATCCACCTAGAACTGATACAACGGCTCCTTTCGTTGGCGACGTACTATATCGCCATCCTTTTGCGACCAGGCTTGTTACCCAATCCTGACCATTACCAAGATAACCATAAGCTCCTGATAAGTCCGTAATCGTTCCTAGTTCGACTAAACGATTATACGCATACCAAGTACACTGACCAACTGGGTAGCCGCTTCCTTGTTGTGTAGTCATAGAAGCTTGTGTAGGAGGGTGCTCCACTTTTGACTGATACTCGGAAGGAAAATTCCAGGAAGATGCTAACGCTCCACCTCCTCGAACTTGTTGAGTAAGAAAAGCGTGTATCTGCTTAGCGTTATTTTGGCGCTCTAGGACCTTGTCTCCAGAGTTCCCTTCCCAGTTAACCAGGAAACGCTCTGTAAGTGTCTCCACATCTTCTGTGCTGGTTAGAATCGATGTCAATTCAGTGATATAGTAAGGAGTATCTCCCTCTAACATAAAATCCAGCTGCAGTTCCAAATCATACCACTTCTTATTCTTAGATTTGCATAGTTTAATAATAGAGTATGTCTCGTGGAGCCATCCGCTGTATCTGTCCACTGTCCCAATCCTAAGCCTCGTCGAAGAATATTTGGGTATCTTCCGTTATAAATCGCTGGTTCTCCTATAGCTAACCAGGACTCATCATCCCAAGAAGAAGAATCAGCCCCTACTGGAGGGCTAAGGTAATCTCCTTCAGCACGTTTAGGATTAATATTGCTTTCTGTTGCAAAGTTCCCAAGCATGGCTGCCAAACCATTATCTGTTAGCCCTGGTACCTTTTTCTTCAAGTAATCTTTTATCGCTCGTGATTTTTGTCCTAGATCCCCATCAAGTGTAGTAATGACTGAGGTTGTCTGATTGTACGTGACAGATTGAAAGTAAAAGCCTGGATTGACTGATGTCCACTTTTCTTTCTTATCCTTTGTCTCTTTTTCCTCCAATTTTTGATACTGAATGACTTGGTAACCATTTGTCGTTACTTTCCCAACCTCGTCTCCAGCCTTGACCTGGTCACCGTCAGAAACACGGACATTTCCTACCTCTTCATAAGTAAAGATAGCTTTATCTGTTTTGATGGATACAGTTGTATCGTCTGTCACACTGACTTTACCATCAATAGGAGCTCTTATAGCTTGTCCTGTTGAAGCTTTTAGTTGTGTTTTTTCATAAATTTCACTCTTAGAGGTATAACCAAACCGCTTCAGGATAACTAAAGGGGCTTGATAAGAAGGATCATCCTCCTGGTAAAAAGGGTTAGCTAGTTCTTGATAAGAGGGGTATCGACCAACCTCTTTAGTCAATTCCTCTAACTCTTTATACTCTTCTAGCTCACTATCACTCAACTTAGTCCACTTTAGTTCTGATGAGGAGCCATATAAGTCAACCATCTTTTTCAAGTTATGAGGGTCATCATTCAAATGATTCCAAAGATCATTCAAGGCATCAGAATAGTGATTAAAACCTAACGTCCCAGCCCATTCTCCACCTGTCCCATCTTTCCAGGAACTCTCTGGTTTCCATTCACTACCGTAGCGAAAGTTCATGAAAAAGAGCATATCATCGATATTCGTCCAATAGTCAACCTTATCATTTGACTTCTCTCGATCTCGTTTACTGATTTGGACCCATGACTTGTTCAAATCAAATTCATTTTGTTGGACAGGGCCACTTCCTCCAAAAACTGCCATAAATATCCCTAGAACGGCAAAGATAAGAAACATCCAGAAATAGGATTTGACTGCCAATGGATTGGATAATATGGAACGTAGGGGCTTTGTCGCAACCTTCAAAACCTTCCCTGTACGTTTTGACACCTTCCCAAACTTTGAACGTGCAAGTCGCTTTCTAGCCTGTTTCATCTTTTTGCTGAGTTTTCCTTCCCATGAGAACTCTTTTGGTGTTCGAGTATACCCTCGCCCTCTGATGAAATTATAGCTCCTATTGAGTTGCCCATAGCTGTGCTTGATTAAATACTTGGATAATTTTCCTGTAGCGTTAAGGGCTTTTTTAGATGCGTTTATCTGGTACTTGAACTGTCGTATATTCTGACGTGCTTGAACCCAGTCTCCAAGAATCTCATTATCTCTGACTGTCTTCTCAACATCGTGTCTCACTTTCATTCGGGCGCTTTGTTTTTGCACGTTTCCTCATTCGGTTAGGGATATAACTATCATCAGCCTTTTTTTAGCTCGCTTATAAATCGCTGTTGCAATTTGTTTTTCCAACTTTGCTCGATCACGTTGTTGCTTAAAGAAAAGACCTCTAGCTGTTGCTTGAGGTCCTTTGTGTAGTTTATAATCTTTGTTCGCTAAACGATAATTCTTCTTAGCTTCTTTAAATGCAACTTTTGAGTCTAAACGTGCTTCTTTAGGATTTTTTTCTGCATTGAGGGCTATTCCTTCTTTGATTCTTCGCTTGCGCTCCTGTTTTAATTGTTTGCGATTACTTTTTAGACAAAAAGAAATTACCTCTCTTTCTATTTTTTAACTATCTGTCGCAACCAATTGATACAGTTTGGTATCTTTAGGGATAGGATTTTCAAATGGGACAATCGTATCTCCAGCCACGATCAAACCTGTACCTTTTGCTTTTGGTCGCAAGACAAATCGCTCCAGTGAAGGCGTAAGAGGAATAACCTGCTTCAGGGCTTCTAGGTCTGTCCGCTTCAGCTTCAGGAGAGCTAAAAACTCACAGTTTGCGACTAACTTTCTACCTTCTTCTGTAGATAAAACAGTCTCTGGGTTTTGTGTAATCCCTGTTGGAATAGCCCCGTACTTCCGAATACGTGAGTATAGTTCTGTAAAGAAGGTCGCCTGGAGTTTATTTTTGAAGTAGAGCTGCAACTCATCAAAGTACAACCATGTAATGGTTTTACCTTGGTTATTGACTACCTGATTCCAGATGAAGTCCTGGATAACAAGGAGGGCAAATGGCTTCAACTTACCACTCAACTGCTTGAGATTGAAAATAATAAAGCGACTATTCATATTGACGTTTGTAGGGTGTGCAAAGATATCGTTTGAACCGATAGTATAAGGTTCTGCCTTCAGTGCCAGATCCTTGGCCACATCTTCAGGTTGACGTTCTAAAACTGCTTGCCAATCCTTAAATGTTGGTTTTTCAAATTCCTCATAGGTCTTTCTCGTTACACGGTCAATCATCGCAAATTCATCGTCTGATACTTCAGAGAATATATTCTCAAACAGGGTTGATAAGAGGTTTGATTTTTGGCCAATCGGGTCACGATCTTCTGCCTGCAGTTTATCCTTATCAGGGAGATCCAACAAGTTAAAGTGATGTTGTGACCCAGGAGTGATTGTGATGATTTCAGCACTAATTCTCGGCCAATACCAGTGTACTCATCTTCAGGATCGACGATAATAATATTATCTTCAGGGTAACGTAGAGTCGTAGGAATAATCTCTCCTCCTTTAGCAAGAACTGACTTTCCTGATCCTGAAGTTCCAAAGATACAACCTGAACCTGTATTCAAATCTTTCTTACGGTCAACTGTGATAGCGTTCTTAGATAGCTGATTCTGGCCATAATAGATTGCACGTGGGCTGCTAGATCGAAGATCTACGTTGGTAAATGGGACCTGTGTGGCCAAGTTACTGGTAGTCATATCTCTCATAAAACGGCGTTTCACATTGATAAATGGAATCCCAATCGGTAGAATCGTATTCAAGGATTCTTCCTGGTACAAATAACACTTATCCAGTTCTACCGTATTCTTACGGACAGATCGTTGGACCTGCTCAGTGTAGATATTCAACTCTTCCAGACTGTCAGCCGTGAAGAAAATCGTCATCACACCTGAAAACATTTTTTGGTCATTGTCCTGAAGTTCCTCAGTCCATTTCTCTGTTTCACGAGATGTCTCCACAGCCTTCCCACCAACGGCCAAGTCACTTCCATAGCCTTCTTTTGCGGCAGCCTTCTGACTTTTGATCATTTCCCTGCGTACACTTGACTTAACTGTCTTGATTTTCTTCAGGGCATCTGCAGTATCATAGGGCTTCGCATGTAAGCTGATAGCCAGTTCAATTCCTGTATCCAGGATATTCTTAATCAGTTTGTCATTCAAGAAGGTAGGATATTGTCTAACATACATCACCCTTGCAAAACAATCATCAATTTTCATATAATCTTTTTCAAACTTCAGATAGTTTGGAGCTACAAAGTCCCTGGTAGATAATCCAGAAATAGCGATGTCTTCATAGTTAAAATCAATAAAACCTTCTCGCCTCAAGAGTTTTCGGAAGATAAGAAGACGATGTAATCCCTCTAATTCCTTAAAGGAGATTCCTAAGCCACTATACTGACTTTCAATAACGTTAGCTGTATCATCGAGGATTCTTCTAGCTTGATGATCCTGGTCAGTTTGGGTTGTAATCGTCAGATATTTTTCTACCTTGAAGGTATTTTGTTCCTGAGAGAAGCGATCATTGATCATCGCATTGTATTCTTTACGATAATCGTCAGACCCATCTCCAACCAAATCATAGCGGATAGAAGATAAGCTATTGCTTTCTACCCTACGATTCAGGAGCAATAGCTGCATATCATTATCAATATCCAGCGAATTAAAAATATCAGCATTTGTTTCAATGATATCAATTCGCTCATCATCTGTTGCAGTAATATAGCTTGTATCACCTAGGCGATAGGTCTTTGAAAATTGATTATTTGTAATTTTCATGAGTCCATCAGGTGTCAGCCATTGATAATTAAGGCTGTTCTGTGTAGAGGCCGTCATGGTACGTCTCAGACGTTTGGCCCGTTCCCATTCCTCCTTAGAGAGTTTCGGGGTTTTCTTTCGGCCTAATAAATTCATTTCTTGTATATTCCTTTCTGTCATAATCTGTCTGATAAGAACGTTCCTGCTTAGTCAAAAGGAAACGAACCTCATCTTTAATTTTTTCATCAATATAACACCCGAAAATAACAAAAGGCGCTAATAATAAAATATCAATGCCATAAAGAATAGTATCAGGTGCCTTCAGCCAATAGAGGATGGTGGTGACAACTACTGTCAATGCGATACCAAATAGTAGCACTAACTGTCTCAGTGTCATATACCCTATAACTGGCCTTTCGTAGCTATCTAAAGCCTTTAAAAATTCACTGCCTAAACGTGTCATTCTGTTCCTTTCTTCAGTACCTTTTAGCAAATTCCTTCCTAGTTCACCTGCATGATATTCTTAGCCATGCGTTGGCTGCCAAATAGCATAATGATGTAAATGATTCCTTTTGCAATGGCTACGAGTGCAGTTATAAAAGCTCCAGTATTGCTAAGTGTCAATAAATCATTCGTGACAATAGCTGGATAAAGCATGGTCACAACCACTAAAATCAATCCCTGAAGGACAGCAGCAGCATAGAGCTTAAAAGAAACCGAGGCAGATCGGGCGTAAGCTATCCACCATGTAACAAGCGACAATAATTTTAGCGATTCCCTTATACGTGTAAAGCGTAAAGGAGCGTAACAGGATCAACAACTTAGTCGATATCTGACCGACAAAATCAACAACCGCATAAACAATTTTAAAGAATGATTTCTCAATCATACCCAAACCTTTAAAATCTGGTGGCTCAGAACTGAAAGGATCTGTAGCATTCTTGGCTACTAACTTAATGATAACATTGAACAACCATGACAAGGCATCAAAAATCGCATCCACATAGAGGATAAAAAAAGAGTGCAATAGCATACTTGAGGATTTCTTCAATCCAAAGCTGAAAATGACAGCTCCCCACCATTGCTTTTTAAGTTGTTGGTGCCAATTCATGAGGTTGATCCCCATAAAAAGGAGAAGGAGCAAAATTGCCACCTTCTCCATCGATCCTGAAACAGTTTCCATCAATGCATAGGCTGTCGCATTATAGTCTTTCAGACCCATGGTTAGTTGATCAAGTGTGGATTGGTCCATAAAACCACCTCCTCTTTCTTCTTCATCCTAACCAAGAGATTGAAGACCTGTTGCCAAAAGCTGTAAAGAGTGCTTTTTAGAAACAGCACCAAGAAGTGCACCCTAAATATCAAACTCTGAAGTCCTTTATCCTTCTTGTCATCCAATTCACGTTTGATTCCTACTGCTAAAGTCCCAGGCACCCCAAGCGGCCCAACCAATACCGATAATCCCACCGATATTCTCCAATTTTGTTAATAAAAATCTACAACTGCATCCATTATTTTTTTCTCACTTTCTTTTTATAAAAAGGTGCTAAAGAAAAATCCTTAGCACCTACATTTGTTTATTTCAATACTATGTTTTCATCCGTCTGGACGAAAGGTTAGAGAGGGGCTGTAATCACAGCTAAGACAACGATAATGGTCGTTTCCCACCAGTAGATAGATTGGAACACCTTCTGAGGAAAGTACAAAGTTAGTCATAAGCCAATCTAACTGCTTCTCTACATCTGCAGAGGGTACCTGATTTTGTTATCCAAAAAATATTTCCCAAAAAAAGCAGCATAGCCTAAGACAACTACTAATCTTAAATACCAAACCAGCCAATTGCTGTCGCAATCAAGCTCTTAATCAGATTAAAGATAAAGAGGAGAAACATGAGTGGAGTCGCAACCATCAAAACGGCAGCTCTCACAATCACACTCGGTAGGTTCTTTACTCCTGACCAGATGGCTTTTCCTAGCCAACGGAGGCCTTTTTTCCACTTCTTCTCTTCTTCAGGCTTAGTGACTTCTGATTTTTTTGAGTTGGGAGTGTAGTATCTATATCCACTTCTAGTCACATGTGCATCCATTTTTCGTGTCCTTTCTCATCTCTCTTCCCCCTCTTTTTATGGCTTCATTATACCATAGATGAGGGGGAATTTCTAGATGTTCTATTTTTTTATGCTTACGAAGCCCAGCTCCTGCAAGACTCAACAATCCCAAAATCATTCCCCAAGTTGGAAGCATGCTTGCTGCTGTTCCAGTGTTTGGCAGTGACGGCTGAGGTTGTGGCTTGCCTGGTTCTTTAGGCTCTGGTTTTGGAGGTTCCGGCGTTGTTGTTGTAACTTTAGCCGTCATCTCTTGTAAATTGACTGTATTGATAAAGGTATTTTCAACCTTACCAGCCTTGATGCGTTCGACTTCTAGATAGAAGTCTGCATCGAACGTGCCTTTACACCCTAAAGAATTTAGGAAATCCTGGTTAATAACATACGACCATTTGCCTTCCTTTTCGTTCCATTTAACGGTCACAATTTTCTTGAGGAAGTTAGGATCCCGTATCTTGGTTCACTTCAAACAAGAAGGCATAAGGTGTACCTTTGACAACCTTCTCACCAGCTTTGACTACTTTTCCATCCTTCAGGATGACGTCATAAGGAAGGACCAAGTCCTTCTCAGCTGTGTACTCTGTACCCTTGATGACACCCTTCCAATTACCAAGCATAGCGGTCATGCTTCATATCGAGTTTCATCAAACCATCACATTGGTCACAACATATGGTGTCTTTCCTGGAACAGTTGCACCATCAAGAAGTTGGGTACTGAACCCAACCTCACCCATTTGAACTTCTTTACCGTCAAGAACTTTCTGACCTGTTTTATCAAAGCACTTATGTTTTCTGGAATGGGTGTTTTGGTTTTGGTAGTCTTGGTGCAGTGCAGTAATAACCTTGGCAGTCATTTCTTTGGCTGATTGAGCAATATTGACAAATGTAGTCTCAATCTTATCACCAGTTTCAATACGCTCCGCCTCGATGTAGAAGTCTGCACCGAAGGTTCCTTTAACTCCCAGAGAGTTTAGGAAGTCTTGATTGATAACATAAGACCACACCCCTGTTTTCTCGTTCCACTTAACAGTCACAAAGTTTCTTGATGAACTCCTGAATTGGTATCTTGCTGTAAACTCAAGGTAAAGGCATAAGTGCTGCTTTCTCGACCTTATCACCTGCTTTGATAACCTGGCCATTTTTCAATGTCACATCATAGCGGTGCAGCTGTTTTTCTGCTGTGTATTCATGCCCATGATGATGATACTCTTCCAAGTACCAGTATAGCAGGATCATGCTTTACATATCAGTTTATCCTAAAACCGTCATATTGGTACAACATATGGTGTCTTTTCCGGAACAGCTGCACCATCGCGAAGGGTCTACTGAACAAAATCGCCTAGCTGAACTTCTTTTGCCATCACGACTTTCTTTGCCAGTTCCTATCAGGTGCATGTTTTTCCTGGACGTTTTTGCTTTAGGTGCAGCTCTGGTGTACGAGTAATAACCTTAGCAGCGCACTTTCTTGTTTGTTGACAATATTGATGAAAAGTATTCTCAATCTACTTATCACCAGTTTCAATACGCTCCGCCTCGATGTCAGTCTGCATCAGTACCTCAAACTCTAGGGACTTCCAAGAAATCTTGATTGATAACATAAGACCACTACCCCTGTTTTCTCGTTCCACTTAACAGTCACAAGTTTCTAGATGAACTCAGAATTTGTGCCTTGGTTGAACTCAAAGGTAAAGGCATAAGTGCTACCTTTTGGCAATCTTATCGCCAGCTGCCAACTCTTTACCATCCTTCAGGATAACATCGTATGGCAACGTTAGCTCTTTTCTGCTGTATATTCTGTACCCATGATGACACCCTTCCAATTACCACAGTATAGCGGTCATGCTTCATAATCGAGCTCATCCAAACCGTCATATTGGTATAATGTATCATGTCTGGAACAGTTACTCCATCAAGAAGGTACTGAATCAAAATCACCTAGCTGAACTTCTTTCTTTGCCATCGAGGACTTTCTTGCCAGTTCTATCAAGTACATGTTTTTCTGGCTTAACATTTGGAGCTCAGCTGTTACAAGATTCGACTGATAGCTATCTCCCAAAATCGATCTGTTTAAAATCGTTCTTCACGATTTCTCCCTCTTTTACTCAAGAGTTTCTTCGCTGAAAGATCAATCGTCACATTTTTATTTTGCTTCACGTAATTGTTGTTGTAGAAAGCTCGCAGAGTCTCTTCGCAACCCAAAGATAAAATTCACCTTTAGGTGCCAAGTTCAATTCCTTTCTGTGGATATTATTGATAGCATCCGTACGACCAGCATCTGAAGAGAACATGGATAGCATATCAAAGAGATTTTCACTGTCTCTGCCTCCCACAGTCATCTTTGATTTTGCTGGTCAACTGCGGTTAGCTTTTGTCTTGAACATCATCGGATTCCAAACTTCTTGCAAGTGCTGCCTGCGCTGAAGCAAGAGTTTTGGTGTATGGACCGTAATCTGTTGGTCAAACGGAAGGTCACGTTGCTGCGGTCAAATGTTTCAGCACCATTGATATCCTTGCCAGAATGATCTAACACAGATTTGACTGGTTTTGGAGGTCTTGGAGTGTAGCTTCAGGCACGTATTTGAGAAAACTTCATAGTTATTCACTAACACTCTATAAGTGTTGTCATAGAGCCCTTGTCCATAGATTGGTGCTCCAGGTAATCACAGGAGCTTCTAAGTGCTTCCTCGTAGGCTGCAGCAGCGTACAAGCTGTTCTTTCCTGCATCACGGCAACGCCCATCCTGCTTTCTCTGCAGCTGCCTTGGTGACAGCTACATCAGGAACAGCACCAGCTTTCGAGTGGACCAACGATGGTAATCTTGTCTCCCTATGTTCATATAGCATATTATCATGGGTCAATGTATAAAAGCTGGAGTAGCATTTTTAGCTACTGTTTGGGCTTATCTGTATTCAGTTTTATCTGTCAGTCAGATACAGACTTGCCGGACAGTAGTAGGTTTATACTGCAATGATTATAACCGCATGATAGCTTGCGGATAACTTCTGATTTTAGTCTCAGAGAGAGTTTTAAGAGTCAAGGCTGGTTTGACTGTGGATTCTTTGCATTCACCAATTCAGCTGATACGGGCTCAGGTTTGACGGTTTCACAGCTGTTTTTGTGATAGCTGCAGTAGTTGGAACCTTCCAACAACTGGGCACAACCGGACTCGCTATTCGAACGAACCAACAGGGTTTTGGCCACTTGGACGGTCTGGGTCCATCCCATTGGATAAACTGCAGTGAAAGACTGTCCCTTCCTTGAAAACACCAAGTGCAGCGCCCTTGTATTATTCAGGTAAGGTGAGTCAGATGTATCCCAAAGATGCCCCACATCTTCTTGGGCAGTTGTAGTCTTCTGCACAGACATAGCCATAATTTTGTTTTCTGTAACAGATGGAGCCGCACTTGCACACATGAGTTCCGTTAATGGCTTTCGCACCTTCCCAACCAATACGTGATTGTGATTGAGTGAAGCTAACAGGTCAGCGCAGGAGTCTTTTCACTTGCTTGAAAGGCTACTTCTTTCCCATCCACATTGTAGTAGTAGGTATCCGTAACCAAGAAATTCATGTAGTCTGCTGCTCCACCAGTGTACCACCATCACGAGCTACTACGAACTCCTTCTGTTGGATCATTCGACACAGACATCATCCAATCCTGTCTTCCCTGGATTAAGAATCTCCAATTTTCGATGGATTACGATGAAATATCGTGCTTTTTACCATCTACTGGATTGAAACAGTCAAAACTCTCAGATTAGTGTAGTCAATTTCTGTTTTCCATCCAGCGTAACATCCTGATATTTCCAGACTTTGGTAGAGATCAAGAATACGACCATACCAGAATTTCCACCTGAAGAAGCTGACATAGCTTGTAGTCAAATTCTTTAGCGCCAGAAGCACCAGATTTCACGCCAGCATTTTGGATGGCGATGCAAGTGCTCGAGAGCCTGTCAAGACAACCTCTTTTGTGAACCCTTCCAGTACTTGTTGTTTTACGATTTGAAGTTCATTGCTGTTTCTTCTGCCAGTCTGCTTTGTGCTTTCTTAGCTTTTATCATAAAGCTGCTTGGTTTTGTTTCCAATTTGCTTCGCTTCATCGTGCTGGAAGGAAACTTCCTGAGCTTTTAGAAGTTAAGTACGCCAGGGATGCCAAACGTCAGCTGACTTCCAGATCAGCATCTTGACTTGACTTGATCACTAGCATTCTTCTCTGTAAGTAGGCGGCCATAATCCCTTTGTTAAGCCTCCACTTTGCCTTTTTGCAGCTGTAATAGCCTGATCATTTTCTTTGTAGCGCCTCTCACTTCTTTGACTGAAGAAACGGTACGTGTAACGACTTTAACATCAACTTTTTCTTTCTTCAGCTGTGTCACAGTGCGCTTTCTACCGCTTCTTTGTTTAAAGTGGCCAGCTTGCTTAACAGTAGCTAATCATGCCTTAGCTTTTTCAGCAAGTAATCTCCATGCTGCTTTTCTTGACTACTCTCGACAAGATTTCCTGAGCTGTTAGTAGCTGCTTCCTTGTTTTTAGATGCTGTTCCACTCAGCAGCTGTCGAACCGTCATTCGTTACAGTGACAGTTGTTGCCTTTTCATGTTTGAGCTGCATCAGCTACAAATTGATTGAAAGCAGTGAATAGCTTCCTGCTGCCCTGCCTTGAAGGCTTCATTGTTTTGAACTTGTTTTGCAGTCGTTTCTTCAAGTGCCTTGACCTGCTTGTCCTGGTAACTTGTTTAATATCAGACCTAGACTGTTCTAGTTTTGTTGCAGTAGTATCCGTTCCCTTATCAACTGATTGAGTCTCTGAAAACATTCACCTGCTTCTTTTGCTTTTCCAGCTGCCTTAGTAACTACACGCTACAGACTGTCAAGCTTCCTGTTGTTTTTACTCAGCCCGTGTAGCGTAAGCGTTGTTACCATTTTTCACTTTCAGGCTGGACTGCTTCATCTGCCAATACAGATCCTGCAGAGAAAGCTACAATCCCTGCAACTGCAATTCCTGATACTAATCCTTTAGCGTCTTACGGAAATATCCGTGTGCTTTTGTTTTTCTCTGTCATATGTCTCCTTTTCTGAATTAAAATGGTTTTCTTGTAAAGTAACCTACCGCTGTCAACAACATGCCACCAATAGTACTTTTAGAAATACTTTCTGCGGTTCCAGTGTTTGGTAGTGTCTTTGAGGTCACCATCCTTAGTCTGTGACAGAAATAGTCTTATCTTCGTTGACTCGTTTTCCCACCTACACCTCCAGGAGTAACCACTGAACCATCTGAAAGGACTACGTTTCCGTCTTGAGTGCTGACAATTGAAGCTCCTGTATTCGTTTCAACAGGATCTTTTGTCACATCATGAACCACTTGACCTGTTGAAGTTGAAGTGGTTCGATTTGAGACTTTTCCTTGCTCGTTTAGCCTCATACTGTTGTTTTTGGCTTTTTCAGCAGGACACCGTCAAGGACTTTCGGCGTTATCCTTACCTTGTGGCTTTGTCTGTAGTTGATGATGTACCTGGTGTTTCTGGTTTATCAGTTGGTACGCCATCTAAGCTCTCAGCGTTGTCCTTGCCTTGCGCTTTATCTGAAGTCGCATGACTGTATCTGGTGTTGTTGTTTGATCAGCTCGAGTACTGTCAGAAAACTTCTGCATTGTCGTTTCCCTTGTACACTGCTGGAGCTTCTGGGTTCGTTGAAGCGCTAGGCTGCTGTTGGCTGAGCTGCTGGTGCCTCTGTTTCTGTTGAAGTACGTAGGTGCTGTCGGCGTAACAACTTCTGTTGTTGGGGCGGAAGAACTCAATCGGTGCAAGCTCGTCAGCATGATACAGAAACCAGCTTGTGCAAGTGCGATAGTTGATAGTGCTAGTGTAGCTAAAACTTGTTTCTTGTGCATTTTGATTTTTCCTTTTCTAATAGTATTTCGGCTGGTAACCTATTCCAGTCAAGCGAAGCTCCATTCCCTGATGGACTTCTAACTTTCGAGCCACTATGCTGACTATCCTCTTTTGATAGTGCGAATTTGATCATAAACCTTTTTATAAGGCAAATGAAATTCAACATCCCTTAAAAGGCCGTCTACATATCCTCTAGCCTGTTTGACTGCATAGTCCGGCTTCAGGATAAGATCTGTGCCGTCCTCTAAGCGAGCTGTCGCACCTCCTTGTTTTCCTAAGTTTTTTAAGTCCTTTAGACGGACGGTTATTTCATCTGTCATAGATTTCTCCTTGGAGTTGAAAGGCGAAATAACGCCGTGCTGTGTAAAAACGTATTTTTACATCGGTATTTCATGCGCTGGGTTTATAGTCTAGGAACCCTTACTCCTTCAGCTTATGATCATTATCATGCTTTTTCGTTCAGTGGCTGGACTAGATATCCTTTTCTAGTTTGCTACTCGCCCCCGTTTCTTTTTTATCCATAGCCACGCTGTATCAGGGCAAGCCTTGTATTTAAGTTTTCAATGTTCTAATAGTTTAGTGACTTCTCGGTCAATATAGATTTAACTGGACTACGTTTGGTCCGATTCTGACCCTAACAGGTAGTCAATGGTTACCCCGAAATATTCTGACACATTTTTGGCATTCTCCATACTTATCTGACTATACCCTGTTTCCCAGTTCGATATGGTGTTACGAAACACCCTATCTGATCAGCCAAGGTCTGCTGAGACAACCTGAATCGTAAGTCTCTGATACGATTTTGTGTTTGTTTCCTCACATCTACTTGTCTCCTTCATTATTTGGACTTGATAGTATTTCATCATCCATCAGAGGAGCATTCTTCAGCTCCAGCATGACAAGCCCTATTCCATAAGCTAAGATCAATAATAAAGCCATTGTAACTAGTTTAAACATTACTATCCTCCTGATATCGTTCCTTATTTTGTCCGATAAGTTATCTTCTTCACCCATCGAGGATTGATAGAAAACGGCGGAGTCGCTGATGTAAAAATTCATACTTGCTCCTGTTCCAAATGAGACTTGATACCAATTTTTCTAGTTCCCCAGATTATAAGCTGATAAAAAATACTGTCTACTCGTTTTATCAAAATACTCTACAATCATTTCAATCTCTTGAACTGGTTGGGAAGGTGTAGCCTTCATAGCTTGCCCTCTGTTCATTCTCTCTTGGTTATTAAACAATCCCATAAAATCAATCCTCTTTCTGTTGCCATGATGAGAGAATTTGGCTGAGTTTCTCAGCTCTTCATTTTTTCGGTAAATCAAAAACAGCTTTAGAAATCGTGTAGATTTTCTCCTTCCGGGCTACGACTCTATCGTTAGCACTTTAACATCAATTGGTCTAAATTCATCCTTTTTAACATGTTTCAACTCCTTAGACAATTCTGATAAATAGCTGATTGAGTTTCGTCTCCGACAGTTTATCTGGATAATAGTATGCAATCAGACTAGGGCACTCATCAGGGAATTTTCTAGCGTGCTCACTTTGTCCTGATACCTCCATAAAGCCCTGTTCTTTTTCGATAAGTAGAGCCATTTTCCAGAAACGAATCATCATTTTGTAAAAGTAGGCTGGGACATTCTGGATTGGTTTTCCTTCAGCCTCTCCTGTTTTGATTTTGAAAATCAATTTATCAAGCTCACGTTCAAGATCCTGTAACCAAACCTCTCCATAAATTTCCTGATTAGCTAAGAGGTTGTTGTAATTCTTCTCAACTTGACGTTTTGATTGATAGATTTTATTTTCAAGAATTTTTGCATCTTTTCCAAACAAACTGAGTTTCTGAACTAGTTGAGGAGAAAGAAAACCATGTTGCCCCATTTTAAATGCTTCAGAAATTGATAAACCAGATAAAGATGACTCGCCCTCGTATCGATTAGTATCGTATGAGGACTCTGTCTGACTCCTCTCTGTATTTATTCCGTCCGCTTCGTGGACGTTTTGAAGTCCATTTTGCGGACGTCCATTTTTGATACTTTCGCTATTACCAATGCTTTGGGGTACTTTTTCATAGAGAACTTTACCAAAAGCATTAACCCTCTTCAGTAACTCACCATCAGCTGAATAGTGCTCCACTATTTCTAAATTAGCATCCACTAGCTGAAGATAAAGTCTATTTGGCTTATTGAGTCCCTGCCTAACTTCTCGTAAGAGACCATGTTCTTGCAGTTCTTTCTTGATCTTAGTAACCTTCATCTTTCCCTTATCAAGTAGTAACATCAGGTCAGAAACTGTAAAAATTAGAAAGACCGCTCCATTTTCATCAACGTAATCTCTATTCCCCTTCTGGAATGAACTGATACTTAATTTACAACGATTATAAAGAGCCATAAGCTAACTTAGCATCAGATGAAAGACCCGTGTAAGAACTAGTCAATTTGACATAGCCGTTCTCATTGTGTTGAATACGAGTGAAAAAGATTTCTGGAATTTGATAAAAAGTTAGAGTGGCTAGTTGATCAATCGTGATATCCGCCATTAGTATCCTCCTACAACTTGTAACCTCAAGCCACCAGCTTCAGGAAAATAGACAAGATGAGTTTGTTCTAACTCTTCAATAGCTGCAATAGCACAGCTTCTAGTCCATCCCATTGTATTCATCAAATCTAAAATCATTACGTCTCTAGTCAACCTTGAGACCTTTGTTTGGTGTTGTTTCATAGGTAATCCTTTTTTTACTTGTCACAAGCTAGTGTTAATTCACAGCTATATCATAATGGATAATGAGAAAATCTGTTTTAAAGGGACAATCAATAAATTATCAGACTATTTCCTTTATCTGTTTGATAGACCTCTTTCCTTTTATGCAAGTTCTATGTATTCTTGTAGGAGTTTTGACTTTCACTGATAAAAGAAAGTTCTTTAACTAACTCTACTCATCGATATTGTTTGCGTTTGGTTTAGTAGCCGTGAAATTTCTCTTCATAACCGAGGAGATGATGGGATAGATGATACTCCAAAATATTCTGATAGTAGTTGCTTTTACTCTAGCATTAGGAATTCGGCTTCCCTGATTATAATTTCCAACCGGTAGAGTACTATTCCGGTTGCCTCACTTATCTCCTTCAAGGGATATCCCTATCTCTAACAAGCGATTGGGATGGGGTCACATCTTTCTGCTTTCATCAGTAGAAGAATCATCATCCAATCCTAGTAAGTAAGGGGTAGACACGCCAAAATATTCTGCTAGAATTTGTGCATTTTCTGAGACTAGATTTGTTTTCCATTTCGTATTTCCCATGTATTGAGATTGGTTGAGTGTTCAAACGCTTTTGCCAAGTCAGCTTGGAGTCAGTCCTAGCTTTTTAAGCCTATTAGACATCTGGTTTCCTCCTGAGTTAATTGGCTAGTGACATGTCCCGTCTCTCTCTTGCTCTTCTGGGATACGGATAAGTGCCCAGCTTAATTCTAAGACGTAACTCATGAATAACATCATCTTTCATAACTCTCCAGAGAAGACTAGAAGGTCTATAGTAATAGCCGTCTCAAGCCAAACTCTATTGAGGATCATCGTATACAGATACTTTTCATCAGAATTTCCTTCAGGATACAATCAACCTATTTTCATTCTTATCAAAATCTATTACATCGAGAAATTTCTATAGAGTCAATATCCTTTCAATTTCAATATTATCTGACATCTCCTTTCTTTAATTTTTGCAACGAAAAAGAGAGCGATTTTCTCCCCTCTCAGGTTATATGATATTTAATTTTCACTTTCCCAAAACTCTAGACACTTACTCCTATCTATTTTCTGAAATTGACAAAGAAAAAGGTTCGCTAATACTTGCAAACCTTTTATTAATCTTATCTCTTATATATCTTTGCTAACGCAAGGCTTATTAGAGC